>QFCD01000863.1_pt1 | contig 537924 bp, 484 predicted proteins | sample 5346081 | NCBI WGS metagenome assembly QFCD01 (sample SAMN09062251, study PRJNA434731) | Human gut metagenome, whole genome shotgun sequencing project. | isolation source: stool timepoint A gemcode assembly | host: Homo sapiens | collected 2015 | reverse complement strand
GGTATTGTGCCTTCATGTTTTTTGGTCTGTGTTGCTTGTGCAGCCTTTTCTTTTTTCTTGAATAAATCAAACAATCCCATACTGTTCTCCTCGATAATCATAAGTCGGCTATGTTATAATTTTCGTCTTCGTCTGTCTACTTAACTCTACCCTTGTGTGTACACACATTATTATACAAGAAGACACCATATTTTTCAAGATTGGTTTTCAGGTTCACCAGAGTAAAGCGTAACTTTTTTATGGACACCATTATGGTCAAACAAGAGCTGCCCCGCTGAATGGTAGGGCAGCTCTTGCTGGTTATCAACAATCAATCAAGGCGTTGGTATTCCGTAACTGTCTTGAGATAGACAGCAGGATCGCCGTTAAGGATTAAATCAGCATATGCAGCAGGGTCATTATAGATTAGGTAGTCGAGTTCCGACTGTTGATACATATTGTTCACCACCTCATTTTCCACAGCGATAGTATCAATGGAAACCATGCTGCCGTCCGAAAAGCAAAGCTCTACACAAGCAGTATCAAGGTTAAACTCACAAGATAACAGGTGTTTCATGTTAAATACCTCCGTAATTTTATGTTTTGTTGGTAAAAAAGAACGATGCCGGTCTTTCGACTCGACATCGTTCTTTTCATTGTTGTTTCCAACCCTGTCAGACAGATGCCGTAAAATAGTAATTTTTTAGAATTACTGTCTTACGAGCACCCATCTAAGCGGCAGTTTTTTTATGGATTTTTTGTGAACAATTCGCTTTAAAAAATAAGGAGGAATGCGGGGTTTCAGCACTTTTCCCACTGTTTTCCGGACCTTATCGCGATGGCAGGTCATAAAGGGAAATAATATAAGTTCTTAAAATAGAATTATTTTAAAAAATCCAAAGAATTTTTGACAATTCTTGACTGAAATATTGTATAATGAAATAAGCTGTTATGTTTTTCATCTTCTTTTTGCGAGGAAGTAGGGGAAAATGTACAGTTTTACGCTGCACATTAATGGAGCAAAGGTGGTGAGACCATGTCCATGTTAGAAGATATCAAAGCTGCAGAAAAGGCTGCTGATGAACTGAAGAAAGAAAAGACGGCAGCTGCCCGCACGCTTTTGCGCGATGCCCAGGAAGAAGCCCGGAAGGAAGCGGACGCCCTCGTGGCAAAGGCCCGGGAGGCAGCGCAGAAGACCGTTTCGGAAGCAGAAGCAAAGGCCCATAAGGAAGCTGATGCCTTTGTCGCCCGAAAGGCCGAAGAAGACCGGCAAAAGGCGGAGGCCGCCCGCGCCCGTCTTGACAATGCGGTGAAGTACATTATGGAAAAGGTCGTGATCGAATGCTAGTCAAAATGAAAAAATGGACGCTTTATGCGCTCAAGCAAGATCGCGACGCCCTGCTCATGGCCCTGCAGAAAGATGGCAGTGTCATGATTGAATCCGAAGGGGAGAAAAAAGGCCTTGAAGGCGCGGAAGAAGTGAGCGCCCAATTGGAAAAGACCGGTCAGGTCCTGCGTTTTATGGCGCAGAACGGGGCCAAGGGAGGTCTCTTTCCCAAGCGGACGGAACTGTCCTATGATGCTTTCCTAACGCCCAGTCAAACGGGTGAGAAGGTCACGGAACGGGTGGATACCTTGGCTAATCGGGTGGCCTCTCTTGACAGTGAAGCAGCCGCCCTCCGTACCCAAATAGAGAGCCTGAATCCTTGGCTGGACCTTGATATTCCCTTGGAACAGCTGAGTTTTACGGAAGATACCCGCCTGTTTGTAGGCTTTGTGCCCGATAAGGAAGTGGACGCTGTTCGGGAAGGCCTTGAACCGCTTCTTGCGGAAATGAAGACCTATGGCCTTGCTCCCGATGGACAGGCCCTCGTTGTCCTTGCTCACAAGGATGCGGAAGAAGGGGTCAAACACCTCCTCAAGGACCATGAATTTACGGAAGCCGTTCTTCCTAAGCGCAGCGGCCTTGCCCGGTGCGTGGCAAAAGAACTGGCGGAAGAGGCGAAGGGCAGGGAAATCGAAGCCGAAAAACTGCGCTTTGAAGCAAAGGAAGCGGCTAAGGATAAAGCCTCCGTTGAGCTCTATTATGATCAGCTAAGTGCGGAAAAGGACCGCCTTGCCGATGCCGGCATCGAAACAGAACGTGCCTTTGTCCTAACAGGCTGGATCCGCGGGGATAGGCAGTCACATGTGGAACAGGTCATCAGCGGGGTAACGGATGCTTACCAGCTGACCTTCCGGAATCCTAACGAAGGGGAAATCCCACCGACGGTCCTTGAAAACAACAAGCTTGTGGCACCTTATGAATCCGTCATTGGGCTTTACTCCCTTCCTAAGGCCGGGACCCTCGACCCTGATTTTTTAATGGCACCGTTCCATTTCATCTTCTTTGGAATGATGCTTTCTGATGCAGGCTACGGTCTTGTCCTGACGATCTTGCTTTATCTTGTCATGAAGAAAGTAAAACCCCAGGGATTGGGCGGTCAGCTCGTTATGGTCTGCCTCTTTGGCAGTATCTCAACCATTATCTGGGGGGCACTTTTTGGCGGCTGGTTTGGCCTGGAATGGCATCCGCTGCTTTTTGTCCCTATGAATGAACCACTGAAGATGCTTGCCCTCTGCTTTGGCCTTGGCATCCTTCATCTGGCGCTGGGGATGCTGACCAAGGCCTATCTCCTGATTCGCGATGGCGACATCATGGGGGCTGTCTGCGACCAGTTCAGCTGGCTCATCCTCTTTACCGGTCTTTTCCTCATGCCGTTTGTACCAGGCAGTATCGGAAAAGATATCGCCCTTTTGGGCGCTGCCATCATCGTCCTATTTGGGGGACGGGATAAGAAGGGAATCGTGAGCCGCTTGATTGGCGGTGTCCTGAGCCTTTATAACATCAGTGGCTACCTCAGTGACCTCTTGAGCTATTCCCGTATCTTTGCCTTAGGTCTAGCAACGGGCGTCATCGCCATGGTCATCAATACGGTTGCCCAGATGCTCATTGCGGCTGGACCTGTGGGAACAGCCGCCGCTGTGGTCGTTCTTGTAGGCGGTCATTTCTTCAATATCATCATCAACATCCTGGGTGCTTTTGTTCACAGCTCCCGGCTGCAGTACATTGAATTCTTTGGTAAGTTCTATGAAGCAGGCGGCCGCGCGTTTGTTCCGCTGGCGCTTCGCACCAAATACACGGATATCGTGAAATAAGCCAATTTAAGGAGGATATGAATCATGATTAGTTTAGGAACAGCTCTTGCTATCTGCGGCGCCGCCATTGCGGCTGCCCTTGCCGGCGTTGGCAGCGCCATGGGTGTCGGGATTGCCGGCCAGGCTGCCAGCGGCGTTGTCAGTGAAGATCCGGATAAGTTTGGTAAGGTTCTCGTGCTTCAGGCCCTTCCTGGTACGCAGGGCATTTACGGTCTATTGATTGGGTTTGTCATCATCATGAATATTGGTCTTGTCAGCGGAGCTCCGAAGGACCTCACCCTTTATCAGGGCCTGTCCCTTCTCTTTGCTGGTCTGCCGATGGGTATTGGCGGCCTGCTTTCTGGTATCTATCAGGGCAAGGTAGCTGCTTCCGGTATCTACCTGACGGCAAAACGTCCGGAAGAAACCGGTAAAGGCATCATTTTGACCGCTATGGTTGAAACGTACGCCGTATTGAGCCTTCTGATTTCCTTCATCATGGTCAACGGTGTGAAACTGTAAAGAGAGGTGGACGCGTCGTGGCAGGCAACAAAATCATTGAAAAGATAGAAGAAGAAGCTAGACAGGGCGCGGCGGCGATTGAAGCGGAAGCAAAGCAAAAAGCGGAAGCGGAAAAGAGCCGTATCCTCGGGAAAGCAAAGGAATCCGCAGCGGAGATTGAAGCAAAGGCCCAGGCAGATGCCAAGGAAGCGGCCGGCCGTCTCATGCTGATTGCTGACCTCAAGAGCCGCAAGGACAGCCTTGCCGCTCAGCGGGCCGTTATCCAGGAGGCCTTTGACCAAGCAGCGCTCCGCTTGTCCCAGCTTCCCCAAGAAACCTGGGAAAAGCTGATCCTTGCCATCGTCACCCAAAGTGATGTGGAAGGGACGGAAACGCTGGTTGTACCCGCTAAGGACCGCGCAGTCTATGAAAATGGTTTTCTTTCCAAGATCAACAAGACCCTTGTGGACCAGGGAAAGAAAGGTGAAATGACCTTGGACAGCGAGACGGCTTCCTTCAAGGAAGGGATCCTCATCCGAGGGAAGGATTGTGACTACGATGGCTCTTTCGCCACGCTCCTGAGAGATGTACGCAGCGAGGAGGAATATCGCGTAGCAGGGATCCTGTTTGACGCGGAGGTGAAGTAACATGGCCCAGCCCAGTTTTGAATTTGCCCTGGGCCGGATCAGCGTCCTTTCCACGCATTTGTTATCGGCGTCCCAGCTTCGCCGCATTGCCGAAGCCGGTTCCACTAAGGAAGCACAGAAACTGCTTTTGGAAACCGGTTACGGTGAAAATGCGGCAACGGAGCAGGAACTGGCCACGGGCGAGATCGATCTCATCATCCGCGGTCAGCTTCAGCTGACGAGGAAACGAATTAAGGAACTGACGCCCGATCCGGAACTGACAGGACTTTTTCTCCTGCCCGTCGATACCCATAATATCAAGGCCCTTTTGAAGGCCCGCCTTTTGGGGACAAGTGCCGACGAGATCCTTCGTGATGGAGGAAACTTCCCCCTTGATACGCTAAAGGATATGATCCAGACCAAGTATTACGAGGACATGCCCCCAGTCTACCGCGATACACTGAATGAAATCGAGTCGGAACTCGGCCGTGAGGCCGATCCCCTTGTTTTCAGCGCTATGGTGGATGGGGCGATGTTCCGCCATGCCAAGGCAATCATGGACGCAAAGCACGAAAAAGGATTCATTCGAGCATATTTCTCCCTGTGGGCCGATTTCCAAAATACACTGAGCCTGATCCGGGCCCAGAATCTCCATTGGGAGCTCAGTCAGCTCCGCCTCGTCCTCGTCGACGCCGGCGAGATTCCCCGGACTGTCTTTGAAGAATGCCTTGATACGCCGCCTGAACAGCTTGGGGCGCGCCTCAATCAGGGCGCCCATGGTGCGGATCTCGTCCAGGCTATCAACGAATTTGCCCAGACCGGAGACCTCGGCATCATTGCCCGCCGTATGCAGGAAGGCAAGATGCAGATCATCCGCCTTGCCAAATGGGAGACGGACTCCTTAGGGCCTATTGTAGGGTACCTATATGCCCGCGAGGTTGAAGCCGAGGCCCTGCGCCTGATTTTTGGGGCCCTTGCCGGCGGCTTTGAAGCAGAGCTGCCTGAAATCTACACATAAGATCGCGAAGCTTGGGAGGAAAGATATGGATAAGAATAAGATTGCTGTTGTCGGTGATCCCAGCTCCGTTATGATCTTCAAGGCAGTAGGCTTTGATGTATTTTATGAACAAGAGCCGGACCAGATCAAACGACGGCTCCACACACTGGCTGATGAAGGGTATGTCGTCATTTACATTACGGAAATGGCAGCAAGTCTTGCGGCTGATGTCATCGATGAATATGCGACGGCGACTTTCCCGGCTATTATTCCGATTCCTGCTGGCAGCAAGTCCTTGGGACTTGGGATGAAGCGGGTCAAGGAAAATGTGGAAAAAGCCGTTGGTGCCGATATTCTATTCAAAGAAGGGTAGGGAGATAACCGATGAGCGGAAGGATCGTTAAAGTATCCGGCCCGTTGATCGTTGCTGAAGGCATGAAGGACGTGGAACTGTATGATGTGGTCCGCGTCAGTGAAAAGCGACTGATCGGCGAGGTCATCGAATTAAGAGACGATAAGGCTTCCATCGAAGTCTATGAAGAAACGGCCGGCCTTGGTCCGGGCGAACCGGTGGAATCGACAGGTTCCCCGCTGTCCGTGGAACTGGCCCCAGGCCTGATCGAAAGTATTTTTGACGGCATCCAGCGCCCGCTGGAAGTCATTTATCAATCAGAAGGCGACCGCATTACCCGCGGCATTGATGTGCCGAAACTGAACCGGGAAAAGAAATGGGCTTTTGTCCCCGTGGCCAAGGTAGGCGACGAAGTTTCCGGCGGTGATGTCATCGGTACGGTCCAGGAAACCCCGGCCGTCCTTCATAAGATCATGGTGCCGCCTGGTAAGAGCGGCGTTGTGGAATGGGTCTTTAGCGGTGAAGCTACCATTACGGAACCGGTCTATAAATTAAAGGAAGCAGATGGAACTGTCAAGGAATATCCTATGCTCCAGACCTGGCCTGTCCGTAAGGCCCGCCCTTATAAGTCGAAACTGGCTCCTGATGAACCGATGGTCACGGGCCAGCGCGTCATCGATACACTGTTCCCGATTGCAAAGGGCGGTGTGGCCGCCATTCCGGGGCCTTTTGGTTCGGGCAAGACCGTTACGCAGCACCAGCTTGCCAAGTGGGCTGATGCCGATATCATCATTTACGTCGGCTGCGGTGAACGAGGCAACGAAATGACGGACGTACTGAACGAATTCCCGGAACTAAATGACCCGAGAACGGGCCTTCCCTTGATGAAGCGAACGGTCCTTATTGCCAATACGTCCGATATGCCTGTTGCCGCGCGTGAAGCTTCCATCTACACGGGCATTACGCTGGCGGAATATTTCCGTGACATGGGCTATAAAGTCGCCATTATGGCTGACTCCACGTCCCGTTGGGCAGAAGCTCTTCGCGAAATGTCCTCCCGTCTGGAAGAAATGCCGGGCGAAGAAGGTTACCCGGCTTACCTTGCCTCCCGTTTAGCTGAATTCTATGAACGGGCAGGTGAAGTGGAATGTATGGGTAAGGATGAGCGTGTGGGGGCCGTATCGGCCATTGGCGCTGTATCTCCTCCGGGCGGTGATATTTCTGAACCGGTTTCCCAGGCGACGCTTCGCATTGTCAAGGTTTTCTGGTGCCTGTCTTCGGCCCTTGCCTATGCGCGTCACTTCCCGGCCATTGACTGGCTGCAGAGCTATTCCCTTTATTCGGACCGCCTGCGTAAGTATTACGATGCCAAAGTAGCTCCTGACTGGTCAAAGCTTGTTGGAACCACCATGGAAATCCTTCAGGAAGAAGCCAACCTCAATGAAATTGTCCGCTTGGTTGGTATCGATGCCTTGGGCTTCAAGGACCGCATCACCATGGAATGTGCGCGTTCCATCCGTGAAGATTTCCTTCACCAGAACTCTTTCCATGAAGTGGATACCTACACTTCCTTGGAAAAACAGTACGATATGCTGAAACTGATCATTACGTGGTACCAGAAGGCCTTGGACCTTTCTGGCAAACATATTGCGCTGGACCGTATCATCGATATGCCCGTCCGGGAACAGATTGGCCGTGCCAAGTATATTCCTGAAAGTGAACGGGATGAGAAGTTTGCCCAGCTGTTCAAAGATTTGGATCAGGCCTTTGCCGATCTGACGGAAGAGGGTGGCGACAATGCGTAAAGATTATAAGACAATCCGGGAAGTCGTCGGCCCCCTGATGACGGTGGATCATGTAGCTGGCGTGAAATATGACGAGCTGGTGGAAATCCATCAGGCTAACGGCGAAGTCCGCAGCGGCCGTGTCCTTGTGATTGATGGGGACCGTGCCTTGGTCCAGCTGTTTGAAAGTTCTCAGGGTCTGCAGGCTTCCACGGCCAAGGCTCGTTTCGTAGGACACGGGATCCAGCTCGGTGTTTCTCCGGATATGCTGGGCCGCGTCTTCGACGGTATGGGCAACCCCATTGATGGTGGGCCCAAGATCATTCCCCAGGAATATCTCGATATCAATGGGGCTCCGATGAACCCGGCTGCCCGTGACTATCCTGCCGAATTTATCCAAACCGGCGTCAGTGCCATCGATGGCCTGAACACGCTGGTACGCGGCCAAAAACTGCCGGTTTTCTCCGGTTCCGGTCTGCCCCATGCCCAGCTGGCTGCCCAAATTGCCCGTCAGGCCAAGGTCCTCGGCAAGGATGAAAAATTTGCCGTTGTCTTTGCGGCTGTCGGGATTACCTTCGAAGAAGCCAACTTCTTCATGGAAGACTTCAACCGTACCGGTGCCCTGAGCCGTGCCGTTATGTTCATCAACCTTGCCAATGACCCGGCTGTCGAACGTATTTCCACGCCGCGTATGGCCATTACGGCAGCCGAATATCTGGCTTTTGAAATGGACATGCATGTGCTTGTCATCATTACGGACATTACCAACTATGCCGATGCCCTGCGTGAAGTCTCTGCTGCCCGTAAGGAAGTTCCGGGCCGCCGCGGCTACCCTGGCTACCTTTATACGGACCTTGCCACCATGTACGAACGGGCAGGGAAGATCCGCGGCAAGAAGGGCTCCATTACGATGATCCCAATCCTGTCCATGCCGGAAGATGATAAGACCCATCCAATCCCTGACCTTACGGGATATATTACGGAAGGTCAGATCATCCTTTCCCGCGAGCTGTATCGGAAAGGACTCAAACCGCCGATTGACGTCCTGCCATCCCTGTCCCGACTGAAGGATAAGGGCGTTGGTAAGGGAAAGACCCGTGAAGATCATGCGGATACGATGAACCAGCTCTTTGCTGCCTATTCCCGTGGGAAATCGGCAAAAGAATTGGCCACGATCCTTGGTGATTCTGCCCTGAGCCGCGTAGATAAGCTTTATGCAAAATTTGCCGACGCTTTTGAACGGGAATATGTTTCCCAGGGGTATGAAACCAACCGCTCCATCGAGGAGACCCTCGACATCGGATGGAAGCTTTTGGGCATCCTGCCGAAGGGCGAACTGAAACGTATCCGTGACGAATACTTGGATAAGTACTACAAACCTGCGGATGGCTCTGAGGGGGAATAACCCATGGCTACAACTGTGAACCCGACACGAATGGAGCTGACCCGCCTCAAGAAGCGGCTCGCGACGGCAGTGCGGGGGCATAAGCTCCTAAAGGACAAACGGGATGAAATGGTGCGCCAGTTTATGCTTTACATCCGGCGCAACCACGAACTCAGACAGAAGATGGAAAAAGCTCTGTCCGATGTATCCCAGCATTTTGTCCAGGCAAAGGCTCAGATGGGGTCCCTCTATATGAGTGAAGCCCTTCTCTATCCGGCACGGAGCGCTGAATTTGAAGTAGGGACGAAAAACGTCATGAGCGTTGACGTCCCGACCATCAAATACACGGGCGCGACAACGGATGATGAGACCCGCGTGCCCTATGCCTTTACCTTTACGTCGGCAGAACTTGATAATGCCGTCGTAAATCTTACCTCGTACCTGCCCGATCTGTTGGAGCTTGCTGAGGTGGAAAAGACCTGCAATATGCTCGCCGATGAAATCGAAAAGACTCGGCGGCGCGTCAACGCCCTGGAATATGTCATGATTCCGGAAATGCAGGAAAATATCAAGTATATTACCATGAAGCTTTCGGAAAATGAACGTGCCAGTACGGTACGCCTCATGAAAGCCAAGGAAATCATGGCCAAATAAGGAGGGACCCCTGCAGGCAGCAGGGGTCCTTCTTTTCTTATGCCTTACCCGTATGGAAACCCGGCAGGAGGAAGTATTGGACGGAACCTATGGAACCCGCTACAATGGAATTATCCAATCTAGGGAAGCTGAAAGACAGTGGCAGCTGCCAGTCTTCTTGCCGGTATCCTAAGGATTTCAGGCAGGGATTTTTTACCCAATCTGTCAATTCCCTTTTTTCTACCTTCCTGAAAGATCAGCGTTTTTTCGCTGACGCCACTTCACCATGACAGAAATGGGGTTTTTGGCTTGGACTAAGAACGTAAATCAGCCTGTGGGTCGGATTGACCTTGACAATCATTTTGGAAAGAGAGGTGAGGCGAGCCATCTTTTCCCTATGAAAGGAATGCCAGCTCGCGTTTGCGATGAAACGTACCCAGCAGATCCTACTAGTCGTCATCATGATGTTTGTCGCTGTATCAGGTGTCTACCGGTATCTGCCTTGCTTCAAGGAGGTTTTTATCTCTGGGAGGGAGCCTTATGAAAATTGTGCAGAAGCCGGAAGTGAACCCAAAGGCGCCATCGGTGAGGCCTCATCAAAACTTGTCGTCCTGCCAAGTCCGGAAACCATCCGGAGCTCAGGTACAGGAGAGATTGCCGTGTCAAACCAAGTGACTACGCCCTACGGCGAAGCCCCCCATATCCTGAGCCATTTTCCCAAGGACCATCCCAGTTCATTGAAACCGGTCCTGCGATGGGAAAAGGCGGATGATGCCGTAGTCTATGAGGTCCAGCTTGCTAAGGATGGAACTGTATTTCAGACTGATGGCTATGTCTTTATTAACGGCTATCATGCCGTCCTTCCTGACGACTATGCGGCTGACCATTTTGAATTCCGGGTCCGCGCCCTTAATTTGGACCGTGTCCCGATGACTCCCTTTTCCGCGTGGGAAACGGTCTATGTAGATCCCCAAATGCCTTCCCTCCAGCGTCCTGTCCCGACCAACCGCTTCAATGAAGGCATAGGGACGACCCTTCTTTATCCTGTTTATAACTGGATTCCTGTCCACGGGGCCCGAAACTACGAAGTGGAGATTCTCAGCCGCTTGCCGGAGCGTCCAGATCAGCGGGCAGACGCGGCGATTACCCTAGGACGGGGCAAGGCGACTGGCTTTGATTGGTATGACGATACAAAGCGCGTGGCTTCTTATCCCCTTTATTGGCGGGTCCGCGCCCTTGATGACGAAGGTCAGCCCATTGGCGTATTTTCTGAGCCCCAGAAAATGGTAATAAATCCATCTGACCACTGGGAGGTTGCGACTTTGGGCGACAGTATTTACCATGGCGGCGGGAACCTTTCCTATTCACCGAGTGATTGGGAATACAGCTTCCAGCACTATTTGAAGTTTGATTCCATTAACCTGGCCCAAAGCGGGGATACGAGCGGGGCCACCTTGGCCCGCTTTGATGATGATGTCCTGCCTTTCCATCCCCACTATCTCATCATCATGACGGGAACCAACAGTCTGCGGGCTGGCGTGGATCCAGATGATGTCATTTCCGACCTTGCCGCCATCAAGGAAAAATGTGAACAAAACGGGATCTGCCCAATTTTTATGACCTTGCCACCAATCAATCCCCAGAATATTGCCCGGGCCTTCAATGAACCGACGGCTGAGGATTGGAAGGAGCGCTTTGCTGCTGTCAATGCTTATATCAGGACCCAGATCCATATCGATCTTGCGGGAAAAATCCCCGAAGGGGTGGACCTTCCGACGGAACTCGGCCTTGATGGCATTCATCTCGATCCGCCCGGTAAGAAACTGATGGCAGAAGCGGTCAACGAGCAGTGGGAAAAGGTTCTGGCCCAATTTGCGGAAAAATAGTCGCTGGAGGTGCATTGGCTGGGGATTTCCCACATAGGGAAATGATACTGATTGTTTATACTATTTTATGATTTTTTCTGTTTGTACCCACTTATTCATGAAACTTTCATTTTCTTTTTTTATAATAAGCCCTAGAGGAAGGCAAGAAAGCAGGGTGACTCCAGACCCTGCAGCATGGATCCGTTGGTGACTCCTCTCCGGCGTTTCTTTTCTTGTCATGCAAGCCTCTATTTTTCCCCAGGTAGTCCAGAGCTTCCCCGCTCGGATTACCATCCCCATATCCGGAGTCCCCATGTTGGGGGCTCATTTTTTTTTGATGGTTTATATCATCGCGATGATTTTCATTCTTTTTTCACGAAAAAGGTGTAAAATAAGACGTCACTCAAGTGGTTTATCCCATCATAACAGATTTCTTTTTGCAGGTTTCCTATATCGGAAAGGAGGAATTCCATGAAAATCCTCGTTGTAGAAGATGAACCTTCCTTAAACCAGATTATTGCCAAGAGGCTCAAGATCGAAGGCTACTCCGTCGATCAAGCAGAAAATGGCCGTGATGCCTTGGAGTTTGTGGCGCTGGCCGAATACGACCTGCTCATCGTGGACATCCTTATGCCCGAAATGGATGGTCTGACCCTTGTCCACACGCTGCGGGAAAAGAATGTGACCGTACCGGTTCTTTTCCTTACGGCCCTTGATGGGACGGAAGATAAGGTCAAGGGCCTTGATGCCGGAGGGGATGATTATTTGGTCAAACCCTTTGAATTTTCAGAGCTCCTTGCCCGGGTTCGGGCCCTCTTGCGCCGCTCTGGGGGGACGGCGGTGCCCAAGAATGAATTGCAGCTGTCCGATCTTGTCCTGTCGGAGAGTGCCCATACGGTTACCCGCGGCGGGAAGCCAATCGCGTTGACCCCCAAAGAATTTTCTGTGCTCGAATACCTGCTTCGGAACCAAGGGATTGTTCTGTCCCGGGATAAGATCCTGGAACATGCCTGGGATTTTTCCTATGAAGGAGCTTCTAACATGGTAGATGTATACATCAAGACCTTACGAAAGAAAATCGACCATGATTTTGAGCCTAAGCTCCTTCACACCGTACGAGGTGCCGGTTATGTCCTTAAGGAATAAGCTGGTTTCCTTTTCTGCTTCTGTCATGCATTTTTTGAAGGATATGCCCGTTTCCATCAAGGTCACGGCCTACTATACCCTGTTTTTGGGGTTATTGCTTCTGCTTGTGACCATGAGCGGGTTTCAAATGGCTAAGTACCTTGAAATCAAGGAAATGGACAAAGTGCTCCTAGAGGTGACGGTCCGGGCCTCGCGCAACGAAAAAGCTTTTGATGTCTATGATCGAAATGTCTATCTTTCCATCCACAATCATGAAGATAAGATTGTCTACGGCGGCATGCCGGAAGGGTTTCCTCAGGAGCGCCCCCATTTTGGGGAAGGCCCCCAATCTATTAAGGTTGGAGGTGTGGAATACCGCTATGTGGATATTCCAGTTCGGCCTCCGCGGGAGCTGCGGGGTGATAGGACGGATACTTCCTTGACGGGCATGGGGCTTGATCTCCAGCAGCCGCGTCAGGGACCGTTTGTGTCGGGAGAAAAATATGGACATCATCTGTGGGTTCGGGGCATTATGTCCGGGGAAGCTGCTTCCAGCAGATGGCGGACCCTGATTGTGACCTATCTGGTGTTCTTTCCTCTCTTTTTGATTCTTGTTATCGTCGGGGGCTACCGGATTGTCCGCCGTTCTTTTGCACCTGTGGCCTCCATGAGCAAGGCAGCCCGGGCCATTGGGGAAACGGGGGACCTATCCCAGCGGCTTCCCGTTGGCGAAGGAAGTGATGAAATCCATCAGATGGGACGCACCATGAACCACATGCTTGATCAGATTGAGGATCTCATGGGCCGTGAAAAACGCTTCACCTCCGATGTTTCCCATGAGCTCAGGACGCCCATTGCTGTCATTATGGCAGAAAGTGAATTCGGTAAGGATTACGCGGAAAACGTAGAAGAAGCGAAAAAGGAAATGGGCAGGATCTTTGACCAGGCCCGTCACATGAACCGCATGATTGGGCAGCTCCTCGAACTGACCCGACTCGGCAACAAGCGGTCTGTTCCCCTCTCGCCCCTTGATATCTCAGCCTATGTGGCAGATATCGTAACGGACTACCAGAAACTTCCGGAAAGCAGGGACATTACGTGGGATATCCAGATTGAACCGAATATTACGGTGCCTACGGATCAATCACTTTTCATGAGGATCTTTATCAATTATCTGGATAATGCCATGAAGTTTACCCGTTCGCGGGTTAAGGTCTGCCTATATGGAAAGGGAAACGAGGTCTATTTGACCGTATCCGATGATGGGGCGGGGATGGATGAATCCACCTTGAAAAAGATCTGGGACCGTCTCTATCAAGCGGACGCGTCGCGCAGCCGGAAGTTGAATGCTGGATTGGGGCTTGGCTTATCCTTTGTGGCTGCGGCGGCAAAGCTCCTGGACTGCCGGGCCTATGCTGAAAGCACGCCTGGTGTGGGAAGCACCTTTTATCTTGTTTTTAAGAGATAGGGCAGTAAAAAAGACTGTACAGGAAGGATCCTGTGCAGTCTTTTTGGTTTTGGGGACGGCTATACATTTCCTAGGTGGACCCATGTGAGGTATTGTTTGGCCTCACGGGAAAGCGCCGCAAGACAGGATAGGGAGGTCTCTGGGCGGCAGGCGTGATAGCGGGGAAAATAGCGGGTCAGATGAAGGGGAATTTCTGGGGAAAGGGAAGCAATCCATTGGGCTTCGTCTCGCATCTCAAGAAGACGATCGTTTAACCCGGGAACAATGAGGGTCGTCAGCTCCACATGGGTCCCGAAACGGACGGCTTGGACGATGTTTTCTTTCGTTTCCGCAAGGTTTCCTGAAAGGCTGCGGCAGCCTTTTTCAGTAAAGCATTTGAGGTCGATGTTCATGGCGTCTGTAAGGGGCAGCAGATCATGGAAGCGAGCGGGGGCGAGGCTGCCATTGGTAACAAGGACCGTTGCAAGGCCTGTTTCCTTGATGAGCCGAAAGGTATCCAGCACATATTCAATGTTTATGAGGGGTTCGTTATAGGTAAAAGCAAGGCCGATGCTGCCTGTTTCTTTATGCATCTTTCCCGCAAGGGCAGCAAGTTTTTCCGGGGGAAGGACAAAGCGGGTGGCTTCCCTGCCATGTTGGGAAATTTCGTGATTCTGGCAGAACGGGCAGGCAAGATTGCAGCCAAAACTGCCGGCAGAAAGGATGTGCGTTCCCGGGTGGAAGTGATAGAGGGGTTTCTTCTCGATGGGGTCAAGGGCAAGACTGGTGAGCTTTCCATAGGACAGGCTTACCAGTCGTCCCTGTTGGTGCTGCCGTGCGCGGCAAAAGCCGATTTCACCGTCAGCAAGGCAGCAGTGATGATGACAAAGCAGGCAGGTCAGGATGGGAGACATCACGAACACACCTCCTTTGAAATGGCTCCTAAAGGCTCATATTTCATTTTTAAGGCGTGCAAAGAAGAAATATGATAAATGGTTCGCATAAAAAGAAAAAAAGCTTATAAAGCATTTTGAGGGACGGCATAACAGAAAAATGCTTCTGAAAGATGGCCCCTTTTGTTCCGGGTCCTTAGGGGGTTCCTTTTGGAAAGCGGCGCACCCATTTGGAAAGGCGGGACGCGTAGGGAAAAAGGCTGGCTTCCCTTCCCTGAAGGATGGGAGCCTAGGCGTGGCGCGTCACTGTGAAGCGGTAGAGTAAGATCGGTTCATCGGCCCCGATGCCGCCTTTTTGACGGGCAATCTGGATTTGCTGGGACACACTTTCCACACCGTCAAGATCGGGAAGGAGGAGCCCCCGCCGCGTTCCATCTAGACTTTCGGTGATGACGCCATAGCGTTTGGGGTCAAGGCTGGATTCATCTGCTATGCGTTCTGGGACGCCAAGAATATCGACGGAATAGACAAGGTCCGGCAGTTCCTCTTTGCGCACTGCCGGAAAGCGGGAATCGTGCAGGGCTGCGCTGATGCCATTGGCTATGATTTCAAGGGCCGTGCTTTTCTTCGTCGGGGCAATGGTCCCAATGCAGCCCCTAAGATTTCCGTAAAGGTGGAGGGACACAAAAACGCCGTGACGGCTTCCTGTCAGTGCTTTTGGGAGATGCTCCGGCAAAGGCAGGGGACGCCCCGTTGTGACAATTGTTTCAACGCTTCTGCGGGCAAGGGTCACATAGGGGTCTTCTTGCTGCTTTTGGGTCTTTCGCTTTTCTGCAAGCTGCTGATGCAGGACTCCTGCCAGTTGGCGCTCGGGATTAGCCCCTGTGACGGAAAAGCTCACAACGCCGTAGCCGACACCAAAAATGTCCTCGTAGGAGTGGCACGTCGTGGAAACGGTAAGGCCATCCAAGGCGCCTGCCATGATCCAAAAAGAGTGGAGCCCGCATTCGGCGGCTTTCCTTGAAAAAGTGGGATCCATGGTGAGTAGGGAGACAAAATCCGCCTTTTCAAGAAAAGACAAGCAGTCCCTGTCCCAAAGGGGACCTTCAGGGGCATAGCCGTAAGGGCCATCTTCCCGGAGTTTGTGGGATAAATCCCCGCTGGCGATGAAAATGATCCGGCGTTTCAGGGAGGACGCGGCTTCGGCGATGGTCTTTCCCAGAGCATAGTGGGCTTCCGGAGAAAGGCCGGATAGACCGATACGGACAATCTTGAGGGTATTTACATCGCCATGCTTTTGGTAAAAGTAAAGCGGCAGGAGGGTTCCATGATCAAGCTCTGGGTGACGAGTTCCCAGAAGCCCTGCTGCAAGGCCCTTATCCTCTGCCCTTTCACTGATTGCAGCCGCCAGGGCTTTGTCATAGCTTACCTTGATGCGTACCTGAGGGGCACCAAACTGTCCAAAGCTGCCTTCGGCCTCCGTTCCTGGGGAAATGGCAAAGTAGTCCACATAGGCATCAGCATGAGGACTTGTAATAACGAGTGTATCGGCATGAAGGGCCGCGGCTTCCGCCATGACAGCATCATAGGCGGCGCTCGTGCGGGCAATCTTCTTTTCTTCCCCTTTTCCAATTTCAGGGACAATGATGGGCGGATGGGGAACCGCGTAGGCTGCAAGGATCATGGAGTATCACCTTCCTTTTTCTTATGTTCCTGAAGGAGCTTTTTCCCATATTGTAGCATATTTTGAGGGGGTGACGGACCAAGGTGGGAATGGGGGTAAGAAAATGGTATAAAGCATAAAAAAGCGGCAGGAAATATGTGAAGATTTCCTGCCGCGTCTGATGTTACCCGCGCTTGCGGAAGCGGGCAAAGAGATTGACCGGATGGTCGGAACAAAAGGGATAATCGGGAACGGATTCAAGGACTTTGGCTTTTGCCGCTTCAAGGTCATGGAAGACTTGCCACTTGGCGTCAATCTGGGCTTTTCCCGATAGGCGCAGGAGATAGGAGGGATGGAAGGTGGCAATGGCGTCAAAGCCTTGGTTTGTCCGGAACCATTGGCCTCGTTCCTTGGTGATGCGGGCCTCGGGACCTTTGAAGTATTTGAGGGCTACGCCGCCCAAGGCAATGATGACTTTGGGCGCAATAAGGCGCAGCTCCTCGTCAAGGATGCGATGGGCGCAGAAAGCGGCTTCTTCCGGCGTTGGTGTCCGGTTGTTCCTAGGCCGGCACTTAATGACGTTTGTTGTAAGGACATGGTCCCGTGTGATTTTGACGGACCAGAGCGCCTTATCCAGGAGCTGTCCGCTGGGGCCGATAAGGGGACAGCCATAGTCATCCTCGACGCCGCCTGGTCCTTCGCCGACAATGACGAGGGGACTGTGGGGATCCCCAAACCAGCCAACCGGAGCAATACAGTCACCGCGCAGGGGACAGGCTGTACAATCTTCCATTTTTCTTTGGAGTATGTCCAGTTCTTCCATCCAAAAGACCTCCTTATTTACGCAGGCATTCGTTGGCTGGGACCCGTTTCAGGAAAATGCCCGCAACAAGTCCCGTAAAGATACCTGTGGGAATTCCAATGCCGATGAGAAAGGGCAGGTAGCTCACAAGGGCTGTGCTCTGCATGAGCACCATGGCCGCAAGGATTTGACCGCAGTTATGGGTGAAGGCACCGAGGACGCCAACGCCGACGCTGGAAAACCAATCCTTCTGGACGGCAAGGGCCATGAAAAGAAAACTCAGGACAGCACCGGCAAGTCCAATGCTGAAGCCTGGGGAAAAAAGGCCGGTAAAAAGGAGGCCTGTCAAAAGGATCCTCGCTGCAAGAAAAAGGGCCGTCCGTTTCGTTCCGTAGAGGTAGAGGACGATGATGGTCACGGCATTGGCAAGGCCCAAATGGGCTCCCGGCAAAGGCAGCAGGTAGGCTACGGTTGATTCGGCAAATCGCAGGGCAATGGCGGCTGCCAAAAGGATCCCAAGCTGGGTCAGGTCGTGGGCGCTGAACCCCTTAGCGGAGGATGGCATCATGTTCACGCTCCTTTGCAGCACTTTGGAGGGTCAGAAGCACCTTTTCCGGGACGCAGGCAATGGTCTCTCCCGGTTTCTGGATCCGGCCTTCCTTAATGCAGATTTTATCGGGGCAGGGTGATGATTCGACCCAAGCTCCATCCTTATTATAGACGATGACCATCTGTCCGTCATCCACATCAATGGTCAGTTTCGTATCAGCCGTAACTTTTCCCAGATCCACGCGCTTGATGACGGCCCGATCCTTTTGGATGACCAGTTCTTTATGGGTTCCCTTCTGGGTCATATTGATGAAGAGGAAGCTGAGTACGGCTGCAAGAGCCATGACGGCAATGAGCCGTCCATCATTTTTGCGCATGAAAACCTCCTTTATTGACCTTGGACGAAAAGGTCCTTGAGTCCGCTGGAAATGTGGAGCGTTCCGTCCAGGTCCTGATAGACCATTTCAAGGGACGGATTGTTTTCAACAAGGGTCATGGCGTCCTTAGGTGTCATGACAAAGAGCAGGGTGGAATAAAAATCTGCCCAAAAGGCCGATTGGGTAACGACTGTAACGGAATGGGCATTGCGGCTGGGCCAGCCCGTCTGCGGATTGAGGATGTGATGGTAGCGGACGCCGCTTACTTCGTAATAGCGCTGATAGTCGCCGCTTGTTGCAATGGCTGTACCGGGAGGAACCGAAAGGGTTCCCAGGACCTTTTCCGGATCCTTCGGGTCCTGGATGCCGATGCGCCAAGGTTTGTGATCAGGCTTTTCCCCAAGGACCTTGATGTTGCCGCCGGCGTTGATGAGGGCGGTTTGGAAGCCGCCTTCCTTCTGGAGGACCTTGGCTGCTTCTTCCACGGCGTAGCCCTTTGCCACAGCTCCCAGGTCGATCTGGGTCCCCGGCATGAGGGTAAGGGTGCCCGTTGTTTCGTCGATCCTGACGCGGGAACCTTTGGTGAGGGTGAGAGCGTCAGCAATTTCAGCTCTGGAGGGCACGGTCTTTTTCTCTCGATTGTCGTTCCAGATCTTGATGACGGGTCCTAAGGTGAGGGAAAGTTCCTGATGGGGATGGCTAGCTGCGCTTTTTAGGATGGCAAGGAGGTGGGGGGCCGCTTTTTGGGGCCCCGTCCCTGCCTTTTCATTGATGGCATAAAGGTCCTTAGGACCATGGGGTGCGTAGGAATCCGTTTCATCAGCAATCTCTTGGAAGGCGGCAAAGGCCTTGTCGGTTGTACTTTTGAGGGTGTCCTCACTTTTCCCCGTTGTTTCAATGGTGACGATGGTATCCATCATGAAGCGTGTATCTTCATGATGGATGGTGCTGTTTTGGTCTTGAAAAAAGCAGCCTTGAAGAAACAGGCTGCTTAAAAGAATCATCCATATTTTTCTCATCATAGATCCATTCTTTTTGAAATGGCGCCTAGCTTACTGCTGGGCTTCTTGGTTGAGGTTTTCTGCCGTCTGGCAGGCAACACAGCCCACCGGATCCGGTCTTTTTGCAGAAGGCTGGGGAGCTTCAAGCGGTGTGATCTTGACTAGGCACTTGCGCGGGCATTTTTGTACGCACAGTCCGCAGCCAACGCATTTATCGTAATCGATGACAGGGATGCTGCCATTGACACCGTCTTCCATGGTGATGGCTTGTTTCGGGCAGTTCTTTGCGCACAGTCCGCAGCTGATGCAGGAAACGCCGCAGTCAGTCATAGCGGCTTTGCCTTTTTCACGGTTGTTGCACTGGACCAGAACCTTGTTCGAAGCCTTCATCATTTCAATGAGGAACTGCGGGCACGTGGAGGCACAGGCACCGCAGCCAACGCATTTATCATAGTCGAACTGGGGCAGGCCATTTTCTCCCATGGCCAGGGCGCCGAAGCTGCAGGCATCAACGCAGGCGCCACAGCCAAAGCAGCCAAAGTTGCACTGGCCAGGGCCGCCAGCGGTAGCCGCGGCGAGGAAGCAGTTCTTGACGCCTTCCCGTTTGTATTTGGCCGGGCGGTTTTCTTTGCACCCATTGCAGTGGAGACGGGGAATCATGCGGACGGCATTTTCGTCGTCGTCAGCTGCAAGGCCCATCACCGCTTTGATGGCCTTTTTGTTTTCGGCAGCACAGGCTGCACATTTCATGGCGCCTTCTTCTTGGCCGGCGACGATGGCATCTGCCATGGCAGCACAGCCAGCATAGCCGCAGCCGCCGCAGTTGGCGCCCGGCAGGAGGGCTAGGATTTCATCCTTGCGGGGATCTTCTTCAACGGCCAGTTTCTTGCCGGCGATGGCAAGGATGGCACCGAAGACGCCGCCTAGGATGGCAATGATAATAACAGCAGTTTCCATATCTTTCAGCTCCTAACTCAATGAATACCGCTCATTCCCATCATGGCGATGGACATGCAGGCGGCCGTAATCAAGGCAATCGGCAGGTTTCTCAAGCAGCTGGGGATCATATCCTCATTGAGCTTTTCGCGGATGCAGGAGAAGAGCAGGATGGCCATGGTGTAACCCAGGGACGTGCCGATGGAGTTGGCAACAGACTGCAGGAAGTTATAGTTGGATTCAACGTTGATAAGGGCGATACCCAGGATGGCACAGTTCGTGGTGATCAGGGGCAGGTAGATCCCCATGGCCTTATGAAGGGCGGGCATCGTCTTTTTCATGAACATTTCAACGAGCTGGACCAAGGTCGCGATGGACAGGATGAAGACAAGGGTCTTCAAGTAGGTCAGATCGAAGGGGACCAGGATGAGGTGGTACAGGGCATAGGAAAGCATGGTAGCAAGAAGCATAACAAAGGTTACGGCTGCCCCCATGCCAAGGGAGTTATTGAAGTTCTTGGAAACGCCCAAGAAGGAGCACATGCCCAGGAACCGGGATAAGATGATGTTGCTGACGAAGATGGAACTGAATAAGATTCCAAAGATACTGTCTCCCATTAACGAGCATCTCCTTTCTGACGGAAGTAGTTAACCATAGCAAAGACGAAGCCCATGGTCAGGAAGGCACCTGCCGGCAGGATGAAGATGAGGACCGGGGTGTAGGCACTGCCAAGCACGACATGACCAAAGAGTTTGCCGGAACCGATGAGTTCACGGAAGAGGGCAATGAGGCTCAGGGCGAAAGTAAAGCCAATGCCCATACCAATGGCATCAAGGGCGGAGGAAACAACGCCGTGTTTGCAGGCAAAAGCTTCTGCACGGCCCAAAACGATGCAGTTAACTACAATCAGGGGAACGAAGACACCCAGAGATTCATACAGGGCCGGAACAAAGGCGTTCATCAGCATTTCCAGGATGGTTACGAGGGATGCGATGACGACGATGTAAGCCGGGATATGGACCTGATCGGGAATGAGTTTCCGGATCAGGGAAATGATGATGTTGGAGAAGAACAGGACGAAGGTAAAAGCACAGCCCATACCGACCGCATTCTCCAAAGATCCGCTTGTTGCCAGGGAGGGACAAACACCCAGGAGCTGGACAAACAGCGGGTTTTCTTTAATGATACCTTTTGTCAAATCTGACAGCATGCCGATCAGCCCTTTCCGTTAGCAAAATTCTTCATGTAGTGGTCGCGTGCCGCGTTAACGCCTGTAACGACCGCTCTCGAAGTGATGGTGGCAGCCGTGATGGCACGGATGTCATTGTCCTTCGTGGGATCTTGTTTGGTGACAACAAGGTCATTTTTCAGGGATTTTCCTTTGAACTGAGCCTGCCATTCCGGTTCGGTGCTGCGGGCACCCAGACCCGGGGTTTCCGAATGGCTCAGGACCTTGATGCCCGTAATGGTCCCTTTCTCGGCGTCGATGCCGACCATGAGTTTGATCTTGCCGCCGTACCCGCTGGGATCGACAGTGTAGATATAACCGTTGGCTTTGCCGCCTTTACTGGATTTTTGGATATCGCTGATGAGGTCTCCCGGGGCCTTTTCCTTCTGGAGGTCGCCCAGGTCAGGGAGGACCTGCTTGTAAGCTGCTTTTGTATCAGCTTCATGCTTTTTGGCAATGATTTCCTTGGTCCCTTCATGAGCGCCGGCAACGAGGGCAACACTGGCAGCGCAGGTGATGAGAAGGGTGGATGTCAGTTTTACGAAGAAATTACTCATTTTTTGAGACCTCCTCCGAAGGATACGTTCCGGACGAACCGGTCAATCATCGGGGTGACCATGTTCATCATCAGGATGGAATAGCAGACGCCTTCGGTGTAGCTGCCACGCAGACGGATCAGGGAGGTCAGGACACCCAGGCCAATGGCATAGATGATCTTGCCTTTTTTGGTAATCGGGCTCGTGACCCAGTCAGTTGCCATGAAGAAGGCACCAATCATGAGACCGCCGGCAAACAGATGATACAGGGGGAAGGTGCTGGGATAGCCCATAACGGCACCGTACACACCCGTCAGGATGGCCACGGTGACGAGATAGAAGACAGGGATACGCCAATCAATGAGTTTCTTGTAGATGAGGTAAAGACCGCCAAGTACGAGGGCCGGTACACAGGTTTCACCGAGGGAGCCGCCGACATTGCCCCAGAAAAGGTTCATGAGGTCAGGAAGCTTGGCCGCACTGGCGGCACCGCCGGCCTGCCAGATCTTTTCCGTAGCCCGCATGACAGCAAGCGGGGTGGCTGTGCTGACTGCGTCGGAAGCAGCTGCTGTAGCCGGAAGAACCCAGTTTGTCATCTGCTGCGGGAAGGACGCTAGTAGGATGGCACGGCCGATGTGGGCCGGGTTGAAGATGTTGCAGCCCAGACCGCCGAAGACAGCCTTGCCGACAACAATGGCGAACATGCTGCCCATGGCCGCAAACAGGGGCGGCATGGAGGCTGGCAGGCACATCGCAAGGAGCAGGCCCGTCAGGGCTGCACTGCCGTCCTGTACGGTGTTGGGCTTGTGCATGACTTTATTGCAGATGGTTTCAAAGACAATGGCAGAAACAACACAAGTCACCATGACAATGGCGGCGCTCATGCGGAAGTAATAAACAGAAGCGATGATAGCCGGTACAAGGGCCAACATGACTTCTCTCATGGACTTGCCAATGGTCAGCCCGCAGTGCATATGCGGGGAGGAGGTGACAAGAACCAATGGCGTAGGCTCTTTAATAGGTTCCATAATCAATATCCAGTCCTTTCGCGTAATTATTTATCCAGTTTATAGAACGGGTTGTGACCGCCATGGCCTTTTCCCCTGATGAACTGTTTGCCCATGCGGATGTACTGGACCAGAGGAATGTGGGCAGGGCAGACAAAGGCGCAGGATCCACATTCGACGCAGGCATGGCAGGAGAACCGTTCTGCTTCTTCCCAGTTCTGGCGTTTGACGGCTTGAACGATTTCCGTCGGTTCCAGCTTCATGGGGCAGGCGTCGACGCAGCGAGCGCAATGGACGCAGGGGCTGGGTTCGACATATTGAGCAAAAGGAGATTCGGAATTGAAGATAAGGACTGCACCGGACCATTTAGCAATGGGGTAATCGAGGCTCGGCGTGGAAAAGCCCATCATCATCCCGCCGGAAATGAACTTGCCCGGAGTGCCTTTGAGTCCGCCGGCAGCCAGTTCCACGGCATCGCTGTAGAGCGTGCCCAGGCGGCAGATGTAGTTGCCCGGTTTATTGACGCCGTCACCGCTGATGGTCGTGACGCGTTCATATAGAGGAATGTTCTTTTTCACCATACGGTAGCAGGCAACCGCAGTCCCGACATTGTCGACGATGACGCCGACATCGGCAGGCAGTCCACGGTCAGGAACCGTACGACCGGTGGCCGCGTAAATCAGGTGTTTTTCGGAACCTTCCGGATACTTTTCTGCACAGACGCAGACTTCGATATTCGGTTCGGAAGCGACTTTTTCCTTAACAAGGGCGATGGCATCGGGTTTGTTGTCTTCGATGCCGATGATGCCTTTCTGGGCACCGGAGGCCATCATGAAATATTTCAGGCCTTGGATCATTTCATCAGCCCATTCGAGCATGATGCGATGGTCACCCGTAATGAAAGGCTCGCATTCGATGCCGTTTAACAGGATCGTGTCAATAGGACGGGCCCCTTCCTTCGGAGGCGCGTACTTGACCGCTGTCGGGAACGTTGCCCCGCCAAGACCGACAGAACCGCCTTCCCGCAAGGCCGTGCGGATGACATCCGGCGTGATTTCCTCGTCGCTGCGTTCCTTGATGGTTTCGCAGGGCGTATCGAGTTTGTCGTTCTTGATGACGACGCACTGGGAAATTGTCCCTTGGGGCATGTAACGATTTTCAATGCGCAGGACCGTGCCGCTGACGCTGGCATGGATGTTGGTACTGACGAAACCGCCTGCCTCACCGATGACCTGACCTAGGGTTACCTTATCTCCTGCCTTGACGACCGGCTTGGCCGGTGCGCCGATATGCTGGGAGAGAGGAATGTAGACCATGTCAGGTGCGGGACATCTTTCGATGGCCACTTTGTCAGTCAAGGACTTGCTGGGAGGTACATGGACACCACCCATAAAAGTTGCTTCTTGTGTAGACATGTAGTTCACCTCTAACCTTTCATGTTCAACTTCAAAACAAAATTATATATGGTTAAGAAGTAAATTACAAGTAGAAGGAGGAAGTCTCCTGTGGATAAGATATCCCTTATAATGGAAAATTTTTCTCAAAAAGTTTACAAAACGTAATGTAAAAAAGTGTAAAATAGTTTATAATAATGAACACGATACAGGTGGACTTGTACAGCTGTAAGAATTGCGATAATGCTTTGAATATACTGACTATATTTATTGGAAGAGTTTTTGTGTGAGAAAGGAAATCTTCGTGTTTGGACTGTACTTTGATGATTATGAGACGCCGGTTTTCCGGCCCCCCAGTGAAGCAAACAGTTTCATCCTTCGTGTCACTCGGGGATGTGCCCACAATCGCTGCACGTTTTGTGCCATGTATAAGGACGTTCCCTTCTCAGTCTATACGGACGAGGCTGTGGACCGGCAGATTGCCATGGCCGCCCACTATGCCGGCGATGAAGTACGGCGCATCTTCCTTGCTGACGGAGATGCCTTTGTCCTTCCGACGGAAAAGCTCCTTGCTCTTTTGGCCCGCCTGTACGGGACCTTTCCCAATCTCCAGCGCGTCACAAGCTACGCGGGGCCAAAGGATATCCTCCGCAAGAGCGATGAGGAGCTGCTGCGTCTCCGAGAAGCTGGACTCAAGATGCTTTATTTTGGCCTTGAAACAGGGGACTCGCAGCTCCTGCAGCAGATTCAAAAGGGGGTAACCGCCGAAGAATCCATCGCGGCCGGGCAGAAAGTCGTACGAAGCGGCATGAAGCTGTCCATGATGGTCATTGCTGGTCTCGGCGGCGCGGCGGGGTCTGCACGTCATGCCCTTAAGACCGCATATGCAGTATCCCAGATTCAGCCTGACATGCTGAGTGTCCTGACGCTGCGTCTATATAAAGGAACGCAGATGTTAAGGGAGTTTGAAGAAGGCAAATTTGAGCTGCTTTCGCCTTGTGGCTTGGCCGAAGAAGTGAGGACCTTCCTCAGCCATATTGAGCTGCCGCCGAATCGGCACTGTCTTTTTAGGAGCAATCATATTTCCAATTATGTTCCCCTCAAGGGCACGCTGCCCAAGGACCGGGACCGCTTGCTTCAGGAACTGGATGTTTCCATTGGAAAGCTTTCGAAATTGACGGATTGGGAAGTTTATACTAATATGGAGTATTAAGGAGATTTCAAGAGGCAGTTGGCCTTTTTACCATCGGGGAGAGCTCCCCCTTTCAGCTAGCTTTTAGGAAAGAGGCGTCTATAAATGAAAATGCGAAGACTGTTAACGGCATTTCTCGTTGCTATGATTGCCCTGCCGGTGTCGCTGGGCTTTGCGGCAAAGAAGAATGCCCCCCTCAAAGTCGGGGATAAGGGATGGAAGGTCAAGACCGTCCAAACCAAGCTGAACACCCTTGGCCTTAAGACACCGCTGACGGGAAAATATTCCCGGGACCTGGAAAAGCAGGTGCGGATCTTCCAAAAGACCCATAAGTTGCCCGTTACAGGGAAGGTGGATGATAAGACCTATTTCCGCATCAATGAAGCTGCTTTTGAAAAAGAGGGAATCCATGGCGTCAAGGGCAAAGATGTGGTAAGGACCGCTTCCAAATATAAGGGAGTCCCTTACAGTTTTGGCGGGACAACGCCGCGTGCCTTTGACTGTTCGGGGTTTGTCCAGTACGTCTTCAAGAAACATAAGGCTGACTTGCCGAGAACGGCAGACCTTCAGTATGAAAAAGGTCTTTTCGTGACCATGCGGCAGCTAAAGCCCGGCGACCTGGTGTTCTTTACGACCTATGAACCGGGGGCTTCTCACGTAGGAATCTATGCGGGCAATGGGCTTTTCTGGAGTGCGACTTCGTCGAAAGGGGTCCGTCTGTGCAGCCTTTCCGAGCCGTATTGGCGGTCCCGTTATTACGGTGCCAAACGGGTCCTTGTTTCTGGGGATCGGTCTTATCGTTAACAAGTTGAGGGAGGAAGTTCATGATTAGGGAACGACGCAATAAGGAAAAATTGACGAGTTATTATAATAAGTTCATTGAAGAGGGCATCATCGATCCCAATGTCCATCCGTGGGTCGCTGAGTCGTGGCGTCGCTGCGATGCCCGTAAACAGAACCATGAGACCATGCCGGCTAATGGGGTGCGCCTTTCGGCCAATGAATTGGCCCGGCAGTTGGAGCTGCATAAAGATGTCCTGACTTATGTGGATGGACTTTTTGAACAGAATAAGCAGTATTTTAACTCCCATAACCTGTCCATGATCATCGTTGATGAAAAGGGGTATGTCCTCAAAAACTATGCCCTGCCGTTCTTCCAGCGGAGCATTGATGATATTCAGGGCATGCGTGTGCTCGAAGAGGACTGTGGTACGTCGAGCCTTTCTGTGGCCCGCAGCCACAATGTTCCCTTCCTGATGTTCGGACCGGAAATGTGGGTCCGCGAATGCCATTCCGGTGATGCCTGCTCCGCCCCCATCAGTGTGGATGGACAGAATCGATACTTTTTGTCCATGTTCAGCCTGGACCAGAATGACCTGCCTTATGACATCTTGCTCAGCTTGCTCATGACCATGAAGTATTCCGTCGAAAATTACCTCAAGATGATTGAATACTGGAAGGTCTGCAACATCATCTCCGAAGACATCCCTGCAGCTATTTTCTGGGTCAACCGGGATGGCTCCCTGCGCTACGCCAATGACCGGGCCCGTCTGCGCATGGATGAGGGGGCCCGTATGGAAGATGTCTTCCTGAACTATGAACATATTCCTGTACAAAAAGGTTTTGATGGCAAGAAGACGATCCGTAAGGAAATCACGTGGATTACCCAGGACCGTACCTATGAAGATGTGACGAGCGTCCTGCCCGTCTATAACAGCGGCCGTGTCGACAGTGTCGTCGTCATCACCATGTCCATCGAGGATTTGAAGACCACCATTGCCCACGCCACGGGATACAGTTCCCGCTACAGCCTTTACAGTATGGTCGGTAATTCCAGCGAGTTCCAGGCCCTGCAGCATAAGGCCGCCCGCGTCGCCCGCGGGGATAATAACATCCTGCTCCAAGGCGAACCGGGTACGGGCAAGCAGCGTCTTGCCCACGGTATCCATCAGGCAAGTCCACGGGCTGCGGCTCCGCTCATTACGGTGCGCGGTCACGAAGGACCGGAAGAGGAACTGGAAGAAGAATTTTTTGGCAAGACCGATGGTACGGGCCATCTGGCAGCCGGCAGTTTGGAACTGGCCAATGGGGGAACGCTTTTCCTTGATGAAGTGGAAAAATTCCCGACGAAGCTGGGCGATGTCTTGGCTGATGCTTTGAAAAACGGTGTTCTCAACAAGGAGACAGGCGTTCGCCGGAAATTCAATGTCCGCATCATTGCGGCCTGTGACTCCAACTTGAAACGTCTGACCGATAAAGGCCTCTTTTCCAAGAGCCTCTATGAACTGGTCATTGGCACCGTCGTCCGGGTACCGCCCCTGCGGGAGCGGGTGGAAGATGTGGAAGTCATTGCCAACCATATCCTTACGGAAATGGCGGCCCGTCACAGCATGCCGACAAAGACGCTTTCCCACGAGGCCATGGAACTCCTCAACAGCTGCCACTGGCCCGGCAATATCAAGCAGCTCCAGGGAGTCATTGAACAGGCCTTCTTCCATACGGCAGGCAGTGTCATCGACGCCAGCCATATCAAGCTGCCTGGGGAACACCGCATTGAAAAATCCTGGAAGCATGATAAGGATGCCTTTGTTGCAAGCTGGAAACAGGCCGGTGGCAACATCAGCAAACTGGCCATTATGCTCGGAGTCAGCCGCGTGACACTTTACCGCTACTTGAAAAAATACGACCTAGGTCCCAAAAAATAAATCAAGGACATTATAGGGACGCATCTGTCCCGGGAAAGGTGCGCTTTGCCATCGACAAAACGCATCTTTTCGTGCTTTTTGTGAATGCCTCGTAAAAGGCTGCAAAAAGCCAGGAGCAGATCACCCTAAGGAGGAGCCCAGACCCATGCGTTTACGAAAAAAGCCCTGGATATCCCAGGCCTTGGAAGACTATAAAGGAAAAGAACTGCTCGAGGACGGTCTCGAGGCATACAAGGGAAAATGGCGCGCCCTTCTGGGCGATAAACCCCTTTACCTTGAAATTGGCTGTGGCAAGGGGCAGTTTATCAGCCAAATGGCCCAGCTTCATCCCGAAAATGCCTACCTTGGCATTGAAACCCAGCGGGATGTCTGTTACTATGCTGTGAAAAAACTGCGGGATCAGGAAATTGATAATGCCCGTATTCTGCGGGCTGATGCGGCCCATCTGCTTGACTGGTTCGAAAAAGGGGAAGTGGAAGGGCTCTACCTCAACTTCAGCGATCCCTGGCCCAAGGCTCGTCATGCAAAACGACGCCTTACTTACCGCAGTTTCCTTGCTCTTTATAAGACAATCCTAAAACCCGCGGGGCATCTGCGGTTCAAGACCGATAACGATGCGCTTTTTGAGTTTTCCTTGGAAGAATTCAAGGAATTTGGCCTTCCCCTTCTCACCGTAAGCAGGGACCTCCACCACACGGAGATCCTCAACGAAGCACAGACAGAGTACGAACAGCGCTTCAGTGCCTTGGGAAAGAATATCAATTTCTGCGAAGTTGTTTTTTAGTGGGAAAGGAATCGGATGATGAAGGAGAAATGCATCTTCAAAAATCCTAAAATCGCGATGGTGATCCTCGTCATGGCTCTGATGATTGCCGGCGCCCTCAATGTCTATAGTGCCAGTTTTGCTATGATGGGCTATGGAAAAGGGTATTTTAGCGGCTATATCGCAAGATATCTTCTTTTTGGAGTCATCGGCCTGATTTTAATGGGATGGTTGGGCTGGAAAATGGACTATCATCAACTCCTGGGACGGAGGGCGGAAATGGCGATTGCTTTTATCAATATCGTTTTGCTCGTTGCCGTCGATCTGGCCGGTCATACGGCTAAAGGCGCCCAACGCTGGCTGTCCCTTGGCCCTGTCAGTTTCCAGCCTTCGGAATTGGCAAAGCTTGCCATCATCCTTTTAGGTGCCGCTTACCTCGGGAAGGTCATGGAACAGGGGAAGAAACCCTCTCTTGTGAATCATTTTTCCTTTGCTGTGGTGATCATCGGCCTCCTTGTTTTCAAGCAGCCTGATATGGGAACCAGTGCTATTTTGATTGCCATTGCCTTTTTTCTCTATATTCTTGCCGGACTGCCGACCCTCATGGTCATCGGGACAATCCTTATCGGTGCGGTGGGGGCCGTAGTCGGTGTTGTCATTGCTCCCTACCGGCTGAATCGCATTTATGTATGGCTTGACCCCTTCCGAGATCCCCAAGGTCTCGGCTACCAAATGGTCCAGTCAAAGGTGGCCATTGGCAGTGGTGGATTTGGCGGTCTTGGGCCTGGCCAGGGGCTGGGAAAATATTTTTATCTTCCTGAAGCCCACACGGACTTTGCTTTTTCCGTATTCTGTCAGGAACACGGTTTTTTGGGCGCGTTCGTCCTCATTGTCCTTTTTCTCATGCTTGGATATGTAATCTATACGGTCGCACGCCGGACGCGCGACCATCAAGGGTTTCTCCTTGTCATGGGCGCCAATTTCCTTATCGTTGGACAGGCCTTTGCCAATATGGCTATGGTCTGCGGAATCCTGCCCGTCATTGGGGTGCCGCTATCTTTTATTAGTTATGGGGGAACGAGTCTTGTCACGACACTCCTTGCTATGGGGCTTGTTTTCTCTGTCTATCATGACGAAGTGCGTCGGGAAGAAAAGGAAGCCCCGCCGACTCTGCCCCTCCGCCATTCACAGCGGCCTCCCTTTGTGGGAACGCCGCGCTATCAGAAAGACAGGTGGAAAAAATGAAGCTTTCATTTTTCAATTTTTTCCGCAGAAAGAAACAAAAAAAGGCGACTGAGGGTCCTTCCTTTCCTCAGTGGAACCGTCCATCGGGACGAAGGAACCGGCAGTCCCTGGATAATGACCACGCTTTTTCAGCGTCTGCCGCGCATGAACACAGTCGCCGGATCCTAACCTTGGAAAGGGATCGCGGTGCTTTGAAGCGCGGTCAGCGGCGTAGCCGCGTCTTGTGCCTTGCTATGGTCTTATTTGTCGGTGCCATTATCCTGCAGCTTGTGAACCTGCAGTTCGTCCAAAAGGATTTTCTTGCCCACTGGGCCTTGAATCAAATCAGTGGGGAAAACCTTGAAATTGTCCCCCGTGGGAGCATTGTAGACCGTAATGGGGAAGAACTGGCCGTAAGTGTTGTTTCCCGGTCACTTGCCGTCAATCCTCAGGAACTGGTTGATGATCCTGACCGTTGGCCAAAGGGCCAGATGCCGGTTCGCGATGTGCGTCAAGTCGCTGCCAACCGCCTTTCCCCTATCCTGCAGATGCCCGCTTCAAAGCTCATGGAGCTTTTTACCGATAAGCAGCATATGTTCTTTTGGGTGAAACGGACCTTGGATCCCCATGTTGCTAAGGAAGTCTCTGAGGTGTTGGACGAAGAAAAGATCCCTGGATTCCATTTTATTGAGGAAAGTAAACGGTATTATCCCAAAGATAACCTTGCAGCGCAAGTCATCGGATTTGTTGGAATCGATGATAAAGGACTTGAGGGCGTGGAAGCTTCCATGGATACTTATCTGCGCGGCGTCAAGGAAAAGCAGACCAATTACACGGATGCCAAGGGCAACCTCATTGGACCCTCCGGTTTGAATGAGGTCCAGATCCAGCGGAAGAATACTGTACAGCTGACCATTGATGCGCGCATGCAGTTCATCTTGGAGCGCGGACTTGACGACGCCATCAAAAAGACAAAGGCGGCAAGCGCCGCGGCAATCCTTATGGATCCCAATACGGGAGAAATCCTGGGGATGGCAAGCCGGCCGACCTTTGATCCCAATCACTTTGCCGACGCCTCCAGCGAGGCCTATATGAACCGCGGTGTAGGAATCATTTATGAGCCTGGATCTGTCTTTAAACCCATTATGGGTTCGGCCGGTCTTATGGAAAAGATCATTACGCCGGATACACCCTTCCATGATGAAGGATCCATCGACGTTGGCGGCCGGCGCATCCGTAACTGGGACGGCCGTGGATTGGGCAATATCAAGTTCGAGGATATCATCAAGTTCTCCGTCAATACGGGCATGGCTTCTCTAGGACTCAAGCTCGGCGGAGAAAAGGAAACCGAGTATGCCAAGCGCTTTGGCTTTGGCGAGGCTACGGGAACGGATGTACCGGGCGAAGAAGTGGGAATCCTTTATAATCCGAAGGACATGGTCCCCTCTGACGTTGCCACCATGGGAATCGGTCAGGGGATTGCCGTCACACCGCTTCAGATGCTGCGGGCCATCTGCGCCATTGCAAACGGGGGGAACCTCGTCCGCCCTTATGTCGTAAAGAAAGTGACCGGACCTGATGGTAAGGTCATCAAGGAAAATAAGACCCAAGTAGACCGGCAGGTCATTACGCCGGAAGTTGCTTCCCAGATGCGGGCCATGATGGAGAAGGTTGTTTCTGAAGGGGGCGGCAAATCGGCCCAGATCAAAGGCTACAAGATTGCAGGCAAGACGGGAACTGCAGAAAAGCTTTCTCCTAAAGGCGGGTATATCCCCGGTGTCTATATTGCTTCTTTTGTAGGCTTTGTGCCTAGTGATAATCCTCGCTATGCCATGATCATCATGATTGACTCTCCAAAGGGTGCCTATTATGGGGCACAGGTCTCAGCGCCGATTTTCCGCGACACGCTGCAGCAGATCCTTGTGGCTCAAGGCGTCCAGCCGAGCAATAAGGCTGATCTTAAGACCATGGATTCCCTTGCGGAAAAGGATGGAGGAAAGGAAGGAACCCTGCCTAGTCTTGCTCCCAGTGGGGAAAAGACAGTTCGCCTGCCCAACCTCGCCGGCTGGTCCCTGCGGGAGACGATGGAGATCCTTCAAAAGGGCGGGCTTCAGCTCCTGCCCATTGGCAGCGGAATCAGCTTCAAGCAATCCCCGCCGCCAGGGACGACCCTCAATGAAGGGGATGCTGTAACGGTTTGGTTCCGGTAAAGCGTTGTCACAGTGGTGCTCCTTGTAGTAGAATAAAATTAAGTGGATTCTTATCAGACTGCAGCAGTCTTCTTGGAGGAAACTGTTGCAGTCTTTTTTATAGGGAGAGGTCTTCTCTCCTTGTTCCTGAAGAAAGGATGAATCAACGTGAAACGACAGCTTGTCCTTGAAGGTAAGCCCGTGGCTGACGCAATTCGCGAGAAATTGGTCTCCCAATTTTCCGAATGCGAAGCGACCTTGGCCACTTTTATCATAGGAAACAATGCACCAGCCCATGTCTATAAGCGGAGTCTTTTGAAATGCGCCGAAAGCCTGGGCGTCAGGACGCGGGATGTGGAATTGCCCGAGAGCGTGACTCAACAGGAGGCTGAGGCCTCCCTTCGTGCTCTCAGCGATGACCCGGCTGTGACGGGGATCCTGCCCCTTATGCCGGTACCGCCCCAAATCAAGCAGATGACGCTCATGAGCTGCCTTGATCCCAAAAAGGACATGGACTGCCTCCATCCCTTGAACAGTGGGGAATTCTATCTGGGCATCAGTCCTTGGGGTCCCTGCACGCCGCGGGCTTGTATTGCCCTGCTTGACTATTATCATATTCCCCTTGTAGGCAAACGGGTCGTCATGGTGGGGTACGGTGATGTGGTCGGCCGTCCGCTCACGCTCATGCTCGTCGATCGCCATGCGACAGTCACTGTATGCCGTTCCAAAACAAAAAATCTGCCTAACATTCTCAGTCAGGCAGATGTGATTTTGAGTGCTGTCGGCAAGCCAAACTTCATCACTGAAGATATGGTTCGCGAAAACTGCGTCCTTGTCGATATTGGGCTTTCTTCCCTTGATGGGAAAATGGTGGGCGATATTTCTGAAGGGGCAAAGCTCAAGAAGGCTGCTGCCTATACGCCCGTTCCTGGTGGGGTCGGGGTCCTCAGCAATCTTATGGTTATGGAGACCTTGACGCGGAACCTTTGATCAGCGGTCGTATCTTGTTTTGAGCTTATTCATGAATTTTTCCTTTTTGACCAGGAAACGTTCATGGGATCCTTGCCCAATGATTCCGTGTTCATCGGAAGCCGTGAGCTTAAAGGAAAGCTTGCGCCCGTCAATACCGACGAGAACAGCTTTAGCGGTTACCTGGCGGCCAACAGCGGTTGCCGCGTCATGGGAGATGTTGAGGCTGATGCCGACACTTGTCGTATCCTCATCGAGGAGGGGTTCTACCAAGTTGCAGGCAGCCTGTTCCATGAGGGCAACCAGGGCCGGTGTAGCAAAGACATCGAGACTGCCGCTCTTCATGGCTTTTGCTGTGTTTGTGTGCATGACCATGACCGTTGCTTCAGCAGCGGAACCAATCCGAAATTCTGTCATAACAATTCACTTCTTTCTGCAATGTTTTTAAAATCCATTCGTTATCATTGTATTCATTTTTAGGTGTTTAGGCAAGGGAGGGGAGCATTCCATCCTGTTTCCGCAAGGCGTGGAGATAGGGGCCTGCCTTTATGCTATAAGGAGGGAGAACCATGTTGTTCCACGATATTTTTGCCCATCATCCTAAGGAGCGGGAAGCCATCATCGACCAGGACCGCAGCGTTACCTATGGTGAGTTTCAGGATCTGGTGGAGCGCTGGGCCGCTTATTTCGAAGCCCTAGGTGTAAAAAAGGGAGACCGTGTCGGTCTTGTCAGCAAGAACTGTTTGGAATTCATTGTCACCTATTTTGCTGTCATCAAGGCTGGCGGCGTCATTGTTCCCATCAATTTTCAGCTCGTGCCGCGGGAGATTGCCTATATCGTCAAGGATACAGCGATGAAGCTTCTTGTCGTAAAGGAGGCGCTGCCTCTTGCAGAACCGCTGCAGGAGCTTTCTGCTCCGTCTCTGATGCAGATTACCTTTGATGAGCTCCATCATGCGCCAGAGCAGGAATTTGTGCCCGTGTCCCTTACGGAAACCGATCCATCGACCATCATCTACACATCGGGAACAACGGGCAAACCCAAAGGGGCCATGCTCAGTCACGGGAACCTTTACGCCAATGCCCGTGATTTTATGGAATCGATTCCATTGACGGCAGAAGATACGGCCTTGTGCGTCCTTCCCATGTATCACTGTTTTGCCTGGACCGTGTGCGTGGCCGGTCCCCTGCTCTGCGGCGGACGAATCGTTATCCAGGCGGTCTATCAGTTCAAGGCCGCCATGCGGCTTGTAAAGCAGTACGGTGTAACGATGTTTACCGGCGTGCCAGCCGTATATCGTCTCCTTCATGAGAGCCGCGATCTTGATTCTGTCGATTCTGTCCGTTATTTCATCAGCGGCGGGGCGCCTCTGGGCCTCGACCTTGCCCGCGGTTTTGCCCTTAAGTTCGGCCGTCCTGTCCTCGAGGGATATGGCCTTTCTGAAGCCTCGCCTGTTGTCTCCGTCAACCTGCCCCATAAGGTAAAGGTCGGTTCCATTGGTCCGACCATTGCCCACGTCAAGGCAAAGATCATCAATGCCCATGGGGAGGAAGTTCCTCATTTCGAACGGGGAGAACTTCTTGTCAAGGGCCCCAATGTCATGCTTGGCTATCTCAACTTACCGGATGCGACGGCTAAGGCCATTGAAAAAGATGGCTGGCTTCATACCGGTGACGTAGGGTACATGGATGAAGATGGATTTATTTTCCTTGTCGATCGCGTCAAGGACATGATCATTTCAAGCGGTGAAAATGTGTACCCGCGGGAAATTGAAGAAGTTGTAAGTGCCTATCCTGGCGTGGCGGAGTGTTCCGTCATTGGTATTCCTGATGCCCTGCGGGGCCAGGCCATCTGTCTTTATGTGGTTCCTCGGGAAGGGGAGACCATCGATAAGAAGGCCCTGCGCCAGTATCTGATTGGTCGCATTGCCCCTTATAAGGTGCCGCGGGAGTATTTTCTTGTCGAATCCCTTCCCAAAACAGCGTTAGGCAAGGTGCGCAAGAATGTCCTGCGCGATGAGACCGTGGCCATCCTATCGAAAAACAAGTTTGCCGGGAGGGCCCTGTGATGAAACGGTTCCTTATCCTTATGGCGCTTGCCGCGTCCCTTCTCCTATCAGGATGCGCCCGTGGAGAGATTACGGTAGAACTTTCCCGCTTAGGAGCGGCGGACCTTACGGCCAAGCTTGTCACGCTCCCCATCCTGCAGCCAACGGCAGAGACTTTTGAAGAGGACTTCAAAAAAGATGGCTATACGGTCCAAAAAGTCGATGAAGGTGAATATAAGGGCTTTGTCGCCCATCGTCATTACAACCAGCTTTCGGACATCAAAGAATCCAAGCTGCTGCGGACCTATGACTTTGAAACTTGGTCCCATGCGGCCCAGTATGCCGTGAAAAATAACGGGGCTGCTGGATCGGGGTCCGAAGATAAGGCCCTGCGTCCCGCCCTTCCAGCAGAACGGCATGCGCCTGTTGTGACCTATCATGGAGGGCTTCTTTTTGATACGGTGAGCGTTCATAAGACCGTCCAGCTCAGCCCCCGTGAGGCGATGAAAGATCCCCGTACGGCGGGGATCCTGCGCAGCATCATGGGTCAGTTTGACCTGCGCTTCATCCTGAAGCTGCCGACCCGCGTCGACAGTGCCAATGCAACGAGCGTCAGTGAGGATGGCCGGGTCCTTATGTGGCGTCTGCCCTTGGGAGAGGATTCCGATCTTGATGCCTCCGTGACCTATCTCAATCCCATGAAAGCGGCAGGCTGGATTGTCCTGATTGGGATCTTAGGTGGCTTAGGCTCTGTTTACTTCCGGAAACGACGCCGGGAAAAGGCCCTTGAAGCGTTAGAAAAGAAACAAAGCGATAAGACCAAGTTGTCCTGAAAGATCCGCTATCTGCCGTTTCTTTTGCATGACCGTCCAAATTCTGTTACAATAGAATTGATAAATAAAGGCAGTTGTGGGTTATTTGTATGGGTATTTCATAGGAGCTGGAGGGACAAATATGGCAACTGAATTTCTGGAATTAAAAAAACTGACAATTTTTGTAGGAGAGGACTTTTTCTGTGGAGATCGTCCATTCTACAAAGTCATGCTGGAAAAGGCAGCTAAACTCAAACTTGCTGGCTGCACGGTGTTCCGCGGCCTCCAAGGCTACGGAAGCCGTGTCCGCGGAAGGGAACGGCGGCTTCTCATCAGTGTTTCGGAGGCTATCAATCTTCCTGTAATCATTACCATTATTGATACGGAAGAACAGATTAAGCGCGTCTTGCCATTCCTTGAAAAGAACCTGACTCATGGTGTGGCAACCCTTGATGACGTCAAGATGCTAGCGACAGACTTTGTCAAGGAACGTTTTGAAAAACCTGTGGAAGAGCGCCGCGATCCAAGCCTTCAGGAATAAACCAGTCATCATCGGATGGCGTTACGTGTTTTTATATATGTGTATCGCTGGGGGGTCTCTTTGTCTTTTTGTATCAAGGAAAGTCTGCTGCAGAAAGATGAAGGCCCCATCATGGATGAGGCGGTTCCATAATTCATTTAGCTGGAAAGAACGTAAAAAGGCGGCCAAAAAAGGATCTTCTCCTTTCTTGACCGCCTTTTTTATTGGTTTGAAGCCAGTTTCTGGTCTTTATCCCCTCGGACAGGGATGATCAATTTCTGACCTGGCTGAAGGGCTGCTTTGCGGTCCAGCTTGTTGGCATCAATGATCCGTTCAATGACGTTTCGCACATCTTCGCCGTCTTCTGTATGGCGGCTTGCGATGGACCAAAGGCTGTCACCCGTGTAGACGGTGACCTGCTGTTTATGAAGAAAGGCAGACGGAGCGGCGTTCATCTGCAGGATTCCAAAGGGAAAAAAACCAATCAAAAGCACGAATAATGATCCAATCATCTGTTTCATCATCATGATTCCACCTCACGTTCATACATCATAAAACTGAACTACTGTTTATTTGTTTGTATGATATCATGATAAATTTCGTTTTTCAATAGCTAAATCAAAAATATGTTCGTTAAAAATAAAAAGATAGGAAGCGTGTTCATCTTTTTGGACTGCATGGATTTTTTGCCAAATTGGTCTTGACAAAAGAATAGGCAGCAGATCCAGTCGTGTCTGGATAGTGGGAATGCTTGCCTGCCTGTCTTGAAGAGGTCCCTATTTGTCACATTTTTTCCTTACTGATATGGTATAATGATAAAGAGACCATTTTTTGCCTTTGGAAGTTCATTTTTAGCTGCAGTTCCTTGGCAAAGCAGTCAGGAGGGATTTTTAATGATGGAAGATAAGAACCAGATGGCTCACCAAGACCCTGTCGATCAGGAAGATCTGGTGGAAACCGATGTCCGCCCCTTGGAAGAAAGGGAAAAGGAGGCCGTCAAGGGAGAACTTATTGAAACCGAGCAGCCCGTGGATTATGAAAAGGAAGCAGAATATATCTGCCGCTGGGGTGCTGCAAGGGCCAGCGTCATTGTCATGACCCCTTTCTTGGGCTCCCTTGCCCTTATGGCCAATGAAGTCTATATGATTACGAGATTAAGCGATCTGTATGGTGTGGAACTTGAAACGGGTGCCATTGCCGGTCTCATTGGCTCTTTGGGTGCTTCTTTTGTGGGACAGACCCTCTTTACCCTCATTCCATTCCCACCGCTTCAGGTACCCATGGCTGTTGCTATCACCTATGGTGTAGGGAAGGCGGCTGATGCCTGGCTGAAGGCGGGCCAGCCCAAGGATATGGACCGAATCAAGGAAATCTTTGAAGCCGCTCGCAAGGAAGGGATAGCGCGTTTTAAGGAATTTAAGGAAGATCCGACAAGGAACCTTCCCTTAGGAGATGAAACAAAGGATATGATGAAGGAAAAAGCAGGTCCGCTTTTTGATAAAATCAAGAATGCTGCCGATACGGCCACGGATAAGGTTACGGCTGCGGTGGAAGATATCCGGTCCAGCAAGGAAGGACCGAAAGGCAAGCTTGCCTCCGCAATGGATGCGGCAAGTGATGTAGCAGAGCAGGCCCGTCTCGCCCTTCAGCCTTATAAGGAAATGGCCCTGCGCTGGATTGAGGCCCAGACCTGGGATGAACTGCGGTCTGGGACCCTTGTTGTTCCTTATGAAGATCTCGAAAAAGGGATCCGCGAAGCCATGAAGGACAGTGAGTTTAGGTTCGGCGGCTGCCACTATGCCAAGGATGGACTCTTGGAACTTGTCGTGGAACATGGAAAATATGGCACCATCACCATCGATGCAGGAATTGAAGCGTTTGCCCTTACGAGCAGTGCTTCTTATGGGAGCTTCCGCATCCATGATTTTGCGGTCAGTGAGAACAAGATTGGTGAGCTTGTCGTAAAGCTTCTTGGCTCGCGCCTCATCATGAGTCTTGTCAATGCGGTCTTCAATATGAAGACCATCAGCAAGGATGACATTGTCTGCACTTACAGTGACAATACGCTGACGGTTGACTTTACAGATGTCATCAAAAAGAGCAAAGCAGCTCAGTTTGTAATCAAGGACCGTAATCTATTCGACATTGTTACCCTTACTGGCCTTGTCCCGGAAGAATCAGGCCTCAAGGTATGCAGCAAGTGGACATTGATTAAATAATGACGAAAAAAGATAAAACCGCGGAAAATGTTGTTTTCCGCGGTTTTATTTATTTCTTTTTATAGAAAACTATTCCTAATTAAGTACATTCTCAAGGACAGTTTTTTTCAGAAAGTTTTAAAATATTGTAGCATTTGTGTGACAAAGGGACTATAATAAGAGGTAAGAAACGCGAAGTAAATTCGCAGAAGGGGGTTTATGTAATGATTAGCTTTTTTGTGTGTCTTGCAATCTTAATTCTCGGCTACTTCATTTACGGCGGCTATGTCGAGAGTTGTTTCCGTCCTCCTATCGATGACAGAAAGACTCCGGCATACAGACTGGAAGATGGTGTCGACTATGTTCCGATGGGAACGGGCCGTGTCTTCTTGATCCAGCTGCTGAACATCGCTGGACTGGGCCCGATCTTCGGTGCTTTGGCCGGTGCTATGTGGGGGCCTGCTGTGTTCCTTTGGATTACCTTTGGTACGGTTTTTGCAGGCGGTGTCCACGACTTTATTTCTGGGTTGCTGTCTGAAAGAAATGATGGTGCCTCCATTTCCGAAATCGTAGGGAAGTACCTCGGCGATACCATGAGACATATCATGCGTGGATTCTCCGTTATCCTCCTGATCCTCGTCGGTGTTGCTTTCACGACGGGCCCTGCTGGCCTTCTGACCAAGATCACGACCCAGAGCTTCAACTTCTGGCTGGTTGTCCTGTTGATCTACTACTTCATTGCAACCTTCCTGCCGATTGATAAGGTCATCGGTAAGCTCTATCCGTTCTTTGGTTTCTGCTTGATCTTTATGGCTGTTGGTGTTGGGACCATGCTCTTTGCGAAGGGATATACCATTCCTGAAATCAGCTTCACTAACATGCATCCGAAAGGAACCCCGATTTGGCCGATCATGTTCATCACCGTTGCTTGCGGTGCTATCTCTGGCTTCCATTCCACCCAGTCTCCGCTGATGGCTCGCTGCATCAAGAGTGAACGTGAATGCCATAAGATTTTCTATGGTGCCATGGTTTGTGAAGGCATCATTGCCCTGATTTGGGCTGCTGCTGGTACGACCTTCTATGATGGTACGCAGGGCCTTGCCAAGGCTTTTGTTACCTATAAGGGCGCTGGCGGTGTTGTTTATGATATCTGCTCCGGCCTGATGGGTACGGTTGGCACAATCATTGCCATGATCGGTGTAATTGCTTGCCCTGTATCCTCTGCCGATACGGCTTTCCGTTCTGCCCGCTACACCATTTGCGACTGGTTCAAGATTGACCAGCACACGGTAGCAAGCCGTCTGAAACTTTCCATTCCTATCATTGCTGTCGGTGGGATCCTGACCCAGGTTGACGTGACCATCCTTTGGAGATACTTCTCCTGGACGAACCAAACCTTGGCTGTCTTCGTTCTCTGGGCTGGTGCCATGTACCTCCTGGCTAACAAGGGCAACTATGTGATTGCTTTGGTTCCAGGTACATTCATGAGCGCTGTATCCTGCACGTACATCCTCATGGCTAAGGAAGGCCTTGGCCTTTCGACCAGCATTGCTTATCCTGCTGGTATTGCTGTGGCTGTCATTGCAAACATCCTCTTCTGGAAGCGCGCAAAGAAAGTTGAACGCGGTGAAATCGACCTGGCTGATAAACCGGTTGAAGGCTGATTGAAATCGTAGGATCACTTGGAAGGGATTGCCTTCCAAGTGATTTTTTTCATGTCAAAGGACCGGTACGGAACATATTGTTCCGTACCGGTCCTTTGATAGTTTCAGGGAATTGAATCTGTTATTTGACTTCGTGGATCCAGCCTTTGGGACCTTCAATTTCGCCCATCTGGATTCCGCGAAGGGTCTTATAGAGTTTGGTTAAGACAGGGCCCATTTCATCCATGCCGCTTTTGATATCGATGACCTTGCCATGATAGACAACGCGGCCGACAGGGCAGATGACAGCCGCAGTACCACAGAGGCCAGCTTCTGCAAAATCAGCCACTTCCGAGAAGGCTACGGGTCGATGTTCCACCTTCATGCCAAGCATATCTTCCGCAATGGTAATCAGGCTGCGGCGCGTGATGGACGGCAGGATGGAGTCAGATTTAGGTGTGACAAGGGTACCGTCTTTTGTGACAAAAAGGAAGTTAGCACCGCCCGTTTCCTCGACATAAGTGCGAGTAGCCGGATCAAGGTACATGTTTTCGTCAAAGCCTTTAGCATGGGCGGTCATATAAGCATGAAGACTCATGGCGTAGTTCAGGCCAGCTTTGATATGGCCTGTCCCACGAGGGGCTGCACGGTCAAAGTCGGAAACACAAATGGTGATTGGCTTGACTCCATTTTTGAAATAGTTGCCTACAGGGGTGCCAAACAAACGGAACTGATATTCATCGGCTGGCTTGACCCCGATGACGGAACCGGTTGCAAAAAGGTAGGGCCGCAGGTAAAGGGCTCCGCCTGATTCAAAGGGAGGAATCCAATCCTTGTTGGCACGCACGACTTCATCGACAGCTTCCATGAACATGGCTTCCGGAACAGGAGGCATTTCAATACGTTTTGCTGAATCTACCATGCGTTTTGCGTTCTGGTCCGGACGGAACGTAACGGTTCTGCCATCCTTGGTCTTGTAGGCCTTCAGTCCTTCAAAGACCTGCTGGCAATATTGAAGGATTCCAGCGCATTCGTTAAGGGGAACGGTGGGATCATCTGTCAGAGCACCTGGACCCCATTTCCCATCTTTATAGGTCGCTACATACCGTTTGGAAATTGGCATATAACCAAAACCCAAGCTGGACCAATCAAGTGATACCTTTGTCATAAGTCATTCAGATCCTTTCCAGTAACTTGTAACTTAATTGAATAAGTACCCAAATATAATAGCCATAATGTTATAATTTGTCAATTATTTAAAGACATATGGATGATTTTGTGTTCTAAAAACGATATAAATGACTTAATCTTTACACTATCCACAAATAAAGGACGAATGCTTTTCTGTATATAATGGGAAGAGACAATTCATCCCAAACAAAAATAAATGTCCGATTTCGCATTTTTGACACATATTTTTCATTTAGCTTTCATTTTCTGGGCAGTAAAATAAATAGAACAATCAGTGTTTCACTGGTTTTCATGAGCTAAATCAATGAGAGGGAAAGAAGGAATCTGGAATGAAGAAAAAGTCTTTGGTCATGACGGTTGCCGCTCTTGCCGCCTTTACTTCCATTGCAAGCGCAGCTCCCGCAACGAGTTGGGAACAGGGCCAATGGCAAGTTGATTTGGGGGCATCTGATCCCAAAGCAAAATTTGATGGACTGGAAAGCGATACGAAATGGAACTTTAATGGTGGTCTTGGCTACGCCCTTTCTGATAAATGGGCCTTGCGTTATGATTATCATGGGCTAAAGACCGAAGCTGGCGATTTCAAGACGGCCGGCGATGAAAATGAAGTCAACTTGATGTACAGCCTGGGACGGAACGCCGCCCTTTTTGCAGGCTGGGCCCGCATCAACAATGATTTCGATGGCAGCGTGGCACGAGGCACCTATGGGATTGACAGCTCTGACAGTGTTGTGAACAATGTGGCCCAGTTTGGTGCCATTGTGAAGGCTGACCTTGCTAAGAACCTCGCTCTGTACGCAGAAGGCGCTTTGGGAACGAAGAAGACTTCTATGTGGGAAGCGGGTCTTAGTTATACCATTGCCAAGGATTGGGATCTGAATGCTGGGTATCGTTACCTTGACACCAAGCTGGATGATGATAACAATATCAAATACAGAGGTTTCTTGGTCGGCCTGACCTATCGTTTTGGCGGGCATAAGGCAGAAGCTGCTCCTGTCGTGGAAGAACCGGCTCCTGTTGTGGAAGAACCGGTCCAAGAACCGGCCCATGTCTACAATGACTACTATCTGGACAGCATTCATTTTGCCTCTGATGATGATCAGCCACTTCCTTCTGAACGGGACAAGATGGACCATCTTGTCCAGGTTGCCAAGGATCATCCGGATTCTACGTTCAAACTGGTTGGGAATACGGATTCTGATGCTTCTGATGCCTACAATGAAGACCTTTCCAAGCGCCGTGTTGACCATGTCGCCCAGTACGTCTCCAATAATGGGGTTTCTAGCGATCGTCTGAAACTCAACTACAAGGGTGAAAAGGATCCGGTTGCTTCCAATGCGACGGAACAGGGCAAAGCCGATAACCGTCGTGTGGATGTGTGGGAACATAAATAATTTTATGCGGATCCAAATCCGTAAACGCGCCTCAGGAATTATTCCTGGGGCGTTTTTTGCTGCTATTTTTGTTCCATATGCTTCTGTCCTTAAAAGAAGGACGAAGAGACAAGTAATACCGGGAATATTCCTGTAAAGAATAGTACAATATTACATATAATGTGGAATGTTGCAAAATTTATGTAATAAATTTATTTACAAATAAGAAAAAAGTGGTATAGTAAAGGACATCTCAAACTTTGTATTCGGTATACAATATAGAGTCTATTTTGTAAGGAAGAAGGTTCTTAGCATGGTAAGTTGTTTTCATCCGGTGACGCCGGAACTGCTCGAAGATCTTAAAAAAGTGGTGGGGGAGAAATATGTTCGTTACGACGAAGATACTCTGGATCAGTACCAAACCGACGAGGAAGGCAATCCTCATTTTTTCAAAAAGCCAGAAGTCGTCGTTTTCCCTGGTTCTACAGAGGAAGTTGCATCCATTGTCAAACTTGCCAACCAATACCTTGTCCCCATTACGCCGCGGGCTGCAGGTTCCGGCGTGGCCTGTGGCGCCATTCCTATCTACCATGGCATGGTTGTAGAACTGGAACGGATGAACAAGATCCTGGAACTGAATGCAAATGCCATGTACGCGGTCGTACAGACGGGCGTCTATTGCGCCCAGCTGCAGGAAGAAGCTAAAAAACATGGCCTGCTCTATGCAGCTGATCCCTCTTCTGCATCTTCCAGCCAGGTCGGCGGCAATGTTGCAAACAATGCAGGCGGCAACAAGGCTGTCAAGTACGGGACGACGCGCAACCAGATCTATGCCCTCAAAGTGGTGACGCCGACAGGAGATATCGTTGATGTTGGGGCACGGCTGCAAAAATGCTCGACTGGCCTTGCTTTGGAACAGCTTTTTGCTGGTTCCGAGGGAACGCTCGGCATCATTACGGAAATTACGGTCAAGCTGCGTCCCCTGCCGCCATACAGTTTCAATATGGTCTGTGTATTCAAGACGGATGAAGAAGCCTTTGCCCTGCCCAATAAGATCCTTAAAGCCGGGGTTGATCCGACAAGCCTTGAATATATGGATAACGAGGCCATTATCATGACGGAAAAGTACCTTGATATGCACTTTCCTCATGCAGATGAAGGGGCCTGCTATGTTATTGTGACCGTTGAGACCTTTACGGAAGATGAACTTGACCGGAAGATGGAGCTGCTGTGTGATCTTGCCGAAGAAAATGGATCCATCGATGAATTTGAAGCTGACGAGCGCATCTGGAAACTGCGCAAGGAATTTGCCGAAGCGGCCAGGGCCATTGATAAGATGTTCCAGACCGAGGACTTTGTGGTTCCTCTCGACAAAATTGGCGATATGACCAAACAAATTCCGGAACTGCGGGAAAAATACGGTCTTTATTGCGTAACCGTTGCCCATATCGGTGATGGCAACATCCATGTCCTGCCCCTTAATAAATATGGCCTGACACCGGATGAATGGTTTGAAAAGATCAAGGCTTTCCATGCCGATCTCTTCCCACGCGTCTATGCCCTGGGAGGAAAGATGAGCGGCGAGCATGGGGTCGGTTATAAGAAGCTGGAAGAGTTTGCCCGCAATACGCCGGAAGGGGAAGTGAAGATCATCAAGGCCATCAAACGGGCCCTTGATCCCAATAACATCATGAACCCTGGGAAACTGGTTGATATGAATGGCGACTTTATTGCTTAGGAAAAGGAAGAGGAACCACAGAGCAAAGCTCCGCGGTTCCTCTTCCTTTCGTTATTTCTTTGTTGGCGCAACTTCAATGAAACTTAGGTCGCTGCGGGAATCATGGCTTCCTGTCATCTCTCCCGAGACAGGATCGATGATGATGGCATTGACGTCGCCCATATACGGTTTAACGGTCAGGTGATAGCCCCGTGCCACGAGGTCTTTCTTTTGGGCCTCAGTCAGTCCGTTTTCCGGTTCCAGACGAATTTCATCAGGCTGCCACTGCATGTGGAAGCGCGGTGCCGAAACAGCTTCGTTGACAGGCATCTTATGGTCAATGACATTCGAAATGACTTGAAGAACAGTTGTAATGATGCGGCTTCCACCCGGACTTCCGACAACCATGAAAATCTTGCCATCCTTGGAAATGATGGAAGGGCTCATGGAACTTAAGGGCCGTTTATAGGGGGCAATGGCATTGGCATCACCGCCAATGACGCCGTACATATTAGGTACGCCTGGTTTTGCCGAAAAATCATCCATTTCATCGTTGAGGAGGAATCCGGCCCCTTCAACGGCAACCCCACTGCCGTACCAGTCATTAATGGTGTATGTGACGGAAACGGCGTTGCCAAAACGGTCTGCAACGGAGTAATGCGTGGTCTGTGTGCCTTCCTTCAGGGGGATAAGACCTGGCTTTACAAGATCACTGGGTGTGGCTTTTTTTTCATCGATACTTTCATAAAGCCGCTTGGCGTAAGCTTTATCGGTGAGTTCCTTCAAAGGTACTTTTACAAAGTCAGGGTCACCAAAATATTCACTGCGGTCAGCATAAGCGCGCCGCATGGCTTCGGCCATGATATGGATGGTTTCAGGCGTTTGGAATCCACTCTTTTCGATGTCCGCATTTTCCATGATGTTCAGGATTTCCGCGATAATGGGCCCGCCGGAAGAGGGTGGGGCCATGGAAATGATCTTGTATCCCCGATACGTGGTCTCACTTGGCTTCCGCCAGACCGGTTTATATTGGGCCAGATCAGCGGCTGTAATGAGGCCGCCATTTTTCTTCATATCCTTGACAATGAGTTTGGCTGTTTTGCCCGTATAGAAATCTCTCGGGTCATCGGCAATGCGGCGCAGGACTTTTCCCAGGTCCTTTTGGACAAAGATTTCTCCTTCTTGATAGAGACTGCCGTCCTTGTGGAGAAAATAGTTGCGGGAGGCTTTGTAAGGCGTGAAGCGTTCCGTCCCAACATCTTTCAGGGTTCCTGCCATATTCCGGGAAACGGCAAATCCTTTTTCTGCCATTTCGATGGATGGTCCCATGAGTTCCTTTAGACTCTTGGTGCCATATTTGTTCAGCATTTCAGTCATCCCGGCAACCGTGCCCGGTACGCCAACGGAAAGATAGCCCAGACGGCTCTTATTACTGTCTACATTGCCTTTTTCATCAAGGTACATATCCTTTGTAGCCTTTCCAGGGGCTGTTTCCCGGAAATCAAGGGCAATGTCCTCTCCATCCTTCGTATGGATGACTGCAAATCCGCCGCCGCCAATATTGCCTGCATTCGGATGACAGACAGCTAGGGCATAGCCTACAGCGACAGCGGCATCGACGGCATTGCCGCCCCGATCAAGGACATCCTGCCCAATCCGATCGGCAAGGGCTTGGGAGGAAACAACCATTCCTTTTCCTTTGCTGGTGACTAGGGGATTGGCCGGTGCCGTAAAAGCTGTCGTTGGACCCAAGAGTGAAAGTGCCATTGCCACGGCAGCAAGGGCTTTCTTTTTCGCTTTTGCCTTTGACCAAGTAATCATACAAACCTCCTTTTGGAAAAGAATCGGGAAAAGCTTCGATAAATCCATTATAGGGGACAAGATGGAAGGAGACAACAAACGGGAAAAAGCAAAAAACTCCTTATGGAAAGATGTATGAAAAGATACAGTGCGGCAGGGGAAAAGGACGCTGCAAGGGGTATGTTTTTCTTCCGGACCATACTATAATGGAAGAGCAGGATAGAGAAAGGAGTCGATCCTTATGGAATCTCAAGAAGTAGAAGAAAAAATCAAAACCCTTGCTAAGTGGGTGGGGGAAAGTCAAAACATTGTCTTTTTTGGCGGAGCTGGGGTTTCGACGGAAAGTGGGATCCCCGACTTTCGCAGTATCGATGGCCTTTATCACCAAAAGTATGATTTTCCGCCGGAAACGATTTTGAGCCATACGTTTTTTGAAGCGCATCCCGACGAATTCTATCGCTTCTATCATGATAAGATGCTCTGCCTTGATGCCAAACCAAACGCAGCCCACAAGAAATTGACCCAGTGGGAACGGGACGGTCGTCTAAAGGCTGTCATTACCCAGAATATCGATGGTCTGCATCAGGCGGCAGGCAGTCGGAATGTCCTTGAACTGCATGGCAGTGTACACCGTAATTACTGTCAAAAATGCCACAAATTTTTTGACGCTGCCTATATGAGAGCCCATGTCGGCATTCCTCGTTGCGACACCTGCGGCGGCGTCATCAAACCTGATGTGGTCCTTTATGAGGAAGGCCTTGATAGGGAAACCTTGGAGCGGGCGGTTTCCTACATCCGCCAGGCTGATATACTGATTGTAGGCGGTACGAGCCTTGTGGTCTATCCGGCAGCCGGCCTTATCCGATATTATCAAGGTAAGAAACTGGTCCTCATCAATAAAGGGACAACCGCCTACGATCAGGATGCCCAACTTGTCATTTCAGCAGCCATCGGAAAAGTCATGGAACAATTGCCTTGAAAAGATGATTTTTTCACGCAATTTGTGATATAATGGCCTAAAATGTCCTTTTGATTTGGGGGGTAATGTCGATGTTAGATTTGAAGTTTGTTCGGGAAAATCTAGATAAAGTGGCCGAGGCCATGAAGAACCGTCACACAGAAGTGGATCTTGATGCGTTCAGGAAGCTTGACCAAGAGCGCCGTGACCTGCTCCAGGAAGTGGAAGCGGATAAGAGCATGCGCAATAGCGTCAGTGCTGAAATCAGCAAGATGAAGAAAAATGGTGAAGACGCTTCGGAGAAGATCCTTTCCATGCGTACCCTTGGAGATAAGATTGCTGAAACGGACAAGAAACTCAAGGAAGTGGAACAGGGACTGCGTGACATCATGCTGACAATCCCCAATATGCCTGATGCCAGTGTTCCCGTTGGCAAGGATGATACGGAAAACCCGGAAGTCCGTAAATGGGGTGAACCGACGCACTTTGATTTTGAACCCAAGGCCCATTGGGATCTTGGGGAAGACCTGGGCATCCTCGATTCCAATCGGGCAGCCAAGGTTTCGGGCGGTCGTTTCTATTATTATCTGGGCCTGGGGGCCCGTCTGGAACGTGCGGTCTATAACTTCATGCTTGATCAGCACACCCAAAAAGACGGCTATACGGAAGTCATCCCGCCCTATATCGTCAATCGGGAGACCATGACCGGTACAGGTCAACTCCCAAAATTTCACGAAGATATGTATCGCCTTGAAGGGATGGAGATGTATCTTATCCCGACGGCGGAGGTTCCCTTGACGAACTACTACCGTGATGAAATTATTGACGGCGCCAAACTGCCGATTTATTTGACGGCCTTTACCCCCTGCTTCCGTGCAGAAGCCGGGAGCGCCGGACGTGACACGCGCGGCTTGATCCGCCAGCACCAGTTCCATAAGGTGGAGATGGTGAAATTCACTAAACCGGAAGATTCCTTTGATGAGTTGGAAAAGCTGACCCATGATGCCGAAGGGATTCTTCAGGCCCTTGGACTGCCATACCATGTGGTTTGCCTCTGCACGGGTGACCTTGGGTTCTCGGCCACCAAATGCTATGACATCGAAGTCTGGTTCCCCGCACAGAACAAGTACCGTGAAATCTCTTCCTGCTCCAACTGTGTAGATTTCCAAGCGCGTCGTGCCAATATTCGGTTCCGCCGTGACAGCAAATCCAAACCGGAGTTTGTCCACACCCTCAATGGGTCCGGCCTTGCTGTTGGACGTACGGTGGCCGCTATTCTTGAAAACTATCAGCAGGCAGACGGCAGTATCGTGGTCCCTGAAGTCTTGAGACCGTACATGGGCTGCGATGTCATTGCTAAACCCTAAGTCGGATGAAATGAATGGGATTCCTTTGAGGAAAGGAATCCCATTTTTGCTTTTTGTTGGGATAATTTGCTTGTTTTAGCTCTTAATAAGAAAGAGGCGTCCATGAATATTTATTCATGGGCGCCTCTTTCTTATTAAGAGAAAAAAGAAGAGTATAGCTCTGCTTCAATGAAAAAAGGAGTATAGGGGTGTATGCAAAAGACGTTATCAAGTTGTAAAAGATGGTACAGATTTAAAAATATTCATAAGCCCTTTTTCTCCTAAAGAGCTTTGGCTCCGTATGGAGCCGTATGAGGCCGTAAGAGATAGTATGAGGGAGTAAATAGAATAATTGCTTTTATTCATTTAATTTATAGGACTATCCAGCGATTTTCATATTTTTTCTTCAATCTCCTCAAATCTCCTTCAATTTCCTCTATTTTCCTCTTGTCTTTTCTGTGCTCTGTAGTATAATTAACAGCGAACTAAAATATGCGTCGCTGACGCCAGAGGGGGATGGATAGATGAACGAACAAGCTTTTTTTCAATTGAGTCAAGATGCAGTCAGCCGGTTAGCTGAAAGATACGGCACTCCTTTGCTGGTGCTTTCCTTGGAACAGATTGAAAAAAATTATGACATCCTGCGGACCCATATCCCGCAGATGAGAATCCATTACGCAATGAAGGCCAATCCGGATTTGAGAATCCTGGAGACCATGATTGATAAAAACGCTGATTTTGACGTTGCAAGTGACGGGGAAATCCGTACCTTGGCAAGCCTTGGTGTTCCGGGGGAAAAGATGATCTATGCCAATCCCATCAAGACGGAAGCTGGCCTCAAGGCCTGCGTCGATGCTGGTGTAACGCGTATGACCTTTGACAGTGAATCGGAAATCTGCAAAATTGCCAAATGGGTACCCCATGCGACCGTGCTTCTGCGCTTGCGCATTGATAATCCCAAGGCCCATGTGGACCTTAACAAGAAATTTGGCGCGCCGCGGGAAAAGGCCCTGTCCCTTATGAGACTGGCACGGCAGGCTGGTCTTGACATGGCTGGAATTGCCTTCCATGTCGGCAGTCAGGTTACAACGGCCGATTCTTATCTCCACGCCTTTGATGTTGTCCATGAACTCTTGGAAGAAGCAAAAAATGAGGGGTTTGACCTTCCCATCATGGATATTGGTGGCGGGTTCCCCATTCCGGAAACGGGTGTCCATTACAACTTGACGGCTATCTTGGATCAGATAGCAGCCCGCTTGCGGGAAGACTTTTCCGATAAGATTATTTGGAGTGAACCCGGCCGCTATATGGCTGGCACGGCTCAAAATCTTATTACCAAGGTCATTGGCGTCAATGAACGCAATGGTCAGGTCTGGTATTTCCTCGATGATGGTATTTATGGGACCTTCTCCGGCGTAATCTTCGATCAGTGGGACTACAAGCTTATCAGCTTCAAGGAAGGGGAGAAGATCCCGGCAACCTTTGCTGGCCCGAGCTGTGATTCCTTGGATATTATGTTCCGCGGCAAGATGACCGAACCCCTTGAAGTGGATGACTTGCTCCTTGTTCCTGTCTGCGGTGCCTATACATCGGCTTCAGCAACGACCTTCAATGGGTTCAAAAAGGCCCGTATGGTTATTTGGGAGGATGTACGGGATGAACTTGGCTTGGGAAATGAGCAGCTTTCCCTTGCTGTATAACCTTTGAACCGCAACCGGTCTCCTGCGGGGGGCCGGTTTTTTGCGCCTTGTTTTGAAAAACATGGTATAATGACGCATGGAAAGGATGGATTTCTATGAGAAAATTACTGCGCCCCTTCCTTTTTCTTGTTTGCACCCTGGCTCTTTTGGCAGCTGGATGCGGGAAAAAAGCGGCAGCGCCTAAGATTGAGCCGGTCCAGTATCCGGGCTGGATTGAAGTCAAATTGGATCCGGATGCCCGGTTTTCGGTTCCTTCCGTTTTTTTTGAGGAAACGGAAGCAATTCGGAAAAAGATGGAAGCTGAAGAAACAGATCCCTATGTAAAGGCCCTCCTTGAAAAGGATCGGGCCCAATATTCCAAAAAAGGAAGCATCGTCCTTGTGACAACAGATCAAGGAGCGGCTTTCCTTGAGGCCGGAAACCATGCGGCGCGAATTACGTTTCAAACCGTGGGAAGTCCTATGAAGCTTCCTCGGTATGGACAGAATCTAGGTATGGATGAAAAGGCCCTCCAGGAATTTGGCACAGCCACCATGGACGGCATCAAATTCAGTGATGGAAAGGGCCTTCCAGATGGGTATACTGTCACTTACAGTAACTGGAGCCCAATGAAGACGGAAATCATAAACGGTGTGGAACATCTTTTTACGGCCTACGATAAGACCATCCTACAGGAAGGCGTTCCCCTTGTGACGGTCCACACCCTGCGCTGGACCTTCCTCAATAATGACCGCATCCATATCTTGACGGCCTCCTATCCTAAGGAGGAGGAAGCCTATTGGAATGATGACGGGCGGAAACTTAGGAACATTGTGAGAACCCTTGCCATAATACCGTCGAAGTCGGCGGCGAAAGATAGTTTTCTTGATAAGGTCAAGGCCCTCCTTCCATAAGAAATCGTCCTTTTCTGATAAAGAACAAAGACCGCTGCATGAAGAGCAGCGGTCTTTTTGGATGGAAAAAAGAATCACTCAGCCAGAACGGTTTCCCTCATCTTCTCCTTGCGAGGGGATCCATAGAGCTTTTTCCCAATAAAAGCAATCAGATAACAGCAAACGGTATAGATGATGCCAAATTTCAGCATATCCATGGCTGTTCCTTTAACGAGGATAGCATACATGATGGGTGTGCTTACAAGCTCAATGACCTGCCGGATGGCGTAGGATAGGGAGTAGTCCGTCATAACAGGGGAGTCAAAATTGGGATCGCAGATTTTAAGCAGCGTGGCACCTGTCATCATGACGCCGGTATTGATGCCAAAACTGAGGATGCCCCGTTCAAAAGGATAGCTGTCAGGAAGGAAATATTGGAACATCTTGATGGTCGTATAGTAGACCAGAACAAAGCCCGCCGCAGAAATGACAAGGATGGGGAGAATATAATCCAAGACGGCGCGAATCGGCATGCTGGCGATGGCAGCGATAATGGAGAAGTCAGCAAAAATGCCGCAAATATGGTTCTTTATTTTAACGTCAATCATCCATTCCAAATGCAGTTTTTGAATGCCATAGTTGACGGCATACATGAGAAGCAGGGCATAGGGCCAAACAGGTACGTCCTGAAGTCCGATGATCTGATATTTGACAAATAGGCCGCGCAGATAATAAGCTAGTCCGCAGTCGGCAAGGATAATGGCAAGGTGAACGGTCAATGGTTCAATGGCAGCACTTTGGGTGGTCTCCCGTCCCATTTGTCCCTGCTTGTTTATTTCCTTTGTAAATCCATAGGTATCTTCTGTCGGGAGAGAGGCGGATCCTTTCAAAAAGGCCGTTTCCCCTTTTGCGGCAGCGCGGTTGATAATCATGACGCCTAGCAGGATCCCGCCAAGCAGGCCAATCGTGGCAAAGGTGGTAAGAACGCCTTGGGACAGTTCCCAGTAGCTGGCGCCTCCTTCCATGAGCAGACTCCCAATGGCCCCGGCCATACCGTGACCGCCGTTAAAGCCCTGACAGATTTCGTAGCCGAATTGGTTGTAGAATTCTAGACCGGGAATAAAGGCCATAAAAAGTAGGGGAAGTCCGACGCCTAGGATAATCTGAAAGCCAAAGGCTCCGCTTGCAATGCCGCTCACAATAGCAATCTTAGCGGCTTCTTTGCGGTTTTCTTGAGGATCGAGCCGTTTTTTCTTGACGAAGTTTCCCAAGGGAATCCCGGCAAACATGGGAACGACGAGAATCCCTGCAAGCAGGGACCACGTCTTGTTCCATTCAGGGGATATGGGGGAATAGCCTGTAAGACCAAGGACTTCAGGCCCTAAAAGAAGTCCGAGGAATCCGCCGATGACAGACGCGGGAACCAGGAAACGTCTGAATAGGGAAATCTTGGCTCGAAGATAGAGTCCGATAAGGAGCAGAACACCTAGGAAAGCAGTACTCTTGAGAAGTTCTTGCAGGATCTTGCTGGTCATGAAAAGGCCTCCTTTGATATAAAATACAGAATTATCAATTATATCGTATCAATAATTTACTACTTTGTCTATGATTTGTTTTTGTGTAATGGACGCAATATAAAATAAAGGCGAATTTACTATTCCATTCAAGTTAGACGGAGAATAAGGCTGCTTGTTACAAAAAAAGGTTATCATCAGCACAGTGTCCATGTTACAGGGAGTTTTTAAGAATTTTGATGTATAGGCATCTTTTGTAATGGAAAAAGTGCGATGAATGATGCAATTATCAGAATTATAGGGATAATTCGTTGCCATAGCGATTCAAATTATATATAATGAGTGTGTTCCTTAGTCAAGTGCTGGGGAAAAAGGAGGAATTCCATATGACGGAAATGCTGAAGATTGGTTTTGTAGGGACGGGCATCATGGGAAAATCCATGCTTTGTAACCTTGGAAAAAAGGGCTATGAAATGCATGCCTATGCTCGGCACCCTGAGAAGATTGCGGACCTTGAATCCGAAGGGGTTGCCCTTCATGAAACGCTTGCTGACTGCGTCAAAGCGGTCGATGTCATGATTTCCATTGTCGGTTTTCCTAAAGATGTGGAAGCGGTCTATTTCGGAGAAGGGGGCATCTTTAATAGTGCCCACCACGGACAATATATCATTGATATGACTACGACAAGTCCAACCCTTGCAAAAAAACTCTGCAAAAAAGGAACTGCCATTGGCCTTCATGTCCTCGATGCACCGGTTACAGGTGGGGATACGGGCGCTAAAAACGCAACCCTTTCCATCCTTGTCGGTGGTGAAAAAGAGGATTTTCAGGCCATGCGCCCTGTCTTTGAGGGGATGGGAACCAACATCAACTACATGGGACCGGCTGGTTCCGGTCAGCATGCCAAGATGGCCAACCAGATCATGATTGCCGGCACCATGAGCGGCATTTGTGAAGCCCTGAACTATGCAAAAAAGGAGGGCCTTGATCTGGATACTCTTTTAGCTGCCGTGTCCACCGGGGCGGCGGGCAGTGCTCAGCTCAATGCTTTTGGAAGCAAGATGGTCCATGGTGATTTCGCACCGGGTTTTTTCCTGAAACACTTCATCAAAGATATGAATCTCGCCGATGAAGAAGCGAGCAAGATGGGCCTTGCCCTGCCCGTTCTCAAACAGGTCCTTGCGGAATACCGGACCCTCGAGGCAAAAGGAATGGGGGATTTAGGAACGCAGGCGCTTTTTACCTACTACGCTGACAAAGAAAAATAAATCGAGGCGGGATGGTCTCCCCGCGGAATCCACTCCAGAAAGGATGAATCTACATGATGAAGAAAAAATGGTGTAAACTAGCAGCTCTTGCCCTTACCTGCGGCAGCCTTCTTGCAGCAGGCTGCGGTGGCGGCGGTGACAAGAAAGAAGCCGCTTCGGGCGGCAAGAAAGTTTCAGGCAATGTCATGGTCTATACGTCCATGTATCCTGATGTCGTCAATTCCCGTGTGAAACCAGCTGTTCAAAAGGCGTTTCCCGACTTAAAGGTTAATTGGTTCCAAGGCGGTACAGAAAAGATCAAGACAAAGATTGCCGGGGAAATCAAGGCAGACAAGATCAGCGACGACGTCCTCATGGTTGCTGACCCATCCTATTATATCTATCTCAAGGAAAAGGGTCTCCTTCTGGATTACAAGTCCCCTGAAATCAAACATCATATCATGGAAGTGGATAAGGATGGCGCTTGGACTTCCGTCCGTGTCTGCAATATGATTATTGCCTACAATAAGGATAAGATTGCAAAGGAAGATATTCCGACAAGCTGGGAAGACTTGACAAATCCAAAGTATAAAGGCCGTATTGCCATGCCGAACCCGCTTCTGTCCGGGACTGCTTATGTTGCTGTTGGAGCCCTTGCTGATAAATTTGGCTGGGAGTATTTTGATCGTTTGAAAGCCAATGGACTCCGTGTTGAAGAAGGCAACAGTGCCATCCAAAATAAACTTCTCACAGGTGAATATATGGCTGCCATCATCTTGGAAGAAAACGTGCTGAAACTCCAGCAGACCAAGAAGGAACCGTTGGAAGTTGTGTATCCGAAGGAAGGGTGCATCCTCATTTCTTCACCGATCGGCATCTTCAAAGCGACAAAGAATCCAGACGGTGCCAAGGCTCTTACGGATTGGTGGCTCAGCAAAGAAGGTCAGGAAGCCGTAACTGCTGGCTGGATGTATTCGGTCCGGGATGATGTGGAAAAACCGCAGGGATCCAAACATACGCTGAAGGAATTGCTCCAGAATGCCATTAAGGTAGATTGGGATAAGCTGACTAAGAATGAAGCCCAAATCAAGGAAGAATTCCGATCTCGCGTCCTCGATAGATAAAAGATCACCTTCCGCAGCCATCGGACTGTGAGCGGGGAGCTGGGGAACATCCTCTGGCCTCCCCGCTTTTTCAAGCGGAAAAGGAGTTTACAGTGAAACGATATCAAATGCCGCGCCTTGACAGTAAGTTTATGGTCATTGCGCTATCTGTCCTCATCCTTCTTTATTTCATTGTACTGCCTCTGGCTGTACTTATTATCGACAGCGTTGTTGTTGATGGACACCTGGACGTGTCGAGTTATCTTACTGTCTATGGACAGGCCGTCAATATGAGGGCCCTGACCAATACGGCGAAAATCTCTATTCTCGTCATGATTCTTTCCGTCCTGATAACCTTTCCTTTGGCCTGGCTTATCGGCCGAACGGATTTGCCGGGACGAAAAAAGTTCCGAACCATCCTTGTTGCCAGTTATATGATTCCCCCTTATGTTGGGGCCATTGCTTGGACGCAGCTTCTTAATCCTGATGTAGGATATCTCAATGCCCTATTGAAAACCATCTTTTCCTTGAGCAAGGCCCCTTTTAATATTTATACGGAAGGTGGACTTATCTGGGTCTTGACCCTCTTTTATTCCCCTTTTGCTTTTATTACCATTTCCCGTGCCATGGAAAAAATGGATCCCACACTGGAAGAAGCTTCCCGCGTTTCCGGCGCTTCGCCGCTTCGTGTCCTGTGGGATGTGACACTGCCGCTCATGGCGCCGAGTATCCTCGCCGGCGGCCTCTTGGTCTTCATTGGGGCTGGTTCTGCTTTTGGAATCCCGGCTATTGTGGGCATGCCAGGCAACATTGAAGTCCTGACAACGCGCATTGTGTCCTTCGTCTATATGGGCAACGACAGCGGTATCCGCAATGCGACAACCCTTGCCGTATCGCTTATGATTCTTGCCAATGGTCTGCTCTTTTTCATGACTTGGTTCATGGGACGCAAGGATTATACGACCATTGGCGGAAAAAGCACCCGGCCAGCCTTGGTGGAATTGGGAAAATGGAAAGGTCTTGCTACTTTTCTTGTAGCCGTCTATGCTTTTATAGCCGTAATCCTGCCGTTAGGATCCATTGTCATTACAAGCTTCATGGTGAGCATGTCCAAAGGCCTTAGTCTTGATAATTTTGGCTTTGACGCATGGATACCGGTTCTTGAAAACAGTCAGTATCTCGATTGCATTTGGCGCTCTTTGGGGTATGCTTTCATTGCTGCAACGATTGGCACGATCCTTTCCCTTTTTGTGGCTTATCTATCGGTTAAAACGCACGTGAAGGGGCGCAGTCTCCCAGATCTGCTTGTGATGGTCGGCGGCAGTACGCCCAGCGTTGTTATTGCACTGGCTCTCATCATAACCTTCTCGGGTAACTACGGCTTAAACCTTTATTCCACCATGTGGATCCTCATTGTCAGCTATCTTGTGAAGTATATGACCATGAGTGTTCGTACCATTGCCGCTTCCCTAAGCCAGGTTTCTTCAAGTCTTGAAGAGGCAGGGCTGAACTCTGGTGCGGGCTGGCTTCGCATTTGTAAGGATATTATCATGCCGCTTATTGCTCCTTCCATTGTAGCGGGCTGGTTCCTCATCTTTATGCCTTCCTTTTATGAATTGACCATGTCGAATCTGCTTTATGGCAGTGATACCCAGACCATTGGTGTCCTTCTTTACGAACTGCAGACCTATGCTGATACGCAGAATGCTTCGGTTATGTCTGTTATCATTCTCATCATTGTTATGGTGGGGAACCTCATCTTGAACAAAGTGTCAAAAGGGCACATTGCCATTTAGCAAGGAGGAAAATAAATTATGTCTCAAGTCAAACTCGAGCATCTTTATAAACGTTTTGGAAATGTAACGGCTGTGGGAGATTTCAATCTTGACGTGAAAGATGGGGAGTTCATCTCGTTCCTAGGACCTTCGGGCTGTGGCAAGACGACGACCCTACGGATGATTGCCGGCTTTGAACGTCCCACGGAAGGCTCCATTATCCTGGGGGATACTGTTGTTTCCAGTGCAAGTGAAGGACTTTTTATGGCACCGGAAAAACGGGATATAGGCATGGTCTTCCAATCTTATGCTGTTTGGCCCCATATGACGGTCGCAGAAAACGTAGCCTATCCTTTGAAAATCCAGGGCGTCAGCAAGGCCGAACGGGACCGCCGTGTGGAAGAAGCCCTTAAGATGGTTCACCTTGACCAGTATGGAAGACGCTATCCCAATCAACTTTCTGGCGGGCAGCAGCAGCGCGTGGCTCTTGCTCGTGCGCTCATTGCACATCCTGGCCTACTCCTTTTGGATGAACCTCTTTCAAATCTTGATGCCAAGCTCCGGGAAAGCATGCGCTTTGAAATTTCGACACTCCAAAAAGAGCTTGGCATTACGGTTATTTACGTCACCCACGATCAATCAGAAGCCATGACCATGAGTGATCGCATTGTCGTCATGAATGGTGGCGAAATCCAGCAGATTGGACGCCCTTTTGATGTCTATACCCATCCTGCCAATAAGATGGTGGCTGATTTTATTGGTCTTGTCAATTTCGTACCTGCTGCGATGCGGGGTGATAGGGCCTTTATCAAGAATACTACCGTTTCTTTCCCTAATGAGGCGGGAATTCCTGAAGGAGATGGCATTATTGCTGTTCGTCCTGAAAATGTAAGCCTTTCCAAGAACGGAGGGATGCTTAAGGGGACGGTACGGCATCGTTTCTATATGGGGGATGCTGTTGACTACCGCATTGAGACCGCAGCCGGTATGATCCGCGTCATGACCCATGGCAGTGCGTACCATACTTGGAAAGATGGAGAGGAGATTTATCTTGATTTTCGTGATATAATTCTATTGGGTAACGAAAGAAACAACTATATTATCACTTGATTGGAGGAACTTTTCATGAAAAAAGAAATTGCTACCAAAAATGCCCCTTCCGCGATTGGACCCTATTCCCAGGGGATTGAAGCTTCCGGAACGACGGTTTATGTATCCGGTCAGATTCCTATCGATCCTAAGACGGGCGAGTTTGCTGGCGATGATATCGTCACCCAGACGAAACAATCCTTGACGAATGTCAAGAATATCCTTGCTGAAGCTGGCTGCAGCCTTGATGATGTCGTTAAGACGACGGTCCTTCTTGCGGATATCAAGGACTTTGGACCTATGAATGAAATCTATGGGGAATTCTTCAAAGGTGTTTGTCCGGCTCGTGCCTGCTTCCAGGTAGCGGCGCTTCCTAAAGGTGCCCTTGTGGAAATTGAGGCCTTTGCCGTTAAATAAGAGCTTTCGTTTGGCCGCTGCTTTTTGCAGCGGTCTTTTTTTATTTGGGATACATGTTAGTTAATCCTAATTTATATAACAATAAAGAATACATGAATTATTGCAATAAAATGTAATGGAGATGAGCAAAAATTGAGGAACGTTTAGAGTTTCTCGTAAGAATCATCAAGATTTTGGCTTGTTTCAGGAGAAAGAAAAGGCTATAATGACAAGATAAAGAGATTCAAAACTAAAGAATCTCCTAATGAGTTAGCTGTATATTATCTTGGAGAGAGGTGCTATCTATGGAAAGAGAAGATTGGATGCATGTTGGTATGGTTGTGAGCGGTGCTGCTCTGGGGCTTGCGGCCCGTGTCTTTTTCAAGAGCAAATGCATGAAAAAAGCAGCCGTTGGCGCGACGGCTGCTGCCCTGCGCATACAGAAATGCGCTGAAAAAAGTGCGGCCTGCCTCAATGCCCAGGCTGATGACATCGTGGCCCAAGCCAAGGAAGAAAATCGTAAACGGGAAGAAGCGGAACTTGCTGAAATGAAGGCTAAAGAAGACGCCTTGACACCTGTGGAAGATAAGGCCTAAACCCCTATTTCCTAGGAAGAAAGGATGGGACAATCGTGAAATTTCAAATGATTCATGAGGTCCGGGACCGGATCCATGTTCGCTGCTTGTCCGCTAAAGGAGTCCTCTTCCGTGGGTTTGATGCCCGGCAGGGCGCTGTGATCCTTTCCCGCCTGGAAAGGATCAGTGGAGTTTACAAGGTTAAGCTTTACAGTGCATCGGGCGAAGTTGCGATTACCTTTGCTCCGGACAAGAGGGCTTCTCTTCGTCCTATTCTTTTGGACACCTTGGCCTATCTTGACCCCAATGATCCGGGCCTCCAAAAGTCCAGCAAGCATCAGGCGGATGCCCTGATCCTCAATCGGACCTACCGCAATCGTCTGATTTCCCATGTGACGCGTCATTTTGCCTGTAAGTGGTTCCTGCCCATGCCTGTGCGCATGCTCCGTGCCTGGTATCACACCCTAGGCTTTATCCGTAAGGGGGTCAAGAGCCTTCTTTCAGGCAAACTCGATGTACCGGTCCTTGATGCAACGGCCATTACGGCGGCTATGCTTCAAAACGACCTTGGTACAGCCGGATCGATCATGCTGCTGCTTGGAATTGGAGATATCCTGGAAGAGTGGACCTTAAAAAAATCCGTTCATGATCTGGCTTCCCATATGTCCATTAACGTGGATACCGCATGGAAGGTCCTTGAAAATGGAACGGAAATCGAAGTGCCCTTAACCGAAGTGGAAAAGGGCGATGTCATCAGTGTCAAGATGGGAAGCACCATTCCCCTTGATGGGTTGGTGACGGGCGGTGAAGCCCTCGTGAACCAGGCCTCCATGACAGGTGAATCGATGCCGGTTCGTAAGACCGTCGATGGAACAGTCTTTGCTGGAACCGTTGTGGAAGATGGGGAAATCTGCATCCGGGTGACGGGAACGGTGGGGGATACTCGTTTTGACCGAATCGTTAAGATAATCGAGGATTCGGAAGCTTTTAAATCGAACCTCGAAGGAAGGGCCAATCATTTGGCTGACCGTCTTGTGCCGTGGTGCCTAGGCGGAACCCTCCTGACCTATCTGATCACGCGCAATGTTATGAAGGCCATGGCGGTCCTCATGGTTGACTTTTCCTGCGCGCTCAAACTTTCCATGCCGCTGGCGGTGTTGTCAGCCATGCGTGAATGCAGTACCTACAAGATCACGGTCAAGGGTGGCAAGTTCCTCGAAGCGGTGGCAGAGGCGGATACCATTGTCTTTGATAAGACGGGAACACTGACCCTTGCCAAGCCGAAGGTTGCTGACGTCATTTGCTTTGATGGTTACAGTCGGGAAACGGTCCTTCGCTATGCCGCCTGCCTGGAAGAACATTTTCCCCACTCTGTGGCCAATGCCATTGTGCGTCAAGCTGCCGATGAAGGCATCACCCATGATGAACTCCATAGTAAAGTGGAATACATCGTAGCTCATGGGATTGCTTCCCGTGTCGGGGACAAACGGATTGTCATCGGGTCCCATCACTTCATCTTTGAAGATGAGCACTGCCGTGTCCCGGAGGGTCAGGAAGACCTGTTCGAAAGCCGTTCCCCAGCTTATTCCCATGTCTTTATGGCATTGAACGGGGTCCTTATGGCCATCATCTGCATTTCCGATCCCTTGCGCCCGGAAGCTGTGGAGGTCATGAAGGCGCTGCGCCGCGTTGGCTTCCAGAACCTTGTCATGATGACGGGAGACAGCAAACGGACAGCAGAAAATGTAGCCGCGACGTTGGAGCTTGATCGGTTTTACGCGGAAGTCCTGCCTGAGGAAAAGGCTCAGTTCGTCAAAGCCGCCAAGGCCGAAGGACACCGTGTCGTCATGGTAGGCGACGGTATCAATGATTCCCCTGCCTTGTCTGAAGCAGACGCTGGGATTGCCATTGCCGAAGGGGCTGATATTGCCCGTGAAATTGCCGATATCACCATTTCGGCCCGCGACTTGCATCAGCTCATCGTTCTAAAGGAACTGAGCAACCTGCTCATGAAGCGTGTCAATTTCAACTATGATTTTGTTGTTTCCTTTAATGCCGCGCTGATTGCCCTTGGTGTAGCCGGTATCCTGCCTCCAGCGACAACAGCACTGCTGCACAATGGGTCGACCATTGCCCTCAGCCTTCACAGCATGACGAATCTCAAGAAATTTGTCTAAAAAAGCGGATAAAAGAGACTAAAAGAGCCTATGAAATGTACCCTCTTTACTGGACACCCAGTAAGGAGGGTACATTTTGCGTTATACGACTGAATTTAAGCTGATGTGTGTAGAACTTTATCGTCAAGGTAAGTGGGTAAAAACACCTAAAGGAATTAAAACAGCAAATTTTCGTAACAAGATTCGTACTTGGAATCGTATCGAACAGGCTGGCGGACCGGAAGCATTGTGTCACAAAGCACATTACAAGGCATGGTCCCCAGAGGAGAAACTTGAATTGGTTTCACAAGTAAATGCCGGACAGTCAATGATGGCTGTCGCCTGTCAATATGGTATGAGCTATAGTCTTTTGTACCAATGGGTTCGTAAATACAGAGAAGAGGGGTATAATGGGCTCGTAAGTAAAAAGAAAGGTCAGCATAGAAAGGATCAGCCCATGAAAAGAAATACGAAGAGCCCCAAACCATTAAATGAAAGTGAACGGGAAGAATTAATTCGTCTGCGCGCAGAGAACGCCTACATAAAAGCGGAGAATGCTGTAATAAAAAAACAAATCGCCTTGAGACGACAAAAATGGGCTGCGCAGCTCAAGGCAAAAAGGCAGCAATCATCCAGGAACTCCGCCAGGAAGGACACCCGTTAAAGTACCTGTTAAAATTCTCGGGATTAGCGAAGTCGACCTACTACTATGAATTGAAGCGTACCGATCGTGTAGAAGAAAGAAACAAATCAATTACGGAAACAATCTGTCACATATTCGAGGAAAATAAGCAGAGATATGGTGTTCGGCGCGTTTGTCACGAGCTGGTGAACCGCGGCTTCCATATCAATCACAAACGGGTGCAGCGTATCATGCATGACCTGAAGCTGTTTGGCAAGCGTCCGAAAGAAAAGTACCATTCGTATAAAGGAGAAGTCGGGAAAGTGGCCGGCAACATCATCCAGAGAAACTTTAAAGCGGACAGGCCACTGCAGAAATGGACAACGGATGTAACACAGTTTCATTTCTCATGGGGAAAATGCTACCTTTCCCCCATCCTGGATATGAATACGAACGAAATCATCTCCTATGATTTATCGATGATTCCTAATCTTAACCAAATCAAAAGGATGCTGAACCGAGCTTTTAAGAAATTCAGGAATTTACAGGGTTTAATTATGCACTCGGATCAGGGATGGCAGTATCAGCATGAATATTACAGAAGTGAATTGAAAAAGCATGGAATTATACAGTCAATGTCGCGTAAGGGCAACTGCTATGACAACAGTATTATGGAGACCTTTTTTGGTCGGATGAAAAATGAAATGTATTACGGAAGCGAAAAAGAATACACCTCGTTCAAGGTATTTGCTAAAGCAGTGAAAGAATACATTCATTATTTCAACAAGGAAAGGATTCAGAAAAAAACAAAATGGATGCCTCCCGAAATATATCGGGAAACATCCACTAATGCCATTTAACTAATTTATATGCGTCCAGTTTTTGGGGTACACATCACTAAAAAGGGCCGATGGACGGTCCTTTTTTGTCATGAAAAAGCGGGCACCAGAAGAAAAACTTCTTCTGGTGCCCGCTTGTCAATCAAAGCAGGGAGAGACGCTTCTTGAGAGGCGGCAGGACAATGGAAAGGAGAACCGTTTTTGTGACAACGCCGACCGCGCACTGGAAGAGGCGGGGATACAGCAGGTTCATCATGGGTGTGTGGAAGAGTACGCTCAGCCAGTAGGTGTTGAGGACGAGGCTGACGCCGATTTGGGTAAGGAAGACCGCAAGCAGGATGGCTTTTCGGCTTAGGCTGCGACGAAAAATCAGGCCATAAATATAGCCATCGAGAAAGGAGGAGAGTGTAAAGCCGGGAAAGTAGGGCCCTACGGGGAAAAGAATTGCACCGATGAGGTCACCCAAGGCGCCTGTCAGGCCGCCGGCAAGGGGGCCGCCGATAAGGGCGGCGGCAGCGACAGGCAGGAAACTCAGTCCAATCTTCAAGTTCCATGTGTGAAGGGAGAGAAACCGGGCAAGGATGATTTCCATGGCCGTGCAAAACCCAATAAGGGTGATCCATTTGCCGGAATGGTAGGAATGCTTCTGGTCCATGGCAGGTTCCTTTCGTCAGCGAAGGGCTTCTTTCCTTTTCATGGCAAAGCCCAAGAGGTCAGAAATCAGGCGGGCGGCGAGGTATCCCGTCGTGCCTCCGATATCGTCAAAAGGCGGGGCTACTTCTGTCATGACAATTCCTTTGAGGTCGCTTGACGAGCCAATGGCTTCAAGGATATCGACCGCTTCATCGTAATTGAAACCGCCGAACATGGGGGAACCCGTAGCCGGCGCATAAACGGCATCCATCGCATCGATATCAAAACATACGACAAACTGTTTGGCAAGCCCAAATTCCTTGAGAATCCGGTCAATGCCCAAGCGGCGGACATCGCGGCAGGAATAGATTTGATCTCCATGTTCGCGGGCTTCTTCAAAATCATCGGGACCGCTGCTGCCAATGCCGCGGACACCCAGATGGAGGATTCGTCCCACATAGGGAAGCCCAGCGGCATTTCTCATGGGGGAGCCGTTAAAGAATTTCTGACCGTCAAGAGGTTTGGTCCAATCTAGATGAGCATCAATATGAACGATATCAAAGTTCCCAATGCCTTCCAGACCTTGCAGGACCGGGAAGTCAACGGCGCAGTCACCGCCTAGAACAACGGGAAGGGCCCCTTGTTTCTGGATAATGGAAACGGCACTTTCCAAGTTTGCCATGGTGCCTTTGAGGTCACCGGGGATATAGTCCACATCCCCACAGTCTACAACATGCCAACGTCTGGCATCCATATAGTACTGCTTGCGTTCCGAATCATAGGTGCCGCCCTTTTTGTAGGTAAAGCGGGTTGAACCCAACCGGATTCCGCGAGGGCCAAGACGGCAGCCCGTGCGGCCTTGGATAGCCAGATCGAAGGGGGCGCCAAGGACGGCAACATCAGCATTCAGATGATAGATATCTGTTGCCAGGTCACTTTTTGCAAAGGTCGCAATCCCTGTAGGGGCCATATTGAGAGGTTTTTGAAGGCTATAGTTATCCATATTTCATCATGCTCCTTTTAACTGCATCGCAGGTCTTTCTTTTGCTGTGCTCTCATTATAGGAAGTGGCGCAGGGGAAGTCAATGAAATTGGACACGATTTTGCAATATAGACACTATAATGAAACAAAATCATTGACAAGACAAATGACGATTTTCTATAATGAGGAAAAATCATGATTTATTTGGAAAGGAGCCTGCTCATGGTGGATCAATCTTCTTCCCCTTATGTCAATTCGGTACTGCATGCAGTCAGGATTCTTGAACTTTATGCGGCCCAGCGTCGGGAATCCCTGTCCCTTACGGGAATCAGCAGGGCCCTTTCCCTGCATAAGACGACTGTATATCGGATTCTGCGAACCCTGCAGCATGCCGGCTGGATTGAACAGTCCGAAAAAAGCGGTCAATACAGACTCGGAACGGGAATCCTCATGGTCGCCTCCGCTGTTTCTGTTCACAATACCGTAAAGGACCTCATTACAGAAGCCCTGAACGATTTGTCCGATTGCTTTAATGAGACCGTTGTCGTTTCGACGCTTCTTGGGCACCAAGGTGTCTGCGTGGATATGGTTCAGTCCCGGCACCGCCTTTCTGTCATGGGCCATAAGGGGTATATCGTGCCCCTTCATATTGGTGCGTCGGGTAAGATGCTTCTTGCTATGCAGGATGAAAGCCTTCGGGATACGCTCATTGGGGAGCTCTTTACAGAAAAGACCAAGCAGCGGATCCTCAAAAATCAGCTCCTTGCTATTCTCCAGGATGGCTATGCTGTTTCCCGGGGCGAAGTTGACGAAGGCGTGGCGGCTGTAGCTGTGCCCCTTCATTTGGGACAGAAGGGATATGTCATCAGTCTATCCGGGCCGGAAGCGCGCCTTGAAACAATTGGTCTTTCCCGCATCCGGGATACACTGCTTAAGACCGTCAGGAACCTGGAACAAAAAGGACGTATGCTGAAGTCATAACTCAAAAGGCTATGAAGGTGTCATTGCATCTTCATAGCCTTTTGAGTTATCTTATAGCCATTCCTGCAGGATATAATAGACCGTACCACCGCAGATGGTAGCAGCTCCCAAGGACTTTGCCCGAATGACGATGGGAGCAATGAAGAGGGTCGTTAACAGGGGAATATTGTCAAGGGAAAGATAGATCGCTCCATCTTTTAATAAAAGATCGGGGAAAACCAAAATCCCAAAATGGCAAGCGGGACAAAATGGAGCCACTTGGTAGATCAAAGGGGAAGTGTGCGGGTTTTGAGCAGTACCATAGGAAAGAAGCGGGGCAGGTACGTGGCAAGGGCCATGGCAAAGATGGCACCCATTGCATAGGTATTGTGTAGCTATTAGCAAGACGGAAGGATTCCCAAAAATCATTCATGGCGTGCCTCCTTTTTCCTAGTAAGGACAGTGAAGGAAATGGAGGCTATTAGGTTTGTCAGAACGATGTGCAGCTTGAAGGGAATGAACGTTGAAAAAAGACAGATATGAGACCGGAGGCAATGCCTGCCGTGACAAGGATCCGTGAACCCATATAGTTTGACCCGATGCCAAGGAACATGGCCGTAAGGATATAGGAAACAAGGGCCAGGCACAAGTTGGAGAAAGATCCCTAAATAGCAGCCTAAGGAACTGGAAATGGACCGGTCCAGCATACTGATGAGGTTGATTGTTTGGTCCTCCTCCGGTGATCCGTCTTCATTACCCTTAACAGCTACTAGGTTGAAGGCAAAGCATTCATCCGTCAGTCCATAAGCAAAAAGGGGGGGAAAGATCCCGCTTTTCTTGCGAACATAGGGGGCCAGGACTGATGTAAACAAAGCGTTTCGAAGACTGGTGACAAAGACCGTCAAAATGATGGATAAGAAGGAAGCCCCATCATCATGGCCATACCAATGAACTCGGGACTGTCGCCATAGATAGGGATTCTCATGGCAAAGAGGGTCGCCGGCATGAGTCCTGCTTTTTGATCAAGCCTGCTGCAGGCGAACCCCAGGACCGTGTAGCCTATGAGAATGGGTAGGCCTTTTTGGAATACATGAGCAGAAAAACAAAGCGAATGAAACACTTTACGATTTTGTTTGAGAGGAAGGAAATCTGTGTGGTCTAAGAAATACAAAAAGAAATTTTACTTGCATTAAAAAAATAAATGAATTATATTTAATAAGTTAATTGTTGAAAGGTCTTTTGAAGGAAAAGTTCCTCTTATGCTATAATATCTTTGTCGGATATTTTTGCAAAAAGAACCTGAATTATTCGGATAGAGCCTAGGATTCCTTTAATTAGACCCTATCCTCTTTCTTGACCGCTAAAGAATAGGAGTGAAGATAATATGGCAGAAATCAGACCGTTTCGGGCTCTGCGCCCCATTCCGGAACTCATTTGTAAGATTGCTGAATTGCCTTATGATGTGATGAATCAAAAAGAAGCCCGGGACATGCTTCGCCAAAATCCCTTGAGCTTTTTGCAAGTGACCCGTTCAGATGCGGCTTTGCCGGAATCTATTGCGGAGGATGATCCCCAGGTTTATGAAAAAGCAAGGGAAAACCTGGAGACGTATATCAGTCGTGGGGAGATGATCCAAGATTCGACACCCTGCTACTATATTTATCGGCAGCAAATGGGTCCTTATATCCAGATCGGCCTTGTGGCAGTCGCTTCACTTAAGGAATATGAAGACAAGGTCATCCGCAAACATGAACTTACGCGGGAAAAGAAAGAACGGGATCGGGTTCAGCATATCCTAGCGACCAAGGCCCAAACGGGACCTGTTTTTCTTGCTTACAAGAGCAAAGGACAGCTTTCTGCTTTCCTGTTGGACTATATGGGAAACCATACGCCGACCTATGACTTTACCGGAGAAGATGAAGTTCGTCATACCCTGTATGTCATGAATGAACCGCTGAAGGTCCAGGAAGTGACTCGTCTTTTTAGGCAGGTCCCGCAGCTTTATATAGCCGATGGCCATCATCGCTGTGAAGCAGCCTATCAAGTCGCCAAGCAATTGGGCGCTCGAAAAGGTCAGACGGGAACCGAGGAATACAATTATGTCCTGTCAGTTATCTTTCCGTCATCCATGCTTCATATCCTGCCTTATCATCGTTTGATTCGCGACTTGGGCGGACTTACGGCGGAAGATTTCCTGAAGAAAGTGAGTGTTTCTTTTGACGTGGAGGACCTGACACGGCCTGCTGAACCATCTGTTCCCCATACATTTTGCCTCTATCTTGGCGGCAAATGGCGGCGTCTCACGGCCAAAGAAGGCACGTATGATGCCGCTGACCCCATTAAGAGCCTAGATACCAGCATCCTCCAGGACCTTCTCCTTTCGGCAATCTTGGGCATCAAGGATCCTCGAAAGGATCCCCGTCTTGATTTCATGGGCGGTATCCGAGGGCTGAAAGGTCTTATGGATGCCGTAGACAGCGGCGCCTTTATGGCTGCGATTGCCATGTATCCAACGACTATGGAAGAACTCATCCGCGTTGCCGACGCGGGACTGATCATGCCGCCCAAATCAACTTGGTTCGAGCCAAAACTGCGGGATGCCATGACCATTCATTTGATAGGAGATGAACAAGATGGGAAGAATCTTTAATTTTGGTGCAGGACCCTCCATGCTCCCGCTGCCTGTATTGGAACAGGCCCAAGCAGAACTGCTTGATTATAAGGGAAGTGGTATGTCTGTTATGGAAATTAGTCATCGCTCTGATCTTTTTGAAGACATCAACCATGAAGCACAGAAAGATATCAAGACCCTTTTGCATCTGGATGATAATTGGAGCGTCATGTTTATGGGTGGAGGCGGTACGCTGCAGTTTTCCATGATCCCTATGAACTTCCTGATGCCAGGGAAAGTCGGTGCCTATGCCGACACGGGCAATTTTGCCCATAAAGCCATGTTGGAAGCGGACAAGATTGGAGAAACGGCCGTTGCCTATTCAAGCCGCAGCACCGGTTATGATCGGGTGCCCAAAAAGGGCGAGATCCAGATGCCTCATCAGGCGGCATACCTTTATATCAATTCCAACAACACGGTCTATGGAACAGAATATCATGAATATCCTGAGACGGGACATGTGCCCCTTATTGCAGATTTTTCATCCGATTTCCTGAGCCGTCCTGTCCCTATGGATCGCTTCTCCCTCGTTTATGGCGGGGCCCAGAAAAATATTGGACCTGCCGGCGTGACTGTCGTTATAGGGAAAAAGAGCTTCCTGCGCGGAAGGGACAGCCGCCTTCCCCTTATGCTGAACTACGAGACGTTCATGGATCATGATTCGACCTATAATACGCCGCCTGTCTACGGAATCTATATCGTCGGTCTTGTGGCCAAATGGCTCCTTGCACAAGGGGGGCTGGAAGCTATGGCGGTCCGCAATGCCAGAAAGAGCAAGATCGTTTATGATGTGATCGACGCTTATCCTGACTTTTATGTAGGTCGGGCCCAGAAGGATAGTCGGTCCCTCATGAATGCGACCTTTAATCTGCCCACGTCGGAGCTGGAAGCCCTTTTTGTGGAAAGCGCCGCCCAAAATGGGATGGTGGGCCTTAAAGGGCACCGCGTTTCCGGAGGAATCCGGGCTTCTATGTATAATGCCATGCCGCAGGAAGGATGCGAAACCTTGGCTGCTTTCATGGATGATTTCTATCGGCGCCACCGCTGATTATGTTGATCAAAGACCTCTTACGTACAGTTTCCGTACGTGGGAGGTCTTTGATGTCCCGCGAAAAGTAAGGACCGCGGAACGTCGATGAAACCTTGTTGGGGCGTGCGGATTTTTGTCATTGACGGAACCTGATGTATCTGTAATAATAAAAGCAACAATTGATAAAATCGATAATTATAAGAACTTTACGACAGCAAGGAGGTGCTCCCATGAAAGGATATGCTATGTTGAAAATCGGTGAATCCGGATGGATCGAAAAAGAACGGCCTGTCTGCGGTCCTCTTGATGCGATTTGCCGCCCTATCGCGGTTGCCATCTGTTCTTCCGATGTTCACACCTTATGGTCCGGAGCCATTGGCGAACGGCACAACATGATCTTGGGCCATGAATGCTGCGCTGAAGTTGTAGAAGTGGGCAGCTTGGTCAAGGATTTCAAGCCGGGGGACCGGGTCCTTGTTCCGGCCATTACGCCGGATTGGAGTTCCGCCGCTGCCCAGGCTGGGTGGCAGCAGCATTCAGGCGGTATGCTCGGCGGTTGGAAATTCTCCAATTATAAAGATGGTGTCTTTGCTGATTTCTTCCATGTCAATGATGCGGATGGCAACCTGGCCCATCTGCCGGAGGGCATGGATCCTGTTGACGCATGCATCATGTCTGATATGGTTCCGACGGGCTTCCACGCCGTCGAACAGGCTGATGTCCAGTTTGGCGATACGGTCCTTGTCATCGGTATTGGTCCTGTGGGCCTCATGGCGGTCCGTGCCTGCGCCCTGAGAGGGGCCAGCCGTATCATGGCGGTGGGGACGCGTCCTGTCTGTATGGAAGTGGCCAAAGCTTATGGGGCTGATGAATTTATCAGCTACAAGGATGGCCCCATCTTTGCACAGGTCTTGGAACGGACAAATGGCGCCGGTGTGGACCGCGTCTGCATTGCCGGCGGCAACGTGGATACCTTCAGCGAAGCCATCAAGTGCCTGAAGCCAGGCGGACGGATTGGCAACGTTAACTACCTCGGTTCCGGAGACTATGTCAAGATCCCTCGCGTGGAATGGGGCGCTGGCATGTCGAACAAGACCATTTCCGGCGGTCTCATGCCGGGCGGACGGCTGCGCATGGAAAAACTGGCGAGCCTTGTCACGAGCGGTCGCCTCGATCTCCATAAGGAAGTCACCCACGTCTTTGAAGGCATGGATCACGTCGAAGAAGCGCTCTTTATGATGCGCGATAAACCGCGGGATCTCATCAAACCGGTCGTCATTTGGAAATAATAAGCAGCAAAGGGGAGGGGATGGGGCCCTCCTTTTTCCATCCAGGAGGCCATCATGAAAGTCCTTATTGTATCCGGATTCCTCGGCGCTGGAAAAACCTCCTTTATCCGCCATATGACGGACACCCTCCTTGATGTGGATTTTGTCATTTTTGAAAATGAAATTGGCGAAACGGATATCGATGTCAAGGTCCTCCAGGAGGGGGAACGGAGCCTGAACGTCTATGAAATGACGGAAAACTGCGTCTGCTGTACGGGAAAAGCTGATTTTCTCACAAACCTCATGACCATCCTTTCCGCCCTGGACCCGGAAGTTCTCATCGTCGAGCCCACAGGAGCGGCTAGACTCAGCATCCTCATGGCAGCCATCGAAGGGCTTTTCTATGACGCCATCGACCTCCTGCCTCCCATAACGATTGTGGACGCAACGACCTTCTTTATGGAAAAGGACCGCTTCAGTGATCTTCGCTTGGAACAGATTCGCCATGCCTCCGTCCTCATCCTCTCAAAATCAGAGCATCTGGAAGAAAGCGAGATTGCCCGCTTCCACAAGGCCCTCCATGAGCTTTCTCCCGAGGCAGAAATTATAACAGGCGACTACACGGCCCTGCCGGACGCCTTTTTTCGGCGCCGTTTGGAGCGGCAGCGGAAAAAAGAAGATCCTGGGACCTGCGGGGAAAAAGGGGAAGAAGCTCACCACAGTCATGGCCCTGGACACACTCATGAGGACTGCCATCACGAGGAAAATCCTGTGGAAACGGTTACCTTGACGGACGTTTTTGTACGCCATCCTCTTTATCTCATGCGCTTTTTGGACCTTGTGACCAAAGGAGCTTTTGGCAGGATTCCCCGGGCCAAGGGGTATCTTCCCTGCGGAGGGGACTGGGTCCGCTTTGACCTCGTGGAAGACCACTGGATGATTTCCGGCTTTTCCCCGCAGGAAGGCGCGAATGTCACTCTTATTGGAAAAGAACTTGATGAAGGGGCGGTACGCGATTATTTTGCAAATATAGCCGATTGATGACCAAGAAACCTCCTGGGCCTAACAAGCCGAGGAGGTTTGTCACATGAACGTCACTTGACAGGAACGGGCAAAATCCGCTACAATCGAAATGTACCCATACGGGGTATGCTTTTTTAACTCAATTAGAAAGTGTGGGAAACCTATGAAAAAAATCTTGCTTGTCCTTCTTGCTGTTGTCGTCCTTATCGGGGGCACCTTGATGGGTAGTTACAATGGGCTTGTCAGTGCCAATGAACAGGTAACGGGCCAGTGGAGCCAAGTAGAAAACCAGCTCCAGCGCCGCAATGATCTCATTCCCAACCTTGTGAATACGGTTAAGGGCTATGCCGCTCATGAGACGCAGGTCTATGCCGATGTGGCAAATGCTCGGGCTAAACTGGCCGGTGCGCGGAATGTCTCTGATGCCGCGGCAGCAAGCGGAGAACTCGATGGGGCCCTGTCCCGTCTTCTTGCCATTGCTGAAAACTATCCGGACCTTAAGAGCAATACGAACTTCCTTCAGCTCCAGGATGAATTGGCAGGGACGGAAAACCGCATTGCTGTAGCCCGCCGTGACTACAACCAGTCCGTCCAGACCTTCAATGCCAAGATCAAATCCTTCCCGACAAACATCCTTGCTGGTATGTTTGGTTTTACGGACCGGGATTATTTCAAGGCTGATGAAGGGGCCAAGACGGTTCCGCAGGTGAAGTTCTAAGGTCATCGAGGGAAGGAGACATTCCCATGAAAAAGAAACTCTTATGGCTGCTCCTTGTCCTCCAGGTGATTTTTTTCCTGCCTTGGGGTTTGGGGCAGGCCGCCGGGATTCCGCCCAAACCGGCGCGGGATATTTATGTCGTCGATGAGGCAGGCGTCCTTTCCAGTCGGACGAAACAGATCATCCTCGCCTATAGTTCCGCCCTTGCCAAAAGGACCAAGACACAGGTCGTTGTCCTTACCGTGCCGACCCTTGACGGGGAAAGCATAGAAGACTATGGGCTTTCTGTTCTGCGCGAATGGGGCATTGGCGATAAAAAAGAAAATAATGGCGTTCTCCTTCTTGTAGCCACCAAGGACCGAAAGAGCCGCATTGAAGTGGGCTATGGTCTGGAAGGCGTCCTTCCTGACGGCCTCACAGGGCGAATCCAGGATCAGTACATGCTGCCTTCCTTCCGTAAGGGTAATTATGACGAAGGAATCCTGAACGGCTATTCCGCCGTCCTCCAGACCGTGGCGAAAGGCTATGGCCTGAGTGTCAAGGACCTTCCCGTAGAAGGAACGAGCCAGCCCCAGCCCCAGGAACAATCGGAAGGTCTGCCTTTTTTGACGCGGCTTATCCTTTTTGGGGGTATTGTGCTGCTCTTTTTGGTGGACCGCCTGCTCTTTGGCGGTGCCATCTTCCGAACCTTGCTCTACCTTTTCTTCTTTCGCGGCGGTGGCCGCGGCGGTGGCTTTGGCGGGGGCGGCGGCTTCGGTGGAGGCAGTTTTGGCGGCGGCTCCGGTGGGGGCGGCGGTTCCAGTCGTAGCTGGTAACAAAGAAACGTACTCATGGATTTCCACGGGTACGTTTTTGTCTATCTGGGAATGGGTTTTTGGACAAATAAAAATGACTGCCCAATAGAGCAGCCATTTTTAGGTTTGACTTATTTGTAGGTCAGTTCCTGATAGCCAATGTAGCAGGTTGCCGGGTTCAGCAGGGCTTCTCCCGTAAAGGCATCGGTTTCAAAGGTGGCTTTGTAGACAACAAAGGGGGTGCCATCCTTATCATCGGTTTTTTTCGTGACGACGATGTTGCGAGCGTCAGCATAACGAGCCTTGATGGCTTCCTTGACGTCTTCTTCCGTCTTCGAAACGGTGACACTGCCAGGATAGTTGGAGCTCTTGACTTCGACTTCCTTGACTTTCTGGGTGGCTCGATCGACTTCGACTTCATAGCGTTCCAAGGTGTCAGGATCCAGGAATTCCAGCTCGAATTTATTGTCATCAGTCTTGGCACTGACAAGTTTGGCCGCTGCAGGAACGACTTTCTGGGCGTTTGTTACAGCCGTCTGTTTGGCTGCAATCGTAGTAGAAACGCCAGCAGCAAAGGCGGGGACGGTGCCAGCAAAGGTACCGGAAAGAACAGCAGCAACAGCCGCGGTTACAGCATATTTTTTCATGTTCATGGATATACACTCCTCTCAAATCACATGTAATTATTATACGATAAGAAAGATGAAGGAACTATGAAAAGCTGAGAATTTCACGAATTTGACGCAAAGACAACGAAAATAAGAAATTATTATGTAATATTTATTACAAAATATTAGAAGCGGAAATCTCTTTCCCCGTGAATGATTTTATCTAGGTAAGCTTGGCAGGTACTCCGAACCTGGGGATTGGGAATCTTATCCAGCTCCTTTGCAATGACGTCTTCTCCCTTTTTGCGAGTATCATCCGAGGCGTAGTCTACAAGATACTCTTTCAGCGTAAGGAGGGCATTTGGCTGGCAGCAGTTGGAGATTTCCCCTGTCTTGGCAAGGGACATGAAGCGATCTCCTGTTCGACCGGCTCGGTAGCAGGCCGTACAGAAGCTCGGGATGTACCCGTCCGTCAGGAGCCAGTTGATGACTTCATCCAAAGTTCGATTGTCGTTCACTTCAAACTGGGCAGAATCTTCTTCCTCTTCTTCGGCATAACCGCCGACACTCGTACGGGAAGCCCCGCTGATCTGGGAAACCCCGACTTCGATGACGGAAGCACGGGTTTTGGCAGATTCACGGGTCGATATGATGATACCTGTATAGGGAACCGTGATACGAAGGATGGCAATGATTTTTTTGAAGAGGTCATCGGAAATGGAGTTGGGGAACGCATCCACGGAAATATCATCAGCCGGACGAATGCGGGGAACGCTGATGGTGTGGGGGCCAACACCGAAGACGGCTTCCAGGTGTTCCTTATGCATGAGAAGGCCGGCAAAGTCATACCGATAGTTGTTGAGTCCATAAAGGACACCGACTCCAACGTCGTCAATCCCCCCTGTCATGGCACGGTCCATGGCTTCCGTGTGATAAGCATAGTCATGCTTGGGTCCATGGGGATGCAGGATTTCGTAATTTTTCCGATGGTAGGTTTCCTGGAAGAGGATATAGGTGCCAATGCCTGCTTCTTTGAGCTTACGGTAATTTTCCACGGTTGTCGCGGCGATGTTGACATTGACGCGGCGAATAGCCCCGTTTTTATGTTTGATACTGTAAATAGTATGGATACTTTCAAGAACGTATTCAATCGGATTGTTGACAGGGTCCTCGCCTGTTTCAAGGGCCAGGCGCTTGTGCCCCATATCCTGCAGGGCCGTCACTTCCCGGACAATTTCTTCCTGCGTCAGTTTCTTCCGGGCGATGTGTCGGTTCTTGGCATGATAGGGACAGTAGACACACCCATTGATACAGTAGTTTGAAAGATAAAGGGGCGCAAATAGGACGATGCGCTGACCATAGATCTTATCCTTGATCTTACGGGCAAGGTCATAGATGGCTTCCGTCACGTCCGAGTCCTCGCTCTTAAGGAGCACGGAGGCTTCCCGATGGCTCAGGCCTTTCAGGTGGCTGGCTTTTTCAACAAGGGACAGGCAGAATTCCTTGTCTTGACTCTTTTCGTCAGCATAGGCGAGGGTTTCCATGATTTCCTCGTGGTTAATGAATTCATCAGCTTTCGAGGAGGCGGGGTTGTAGGGAATGGTCATAGTGGATGATTCTCTCCTTTGGATGGTTGATTTCCCAAACAGTGGTGTGGGCACAAAAAAAGCATGCCAAAAAGGCATGCAAACAGAATCGGTCCATTCACTGCCTTAGTACTTGGGGGTCCTTGTACGCAGGGAGTTTTTGTTATTTTACTGCAAAAATAAAAGTTATGCAACAAAAAGAGGTTGTGAAAAATGAACGGTGCACTTGAAATGTACCCTCTTTACTGGACACCCAGTAAGGAGGGTACATTTTGCGTTATACGACTGAATTTAAGCTGATGTGTGTAGAACTTTATCGTCAAGGTAAGTGGGTAAAAACACCTAAAGGAATTAAAACAGCAAATTTTCGTAACAAGATTCGTACTTGGAATCGTATCGAACAGGCTGGCGGACCGGAAGCATTGTGTCACAAAGCACATTACAAGGCATGGTCCCCAGAGGAGAAACTTGAATTGGTTTCACAAGTAAATGCCGGACAGTCAATGATGGCTGTCGCCTGTCAATATGGTATGAGCTATAGTCTTTTGTACCAATGGGTTCGTAAATACAGAGAAGAGGGGTATAATGGGCTCGTAAGTAAAAAGAAAGGTCAGCATAGAAAGGATCAGCCCATGAAAAGAAATACGAAGAGCCCCAAACCATTAAATGAAAGTGAACGGGAAGAATTAATTCGTCTGCGCGCAGAGAACGCCTACATAAAAGCGGAGAATGCTGTAATAAAAAAACAAATCGCCTTGAGACGACAAAAATGGGCTGCGCAGCTCAAGGCAAAAAGGCAGCAATCATCCAGGAACTCCGCCAGGAAGGACACCCGTTAAAGTACCTGTTAAAATTCTCGGGATTAGCGAAGTCGACCTACTACTATGAATTGAAGCGTACCGATCGTGTAGAAGAAAGAAACAAATCAATTACGGAAACAATCTGTCACATATTCGAGGAAAATAAGCAGAGATATGGTGTTCGGCGCGTTTGTCACGAGCTGGTGAACCGCGGCTTCCATATCAATCACAAACGGGTGCAGCGTATCATGCATGACCTGAAGCTGTTTGGCAAGCGTCCGAAAGAAAAGTACCATTCGTATAAAGGAGAAGTCGGGAAAGTGGCCGGCAACATCATCCAGAGAAACTTTAAAGCGGACAGGCCACTGCAGAAATGGACAACGGATGTAACACAGTTTCATTTCTCATGGGGAAAATGCTACCTTTCCCCCATCCTGGATATGAATACGAACGAAATCATCTCCTATGATTTATCGATGATTCCTAATCTTAACCAAATCAAAAGGATGCTGAACCGAGCTTTTAAGAAATTCAGGAATTTACAGGGTTTAATTATGCACTCGGATCAGGGATGGCAGTATCAGCATGAATATTACAGAAGTGAATTGAAAAAGCATGGAATTATACAGTCAATGTCGCGTAAGGGCAACTGCTATGACAACAGTATTATGGAGACCTTTTTTGGTCGGATGAAAAATGAAATGTATTACGGAAGCGAAAAAGAATACACCTCGTTCAAGGTATTTGCTAAAGCAGTGAAAGAATACATTCATTATTTCAACAAGGAAAGGATTCAGAAAAAAACAAAATGGATGCCTCCCGAAATATATCGGGAAACATCCACTAATGCCATTTAACTAATTTATATGCGTCCAGTTTTTGGGGTACACATCAACTTTTTACAGCCTCTTTTTTTACGGCATTGTTTCCATTCTTAAGCAGTGGGGGCACGTAATGGCAGCGAATCGGATTGATTTTTGCTCCGAGTAAGAAAAGAGGATTATCAGGACAAGGCGACGTCAAGGACCATCATGACGGAAAATCCTAAGGAAAAGCATAGGACACCAATGTCAGAGTGGTGGCCTTGGCTCATTTCCGGAATGAGCTCTTCGACGACGACATAGAGCATGGCACCGGCGGCAAAGCTCAAGAAATAAGGCATGAGAGGAATGATCTGCGTGGCAAAGTAAATGGTTAGAACCGCGCCGATGGGTTCAACAATGCCCGAGAGGATACCGTAGAAAGCCGCTTTTTTAAGGCTCCAGCCTCGTTCGTAAAGGGGCATGGAAATGATGGCCCCTTCCGGTACGTTCTGGATGGCAATCCCGAGGGAAAGGGCGAGGGCCGCGGACAGGGAAATGAGGGAATTGCCGCTTGCATAACCGGCGTAGACGACACCAACCGCCATTCCTTCCGGAATGTTGTGAATCGTGACGGCAAGGAGCATGAGGAGAGTCTTATCGAGTTTTGTCACAGGGCCTTCCGGTTCCGTACTCATCTGGTGCAGATGGGGGATGGCATGATCTAGGATAAGAAGAAAGAAGACCCCAATCCAAAAGCCAATGAAGCTTGGCAGAAAGGCCCAGCGGCCGAGGGCTTGTGAAAATTCCAGAGCCGGTGCGAGAAGGCTCCAGAAAGAAGCCGCCGTCATGACCCCGGCCGCAAATCCCGTGAGCGCCCGGTTTACTTTTTCGCTGAGTCCTTTTTTCAGGAAAAAAACGAAGCAGGCGCCGAGGCTTGTTCCCATAAAGGGGATGATGACGCCCCAGAAAACAGAACCATTCATGGCTTAGCCAAAAAGGCGGGAGAAGAAGCCTTTCTTTTCATAAGGCTCGGTCTTCATGCCTTTATAGGTGTAGCCTGTCTCATCAATGGCCTTTTTGATCACGGCTTCCTCGACAGGGGTTTCTGTCACAAAAGTGGCTTCTTTCTTGGAACGGGAAGCTGATACGTGGGCGGCATGGGGGAAAGCGTGCCGAATCGTATCGGCAATATGGGCTTCGCACATCCCACAGGACATGCCTTCAATATGGATGATGTTTTTTACCATAAGGGTCACTCCTTCTTTAGATTGCAAGAAAAGTTAGTTATACCTAACAAGAGTATAGTATAGCCAGCCTGCCCCTTTTGTCAATTGGGAACCTTCGAAAAGGACAATAAAAAACCGTGGAACGTCTGTTCCACGGCTGAATTCAATTGGTGGCCCCGGAGTGATTCGAACACTCGACCTTTTGGTTCGTAGCCAAACGCTCTATCCAGCTGAGCTACGGAGTCATAACCGAACAGTCATTATTGTACTCGATGGTCTTATTTTTGTCAACGCTTTTTTTAAAATATTTTCCTGGGTCAGTATTCCCTTGCAAAGGGTTCCCTGTTTTTTATCGGCAAGCCGTTTTCTTGGCCTTTTGTTTCTTTTGTTACTTGCTATGCGCCTAGGCCCGTATTTCATAGGGAAAAGGGGCTCCTCGTGGTAATTTTACTGGCTTTATTGTATAATAAAACCCTACATTTCCATTATTTTTATGTTTTTAGGAAGGATACAATCATGTTATTTACGGATAAAGCTAGGATCTATGTAGAAGCAGGAAGCGGCGGCGACGGAGCTTCCAGTTTTCGGCGTGAGAAATTTGTCGCTCACGGCGGTCCTGACGGCGGTAACGGCGGACGCGGTGGGAGTGTTTATCTGGTAGCCTATAAGGATCTCAATACCCTTGTTGATTTTCGCTATAAACGAAAATTTGTTGCTTCCCGCGGCGGCAATGGTTCGGCCAAAAACTGCACAGGTCCCAAGGCTCCCGATGTGGAAGTCAAGGTACCGATGGGCACTGTTGTCATTGATGATGCAACGGGGGTCGTCTTGGCGGACCTTTCCCACGAAGGGGACCGTTTCCTTGCTGCTAAGGGCGGACGCGGCGGTAAAGGCAATGCCTGCTATGTGACAAGTACCAAACAGGGCGTGACCTTCGCGGAAAAAGGTGAGCCGGGGACTAAAGGTTGGCTGCGCCTAGAGCTGAAACTATTGGCCGATGTCGGTATGGTGGGCTATCCCAGTGTGGGCAAATCAAGCATTGTTGCCCGTGTTTCAGCGGCACGACCAGAGGTTGCGGCCTATCATTTTACGACGCTGACTCCTGTCCTTGGCGTGGTGCGCCTTGATGAGGAAAACTCATTTGTCCTTGCCGATCTGCCTGGACTTATTGATGGGGCCAGCAAAGGGGTCGGTCTGGGGCATGACTTCCTGCGTCATATAGAACGGACGCGGGTCATCCTTCATATTGTCGATACAAGCGGCAGTGAAGGACGTGACCCTGTGGAAGATTTCAAGAAAATTAATGAGGAATTGGCCCTTTACAGTGACAAACTGGTCAAACGGCCCCAACTTGTCGTTGCCAATAAGATGGATTTGCCTGGAGCAGAAGAAAATTATCCTGCCTTGGAAAAATATGTTACGGAAAAGGGCTATCCCATCATGAAAGCATCAGCTGCAACGGGTGATGGATTGCGTACCGTCATGTATAAGGCTTTTGAAATGCTTCAAAAGGCCCCGCGGGACGAGGAGATGCTGGAAGTGGGGCACCTCAAGGAAGTGGATCCCGATTCATTTGAGATCCTTACGGATGCAGAGGACGCTGATTTTGAAGTCAAGGGCAAGAACATTGAGCGCCTTGTGGCCATGACCAATTTTGATAACGAAGAAGCGGTGTACCGGTTCCAGCTCATCTGGCGCCGTCTCGGCATTGAAAAGGCCCTGAAGGAAAAGGGCATTGAAGAAGGACAGTCAGTCAAGATCGGTGACATGATCTTTGAGTTTGAGGATCGTTACTGAGGGTCCCCAACGCAGGTATCCCAAACGAGTAGGAATAGGAAGGTGAGCAGATGGAAAGGGAAAAACTGGCAAAGGCAAAACGGATTGTCATCAAGGTAGGTTCGAGTACCATTACCTACCCCAATGGCAAGGTCAATTACGAAAAGATTGAAAAGCTGGCAAGGATTATGGCGGATCTGCAGAACAGCGGCCATGAAATGATCCTTGTTTCCAGCGGTGCCGGTGCTGTTGGCGTTGGCCGCCTAAAATTTGAGGGAAAGCCCAAGGACATGCCAGGTAAACAGGCCTGCGCCGCCGTGGGACAGGGTATTTTGATGCATATTTATGAGCGGCTTTTTGCCGAGTATGGCCAGACCGTGGCCCAGGTCCTCCTGACCCGTGCGGACACGCTTGACCGCCATCATTATGCCAATTCCCGCAATACCTTCCAAAAACTGCTTGAATGGGGCGTCATTCCGGTTGTCAATGAAAACGACGTTGTCGCTATTGATGAGTTCAAGATTGGTGACAATGACAATCTTTCCGCCTTGGTAGCCGGAATCGTCGACGCTGATGTCGATATCCTTCTTTCTGATGTGGACGGTCTTTATACTGCCAATCCTCAGAGCCATCCTGATGCCCGCCTCATTTCGGAGGTGCCCGAAATCACTCCGGAACTGGAAGCCATGGCCGGCGGTGCTGGTTCCAAGAATGGGACTGGCGGGATGATTACGAAAATTCAAGCGGCAAAGGTCGCTAATTCTTCGGGGATTGCCCTTGTCATTGCTTCCGGGGAAGACCCGGAGGTGCTGCGCCAGATCCTTCGGGGAGATGCCGTGGGGACCCTTTTTGTTCCCCATATTTCTCATCTCCAGGCCCGGAAACAGTGGCTGGCTTTTGGCGCTAAGGTGGAGGGTGCGCTCATTGTCGATGCTGGCCTTGAAAAGGCCCTCAAGCAAAAAGGCAGCTGCAGCATTCTTCCGGTCGGCATCAAGGCTGTCAGAGGGGACTTTGAAAGCGGCGTGACTGTTAGCGTGGCTGATGAAAAGGGACATGAACTGGCTCGGGGACTTGTAAACTACGATGCCCAGGAGATCCGTAAGATCCTTGGGAAAAAGACGGGCGATGTGGAATCAGTTCTGGGCTATATCCATACGGATGAAGTCATCCACCGAGATAATCTCGTCATCATGTAAGGAGGCGTGACCGTGTACGAACAGGGAATGGTCCGGATGCAGGCTGAAGGAGCAAAAGAGGCTTCTGTTACTCTTGGCCTTTTGTGTGCGGATGTAAAAAATAAGATCCTTCTTGCCATGGCTGAAGGACTCATGGCAGAAGAAAGGGCAATCCTTGCTGCCAATGCCACTGATATGGAAAATGGACGTCAAGGCGGGCTTAAGGATTCCTTCCTGGATCGGCTGCTGCTCACGCATGAGCGGCTGGCCCAGATGGCCGAAGGCATTCGGCAGGTTGCAGACCTTGAGGACCCCGTGGGAAAAGTCCTGAGCGGACGGACGCTTTCCAATGGCCTTACAATCACAAAGGTTACCGTCCCTCTGGGACTGATTGGCATCATTTATGAAGCTCGCCCCAATGTGACGGCCGATGCCATCGCACTCTGCGTGAAAAGCGGTAATGCCGTGATCTTGAAGGGGGGCCGGGAAGCCCTCCATTCCAATAAGGCTGTAAGCGATGCCCTCATTGCAGCAGGCCGCAAGGCCGGTCTTCCCGAAGGCGCCGTCCAGTTTATCAATATTCCAGAGCGGGAAGCGGTCACGGAACTGATCCATCTCGACGGTCTTGTCGATGTGGTCATTCCCCGCGGCGGTGCAGGACTTATCCGCACGGTTGTAAGCGGCGCCTCGGTGCCTGTTATCGAAACCGGATCCGGTGTCTGCCATACTTATGTGGATAAAAAGGCCGATGTGGCTATGGCCGTTTCCATTGCCCTCAATGCCAAGGTCAATCGGCCCAGTACATGCAATTCCATGGAAACGCTTCTTGTCCATAAGGAAATTGCGGATGCCTTTATGCCGGCTATGGTGAAAGCTTATCAAAAGGCTCATGTGACGATGATTGGTGATGATCGGGCCTTGGCTTATGAAAAAGGCATGATTCCTGCTACCGATGAAGATTGGGCCACGGAATACAATGACCTTCGCCTGAGCATCCGTATCGTTGATTCCATGGAAGAAGCGGTTGCCCATATTCGCCGCTATGGAACGGGGCACTCTGAAGCCATTGTGACAGACGATTACGAAACAGCCCGCCGCTTCCAGCAAGTGGTTGATGCGGCCTGCGTCTACGTGAACGCATCGACACGGTTTACGGACGGGTTCCAATTCGGGTTTGGCGCGGAAATCGGCATCAGTACGCAGAAACTCCATGCCCGCGGCCCTATGGCCCTGCCGGAGCTGACGACAACCAAATACCTGATTTGTGGAAATGGACAGATCCGTTCGTAACGGAATCTTTTACAATCCTTCATGATTTCTTCATGAAGGATTGTTATCATAAACCCAGTATGTGGAGTGGGGAGCAGGACCTTTTTCCTGCCGGGAGGAGCCTTGGTCCAAGGGTTCCTTCCGCTTACAGTAAATGAGGTGGGGAATAACGTGGATTTTTTGAAGAAACATCGTATCCTTGTCGGCTGTTTGGCCGTTCTTTTGGCAGCCGCGGCAGCTGGCGGCCTCTGGTACAAGGACAAGAAAGCCAAAGAGGCTTTGGCACAGATCCGTACGGACACGGTGAGCCGGGAAACAGTACGCCAGACTGTTTCGGCTACAGGCGCACTGAGTGCCCAAGACAATGTTGAAATCAACTCGAAGATTACGGGTCGTATCGTTGCGGTCTATGTCAAGGAAAATCAGCATGTTACGGCAGGACAGCCGCTCTTGAAACTTGATGATACGTCCCTGATGAAGACCCAGGTGATGAAAGAAGCTACTCTGTCAGACCGGGAAGCCACTTATCGGCGGGATGCGCAGCTTCTCGAGGAAGGCGCCATTTCCCAGAGCGTCTTTGATACGGCCAAGGCCAATTATGATTATGCCAAGGCAGACTATGAACAGGCTGTTTCAAATACCAACGATACGATCATTACGTCCCCGATTGACGGGTATGTCATTGGCAAACCGACTCCTGTAGGACAGACGGTATCGCCCGGTGTTTCGACGCCGCAGGTCATCATGAATGTAGCGACCTTGGATAAGATGCAGATTGAGCTCATGGTCGATGAATCCGATATTGGCCAGATCAAGGACGGCCAGACAGTTGAGTTTACCGTTGATGCCTATCCTGATGAAACGTTTAAGGGAATCATTTCCCTCATCAGCCGAAGTGCGACGACAACTAACAATGTCAATTACTATACTTGCTATGTCGATGTTGACAATGTGGACAACAAGCTCCTTCCGACCATGACGGCACGGGCCAATGTCATCATCGGGGAAGTGGATGATGCCCTTTCCATTTCTTCCAAATGCCTCTTTACCAGCGGGGACAGAAAGTATGTGAAGGTCCTTGATCGGGCGTCGGGCACAGCACGGGAAGTGGACGTCAAGGTCCTTATGCAGGGTGAAGACCGGATTGCGGTGAGCGGTGACCTTGAGGAGGGCGATGAACTTGAAGTCAAGACTGTGACCGTTAAGACGCAGCAGCGCGGAGGTCCTCCCATTTGATGAAGGGAGGAAAGCGAATCCATGAACGTCATTGAACTAAAGGATATTGTAAAAAGTTATGCGATGGGGGATACGACGGTTTATGCCCTGAACCATCTTACTGTCAGTTTCGAAAAGGGTAAATTTACTTCCATCGTAGGGCCTTCAGGAAGCGGGAAGTCGACGTTGATGAATGTCTTGGGCTGTCTTGACCGCCCGACATCGGGGGAGTATATCCTCGAAGGTAAGAATATTGCCCGTTATACAGATGATGAACTGGCCCATACGCGCAATGCCCGCATTGGCTTTGTGTTCCAGAGCTTCAATCTCCTGTCCCGCCTGTCGGCTGTAGACAATGTGGCTCTTCCCCTGATCTACGCTGGGGTCGATCTCAAGGAGAGGACCGAGCGGGCCGAGAAGGCCCTTACTGAAGTGGGGCTCGGCGCGCGGCTTTACCATAAACCCAATGAGATGAGCGGTGGGCAGCGTCAGCGTGTCGCCATTGCGCGGGCGCTCATCAATGACCCGGCTATCATCATGGCCGATGAACCGACAGGAAACCTTGATACCAAATCAACCTTGGAAATCATAGATATCTTTGAAAAATTGAACCATATGGGCAAGACCGTCATCATGGTTACTCATGAACCGGAACTGGCTGATATGACGCAGCGCATCCTGACCATCCGGGATGGGAAGCTCATCAAGGATGAACGGAGGGAATGATATGCTGAAGGAATGCATCAAGATGGCCTTCGAAGGCATGCTTTCCAATAAGCTCCGGACTTTTCTTACCATGCTGGGCATCATCATCGGTGTCGGTGCTGTCATTGCCATGGTTTCCTTGGGCCTTGGGATGCAGGAAAAAGTCAAGGAAAACATCTCCAGTATGGGAAGTAACCTGCTCATTGTCATGAGCGGCGGACGTACCGCCAATGGACAGCGGATTGCCAGCGGCAGCGGGGCACATTTGACGTATGATGATGCTAAGGCCATTGAAAAGAATGTCGATGGCATCAAATACGTGGCGCCTGGCGTACAAAGCAGCTACCAGCTTGTTGCGGGAAACCAAAACTGGAATACGCAGGTCCAGGGCATGACGCCTAATATCATTGACATCCGGAACTATACCATCAAGACAGGCCGTATGTATACGGAAAAAGAACTGACGAGCCGTGACAGGGTTTGTGTTATAGGACAGACGGTTGCAGACAATCTATTCCCCGAAGGAGATCCTGTAGGGAAAACTGTCCGTATCAATAAAGCCCCTTTTAGGGTTGTTGGTGTCCTAAACAGCAAAGGACAATCCTCTATGGGGCAGGATCAGGATGATGTGGTCTTTGTTCCCCTTACTACGGCTATGCAGCGGCTGATGGGCATTACTTATATCCGAAATATCACGATCCAGTGCGAGAATGAAAATACGATTGAACAGGTCCAATCCGATGTAGTCACGCTGCTGCGGCAACGCCACAAGATCCGTACGGGCGAAGACGATGACTTTAGTGTTCGGAATCTGGCAGAAATCATCAAGACCGCTCAGGAAACGACGGGGTCCATCACCTTGCTTTTGGCTATCATTGCGGCCATCAGTCTTCTTGTCGGCGGCATCGGTATTATGAACATCATGCTTGTTTCCGTAACGGAACGGACGCGGGAAATCGGTATCCGCAAGGCCCTTGGGGCGACCTACCATGATATCTTGCTGCAGTTCCTCGTTGAATCCATGGTCATTGGTGTCACGGGCGGAACGACGGGCATGATCCTAGGCACAATTGTTTCTGTCATTGCCGCGCGGATCATTGGCTGGCCGATTGTCATTTCGGTCCTTGCAACCATTATTTCAGTCGTCTTTTCTGTTGGAATTGGTCTTTTCTTTGGGCTTTATCCTGCCAAGAAAGCGGCTCTTCTTGATCCGATTGACGCGCTTCGTTATGAATAAGAGAGAATCAATCCTTATGGAAAAAGCCCGCGGTTTCTGGGCTTTTCTCCACACACCAAAGACCCGTTTTGATTTAAAGGATCGCGGCAAAGCTTTTTGTTATTTTGTGATCCTTGCAGTCATTTATTATTTTATTGTCCGTTTATTGGGATACTGAATCCGCTCTTGCAAGCGCGGGTAGATAAAACCCTTTTCGCGTTGCCTGTGGGAAAGGTGAAAAAACCCCCGATGAATTGTATAAAAATTGACAGTTTTATGAATCCATTCCTTTCGGGGAATGGATTTTTTTGAATTAGTAGGCAAAAGAATCGGCGATACCGTATAATAAAGAAGTCGATTTAGAACAGTTCCGTATTAGTGTGGTAAAACAAATGGTGCGAAAAAAATTTCGCAGGGAGAGGACCACTTTTAAAGGGACTGTCCGAGCGGTTAGGTTGTTATTTTTGGGAGGTGCAGTTACATGAAGGTTGATTTGAACTCTGATCTTGGTGAAAGTTTTGGCGCGTATACGATTGGTATGGATAAAGAGGTCATCCCCCTGGTCACAAGTGCCAATATTGCTTGTGGTTTTCATGCCGGCGATCCGGCGGTCATGCAGAAAACCATTGCCCTTGCCCACGAAAACCGGATTGGATTAGGGGCTCATCCCGGTTATCCCGACCTTGTCGGCTTCGGCCGTAGGACCATGGCCGTCAGTCCTAAGGACGTTTATGCCATGGTGGTCTATCAAGTGGGTGCCCTGGCTGCTTTTGCCAAGGCGGCTGGTGGACGGCTGCAGCATGTCAAACCCCATGGAGCCATGTACAATATGGCGGCCAAGGATGCTGCCCTAGCAGAAGCCATTGCCCAGGCTGTCTATGATGTCGATAAGGACCTGATCCTTTTTGCCCAGCCAGGAACGGAAAGTATCAAGGCGGCAGAAAAGATTGGCCTTCTTACGGCTGCGGAAGTCTTTGCTGACCGAAGCTACCAGGAAGACGGCACACTGACGCCTCGGTCCAAACCCGGTGCAATGATTACCGATGAAGACGCGTCCATCGCCCAGGTGCTTTCCATGGTCCTTGACCACAAGGTGACCTGCCTGTCCGGTAAGGTCATTCCCATCAAGGCTGACTCTATCTGCGTACATGGTGATGGCCCGAAGGCTCTTCTCTTTGTGCAGAAGATTCGTAAGGCCCTTGCGGAAAAAGGTGTGGAGATTGCCCCCGCTGGTTCGTTTTTGCGGTAAGGTTGGGGCCATGGGTCCTTCCTGATTCGATCCTTGCTTTTGAATATTAGCTGAAAAGGAGCAACCAATATGAAAGAATCCAACCTCAGCGTCCTTTTGGGCGCCGCCTTTCTCATGGCAACCAGTGCTATTGGACCGGGGTTTCTCACGCAGACAACGGTCTTTACAAGCCAGCTCAAAGGGAGCTTTGGCTTTGTCATCCTCGTCACTATCATCATCCATGCGATTACCCAGCTCAATGTGTGGCGCATCATCGCCGTTTCCAAAAAACCAGGTCAGGATATTGCCAACGCAGTCCTGCCGGGTCTTGGCTACTTCGTTTCGGCCCTTGTCGTTGCCGGCGGACTTGCCTTCAACATCGGCAATATTGGCGGTGCCGGTCTCGGTATGAATGTTCTTTTTGGGATTTCCCCTGTTGCTGGTGCTCTCATCAGTACGGTTATTGCCGTTTTTATTTTCCTTAACAAGGAAGCGGGGCGCCTTATGGACCGCTTTGCCCAGATTGTCGGAGGCTTGATGGTGCTCCTTACGATCTATGTGGCGTTTACGAGCCACCCGCCCATTGGGCTTGCCCTTTCCAATACCTTCATGCCGGAAAAAATTGACGTCATGAGTATTATAACCCTTGTTGGCGGCAGTGTTGGCGGCTATATCACCTTTGCCGGCGGTCACCGTCTTCTTGACGCGGGGATTTCCGGTGAAGAAAACTTGGACCAGGTCAACCGCAGCTCCCTCATGGGCATTGGAATCACGAGCCTTATGCGTATCCTGCTCTTTTTAGCTGCTTTGGGCGTCATTGCCCAAGGACTGACTCTTGATCCAAAGAACCCACCTGCTTCTGTATTCCAGCTGGCAGTGGGAGATGTGGGCTACAAGATCTTTGGGATTGTCATGTGGTCAGCGGCCATTACGTCCGTTGTAGGCTGCGCCTATACGTCTGTGTCCTTTATTCGGACCTTCAGCCCTGTCCTTGAAAAATACCATCGTTATCTCATCATTGCTTTTATCATTTTTTCGTCCTTCATCTTCTCGTTTATTGGTCGCCCGGTCACGGTCCTTGTTGTGGTTGGCGCACTCAATGGACTGATCCTTCCAATTGTGCTGGGCGCCCTGCTCCTTGCGGCCCGAAAAAAATCCATTGTGGGAAGCTACCAGCATTCTTCATTCCTGTTCTATGCTGGTTGGGGCGTTTTCCTGGTCATGCTCTACATGGCAGGACAGACCGTCATGAAGATGCTGCCAAAATTGTTGGGCTAAGGAGGAAACTTCATGGAATACGATGCGAAAGAACTTGTTTGTCATCCCCGTTTCCAACCTATTGGGGAGGCCGCGTTCATGGTCAGTTTTGGCGATGCCATCCATCCTGAGATCCTGCGCTGCGCCAGTGCCCTTGTAGAGGCCTTAAAGGATCATCCCTTTCCGGGACTTCGGGAAGTGGAAGCATCCTATACGGGAGTCACGGTCTTTTATGATCCCTTGATTCTATCGCGCACAAGTCATCTTGCCGAAGACAGCCGCCTTTCCAAGGGTTACCGCGAAGCCAAGGCTTGTGTGGAGGCGCTTTTGAAGGATCTGCGCTTTGGCGAAGCATCGGTGCGGGAAAAGGTCCGCGTTCCTGTCTGCTACGGTGGTGAATATGGGCCTGACCTGGAATATGTAGCCGAGTACCATAAGATGACGCCGGAAGAAGTGGTTTCCATCCACACCAGTGGGGATTACCTCGTCTATATGATTGGCTTTGCTCCGGGCTTTCCTTATGTAGGCGGCTTGCCCCCAGAAATTGCAACACCACGGCGGGATACACCGCGTCTTGTCATCCCTGCTGGCTCCGTAGGGATTGCGGGCTCCCAGACGGGGGCGTATCCCTTTGAAACGCCGGGCGGTTGGCAGCTCATTGGTCGTACCCCGTTGGATCTCTTCCGTCCCTACGACTTGGCTCATCCGAGCATGCTTGAAGCGGGGGACCGCATTGAGTTTTATTCCATTACGCCGGAAGAATATAAGGAACTTAAGGAGAAAGAGGAAGGAGGCCGGCCACAATGAGAATCCTCGTTAAAAAAGGCGGACCCCTGACGACCCTCCAGGACCTGGGACGCTACGGCTATCAAAAATTTGGTGTTCTTGTCAGTGGGGCCATGGATGATGTATCCTTGCGCCTTTCCAATCTGCTCGTCCAGAACGATCCTGGTGAAGGGGCTTTGGAAATGACCATGAGCGGGCCTGTTCTGGTACTGCCGGCAGGGCTGGTTTTTGCCCTGACCGGTGCCGATATGAAAGCGACCTTGGGCGGTAAGCCTGTGCCCCGTTATCGTCCTATCTATGTCCGTAAGGAGGCCATCCTGACCTTTGGCTTTGCCCAGACCGGCAGCCGGGCCTACCTCTCCGTTGCAGGCGGGTTTGACGTGCCTCAGGTCATGGAAAGCAAGAGTACCTATCTGCGGGCTAAAATCGGCGGAGTCAAGGGCCGTCCCATCGATAAAGGGGATGAACTTCCTATCGGAACCATTGGTCCTCATCAAGCAGCGTTTGTGGGAAGAATGGAACGCAGCGCCAAGGAAGGAGATTCCTTTGTCACGGTTCCCTGGTCCATTGATGGCAGCTTTGTCTTTGCTAAAGGCCCCATCCGCATCATGGAAGGGCTCCAATACGATTGGTTCACAGAGGAAAGCCAGCGCACCTTTGTGACGGAACCCTATACCATTACGATGCAGGCAGACCGCATGGGATATCGCCTCGAAGGTGTGAAGCTCACCTTTAGGGAAAAACGGGACCTTATTTCTGAACCGGTCACCTTTGGTGCCATTCAGGTTCCGGCTGACGGCAATCCCATCATCCTTATGGCGGATCGGCAGACGACAGGCGGCTATGCCAAGATTGGTCAGGTGGCCTTGGTGGATTTGCCGCGTCTTGCTCAGATGAGGCCGGGTGATAAGATCTGCTTTGCATGGACCACCCTGACCGAGGCAGAAAAAAGCTATGCCAAGCAGGAAACTTATCTGGCGGCACTTAAGGACTCCCTTGCGGCAACCTTGCAGAAAAAAAATTAACTTGAAGGGGAACCCCGCTGCGGCTGGGCTCCCTTTTCAAGTCTTTGTCTTTTTAATTTCCACAGGAGGGTAGCTCATGAATGAAACTATCTTTTTAGAAGAACTCAAGGAACTTGTAGCCTTGGAATCGTTCAGTCGGGATGCGGTTGGTACGGGTAAGGTAGCGGCGTGGATCAAAAAACGTCTGGATGCGGCAGCTTGGCGGACCAAACTGATTTCTGTCGGTAAGGAAGTGGGGCCTATCTTGCGTGCGGAATGGGGCAAAGGCAAGACCTATGATGTGCTCTTATTAGGTCATATGGACACGGTCTTTCCGGCGGGCACTGCCGTGGAGCGGCCTTTTTCCACGGAGGGGGATGATTTTAAAGGACCTGGTGCTTCGGACATGAAATGCGGCGACCTCTTCATGGTCCATTTGGCAGAAGACCTGGCCCGAGAGAAAAGCTCCGGCCATGTCCTCCTTCTTTTCACGCCGGATGAAGAAATCAGCTCTGTTTATTCCCGTCCTGTCATTGAAGGGGAAGCCAGAAAGGCGAAGGCCGTTCTCATCATGGAGTCAGCGCGCCCCAATGGGGATCTTGTCAAGGAACGGAAGGGCATCAGCAAGTACCGACTTATCTTTGAGGGGATTGCAGCCCATGCCGGCGTCAATCCCGATCAAGGGGCCAGCGCTGTTCATGAATGTATGCGCTGGGGCCAGCAGATTGTTGGCCTTGCCAATCCCCAAAAAGGAACAACCGTCAATATTGGCACCATTATGGGAGGAACCGCTGCTAACGTGGTCGCGGACCACTGCGAATGCGTCATTGACGCACGCGTCAAGGATGAGGCAGAAGGGCATCGCATCGATGAAGCGCTTCGTGCCTGGGCCAAGACGCCTTTTGATGACCGCGTCAAAGTTATGGTCGAGGGGGGAATGAAACGACCGCCCATGAACCCTTCGGAAAAAACAGAGGCCCTCTGCCGGAAAGCGGAAGAAGCCGCAAAAAAGGTAGGCCTCTCTTTTGGTTGGACCAAATCCGGCGGAGGCAGTGACGGCAACCTTACCGCTGCCCTTGGAATTTCCACGATCGACGGATTGGGACCCATTGGCGGCAAGGCGCATTCCGTGGATGAATATGGAAAGATCAGCAGCATCATGCCGCGTTATGCTTTTGTTAAAGCGCTCATTGACAGCCTTCTTTGAGAAAAGACGGTCGTAATCTGTATGGGTCTGAGAAAAGGCCCTTGTTTTCGCCTTTTGTTCTCATAGGTCCTAGATGAAGGGGCCCTGTCCGGCCCCTTGTTCTTGATTTCCTGTTGATTATGCCTTGAAAATGGAATGTGATGGCCTTCGGTCTGCCCCTTTGCCCATTAAATGGGGACGGTGGATCAACTGGCGACAAGGAATATACAGCGCCGATAAAACAAAGTGAGGGTAAAGGCTGGGGGAATATCCATGCATCTGTTTTTCTTTGGCTGTTTAGAAGACGCGCTGATTGTCTTTTGGAAAAATACGAAAAACCGCTGCAGCATAAGCCACAGCGGTTTTTTGCGTTTCTTTCGTCCCTTTTCTCCCAGCAGAGGCAGGGACCCTATCGGGTATTCGATGGTTTTGAAACAAGATGAGACAGGATCAGGGAATAAACCGTGCTTAGAGGAACAGACCGGCCCCCGGCCCAACTGGCAGGCCTGCCATCATCCAAAGAGCCATCATGATGGTCCAGAAGCAGAGAAAGCTCATGGAATAAGGCAGCATCATGGAAGTGAGGGTCCCAAGTCCGGCATCTTCTTCATATTTATTCATGAAGACGACAATCATGGCAAAATAGGACATGAGGGGAGTAATGATATTGGTGGAAGAGTCCCCAATGCGGTAGGCAACCTGTGTCAGGGCAGGGGAAAGACCGAGCCGATACATCATGGGAACGAAGATGGGGGCCATGATGGCCCATTTTGCCGATGCAGACCCCATAAAGAGGTTAAGGAAGGCGGACAGGAAAATGAAGAGAATAATGAGTGGGAGCCCTGTAAGGCCTGCTGCTTCAAGCGCATCGGCACCTTTGAAGGAAACAATGAGGCCCAGGTTGGTTTTCCCGAAGTAGGCAATGAACTGGGAGGCGAAGAAAGCAAGAACCATGTATCCGCCCATGGATTTCATGGCTTCCGTCATAGCGGCAACAAGGTCATGTGAGGTGCGGAGTTTGCCCGTCGTCCAGCCGTAGGCAGCGCCCGGGATGAGGAAGAGAAGCAGGATGGCTGGAATGAGTCCGTCATGAAGGAAGGCTTTGAGGGTCAGGACCCCATCTGGTTCAGGACTGCGGAAAAGGGCATTGGCTGGGAACATCAGGAGTCCCATAATCAGGACGTAAATGATAAGAGCGATGGTGGCATTGCGGAGAGCTTTGTTTTCAAGGTCTGTGACAGGGGCGTTGTCCGGTCTGTATTTACCGGTGTAGGTGCCCAGGTTCGGTTCGACAATCTTATCCGTCACGATGGTTCCTATAAGGGTCAGGACGAAAGTCGAAGCAGCCAGAAAGTACCAGTTGCAGGTTGGGTCAAGGGTCATATCAATTCCCGCTGCCTTGAGGGCTTGGTTGGTAATGCCGGTCAGGAGGGGATCCGTCGTGCCGATGAGAAGGTTTGCAGAAAAGCCGCCCGATACGCCGGCAAAAGCGGCTGCCATCCCTGCCAGCGGATGCCGTCCGGCCATGGCAAAGATCAAGGCGCCAATGGGAATAACGATGATATAACCTGCATCAGAGGCAATGTTGGACATGATCCCGGCAAAAAGCACAATGGGGGTGAGGAACTTCGGGTTAGCGTTCATGAGAAGCTTTTTCAGGGATGTATTGAAGAGTCCCGTCCATTCAGCAACACCGACACCGAGCATGGCTACAAGGACTGTTCCCAAAGGGGCAAATCCGGTAAAGTTCTTGGTTGCAGAGTTGAACATGTAGCGCAGGCCATCCGGGGTGAGCAGGGACACGGCTTTTTTGGTGACTTCGGCCTTGGCACGGGCGTCAAAATAGGTGACGGAGACGCCTTGGGCAGCAACAAAATGGGATATGATGACGACGATGACCGCTAAAAGCAGAAAGAGCATGGCAGGATGGGGCAATTTATTGCCGATGATTTCAACTCCTTTTAAAAAGCCGCTGATCTCTTTCTTGTTCTGTGTGTTCATTTTTTCTTTTTCAGACATTTTTTCTCTCCTTGGGTACATGTGGAACAAGGGTCCATAAGAGGATTTCCTTGTTCTGAAATGTGAATCTGGATGATGATATGAGCATGATAGGCACGTTGTTCCAAGTGATGAGACAATTCCCCTCTGTCTCAAGAACCTCCTTTCCGTAAGTTTTGTATCAGTTCCAACCTTATTTTACCAAAAACTTAATAATATGAATAGTACAAAAATAAAAAACCTAAAAATAATAAGGTAATGAGGTTTTATACTGGGAAAAATTTTACGTAAAATGAAGGCGGAACCGGCAAAGGCACCTAAACTGTGGTATGATAGAAGAAAGCGAAAAATCATTCCATTCGATAATTATTCAAAGGTGAAGGGGGCAGCAAATATGCGTGATACTTCCTTGGTTTTCCCCCTGGATGGACAGGGCAGGATCCTCTTGGGCCGCAAGAAACGGGGTATGGGCTATGGTAAATGGAACGGCTTTGGCGGCAAGATGGAAATCGGCGAATCCATGCGGGAATGTGCCCTGCGGGAACTATTTGAGGAATGCGGTCTTTTTGCCGAGGAAAAGGACCTGATCCTCGTGGCAGACCTATATTTTGATCAGCCGTCTGATGGGAATTGGTCCCATGGGGGCATGGTCTATGTACTCAAGAAATTTACCGGTACTATTGAAGCCAGCGACGAAATGGAACCTCGCTGGTTTTCCTTGGAAGACCTGCCTTATGAGGACATGTGGGAAGCGGATAAAACGTGGATTCCCTTGATTCTTCAGAATAAACAGGTTCGGGGCACCATTGCTTTTGCTGAAGATGGCAGCACGGTCCTTGATGCCGTTTTCCGGGAGGTTCATCTTGACAGTCGAAAATGAGTGGGTTCCCGCCCTTTTGCATTGGTTCGATGAGACCAAACGAGACCTTCCTTGGCGAGCCAATCATCCTCGTGATCCCTACCATGTGTGGGTCTCGGAAATCATGCTCCAACAGACGCGGACGGAAACCGTAAAGGATTATTATGTTCGCTGGATGGCCGCTTTTCCTACCGTAAGCGCTTTGGCGCAGGCGTCTGAAGAGGAGGTCCTCAAATTATGGCAGGGCCTGGGCTATTATTCTAGGGCTAGAAACCTCCATAAAGCGGCAAGGGAAATCGTCCTCCAATATCATGGAATTTTTCCCGATACGCTGGAGGCGGTGCGTGCCCTGCCCGGCATCGGTGACTATACGGCAGGTGCCATTTTATCCATGGCCTTTGGACACGCTGTCCCCGCCGTGGATGGCAACCTGTTGCGGGTAATGGCCCGTCTTTTTGGGATCTCGGATGATATCCTTTCCCTTAAGGGCAAACGAATCATAGGACGAATCGCTCAAACCGTCATTCCTCAAGACCGGCCGGGAGACTTCAATGAAGCATTGATGGACCTTGGTGCCACGATTTGTATTCCCCACGTCCCGCGCTGCGGATCTTGTCCTCTTAAAGATTTCTGTACCGCATTCCTGGAAAATCGGACCAGCGAGCTGCCAGTCCGCAAAAAGAAAAAGGCACCGACCATTTATGAAGTGACAAGTCTTTTCATCCGTAAGCAAGGAGCCCTGCTTCTTCATAAAAGACCGGAAACAGGTCTCCTTGCTTCCTTATGGGAGCTTCCGACCTTCCTCGGCAAGACGGAAAAGGAAAGCCGAAAGGAAGCGGAACGGATGCTTGGAACAGTTGAAGGAAAGATCATCTGGACCCATCGTCATGTCTTTACCCATCAAATTTGGCAGATGACGGTCTACTTAGGAACGATTCCCTGCAGCTTGCCCGATCCCTCTTATGTGTGGGTCGATGAAGGGACCCTCGGGACCTTGCCCCTTTGTGGACCCGCAGAAAAATGTCTTGCTGCTTGCCTTCCAGGAGTCATACTTACGCGGTGAACTGCAAAGTACCCTTATGGGGTATACAAGTGCGGATTCATATGATATAATACGTCTTAATCCATGATATTATTTTTTTAGAATAAGAAGGTGATCACTATGAATGATTCTCCTCATCAAGATCATTCCAAACGTGTCTTTTATTATTACCTTGCGGCCATCCTCATCATTCTCGTCATCAATACGATCATTACGCCCATGTTCTTTAAACCTCGCGTCCAGGAAGTTACTTATACCAACTTCCTGAAGATGGTTGATGAAGGCAAGGCTTCCAAAGTAGAAATCAATCAGAACCGCATCGCCCTTCTGTGCAACAAGGATGGTAAAGATGAAATCTTTGTCACGGGCCGCGTTGAGGATCCAGAACTTGTCAATCGTTTGGTCAAGGCTAATGTGGAGTTTTCCCAGGTTATCCCTCGGGAGGATTCGCCGTTGACCAAATTTTTCAACAACTGGATTTTCCCCTTCCTGCTCTTTATGGTCATTGGTCAGCTGATCATGCGGTTTTTGGGCCCTAAACTGGGCGGCGGCAATATGATGAGCTTTGGTAAGAGCAATGCCAAGGTCTATATTGAAGCCCAGACGGGAAAGACGTTCAAGGATGTAGCGGGTCAAGACGAGGCGAAGGAAGCCCTTCAGGAAATCGTGTCCTTCCTGCATGACCCATCCCGCTACCAGGCCATTGGGGCAACCATGCCGAAGGGCGTGCTTCTTGTAGGCCCTCCCGGTACGGGTAAGACTCTTCTTGCCAAGGCTGTTGCCGGCGAGGCCAAGGTTCCCTTCTTCTCTATTTCCGGTTCAGAATTCATTGAGATGTTCGTTGGTATGGGGGCAGCTCGTGTCCGCGACCTCTTTAAACAAGCTCAGGAAAAGGCTCCGTGCATTGTCTTTATCGATGAAATCGATGCCATTGGCAAAAAGCGTGATAATGGCGCCTTTGGCAGCAACGACGAACGGGAACAGACCCTGAACCAGCTCCTTTCTGAAATGGACGGTTTTGACGGCAGCAAGGGCGTCATTATCCTTGCCGCGACCAACCGTCCGGAAGTCCTTGATAAGGCCCTCCTGCGGCCGGGCCGTTTTGACCGCCGTGTGCCCGTGGAACTGCCGGACCTTAAGGGAAGGGAAGCCATTTTGAAGGTTCATTCCCATGATGTGCGGATTTCCCCTAATGTGGATTATCATACGGTTGCCCTTGCTACAAGCGGTGCTTCCGGTGCGGAACTTGCCAATATCGTCAACGAAGCTGCCCTTCGCGCCGTTCGTATGGGCCGTACGGAAGTCATCCAAGAGGATCTTGAAGAATCTGTGGAAGTGGTCATTGCCGGGGCCCAGAGAAAGGGTGCCGTGATTTCAGAGAAGGAAAAGCAGCTCATTGCCTATCATGAAATTGGCCATGCCCTTGTGGCTGCAAGTCAGACCGCATCGGCACCGGTCCATAAGATCACCATTATTCCCCGGACGAGCGGTGCCTTGGGGTATACTATGCAGGTTGACACAGAGGAAAAGGTCCTTATGACGAAAGAGGAACTCTTCAACAAGATTGTTACCTTGACAGGGGGACGATCTGCTGAAGAAGTTGTCTTCAACAAGGTCACGAGCGGTGCGTCCAATGATATTGAACAGGCAACAAAACTTGCTCGGGCCATGATTACCCGGTTTGGCATGACCAGCGACTTTGATATGGTCGCCCTTGAAACCGTGAATAATGCCTACCTGAGTGGTGATACCTCCCTTGCCTGCGCGCCGGAAACGGCCGCCCGCATTGATGAAGCTGTCTTTTCAGTTGTCAAGGAGGCCCACCAGAAGGCCCGGACTATCCTTGAGACCCATAGACAGAAGCTGGATGAACTTGCCCAGTATCTTTTGAAGAAGGAAACCATTACGGGCGATGAATTCATGGCCATCCTGAAAGGAACGGACCCAGCCTCTGCTGCAGCCGAACAAGTTCCCAACAGCCCCCAAGAAGGGGCGTGAAAAAATAAGCTGGCCCTGCCCTGCAAGGGACGGGGCTTTTTTTCTGAAACGACGCCTTCTGACAAACGGGGACAAGTGTGATATAATAAGCGAACTACCCTACGGAAAGCCGAGGGAATCCTCCGATTAAAAGAAGGGAACACTATGGAATTTTGGAAGGAAGAGAGCAGTCTCTACCAAATCATAAAAGATCACCTTGATCAGGAAGGGTATTTTGATCCCGACCTCATTGAAGATCAAAATTTTGTCGACACGTATGCGGTCCTGTTTCGGGAACCGGGAACAAGCGACTCTTACATGGCCAGCATGCCCGACCGACCTCAGGAAGAGGTGGGCTCTGTTATCGCCGGAGCCCTTGCGGCGTATGCGAAAAATCCCGACTCCAAGGCTGAAAAGGAGCTCTATGCTTCCATCTCGAGCGTTCCATTTATTATCTATAATGATTACCTTGTCGACCTGTTGTCCACGCAGGAAATCCCTGACGCCCTTTGGAACCTTTGCCATCGCTGGCTCTATCATGCCTTTGCCCCGGAGGTCCTGAAACTTGCCATTACCGTGACCGGTCTTCATCTCTTGAACGAGGAGAACCTGAACGAAGTGGAACGCCTCCACAAGGATCTCATGCTTCTTGCCCGCTGTGAGGAACTGACAAGCTTTGTGGTCTATGCCCTGGAACTGGGGCATCTCCTTGAAAATGAGGACCTGTGGGAGATCTTGACCCATACGCGGGGCTGGGGTCGGGTCTGTGCTATGTCGACCTATGATTTTATTACGCCGGAAGAAAAACATTGGCTTCTCCTCCATGGCTGTGATCTCACGGTTGATTATCCTGCAGTGGCTCTTCTTGTCATCGAGAAAAGCAATTTTCTCGAAATGCTTGAAAAAGAACGGATGGATGATGAAACCTTTGATGCCGTGCTTCACACCATGGTTGATTATCTCGATTTTTTAGTCAATTTTGAAGCACAGCCAGTGGAAGGCGGGGTGGATAAGGTCCTCGAACTGCCGCCTCTTTCCTATAGCCACGTTCTGGAACGGCTTCTTGAACACGCTAGGCAGCATCAGACGACCCTCGAACAAGTGGCAGGTCTCATGAGCCTTCGGGAAGAACTGCAGGAAATGATCGATCATGAAAATTGGGATTATCTCAGCATGAATCAGTGCCATCTTTATGTGGGGACCTTGGACGGTGTTGTTATGGGACGGGACTGGAAGAAGATCCTTCCCAAGGAAATCCTCTCAAAAGATGGATCCGTCAATATCCTGCCTCTGCAGCTGGCAGATATCCTGGGCATAGACATCCATACCCAGGTATGGAACCTGCTTAAGAAAGATCCCATGCGAACCCTCCTTTATCCCTATTTGCTCCAGTCGGGCAGCAAGGCACGTCTTGAAAAGGTCACGGATTTTGCTATGCTTCATCTGGATGCATATCTTCAGGATGAACGGCTTGTCATTCCTCTTCTGCGAGGGCTTATGAGTGTTCCCCCTTGGGGCGGGGACATTATTGCCGAGTGCTTGAGCTCCCTCCACGAAGGAGCCCGCAGCGTGGCTGTGGAGGTCCTTGAGGCTTGGCCCGATAAGAAGTGGAACGGGAAATTGCAAATGGCGCTTGTCAGGGCGCGGGAACTGACAACGCAGCCCATTCTTCGGATGCGGATTGACGAGCTGCTCAACCACAAGACCCTGGAATTTGAGGATTTTGTCAATTATATGAAAGACCAGAAAGGGCTGGAATGAAAAAACGGTGCCGTAAGCACCGTTTTTTTATTCCAGGATTTTTATTTTTGTGCTCTGCGGGCAAATTGGACGGCTTCATGGGAAATGAGACCGCCGCAGGTATTGCCCAGGGCAATGACAAGGATTCGTCCCAAAGCGGCTAGGTCCATAGCGCCTGCTGTAAAGTAGTAGAACATGTCGGCAATGCTGTGTTCATAGCCGCTTAGGATGAAGACGGCAATCCCCAAAAAGATGGCGGCGTATTTTCCAATGGCGTGTGGAAAGGAACGATAGCCTTCAACTGCAAGGAAAACAAAGATGTTGCACAAGAACCCCAGAATGAAAAGGGAACCAAGACTGTCCGCATTCTTGACGGCAATCAGGACGGCTGCGGCTTTTTGTGTAAAACTGAAAAGCCGCGTACCTGACAGCAGGAGGGCCATCAGGCCGGCACCAATAAAATTGCCCCCTAAGATGACTGGGTACTCCCAATAGCTGCGCCAAGACCGTTCCCGGGCATAGCAGACCTTGCCTGTAAAAAGATGGAACCGGCATTCACAGACCGCAAATAGACCAATCGTAAAGAGCAGGGCGCCCAAGGCCTTACTGGTCTGCTGTAAGTATACCGCCCCGCCAAGGCCGATGGCAAAGCCTGCGCAGACCGCGGAACGGAAAAGTGTGAAGGGACTCATTGACGCTCCTTTAGGCTTTGCGAACCGAAACATAAATGAGAGAAACCGGCTTTTTGAGGGCGAGGACGAAGGCATCTGACCTGTCATCGCTGACATAGAGCGTGTCCCGCGTCAAGGAGTGTTCATTCAGGGTACTTCCCGTGAGGTCCTTTGCGTCTATAAAGGGAACGTAAAGAAAGCGGAAATCGGCAAGACCAAATTTTTTTGACGCATTGATGACGCTATAGGCGGCATGCATGCCTTTTTTATACATGACATTGAAATCAATGGCTTTTCCGATGGAATGGGTATGGTAGGCTCCATCAAAAAAGTCTTCTTCCAGGGGGGCAAGGGTCACCTTTTCCCCTGTTTCTTTGTAGGTGAGGGTAAAGCCTCCTTCAAGGGGCGTAATGATGCGTTGGTAATCCGGCAGAAGGGTGAAATCGGATGCTTCAAGGTCTACCGTCGCGGAACTGATGCGAAGGTCAAAGCGACGTTCCTTGTAGGAGCCATCACGGGGAAATAGGTAGAATTCAGTTGTCGTTCCGCCCGACCAGGTCGTCGAAACGGCGTCTTTTCTGGAAATTACTGATACTGTCATCGGGACACCTCGTTTCTTTATGGTAACCATTGAAAAGCAGGAACAGCCCTGCTGTGCTGTCGCTTCCATGCTATTGTGGAACCGTCAAATTTTAGTCAAAAGAAGTTTTTTTCGCTTTTTTTATTTTTCAGACGTTTCTTTGTCGGTCCCATCATAGAATGAAGTCGTTCAGAAAAAAGCCGTCCCTTTGGGGAACGGACATAACAGGTAAAATCTTATGGAGGTGCTCAAATGGCTAAAAAGTTGGTTGAATTTGTTCCGAATTTCAGTGAAGGCCGTGACAAAGCAAAGGTAGAAAAGATTGTTGATGAAGCCCGCAAGATTTCCGGGCTGAAGATCCTGGATTATTCCAGCGACCCTGACCACAATCGTTCCGTTGTTACCATCATCGGGTCTCCTGAAGCGGTAACGGAAGCTGCCATCAATATGGCAAAGGTAGCCATTGGTTTGATTGATATGCGTGAACATCATGGGGCTCATCCTCGTTTTGGTGCCGTTGATGTTGTTCCCTTTACACCGGTTATGGGCGTAACCATGGATGAATGTGTCGAAATCGCCAACAAGGTCGGTAAGGCTTATGGTGAAATGGGCATTCCTGTCTATCTTTATGAAGATGCCGCTACGAGTGAAGGTCGGCGCAACTTGGCTACGATCCGCAAAGGCCAGTACGAAGGCTTCTTTGATAAGATCAAGGAACCGGAATGGAAACCGGATTATGGCCCCAGCGAAATGAACGCTGTAAGCGGTTGCTCCGCCGTTGGCGCCCGCGTTCCCCTCATTGCTTTCAACGTCAACCTGCATACGCCGGATGTTGAAATCGCTCAAGCCATTGCTAAGAAAGTCCGCAATATCGGCGGCGGTCTTCACTATGTCAAGGCCATTGGCCTGAAGCTGGAAGACCGCAACATGACCCAGGTTTCCATGAACCTTGTCAACTATGAAAAGACCGCTGTTTACCGCGCCTTTGAAATGGTCAAGATGGAAGCCCGCCGTTATGGCGTTGCCGTAGCTGGTTCTGAAGTCATTGGGACGGTTCCTATGAAGAGCCTGCTTATGGCAGCTGAGTACTATCTCCAAATCGAAAACTTCGATATGGACGAAATCCTTGAAAAACGTCTGCTTGATGCAGAAGAATAAGCGGCCCGTATCTAGGAAGGGGGAACTATCGTGTTTAGCGATATCGAGATTGCACAAAAAAATGTTATGGAGCCAATCAGTAAGATTGCTGAAAAACTGGACATCCATCCCGAAGAACTGGAACAATATGGTCACTATAAAGCAAAGATTTCCCTTGATGTACTGAAACGCTTGGAAAAGAAACCCAATGGGAAATTGGTCCTGGTAACGGCCATCACGCCCACCCCTGCTGGGGAAGGTAAATCCACAACGAGCATTGGCCTTGTCCAAGCCCTTAACAAGATTGGCAAAAAAGCCATCGTAGCACTCCGCGAGCCTTCCTTAGGCCCTGTGTTTGGAATTAAGGGCGGTGCTGCTGGCGGCGGCTATGCGCAGGTTGTTCCTATGGACGATATCAATCTGCATTTTACGGGGGATATGCACGCTATTACGGCTGCCAATAATTTGTTGTCTGCCATGATTGACAACCATATCCATCAAGGCAACGAACTGCGGATCGATGCCCGTCAGATTTCTTGGCGCCGCGTCATGGATATGAACGACCGAGCCCTCCGTCACGTTGTTGTCGGTCTAGGCGGCAAACCCTGCGGTTTTGTGCGCGAAGACGGGTTCATGATCACTGTTGCTTCCGAAATCATGGCTATCCTTTGCCTGGCCTATGATATTGAAGACCTGAAGGAACGCTTTGGCCGTATTGTCATTGGCCCGGACCTTGATGGGAACCCGGTCTACGTTCATCAATTGGGCTGCGAAGGGGCTATGGCCATGCTCATGAAGGACGCCATCAAACCGAACCTCGTCCAGACGCTGGAACATACGCCGGCTATCATCCATGGCGGTCCATTTGCGAACATTGCCCACGGATGCAACTCTCTTCTTGCTACCAAGATGGCTCTTAAACTGGGTGATATTACCGTTACGGAAGCTGGTTTCGGTGCTGATCTTGGCGCTGAAAAATTCCTTGACATCAAATGCCATTATGGCAATATGTATCCTGACGCGGTTGTCGTTGTTGCTACAATCCGTGCCCTCAAGATGCATGGCGGCGTCAAGAAAACGGAACTGTCCCAGGAAAACGTCCAGGCTGTCAGCGATGGGTTTACGAACCTTGCCAAACAGGTCGAGAATATGCGCGGCTTTGGACTGCCGGTCCTGGTTGCCATCAATAAATTCGCTACGGATACACCGGCCGAAATCGATATGCTCCTTAAGAAATGCGAAAGCTACGGTGTGGATGTCAGCCTCAACGAGTGCTGGGAAAAAGGTGGCGAAGGCGGTATCGACATGGCAAACAAGCTGGTTGATCTGCTCGAACATGATACGTCCAAACCGGTTGAACTCTACGATGTAAACGATACGATTCCGCATAAACTTGAAGCGATTGTGACAAAGGTCTATGGCGGTGATGGGGTTGATTTTACGCCTAACGCCAAGAAACAGATCAAACTGCTCGAAGATTGGGGCCTTGATAAACTGCCTATCTGCGTGGCCAAGACCCAGTACTCCCTCAGTGACAACCCGGCCCTTCTGGGGGCACCCAAGGGGTTCCGGATCACTGTCCAGGATGTCCGTGTTTCCAATGGGGCTGGCTTCATTGTCTGCCAGACAAGCAATATCATGGTCATGCCAGGCCTGCCGAAGAAGCCGGCTGCTCTCAATATGGACATCGATGCATCAGGCAAGATTTCGGGTCTCTTCTAACATAACAGTAGGAAACGAGGAATCAAGATATGGAATTAAAGAAAATGACGGTGGAGGGATTCGTCCAGGAAACGAGTTCTTCTTCTCCCGCACCGGGCGGCGGCAGCATTGCTGCCCTGAATGCGGCTTCTGCTGCAGCCCTCATCGAAATGGTCGCTCATCTGACCCTTGGCAAGGAAAAATATGCAGCTGTGGAAAAGGAAATGAAGGAAGTGGCTGAAAAAGCAGCTTCCCTCAAGAATCAATTCCTGGCCCTCATTGACGAAGACAGCAATGCCTTCAATAAGATCATGGCAGCCTTCAGGATGCCTAAAGGGTCGGACGAGGAAAAGGCTGTTCGCAGCAAAGCCATCCAAGAAGCCACTAAGGGCGCTGCTCTGGTTCCTTTTAAAGTTGGTGAAACGGCGAATGAACTCTTTGCCCTGGCTGATGTGGTCATTACGCGCGGTAACACCAATGCTGTCACGGACGGTGCCGTGGCTGCGATGAACACTCGGGCCGCTGTCCGCGGTGCCTTCCTTAATGTCAAGATTAATTTGGGAAGCATTAAGGACCAGACTTTTGTAGATGACCTTAATGGTAAAATGGCCGCCATCGAGAAAGAAGTCGATGGGAAGGAACAGGCCCTTCTTGGCAAAGTCAATCTCTAAAAATAAAAGAACTGCCGCAGTGGTTGCGGCAGTTCTTTTTGTATGGAAAAACGGGTTCTCCGCCTTTCTTTTATTGTGCTTAATTGGAAATCCCGTTACAATGAAAAAAACAATGCAAAAAGAGGTGAGCCTATGACATCAATCTTTGACCTGGCCATTTTTCTTGGCGGTGACGGTGTTATTTTTCAGGTATTTTTTGGCATGGCCTGGACTGGACAGCGGGACGCGGCCTTTTATGTAGGTCAGAAAGTGGGGAGCCTGCCAGGCTTTATTTGGAATGCAAAGGATATGACCCTTTCCTATGAAGGAGAAACGTATGGCTATACTTCCTTTGGTATCCCCCAGGGAACTTGTTTCCTTATAAAGAAGGAAGACATTCAAAAAAAGCTCATGGCTGCTGCTCTCGATGCCTCACCGGATATTATCCAGCTCTACACCAAAAGCGGCGGCATCTCCTTTTTCAATCAAACGAGCCGCCGCTTCCTGGGAATTCCCCTTGAAGACAGTGTGGAAGGACAGGCTCTCCTTGATGTTTTTTCCTTGGATCCGGATTACAGTTCTGTCTTTACAGCTCTTAAAAGCGAAAATCCCGTCCATCACCGCTACGACTCCTACAAGTCAACGACTGGAAAGGAGCTCATGACCGTTGTAGAAGCAGAACCTGTCTTTGACGAAAAGGGCAGTCTGATTGGGGCCTTTTCCGTGGAGCGGGACATGAAGTCTGTCAAGACTCAGCTACAGGTTCTTCATGAAGTGGAAGCCATCCTGATGCGGCATCTGACAGAAGATTTTACCGTCAAAAGTGATGCCCACTACACCTTTGACGATTTTATCGGGTCTTCAAGCGTTCTTCGGGAAACCCTTCGCCTTGCCCAGAAAATGGCGCTTCGGGACATGAACATCCTCATTGAAGGGGAAACGGGGACGGGAAAGGAAATCCTTGCCCAGAGCATCCATCAATATAGCTCCCGGAAGAAGGAAAAATTTATCGCCGTGAACTGTGCGGCTTTTCCGGAAACCCTCATTGACAGTATGCTCTTTGGTACGGTCAAGGGTGCTTTTACAGGCGCCACGGATAAGATTGGTCTCATCGAAGCGGCAAATCACGGAACCTTGTTTCTCGACGAAGTGAACTCCATGAGTCCTCTCATGCAGGCAAAATTGCTCCGCGTCCTGCAGGAAAAGACGCTGCAGCGGATAGGAAGTACCCGTTCTATTCCCATTGATGTCCGGATCCTTTCCTCATCCAATGAGGATGTGTATCGCTTAAGTCAAGAGGGGAAGATGCGTCAGGATCTTTTTTATCGTTTATCTTCCCTTATCCTTGAAATTCCGCCTCTCCGCAGACGGATGGAAGATCTGCCGGAGCTCGTCCAATATTTTATCGACCACCATCCACATCTGACGGCTCAGCCCATCCATGAACTAACGTCCAAGTTTTGGCGCCGTCTTTTGGAACATGATTGGCCAGGCAACGTGCGGGAACTCTTTCATATCTTGAGCTATGCCATCAGTGTATCCCAAAATGGCATACTCGATGAACGTGATTTTCCCTCTTATTTTCTGCGTCATTCCGCTCCTTTGGAACGAAAGGAAACCGGACGGGAAGAGATGGATCCGGTTCCTGCAGCAGTGGGAAGGACCTTTGCCGAGCAAATGGACGATTTTGAACGGAACCTTTTGTGGAATACCTATCTATCCTGCGGGAAAAACGTAACAAAAGCAGCGGAGGCCCTAGGTCTTACGCGGCAAAATTTCCAGTATCATATGAAGAAGTTCCAGGAAACGGAAAGCGGGGATAGGCTATTAGATAAATAGAAATATTGGCGCCAGAAAATCTTGCTGCAAAAAATTCTTCTAAGAAAAAAGTAGGAAGCGCTTGGAATGATGGGAAAATGAATTCATGCCAAGCGCTTTTTGTACAAGATCTGCAAGATAAGTAACAGAACCTATTGGCTTGGCAGACCCCTGAACTCTTTTTTTAGTTGGCATGGCTTTTGCAATATACTTTAGTAAAGAAATGGCTGACTTAGCCAAAAGAAGAGGGAGGGTCATGGGGCATCCCGTCCGCTTTCTTGGTAAAACCTTGTATGTGCCCTTGGAGGTTGAAAGATCATGGATGGAAAGAAGGAAAGAGCTGTACGCTGGGATGTGTTCATTCCCTGCTTCCTTGTGATTGGCGGCGCCGCCATCTTAGGTGTTGTCAATAATGCATGGCTGACAAAAGTTACGTCCGCTATTTTTGGCTGGTCATTGGAAACGTTTGGATGGCTCTATCAATGGGTCGCTTTAGGGACGTTGCTCCTCATTACAATCTTGGCATTTTCTCCCCTGGGCAAGATTCGCTTCGGCGGGCCCCATGCCAAGGCAAAATTTTCCTTTGGCGCTTGGTTTGCCATGACGCTTACCGGTGGAATTGCAACTGGCCTCATTACCTATGGTGTCAATGAACCTATCATTTATTTGGGAAATATCTATGGTGAACTGGAAGGCTCGGGGATTGAGCCCTATTCCCAAGAAGCTGTCTTTTTTTCCATGGCCCGCTGCTTCTATAACTGGACCTTCATTCCCTATGCCATGTATGCCTTGAGCGGTGTGATCATTGCCTACATGTATTACAATCGGCATGAAGAACTTTCGGTCTCTGCTTCCCTAACACCTTTATTCGGGGAAAAGGTGACAAAAGGCGTCTTTAAGTCCGTTGTCGATACTCTTTCCGTCCTAGCCATTGGTCTTGGTCTTGCGGCTTCCTTAGGCGCGGGCCTTGCCCTTGTTGGATCTGGCCTTACCGCCGCTTATGGTATCAGTCAGGGTCCTTCTGTCTGGATCATCCTGACGGCTATTATTACGGCGACGTTCACAATTGCTTCGGTTCTTGGCATTGATCGGGGAATCAAGTGGCTGGCCAACCTGACGACAAAGATTTTTTATTTGCTGCTTTTCCTGCTTATTATCATTGGCCCGACGGTTTATATCTTGAACCTAGCCAATGTAGGTGTGGGCTACTGGCTTGACCGTTTTTGGACATGGGGGCTTGATCCCTATATTGCAGGCGGCAAGGCGCTTGTGACCTGGTGGACCATGTATGACTGGGCCATTTGGATTGCCTATGCACCGCTCATGGGGATTTTCTTTGCCATGATCGCCTATGGCCGCACCGTTAAGCAATTTTTGCTCATCAACTGGATCTTGCCGGCCGTCTTTGGCCTTGTTTGGTTTGCCGTTTGGGGCGGCACCGCTCTTGATTGGCAGCTTTCCGGCCGTGTTGACATCGTAGGGGCCATTAAGACCGGCGGCGCCGTGGCTGGGATCTGGACCTTCCTTCAGGCAATTCCTTTGGGATCGCTCCTGGTTCCTGTTATCATTGTCACACTCATCGCTGCCTTCTCTACGACGGCCGATACGATGTCCACGACGATTGCCGCACTTTGCACGGCTGGTGCCCGTCACGATGAGGAACCGGCTCTTTGGCAGAAGGTGGTCTGGGGCGTTTCCATCGGCGCCATTGCCTGCATCATGGTTGCTTTTGGCGGCGGTGCCCAAGGAGTTGACGGGGTCAAGTTCCTTGCAGCCTGTGGGGGATTTGTGGTTCTAGCCATCTTTATTCTTCAGGTACTGGCTGCTGTCAAGGTCTTCTTCTTCGACAATCAGACGAAAAAGGATATTGTAGACAGTGTTGACCAAGTAGAAAGGGAAGGAAAGTGATCGTATGGGAGCGATTTGTCTGGGCAAACACCTCTGCCTCAATCAATTTATAGACATTGTTCGCCGTCACGCCAAGGTGGAATTTTCGGCAACTTATCGAAACCGGGTCAATGCGTCCCGGGCTTTGGTGGAAAAATGGGTGGATGAAGAAAAAGTCATGTACGGGGTGACAACCGGTTTTGGTGCCCTTTGCACCAAAGCCATCGATAAGAAGGAAACGGCCCAGCTCCAGACCAATATCATCCTTTCCCATTCGACATCTGTGGGGGCGCCCCTTTCAGAAGAAGTGGTACGGGGCACGCTGCTTATGATGCTCCAGAACTTGGGACAGGGCTATAGCGGTGTGCGCCTGTGCGTATTGGAGCAGATCCGGCAGTGCCTCAATCTCGGAGTGATCCCCTGGGCCCCGGGGGAGGGAAGTGTCGGCTATTTAAGCCCTGAGGCCCATATGGCCCTTGTCCTTACGGGGCGAGGGAAGGCGTGGTCAGGCGGGGAGCTTTTATCTGGTGCGGAGGCGCTTAAGAAAGTCGGCCTTTCTCCTCTTGAACTATCAAGTAAGGAGGGGCTTGCGCTCGTTTCGGGAACGACATCACCGACTGCAATGGCAGCCATCGCTCTTTATGATTTCCTTAAGGCGGCCAGAACGGCTGATGTTATTGGCGCCATGAGTGTAGAAGCCCTCGAGGGCGTCATGAATGCTTTTGATGAGCGGGTCATGTCTGTGCGCCCTCATCTAGATCAAGGAAAAACAGCGGAAAACGTCAGAAATTTTCTTGCTGATTCTGCTGTCATCAAAAAGGCGGCAGGAAGCCGGGTTCAGGATGCCCTTTCGCTGCGCTGTATTCCCCAGCTTCATGGAGCAGCAAAAAAGACATTGAACGACGCGCTCGTAAGCATCGAAACGGAGATCAATTCCTGCTGCGACAATCCAATTATCTGGCCAGGGAAGAAGGACGCTGACGTTATTTCAGCCTGCAATCCGGATTCTTCCTACGTCGGGCTTGCCATGGATTCATCTGTTATCGCAGCCACCATGCTGGCAAAGATGTCGGAGCGGCGAAACAATCGTCTGATTGATGGCAGTCTTTCAGGTCATCCATGGTTCCTGATCAAAAATCCGGGCCTTAATTCCGGTCTTATGATTCCTCAATATACCCAGGCTGGTCTTCTCAACGAAATGCGCATCCTGTCAACCCCGGCAAGCATTGACAATACACCGACTTGCGGCAATCAAGAAGATTACGTGGCCATGGGGTATAATGCAACCAAAAAAGCGCTCATTGCAGCAGAAAAACTTGAATATATCCTTGCCATTGAACTCCTGTCTGTTTATGAGGCCCAGCCATTTGTTCAACCTGGTATCAAGCGGGGAAAAGCGTCTGCTGGGATTTTAGCGGAAATTGGCAAGAAAGTACCCGTCATGGAAAATGATATGTTCCTTTATCCCCATATCGAGTGGCTGCGGGATATGATCCATGAAGGCAGGATCATCGACTGGGCAGAAAAAGGGATGGGAAAGAAACTGAACTGAAACAGAGGACGACTGTTGATACGGGACCACAAAGAAATGATGCGTTCATTTCTTTGCGGTCCTATTTTTGTGTGATATGCTGGGAGCGGTATAAAAAGCAGGGAGAAGGAGAAAGTTTACGTTCTTTTTACTCATTGATTGATGAAACATTCCTTCTATATGGAAAAAGGGGCACCATTACTTATGACGTGTATGGGCATCCAGAACGAAAAAATGCTAAATAAGGGAGTAAAAATGGACTTTATAAAATTTAAAGAAAATCAAGAGGGAAAATAGAAAATAAAATAAACTCTTTATTATTCGATATGATATAAATAAAAATATAAGTAATACCTATTATATTCGTAATTTTACGTTTGAGAAAAAGCAAATCATCTAAAACGATAAACTGTATACAGAATGCAGTTATAAAGAAATAATGGCTCTGTTAGCCTTTTGTGACGGTAAAAGTGCTTTAGCGTGGTATATCATTGTCTTTCGTCAAAAAAATTCGGCTTTTTGCAGAAAAGAAAAATAACTGACAACAAAAATCTTTTTGACGTTTTTTTGTCAGACACTGACTAAAATGAAAACGTAAATTAACAGGAAGTTGAGCAGGCAGCTTCCCGATGATTTGATTGGTACGGAAAAACCAAAATGAAAAGGAGTTGAGGATTACATGGATATTTTGACCAACCCAATTGTCATATCTGTTGTTGTCATGTCTGCCCTCTGCTTGATGAAAATGAACGTACTGCTGGCCATCCTGATTTCCGGTGTCATTGCTGGATTGACGGGCGGCATGGATCTTCCCAAGACATTCAGCACCCTTATTGCTGGGATGGGGGGAAACTCGGAAACGGCTTTGAGCTACATTCTGCTGGGAATCTTGGCCGTTGCCATTGGCCGCTCCGGGTTGGCTGATATTGCAGCCCGCAAGATTGCAAAGGCTGTCGGCACAAAGAAGATCCTTTTCTGCTTCACCATTGCTTTCTTTGCCTGCTTCTCCCAGAACTTGATTCCTGTTCATATTGCTTTCATTCCTATCTTGATCCCGCCCCTGCTGCACGTTATGAACAAAATGAAGCTGGACCGCCGTGCCGTTGCCTGTGCACTGACCTTCGGCCTGAAAGCTCCGTATGTTTCCCTGCCTGTTGGGTTTGGTCTGCTTTTCATGACCATCATCAAAGATCAGATGGTTGCCAATAAAGTGGATGTAGGAATTGGAGATATTTCTTCCGTTATGTGGATCGGCGGTGCTTCCATGCTTGTGGGTCTTGTCTTGGCCGTTATGCTCTATGGCACGAGAGACCGTGAATATGAAGATCTGCCCATTGCTGGTGCCAATGAAATTTCCGAAGAAGATGTCAAGATGTCGGCTGATTGCTGGAAGGCCCTTGCTGCTGCCATCGTTGCCTTTGTTGCCCAGCTTCATTTCGAATCCCTGCCGATTGGTGCTTCCTGTGGACTTCTTGTCATGATCCTTACGGGTGCCATCAAATGGAAAGAAATCGACAAATACGTTGATGGCGGCGTTGCCATGATGGGCTTCATCGCTTTCGTTATGCTCGTAGCTGCTGGCTATGCTCAGGTCCTTCGTGAAACCCACTCTGTGGAATCCCTTGTCAATGCGACGACGGCTGTCATCAACACCAAGCTGAGCGGTGCTATCGTCATGCTCCTTGTTGGGCTGCTCATCACTATGGGGATTGGGACTTCCTTCGGGACCATCCCGGTTGTCGCCTCCATTTACATTCCTATGGGCTACAAACTTGGTTTCTCGACTGGCTCCATCATCCTGCTCATCGGTATTGCTGCCGCTTTGGGTGATGCTGGCTCCCCGGCTTCTGACTCTACCTTGGGCCCGACGTCCGGTCTGAATGCAGATGGTCAGCACAACCATATTTGGGACACCTGTGTACCTACCTTTATCTTCTACGATATTACCCTGCTGATTGGCGGCGTCATTGGCGCCATGATTCTCGGGTAAGGCTTTACCTGGCCGGCTGCCCCTTCCCTGCAAAGAGGCAGCCGATTCCTTTGGAAATTCTCTCTTTTGTAATGCTGGATCCATACATTCCATAAACCATGTGCTTATCTTGTAAGGAGGATGACGAACAATGCTGTTGAAAGATGTAAAGAACATTAAAGAAGTAGTCCTGACCGGAAATGACCTTTCCCTCGAAGAATTGGTGGCTGTCAGCCGCTACGACGCCAAGATCAAGGTCGATCCTGACGCTATTGACCGCATCAAGGCTTCCCGTGCCCTTATCGATGATATCGTAGATAATGAAAGAGTTGTTTACGGGGTGACAACCGGGTTCGGTTCCCTTTGCCGTGTTTCCATTTCCAAGGAAGACTGCAGCCAGCTCCAGGAAAACCTCATCCGCACTCATTCCTGCGGTTATGGCAATCCCCTGTCCCGTGAAGTGACCCGCGCTGCCATGCTGATCCGCGCCAATGCTTTGGTCAAAGGGTACTCCGGTATCCGTTTGGAAACTTTGAATGTTCTCGTCGATATGATCAATAAGGGTGTTCATCCCTATATTCCCGAAAAAGGGTCCCTCGGGGCTTCCGGTGACCTTGCTCCGTTAGCTCATATGGTCCTTCCGATGCTTGGATTGGGTGATGCTGAATATCAGGGCAAACTGATGAGCGGCAAGGAAGCCATGGATCGCGCTGGGATCCCGACCATCCGCCTTGTTGCCAAGGAAGGTCTGGCCCTCATCAATGGGACTCCGATCCTGACGGCTATGGGTACCTTCGCCCTTTGGGATGGCATGCTCCTTCTCAAGCAGAGTGATATCGCTGCTGCCCTTACGATGGAAGCTAACCGCGGCATCATTGATGCTTTTGACGAACGGCTCCATACGATCCGTCCTCATCGCGGCCAGCTTGATACGGCCTACAACATCCGCAGCCTCCTGAAAAACTCTACCTACGTTACCCATCAGGGGGAACTGAAGGTTCAGGATCCGTACTCCCTCCGCTGCGTACCGCAGATCCACGGCGCCAGCAAGGATGCCCTGGGCTTTGTCAAAGAAAAGGTTGATATCGAAATCAACTCCGCTACGGATAACCCCATTGTCCTGCCTGATGGCGCAGTCATCTCCGGAGGCAACTTCCATGGTGAACCGATGGCCCTTCCTTTTGACTTCCTTGGTATTGGTCTTTCGGAAATTGCCAACGTTTCGGAACGTCGTTTGGAACGGACCATCAACAACTCCCTCAGTGGGTTCCCGTCCTTCCTCGTTGCTCATCCGGGCCTGAACTCCGGCTTCATGATCACCCAATATGCAGCCGCTGCCCTTGTCAGTGAAAACAAGGTTCTTGCCCATCCGGCATCGGTCGACTCCATCCCAAGCTGCGAAAATCAGGAAGATCTTGTTTCCATGGGCGCTGCGGCAGCCCGCAAAGCGGGAGAAATCTGCTTCAACGTCCGCCGCGTGATTGCAACGGAAATCCTCGCCGCCTGCCAAGCTATCGACCTGCGTGCTGGTGAAGGCTTCAAACTGGGTGATGGTACACAGGCTGCTTACGACACGGTTCGTAAGACCAATGCCTTCATCGCTTATGATAAGGATATTGAAATGTTCAAGGAACTCGAAAAGATTACGGACGTCGTCAAGCGTGGTGACATCCTTGAAGCCGTTGAAGATAAGGCAGACCTCAAGTTCTTCTGATCCATACTTTGAACCGGAGTTATCGGTTACACAAGAGCAGCGGCCTTGGGCGGCTGCTCTTGTTCATAAGGCGGAAAAGTACTTCCTTTTTGGACGGTTTTTCTGACGGTGAAGCGTTTTTCCGTCAAAAAACAGTCGGAAATATTTTTAAAATGATTTTCTTTGACTGTTCAAATTCGACGTTTTTTAGATGATGAATCGATAGAATAAGGTCGTAAACGAGATGGGGGAAAAGCCCCGTTCATCAGGATATCGTGTGAAAGAAGGAGTGGTTACGACATGAAAAATGCTGATATCGCAAAGGCAATGACAATCAAACTGGAATTCCCCAATGGACTTCCTCCGAAGAAACCTTTCCAGGAAGGCATCCGCAGAGCCCCTGACCGCGGCTTCCGCCTCAGCCCTGCCCAGACTGAACTGGCACTGAAAAATGCCCTGCGCTACATTCCTGAAGAATATCATGATGAACTTATCCCAGAGTTCCTCGAAGAATTGACGACTCGCGGCCGTATCTATGGCTATCGTTTCCGCCCGGAAGGCCGCATCTATGGCAAACCAATTGATGAATATAAAGGAAAATGCACGGAAGGCAAAGCTTTCCAGGTCATGATTGACAACAACTTGGACTTTGAAGTTGCCCTCTATCCGTATGAACTGGTCACCTATGGTGAAACAGGATCCGTCTGCCATGACTGGATGCAGTACCTTCTGATCAAACGCTACTTGGAAGAAATGACACAGGATCAGACCCTTGTCATGGAATCCGGTCATCCCCTGGGCCTCTTCCGTTCTAAACCGGAAGCTCCGCGTGTCATTATTTCCAACGGTATCATGGTTGGCGAATATGATAACCTCCATGATTGGGAAATCGCCGAAGAAATGGGCGTTGCCAACTATGGTCAGATGACTGCTGGCGGCTGGATGTATATTGGCCCTCAAGGGATTGTCCATGGGACCTTCAATACGATCCTCAACGCCGGACGTATGAAACTGGGGATTCCAGAAGATGGGGACCTGGGCGGCAAACTCTTTGTCACGAGCGGCTTGGGCGGTATGAGTGGCGCTCAGGGCAAGGCGGCTATCATTGCTAACTGCGCAGCCATCATTGCTGAAGTCGATGCATCCCGCATCAAGACCCGTCTTGATCAGGGCTGGATTACGGGAGTCTCTGATTCCATTCCGGAGGTCATCAAATTGGCTCAGGATGCAATGGCTAAAAAGGAAGGCAAAGCCTACGCTTATCATGGGAACATTGTCGACCTTCTTGAATATATCGCTGACCATGATGTCCATGTTGACCTTGTGTCCGACCAGACCAGCTGCCACAACGTATATGACGGCGGATACTGCCCGCAGGGCCTGACTTTTGAAGAACGTACGAAGATGCTTGCCGAAGATCCCAAGCATTTCCGTGAACTCGTTGATAAGACCCTCCATGCCCATTACAATGCACTGAAACGCATTACCAGCAAAGGAATCTATTTCTTTGACTATGGCAACTCTTTCATGAAAGCTGTCTTTGATTCCGGTGTAACGGAAATCTCCAAGAACGGCGTTGATGATAAGGACGGCTTCATTTGGCCGAGCTATGTCGAAGATATCATGGGACCGCAGCTCTTTGATTACGGCTATGGCCCGTTCCGTTGGGTCTGCCTGAGCGGCAAGCCGGAAGATCTGCATAAGACCGATATGGCTGCCATGAGCTGCATCGATCCGAACCGTCGCTATCAAGATCGCGATAACTACATCTGGATCCGCGACGCTGAAAAGAACAAGATGGTCGTTGGTACCCAGGCCCGTATCCTCTATCAGGATGAAATCGGCCGTGTCAATATTGCCCTCAAGTTCAATGAACTGGTCCGCAAAGGTGAAATCGGTCCTGTCATGATGGGACGTGACCATCACGACGTATCCGGTACGGACTCCCCGTTCCGTGAAACGAGCAACATCAAAGATGGCTCCAACGTTATGGCTGATATGGCCGTTCAAACTTATGCGGGTAACGCGGCCCGCGGCATGAGCCTTGTTGCCCTCCACAATGGCGGCGGCGTCGGGATTGGTAAAGCCATCAATGGCGGCTTCGGCCTTGTTCTTGACGGCAGCCACAGAGTTGATGAAATCATTCGCAGCGCACTGAGCTGGGATGTTATGAGCGGGGTTGCCCGCCGCAGTTGGGCCCGCAACGAACATGCTATGGAAACGGCTGTTGAATTCAATGGTACCCGCGCTGGGATTGGGCACCTGACGATTCCTTACTTGGCTGATGATAAGAAGGTCAAGGAGGCTGTTGCCAAGGTATATCCGACGGCTCATGTCATCAAAGATTGAGTTTCCCTTCAATTCCTCTTCAACTTCATCATTTTGGTCGGGAGATTGCTGCCTTAAGGCGGCAATCTCTTTGACGATATGATGGGGGAGTCTTCTCCCCCCCTCTGAAAAAGGAGCCCACTATGACGAAAAAAGTATTGATTCGCAATGCATCCCAAATTGTGACGCCCCAAGGCCATTCGGCCTGCTTTGGCAAGGCAATGGGTGATGTCAAGGTCTATGAAAATACTTCCATCTTTATCGAGGATGGAATCATCAAAGGAATTGGTGACCCAGCCCAATGGGAAAAGGAAGTTCCCCGGGAAAACCAGATCGATGCTGCTCACAAAGCGGTCCTCCCCGGATTTGTTGATTCCCATACCCACCTTGTTTTTGGCGGATATCGTCCAGATGAATTTCTCTGGCGTATGGGCGGGATGAGCTATATGGACATCATGAACCGCGGCGGCGGAATCATTAACACCATGAAAGCAACTCGGGAAGCGTCGGAAGCGGAACTTGCCGATCATGCCATGGACCATCTCAAGAAGATGCTCGCCATGGGTGTGACTACGGTCGAAGCCAAAAGCGGTTATGGGCAGGACTACGACACAGAAATCAAGCAGCTTCATGTGACGCGGAAGCTGAATGCTTCCCAGCCGATTGAATTGGTTTCTACCTTCCTTGGGGCCCATGCGGTCCCGCCTGAATATAAAGGGCGCAGCAAAGCGTTTCTGGATTTCCTCCTAAAGGAAGTCATGCCTGTTGTCAAAAAGGAAAACCTTGCCGAATTTTGTGATATTTTCTGTGAAGAAGGGGTTTTCTCCGTTGACGAAAGCCGTCAGTACCTTAAGAAAGCCCGGGAGATGGGGTTCAAGCTCAAGATCCACGCAGATGAGATCGTATCCCTTGGCGGTTCGGAACTTGCTGGTGAACTTAAAGCCACAAGTGCAGATCATCTCCTTCACGCGTCCGATGCAGGCATCAAGGCCATGGCTGAAAATGGTGTCGTTTCGACCCTTTTGCCGACGACCGCGTTCTGCTTGCGTGAACCTTTTGCCCGGGCTCGGGAGATGATTGACGCGGGTTGTGCCGTGGCGCTTGCAACGGATTTCAACCCGGGAAGCGGCTTTACCTTCTCCGTACCGCTCATGCTTGGCCTGGCTGTGATCTATATGCATATGACGGCCGAGGAAGCCATTACGGCCCTTACTTTGAATGGGGCTGCTGCCGTAGGGAGAGCTGACCGGATTGGGTCCATTGAAGTCGGTAAACAGGCAGATCTGACGATTCTTCAATATCCTTCCTATAAGTTCCTCCCCTATCATACAGGCGTCAACATTGTAGAAAAAGTCATCAAGAAAGGTGAGCTCGTTCATACGGCTTCCGTTTAATCAAAGGAGGCTCCTGCTTTCGGGTGGGAGCTTCCTTTTTTGCCTTTTTGCGCGGCGCAAGGCTTTTGTATGCTGCTTCTCTAAAGACGTAAGGAAAAGCTTCGATCATCCAAACTGCAAATTGCGGAAACGGTAGGAAATAAGCCAACGTTACGACCGGATTCCTTTGTCATATCGGCGTTTTTATATTATAATGGAGGAGACTTTGAGTAATGACATCTGATGCGGATGCGTGCCGGATGATTGGAGGGAAAGGGATCATGGCGCATACTCTTGAGGCGCGTTTTTTAGGCGCACCAGTAATCAAAAAAGATGGGCAGGAAGTCTTTTTTCCGTACAATAAAGTGAATGCCCTCGTATATTATATTCTCGTCAAAGGAACGGTCATGCGTGATGAGCTGAGTGGAATCCTTTGGGGAGATAAATCCGATGCCATTGCTAGGAAAAATCTCCGCAATGCCATTTATGAAACGAAAAAGCTCTTGGGACCCAATGTCTTTGTCTCCCCACGGAAGGCGATTATCAAGGTCAATCCGGACATTGACTTTAAGGTGGACGTTACGGAATTTGAAAGGGACCCGGGCAACCAGCTGGACCTTTACCAAGGAAGTTTCCTCCAAGGTTTTTATGTGAAGGATTCCCCGGAATATGAATCCTGGTATCTTACGGAACGTGACCGTCTTGAAGGCCTTTATCTGGACGTTCTTTTTCAAAAGCTCAAGGAAGCTGTTGCCATTGGCAACATGGCCAAAGTCACGCGCTACGGCCGGCAGCTCATTACCCATAACCCCTATGATGAAAGCATCTATATCCTCTTGCTGCGTACTTATTGTGAGCAGGGCAATATGCGGCAGGCGTTGGAGCTTTACGATGAGATGAAAAAACTCTTCCGTGAAGAACTCCAGAGCAGCGTACCGCCAGAAATTGAAACCATGATGAAGGAGGCTTCGGCAAAAGAAGCCAAGGGACATTCCACCTTGAGCAGCCTGGGACCGAATGTTTTGGGGCGGGAAAAAGAAACCCAGCTGCTTCGGAACCAACTGGATCGCTTTGTGAGGGCGGGGGAAAACACAGCCATATTCCTTTATGGCAATGCGGGCAGCGGCAAGACCCTTGTGAAAGATGCGGCTTTGGATCAGCTGCCTCCGGAATTTGCTATCGTCCAGACCAATTGCTTTCAGCCGGAACGCAATATTCTCCTACGTCCGTGGACAAGCATCCTTGATGCGCTGCGCAGCCTGATCCAAAAGGAACATATTCGGGTCTCCACCATCGATCCCAACCGGATCTACAAACTTTTTCCACAGTTTGACGTGACGGATGGACATGAATCAGGTCTTGGCGAAATCAAGGAAATGCTGAAATTTGATGCCATTTTCCATACCTTTTATTCCCTTTTGGAAGAAGTGGCGGCTGCAAGACCGTTCGTGATTGTTTTTGAAGACCTGCAGTGGATGGATCCCTTCAGTCTGTCGCTTCTGACAAGCCTGATCCTTCATCAAAAATCCCATCGCTTCCTCTTTTTTCTCACGGCTCGCAGCAGTGAGGACAAGGACTTTCAGCAATTTGTCTCAACCGTTTCCATGTATGAAAAAGTGCACCGTGTGGAGCTTTTGCCCTTGACGAAGGACACGGTCAAGGCTGTCAGTGAAGCCTCCCAACCGGGCGTTCCCCTTACAGACGACATCATTAGTCAACTCCTTGCGGATTCGGAGGGCAATCTTTTTCTTCTCAAGGAATACCTTATGGCCTTGAAAACGACGGGGAGCCTCGACAACTTGACGGAAAATGTTCGAACCATTTTCCGCAATGGCTGTGCTGCTCTGTCCGATGAAGAGCGCAAGATTCTTGACTTCATCGCTCTTTTCTACGACGGCGCGCCGCTGGCCATGATTTCGGAATATATGCACCTCAATAACCTTCAGGTCCTGGAAAGCCTGGAAGTTCTGGAAAAAACAGGCTTTATCAAGGCCATTCCCCAACAGCCGGAAGTGCTCTATGAAATCATTCAGCAGAAACTGGCAAGTTATGTCAAACAGCAGATTTCACCGGAAAAATGGCGGATCCTTCATAGCTACGTGGCCGGACTTTGGGAAAAACGACTCACTCATTCCACTCAGGATATCCGGATCTATCGCCATCTGGAATATCACTATAAGGAGTCGGGGGAACTGGTGAACATTGGGCGCTATAAGCTCAAGACCCTCATGTATTACCTCAATTTCAGCAATGAACTGTTTCCTGTCCTTGACGTGACCGGCGGTGTGGAAGAAAGCCGGCTTGAAAGCTCTTCTTTGGAACTGCACCTGGATGAACTGGTGAGTGAAGTCGATGAGATGATGCACACCATCCATCGGACCTATGGGGAAACCAGTGAGGTCAAGGACCTTGATATGACTTACCTGCACCTTATGGGCCGCCATTATATCCAGACCGGTGAATATGAAAAAGGGGTCCGGAACATCTTGAGCCTTGTGGAGATTGCTTCCGAGGTGCGAAATCTCGATTATCTCCTTATGGGCTACAAGCAGATGATTTACTACGACATCCAGATTGGCAATACGGAAGAGATGCGGAACTATCTGGAACTTGCCCTCAATGTAGCCGATGAGTGCAACTATCATAAGGAAATGGGTATTCTCCTTCGTCTCAAAGGGCTTAACATGATCATGCAGGGGAATTTCTCTGAAGCGGAACGGCTCCTCAAGGAATCAATTTCCACTTTCATGGTGACCCAGAGCGTCCAGCGGCGGTATGCCCTGAATATTGCTGGTGCCTATAATTATTTGGGTGAAATCCGGCGCGGCATGGGCCGTTACCAAGAAGCCCTTGACTACTATGACAAGGCCATGGAATACGCACGGGACCAGGATGCCTACAGCTCTTGGGTTGTCTTTTCCTGTAATGCCGGTGTCGTTTGTTATGCCATGGGTCGTTATGAGCAGGCTGAGAAATATTTTCGCCAGGCCTATGAACTCTTCCCCCGTTATAATTTCTGCTGGCGCCATCCAATCGTGGAAGCCTATTTGGCGCTGCTTTCCATGCGCAAGGAGCAGGAAAAGGAGGCTGAGTGCTTCCTAGATGATGCTGTGCAGAAACTCAGTAAGATGAATAATCCCCGGGAAGCGGGCTATGTCTATATGGCGATTGCCCTGATCAAGCATCAGTATCCCCAACGTTCCATCAGTATCCATTACCCGGGAAGTATGTCCAGCTATGCGACCAAAGCGCTGCAGGCCCTTGACTCCCATCGGGATGCTTGGGAACGGCAGCAGCTGGAAAGTCTGTTTTGTATTACACGACGTTCCTAACGCGATTTGATTGATCACCAAGAGGAGGAAAAAACATGATTACTTTGAAACAAGCAGTGGAAGTCCTGGATGCCCAAGTGGCCAGTGGGGAAAATCTCCTGAACCGGGAAGTAAAAATGGCCTGCGGCAGTGATATGATGAGTGATGTCCTGGCCTATGCCAAGAACAAGGCAGTGCTTTTGACGGGACTTCTCAATATCCAAGTTGTCCGTACGGCTGATGTCAGCGATATTGCTGCCATTATTTTTGTTCGTGACAAGCATCCTGAAAGCGATGTTCTCATGGCCGCCAAGAGAAAGGATATCCCCGTTCTTTACACGAAGTGCACCATGTTCGAAGCTTGTGGCCGTCTCTACAGTCTGGGACTGCGAGGCTGCACCGCGAAGGATGCGGAGAGTCGCTGACGTGGAAAAGGAATATCCTGTTGTAAAAGACGATTTCGAACGGGCCGGTGCGGCGTCAATTTCCATCAAGGAAATGCTCCAGCAGCTGGGGCTCTCGCCGGAACTTGTGCGCCGCGTTGCCATTGGAACCTACGAAGGGGAAATCAATTGTCTGATCCATGGCGGCGGGGGCAAGGTCCTTGCGGATTTTTCGCCGAAAGCCATTACTGTAAGGGTCATCGACCATGGTCCGGGGATCCCGGATGTACAGAAGGCCATGCAGGAAGGCTGGTCCACGGCTTCGGAAGAAATCCGTGCCAAGGGATTTGGGGCCGGCATGGGTCTTCCCAATATGAAGAAAGTATCCGATGCGTTTGAAATCCAGACAAAGGTAGGGGAAGGAACTACGGTCATCATGACCTTCCTTTGTCAGTAACGAGAAAGAAGGTGACCCTCTGTGGATCGTTCCTATTTGAATTCCGTTCGTGTCGAAGAGGACCGTTGCACCGGGTGTCTCCTCTGTGTCAAGAAATGCCTTGTCCAGGCCATCCGGGTCCGGGATGGCAAAGCGGTCATTATTTCCGACCGCTGCATTGACTGTGGGGAATGTATCCGCTGCTGTCCGACCCGAGCCATTGCCGCTTTGGTGGAACCTTTGGAGGAATTGAAAAGCTACAAGGTCAACATTGCTTTGGCAACACCGTCTTTCTATGCCCAGTTTGATGGAAACATTTCTGCATCCATCCTTTGGCAGGGACTCAAGGAAATTGGGTTTGACAGTGTTTTTGATGTGCCCCTTGCCGGGGACTATATCAGTGAGGAAATCGAAGCCTATCTTGATTCCTATGAAGGGTCCTATCCTGTGATTTCCTCTGCCTGTCCTGCTGTGCTCCGCCTGATTCAAACAAAATATCCGGAACTCATCTGTCACGTTGTTCCAGCCCTTGCACCGGCTGAAGCGGCCGCTATCTATGTACGGCGTGAAACCATGAAGCGCTTGAATCTGGTGCCGGAGGATGTAGGCATATGGTTCCTTTCTCCCTGTCCCGCGAAGGGCACGAATATCCATCAGTCGGTGGATGTAGCCCATACGGCCGTAACCGGCTCTTTTACACTGGCATCCCTTTATGGACCTCTTTCCGTTGTCATCAGTGAGATCCGGAAAGAAAAAAATGAACTGCCCCAAGCTCTCGTGGGAACCAGCTATGAACTGCTTTGGGGCACCGAGCGAGGAGAACTGCTTTCTACGGGATGCCGTCATGGACTCAGCGTGAGCGGACCGGAAGACGTGGATGAGGTCCTAAAGCAGATTACGTTGGGGAGTCTCACCGACGTTGAATACGTCAGCTGCTATATCTGTGACGGTGGCTGTGTCGGTGGGCCCAGTGTGGCCGTCAATAAATTTGTCGGGACAAAGAACCTTGAAAGACGGGCCATGCTGCGGCATGAACGGGAGCGGGAGGACCGCAGGGAAGCGATGCAGGCCGCCCGCATCTGTGAAAATTTCCCAAGGTCCAAGGACTTTATCAAGTCCCTCCAGGCAAAACCGGCTCCGCCCCTTGACCCTGATTTTGGGACGGCCATGGAAAAGATGGAGCGGCTGACGGCCCTTGCGGAACGGCTCCCCGGCCTTGACTGCGGAGCCTGCGGGGCGCCAACCTGCCGCATCTTTGCAGAGGATGTCATTCGGGGCTTTGCCAAGGAGGAAGACTGCATCATCCGGTCGCGCCAATCTCGAAAGAAATGACGGCTGGGGTGTCAACTCATATTGAAGGCAAAATTGAGAAAACTTATGGGCTGAAGGGAAAGAGAATGAGAACCCATGCGGGCTTGAAAAACGTGTGGGAAAAATGCGCTTCCCCTTTGCTTGCAAGTTGTCAGAAATCTTGCTATCATCTACAATGCAGTGCCTTGAACGAAAACCGTTACATTGCCTTTCTTGGATATATAAGAAAAATCCCATGGGGGGGCAAGCTTTTTCCTATAGGCTATTTGGTGAAAACAACTAGTCAGTTTTTGCAATTTATGTTACAATGACTCTGTTTTAAATATTTAGTAAATTAATGAATTTTTAGATTTTCGATACAGATCCATAAGGGGGTATCGCATTTGACTACTAGAGAAAAAATCGATGATATGCTGCAGCGCTACGAAACAATAGAAGCTGGCGGCGGTGCCAAAAGAGTTGCCAAACAGCACGATTCCGGAAAGATGACGGCTCGTGAACGCATCAATTCTTTTTTGGACCAAGGCAGTTTTGTAGAGCTTGATAAATTTGTGGAACATCGTTGCTCCAATTTCGGCCAGGAAAAGAAATACTTGCCTGGTGATGGGGTTGTAACTGGCTATGGTACGGTCAATGGTCGTACAGTCTTTGTCTTTGCACAGGACTTTACCGTCGAAGGCGGTAGCCTGGGTGAGATGCATGCCAATAAGATTGCCAAGGTTCAGGCCATGGCCTTAAAAACGGGTGCACCCATCATTGGCATGGCGGATTCCGGTGGGGCCCGGATTCAAGAAGCTACGGATGCCCTTGCTGGCTTTGGGAAGATGTTCAAGCAGAACACCCTTTCTTCCGGTGTGATTCCGCAGATTTCGGCCATCATGGGCCCTTGTGCCGGCGGTGCTGTTTACAGCCCGGCCCTGACAGACTTCATTTACATGGTGAAAAAGAGCTCCAAGATGTTCATTACCGGTCCGGAAGTCGTCAAATCCGTAACCGGCGAGGATGTTGGTCAGGAGGACCTGGGTGGAACCTTCACGCACAGCACCCGCTCCGGCGTGGCTGATTTTGCGGCGGAAAACGATGCGGACTGCTTGGAACAGATCCGGTATCTTTTAAGCTTCCTGCCTTCGAACAACCGGGAAAAGCCGCCGGTCTATGATACAGGTGACAGCGCGTTCCGCATGGATGAATCACTCAATACCATCATTCCTGATGGGTCCCATATGCCGTACGACATGTATAAGATCATTCGCAGTATCGTCGATAACGGTGAATATGTGGAACCGCATCGTATGTATGCCCGCAATATCATTACCTGTTTGGCCCGCTTGGACGGAAGTACGGTCGGCATCATTGCCAATCAGCCGCGTATCATGGCTGGCTGTCTTGATATCAATGCTTCCGATAAGGCGGCCCGCTTCATTCGCTTCTGCGATTCCTTCGGGATTCCCCTCATCAACATTGTTGATGTACCGGGCTTCCTGCCGGGAACAGATCAAGAATACGGCGGCATCATCCGTCACGGGGCCAAGATGCTGTATGCTTACTGTGAAGCCACGGTTCCCAAGATTACTCTTGTGACCCGCAAAGCTTATGGTGGGGCCTACCTTGCCATGTGCGCCCAAGATCTTGGCGCCGACCACGTCATTGCTTGGCCGACAGCCGAGATTGCCGTTATGGGTCCTCAGGGAGCTGCTAAGATTATTTTCCGTCATGAGGAAGATGTCGAAGCAAAGACGGAGGAATACATCGAGAACTTTGCAACACCTTACTATGCGGCTAAACACGGGATGGTCGAAATGGTCATTGAACCGAAGACGACCCGTCCGACCTTGATCAAAGCGCTGCGTATGTTAAAATCCAAGCAGGAAGACCGGCCAAAGAAAAAACACGGTAATATTCCTCTGTGATTTTGATATAAACCATTACCTACGAAAAGGAAAGAGAGGTGACATTCATGACAGAGAATCCTTGGCTCATTGCGGTCATCAACATGACCATCGTATTTGGTGTGTTGATCATCCTTGGAATCCTGATGAAAGTGATTTACTGGATCGATCCGACAAAAAAAAAGAAAGCGCAGCCTAAGAAAGCTGCCGTCCCAGTAAAACCGGCTTCCAATGCCGCTCAAAAGCGCCAAGAGGAAGAAAAAGTAGCTGCCATCGCAGCTGTCCTGGCTATGATCCAGGATGAGGATGACGCAGTTGCTGCAGCACTCATGGCCGCCATTGCCGAACACAAACGGAAGATGGAACCGATGGCGCTGCCTCATCACTACTTTTGATGAATAGAAGAGGGACTATTCACCAATCATTCGCCATTAGGCAAACAGTTCAGTTACATTTTTAAGGAGGGTTTTCTCATGAAAAAATTCAATGTCAACGTTAACGGTACGGTTTATTCTGTAGAAGTTGAAGAAGTCGGCGGCACCGTCGCTGCTGCTCCTGTTGCTCCTGCTGCTCCTGCTGCTGCTCCGGCCGCTGCTCCTGTTGCTGCCGCTGCTCCTGCTGCTGCTCCGGCTCCTGCTGCCGCTCCGGCCGCTGCTCCTGCTCCGGCTCCTAAGAAAGAAGCTGCCGCTGCTCCTGCCGGTTCCATTACGGTTGAAGCTCCGATGCCTGGCAAGGTTCTGTCCGTCAACGTCAAAGCTGGCGACAAAGTTGAAGCTGGCGATGTCCTCTTGATCCTTGAAGCTATGAAGATGCAGAACGAAATCATGGCTCCGGAAGATGGTACTGTATCTGATGTCCGCGTCAGCGCTGGCGATACGGTTGCCACTGGCGACGTGATGGTTGTTCTCTAATCTCACGCCACCTATATCAAAGGAGGACGTTTAGATTATGGATGCTTTTCTGGTAGCTCTGAAATCTGTCCTGACGGACAGTGGTTTCATGGCTTTTACAGCGGGCAATGCCATTATGATCCTGGTTGGGTGCATCCTGCTTTACCTGGCCATCGTCAAGGGCTTTGAACCGTTGCTGCTTACCCCGATTGCTTTCGGGTGCCTTTTGGCGAATATCCCCAGAACCGGGTTTGAAACCGATCCTGGTGTTATGAAGCTGATCCTGGCTGGTATCAAGTATGAAGTCTTTCCACCGCTCATTTTTATGGGTGTTGGGGCAATGACGGACTTTGGTCCGCTGATTGCTAACCCGAAGACCTTGCTTCTTGGTGCTGCTGCTCAGGCTGGCGTATTCGTGGCTCTTCTTGGCGCTATGCTTCTTGGCTTTAACGTAAGGGAAGCCGCTGCAATCGGCATCATTGGCGGTGCTGATGGTCCGACTTCCATTTATCTTGCTTCCAAGATGGCTCCGCATCTGCTAGGTGCCATTGCTGTAGCTGCGTATTCTTATATGTCCCTTGTACCGCTTATTCAACCGCCAATCATGAAGCTGTTTACGAGCAAGGAAGACCGCAAGATCAAAATGGCTCAGCTCCGTACGGTTTCCCACTTCGAAAAAGTGGTATTCCCCATTGTCTGCACCATTTTCATCTCCTTACTGCTTCCTTCCGTATGCTCCCTGATTGGGATGCTCATGCTGGGTAACCTCTTTACCGAGGCAGGCTGTTTGGGCCGTCTGTCCGACACGGCTCAAAATGCCCTCATGAACATCGTGACCATCATGCTGGCAACGGGGACCGGCCTTACGATGAAGGCCGAAAGCTTCCTGACGACGCAAACAATCCTGATTATTTTCCTGGGGCTCGTCGCTTTTGCCGGTGGTACCGCTGCTGGCGTCATCTTCGGCAAATTCATGTGCATCCTGGATCATGGCAAGACCAATCCGCTAATCGGCAGTGCCGGTGTTTCCGCCGTTCCGATGGCAGCTCGTGTCTCCCAGGTTGTCGGCCAGAAAGCCAATCCGTCCAACTTCCTGCTCATGCATGCCATGGGCCCGAACGTAGCCGGTGTTATTGGTACGGCTGTTGCGGCTGGTACCATGCTGGCCATGATTGGCGCGGCCAAATAACTTTGTGCATGACGCACAATTCTCTGTCATCAATAAAAGGACTGCTGCAGGTTTCTGCAGCGGTCCTTTTTTCGGTTCTTTGTCAAATGTTGGGGTGCCCCACAACTAAATCGCCTTTTAGGAACTCGGCAAGGCATTTGCCGAGTTCCTTTTTTGCCAATTCACATAGAGAATCCGGTTCCTAAATCTGTTGAAATCACGCATTCCAAATGCAACTCTCTTAACCGTCTTAATCAGGTTGTTACAGCCTTCTGTGAATCCATTGGAGTATGGCTGGATAATTGCTTGAATAATTGCAGCCTCCCAATCTTTAAAAGATCTTAAAATTCCTTTAAAAGCATCTAAGTTGTAGCCCATTACCATAGCTAACCATTTGTTTAGCTCCCACTTCGCAGCCAATTCAGTCTTCTGCCTCAATACTTTGTAAAATGCTTCTTTGAGTATATATGCACGCCTCAGTTCATCAGATTGAGAGAGGATGCAGCGCAGCTTTACCAGCTCTTCTCCACTTAGTGTTGTTCCCCTCTTTTGGAGAATCCTCTTATTATGTTTCAAATAAGGTGAGGTCTTTGGAAACGTATTTTGAATGTCTTTCCTTACTCTTTCCATAGCCCAGAGAACAAGTCGCTGTACATGGAATCTATCGGCTATCAGTGTGGCATTCGGGAACATTGTTTTATAGACAGAACGAAAAAGGGCAGACATGTCCATTACAACATAGCGAACCCTTCTTCGCTCCGCTTTAGGATAGCGAAGAAAATAACGTATAATCCAGTCTGCATCACGTCTTGGCAGAATGTCGATGAGCTCATTGTGTTCTACGTCTGTAATGCTGACCTGATACTTTTGTCCATGAGCATTGCCCCGGAATTCATCCATGGCCAGGACTTGGGGAAGGTGTTGGGGATGAGGGAAATGAAGGCGGTCAAAGTAACGTATGACCGTTGTAGTAGATGTGTGGAAGTCAGCCGCTATATCTGTGAAGCTGCGCTTTTGAAAACACGACACCATAATCTGCATCTGCAGATCTTTTGATTTGCGTTGATAACGCTGCAGGAACGGGACGGTTTCAAAGAATGTATGACCGCAGCAAGGGCAAACGTATCTTCTTTTATGTAATCGGACAAAAGCCTGTTGGTGCAAAATGGATCCGATAGCAATCCTTTGCCAACGGTAATCCTTGATTCTATCGGTCTTCGCATGACAATTAGGGCATTGGACAACAGCTCGATTCAGTTCCATAATAAATTCAATTTGTTGCTCACTGTGGATGCATTTTTTTATTACGTTACCTTTGACATTCAAGGAATTTGCTATATAATCAAATGTGGACATAGGCCATCTTCCTTTCATTTAGGTTTGGCGATTTAATTGTAAGAGTGGATGCCGTCTATGTCCACTTTTTTATGCAAAAATGGGGTGAGGAAAGAATATTTCCTCACCCCAACATTTATTATAGAACCCTTTTTTCTATGCCCAAGAAGGCACTCTTTCCTATGGGAAAAGGTATGAAAACGAGGGATTTTTTGATATAATATAGAATGTTTATCGTGGAAGGGAACCCATTGTTCCCTATAAGCAATTTTTATAAAGGAGAACTCCCATTGATCGAGGAAATGAAAGAATTCTCCGGTATCGGTGAAACCCGCCGGACCCTGCAGTATGTCACCCTTTTTGTCATTGCCCTTTTCTGGGTCTATGAAGGGTATCGCACCTTTGCCTTATACCGCTTCAGCCTCATGGGATGGGGCTTTAATGTTTTGTTCCTTTTGCTTTATCTGTGGCGGACCGCTTTTTCCTATACCTATGCCTTGACGCCCAGTCATTTCATTATTATCATGTATGGCTTAGGGATTGAACGGCGTCTTTCCATCTCCCTTAACGACATGGAAAGCTTCAGCAACCACTATAAGAAGAGTTTCTTTAGGAAAACGAAGATTGGCAGCTATACCCATCGTTACTCTTCACTTGATCCCAATCCCCAGCGCATCCTGGTCTATCGGAAGGGAAAGAAACTTTGCGGCCTGCTCTTTAAGTGTTCAGACCGCATGATTGCCGAACTGGCTCGCCGTTACCCCAGCCAGTTTCTCGATTTCGGAGCATAAGGAGGCCTTTATGGAGCGTTATATTGGAATTGTGACAGCAGTCAGTGGACAACGAGCCAAGGTCCGTATTGAACGGGGCCTCAAAAAGGGTGAAAAACCGCGCATCCTTGACTGCTGGAATACCTGTGAAGCGAAAAAAGGAACCTATGTGGAAGTGGAAGAACAGACCCTTGGTGAGCGGCAGGGTAAATGGATCGTTCGTGGGATTCCCTTACTGACCCTTCTTGCGGGAGCTATTTTTGGCCGTGCTGTATCCCGCTATCTGCCCTTTGACCTCGGCGTGACTATGTTCATAGGCGCTATTGTCTGGGGGCTTTTGGGATTTCAGTATGCCCGAACCTTTAAACGGGATGTCACAAGCCGCCGCGGTAAGCAATGGGCCGTTACAGGATACTATACGGAAGGCATGCTTCCGGAAGAAAGGGTGGAAAGCTGATATGACTTTTGGTTCCAAGGATCGCTTCTGGTTCTTCCTGTTTCTTGCGGCCGGTGCCATCATCGGCGGTCTTTTGGGAAACTTCCTTGAAGCGTCTCAATTTTTTGGGGCTGGTACGGCCTTTTTGATCCATAAGTATCAGGTCCTTAACATTCCCCCTGTCGATGTGGACCTTTATATCGCCAAGATTACCTTTGGCTTTACGTTTTCTCCCAATTTGGTGGCCATCATCGGCATGATTTTGGCCCTTGTGATCTTTCAGCATCTATAAGGAGGCTGTCATGCAGGTCATTTTGGCATCAAAGTCCCCTCGGCGCAAGGATCTTCTTGTGCAGGTCGGCATGGATCCACTTGTGATGGACAGCTATGTGGAGGAAGTGACGGAAGCCCTTTCTCCAGAGACCCTGGTTCGTGAAAATGCCGCTCGCAAAGGGCGGAAAGTTGCGGCTGCGGTGGCACCAGATGCCCTGGTTATTGCTGCTGATACGGTTGTCGCTGATGAGCGTGGCATCCTTGGCAAACCGAAGGATCGGGAGGAGGCCGTACGCATGTTGCGGCGCCTTTCCGGTAGGACCCATAAGGTCCATACAGGTCTTTATGTGAGCCTAGGCGGCAAAGAACATCTTTCCGTGACGACAACGCAGGTTACGTTTTGCCCCCTTACGGACAGGCTTATTCATCGCTATATTGGAACAGGAGAACCAATGGATAAGGCTGGGGCCTATGGGATCCAAGGGGCGGCCGCCCTTTTCATTCCTCACATAGAAGGCTCCTACAGCAATGTTGTTGGTCTGCCTCTTGCCACTCTTTTTACAGCACTCGATGAACTGGATGTGAAACTAGATGACACAACACTGCTCCATGCACGAAATTGTTCGCGAGGAACGGCCTCGGGAACGGCTTAAGCAAAAAGGGGCCAAGGCCCTAAGCGTAACGGAACTATTGACCATTCTCATTGGTTCGGGAACGCGCAGTGCATCGGCCCTTGAAATCGCTTCACTTTTGACCAGTAGGGAGATGGATCTCGACCAATTGGCCCGTGTGACAAGGATTGAGGAACTCACCCATGTGAAGGGACTTGGCCCAGCTCGGGCTTCGGTCATTGTCGCTGCCCTTGAATTGGGCCGTCGCCTTGCGGAAAAAACAAGCCGCCAAGGAGACCGGATCAGATGTCCCGGCGATGCCGCCCGTATGGTTATGGAACGGCTTCGCTATGAAGTGAAGGAACATGTCCTGACTCTTCTGCTTTCTGCCAAGGGAAAAGTACTGGGAATCGAAGAGGTCTTTGTTGGCAGTGCCAGTCAGGCAACGGTGCATCCCCGGGAAATCTTCGAGACCGCCCTTCATCATCATGCGTCTGCCTTGATCCTTGTCCATAACCATCCGTCCGGGGACCCAATGCCCAGTCGTCCCGATATCCGTCTGACAGAGCGCCTGGCTCAAGTGGGGGGCTTGATGGACATTCCGCTGGCGGACCATATCATTATTGGTGATGGAATCTACTACAGTTTTAAAGATGCGGATCAGTTATAAAGAAAGAGGGATCATGCGTGTTTGATTTGTTCGGCTCCCTGTCTTCCACCATGGGCGTGGACCTGGGAACAGCCAATACTTTGATTTATACAAAAGAAAATGGCATCATTGTCCGGGAACCCTCCTTGGTAGCGCGCCATAAAAAAACGGGCAGGATACTGGCTGTTGGCAGCGAAGCCAAACAGATGGAAGGCCGGACACCGGATTTTCTTGAAACCCTCCATCCCTTGCGTGATGGGGTCATTGCTGATTTCGATGTAACTGCCGCGATGCTGCGCATCTTTCTCAAAAAAGCACTTCGTGGGCGTAAATTTGTTCAGCCCACGCTTGTTGTCAGCGTTCCCTGCGGTGTCACAGCCGTGGAACGCAGGGCTGTCATCGACGCGGCAACTCAAGCCGGCGCGCGGGACGCTTATCTTATTGAGGAACCCCTTGCTGCTGCATTGGGGGCTGATATGCCCGTCCGGGAAGCGGCGGGAAACATGGTGGTGGACCTGGGCGGCGGTACAACGGAAGTGGCGGTCATCTCCATGGGAAAGATTGTCCTTTCCCGGACGCTCCGATTGGGCGGCGATGCCCTTGATGAATCTCTGGTTCAGTATATCAGGAGACAGTACAATCTCATGATCAGTCCCGCAATGGCTGAGCGGATGAAGATGGAAATTGGTTCCCTTGCTGAAAGTACACAGCCCCAGGCCATGGAAATCCGGGGCAGGGATCTGCTTACAGGCCTTCCCAAGCCGCTTGCAATAAACCAGAATCAACTTCTGCCGGCACTTTACGAGCCCCTTCGTGAAATCATCGATGTGGTGAAGACCACCCTTGAAATGACCCCGCCGGAACTTGCCAGCGATATCATGGACCGGGGCATTGTCCTGACGGGCGGCGGAGCTCTTTTGCGCAATCTCGACCGGGTCATGGCCCGTGATACGGGCATGCCCGTACGGATTGCGCCCGATGCACCTCTTTGTGTTGTCCTCGGTACGGGTAGGGCCGCACGCAACTTTAATTCATTCCGGCGGAAGAACCATCCTGCCAAGAGTCATAAATAAGGAAGAGTAGAAGCATGATGCAGGAAAGAAAAATTAGGCTGGCCATTTTTGTGGTCATTGGCCTTCTCGTGGGCGGAATCATCCTTGATGCCCTCTCACGTTTTACTGTGGTCAATTCGGCCATTGCCACCCTTGTAAGACCCATCAATTTCATAGTCGGTGGGGCCGCTTCTGGCGCCCGCAGTGTATCGGATTTTTTTACGTCGAAAGGGACGCTGCAGAAAGAAAATGCGGCACTCAAGACGGAGAACGACGACCTGCGTCAGAACAATGTGGAACTCATTGCCATGAAGGCAGAGAACGAACGGCTCAGCAAACTTCTGAAGTTCAAGGAGCTCCATCCCAAATACGAACTCATGCCGGCCAAGGTCATCAGCCGGGACATGGGGGATTTTAAGGATGTTATCCTCATTGATAAAGGCAGTGATGAGGGGCTGCGACTTAATATGCCTGTCGTCAATGCTTCCGGGATCATTGGCATCATCGATGCGGTCTATCCCCATATGTCCAAGGTTCTTTTGATTACGAGTTCGCGGAGCAGCTTGGGAGGGCTTAACTTGCGCGGTGATTCCAGGGCCGCCGGGATTGTAAATGGTGTTGCCGGCCCCGATCTTTCCCTTGAAATGCGCAACCTTGCCCGGAACGCGGATGTGCTCCCTGGTGATACAATTGTTTCAAGCGGATATACTGGCTATCATCCAGAGGGGCTTGTCATTGGCACCGTGGAAGATGTTCAGATGGATCCGGGAGGTCTGACCAAAACGGCTTCAATCATTCCCTCTGTGGACTATACCCATCTGGAAGAAGCCCTTGTCATTACGAACTATGCCGGTTTTGCTGACTTTCTCCGCGAAGAGGGAAAAGATCCTAATAAGAACATTAAAGGGGGAGCTGGCCGATGAACACCTTCTTGTGGCTCTTCCTTAATCTCTTCCTCTTTTCCTTGAAAACCCATTGGTTCCTCCTTTTTACCACGTATGATTCTCCTGATTTTCTTCTTCTTTTGCTTATCCTCTATGCCCTTGATCAAGGAGGCCGCAAAGGGGCCCTGTATGGAATTGGTATGGGGCTTTTCCTCGATGTGGTCTCTTTTGGCTATTTTGGCTATCATTTGGTGACACGCGCTTTGGTGGGTGCTTTTATTGGCAGCAACCGTATGAACGTCTTTGCTGATCGGATGCCTACTTATATGATTCTAACCGCACTCGTGACGCTCCTTCTGGGTGTGGTGCGGGGCCTGTTTCTCTGCGTCATGCTCCATCGCTGGATGCCTTTTGTCCCCTTTGCGCTTTGGACACTGCGTTCCATTGGCTGGAACCTCATTATGGCCCCTCTTGTTTGGGTCATCTACCAAAAGGTCAAGGAGCGCTTCTTGCGCCGCCATTCCTATTATTATCATCTGTAACGAGTGAGGAAGGATACCATCGTGCTGAATAAAAAATATGCGTATCGCTTGGAATTCATGCTCGTCGCTTCTGCCCTCATCGTCTTTTTCTTGATTGGCCGCATGTTCTATCTGCAAATCATCAAGGGCAGTTACTACAGCCGTCAAGCCGAGGGTAATCGGACGCGCTACACGCGGATCCTTGCGCCGCGGGGCATCATCTATGACTGTAATGGGGAGGAACTGGCCAATAATCAGCCCGGTTTCATGGTTTCCTTGGCACACCGCAACACGGGCTACAGGGATGAAACAATCGAGCGCCTATCGGAACTGGTCCATATTCCTGTGGACAAGATCAAGGAAACCATCAATCTCCATGGCGGTTCGGCAGAACCTATCCGTATTGTGCGCAACGCACCGCCCGACGTGGTCGCCAAAGTAGAAGAAAACCTGCGCTACCTGCCTGATGTCATGATTGAGGTCCAGCCTGTCCGAACTTATCCCAATAAGGAACTGGCTGTCCACGCCTTGGGGTATGTGGGCGAAGTCAGTGAATATGAAATCGAACAGGGTGTTTATGAAAACCTCAAAGCAGGTGACATCATCGGTAAATTTGGCCTGGAAAGCTATTATGATAAGTACCTGCGCGGTACGGACGGCAGTTACCGAGAGGAAGTCGACGTCAATGGCCGCGTTATCCAGGTCATGGACAAGGTGGAACCAAAGCCTGGTCAAGGGCTGGTGCTTACTATTGACGCTAAGCTCCAGCGTATCACTGAAGCCGCCGTCGACCGGCAGCTCAAAGCCATTGGAGCCCGCGGTGCCGCCGTCGTGGTCCTTGATCCCAATAACGGGGAAATCAAGGCCCTTGTTTCCCGACCTGGTTTTGATCCCAACTGGTTCGTAAACGGTATCAGTGAAAAGAACTGGAACTACATCAATACGGATCCATTTCATCCTATGACGGATAAAGCCATTGCCGGCGAATATCCGCCGGGATCGACTTTTAAGATTGTTACGGGTTCGGCAGCCCTTGAAGAAAAGAAAGTTACTCCCGATGAACTCATCTTTGACTCTGGCCGACACTGGCTCGTCGATATGCGCAATGCTGGCGGTGAAGCCTTAGGATGGATCAATTTCAAACGGGCCCTATCCGCTTCGGATAACGTCTATTTCTATGAAATGGGCAATCGCCTCGGCATCGATTTGCTTGACCAATATGCCGAAAAGTTCGGTTTTGGGAAGAAAACTGGGATTGACCTTCATGGGGAGGCCTCAGGCCTTATTGCAACCCCGGCTTACAAGAAAAAGGTCTTTGAAGACGAATGGTACTTGGGCGATACGTTCAATACAGCCATTGGTCAGGGCTTTACCTTGGCAACACCCATGCAGGTTGCGGAAATGCTTGCGGCTGTGGCGACCGATGGAAAGCGCTACAAGCCCCATCTTGTGAGCAAGATCATCAACGACGACGGCAGTGTAGCCGAACGCTTTGAACCGCAGGAAGAAGGTAGTCTGCCGGTTTCCCAGAAAACCTTGGACCTTATCCAGGACGGTCTCCGAGCGGTGACGGAAGAAGGTGGGACAGCATCGGCCCTAAAATCCCTGCCTGTTGATGTGGCCGGTAAGACCGGTACGGCAGAAAACCCCCATGGCAGGGACCATGGCTGGTTCATTGCTTATGCTCCGGCCAAGAATCCCAGCCTTGTTGTGGTCTGCGTTGTGGAGCAGGGCAGTTATGGGTCGGTTTCAGCCGCGCCTATTGTTCAGTCTATCTTGGAATATGCCTTTACGACACCGGGTGTCAAAAAGCCCGGCAGCGGGTCTTCGAAAGATAAAACGACCCCGAAGAAGAAAGGGTAAGTGAGGAGAAAGCATGCGTCATTCCTTTAAAAAGTATTTTCGGAACGTGGATAAGGTCCTTTTTTTGAGCGTCATGCTGCTCATTGCTATCGGCCTTGTTTTGATTGCCAGTGCTACCCATGCCAATATTCCCGGTCCCCATCGCTACCGCTTTGTTTTTCGGCAGGCTCTTTTTGTTATCGTGAACCTCATTTTGGGCGGTTACCTGATGCGTTTTGATTACCGCATCTTAAAACATGTTGCCAAACCTCTGTATATTTTCAATCTGGTTATGCTGGTTGCCGTCATGGTTGTCGGGAAAAGTGCTTTAGGTGCGCAGCGCTGGCTCCAATTGGGCCCCATCAGCATTCAGCCCAGTGAGTTTTCCAAAGCTATCATGATTGTCTGTCTGTCCTCTTTTGTGGAATCGCGGCTGCCGACGTTAACGGACTTTCGCAGTTGGATCCCTGTTTTTCTCTATGTCTTTGTTCCTTTTCTCCTGGTTATGCGTCAGCCTGACCTAGGAACAAGCCTCGTCTTTATGGCGATTCTCTTAGGTACAATGATCATCTGCGGCTTCAGGATCCGTTATTTTCTCATCATGGGCGGTTTGGGTCTTGCTTCAGCACCTCTTATCTGGCACATGCTTCATGAGTACCAGAAAAACCGGATCCGCGTCTTCCTCAATCCCGGACTTGAACCGTACGGGAGTGGTTACCATGTCATTCAGTCCATGATTGCTATTGGTTCCGGTCTTTTTTTTGGCCGTGGTCTTTTTAATGGAACCCAGAGCCAGCTTAACTTTCTTCCTGAAAATCACACGGACTTTATTTTCGCCGTGGCCGGCGAAGAGCTTGGGTTTGTTGGGGTGACACTGATCCTGATTCTCTACTTGATTGTCATCGTCAGGGGCATCACGATTGCCCTTCATGCAAGCGATGATTTTGGAACCCTGCTTGCTGTTGGGATTGTTTCTATGTTTACCTTTCATATCCTGGTCAATGTGGGCATGACGAGCAATGTTATGCCCGTAACAGGGGTTCCGCTGCCCTTTATGAGCTATGGTGTCAGTTCCCTTACGACCAATATGCTCATGGTGGCTCTTTTAATGAATATCCATGCTCATCCCAAGACCTTGAGATTTTAGTAAGGAGGCCCTATGCACAAGGATTTACCGATTGATATCCTCAGTGCTGTCGAAAAACCAGCCCGTTATACGGGAATGGAATTTGGCAGCATCGTCAAACCGGAAAGCGAGGTCGAGGTTTCCTTTGCCCTCGCTTTTCCTGATACCTATGAAATTGGCATGAGTTACCTGGGGTTTAAGATCCTTTATGCCATTCTCAATAAACAGCCCTATATCCAAGCTGAACGGGTCTTTGCGCCCTGGGTGGATATGGAAGACAAGATGCGAGAGCGCGGGATTGCTTTGGAAAGCCTTGAAACGAGCCGCCGTCTTGGTAATTTTGATCTTGTAGGATTTACCCTCCTTTATGAAATGAGCTATTCCAATATCCTGAATATGATGGATCTAGGCGGGGTTCCCATTTGGGCCAAGGACCGCGGCCTTGATGATCCCTTTGTCTGTGCTGGCGGTCCCTGTGTCTTTAACAGTGAACCTTTGGCTGATTTCCTGGATTTTTGTATGCTTGGCGATGGGGAACGCATCATTGTGGAAGTCTCCGATGCCTACCGGGCCTGGAAATCAGAAGGAAAACCCGGTGGACGGAAGGAATTCCTGCGCCGTGTGGCTAGGATCCAGGGCGTATATGTACCGAGTTTCTACACCGTGACCTATCATGCTGACGGGACCATCAAGTCTGTGACACCCAATGAACCGGGCGTTCCGGCAACGGTCTATAAGCGGGTGGAACCGGATATCAACGATCTTGATTTTCCGACCCATCCAATTGTTCCTTATGGAGACACGGTTCATGACCGGATCATGCTGGAACTCTTCCGCGGCTGTTCCCGCGGCTGTCGGTTCTGCAATGCAGGCATCATTTACCGTCCGGTTCGGGAACGAACACCGGAGAACGTCAAGAAACTGGCCCGCGAACTGGTACCGGCAACAGGATACAACGAAATGAGCATGTTCTCCCTAAGTACGGCGGACTACTCTCAGTTGGATCCCCTGGTACGGGATCTTTTGGAAGAATTCAAGGATGACAAGGTGAGCGTTTCCCTGCCGAGTCTGCGCATTGACAGTTTTTCTGTAAAACTGGCACAGGAAGTTCAGGCCGTTCGTAAGAGTGGGCTGACCTTTGCTCCTGAAGCCGGCAGCCAGCGCATGCGTGATGTGATCAATAAAGGAGTTACAGAAGAAAATCTCATGGATGCGGTGGGCGCGGCTTTTGAAAATGGCTGGTCCCAGGTAAAACTTTATTTCATGATCGGCCTGCCGACAGAAACCGATGAGGATATCCTTGCGATTGCTCATCTTGCCCGGGCCGTGAAATGGCAGTACAAAAAGATTACGGGCCGCTTTGGGGCCCGCGTTACGGTAAGCGTGTCCAACTTTGTCCCCAAACCCTATACGCCTTTTGCTTGGGTGGGACAGAATACAAAAACAGAATTTGACCGGAAGCATATGCTCCTTAAGGAAGTCTTCGACACGATGAAAAATGTCAATTTCCAGTATCATGATTCCCTCACAAGTCTCATGGAAGGCGTCCTTGCCAGGGGCGACCGCCGTCTTTCCAAAGCCATCTACTTGGCTTTTCGGGACGGGGCCCGTTTTGACAGCTGGTCCGAACATTTTTCCTTTGACCGCTGGAAAAAAGCCATTGAAGGAGCTGGACTTGATATGGCCTTCTACAACAACCGCCCGCGCGGAAAAAATGAGAAGTTTCCTTGGGAGCACACGAGCTGCGGCGTTTCCCGTGGCTTCCTGTGGAAAGAATACGAACGGGCCCAGGAAGCTGCTTTGACCCCGGATTGTCGGCGTGGAGCCTGTACGGGCTGTCAGGTCTGTCAGCAGCTGGGGGTCAAGATCATTGATTGGAAGGGGAAGGAAGCATGAAACTACGGTTGCAGATCACAAAAGAATCCGGAATCCGGTTCATTTCCCATCTGGAATATCTGAAAACCTTGGAAAAAGCCATTCGTCGGGCTCGGATTCCTGTTGCCTATTCCCAAGGCTTTAATCCCCATATGAAGTTTTCCTTGGCTTCTGCCCTGAGTGTAGGGGTGACGAGCAGGGCCGAATTTCTGGAACTATATCTGCGGGAGCCCGTTCCCCTAAAGGACCTCGTTGATGCCCTTTCCTGTAATCTTCCCATGGGCATCCATATCGTACGTGCCGACCTAGCAGATGATAAGGCCCCGAAACTCATGGCTTCGGTTGCAGGAACGACTTATTTGGTGAAGGTCCCCTGTGCGGCAGATCCTTCAGACGGGCTTCAGCGCTATGAAAGGGCGGAAAAGGCTCTTTATACGAAAACACATGGCAAGGGCAAGGGCAGCCCGCGCATCGTGGATGCCAAAGCTTTCGTCCCCTATGTGCAGGCTTCATATGAAGGGGGCATGCTGACGCTCCAATTTGACTGTCTGGTTTCCCAGGAAGGCAGCATGAAGGCCGCCGAGCTCTTGAAGGTCCTTCACGATGACTTCGGTCTCTCCCTTGACCTTGAAAAAGCGGATATTGCCCGTCTTGACCTATACGCAGCAGGCCCTAATGGAGAAAAAAGGCCGCTCCTTCAGGCAGATGGTATGACGCTGGAAAGCGGCGCCCTATGACCGCCATCTTTGTCAGTGTCAAACCGGAAGAAACCCGCATGGGACTGGTATTTGACAGCAAGCTCCGCGACTTTGCCGTTGAGCGCCGTGGGGAGGGAAACCTTGTTGGCAATATTTACCGAGGCCGTGTATCGAATGTTGTGCCTGGCATCCAGGCTGCCTTTATCGATCTTAATGTGGGGAAAAATGGGTTCCTGACACTGCATAAACAGGATCGCCTGACGGAAGGCCAGATGCTTCTTGTCCAGGTTGTCAAGGACTGTCGGGGAACCAAAGGGCCGGGTGTCACGCGAAACGTGACCTTGCCGGGCCGTTACATCGTCCTTGAACCTTTTGGCAATCGTATTTCCCTGTCGCGGAAGATTACCTGCAAATCCCTCCGTACTCGTCTGCGGACGCTCGTCCAAAAGAGTCTTCCTGAGGGGATGGGGGTTGTCATCCGAACCGCAGCGGCTAAGGCCGCCGCCGAGGAAATCGAAAATGATTTGCGTCAGCTCCTTGCCAGTTGGCAGGTCCTTCTGCGCCGAAGCAAAGTGGGGAGGGGCCCGCAGCTGCTTTATCGGGAACTGGATCTGTCCATCCGTATGATCCGGGACTATGTGACAAAAGATGTGCAAAAAATCATTGTCGATGATGAAGCGACCTATCATACGGTGGAAGAACTTCTTCAAGATATGGGCCTTACGGAAATCCGGACCGAATGGTATCAGGAAAAGGAAGATCTCTTTACCCATTATGGACTCAATGAAGAAATTGCCAGCATTTCTGACCGGGTGGTTCCCCTGCCTGGCGGTGGTTCTCTTGTCTTTGACTATACGGAGGCCATGACGGTCATTGATGTCAACAGCGGGCACTATTCAACTGGCAGTGACAGGGAGGAGACGAGCCTTGCCACGAATCGGGAAGCGGCCTTGGAAATTGCCCGTCAGTTACGGCTGCGGGATATCGGCGGCATCATCGTTGCTGATTTCATTGATATGGAGCGCAAGGAGGAACAGGAGGAAATCCTGGACCTCTTGCGCCGGGAATTTGCGATGGACCGCATGAAGCCCCGTGTTATGGGCATGACAGCCTTGAATCTTGTGGAGATGACGCGGATGAAGGCGCGGCGCAATCTCTTTGGTACCGTCTATACGACTTGTCCCATGTGTCAGGGAAGCGGCCGTGTGGAATCGCCAGAAACGGTCTATGTGGAAATCCGGCGCCGGCTGCGCAGCCTTTATCTCGATCATGCCATGGCCCGCAGTTTGGTCCTTTCTGTTCACCCTCTGGTAGAGGAATGGATTCGCATCCATGGGATGAAAGACATGGAACAGGAATTTGGTGCCAAGATTCGCTTGGTTTCCAATCCATCATTGGCCGTGGGTGTCTTTACGCTCCTCAATGCCCCTGATGGGGATTAAGTCATGAAAGGAGGCCCCTTGATGGCGGCCCTATTTCCTTCATATGTCATAACGGTTCTGGAACTGTTCCGAAAACATGGATTTGAAGCCTATGTCGTTGGCGGAGCCGTGCGCGATCTGCTTTGCGGAAAGCATCCCCATGACTACGATATTGTCACGAGCGCCCGACCGGAAGAAACCCGCCGTCTTTGCAAAGGGGCGGGTCTTTCTGTTGTGGAAAACCTGGGCGAAAATTTCGGTGTCCTGGTCCTTCTTGTAGAAGGACGAGCCGTTGAAGTTGCTGCCTACCGCAAGGAAGTTTATGGAACGGATGCGCACCGCCCTAGCGGTGTTGCGTACTGCCAGACCCTGGAAGAAGACCTGGCACGAAGGGACTTTACGGTCAATGCCATGGCGATGGATCTTGCGGGGAACTTGACCGATCCCTATAGCGGACAGCGTGACCTTGAGCATCATGTCCTGCGTGTGGTAGGATCTCCTTCGGACCGTTTTTCTGAAGATGCCCTGCGCATGTTCAGGGCCTGCCGTTTTGTCGCACAGCTCGGCTTTCTTCCCGAGGCTGGTATCCTCCCGGCAATCAAGGCGGAGGCACCGCGTGCAAAGGGCCTCTCTCTTTCCCGTGTCAAGGCGGAGCTGCATAAACTTCTTAGGGCACCCTACGCTGGTCAGGGCATGAATCTCATGGTCCAAAGCGGTCTTGCAGGGATGTCGTGCCGAATCAAAAAAGAGGGAACCTATGAAAGCGTCCCCATTTTGCCGGAGCTTCTCGATCTTGTGGGTGTCCCTCAAAATCCTCGCTTCCATCCCTTTGATGTATGGGGCCATATCTGGCATGCCTTGGACCACAGTGACGGTTCCCTGACTTTGGGATGGGCCATCCTGCTTCACGATGTGGGGAAGGGAAGGAAAGGTGTCAGGGGCATTCGCCCCGATGGCATGCCCAGTGACCATGGACACGACAAGGTGGGAAAAGCCATGGCGGAAAGCATTCTCCACCGTCTGGGGGAAAACGGAGCCCTAGTGAACCGTGTGGCTTTTCTTGTAGGAAACCATATGCATTTTGGACCTGCTCGATTCCTGCCGGATGCGGCACTTTGGCGCTGGCTTCGGAAGGAAGCCCGCAGCGGGGCGTTCCGCTGTACCAAGGACTTGCAGGAAGCATTCCGGGAATTGGGGACCCTTTGCCTTGCCGATATGGCAGCCACAACGGCTTCGGCAGAAAGTCAGGCGCTGGCGCGCCATTTTGCAGATCAGCTTTTTCTGATGGCCGGTACTATGCCCGTCCATACAGCAGACCTTGCCATAAGCGGGCGGGACCTTATTGCTGCGGGAATTCCGCAAAGGGTCCTTAAAAGGCTGCTGCCCCTGCTTCTTTCCCGTGTTCAGGACCGAAATCTTTCCAATACCCCTGAAGCGCTCCAGAGAGCAGCGGACATCTGGTGGAAAAAGGAAAAAGAAAAAGGACCCACGTCTTAACGTTTCCGTTTAAAAATATAACTACATTTTGATTGCATACGGGATACCCCTTGAAAACGGGGTCCCGGTTTTTTTCATATGTAACATTTTTTTATCTATTTTCGTGGAAAAAAGGAAAAAGCACGATTATTGTTATGGGGCCTATTTAGAAAAAACCTAGGAAAAATGGGCTTTTTTAGTTTTTTAATAAAAAAATTGTCCGAATTCATATAAAATTGTTAAAAAACGCATAAATCCTTGAAATTGAATTTAAAAAAATAGTTATTTGTGTTATAATCGCTTTGTACTATGAAGAGTGATACCAATCGGAACCTGAATCGAGAATGTTCAAAGGGGGATGGATGATTTAGCGGACGATGGTTCCGGAACTTCAGCATGCTTAGCCAAAGTATGGAAATTAAAAGGAGGTTTTTGCTTTGAGTAAAGTAATGACGTTAAAAGACGCTATTGCAAAGTATGTCCACAGTGGTGACCATCTTGCACTGGGTGGTTTTACGACTGACCGTAAACCGTATGCAGCCGTCTATGAAATCCTGAGACAGGGAATCACGGACCTGACCGGACTTTCCGGTGCTGCCGGCGGTGACTGGGATATGCTCATTGGCTGTGGCCGTGTCAAGGCATATATCAACTGCTACACGGCTAACTCTGGTGTAACGAATGTTTCCAGACGCTTCCGTAAATGGTTCGAAGCGGGCAAACTCACCATGGAAGATTATTCCCAGGATGTCATCTATATGATGTGGCATGCCGCTGCCCTTGGCCTTCCGTTCCTTCCGGTTTCCCTGATGCAGGGCTCCAGTCTTGAAACCGAATGGGGCATCAGTAAGGAAGTCCGCAAGACCCTCGATAAGGTTCCTGATGACAAATTTGTCGAAATCAAGAACCCGTTCAACGACAAACAGCGCGTCCTCGCCATTCCTGTTCCTCAGATTGATGTAGCCATCATCCATGCCCAGCAGGCTTCTCCGGATGGTACGGTTCGCATCTGGGGCGGCAAGTTCCAGGATGTCGATATTGCTATGGCTGCTAAGCACACCATTGTTACGTGCGAAGAAATCATCAGCAACGAAGAAATCCGCCGCGATCCGACCCAAAACGACATCCCCTGCATGTGCGTAGATGCGGTTGTCTTGGCTCCTTATGGCGCTCATCCGTCTCAGTGCTTCGGCCTGTATGACTATGATAATCCGTTCCTGAAGGTCTACGATGTTGTTTCCAAGACCCAGGAAGATTTCGATGCATTCTGCAAGGAATGGGTCTTCGACCTGAAAGATCACGATGAATACCTGAACAAACTGGGCGCAACCCGCCTCATCAACCTGAAGGTTGTTCCTGGTCTTGGGTATCATGTTGATATGACGAAGGAGGGCTAATTAGGATGGCTGATTACACGAATTACACCAATAAAGAAATGCAGGCAGTTACCATTGCCAAGCAGATTAAAAATGGTCAAGTCGTAACCGTTGGGACCGGGCTCCCCTTGATCGGTGCCAGCGTTGCTAAGAGAGTCTATGCTCCGGACTGCCACATCATCGTAGAAAGTGGCCTCATGGACTGCTCCCCTGTTGAAGTACCTCGTTCCGTTGGTGACTTGAGATTCATGGCTCACTGCGGTACCATTTGGCCTAACGTTCGTTTCGTCGGTTTTGAAATCAACGAATACCTCCATAAGGAAAACCGTCTCATCGCTTTCATCGGCGGTGCGCAGATCGACCCCTATGGTAACGTAAACTCCACCTCTATTGGTGACTATCATCATCCGAAGACCCGTTTCACTGGTTCTGGCGGCGCAAACGGCATTGCAACCTATTCCAATACGATCATCATGATGCAGCATGAAAAACGCAGATTCATGGACAAGATCGACTACGTGACCAGCCCGGGTTGGATTGATGGCCCTGGCGGACGTGAAAGACTGGGCCTTCCCGGCGAAGTAGGGCCTCAAATGGTTGTTACGGACCGCGGGATCCTCAAATTCGACGAAAAGACCAAGAGAATGTACCTGGCTGGATATTATCCGACCTCTTCCCCCGAAGACGTCATTGAAAATACGGGTTTTGAAATCGACGTTTCCCGCGCTGTTGAATTGGAAGCTCCGGAACCGTCCGTTATCAAATTGATTCGTGAAGAAATTGACCCGGGCCAAGCCTTCATCAAAGTGCCTGTGCCGGAAGCCAAATAAGAGATAAGTAGGAGGAACGAAAAACATGGGTTTTTACTCTATGCCCCGTTATTTTGAACATATGCCGCAGGTCGGCAAACCGATGAAGAAAGCGAATCCGGAAAACGAAGCTCAGCTGAAAGCCATCGAAGCCGAGATCCACGAACTCATCAAAGCCGCCCAGTCTGCTGGCCGCAGTGATGAATCCCTGAATGAATCCGGTCAGCTGACTGCACTGCAGCGCGTTGAAAAACTGGTTGAACCGGGCACTTTCAGACCGCTCAACACCCTGTACAATCCCGAAGGCAACAAGAACGGTTCCGTCAGCATTGTCAAGGGCTTGGGCCGCATTAACGGCAAGTGGGCTGTTATCGTTGCTTCTGACAACAAGAAGCTTGCCGGTGCCTGGGTACCGGGCCAGGCCGAATGCCTGCTCCGTGCTTCTGACACGGCAAAGACCCTGCGCATCCCTCTTGTCTATGTCCTGAATTGCTCTGGCGTTAAGTTCGACGAACAGGAAAAGGTTTATCCGAACCGCCGTGGCGGTGGTACGCCTTTCTTCCGCAATGCTGAACTGAACCAACTCGGTATTCCTGTTATCGTAGGCATTTATGGGACGAACCCTGCTGGCGGCGGTTACCACTCCATCAGCCCGACCATCCTCATTGCCCACGAAAAAGCCAATATGGCTGTTGGCGGCGCCGGAATCCTTGGCGGAATGAGCCCGAAAGGCTACATTGATATGGAAGGCGCTGAACAGATTGCTGAATCTGTTGCAAAAAGCGGCAAGACCGAGCCCCCTGGAGCGGTTGATATCCATTACACTGAAACGGGTTTCTTCCGTGAAGTTTATGCTTCCGAAGAAGGTGTTCTTGAAGGCATCAAAAAATATATTGGCATGCTGCCGAGCTACAATCCGGAATTCTTCCGTGTTGACGATCCGAAAGCACCGGCCCTGCCTCTGGATGACCTCTACTCCTTGGTTCCGCTGAACGACAAGAGAGCCTATGATATGTATAACGTCATTGGCCGACTCTTTGATAACAGTGAATTCAGTGAATACAAGAAGGGTTACGGCCCTGAAATGATTACCGGTATGGCAAAGGTCAACGGCCTTGTGGTCGGTGTTGTTGCCAACTTCATGGGCCTGTTGATGAACTATCCTGAATACAAGACCGGTGCTGTTGGTATGGGCGGTAAGCTCTATCGGCAGGGTCTCATCAAGATGAACGAATTCGTGACGCTCTGCTCGAGAGACCGTCTGCCAATCATCTGGATCCAGGATACGTCCGGTATCGACGTTGGCAACGACGCTGAAAAAGCCGAACTGCTTGGTCTGGGTCAATCCCTGATCTATTCCATCCAGAATTCCAACATTCCGCAATTCGAAATTACTCTGAGAAAAGGTTCTGCAGCTGCTCACTACGTACTGGGCGGGCCTCAGGGCAACGATACGAACGCGTTCTCCATTGGCACGGCTGCCACGGAAATCTATGTCATGAACGGCGAAACCGCTGCTGTGGCTATGTATTCCAGACGTCTTGCTAAAGATAAGAAAGCCGGCAAGGACCTGCAGCCGACCATAGACAAGATGAATGCCCTAATCGAAGCTTTCCATACGAAATCTCGTCCGAAGGTTTGTGCTGAACTCGGCCTTGTCGATGAAATCGTTGATTTCACTAACCTTCGTGGCTATGTAGAAGCCTTCGCCGAAGCTGCTTACCAGAATCCGAAATCTGTTTGCCCGTTCCATCAAATGCTGCTGCCAAGAGCCATCAGAGAGTTCGATACCTTCACGAAGAAATAATTTCCTTAGGAGGAACTTTACTGAATGAGTATCTATACCCTCGGAATTGATATTGGTTCCACTGCATCAAAATGCATCATCCTCAAGGATGGCAAAGACATTGTCGCCAAGTCCCTCGTGGACGTTGGGGCTGGCACGACTGGACCGGCCCGTGCCATTTCCGAAGTCCTTGAGAGTGCCAACATGAAAAGAGAAGATCTGGCCTTTACCCTGGCAACAGGGTATGGCCGGAATTCCTTGGAAGGCATTGCTGATAAGCAGATGAGTGAGCTTTCCTGCCATGCCATGGGGGCCCATTTCCTCTGGCCTAATGTCCACACGGTCATTGATATCGGGGGACAGGATGCCAAGGTTATCCATATTGAAAATGGTGCGATGACCAACTTCCAGATGAACGATAAATGTGCCGCAGGTACGGGACGTTTCCTCGATGTTATGGCCCGTGTCCTCGAAGTCAAGGTCAGTGATCTTGCTCCGCTGGGGGCGCAGTCTACAAAACGTGTGCCTATCAGCTCAACCTGCACGGTCTTTGCGGAATCGGAAGTCATCAGTCAGCTGTCGAAAGGAACCAATAAAATCGACATCATTGCCGGTATCCATCGTTCCGTTGCCAGCCGTGTCATTGGTCTTGTCAACCGCGTCGGGGTTTCTCCAGACGTGGCCATGACCGGTGGGGTGGCACAAAACTACGGCATTGTCCATGCATTGGAGGAAGGCCTTGGCGTAGAAATCAAGACATCTCCCTTGGCCCAGTACAATGGGGCCTTGGGAGCGGCTCTCTATGCATATCGAAAGGCGAGCAAGTAAGCGCTCAACTTGATGAAAAGAAGGAAGGATCATTATGGCAAAAACTGTAAGTCCTGGCGTCCAGGCATTAAGAGACGTAGTTGAAAAAGTTTATCGTGAATTGAGAGAAGCTAAAGAAGCTGGCGAACCTGTAGGCTGGTCGTCTTCCAAGTTCCCTTGCGAACTGGCTGAATCCTTTGGGCTGCATGTTGGTTACCCTGAAAACCAGGCTGCCGGTATTGCAGCTAACCGTGACGGCGAAGTTATGTGTCAGGCTGCTGAAGACCTGGGCTATGACAACGATATCTGTGGTTATTCCCGTATTTCCTTGGCTTATGCTGCTGGTTACCGTGGTGCCAACAAAATGGATAAAGATGGCAACTATGTCATCAATCCGAACAGTGGCAAACCCCTGAAAGATGCCAATGGCAATAAAGTCCTCGATGAAAATGGTAAGCCGGTCAAGGATCCGAAGACCCTGAAACCGTATGCAACGACGGATAATATCTATGAAATTGCTGCCCTTCCGGACGGAGAAGAAAAGACCCGCCGTCAGAACGCGCTTCATAAATATCGTCAGATGACCATGCCGATGCCGGACTTCGTTCTGTGTTGCAACAACATCTGCAACTGCATGACCAAATGGTATGAAGACATTGCCCGCCGTCATAACATTCCCCTCATCATGATCGACGTTCCTTACAATGAATTTGACCATGTCAACGAAGCCAACGTCAAATATATCCGCAGCCAGCTCGATACGGCTATCCGTCAAATGGAAGAAATTTCCGGCAAGAAGTTCGACGAAGATAAGTTTGAACAGTGCTGCCAAAACGCCAACCGTACGGCAAAAGCTTGGCTGAAGGTTTGTGACTACCTCCAGTACAAACCGTCCCCGTTCAACGGTTTTGACCTCTTCAACCATATGGCTGACGTCGTAACGGCCCGCGGCCGTGTCGAAGCTGCTGAAGCATTCGAACTGCTCGCCAGCGAACTGGAAGAACACGTCAAGAACGGCACGACGACCGCTCCTTTCAAGGAACAGCATCGTATCATGTTCGAAGGCATTCCTTGCTGGCCGAAACTGCCTGACCTCTTCAAGCCGCTCAAAGCTAACGGCCTTAACATCACGGGCGTTGTGTACGCACCGGCCTTTGGCTTTGTTTATAACAATCTTGATGAACTCGTCAAGGCTTATTGCAAGGCTCCGAACTCCGTTTCCATCGAACAAGGTGTTGCTTGGCGTGAGGGTCTTATCCGTGACAACAAAGTCGACGGCGTTCTGGTCCACTACAACCGTTCCTGCAAACCTTGGAGCGGGTACATGCCTGAAATGCAGCGCCGCTTCACGAAGGATCTGGGCATTCCGACCGCCGGCTTCGACGGTGACCAGGCTGACCCGAGAAACTTCAACGCTGCTCAGTATGAAACGCGTGTACAGGGCTTGGTCGAAGCCATGGAAGCAAATGACGCAAAGAAGGGGAATTGACAATGGCTATCAGTGAACTGATTGAAGAATTCAAAAAAGTATCTGCCAGCCCGAAGACCATGTTGGCCAAATATAAGGGTCAAGGCAAAAAAGTAATTGGCTGCCTGCCTTACTATGTTCCGGAAGAACTCGTCTATGCTGCTGGTATGGTTCCGATGGGAATCTGGGGCAGCAACGGCAAACAGCAGATCCGTTCCAAGGAATACTGTGCAACCTTCTACTGCACGATTGCTCAGCAGTCCCTCGAAATGCTGCTTGATGGGACCCTCGATGATATTGACGGAATCATTACGCCGGTTCTGTGCGATACCCTGCGTCCGATGAGTCAGAACTTCAAGGTTGCCATGAAAGACAAGATGCCTGTTATCTTCCTGGCTCATCCTCAGGTCCGTCAGAATGCTGCCGGCAAGCAGTTCACCTATGACGCATACAATGAAGTCAAAGGCCATTTGGAAGAAATCTGCGGTCATGAAATCACCAATGATGCCATCCTTGATGCCATCAAAGTGTATAATCGCAGCCGTAAGGCCCGCCGCGAATTCTGCAAGCTGACGAACGCCCATCCTGACCTGATCCCTGCTTCTGTTCGTGCAGCCGTTCTGCGTGCAGCTTACTTCATGCTGAAGGATGAATATTCGGACAAACTGGAAGCCCTCAACAAAGAACTGGCCGCTGCTCCTGTTGGCAAGTTCGATGGCCATAAGGTTGTCGTTTCCGGAATTATCTACAATATGCCTGGCATCCTGAAAGCCCTTGATGACAACAAACTCGCCATTGCTGCTGATGACTGTGCTTATGAAAGCCGCAGCTTCGCTGTGGATGCTCCGGAAGACCTGGATAATGGCCTGCAGGCACTGGCTGTCCAGTTCTCCAAACAGGGCAACGATGTTCTCCTCTACGATCCTTCCTACCAGGAAGATACGAGAAATGAACATGTCTGCAGCCTTGTGAAGGAAAGCGGTGCTGAAGGCGTCATTGTCTTCATGATGCAGTTCTGCGATCCTGAGGAAATGGAATATCCTGACCTGAAGAAGGCGCTGGATCGTCACCACATTCCTCATATCAAAGTTGGCGTCGATCAAATGACCCGTGACTTTGGTCAAGCTACGACGGCTCTCGAAGCATTTGCTGAAAGCCTCTGATGATTGCAAAAAGGCTGTCCCTTTGGGGGCAGCCTTTTTCATATGGGGATGTTTCTGGCTGCTTTTATCAAGAGGTAATAATTATTACAAACATTACTAACGGATAAAGGAAGGAAAAAAATTCTCATGATATTTCAGTGGATTTTTCTCCTCTTTGTCTATTAATCGTGTTTAAAAAGTGTAATCCTGTTTCCTCCTGCCATTCTATGATGAGAATGGCATGTTAGCGTGACTTTGTGAAGCAAAATCTTCTCATTGGAAAATTGTCCAGTCCTTTCTTTTTATGCTCAATCGTAACCTCTGTCCATGACAAATGTGCAAACTAGGTGTTGTGTAGTAGCCGTGAAAAATTACCCAAATAGCACTATATGTTGATATTTTTCTTGCGCTCCGACCCAATATGGTGTATTCTATATGCGTAATCGCTCTGGGCGGATTCGCTTTTTATTCCACCGCTTTTTTAAGGAAAGGGAGCGGATGCTTTTATGTTTGGTCAGCAAAGGGCACGTTAGGACAGCGTGTTCTTTCACCTTCTATAAGAGAAAAATCAAGAAAGGATGAGTGCGATGGGAATGCAAGTCATAAAGCGGGATGGGTCAACTGTATCCTTTGATCGGCATAAGATCGTGGTTGCCATTCAAAAGGCCAATAAAGCAGTGGAGGAGGGAGAACGACTTCCGGAATCTGATATTGATACCATCGCCTCCTTCGTAGAAGGAAAGAAAAGGAAACGCTTCCTTGTGGAAGATATCCAGGATATGGTCGAAAAGCAGATCATGAACCGCGGCCGTTACGAACTGGCCAAAGCCTACATTATTTATCGCTACAACCGGGCCCTTGTCCGTAAAGCCAATACGACGGATGAATCCATCCTGTCTCTGATCAGCAACAAGAACAAGGATGTCATGGAAGAAAATTCCAACAAGAACGCCGTTATGGTTTCCACCCAGCGTGACCTTATTGCCGGAGAAGTATCCCGTGATTTGACGCGCCGGATTGTGCTGCCGGAAAAGATTTCCCGTGCTCATGATGAAGGTATCCTTCACTTTCATGATTCGGACTATTTTATCCAGCCCATGTTCAATTGCTGCCTTATCAATATTGGGGATATGCTGGATAATGGAACGGTCATGCATGGCAAACTCATTGAAAGCCCAAAGAGCTTCCAAGTTGCCTGCACGGTCATGACCCAGATCATTGCGTCTGTCGCGTCTGCCCAATATGGCGGACAGTCCGTTGATATTTCCCACCTGGGCAAATATCTCCGCCGCAGCCGGGATAAGTTCCGTAAACGCCTTGTGGAATCCACCCAAGGTTCACTGAGTGAAAAGGAACTCAACGAAATCCTCGATGCCCGCATGAAGGAAGAACTGGCAAGCGGTGTCCAGACAATCCAGTACCAGATCAATACCTTGATGACGACTAATGGACAGTCTCCTTTCGTAACCCTTTTCCTTCATTTGGATCCCAAGGACGAGTACATTGAAGAAAATGCTCAAATCATCGAGGAAATCCTCAAGCAACGTTTGGAAGGCATCAAGAATGAAGCCGGTGTCTACGTTACTCCGGCCTTCCCGAAACTGGTTTATGTCCTTGATGAAAATAACTGCCTCAAGGGTGGTAAGTATGATTACTTGACTGAGCTTGCTGTACGCTGCTCCATTAAACGGATGTATCCGGACTATATTTCGGCCAAGAAGATGCGCGAAAACTATGAAGGCAATGTCTTTTCCCCCATGGGATGCCGAAGCTTCCTCGTACCTTGGAAGGATAAGGATGGACACTATAAATTTGAAGGCCGCTTCAATCAAGGGGTTGTTTCCATCAACCTGCCCCAGATTGGCATCATTGCCAAGGGCGATGAGGATAAGTTCTGGAAACTCCTTGACGAACGCTTGGAACTCTGCCGTGAAGCACTTATGGTCCGTCATAATGCCCTCAAGGGGATTCGCAGCGATGTCAGCCCAATCCATTGGCAAAACGGGGCCATTGCCCGTCTAAAGAAGGGCGAAACCATTGATAAGCTCTTGGAAAATGGCTACTCCACGCTGTCGTTGGGGTATATCGGCCTTTATGAATGCACGGTGGCCATGAAGGGATGCAGCCACACGACACCGGAAGGCGAGGAATTTGCTATGCGTGTCATGAAGCACCTCAACGCGGCCTGCAAGAAGTGGCGTGCTGAATCGGGACTGGGATTCTCTCTGTATGGAACCCCGGCTGAATCCCTGTGCTACCGGTTTGCCCGCATCGACAAGGAACGCTTCGGCACTATCAAGGATATTACGGACAAAGGATACTATACCAATTCCTATCATGTTGATGTCCGTGAACATATCGATGCTTTCAGCAAATTCAAGTTCGAAAATCAGTTCCAGCCCATTTCTACAGGAGGCTGCATCTCCTATGTCGAGATTCCTAATATGAAGAAGAATCCGACAGCTGTGGAAGACCTTGTTCGCTTTATTTACGACAATATCCAGTATGCCGAATTTAACACAAAGTCCGACTACTGCCAGGTCTGCGGATTTGACGGAGAAATCAAGGTCAATGACAACTTGGAATGGGAATGCCCCCAATGTCATAATAAGGACCAGAGTAAGATGAATGTTGTGCGCCGGACCTGTGGCTATTTGGGCGAAAACTTCTGGAACGTCGGGAAAACGAAGGAAATCAAGTCCCGCGTCCTTCATCTGTAAGGGGGCCGCACCGTGAATTATGCCGCTATCAAAAAAACAGATGTCGCCAATGGACCGGGTGTCCGTGTCTCCCTTTTCGTAAGCGGCTGTACCCATCACTGTAAAGGCTGTTTCAATGAGGAAGCTTGGGATTTTTCTTATGGCAAGCCTTTTGACCAACATGCCGTCAAGGAAATCATGGAAGCCTTGGAACCTGACTATATCAGGGGCTTCTCCCTTTTGGGTGGGGAGCCCTTTGAACCGGAAAATCAAGCGGTTCTTGTTGGCGTCCTGCGCCATGTGCGTGAGCACTATCCTCAAAAGACCATTTGGTGCTACAGCGGCTATCTCTTTGATGAAGATATGCTGAAAGGGCGCTTGGGTGACCCATCCATTACGATGGAAATGCTGGGCTATTTGGACGTTCTTGTTGACGGGGAATTCGTCCTTTCTGAAAAGGACCTCAACCTGCGCTTCAAGGGCAGCAGGAACCAGCGAATCATTGATGTACCCCGCTCTCTCAAGGAAAAGAGGATTATCCTTTGGGACGGTGCGGAATTTGCCTAAGGCAAAACAGACCGTGAAGAGATGCTCCCTCTTCGCGGTCTTTTTTCTATCTCCGGATGATGAAAAGCCAAAGGCGTTCTTGGAATAGGGACTTGCCTCTTACGCATGGGCCCTATCCGTGATACAATACGAGTATGCGCTTCTTTTTTTATAAAGGAAGGTGGATTGAAATGAACCCAGCTGCGCTGTCTGAAGAGAAAATCGTAGAAATAGGGCGGGAATGCCGTCGTTATTTTCATGCTCACCCAGAGATAAGCACCCAGGAAGCGGAAACCAGTGCCAAGATTTTTTCGCTTCTTGAAGAGTGGGGGCTCTCCCCTGTAAGGGGAACGGGCCACTATGGAGTGGCGGCGACCCTCAAAGGAAAGTCAGAGGGCCCGCTGATTGCCCTTCGCGCCGATATGGATGCCCTGTCTGTAAGGGAAGAAACAGGGCTGCCCTTTGCTTCCCAAAATGAAGGCGTCATGCATGCCTGCGGTCACGATGTCCATATGGCAATCCTGCTTGAAACCGTCCTGCGGCTTCTGCAGCGCCGCGATGACTTGTTTGGATCGGTTCGTATCCTCTTTCAGCCCTCGGAGGAACTGTCACCTACAGGCGGCGCCCGGCTCATGATGAAGGATGGATTCCTTGACGGGGTCTCCGGTGTATTTGGCCTTCATGTCTGGCCTAGCTATCCCGTAGGTAGGATTGGCATCAAAGGTGGTCCCCTCATGGCTGCTTCTGACCGGTTCCGTGTCACCATCAAGGGGCGTACGGCCCACGCGGGGCATCCCCATGAGGGGGTTGATGCCATTTTGGCTGCCGCTGATTTTCTGCAGGAAGTCAGCCATATTGTTTCACGGCGTGTGAGCCCCCTTGATACAGCAACCATCAATGTGGGAACCATTTCCGGCGGGAGCCGTTACAATGTAGTGCCCGGTTCCTGTATCTTAGAGGGAACCATCCGGACCCTTAACGAAACAACGAGGGACCATATCCCCCAGTGGCTTGAGGGCATCCTGAAGGGACTTGAACAAAGCGCAGGCATCACTTATGAATTTAACTATTTTCGAGGTTATCCGGTCCTGATGAACTGGCCCAAGCCGGCTGAACTTGTCAGGCAGACGGCTCAGGAAACACTGGGCGAAGAGGCTGTCATGGCTCATGTGGAACCGGATCTTACGGCCGAAGACTTTGGCTTTTATCTTCAAAAAGTGCCAGGGGCCTTTTTGTGGCTAGGCTGCAGTACCCCTGGTACACCGGCTGCCGGGCTTCATAATGCTCGTTGCTGCCCTGATGAAAAGGCTCTTGAAGTGGGATCTCGGCTGATGGCTGGCGTAGTCATCAAGGCCCTCGCCGCCCTTTCAGCAGATCATGACTTTTTCCAAAAAGATGGAAGCCTTTCTTAGAGGCGCCGGAGTACCAAAATGCAAAGAGGTGATTTTGTGAAAATATCCATTATTGGGATCGGCGGGGTCGGAGGTTACCTTGCCGGATACCTAAAAAAATATGAATCAGGGAATCTGACCTTGATTGCTCGGAAAGATCACAAAAAGGCCCTTATTGAGCAGGGACTTTATGTGGAAAGTGATGCCTTGGGAACGCTTCATCTGCAGCTGCCTGTCGTCGAAGATGCTTCCCAGCTTCCAGCACAGGACGTCATCTTTATTTGCGTCAAGGCTGACCAATTGACGGAAGCACTGGAAAACATCAAACCCATTGTGACAGATGGAACCATCCTCGTTCCCATCATGAATGGAGCTGAGCACAAAACGTGGCTGCGCCGCATCCTTCCTGTGGGGCGTATCGTGGATACGGCCCTGTACATCAACAGTGAAATGGATGAACACTATGGAATCCATGAACGAGGCAAAGTGGTGCGTCTTTATATAGGCGGCGATGATGAAGAAGCGGTGACCGCTGTCCATAACCTGTTCATCCATCCGGGGTTTCGCTGTTATGAAACCTTGGATATCCGCCTTGAGACGTGGGAAAAGTATATTTTTAACTGTGCACTGAACCTTATTACGGCTTATTATGGAAAACCTTTGGGCAGCGTCCTTGCTGAACCAGAAAGTAAGAACCTGATCCAGGGCCTGCTTGCAGAAAGTGCGGCTGTTGCTGGCGCGATGGGTGTTATCCTGCCTAATGATCTCAAACGGGCCCATTTTGAACGTATCACCCAAAAAGAAGACCGAATGGAGACGACCTCTCTTTCCCGGGATATCGTCTTGGGGCGAGCCGGTGAACTGGAACTGTTTTCCGGATTTCTTATTGATATGGCTAAAAAATATGCAGTTCCTGTCCCTGTGACCAAAAAAATAGATGAAGCCATTCGTCAAAGACTTGAGACCGTCCAAAAGGAGAAAACAAGATGAAAATCGTATTCGTCGGAGACAGCCTCGTCAGCTGCACCAATGTTGCCCTTGCCGCCACGTGGCCGGAAATTGCCGCCAAAAAGCTTGGCTTTACGGCTGTCAATCATGCTGCCGGCGGTCGCCTGACCATCCTTATGCGGGGGATGTTTTGCAGCGATGCCTTGGCAGAAGCCCCGGACGGCGTCTTTATTCAATGCGGCATCAATGATGTTCTGCTTGATGAACCCCTGGAAAAGATGAAAGAAAATATCTGCGTGACCCTTGATACGGCAAAAGAAGGCGGCATCCCCCTCATTATGCTGGGAAGCCCTATCTTGGCGCGGCCGGAAAGCACGGAAAAGGGATGGCAGCTTCCCAGTGAATTTGCTAAACATGATGCAGCCCTAAAGGCCTACCGGCAGTTCCTCAAACAAGAGGCTGCACGCCGTGACCTTCCTTTCTTTGATATGGAGGCCGTATTTGAAGCAATCCAAGAAAAAGCCAGTGAAAATCTCCTTGTTGATGGTATCCATCCAAATGAAAAAGGATATGCCGCGCTTGCCGATGCGTTTGTGGACTTTTTCCGTCCTCTTATGGGAGATCGTGTATGAGCCGTGATGTATCCGTCATGACAAGGTCTGTCATGCTCAAGATGGCCAATTCAGCGGGTCATCTTTTTGGCGGTACCCTGATGGCCTGGATGGATGAACTTTCGGGCATAACAGCACATCGTTATGTCTGGACAAGGGTGACAACGGCTGCTGTAAAGGGCATGAATTTCTATGTGCCTATTCACTATGGCCGTGTCCTTGAACTTGAAGGCCGTGTTGTTCATGTGGGCCGCTCTTCTTTGGATGTGGAAATCAAGGCCTATCTGGAACCCGTGGAAGAAGGAGGTGAGCGGGTTCTTGCCGCTGACGCCGTTTTTGTCTATGTGTCCATCAGTGAAACGGGCCGCCCCCTTCCCATTCGGCGGCATCTGGAAGGAGAAGAACCATGATTCATTACTTTACAGGGACTGGCAATTCCTATTTTATTGCCTCCCAACTGGCAACATCCCTGAACCTTTCCCTTCACGCCCTGAAAGAGGGCCCTGTAGAGGATCGGGATCCTGTTGTGGGAATCGTCTTTCCCGTCTATTTTGGGGATGCACCGGACTTTGTGACAGACGCGTTGGAAGGTCTCACGTTTCCCGGGACCCCTTATCTTTTTGCTGTAGCCACAAGTGGAACGAGTTTCGGTGCGGCTTTTCAGAGTATTGACAATGCCCTGCAAAAAAAGGGGCGACACCTTGCCTTCGCTGCCCATCTTGCCATGGTGGCAAATAGTACGCCTGCCGTGCGCCAGCATATTGCCTATGCTTATGAAAAACTCGTGACGGCGGAGAAAGCCCTGCCCCAACTTGTCCAAAAGATCAAGGACAGGACCTCTGACCGGTCCCTCATCAAGGGCTCCCTCATGGCTTCCTTTTTCCGGACTTCCTTGGGGAAGTCCCTGGGCAGACGCTGGTTCCGTCTTGGTGTGGATGCGGCGCGCTGCGTCAAGTGTGGTCTTTGCGTGCGCCTTTGTCCGGTAGGGAACCTATCCTTGGGCATGGATGCGGTTCATATGGGGAAAACCTGTACGTACTGCCTTGCCTGCCTTCACGCCTGCCCCAAACAGGCCATTACTATTCGGGAGCGGCACATCCTGAAGGAAGATCAGTACCATCATCCCAATGTCCCATTTACAGGACGGTAAAAAAAGAGGATCCCTTTCCCAAAATGGAGAGAGATCCTTTTTTGATGTCGTTACTCTGTTTTGCGGCCCGTACTTCCATAGATGATGAAACCGAGGAAGCAGGCTGCCATGAAGAGCCATTTTACAAAGACGGCGAGCCCTTGGGGCATGAACATATCGTAATACCCCTTGAGGTAGATGACCAGGATAAAGAACGGCAGGCCGTACATGAGGTAATTCTTGATGCCGGAAGGGACATTCATGCCCGTTCCTTCATTGGCTTCTGCCAGGAATCGTTCCCAGCCCCAGCCATTTTTCTTTGTGCAGAAGAGGACAAAAACAAGGCTTCCTAGTGGAAGCAGGTTATTTGATACGATGAAGTCTTCTAAGTCAAGGACGCCGGATCCCGGTCCCAGAGGCTGGAAGTCCGACCAGAGGTTGAAACCCAGAACGCAGGGAAGCGATAGGGAAATAATGAGGACAATGTTGATGAGGACGCTCTTGCGACGGGTCCATCCCTTGAGGTTCATGCCAAAGGCAATGATGTTTTCGAAGACGGCAATGACGGTTGACAGTGCAGCAAAGGAGAGGAAGATGAAAAAGAGCATGCCCCAAATCTGTCCGCCGGGCATCTTTACAAAGAGGTTTGGAATGGTGAGAAAGATCAGGATTGGTCCTGCATCAGGCTTGATGCCATAGGCAAAGCAGGCCGGGATGATGATGAATCCTGCCATGAGGGCAACAAAGGTATCAAGTGCCGTAATGGTGACCGCTTCTCCGAGGAGACTGCGGCCATGGGGAAGATAGGCCCCAAAGATCAGCATGGCTCCGATTCCGATGGAGAGGGTGAAAAATGCCTGGCTCATTGCGGCGAAGATGACATTGCCCCAGCCAATTTTTGCAAGGGCATCAATGTTCGGTACCAGATAAAAACGGATCCCCGCTTCGGCTCCCTCAAGGAAGAGGGAATGGACGGCAAGGATGACCATGAGGCCTAGGAGAAGGACCATCATAAATTTGGTAATGCGCTCCACTCCATTTTGGATTCCGAAGAAGCAGACCACAAAACCAAATAGGCAGGCAAGAATCATCCAAAACCCCATGGTCCTGGGGCTTTGGAGCATGGCTCCAAAGGTTGCGACGACGGTCTTCGGCGCGGCGCCTACAAAAGTTCCGATGAAATGGAGATAACAGTAATAGAGCATCCAACCCGTGACGGTCGTGTAGTACATCATGAGCATATAGCATCCTATAATGCTGATCCATTTGAAATGATGCCAGCGGGTTCCCTTTGGTTCCAGGATATCAAAGCTGCGGGCCGCACTGCGCCGGCTGCCGCGGCCAATACCGAATTCACAGATCATCACCGGAATGCCCATGATCAGCAGGAAAAAAAGATAGATGAGGATAAATGCGGCACCGCCAAACTGGCCGCAGAGATAGGGAAATTTCCAGACATTCCCGATGCCAATGGCGCATCCAGCGGATACAAGGATGAAACCAATGCGGGTGGCAAAAGAGTCCATAGGATTATTGCTGTCGTTCATGCTAGACACCTGCTTTCTTTATAAAGAGTGGAATCAGCGTGGTTTTATCGGTTTGATCGGCGTAGGCGGAGCTGCGTGAAGGGGCTGCTGCACGGGAGACTGAGGCGGGGTAGACGGCGTGGATCCCTTGGGAAGGGATTTTTGCCCCGACTGAGGAAGGCCCGGACTCATGGGCTGACGCACGCCGGTCTCTTTTTTCGCTTTTTTCAGGGCGCGGGCCTTATCCGCCTGCTGGCGTTTGACCATTTCTTCCTGGCGGGCTTTTTCCCGTTCTTTTGCTTTTAGGGCTGTATTTTGGAAAAAGAGGCCCCCTGCAAGGAGTGCCATTAAGAAAAGAGCAATGACGGTTGTGATCCTGCCGTGGGAACGTGGGCTGTCCGTTTTTTGGGATGCCCTATGGAAAGGAAAGACCATGGGGAAACCTCCTTTTTTGTTTGGAATAACATGATTCCATTATTTTACTATTCATTGAAGAAAAGTGAAATAGGAAATGTGAAAAAAGTGTGGGAAAAAGGGACGTTTTGATAACATTGCTTCTTTTGAAACAGCTCAGACTAAGGAAATGCCCTTGCTGCGGTACGTAATGCCTATTTTGAGGACACGATTTCTTGAAATCTGTCATTTTTAGAGGCCCTTATTTTATGTTATAATAACAGGGATTCGCTTTTATTGAAGCGGGAAGGAGCCTTTTCGACCGATGCATAAAAAATACTTCTTCTTTGATATCGATCAGACCTTGGGGGTAGGCATTACTAAAGTGGTTCCTCCTGATACACAGTACTGCCTTGATGAACTTCAGCGATGCGGTCATTTTGTGGCCCTTGCTACGGGACGGCTCCAGTATGATGCGGCGCAGTTTGCTTCTGCTCATGGTATTGGCAGTCTCGTTGCCGATGGCGGGAACAGCCTTACTGTAGACGGCAGGCTCCTCCAGATGGAAGGCCTTCCCCTTGAGCCGGTAAAGGCCCTTCTTCGCGATTTGGAGCAGCGCCGTCAGCCTTGGGCGGTGGTGATTGACAACACCTATGACCGTTATACGCCCTATGCGGATTATCCGCGGGATGATCCGCACAACTATATGAATACTCTTGTTGGGCCGGTAGATATCGAGTCCCTGCAGAACGTCTATAAAGTGACTTATGCGCGGGAAAAGGCAGGAAAGTCCCCTGCGCCAACCCATGGCTTGCCTCATTTACCTTTTATCGACGATACCTATCTTGTGGAACCTGTTGATAAGGGGAAGGGGATTGAGAAAATGATGGCCCTGCTGCATGCCAATCCGCATGATGCCGTGGTTTTTGGTGATGGCCTCAATGATCTTGCCATGTTCCGTAAGCCTTTTTTTTCCATAGCTATGGGGAATGCTCGCCCAATCCTCAAAAAGCGAGCTGATTATATCACCAAAGACGTTGACAAAGGGGGCATCCTCTATGCCTGCCGCCATTTTGGCTGGCTGCCGGAGGATCCTGCTGCACCGTTTTAGGAAAGGAGTCGTTATGCTCGGAATTGGTCTCATCCTTGCACTTTTGGCTGTAAGCTTCATTGGTCATAATATGAGCATGGTCTATTCCTGCCTGATCCTATTGGCCCTGCGTTTCCTGCTGCCCCACAGCGCTCTTGAGTATGTCGCTGGTCACGGGATCAACTGGGGAGTGATTATCCTTACTGTTGCCATCTTGGTTCCTATTATTGACGGCCGGATCGGTCCGGCGGAAATGAAAGCCAGTCTTTCAGGCGGCGTTGCTATCTTGGCGCTTTTTATTGGTCTGCTTGTCGCCCTACTGGGTCGGTGGGGAATCGCCATGATGACGACCGATCCCCAGATTACCCTGACCCTTATGATTGGAACTGTCCTTGGCGTTATTTTCTTCAAGGGAGTTGCCGTAGGACCTCTGATTGCCGGGGGTATAACCTATGTGATCCTGACCGTCTTGAAGATGCTGGGATTCATGGGTTCCTAAGAAAGGAAGTCTTAAATATGAATAAGCAGAACCGGTTCTTTCGCCATAAGGGACTTGCAGGGGCACTTGCCATGGTTGCTGTCATTCTTGCTGTGGCCTTTGCTGCGGGCTATCATTTGCCTGATGCGGCAGCTAAAAAAGGAAAGGAAACCGCAGCCCTGACGGAGACACAAAAACAAATGCCTCAAAAGGCACCGGAACCGGCTATTTCCCCGGAAAAGGCAAAGGAAGCCGACCGCAAGGAGTCTATTAGCCTTGACGCGTCAAAAAGCTACCATATTATAGTCGAAAAGAAGGCCCATCGACTGTCCCTTCTGTTGGGGGATACCGTGGTCCGTTCCTATGGCTGTGCCATTGGTAAGGGCGGCCTCGGACAGAAACAGCGGCGCGGTGACAATATGACCCCCGTTGGGACTTTTACGGTTGATGAAATTGATGATGCTTCTTCCTGGCCCCATGACTTTGGCGATGGACGGGGTGAAATTGCCGGGGCTTATGGCCCTTGGTTCATCAGCCTCGATACAGAGGCCCTTAGCGGAGGCGCTTGGGATGGCATTGGGATCCATGGAACCCATGATCCTCAAAGTATTGGGACGGATGCATCTGAAGGATGTATCCGTCTTCACAACGAAGACCTTCAGGAATTGCGTTCCGTCGTCAAGGTGGGCACTGTCGTTGAAATTAAAGACTAAGGATTGCGCTTTGTTGCTGGCAAGGCAGATTCCCTGAAAGGAATCTGCCTTGCGGTCATTTCAAAGGGAAAGGAGAAACTCATATGGCAGAAACTTCACAGCAGAATATTTTGGGCTATGCTCCCATTGGAAAACTTCTTAAATCGTTTGCTTGGCCTGCCATCATATCCATGGTGGCCAATGCTTTATATAATGTGGTCGATCAGATCTTCATTGGCAATGCCGTTGGTTATCAAGGCATTACGGCAGCGACCGTTACTTTCCCCATTGTGACCATCAGCATTGCAGTCAGCGGTCTTATCGGGATTGGGTCTTCCGCTTACGCGGCGATTCTCTTGGGTGAGGGCCGTCGTGAGGACGCGGAAACGGTTCTCAATACCCAAACGACAGCTGGTCTTTTTGTGGGAATCGTTCTTATGGTTTTGGGACTTTTTTATCTGGACCCGCTGCTGCGCGTTTTTGGTGCTACTGATGCTACGCTTGCTTATAGCCGTGATCTGGGTGGGGTCTATATCTTGGGCCTTCCTGTGACGATGCTCATGATTGGATGGTCCAATATGGCCCGTACAGATGGTGCACCTTTATTTTCCATGAAGGCCCTGCTTTCAGGGGTCTTTTTGAACTGCATCCTTGATCCGGTCATGATTTTCCTGCTTGGATGGGGCGTCCTTGGTGCCGGGATTGCCACCGTGACCGGACAGATTGTTTCAGCGCTGCTGCTTTTCCAATATTTTTGGCACCATGGCACGCTGCGCTTAAAAAAAGCAAAGCTCTGTCATCCGGATTTTTTAAAACTGCGCCGTGCTGTCGCCATTGGCGCTTCCAGCTGCCTGGTCCAGGTGAGTGCCACCATCATGCAGATTATCCTCAACAATTCCCTCCTTTACTATGGCAATCAGGCGGCTGTCGGTGGGGATGCAGCCATTGGAGCCATGGGGATTGTCATGAAGGTCAATATGATCTTTATCTCCATTTCTGTCGGCATTGGGATTGGGGCTGGGCCCATTATCGGGTTCAATACAGGTGCGAAACACTACGACCGCGTGCGCAAGGCATATTTTCTGGCCGTCCGATATGCCCTTTTGGTAACGACTGTAGGCTGGATTGCGTGCGAAACCATTCCTCATGTGCTGCTTCAGTTCTTTGGGAGCTCGGATGCGCCGCTTTTCCTCCACTTTGCCCAGGATGCCATGCGGATTTTCTTGGGTGGCGTCTTTACGGCAGGATTCCAGATTATTTCAACAAGCTATTTCCAGGCGACCGGTCAGCCGCTTAAAGCGTCCATCCTTTCCATGCTGCGTCAATTTTTCCTGCTCGTTCCTTTAACGCTGATTATGCCTCTTTACTATGGGCTGTATGGAATCCTTTATGCCGGACTTGCTGCTGATTTCATTTCCACCTTGGTCATCATCCTGTTTGTATGGAAAGAAGCTAAACGACTTGACTCACGAGCCTAATAATCGCGATTATTAATTCTAATAATACTTATTAAAAATAAATCAAAGCTTTAATGTGGCATGGCGCCTAGTACTTTAAAAAATAACCTTGACTAATTTAAAGGTAATGATTAAAATATAGTCAGATAATCATTATTAACTATTAAAATGGGTTTAGTGATGAGCGCATCTTTTGGAGGAAAGGGCGCAGACGATATTTTTTACGGGAGATGATTGATTATGTATACTGCCTCCGAACTTGCCAAGATCCTTCGGGATAATGGGTGCAAGGTCACGCCGCAGCGACTGGCTGTGTATGACATGCTTTCCCATACGACGGAGCATCCGACCGCAGAAATGATTTACCAGAAGGTCAAGGAACAATATCCGACGATGAGTTTTGCTACAGTTTATAAATCTGTAGAAATCTTCAGCAAGCTTGGTGTTATCCAAGTGCTCAACACAGGGGAGGACAGCTTCCGCTACGATGCCAAGACGAGTGAACATCCTCACATCAAATGCACGAAATGTGGACGCGTCAACGACGTTTCCCATCTGGATGCAAGAGCTGTGGAAAGCCTTGTTGAAAATGAGACGGGCTTCAAAGTCAATGGTCATCAGTTCTATTTCTACGGAATCTGCCCGGATTGTCAGAAGAAATAAGGGTGATGAGAAAACACCGGACTGTTAAAGTTCGGTGTTTTTTTACATCTCCGCCACGAATTTGTTATAATTAGGCGTATACTGTTGGGGTAAGACCCATTTTTATCAAGGCTGCTTCCAATGGTGATACATAAGGCCTAGGACATGATCCTGGGTCAATTGAGAGAAAACCAGGTATTTTCTATGAAAACATCGTTCAAAATTTCTGTTCTTGCCAGTGGAAGTAGGGGGAATGCCGCCCTTATCCAAGTTGGCCCGACGGCAATCCTCATCGATGCCGGGATTTCCTGCCGGCGGATTGTCCAAGGACTCAAAGAGAGGAACCTTTCGCCGCGTGACCTCGGCGGGATTTTTCTCACTCATGAGCATAAGGACCATATTGCAGGTCTTGAGGTTTTTGCACGGACCTATGGAGAGGTTCCCATCTTTGCTAGCGAAAAAACCTGGACCCGCCTTCCTTTTCGGCGTACCATGAACCGTGACCAGATGCGTGTCCTTCCTAGAAGCTGCGTGGTAGGCGGCCTCCGGATCCAACCTTTTTCAATTCCCCATGATGCCATTGACCCTGTCGGTTATGAGATTTTCTATAATGAACGCAAATGCACTTATCTTACAGACTGCGGCTTTGTGACAAAGACCTGTGAACAGGCCGTTGATGGAGCAGAAGCCTTGATCCTTGAGGCAAACCATGATGAGGATATGGTGCGGGGTGGTCCTTATCCAGCACCGTTAAAGGCCCGAATCCTCGGGCAGGAAGGCCATTTATCAAATCGTGCCGCGGCAGATCTCCTGGAGAAGGTGGATGTGCCGCCTGAGGTTGTCTTTTTGGCTCATCTGAGCGAAATGAATAACTCACCGCGCCTTGCCTATGATACGGTGAAAAGCGTCTTGGAAGACAATCCCAGGACGCGGGATGTGACCCTATATGTAGCCAGTCAAAAAGAGGCGGTCAGCAATTTTTCCTTGAAATAAGGTGAATCCATGAAAAAGAAGTACTTGTTTCTCAGCGGCTTACTTTCGGCCCTGCTCTTAGTGGGGGTATCCCCAGTCCAAGCCGCGCCGGAGGTATACCAAACAAAACAAGAGGCAGAGGCCGCCCTTAAGGCTCATGCCAAGGAAATCCACGAAAATACACTGCGCTATGGCGTCAGCGTAACAGAAGGCAGTAAGCTCGTCGAAGACAATCGTCTCTATAAAGATGGCAAGATGCCTCCCCTTACGGAGAAAATGGATGTTCTCAACGCTCTTTTTAGCAGTATGCTGAAAAAGGAGAATCTTGACTTGAAGGTCCGTACCCTTCGCGTAGCAAAAGATGAGGGAAAGGTTACCATTGGGAATCCGACCCTCTTTTTCCGAGCGGTCGACCTGTCGGATTATAAGATTGTTGAGCTTGGAAAGAATCGGCGCGTTGCTATACCCGTGGAGTTCATCGTTCTTCATCGAAAGGATGCGGAAAAGGCTTTGAGCCTCGTTCCGCTTGGCTATCTGGAAGAAGATAGGAATGGGAAGAAAACCTATGCTCTGCTTGATTTTGAACATTACAGTACAAAGGAACTCGGCGCCCTCAAGGAAACGAAGGACCTAGTGAAAGCGCGTCGGACAAAAATTGCTAAGGAAAGCCGTGATGAGGCCATCGCAGGCCTTCTATTTGCAATGAAGCAAGAATCTGCAGCAGCTCCTTCCAAGGCAGCTGCTCTGCAATAACAATAGAGGGGGAAGCCATCTATGAAAAAGCATATTACTGAGAAAACCCTGATGAAAAAGACCTTGCTTGCCCTTGCTGCCATGAGTGTCAGCATGAGCATCTTTGCTGCCGGCTGCGGCTTTGCGGGAAAAGCTCCGGAAAAGGAGAACTCGACGTCCAAGCCCGCTGTCACGCAAGAACAGAAAATGCAGGAAGTCGAAAAGAATATGAGCTCGGCGCGCAATACGCCGATTGTGAAGGCCGCCAAGAAGGTTGGTCCTACGGTTGTTGGAATCACAAACAAGGCCTTGGTACGGGATTATTTCAACAGGACCCAGCTTGTTGAAAAGGGCGTCGGGTCAGGTGTCATCTACAGTAAGGATGGGCTTATCGCGACCAATAACCATGTCGTCGAAGGCGCCAAGGAACTTGTCGTCAGTCTGCCGGACGGAAGGACTTATCCGGGCCGCGTGTTGGGGACGGATCCAACGACGGATCTTGCTGTTGTAAAGATTGATGCCAAGGAAGATCTGCCTGTTGCTGAATTTGGCGATTCCGACAGTCTGATGGTCGGTGAGCCTGCCATTGCCATTGGCAATCCCCTGGGTCTTGAATTCCGCGGTTCGGTTACAACGGGCGTCATCAGTGCTCTCAACCGTTCTGTCGATGTGGGGGAACGAAATTTTAAATTGATCCAGACCGATGCTGCCATTAATCCGGGCAATTCAGGCGGAGCCCTTGTCAACGCCGATGGGCAGGTCATTGGAATCAACAGTGCCAAAGTCGCCGTAAGCGGTGTTGAAGGCATTGGTTTTGCCATTCCCATCAACGAAGCAAAGCCAATCCTGGAAGCGCTGGCAAAAAATGGGCGGGTTGCCCGTCCCTTTCTCGGTGCCAGCCTCATCGATGAAGAAACAGCTCAGCGACTGGGGTTTGGACTCGATCTTCGGGGCGGTCTCTTTGTTGCGAAACTGGTGGCCGGCGGACCTGCTTATCAAGGCGGGATCAGACCTAATGACATTATTCTTAAGTTTAATGGAAAGGCTGTGAAGACCGTGGCCGCCCTTCGGGATGCCCTGAATGCCTGCAAGGTCGGTGACACGGTGCCTGTCACGATCCTTCGCGGCGATGATGAAGTGGATAAATCCGTGACGCTGACGGAAATCCCGAGGACCAACTCGTGATTCGCATCACCCTTGCCTGTGTAGGGCGCCTCAAGGAAGACTATCTAAAACGTGCCGAAGCGGAGTTTGTAAAACGTCTCGGCGCCTATTGTCAGCTTGAGACCAAAGTCATCATGGAGGAAAAGATGCCGGATCGGGTATCTTCCCAAGAAGAAAGGCAGATCCTTCAAAAGGAAACAGACCGTCTTTTACGGATCATCCCGGAGCATTCTTTCGTCATTCTCCTTGATCTTAGGGGAAAGGAACTTTCTTCCCCTCAGTTTTCGCAGAAATTGGAAGCTCTTATGGTCCAAGGTGTCAGCCACCTGACTTTTGTCATTGGCGGTCCTTTTGGGTATACCGATGAACTGCGGAAAAGGGCCGATTTTCGTTGGTCCTTTTCACCGCTTACTTTTACCCATCAAATGATTCGTATCCTTCTTTTGGAGCAGGTTTATCGTGCCTTCAAGATTATGCGAAACGAAAAATATCATCACTAAGGAACCTACCGTATGAATCGAAAAGTTGACCTACATCTTCATACCATTGCGTCGGATGGTAGCTGGACGCCCCGGGAAGCGGTTCTTGCCGCCAAAAAGGCAGGACTCGGAATCATGGCTGTGACCGATCATGATTCTCTTGGAAGCGTGGCTCCTGTCATGAAACTTGCCCCCAAAGAGGGCATCGAGGTGATTGCCGGCGTTGAGATGTGCAGTACTTATGAAGGGCGCTGCTTTCATATCCTAGGCTATGGGTTTGATTGCTCGAACCCTATTCTTCTAGCACATCTTGCCCATAACTGCCGTCTTTTGGAAGAAACGGATGAAAGGGCCATTGGAATCCTATCTGAAGAAGGCTGGCCCGTTTCCATCAAGGAGTATCGGGCCTATGTCTATGATCCGCGCCGCGGCGGTTTCAAGGCCCTCTTTTATCTCATCGATAAGGGGCTATGCCGGGATGTAAAGGACTTTTTCAGCCGTATCTTCATTAAGAAGCGGGGCCTTGATTTTCCTGTTTTTCCCTCTATCGAAGAGACCGTGGCGACCCTTCACAAAGCTGGCGGGGTGGCCCTTTTGGCCCATGCGGCAAGCCACTTTCATGGCCCGGGGCTTGCTAGGACTTTGGAGGCAGTAGGGGAAAAGCCTCTTGATGGCTTTGAATGCTATCATCCTGCCCACAGCAAGGAAGATACAAAGACCCTCCTTGCCTACTGTCAGCAGCACCATAAGCTCATCAGCGGCGGCAGCGACTGTCACGGCCGTTTTGTTGACGGGCGCATCATCGGTCATCCGGATATCCATGAATCGGAAATCCGCCTCTTCTAAAGAGGAACGGACCTATGGTAAAATAATTAGAGCGGACATGGCGCGCCTTTTGTGGAGCGCCTTTTTCTTTAGCACTGTCAAGAAAAGGGGAGAACAACATGACAAAAGCTAAGGTTTATATGACGGATTTTCGTGTTCCTGTGGGACTTAGCCTGCCGGAAAAGCTCAAGCGCCTGTGTCGTCGTGCGGGTATGGAAAAGGAAATTGATTTTGGAGGAAAGTATATGGCCATTAAGATGCATTTTGGGGAACTGGGCAATCTGGCATCCCTGAGACCCCAGTACGTCCATGCGCTGGCAGACCTTGTAAAGGAAGCCGGCGGCCTGCCCTTTTTGACAGACTGCAATACCCTGTATCCCGGCAGCCGTAAAAATGCGCTGGAACATCTTGAATGTGCAGCCCTAAATGGCTACAACCCGATTACAACGGGCTGTCAGGTCCTCATTGGTGATGGGCTGCGAGGCACCGATGAAGTGGAGGTCCCGGTTCCAGGAGGGGAGTATATCAAGAAGGCAAAGATCGGCCGCGCTATCATGGATGCTGACGTCTTCATCAGTTTGGCGCATTTCAAGGGCCACGAATCAACGGGTTTTGGCGGTGCCATCAAGAATATCGGCATGGGCTGCGGAAGCCGGGCCGGCAAGATGGAGCAGCACTCTTCTGGAAAACCTGTTGTCGATGAGTCGCTCTGCCGTGACTGCAAACGCTGCGCCAAGGAATGCGGTTCGGATGCCATCACTTACGAAAAGGGCAAGGCCCACATCGATAAGACGCGATGCACTGGCTGCGGCCGCTGTATCGGGGCGTGTTCCTTTGATGCCATTGAAACCGTGGAGTGGGATGCCAACGAGCTGCTTGACCGTAAGATGGCGGAATATGCCTTGGCCGTCGTTCATGGTCGGCCTGCTTTCCATGTGAACCTCATTGTCGACGTGTCGCCCAATTGTGACTGCCATGGGGAAAATGACGCGCCTATCCTGCCTAACCTCGGCATGTTTGCGTCCTTTGATCCTGTCGCCTTGGATCAGGCCTGTGCGGACGCCTGCCTTGCCGCTTCTCCCTTGATGAACAGTCAACTTTCTGATCATCTGGCCGAGAAGGGATGGGAGAACCATCAAGATCATTTTCTTGACAGCAATCCCCGTGTCGATTGGAAAACGACGCTGGAGCATGCAGAAAAGATCGGTCTTGGTACCCGCGACTATGAACTTGTGGTCATGAAATAAGGAGAAGTTATGTCCGATTATCAAATCAGCCCCGTCTATCCCGGCGATACCCGTACCTTGGCAGATGTTAAGGCTTTGCTGCAGCAGGAAGGAATTCGCCTTGATTCCCATGTGGATTACACTTGCGTCATGTACGATGAAGAGTACCATGCTATCGCCACGGGCAGCTGCTTTGGCAATACCCTGCGCTGCCTGGCTGTTAGCCATGACCATCAGGGTGAAAGCCTCATGAATGAGATTGTGTCCCATCTCATCCAGTATGAATATGACCGAGGAATCATCCACCTCTTCCTTTATACAAAATGTTCATCAGCCCTCTTTTTTGGAGATCTGGGTTTCCATGAAGTTGCCCGGGTGCCAGATCAGGTTGTTTTTATGGAAAAGGACCCGAATGGCTTTACCTGCTATTTGGATCACCTGGCGGAAAAAAAGACGCCCCAAGGGCGCATTGCTGCTATTGTAATGAATGCCAATCCCTTTACCTTGGGACACCGTTATTTGGTGGAGCAGGCCTGTAAGGAAAATGATTGGCTCCATCTTTTCATGGTCAGTGAAGATGCCAGCTATTTTCCCTATGCGGTCCGTAAGCGGCTCATCAAAGAGGGGACTGCCGACCTTAAGAATATCATTTATCATGACAGCGGTCCCTATATTATCAGCAGTGCCACGTTCCCCAGCTACTTTCAAAAAGATGATTTGGCGGTCATAGAAAGTCATGCCAACCTGGACCTTGCTATTTTTGTAAAGATTGCCGAGCGGCTCGGCATCAAGGCTCGCTATGTGGGGGAGGAACCGACAAGTACCGTCACGCGACGCTATAATGAAATCATGGCCCAGCGCCTTCCTGAAGCGGGTATCTGCTGCCGCATCATTCCCCGCAATGTAAAAGACGGGGAAACAGTGAGTGCCTCAACGGTCCGCCGAGCCCTGCATGACGGGGATTGGGAGACCGTGGCCCGCATGGTTCCGGAAGTCACCCTTGCATTTCTACAAAGTGACGAAGCTCGTCCCATCCTAGCCCGCATCTGCAAGGATGACCTCAAAAATATTGTTCATTACTGATATCAAAGAGGCTGTGAAGAAATGATGGATTCTGATGTGTACCCCAAAAACTGGACGCATATAAATTAGTTAAATGGCATTAGTGGATGTTTCCCGATATATTTCGGGAGGCATCCATTTTGTTTTTTTCTGAATCCTTTCCTTGTTGAAATAATGAATGTATTCTTTCACTGCTTTAGCAAATACCTTGAACGAGGTGTATTCTTTTTCGCTTCCGTAATACATTTCATTTTTCATCCGACCAAAAAAGGTCTCCATAATACTGTTGTCATAGCAGTTGCCCTTACGCGACATTGACTGTATAATTCCATGCTTTTTCAATTCACTTCTGTAATATTCATGCTGATACTGCCATCCCTGATCCGAGTGCATAATTAAACCCTGTAAATTCCTGAATTTCTTAAAAGCTCGGTTCAGCATCCTTTTGATTTGGTTAAGATTAGGAATCATCGATAAATCATAGGAGATGATTTCGTTCGTATTCATATCCAGGATGGGGGAAAGGTAGCATTTTCCCCATGAGAAATGAAACTGTGTTACATCCGTTGTCCATTTCTGCAGTGGCCTATCCGCTTTAAAGTTTCTCTGGATGATGTTGCCGGCCACTTTCCCGACTTCTCCTTTATACGAATGGTACTTTTCTTTCGGACGCTTGCCAAACAGCTTCAGGTCATGCATGATACGCTGCACCCGTTTGTGATTGATATGGAAGCCGCGGTTCACCAGCTCGTGACAAACGCGCCGAACACCATATCTCTGCTTATTTTCCTCGAATATGTGACAGATTGTTTCCGTAATTGATTTGTTTCTTTCTTCTACACGATCGGTACGCTTCAATTCATAGTAGTAGGTCGACTTCGCTAATCCCGAGAATTTTAACAGGTACTTTAACGGGTGTCCTTCCTGGCGGAGTTCCTGGATGATTGCTGCCTTTTTGCCTTGAGCTGCGCAGCCCATTTTTGTCGTCTCAAGGCGATTTGTTTTTTTATTACAGCATTCTCCGCTTTTATGTAGGCGTTCTCTGCGCGCAGACGAATTAATTCTTCCCGTTCACTTTCATTTAATGGTTTGGGGCTCTTCGTATTTCTTTTCATGGGCTGATCCTTTCTATGCTGACCTTTCTTTTTACTTACGAGCCCATTATACCCCTCTTCTCTGTATTTACGAACCCATTGGTACAAAAGACTATAGCTCATACCATATTGACAGGCGACAGCCATCATTGACTGTCCGGCATTTACTTGTGAAACCAATTCAAGTTTCTCCTCTGGGGACCATGCCTTGTAATGTGCTTTGTGACACAATGCTTCCGGTCCGCCAGCCTGTTCGATACGATTCCAAGTACGAATCTTGTTACGAAAATTTGCTGTTTTAATTCCTTTAGGTGTTTTTACCCACTTACCTTGACGATAAAGTTCTACACACATCAGCTTAAATTCAGTCGTATAACGCAAAATGTACCCTCCTTACTGGGTGTCCAGTAAAGAGGGTACATTTCATTCATTTTTTGCGGCCTCTTTTTTTCTTTTCTTGGTAATTTGATTTTTCCTTGGCAAGGTGGACATGGCTGTCTTGATGGCAGGACGTGGGAGGTAACGGCACGTGGGTAGAAGGAAAAGCCCCCAGGCAAGGCTCTCCTACGTGAAACGAATCCTTGTACGATGAGGCATGGATCCACGGTTTCCAAGTCATCTTTCTTAAGCTATGGGTTCACACTCTGTATCCATTCGGCCTGATTCCTGGTCTGAGGAATGACCAGTGTGCCCCTTGCTATTCCTACTGTTTTCGGGTATAATAAATTGTCAAAATTCCATATGCTCATCAAGAGTGGCGGAGGGAATGGCCCTATGAACCCACAGCAACCATGGCCTCATGGCCAACGGTGCTAAATCCTGCAATGTAATGATTGTAAGATGAGAGAAGATAAGGACTCTCATCGTGAGAGCCTTTTTTCTTACCCAAAGGAGGAATCATGAGAAAATTCTTTACGTCAGAATCCGTAACCGAGGGACATCCTGACAAAATTGCCGATCAGATCTCTGACGCTGTCCTGGATGCTATCCTTGCCAAAGATCCCTATGCCCGCGTTGCCTGTGAAACGCTTGTGGCAACCGGTCAGATCCATGTGGTTGGGGAAATTTCCACGGACTGCTATGTTGATATTGCCAAGATTGCCCGCCAGACCGTTATTGATATCGGCTATGACCGTGCCAAATACGGGTTTGATGGATCGACCTGCGGCGTCCTCATCTCCATTGATGAACAGTCCCCGGATATTGCTCAGGGCATCAATGAATCGGATGAAGCCAAGCAGGGTAAAGAGGACAGTGATGACAAGATCGGTGCCGGTGATCAGGGCATGATGTTTGGCTATGCCACGGATGAAACGCCGGAATATATGCCGCTTCCCATTTCGCTGGCCCACCGTTTGGCCCGTCGCTTGGCTGAGGTTCGCAAGAATGGAACCCTGCCTTACCTGCGTCCTGATGGAAAGACACAGGTGACCGTAGAGTATGACGGCGATTGCCCTATCCGCGTCGATACGATTGTTGTGTCGGCCCAGCACAGCGAAGAGGTCAGTCAGGAAACCCTGCGTCGGGATATCATGGAACAGGTCATCCGTCCCATTGTTCCCGAGGGGTTCCTCGATGAAAAAACCAAATACCATATCAATCCGACAGGCCGTTTTGTAATCGGCGGCCCCCAAGGTGACTCCGGACTGACAGGCCGGAAGATCATTGTTGATACCTATGGCGGCATGGCCCGTCACGGCGGTGGTGCGTTCTCCGGTAAAGATCCAACGAAGGTGGATCGTTCCGCTGCTTATGCAGCCCGTTATGTAGCAAAGAATGTTGTTGCAGCTGGACTTGCCAAACGCTGCGAAATCCAGCTTGCCTATGCCATTGGTGTGGCTCGGCCCGTTTCCATCAGCGTCAATACGTATGGAACAGGGGTCATCGATGATGCCCAAATTGCAGATCTCATCGAAGAGACCTTCTCCCTGACGCCGGCAGGAATCATTCGCAGCCTTGACCTGCGCCGCCCGATTTACAAACAGACCGCGACTTACGGACATTTTGGCCGGACAGACGTAGACTTGCCTTGGGAGCGGCTTGATAAAGTGGATGAACTGAAAAAGGCGTTGAATTGATATGGATTATGCAAAGGTTGCTGTCAACCTGCCCCTTAAGAACCTCTTCCGGCAATTTACCTACAAGGTTCCTCCCAGCCTGGACTTTATTGGTGAAGGCTGGCGGGTCGTGGTGCCTTTCGGACGGCAGCTCCTGGAAGGCTTCATCGTAGAGGCAGATGAAGCTCCTGATGCCAGCCTTGCAATCAAATCCATTGTCGACGTCGTCGGGACGGAACCTTGGTTTGATGAGGAGATGCTGGGAACTGCCCACTGGATTGCCCAGTACTACCTCTGTCCTTTGGCAGAGGCCCTGCGGCTTTTTATTCCTGGCAAAAAAAGCATTGCTGCCGTAGGACGCTACTATGCTGAGCCCGGTGCAGAAGGGCTCCTTTCCGAAAGGGAAAGGAGCCTTTACACCTATTTAGCCCAAGAAGGGGCCATGACACGCCGAGAGATTGCCCGTCTTGAGGGGGGGGAAGGGGCCCTTAAAGGCCTGATCACCAAGAAAGCGGTTTCCTTGACCTATGAAGTTACCTATAAACTTAAGGAAAAATTCGAACGGACCGTTGCTCTTTCGACAGATGGTCTCGCCCAGAAAGAAGCGGGGATTCTGCGCGGGAAAGGACAGCTCCTTGTTCTTTCCCTTCTGCAAGGAACGAATCCGCTTCCTGTGCGTGTCCTTGAGGACCGCGGCGTATCAGCTGGCGTCATCCGGAACCTTGTGTCAAAAGGCATCCTTACCGAAGGAAAGCAGCGGGTCCTGCGTGACAGCTACCATGCGGACGCTGCTCCCAGGGATGAAATGATCCTTACCGATGAGCAGCAAGCGGCCATCAATGCCGTCGAAATCTGCCGCAAGAGGGGAACGTTCCATACGTTTCTTTTGCGTGGGGTGACCGGAAGCGGTAAGACCGAGGTCTATCTGCGCCTGACCGATAAGGCTCTGCGGGATGGAAAACAAGTCATGGTCCTGGTACCTGAAATTGCCCTTACGGATCAGATTGTGAAACGCTTCAAGTCCTGGTTTGGCAATGCTGTCGCCGTGGCCCATTCCAAATTATCGGCCTCGGAACGGGCTGATGTCTGGGACCGGATGAGAAACGGAAAGGCCCGCGTCCTGATTGGGGTTCGGAGTGCCGTTTTTTGTCCTTTCAAGGATTTGGGACTTGTCGTCATCGATGAAGAACACGAAAGTACCTACAAGCAGGAAGAACGGCCGGGCTACAACGCCCGCCTTGTTGCCCAAGTAAGGGCCAACGCTCACGGTGCGCCTGTCGTCTTGGGTAGCGCAACGCCGGATCTGGAAACGTACTACTGGGCCCAAAAAGGACGCTATACGGAACTTATCATGAATGAGCGTGCCCATAAGGGGGCTCATCTGCCGGCCGTTTCCATTGTCGATATGCGGGAAGAGCTGCAAAAAGGCAATAAAAGCGTCTTTTCCGATACGCTCCGTGATGCCATTGAAGAGACGGTCAAGTCCGGTGAGCAGGCTATTATCCTGCTTAACCGCCGCGGTTTTTCGACTTTTGTCATGTGTCGTGACTGCGGTGAATCAATCCAGTGTCCCAATTGTGCCGTCGCCCTTGTGTATCATGCCAAACAGGCACAGCTTGTCTGTCATTACTGCGGTCACACAGAACCGGTACCTAAGGTCTGTCCCAAATGCGGGAGCAAACGGATCCGTTTTTTTGGAACGGGAACGGAAAAGGCAGAAGAGAGTCTCAGGACCCTCTGCGAAGGCATCCGTCCCTTGCGGATGGATCAGGATACGACGGCAAGGAAATTTTCCCATGAAAAGATCATGCGCGCTTTTCGCAGCGGCGAGTACAACGTCCTTTTGGGAACACAGATGGTTGCCAAGGGACATGATGTGCCCAATGTGACTCTTGTCGGAATCCTTTCTGCTGATTCCACCCTCAACTTGCCTGACTTTCGCAGCGGTGAGCGCTGTTTTGCCCTTTTGACACAGGCGGCTGGCCGAGCCGGGCGGGGGGATAAGCCGGGACGTGTTATTTTTCAGGCCTACGATGCGGAAAATCCTATCCTGCGCATGGCGGCCGAACAAGATTACGTATCCTTTGCCAGGGATGAGCTGAAGCAGCGTCAGGATCTTCAATATCCGCCGTTTGTGACCATGCTGAAGATGACGGTTCATCATGAAAGTGAGACAAAAGCCTTGGAACTTGCCCAGCGCTTTGTTAATGCCTTGGAAGCCTTTCAGTTGGAGTCTAAGGTGCCATACCAGATCCTTGGGCCCTTTCCGGCCCTTGTGCCCGTTGTTAACAGGGTCTGGCGCGTCAATGTCCTCATCAAGAGCCAGCATATGAAGCCAATCAAGGACTGGATCCGGGCTTCTGGATTTCTGGAAAATGGAAACCTATATTTTGATGTCGATCCCATCAGCGTTATCTAGAGGCCATTGCAGGGCCATCTGCAATGGCCCTTTTTGGCTTTGCGGCATTGCCGTCTAAAAACGTGCATTCCCCTGGTCATATGTGATAAAATAAAGGGTAAAATAACTGCGTCAAGGCCCACTTTTCCTGAGTGGGAAGAAAAAGACCGCATGAATGATAAAAAGGAGAGAACCATGTCCCTATTACCGATTGTAAAAGTTGGGGCTCCAATCCTTCGCGAGAAGGCAGAAGCCGTTACCCGTTTTGATAAGAAATTGGAAAAGACCCTGAAAGCCATGGCTGAATCCATGTATGCCAACAACGGCTGTGGCCTGGCTGCTCCCCAAATTGGCCTTTCCAAGCGTATGATTGTCATTGATGCCGACGATGGGGCAGGCATCCGGGAGTTTGTAAATCCTGTCCTTTCTGAATTCAAAGGCGAGGAAATCGATACGGAAGGATGCCTCAGCGTGGATGATTATGAAGGGGAAGTTAAACGCGCGGCTGAAGTGACGGTCCGGTTCCAGGACCGCAAAGGCGGTCATTGGCGCCTTACAGCAAGCGGGCTCCTAGCTCGTGCCCTGCAGCATGAATGTGATCATTTGGATGGGATCCTCTTCATTGATCGGGCCTTGAGCCTGAGCCCCAAAAGGAAGGCGGAATAAATCGTGAAGCTTGTATTTATGGGAACCCCGGAATTTGCTGCCTCCAGTCTCCGGGCCTTAGTGAAACAGCAAAAACATGAGATTCTTGCTGTTGTGACCCAGCCGGACCGTCCCAAGGGACGGGGCCATAAGCTGATGATGAGTGCGGTCAAGGAATATGCCCTTGCCGTGAATCTGCCGGTCCTTCAACCGGAACGGGTGAAAGATCCGGCCTTTATGGAAGAAATGAAGCGCCTTTCCCCTGATTTGATCGTCGTAGCGGCTTTTGGACAGTTCCTGCCCAAGGCTCTATTGGACCTGCCGCCTTTTGGCTGCATCAATGTCCATGCTTCCCTGCTGCCGGCCTACCGCGGCGCCGCACCTATTCATTATGCAATCTTAAAGGGCGAGAAAAAAGCTGGCGTGACCATTATGCAGATGGATACCGGAATGGATACAGGCGCCATGCTGGAAAAAGTTTCCGTGCCCATTGGGCCGGAAATGACGCAGGGTGAACTTCATGATGAATTAAAGGAAAAGGGCGCTGCCCTGCTTCTTCAGACCATTGATGACCTATCAGCAGGGACCGTGACCGCAGAACCCCAAGAAGAGACCAAAGCAACGTACGCATCGCTGATCACGCGGGATATGGAACATCTTGACTGGACGCTTTCTGCAGATACCCTTCACAATCAGATTCGTGCCTTTAACCCCTGGCCGGGCACGTATACGATTCTGCCGGACGGCAAACGACTGAAGGTTTGGAAGAGCCATGTTCTTCCCGGATCGGCTGAGCAAGCTCAACCAGGACAGATCCTCGAGGCAGACAGCAAGGGCTTTCACATTGCCTGCGGCACGGGCGTCCTTGCTGTCCTTGAATGTCAGCCTGAAGGCAAACGGGCAATGGCGGCCCAGTCATTTGTAAATGGTCAGCAGATTGCAGTTGGAGAGATCCTTTCGTAAGGAATGATAATCGTGAGTAGACCTAAGAAACGGCTTTTTATTGTGCTTATTTCCCTTGCCGCCCTTCTTATGGGCGGAGCAGCGTATGGCCTGTGGCACATCATGGTTCCCGGTCTTGCCGCATTACATCCCGCCTTGCCCCTTGTTGTGGGTCTTGCAGTTCTTTTTCTTGCCCTCAGCCTTTTTGTGGGGATTGGTGGGATTGTCCTGGCCATTCTGGGATTCCCTACGATCCGGTTCTTTTATTTCTGGGCGTGGAATGTCATCAACCTGATTTACCCCATTGCCATCTTCCTTGGGGAGATGATGCACATTTCAAAGATGCGGATAGAGCAGTCTTTTATCGAAGTGAGCAACCATTTGGTCCGGCGCCAGCACATCAAAGTGCCTGCGGACCGTCTCATGATTCTCACGCCTCACTGCCTGCAGCTGGATACCTGTCCCTACAAGGTTACACGGGACATCCATAACTGTCATCAATGCGGTCGCTGCGGCGTTGGGGACCTGCTTCATCTATCCCAGAAATATGGCGTTCATGTCTATATCGTAACCGGCGGAACCCTTGCCCGGCAGGCCGTAAAGAAGGTGCGTCCGAAGGCTATCCTAGCCGTGGCCTGTGAGCGCGACCTTACAAGCGGTATTCAAGATGTCTTTCCCATGCCCGTCATTGGCGTCTTGAACCGGCGTCCCAATGGGCCCTGTTTCAACACCAGTGTAGATATTGATGCCATCGAAGAAGAAATCAAGACCTTTATCAGTGGAAAGGATAATGACCATGCATGATGCCCAAAATCCAAGGGAACTGGCCCTGCTTGTCCTCGATGAGATCTATGAACGCGGTGCCTATGCAAATCTTGCCCTGAATAAGGCCCTGAGGGGAAATGGGTTGTCTTCGCTCGACCGTAAACTGTGTACGGAACTTGTCTACGGAACCGTGAAGACAACGGGGACCCTTGATTGGTACCTGTGCAGGGTCATCAACCGTCCCTTTCGGAAGATGGCACCTCGTCTGCGCACCATCCTCCGTATGGGGGCTTATCAGATCCTTTATCTCGAACGTATCCCAGATTCGGCCGCTGTCAATGAGTGTGCCAACCTGGCCCGTTATTATGTGAATGAAAACAGTGTCAAGCTCGTGAATGGGGTCCTGCGCCAACTGTCACGGACCAAGGCTACATGGCAGTTCCCGCAGAAAGAAGAGGACGCGACACTGCGTCTGGCCCTTACTTATTATCATCCTGAGTGGCTCGTGCGACGCTGGAAGTTCCGCTTTGGACTTCCCGAAGCGGAGGCTATGTGTGCTTATGATAATGCAGTTCCGTCCCTTTGCCTGCGCGTCAATACCCTTTTCATATCCAGAAAGACCCTCTTGGAGCGGCTCCAGGCTGATGGCTGTGAGGTGGAACCTTCCAAATGGTCACCTGACGGGATTGTTTGCCGGCATTTACCCAGCCTTGAAACCCTCATGAAGGAATGGGGACGCTTCCTTTACATCCAAGATGAAAGTTCCATGCTGGATGCAGATGTGCTTGCCCCTAAACCGGGGGACTTGGTCCTTGATTTTTGTGCTGCCCCAGGCGGCAAGACAACCCATCTGGCGCAAAAGATGGAAAACAAGGGGAAAATCATTGCCATGGATATCCATGACCATCGTCTTACCCTTATTGAAGAAAATGCGACTCGTCTTGGGATCACGAATATCCGTGCCCTGCTTCATGATGGAACAAAGCCCCTTCCTGGTTTTGAAAATCGGGCTGACGCGGTTCTTGTCGATGCGCCTTGTTCGGGGCTCGGTGTCCTTAACCGTCGGGCAGAAGCGCGCTGGACCAAAAAGGAACGGACCCTCAGTCAGTTCCCACCCCTCCAGAAAAAGATCCTTGCCCAGGCCGCGGCTTGTGTGAAGCCCGGCGGCAGGCTCCTATACAGTACCTGTACCTTGGAACGGGATGAGAACAGCCGTGTCCGCACGGCCTTTCTGGAAAGCCATCCTGAATTTCGCAGCAAGGCCTTCCTCCATCCTGTGACGGGAGAGCGGGTGGAAGAACTCCAGATCCTTCCCTGGCGGGATGGTATTGATGGGTTCTATCTGGCCCTGTTTGAGAAGGTGGAATGAAATGACAAAAAAAGAAATCTTGGGCCTTACCCTTGAGCAGATGCAGGATGAATTCCTTGCTTTAGGACTCAAGAAGTTTCGGGCGGAGCAAGTTTTCCGTTGGATCTATGAAAAAGGGGCGACGACCTTTGAAGAAATGACAAACCTTTCCAAGGAGAATCGGTCCCTTCTTGAAGGAACCTATAGCATCCTTTCCGGCGCGGTGAAAGTTCTTCGCACGTATGATTCTGCGGACAGGCTCACTCACAAGGTCCTTCTTGGTCTTTCTGACGGGGCGTCGGTCGAGACGGTCCTTATGCATCATGACTATGGTTACAGCGCGTGTCTTTCCAGTCAAGTGGGCTGCGCCATGAACTGTACCTTCTGCGCCAGCGGTCTTCATGGTTTCATGCGTAATCTTACGGCTGGAGAAATCCTCGCCCAGCTTTACTATTTCGATCATGTTCTCCTCCCCAAGGGAGAACGTGTCAGCCGTATCGTCATCATGGGGAGCGGAGAGCCCATGCTGAACCTTGACAATGTGTTGGCTGCTCTTGACTTGATGCATCATGACAAGGGACAATGCATCAGCTACCGCAATATGACGATTTCGACCTGCGGTATTGTTCCCGGCATTGAAGAAATGACGCGGCAGGGACGGACCATCAATCTTGCGGTTTCCCTCCATGCGGCAACTGGCGCTTTGAGGGACCGCCTTATGCCTATCAACGGGAAGTATCCTTTTCCTGAGGTGATTGACGCAGCCAGCCGTTATGAAAAGATGAATGGCCGGCAGGTCATGTATGAATATATCCTCCTTGCGGGTATCAATGATCGTGAGGAAGACGCCCGGGCTCTTGCTGAGGCCCTTTCGGGCAAGGAATGCGTTGTCAATCTCATTCCGGCCAATCCCGTCCCGGAAAAAGGCTTTAGACGCCCAGAAGACCGGGATGTGGACCGCTTTTTCCAGTACCTCAAGAAGCGTCATATCAATGTGACGGTCCGGAAGGAAATGGGCAAGGATATCAATGCCGCCTGTGGACAGCTCCGGGCCAGCCAGTTGAAGGAGGAACAAGCATGATTGCAGTCAGCCGGACCAATCGCGGTCTTGTGCGTCATAACAATGAGGACAGTGTCCTTGTCCGGGAACCAGACCTTTTTGCCATTGCCGATGGCATGGGTGGGGCCGATGCCGGGGAAGTAGCAAGTTATGAGGCCGTCCATCTTTTGGAAAGCCTCGATCTTTCCCAGGTGGACCGTACAAACATTCTTTCCTCCCTGGAAACGGCAATCATTCGGATCAATAAAAAGATTTTCGACCTTGCCAGTGAAAAAAAAGCACTTTCCGGTATGGGGACTACCTTGACGGCCCTTTACCTGCCGAACCGGGAAACGGCCTATGTGGCCCATGTAGGAGACAGCCGAATCTATCTTTATGGAGAGGGACTGCTCCGGCAGGTCACGAGCGACCACAGCTATGTGGCAGAACTCCTGCGCCATAAGAAAATTACGGCTGAGGAGGCACGGACCTCTTCCCAGAAGCACGTCATTACCCGTGCTGTGGGGGTGGAGCCAACTGTGGCTGTCGATACCTTTGAAATCCTCTTGGGCAGTGCCCAGAAGCTGCTCCTGTGTTCCGATGGACTCACCAATATGATTTCCGAAGCCGAGATTGAACGGATCATGGGAGACCGGAATCTTGACCGGCTGGCTGATGGCCTTATGAATGGGGCCATGACGGCCGGCGGTGACGATAATATTTCCTTTATCATCATTGATCTGGAGGCTGCGGAATGGAAGAAAGAATAACCCTCAATCATCGTTATGAAATCATTGATAAAGTGGGCGGCGGCGGTATGGCCGAAGTGTTCCATGGATATGATACGGTTCTTCATCGTGACGTGGGCATCAAGATCCTGCGGGATCAGTTCATTCAGGACAAGGACTTTGTCGCTCGTTTCCGGCAGGAAGCCTGCAATGCAGCCGGTCTTTCTCACCCCAATATTGTCAATATCTATGATTTTGGCAGTGAACACGACATCAACTACATCGTTATGGAATATGTCGTAGGCAGGACCCTCAAGGAAGTCATTACCGATAGCGGTGCCCTTGATTACCAAACGGCTGTCAAATATGCCATTGGCATTGCATCAGCCCTGAAGCAGGCCCATGACCATGCCATCGTTCATTGTGACGTCAAGAGCCAGAATATCCTCATTGATACGAAAGGGGTCGCCAAGATTACTGACTTTGGGATTGCCCGTGCCTTTGGGCAGCCCTCAGAGTCCGAAGAACGGGGCGTCATTGGTTCCGTCTATTATCTATCGCCGGAACAGGCCGCAGGAAAACCGGTAACGGCTCAGTCAGATCTTTATTCCCTTGGCGTCGTCCTTTTTGAGATGCTTACCGGGCAGCTTCCCTATGACGGGGATACGCCGGCTGAAGTGGCGCGGCAGCACCTGACTTCACCGACGCCCTCGGCCCGTCGCTATGACCCGGAAATTCCCTATGACCTAGACGCTATTGTAACCAAGGCCCTTGCCAAAAATCCCCTGCTTCGCTATAAGACGGATGATGATTTCCTAAGTGACCTTCGCCGCGTGGAGACGCGTCTGCGTAAGGCGGAAACGGCTGCGGAAGAATCGCTTTCCCCTCACCATAAAGGGGTGAGTGACGAAACCATCATTATTCGCAGCGAGGAAATGGGGGACGGCCTTTTGCATAAAACGCCGCTGCGGGATGAAAATCCAGACAACGGAGCTGCCGCGGGTGAAAAGGAGCCGCCCAAGAAGAATAAAACCAAGAAGATGCTGGGCCTTTTCATTGGCGCCATCTTTCTGCTGTCGGCCCTTATTTATGGCCTTGTCGGATATTCCAGCGGGGATATTGCCGTGCCGGACGTCAAGGGAAAGACCCTTGTGGAAGCGGAAGCCATCCTTAAGGACAATAACCTTGATTTTACATTGAAGGAAGAATTTGATGCCAAGGTGCCAACCGGAACAGTCATCAAACAGAGCCCTGGTGCTGGAAGCCATGTCAAAGCTGGCCGGAAGATCCAGCTGACGGTCAGCAAGGGAGCTGAACCTGGTGTGGTTCCCGACCTAAAAGGCAAGAACCTGGCCGAGGCAACCGAAATGCTCCATGCAGCAAAGCTTGCTGTTGGGAAAGTGACCGTTCAATACAAGGAGGGGGCTGCTCAAGGAGCCGTACTCAGTCAGGATATCGAAGCCGGGAAGAAAGTGGCTGCTGGAACCAAAGTGGACTTGGTGGTCAATATCTCCAAGGGACAGAGCGTCGTACCGGACCTTAAGGGCCTTACCCTTTCGGATGCCCGGGAACGGCTGTCTTCCATGGGCCTTATGGTAGGCAGTGTCACGACCAAGGAAGACAGCGCCCCTAAGGGTACCGTCATAGGAGCTGAACCGGAATTTGGCAAAGTTCTTTCCGAAGGCAGTGTGGTTACTCTCATTGTTTCCGGCGGTAAAAAAGAAGAAAAGAAACAGAAGGAAACTAGTGGGACTCCTTCCCAAGCCGCAAAGACCTATACCGTTTCCTTTACGGTTCCTGGCAGCGGCAGTGCCAAACAGGTGAAAATCGTGGCCAGTGATGCCACAAGTTCCCGCGTCCTTTATTCGGGGTCCGCTGCGCCAGGAACCCGCCTTAGGGAAACCGTAACGTTGGGACAGGATGCCAGTGTCCAGTTCTATGTCAATGGCGCGCTAGTGGAGGATCGTTCCCTTTGAGTGAGATTACAGGCAGAATCATCAAGACCTATAACGGATACTATTACGTCCTGGGGCGTGACGGTGTTACTTATACCGCAAAGGTTCGGGGGCGGCTCAAAAAAGCTCGCTTCCTTCTTGCCGCCGGAGACTGGGTGACCTTGGAGACAAGGGGCGAAGAAGGCATGATTGAAACTATCCTGCCGCGCAGGAACCTCCTTCAGCGCCCCTTGGTTGCAAACCTGGATTGGCTTTTTGCCGTCTTTGCTGCTAAAGATCCTGCCCCAAGTTTCCTTCTCATTGATAAGCTCCTGGCCCTGGCTGAAGCCTATGACATCCCTGCCGCCCTTGTTATCAATAAGTGTGATCTGGCAGCGGAAGGCTTTCTTGAACAGATACGAGCCATCTATGAACCGTTAGGCTATCCTGTCTATTTTGTCGAAGCTCGAAAGGGAAAGGGTCTTGACCCCATTCGAGCAAAGATGACCGGTCTCACATCGGCTTTCGGCGGCCCTTCCGGGGCAGGAAAGTCGACCCTCCTCAACCATTTGGACCCGTCTTTGACGCTTGAAACAGGCGCCGTCAGTGAAAAGATTGGCCGAGGCCGTCACACAACGCGTTTTGCGCAGCTTCTTCCTTTTGCAGGGGGCTTCATTGTCGATACGCCGGGTTTTGGCAATATTGACCTGCGAGAATTAGAATTGCCTTCTGTCGAAGCGGGTTTTCGCGAATTGGCCCCTTATGCAGGACAGTGCCGCTTTACGGGCTGCACTCACACCCATGAACCGGATTGTGCCGTCAAAGCCGCACTTCAAGAAGGAAAGATTGCCCAAAGTCGGTATGATTCCAGTATCATGATCCGTCAGGAATTGGCGGAACAAAAGAAAAGAGGTAAAAAACGATGACGCTTGTAGCACCTTCCATCCTATCGTCTGATTTTTCCTGTCTTGCCGACGAAACGGCCCGCATCAAGGCGGCCGGTGCCGACTGGGTCCATATTGACGTCATGGACGGACGCTTTGTACCCAACCTGACCTTTGGAGCGCCTGTAGTAAAATGTCTGCGTAAGAAGACCGATATGTTCTTTGACTGTCATCTCATGGTGGAACAGCCGGAAAATTATGTGGATGCTTTTGCAGCTGCTGGCGCTGACATGATTGTCATCCACACCGAAGCAACGAAACACCTTCATCGTGTCCTGGAAGCCATTCATGGCAAGGGCATCAAGGCTGGTGTCGCCCTGAACCCTGCTTCTCCTCTTTGCCTTGTGGAAGAAGTCCTCCCTTATGCGGATATGGTTCTTATTATGTCCGTGAATCCTGGTTTTGGAGGACAGAAGTTCATTGAAACGAGCATTGATAAGATTCACCGCTTGAAAGAACGCATCAAACAAGGCGGTTATAAGACCCTGATTGAAGTGGATGGGGGAATCAATAAGGAAACCGGCAAGGCTGTGCGGGAGGCTGGCGCGGATGTCCTTGTTGCTGGGTCCTATATTTTTGGCTCCCCTGACATGAAAAAGGCAATTAGTTATCTGCGCTAATCATGAATAGACACGAATTTTGGTCCTGCCATAAAAGGAAGGTCAAGTATACGCTCGGGATTGTCTTTGCTGTTATCGTGGGCCTTTTTGCCGTGGCTTACGCCTTGAGTCTCCAGGCGGCTGCCATCTTTAATATGATTGCCGCCCGTCAGCACTTCTTGGAAGGCACCATTACCGTAGGGCGCCTTACGGCAACCCCTTTGGGTCATGTTCACTTTGAGGATCTTGTCTGGACCTTGGATGAAAGCGGTACGAAAGTAACGGTTCCTGATGGTCATTTCCATGTAAAACCCTTGGATCTGATCATGCGCCGTCCTTCGACATCGACCATCACAAATGTAGAACTGAACGGAGCCAGCATCGAGCTCTCCTTTGACAATAAGATGCATATACGCGGCTTCCATATGGTGGAACCGAAGAAAGAAAAAAAGGGAAAGGGAAAAAAGAAACCGAATTTTGATGTCAAAGTAAAGAATCTTGATGTGGACCTCATCCTTAATCATTGTAGGGTTACCGCATATTATAAGGAACGTGTCCATACCTTCAAGGATGTCAATGCAGCCATCCATTATGACAGCAAGGACCGCATCGATATTGACTTTTCCACGGGGGAACTGGGCGGAACCCTGGAAGGGGGCGGTGTCGATATTCAAGGATCGGTGGATTTGAAACCTGCCGTATCGACTTATGACCTCAATCTTGGCATCCGTGAACTCAATCCGTCGAGTCTGGGGACTGGACTCAACATCCATGAAACTGTGACGGCCAGTGCAGCCGTCACAGGGAAATTGCCTGAACCCATCATTATCGGTCAGCTGTATATGAAGAATCTGAACTTGCCCGGTCTTAAATTTACCAATGTAAGAGGCGATTTCAAGTACAAGGACGGTTATATTGGAGCCCAAAACGTGACGGCTGACGTTTTTGGGGGCACCTGTGATGCCTCGGGCGGTTTTAATATCGATACCAAGGCCTATGATGTCTATGTCAAAGGTCACGACCTTCATAGTGAAGATGCCGCTGGGGTTCCCTTCTTCAGGACCCTGGTCCAGCTGGATCTGACCATGAGCTGCAACGGGGACAATCGGTCCACGGTGACCTATGGGACCTTCACTTCAGGCAAGGGAATCTATGCCCTTGTAAAGTTTGATTCAATCAGTGGCGCTTTTTCCAATCAATATAAGCGGCTGAAGTTTGATGATGTGACCATTAAATCCGTATCCGGCGATATTGTGGCGCCTCAGTTTGAGCTTCTGGATGGAAAGCTTCACATGGGCGATCTCTATTATGTATCAGAAAATGGAACACGCACCAAGATCAGCTTGTTTTCCTGATGGGAGCGGGGGACCGGAGGCACATTGCCTCTCCGGCCCCCCCTTTTCTTGCGTCGGGACTTGTGTTATAATAAGGACGCAATTTCATAGGAATTGTCTTTGGGGCAGGGTGAGATTCCCAACCGGCGGTACAGTCCGCGAGCCTTCGGGCATGAATTGGTGAGATTCCAATACCGACAGTAGAGTCTGGATGAGAAAAGACAGTGTAGCCACAGAACCGTAAAGGCCGTGCTATCTCCCCGAGGAGAAGGCATGGCCTTTTTTAAGGAAGGTGAACAAATTTGACTGATGAGGAATATATGCAGATGGCCCTGGATCTTGCTGAAAAGGCCCGCGGGGCGACAAGTCCCAATCCGCTCGTCGGATGTGTCATCGTAAGTCCTGATGGACACGTGGTGGGAAAAGGGTATCATCACAAGGCCGGTGAGCCCCATGCCGAAATCAATGCCATGGACGACGCAGGCGAGAAGACTGCAGGCGCTACGGCTTATGTGACTTTGGAGCCCTGTTCCCACTATGGCAGGACGGGTCCCTGTTGTGAGGCCTTGATCAAGGCCGGTATCAAAAAAGTTGTTGCCGCGGCCACAGACCCCAATCCCCGTGTATCGGGGCGCGGCTTTCGCCGCCTTGAAGAAGCAGGTGTTGAGGTCGTAAGCGGTGTCCTTGCAGACAAAGCCTACAGGCAAAACGAGATCTTCATGCATTATATGAAGACGGGCCGTCCGTTTGTGGCTCTAAAGTACGCCATGACCCTTGATGGCAAGATTGCTACGGTTTCTGGCGATTCCAAGTGGATTACCGGGGTCAAGGCAAGAACGTATGCGCATCGCCTGCGCAGCTGGTATGACGCCATCCTGGTGGGCCGAGAAACCGTGGCCCAGGATGATCCATCCCTTACCGTACGTCTCGTGGAAGGAAAAAATCCCCTGCGTATCATCCTTGACAGCAAGGCGTCCCTTCCCTTGGAACGTAAGGTCTTTACGGATGGGGCGGCAGACACGCTTCTTGTCGTCACGCCGCAGGCCCTTCAGGAAAAGGTCAGGGCCTTTGCTGACCTGCCGGGTGTTTCGGTCCTCACGGCTGCGGAAAGGGACGGGCATGTGGATCTTTCTGACCTCCTGCAGCAACTTGCCAAAAAAGATGTGACCAGCGTCCTTGTCGAAGGAGGCAGCGATATCCATGGAGCTTTCTTTGATGCAGGCTTGGTTGAACGGGTCTATGCTTTCATTGCACCGAGCCTCATTGGCGGGAATAAAAGCCGTCCTGCCATTGGCGGTCAAGGCGCGAGCACGATGGAGCAGAAAGTGACGCTTCAGGAAGTGACCACTTTGCCCCTTGAACCTGATCTTTTGGTTACGGGCCTTACCCGTAAGGGGGTGTGACAGATGTTTACCGGTCTGATTGCTGAAATGGGTCGTGTGGATGCCCTTCGTCGGGAAGGCAGTTCTTATCGTCTGACCATTGAAGCAAAAAAGATTCCGCTGACCCTTTTTGTTGGTGAAAGTGTATGCTGCAATGGGGCTTGCCTGACAGTGACCCATTTTGATGCCCACTGCTTTACTGTAGATGTCATGCCTGAAACGGTCCGCCATACGACCATTGGTTTGTTAAAGAAAGGCGATCCCATCAATCTTGAACAGACCCTGAAACTGGGAGCCGGCCTTGATGGACACCTGGTTCTCGGCCACGTGGACGGAGTCGGTACAATTTCTCGTATTGTACCTGAAGGGATTGCTAAGGTGACAACCATAACGGCACCTAAGGAGCTCCTGCATTATATGGTGAAAAAAGGCTCCATTGCCATTGACGGCATCAGTCTTACGCTAACGGATGTGACGGAAACTGCCTTTTCCGTGTCCCTGATCCCTTTGACTGTTAAGGATACGACCTTGGGGAAAAAGAAGGTTGGTGACGCGGTGAACCTGGAAACGGACATCCTCGGAAAATATGTGGAAAAACTCATTAATCATAAATTAGATGGGGGCCTTACAAAGGCATCCCTTCTTGAAAATGGATTCCTCTAAGGAGATGAAGGATATGGAAAAAGAATATCAATTTGGGACCATCGAACAAGCCATTGCCGACATCAAAGCCGGTAAAATGGTTCTTGTGACCGATGATCCAGACCGTGAAAATGAAGGTGATCTGATCATGGCTGCTGACTTTGTGACGCCGGAAGCCATCAACTTCATGGCGACCCACGCCAAGGGCCTCATCTGTGCCCCCTGTGACGGGAAGATTTTGGATCGCCTCCAACTGGAACCTATGGTGGCCAACAACACGGATAATCATGAAACGGCCTTTACGGTTTCCATTGATCATGTCGATACCACGACAGGAATTTCGGCTGCAGAACGGGCCTATACCATCAAGAAATTAACCGATCCTAAGGCCCTGCCGGCTGACTTCCGACGCCCTGGCCATGTCTTCCCCCTGCGCAGTGTCATTGGCGGCGTCATGCGCCGTACGGGGCACACAGAAACCACGACGGACCTGTGCCGCCTTGCCGGTCTTACCCCAGCCGGAATCTGCTGCGAAATCATGAGCGAAGATGGAACCATGGCCCGTACGCCAGAACTGGCCCGTTTTGCTGAAAGATTTGGCCTTACGTTCATCACGGTGGCTGATCTGGTAGCCTATCGCAAAAAGAATGAAAAGATGGTCCACCGGATTGCAGATGTCGCCCTGCCTAGTAAGTACGGAAGTTTCCGGGCCATTGGCTACGAAAACGATTTGGATGATCTGTGTCATGTTGCTGTTATCAAGGGCGATGTGGCCGGCAAAAAGAACGTTCTTGTCCGTGTCCACTCCGAATGCCTTACGGGGGATGCCTTGGGCTCCATGCGCTGTGATTGCGGCGACCAGCTGGGTACGGCTCTGCGCATGATTGAAAAAGAAGGCTGCGGTGTCGTTCTTTATATGCGTCAGGAAGGCCGAGGCATCGGGCTTGCCAATAAACTCCGGGCCTATGCCTTGCAGGATCAGGGACTTGATACGGTTGATGCCAATGTAAAACTGGGCTTTAAACCGGATCAGCGTGACTATGGTATCGGTGCACAGATCCTTTCCGACCTGGGACTGACGAGCATCCGTCTTATGACGAATAACCCCGCCAAACGGGCCGGCCTTTCCGGGTACGGCATTACCATTACGGAAACGGTGCCAATCATTATGGAAGATAATTGTTACAATCATAAATATATGGTCACTAAGCAGGTTCGTATGGGCCATGTGCTTCATGAAAAAGATGTGGAGGTAGAAAAGAAATGAACATTGTAGAAGGAAAACTGCTGGCTCAAGGCCTCAAATTCGGGATTGTCGTCGCTCGTTTCAACGAATTCATTACGAGTAAGCTCCTTTCCGGTGCAGAAGATACCCTTGTCCGTCATGGGGCCCGTGAGGAAGATATCACGGTTGCCTGGGTGCCCGGTGCTTTTGAGATTCCCCTGGTCGCAAAGAAAATGGCCCAAAGCGGTAAATATGATGGAATCATCTGCCTTGGTGCTGTTATCCGCGGCGCAACAAGTCACTATGATTATGTCTGCAATGAAGTTTCCAAAGGAATTGCCCTTGTCAATATGGAAACGGGTGTTCCCTGCGGATTTGGCGTCCTGACCACGGAAAATATCGAACAAGCCGTTGAACGGGCTGGCACCAAAGCCGGCAACAAGGGCTCTGATACGGCCGCATCCATGATTGAAATGATCAATCTTATGAGGCAGCTCTAAAATGACCCAGGAAGATGTCCTGATTCGGGCGACTGTCGGGGATGCCCGGGTCTATGCCGTGACGACAACCCACCTGACACAATATATGAATAAAATCCACGGACTGAGTCCTGTCGCCGCAGCCGCTCTGGGCCGCACGGCAGCTGGCGCACTGCTGCTTGCAGCCACGATGAAGGACGGTGAAGGCGTGACCATCCGCTTCAAGGGCAATGGACCCTTGGGTGAGGTCATGGCCGATGCCACAAATTATACGGTTCGCGGCTTTGTGGAACATCCAGAAGTCATGCTGCCCCTTAAAAAGGGCAAACTTGATGTTGGCGGCGGTGTAGGTCATGAAGGCGTCGTTATTGTGACGCGCTGCCCGGAAAAGGGCATGCCCTTCAACGGCTATGCCCTTTTAAAGAGCGGCGAGATTGCCGAAGACCTGACAAAGTATCTCTTTGATTCGGAACAGACCCCTTCTGTCGTGGCTTTGGGTGTCCTTGTCGATAAAGATGGCTCCATTGCCGTTTCAGGAGGTTATTTTGTTCAGCCTCTTCCCGGCGCGAGCGATGAGTTCCTCGAAACGCTTGAAAATAACTGCATTACCTTGCCATACGTGACAGAACTGCTTCGTTCTGGCCACAGTCCGGAAGACATGATCCGGCTTATCGGAAAAGGTATGGCCGTGGAAATCCTTGACTGTCATCCTGTTTCCTTTCACTGCAGCTGCAGTCGGGATAAGGTCGCCCACATGCTGGAAGGACTGCCGGAAGCAGAGTTTTCTTCCATGCTGGATGATCCCCAGACCGAAGTCCGCTGCCATTACTGTGGTAAAAAATATCTCTTTACGCCGGAAGAGCTGAAGGCTCTTCCCCGGAAACACGCAAAACTTGACGACGCAAACTAATGTTTGTATAATAGAATGTGTAATTACTGACAAGGAGATGAAGGAATGAGCATGGAAACGGAAAAGGGCAAAGCCCTTGACGCGGCAGTCAAACAAATTGAAAAGGACTTTGGCAAAGGCTCCATCATGAAATTGGGGGCAGCCAGTGCCAAGATGAATATTGAAACCATTCCCACAGGAGCGTTGTCCCTTGATATTGCCCTTGGTGTAGGCGGGATTCCCCGTGGCCGTATCATTGAAATCTATGGACCAGAGTCTTCTGGTAAGACGACGGTCGCCCTTCATATGATTGCTGAGGCGCAAAAACGGGGAGGCTACGCTGCCTTCATCGATGCTGAACATGCCCTTGATCCGGAATATGCCCGCCATCTCGGTGTTGATATCGATAACCTCTTGATTTCCCAGCCTGATACGGGCGAACAAGCCCTTGAAATTTGCGATGCCCTGGTCCGCAGCGGCGCTATTGACATCATTGTCATCGACTCCGTTGCTGCCCTTGTTCCAAAAGCGGAAATTGAGGGAGATATGGGCGATTCCCACGTTGGCCTTCAAGCTCGTCTCATGAGTCAGGCCCTGCGCAAACTGACGGGAATCATTTCCAAGAGCCGTACGGCGACGGTCTTTATCAACCAGATCCGTGAAAAAGTGGGTGTCATGTTCGGAAATCCGGAAACAACGACGGGTGGCCGTGCCCTGAAGTTCTATTCGACGGTTCGTATGGATGTACGGCGTATTGAGAGCCTCAAGAGTGGCAACGACATCATCGGCAACCGGACCCGTGTCAAAGTTGTCAAGAACAAGGTAGCTCCTCCCTTCAAACAGGCCGAATTCGATATCATGTATGGAGAAGGGATTTCCCACGAAGGATGCCTCGTTGATTTGGGGGTACTTTACAACATCGTTGGTAAGAGCGGCGCGTGGTACTCCTATGGGGACGAACGCATTGGTCAGGGCCGTGAAAACACGAAAGAGTTTCTTAAGAACCACCCAGAAATGGCCTTTGAAATTGAAAATCGTATCCGCGAAGCGGCCGGACTGACAGCCCTTGAAGCAGCCCCGCAAACAGAAGACATCTTAAAACCGGAGGGAGATCCGGACAGTGTGGGCTAAGCCCAAGAAAATGCTCCTCACCTATGCCGACGCCTATAATTTTGCCTTGGACCGGCTTGCCATGCGGGACCATAGTTCCCTTGAACTGCGGGATAAACTTGCGGAAAGAGGCTGTGATAAAGAGCTTCAGGACAGGGTCCTTGCGGCCCTTAGGGAGCGCCATTTTGTTGATGATGTTCGCTGTGCCGGATATGTCGTTGATGCTTGGCGAAGAAAAGGCATCTATGGACGAAATTACCTTCGGCTCATGCTTGAAAAACGGCAGATCCCGGCATCTGTCGTGAAAGATATGCTGGATGGTGTTTCCGAAGAGGAAGAACGGGAGCGGGCGGAGGAGTTTGCGCGGAAAGAAGTTCCTAAGCTTCTAAAAAAATATCAAACGGAACCTCGCAAAGGCAAAGCGGCCCTTTCAAGAAAGCTTGCCAGCCGTGGCTTTACAGGGGTCTGTCTTTATGCGGCACTTGCTGTTTATGATGAGATGGAAGAGGAAATCCCAAATAAAGAAGAGGAAGGATCCTTTTAAATAGGGACCCTTCCTTTTTCTGCTACAAGAAGGAAAAGGGACCGGAGACGCCATTTGATTGACACTCCCTGCAAAATACTATAAAATATTCCTATCCATATTATTGGGTCAAGAGGTAACCTCAGGGTTGCCTTCTTTGTTTGTGTCTTAAAAATGGAAGGAAAATTCTCTAAAAAGGAGGTGTACTATCATAGATCCCATTACTGTATTTATTGTAATTGCTGCCTGTGTCCTCGGTGCTGGTGCCGGTTATTTTGGACGTAAGAACATTGCGGAAACCAAAATCGGCAAAGCAGAAGAACAGGCACGCCAAATCGTTGCAGAAGCAGAAAAAGCCGGTGATGCCAAAAAGAAGGAACTTCTTGTTGAAGCCAAGGAAGAAATCCATCGTATGCGTTCTGATATGGAACGGGAAAACAAGGAGCGCCGGGCAGAACTGGCCAAGAGCGAACGCCGCCTCGTCCAAAAGGAAGAAAATGTCGACCGCAAGATGGATGCCTATGAGAAAAAGGAAGAAAAACTTTTGGAACAAAGCAACCGTCTGCGCGAATCCCAAGAACGTGTCGATGCCCTTTATACCAAACAGGTAGGGGAACTCGAACGAATTTCGGGACTGACCAGTGACGAAGCCAAAAAGGAACTGCTTGACAGTGTCCAAGAAGAAGTCAAGCACGATAAGGCCAAACTCATCAAGGACATGGAACAAGAAGCCCGCGATACAGCTGAGACCAAGGCACGGGAAATTATTTCCCTTGCTATCCAGCGCTGTGCTGCCGATCAGGTTGCTGAAACGACGGTCACTGTTGTTCCTCTCCCCAACGATGAGATGAAAGGCCGGATCATTGGCCGCGAAGGCCGCAATATCCGTACGTTGGAAACCCTCACTGGGATTGATCTCATCATCGACGATACGCCGGAAGCGGTCATCATTTCCGGATTCGATCCTGTTCGTCGGGAAGTGGCCCGTGTGGCCCTCGAAAAACTCATCAATGATGGTCGTATCCATCCGGCCCGCATTGAGGAAATGGTAGAAAAAGCTCAGAAGGAGCTGGATCAGAAAATCAAGGAAGCAGGCGAACAGGCTACCTTTGAGACCGGTGTCCATGGCCTTCATCCTGAACTGATCAAGCTCTTGGGACGCATGAAGTATCGTACGAGCTACGGTCAAAATGCCCTCAAACATTCAACGGAAGTAGCGCATTTGGCTGGCCTCATGGCTGCTGAATTAGGCGTTGACGTCAATTCAGCCAAACGGGCTGGTTTGCTCCATGACATTGGCAAGGCTGTTGACCACGAAGTGGAAGGCTCTCATGTCGATCTTGGTGCAGAAGTGGCCAAACGTTACCATGAATCGGATATTGTCATCAATACCATCATGAGCCATCATGGAGACGTGGAACCGAGTTCTGTCCAAGCCGTCCTTGTCTCGGCTGCGGATGCGATTTCCGCTGCCCGTCCAGGTGCCCGTCGGGAAACGCTGGAAACTTACCTCAAGCGTTTGACGCGGCTTGAAGAAATCGCAGAATCCTTCGATGGCGTAGAAAAATGCTATGCTGTCCAAGCCGGACGTGAAATCCGTATCATGGTCAAACCGGACAAGGTTGATGATGATGCATCCGTTATCCTCGCTCACGATGTGGCAAAACGTATCGAAGAGGATATGGAATACCCTGGCCAGATCAAAGTGGTCATCGTTCGCGAGACCCGGGCCGTCGATTACGCCAAATAACGAAAAAAGAAGCCTGCATCCTTTGTGGATGCGGGCTTTTCTATGTCTGGTCTTTTCTCTCTGAATTCACTTCATGGAGTCAATTCGCCTTGCCAAGGCAAGGAAACGAAACAAAAGGGCTTACATATTCGAATTGAAAACGGATTGTTTGGCGGTGGATATGAAAGGCAAGGGAGCAATTTTTATAGCCTTTTAAGGCATGGTGATGTAAATCAGGTCGCTTACTTAATGCCGTTCACCTGTTAAGCCTCTTGCAATTCCGGTCCTGTCGTGGGACTATTGGCTAAGGGGTATTTTGAAAGCACGGTGTTTTTTCCGTATGGCCTATTTTCGTATCTTGGTTGTTCATTCGATTTCCATCTAGTTAAAAGTGAAAGCCATCAAAATAAGTAAAATTCTTTTAGCTGCACCATTAATGTTGACTATGAAAAGTTAAGGAACGAGGAATTGAACGATTGAGGAGCTGTAGGATTGGATTCTGATTGAACGCAAAATGATGAACATAGGACAAAGGAAACAATAATCCAGTATGGCATTTTTGGCTGTAAAACGGTCTTTCTGTGCTATACTGGTAAGTAGAATTGTGAGGAAGCCACACTTCCAGGAAGGAGCAGAGACGATGGCAAATACAAGACAAGAGGCATGGGACCTCATCAAGGAATACAATAAGGAACCTTTTCATCGGCAGCATGCCCTGACCGTCGAAGGCTGCATGCGGTATTTTGCAAAATCCTTGGGCTATGGGGATGAAGAGGAGTTTTGGGGGCTTGTAGGATTGCTCCATGATCTGGACTATGAAAAATATCCGGAAGAACATTGCCGCGTAGAAGACAAGATTCTCAGGAAAAAAGGCTGGGATGAAAAACTCATCCACGCTGTCGTCAGCCATGGTTATCCTCGCTGCAGCGATGTGGCGCCGGAACTTGAGATGGAAAAGGTCCTTTATGCCGTGGACGAACTTTCTGGACTTATTGGGGCTGCGGCTCTCATGCGTCCTTCCAAGAGTGTCCAGGACATGGAGGTGAAATCCCTCAAGAAAAAGTTCAAGGACAAGCATTTTGCTGCGGGCTGCAGCCGTGACGTTATTAAGGAAGGCGCTGACATGCTGGGCTGGGACCTCAATAAACTTTTTGAGGAATCCATCCTTGCCATGAGAAGCTGTGAAGCTGCTGTGGCCGAGGCCATGAAAAAGGCTGAGGCCTAAGAAAAATAAAAAAGACCGATGAAGGGGATAAGTCCCTTTGCTTCATCGGTCTTTTTTGATGCACTTGTTCTTAGGCTTTCTTGAATCCCATCATGGGCACCGTGGCCTTACAGAGCACTACGGCAAGAAGACTGGAAACAACGTTGCTGACAGCCATGCTGACAGCGCAGTTGATGGCAGAGGCATAGCTCACGGCATAAGGAACGCCAAGGATAAAGTATTTGAAGGAAAAACGGATGACCGGTTCTGTCACGACGTTCACAAGGGATCCGACCAGGCAGGCAAAGAGCACGCCGCGTCCCAAGGTGGCAGAAGCATTTAGCTTAGCAGAAAATAGATGTTTTCCTGCTTCGGCTACCGCCCATCCCAGAAGAAACTTTGCAAGGAACGTGGGCGGTGCTGATGTAGTGTAGCCCGCAAGGACATCGGCAAGAAAGAGCCCCACGGCTCCTGAAAGGGCCCCATATTTGGCGCCTAAGAGGAGGGCAGAAACCATGATGAAGGCGTGGCCCACGTAAATCTTTCCAGTAAGACCCATGCCCATGGGAATCTCAATGCGCAGGTAGGAAAAACAGGCAAAGGCCATGGCGGCAAAAAGACCCGCCAAGGTAAGCTTATGGACTTGTTCTTTGGTCATAAAAGGTCACATCCTCATTACATGATTGGAATCATTATAGGTTGAAAGCGATTGAAATGTAATGGACGGTTTGAGAAAAAATAAGGAAAAAGTGTACCGGTTCGTTCCATATGGGCAAGAAAAAACAAGACAATCCTGTCTCTTGATTCACGAAAAGATCGCTTTGCTGTGGTATAATATGAACAGAATAACATGACCGCAATGGCGGATGAAAATATAGGGAGGCACTGTTATGGCTTACTATGCTAGACCGGAGGAAATCCTCTATCATACCCACCTTTCCCAAAACATGCTCATGGGCGCAAAAATTGCACTTCTGCCAGGTGACCCTGGACGTGTACAATCATTGGCAGAGGCTATGGGACCTGCTGTGGAGCTCGTGAGCCATCGGGAGTATACAAGTTATTTGGCTCAAGTGGCCAGTCAGCCCATTCTTGTTATTTCAACAGGCATGGGTGGTCCTTCAACGGCAATTTGTCTTGAGGAACTGGTCCGTCTTGGCATTAAGCGGGTCATTCGCGTAGGAACGACAGGATCCATCAAGGACTCTCTTGATCTGGGCGATGTTGTCATTATCAAGGGAGCTGTCCGTCTTGAAGGCACAAGCACCCATTATGCCCCTATTGAGTTTCCTGCTGTCGCTGATCTTGATTTGACACAGCTTTTGGTCTATGCGGCTGAAATGGAACATATTCCTTATGAAGTGGGCATCTGCGTTTCGAGTGATACCTTCTGGCCAGGTCAGGAGCGCTATGATAGTTTTACCGGCTACGTCCTGCGGCGCTTCCAAGGGAGCATGAAAGAGTGGCAGCAGCTGGGCGTGACCAACTATGAAATGGAAACGGCCGCTGTTTTTGTGACCAGTCAGGCCTTGGGCCTTAAGGCGGCGAGCATCTGCGGCGTTGTTGCCAAAAGAACGGAAAGCGAGGAAATCGCTCCGCCTGAAATCTACCATCGGGCAGAAGTGCGTTTCCAGAAAATTGTTAAGCGAGGACTTGAGGAACTGCTGCAAAGGGAGTGAGAATCATGAAACGCTGCATCATCTTGATGATGGATTCCTTTGGTATCGGGGCAGCTTCTGACGCTGCCGCGTTTGGCGACAGCGGGGCTGATACGTTGGGCCACATTGTGGAATGGTACGGAAAGCATTGTCCTTCCATTCCTTTTCATCTGCCTCATTTGACAAGTATTGGCCTTGTTAATGCCCATACCCTCAGTACAGGTCATCCCTTGCCATATTCCATAGGAACAGGACCAATCAAAGGAGCTTATACATATGCCAAGGAAATCAGCCGCGGTAAGGATACGCTGAGCGGACACTGGGAACTGACCGGTGTGCCTGTTGATTTTGATTGGGGTTATTTCCCCGATGTTCCCCATTGTTTTCCTAAAGATATCGTTGATGGACTTATTACTGGAGGCAACCTGCCCGGTGTATTGGGGGAAAAACATGCGTCAGGAACGGAAATCATCAAGGAACTGGGATGCGAACATATGAGGACGGGCAAACCTATCATCTATACCTCCGCTGATAGTGTTCTCCAGATTGCCGCTCATGAAGAGACCTTTGGCCTCGAACGGCTCTATACCCTTTGTGAAAAGGCATTTGACTTGGTAAGACCCTATCATATTGCCCGTGTCATTGCCCGTCCTTTTGTGGGAACGGCACCGGAGAACTTTACCCGGACCGGCAATCGTCATGACTATGCCGTGGCTGCACCGGAAAAGACCTTGGTGGACCGGGCCTATGAAGAGGCCGGTGGAACCTATGCCATTGGCAAGATTGCAGATATCTTTGCTCATCGTGGAATTACAAAACAATACAAGGCCACTGGTCTATCCGCTCTTTTTGATGCGACCTTGGAGGCCCTTGAAGACGCTGGGGACCGCAGCCTCATTTTTACGAATTTTGTTGATTTTGATTCTTCGTATGGGCACCGTCGTGACGCAGAAGGGTACGGGAAAGGACTGATGCTGATTGACAGCCGTCTCCCTGAACTTGAAGCCCGCCTAACCCCTGGCGACCTCGTTCTTGTGACAGCTGATCATGGCTGTGATCCCACTTTCAAAGGTTCGGACCACACACGGGAACATGTTCCGATGCTCTTTTTTGGAAAGGGGGTAAAACCGGGGCCTTTGGCACCGATGAAAACCTACAGTGATGGAGGACAGATCCTTGCCCATCATTTGGGACTTACGCTTAAGCGGGGAACTTTTCAGGAGGTGATGGATCATGAGGCACGCTAAGAAAACGCTTATGGCACTTCTTTTTTTCCTTGTGGCCTTGCTTGCCGGAAATCTTGCTTTTGCCGCACCTTCAGCATCGAAAGACGCTCTGTCCCGCAAAGTCATTGCTTTTTATTGCTTTGACGGGACGGGAAAAGTGACGCCGTCCCTAAGGATCCTATGGCAGCGGCAAGTGCGGCAGGCGTATCCGCGCGTTTCCTATACCTTCCTAGATGACCCAACCATCCTGCAAAAGGGGCGGGCTGGACTCCTTTCCTTAATCCAAGGCGGCGATGAGCTCACGGCAGGTGATCTCGAACGGGTCACTGCTGCAACGGAAGCGGATGTCGTGGCTGTCATGGTTGTCCATACGATGGAATCTTACTATGTTGAGGCCCTGTTCCCCTTTTGGGAAGATGGCCCTGAAACCTATGTGAGGACCCTGTCCGCTGCTGATTTTTACCTTTATCGCAAGGAAGATGGAAAATTTAAGAAAAAATTCCTGCGCAAGGCGGAAACTAAGGATGCAGCCCTTGCCACTGCACCGGAAAAGGAAATTCAGTATGCCCTGAGCGATTTTGCCCGTTCTTTCGAAGGCTTGCCGCTCATCTAAAATCGTTCATGACATCCCTGCAAAAAAGTGGGGATGTTTTTTCTTTATGTTGTTGAAACAACGGATTCCTGAAGCTTCTCCGCTTACAATAAAAGCATCAATTGATGAACCATTCCATTCAAATAAGTGGGCTGTGGCCCAGAAAGAGAGGATTTGAATATGTTTTGTTATCAGTGCCAGGAAACAGCAGGGTGCAAAGGCTGCACCGTCAGCGGTGTCTGCGGGAAACGCCCCGAAGTTGCAGCGCTTCAGGATCTTTTGGTCTATGCAACCAAAGGGTTGAGCAGTGTCACGACAGCTCTTCGTAAAGAGGGAAAGGACATGGCTATTGATGTCAACCATATGGTCACGCTGAACCTTTTCACGACCATTACGAATGCCAACTTTGATGAGGTCTCCATCCGCACCCGTGTGACGGAAACCCTTAAGAAAACGGCAGAACTGCGTGCACAGCTGCAGGATGTATCCGGGCTTTCTGAAGCGGCCCTCTGGTCTGCACCGGAAACGGACTATGCAGCAAAGGCTGCCGAAGTCGGCGTCCTTTCCGAATCCAATGAAGATATCCGTTCTCTTAAGGAAACCATCACCTATGGCCTCAAAGGTCTTGCTGCTTATCTTCATCATGCAAATGTCCTGAATCATGAAGATGAAGACGTTGATGCTTTTATTCAGCGTGCCCTTTCCGATATCCAGAAAAAAGACATTAGTGTTGATGGTCTTGTCGCCCTGACCCTTGAAACGGGTAAATACGGTGTTCAGGGCATGGCTCTTCTTGATACGGCTAACACGGATACTTACGGGCAGCCAGAAATCACGGAAGTGGACCTTGGTACCCGCAGCAATCCGGGGATCCTTATTTCCGGTCATGATCTGAAGGACCTGGAAATGCTTCTGGACCAGACGGCTGGAACGGGCGTCGATGTTTATACCCATGGTGAGATGCTGCCGGGCCATTACTATCCCTTCTTCAAGAAGTATCCGCATTTTGCCGGCAACTATGGCAATGCTTGGTGGAAGCAGCGCGATGAATTCGAAAGCTTCAATGGTCCGATCCTGATGACAACAAACTGCATCGTACCTCCGAAAGACAGCTACAAGGGGCGTCTGTGGACGACCGGGGCTGCCCAGTATCCGGGCTGCCGTCATATCGAAGGGGCTGCCGATGGATCGAAAGATTTCAGTGCCATCATCGAGCAGGCTAAATCCTGCAGTGCCCCGACAGAGATTGAAAGCGGCAAGATCGTCGGCGGATTTGCTCATAATCAGGTCCTTGCTCTGGCTGATAAGGTCGTAGACGCTGTTAAGAACGGCGCCATCAAGAAATTTATTGTCATGGCAGGTTGTGATGGCCGTCATACAACCCGCGATTATTACACCCAATTTGCCAAGGCACTGCCGAAAGATACGGTTATCCTCACGGCTGGCTGCGCAAAATATCGTTACAATAAACTGAAACTCGGCGATATTGGCGGCATTCCCCGCGTCCTTGATGCCGGTCAATGCAACGACTCCTACTCCTTGGCTCTCATTGCCCTGAAGCTGAAGGAAGTCTTTGGCCTCGATGACGTAAACAAGCTTCCTATTGTCTACAACATTGCCTGGTATGAACAAAAGGCTGTTATCGTTCTGCTTGCCCTCCTGAGCCTAGGCGTCAAGAATATTCACCTGGGACCCACACTGCCTGCCTTCCTCAGCAAGAATGTTGCTAATGTTCTTGTTGAAAACTTTGGCATTGGCACCATCTCGAATGTAGAAGATGACTTGGCCCTCATGATGAAATAGAATCGAGAAAGAATAGAAGAAAGCTCCTATCTGAACCTAGCATTTGGATGGGAGTTTTTTTCATGGTAAAAATCGAGTATTCCTATGAGGCTGTAAGCCTCAGCGAGAAAGACTTGATCAAAGAAAGTGGGGACCCTTAGTCACAGTAAGGGCTGTGAGGAGATCATTGGAAGCCATCAGGAAAATAGACTGTGCCTCCTGTCCATCGATGCCTAAGCGCCAACTCTGCTCCCATCTAAAGGCTGCTATGTACAGCTGGGAAAGAAAGGATAATACGCGATTCCCTTATCCTCAAAAAGTAAATTCCAAAGAAACAGGGAGCCAGGAAGGAAAAAAATTCGATGTAACCGGATGGAAATAAAAGAATAAAAAAATTAGTTCGGGACAAAGCGAACATAAAAAAACAATAATGTAAAATACAAAGAATAAAGAGTAAAAAGATGGAAATTAATGAAAAATCAAGAGTATAGAAGAAATTTTTACGAAATAAACCTAATTATTCCAAATAAAACGGATAATATGAGTTTTGCCTAAAAGCCCCATCTGTGCTATTATAATCAAGCACTCTCCCGAAGGGGTGAGGCTCACAAAAAGAACTTCTAGGAGCAACGAAAAAAAGTGTTGACAAGATGTTCGAAAAGTGATAAACTAAACAAGCTGTCACCGATGAGAATGACAGCGAGGAACGAACCTTGAGAACTGAATATTGATTGACAGATGTGCGGGTCAAGTCACTTTAGTGACGCGACCGAGTCACTTCGAGAAAACGAAGTAAAAAAACAAGAGCTAGTATTTTCAAGAGCCAAGAGGTTCTTCAAAATAATTTTATTTTGGAGAGTTTGATCCTGGCTCAGGACGAACGCTGGCGGCGTGCTTAACACATGCAAGTCGAACGGAGAACTTATTTCGGTAAGTTCTTAGTGGCGAACGGGTGAGTAACGCGTGGGCAACCTGCCCTCCAGTTGGGGACAACATTCCGAAAGGGATGCTAATACCGAATGTCCTCCCTCCTCCGCATGGAGGAGGGAGGAAAGATGGCCTCTGCTTGCAAGCTATCGCTGGAAGATGGGCCCGCGTCTGATTAGCTAGTTGGTGGGGTAACGGCTCACCAAGGCGATGATCAGTAGCCGGTCTGAGAGGATGAACGGCCACATTGGGACTGAGACACGGCCCAAACTCCTACGGGAGGCAGCAGTGGGGAATCTTCCGCAATGGACGAAAGTCTGACGGAGCAACGCCGCGTGAGTGATGAAGGTCTTCGGATTGTAAAACTCTGTTGTTAGGGACGAAAGCACCGTGTTCGAACAGGTCATGGTGTTGACGGTACCTAACGAGGAAGCCACGGCTAACTACGTGCCAGCAGCCGCGGTAATACGTAGGTGGCAAGCGTTGTCCGGAATTATTGGGCGTAAAGAGCATGTAGGCGGGCTTTTAAGTCTGACGTGAAAATGCGGGGCTTAACCCCGTATGGCGTTGGATACTGGAAGTCTTGAGTGCAGGAGAGGAAAGGGGAATTCCCAGTGTAGCGGTGAAATGCGTAGATATTGGGAGGAACACCAGTGGCGAAGGCGCCTTTCTGGACTGTGTCTGACGCTGAGATGCGAAAGCCAGGGTAGCAAACGGGATTAGATACCCCGGTAGTCCTGGCCGTAAACGATGGATACTAGGTGTAGGAGGTATCGACCCCTTCTGTGCCGGAGTTAACGCAATAAGTATCCCGCCTGGGGACTACGATCGCAAGATTGAAACTCAAAGGAATTGACGGGGGCCCGCACAAGCGGTGGAGTATGTGGTTTAATTCGACGCAACGCGAAGAACCTTACCAAGGCTTGACATTGAGTGAAAGACCTAGAGATAGGTCCCTCCCTTCGGGGACACGAAAACAGGTGGTGCATGGCTGTCGTCAGCTCGTGTCGTGAGATGTTGGGTTAAGTCCCGCAACGAGCGCAACCCCTATCCTATGTTACCAGCGCGTAAAGGCGGGGACTCATAGGAGACTGCCAGGGATAACTTGGAGGAAGGCGGGGATGACGTCAAGTCATCATGCCCCTTATGTCTTGGGCTACACACGTACTACAATGGTCGGCAACAAAGGGCAGCGAAACCGCGAGGTGGAGCAAATCCCAGAAACCCGACCCCAGTTCGGATCGTAGGCTGCAACCCGCCTACGTGAAGTTGGAATCGCTAGTAATCGCAGGTCAGCATACTGCGGTGAATACGTTCCCGGGCCTTGTACACACCGCCCGTCACACCACGAAAGTTGGTAACACCCGAAGCCGGTGAGATAACCTTTTAGGAGTCAGCTGTCTAAGGTGGGGCCGATGATTGGGGTGAAGTCGTAACAAGGTAGCCGTTCGAGAACGAGCGGCTGGATCACCTCCTTTCTATGGAGAACCGATCGAGACTACGGTCTTTGATCCAAATCTCTCGTCGACGCACATCTGTCAACATCAATATTTGGTTCCCAGGGCTTGTGCCTTGGATCATGAACCCTGAAAACTTCATAGAAGAGACAAAAAAGTCTTGTATGTTGTGATGAACATATAAGCACCTCTGATCTAAATGCGAATTTAGAAATGAGTTTAACGAGAACCAAGGAACGTAAGTTCCTTAGAACTTGAAACGTCACAAGAGCAATCGAGTGATATAAGTCAAGCTACTAAGGGCATACGGTGGATGCCTTGGCACTAAGAGCCGATGAAGGACGCGGTAAGCTGCGAAAAGCCACGGGGAACTGCAAGCAAGTCTTGATCCGTGGATGTCCGAATGGGGAAACCCACCATCCGTCATGGGATGGTATCCTACGGGAGGGGAACCCGGTGAACTGAAACATCTAAGTAGCCGGAGGAAGAGAAATCAAACGAGATGCCCACAGTAGCGGCGAGCGAAGAGGGCAGAGCCTAAACCAGTCATCTTCGGATGGTTGGGGTTACGGACCTGCATCAACCGAGTCCTACCTAGTCGAATTACCTGGAAAGGTAAGCCAGAGAGCGTAAGAGCCGCGTAGGTGAAAGGAAGGACGAGGGGGCAGGGATCCAGAGTACCACGAAGCACGAGGAATTTTGTGGGAAGTCGGGGGGACCACCCTCCAAGGCTAAACACTTCTTAGTGACCGATAGCGCATAGTACCGTGAGGGAAAGGTGAAAAGAACCGCGGGAGCGGAGTGAAAGAGAACCTGAAACCGTATGTCTACAAGCAGTCGGAGCGCAAGCGACGGCGTGCCTATTGAAGAATGAGCCAACGAGTTACGGGCACCAGCGAGGTTAAGCAGGAAATGCGGAGCCGGAGCGAAAGCGAGTCTAAACAGGGCGAATAGTTGGTGTTCGTAGACCCGAAACTGTAGTGATCTACCCATGATCAGGTTGAAGCGCAGGTAAAAATGCGTGGAGGACCGAACCGGTGAGCGTTGAAAAGCTTTCGGATGAATCGTGGGTAGCGGTGAAATTCCAATCGAACGCAGAGATAGCTGGTTCTCCTCGAAATAGCTTTAGGGCTAGCCTCAAGCAGTAAGCATAGGCGGTAGAGCACTGATCGGGATAGGGTCCGTAAAGGATACCGAACCCTGTCAAACTACGAATGGTTATGCTGCAGAGCTTGGGAGTCAGACTACGAGAGATAAGTCCCGTTGTCAAAAGGGAAACAGCCCAGACCGTCAGCTAAGGTCCCCAATGCCATACTAAGTGGAAAAGGATGTGGGGTCTCATAAACAACCAGGATGTTGGCTCAGAAGCAGCCACCATTTAAAGAGTGCGTAATAGCTCACTGGTCGAGAGGCCCTGCGCCGAAGATTCCCGGGGCTAAAGTATGGAACCGAAGCTACGGATGCGGTACTTGTACCGCGTGGTAGAGGAGCGTTCCCATTGGGTTGAAGTCGTCCTGGAAGGGACGGTGGACTGGTGGGAAGTGAGAATGTTGGCATGAGTAGCGAAAAGATAGGTGAGAATCCTATCCACCGAAAGCATAAGGATTCCTGAGCAACGATCGTCGTCTCAGGGTAAGTCGGGACCTAATCCGAGGCATGGAGCGTAGGAGATGGACAACTGGTTGATATTCCAGTACCGGCAGCAATCGTTTGAACGATGGAGTGACGCAGGAAGGCAGGTCCGCGCGAGAATGGTAGATCGCGTACAAGCGTGCAGGCTGGTGCACAGGCAAATCCGTGTACTGAGGCTGAGGCGTGATGTGGAGGGAACTTGTTCCCGAAGGGATTGAGCCTACGCTGCCGAGAAAAGCTTCTAGTGAGAAAGCTGCCGCCCGTACCGTAAACCGACACAGGTATGCGGGGAGAGAATCCTAAGGTGCGCGGGAGAACCCTCGTTAAGGAACTCGGCAAAATGTACCCGTAACTTCGGGATAAGGGTAGCCACAGTGGTGAAGGGACTTGCTCCTGGAGCCTAGTGTGGTCGCAGAGAAGAGGCCCAAGCGACTGTTAACCAGAAACACAGGTGCCTGCGAAAGAGAAATCTGATGTATAGGTGCTGACACCTGCCCAGTGCTGGAAGGTTAAAGAAGGATGTCCGGGTTCGACCCAAAGCATTTGACTGAAGCCCCAGTGAACGGCGGCCGTAACTATAACGGTCCTAAGGTAGCGAAATTCCTTGTCGGGTAAGTTCCGACCCGCACGAAAGGTGTAACGATTTGGGCACTGTCTCAACGAGGGACCCGGTGAAATTGAAATACCTGTGAAGATGCAGGTTACCCGCGACTGGACAGAAAGACCCCATGGAGCTTTACTGTAACCTAATATTGGGTTCTGATATTCGACGCACAGGATAGGTGGGAGGCTTGGAGCATGGTCCTCTGGGATCATGGGAGCCGCCGTTGGGATACCACCCTTCGAATATCGGGATTCTAACCGCAGGAGCAACGATCCTCGGGACAGTGTTAGGCGGGCAGTTTGACTGGGGCGGTCGCCTCCTAAAGAGTAACGGAGGCGCCCAAAGGTTCCCTCAGCGCGGACGGAAACCGCGCGACGAGTGTAAAGGCAGAAGGGAGCTTGACTGCGAGCCAAACACGGCGAGCAGGTACGAAAGTAGGGCTTAGTGATCCGGTGGCATCCAAGTGGAAGGGCCATCGCTCAACGGATAAAAGCTACCCTGGGGATAACAGGCTAATCTCTCCCAAGAGTCCATATCGACGGGGAGGTTTGGCACCTCGATGTCGGCTCATCACATCCTGGGGCTGAAGTCGGTCCCAAGGGCTGGGCTGTTCGCCCATTAAAGTGGTACGTGAGCTGGGTTCAGAACGTCGTGAGACAGTTCGGTCCCTATCCATCGCGGGCGTAAGAGATTTGAAGGGGGCTGCTCCTAGTACGAGAGGACCGGAGTGGACGGACCGCTGGTGTACCAATTATCCTGCCAAGGGTATAGTTGGGTAGCTACGTCCGGAACGGATAAACGCTGAAAGCATCTAAGCGTGAAACCATCCTTAAGATGAGATCTCTCATAGAGTAATCTAGTAAGACACCTTGAAGATTACAAGGTTGATAGGCAGGATGTGTAAGCACAGCAATGTGTTAAGCTGACCTGTACTAATATGTCGAGGGCTTGACTTAAGGGCCAAGTTTTCATCGAAGTCCGAAAAGGACAAGGAAGTCTCTTCATGAAGTTTTGAGGGCTCATGCCTTCAACAACAAAATCCGGTGACGATAGCTAAGGGGTTCCACCTGTTCCCATGCCGAACACAGCAGTTAAGCCCTTAAACGCCGAAAGTACTCGACTGGAAACGGTCCGGGAGGATAGGAAGTTGCCGGTTGGATTGACACCTCACTTGCTTTAGGCAGTGGGGTGTTTTTCTTATGTCTGATTTTTTTCTTCATGATCTTTCTTTCTGATACTTCATCCCTTATCATCTTTTCATGTTGTAGAGATTGCAAGCTCCGCATGGAACTTGATATGATGTAAATGAAAATATTATAATATTGAAAATATAGTAACAGTTTTACACAAAATAATGAATCAACGTATGATATAAAATAAAAATGTAGACTTTTCCTTACTTTCATGCTATACTCTACGTAAAGAAGGAACCAAAGAGGTTCCGAAAGGAGCTGAGTCCGATGGGCTAGGATCGAAATGATCTTATGTAAACCAAAGGAGGTTTGATAAGATGATTGGTTCTAAAGCATTCTGGATGAAAGTCAAAGAATCCTAGGAAGGGAGACAGTCCAATGGGCCACGTAGACGGAGGTTTGGAAGATAACCTCAAGGAAAGCGATGAATCCTGGCAAGACTGATTTCTGGGAATGAGCCTTCGATGATAAGGATATGAACAGATCGTGTTTCTGGTGATGAATCAGTTTCGAGCGGGTTGTCGCGAAGCTTCACGTAATTTCATACGATAAAGATGTTACCATTTTCACTGATGATGATTCCGTAATGCTTGCGAGGTTGTGTGTAAGTTGATCCTAGAGCGCGGATCCTTCCCTTTGGACCTGCGATGATATATAGGTGCTGCGAAGTCTATATACGTTAGTGCAGATGGAAAAAGAAGGGTGTGAGTCCAAAATACAATGAACTTTGATGAAGCGAGTTCTTTAGTAGAAAGATGACCTTGACCGTATGTCGTGCGGCGGGTCATCTTTTTTTGCTTTTAAAGTGGGAACCATCTTCGGTTGACCCCTTTTTTTAATTCTTTTATAATGAAATTGCTTTTGAGCTGTTCCTATACGATTTATTATGTTGAGGGGGTTCCTATGAAACTGAAATTTACCAAGATGCAGGGCTGCGGTAACGACTATCTTTATGTCAATTGTATGGACGGGATGATTCCTGAGCCCGGTAAGATCTCAGCATACGTTAGTCCACGGCATCTTTCCGTTGGATCTGATGGACTGATTTGTATCTGCCCGTCTGACAAGGCTGATTTTCGCATGCGCATGTTCAATGCTGATGCATCAGAGGGCATGATGTGCGGCAACGGTTCGCGCTGCATTGCAAAATTTGTTTATGATAAAGGGCTTACCCAGAAAAATCCGATCACTTTGGAGACGCTGAGCGGCATTAAGACCATCGCCATGGACGTAGCGGATGGCAAGGTTGTATCCGCCACTGTTGATATGGGCGTTCCCATTACGGATCCTTCTTCCATTCCCATGACGTGGGAGAAAAGCATATGTCTTGATGAAACCATAACGGTCACCGTTGATGGGGCGCCCCTATCGCTTCGCGGAACCGGTGTTTCCATGGGAAATCCTCATTTTGTGACTTTTGTTGAGGACGTTGCCACCGCTCCCGTTGAGAAAGTGGGCCGCGTCATTGAGCACTCTTCTTATTTCCCGGAACGGGTCAATGTGGAATTCGTTGAAATCGTGGATGATAACCATGTCAAGTTCCGTGTTTGGGAACGCGGCAGTGGGGAGACCCTTGCCTGTGGAACCGGAGCCTGCGCTGTTGCCTATACGGCCATTACCTTGGGCAAAGCCGGACGCCGTGACCAATTCCTTACCGTTGAAGCTGTCGGCGGGCCCCTGCAGCTCAATTACCGCAGCGATGGCCATATGATGATGAAGGGACCGGCTGTCACTGTGTATGAAGGAGAGATGGAGATTCCTGATAACATCTTAAAATGAACATATTGTAAATTTAATGAGGATTTTTCCTTAAAAGATGTACAACTTCATTGACAAGGTCATAGTTTTACACTACAATGAGGAAAGCTTATTTTTCATCATATAACCCAATTTAGTGGATGTTGAGGGGGAATTATTATCTATGGCAATTGTAAATGGAAATTATGCAAAGCTTCAGGATAGCTATCTCTTTACGGATATTGCAAAGCGTGTTGCTGCTTTTACAGCGGCTCATCCGGAAAAGAAAATCATCAAGATGGGAATTGGTGATGTCACCCTGCCGTTGGCACCGTGCGTAGTTGACGCGATGAAAAAGGCGGTTGAGGAATTAGGGCATAAGGAAACATTTCGCGGCTATGGCCCGGAACAAGGTTATGAGTTCCTGCATGAAGCCATTCAAAAGTATTATGCCCGTCATGGTGTGAAGCTGGATACGAAGGATATTTTTATCAGTGATGGGGCCAAAAGTGACTGTGGCAATATCACGGATCTTTTTGAAGATACAAATGTTGTTCTCGTCCCTAATCCTGTTTATCCGGTTTATGCGGATACGAACGTAATGCGCGGTCGCAAGATCCTTTATATGAATGGAACCCCGCAAAATCATTTCCTGCCCATGCCTGATGACAGTGTGAAAGCAGATATCATCTATCTGTGCTCACCCAACAATCCGACGGGAGCTGTTTATACGCGGGAACAGCTGGAGAAATGGGTCGCTTATGCACGGAAGAATGACGCCATCATCCTTTATGATGCGGCTTATGAGGCTTTCATTACGGATCCTTCCATTCCCCGTAGCATCTTTGCCATTCCCGGTGCCCGTGAATGTGCCATTGAGTTTTGCTCTTTCTCCAAGACGGCTGGTTTCACCGGAACCCGGTGTGGCTATACGGTTGTGCCTCAGGAACTGGTTCGCCGGACACCTGATGGGAAAGAACTCCACCTCAATACGATGTGGCTCCGCCGTCAGACGACAAAATTCAATGGGGTCAACTATTTTGTGCAGCGCGGCGCTGAAGCCGCCATGTCCGTCCTAGGCGAGAAGCAGTGCGGTGATATGCTGGACTATTATCGGGAAAATGCCCGCATCATGATGCGCACCTTTGATAAGAAGGGCTATACCTATTTTGGCGGTGTTCATTCCCCTTATGTTTGGATGCAGTGCCCGAAGGGAATGAAAAGCTGGGACTATTTTGATTATCTCCTGAACAAGCTTGCTATCGTTGGAACCCCTGGTTCTGGTTTTGGCAGCATGGGTGAAGGATACCTTCGTCTGACCGCGTTTGGCAGTCGTGAAGGAACGATTGAAGCGATGAAACGGATTGAAAAAGATTCGCTGTAATTAGCAAAAATTATCGCAATCGTGTATAATGAAGGAAGCTACAATCTTGTAATGAAAGGATGACAAACATGAAAAAATTGATTGCTTTACTTGTTATGGTTATGAGTCTTGGTCTGTCCAGCCTCGGCCTTGCAAGTCCTGCCAGTGACGCCCTTAAAACGGAGGAACAGGCCGTTGACGCTGTAATGAAGGTACTCACGTCAAACACAGACCTGGCAACGGTTGAAACCTATTTTACGCCGGAACTGAAGAAGAACTTCACGGCCGCTGCGCTTAAAACCACGAAAAAGAATGTAGAAGACCAGATTGGCAAAATTTCTGATCTGAAGCTGTATCAGCTCCGTCGTTTTGACAATGCCGATGAGCTCGTTTATGTTGGTAAGGCCAATAAATCCCCGAATGCCCGTGTCGTTGTGATTTTTGATACGAAAGGCCGCAACCCCATGATGAACGGTCTTGTTATCATGCCCGCTGATATCCAAAAGGAAATCCAGCAGGCTCAGGCTGCACAGCAGGCGAAAAACAAGAAATAATAAAGTGCGAAAGATCAATCTGGGAGGAAACTTTTCTTCCCAGATTTTTTTGTTAAAAGGTCTTTATGAGGTTTTTTCATCTCTTCAGGTTGTTGCCCGAATAGGGGGCTGGGGTTTGCAAAGACCATTGAATTTCTGTATAATGATGAGGTACAGTAGCCTCTTAAGGAGGTGAAGGGAAGGAGTCTTATTATGTCAGATTGTGATCGTTGCTCCCAGTCGAGCTGCGCAGGCTGCCCGTCTGCGAGTGAGAAAAAAGTTAATCCTCAAGATGTGGCCATCCATCAATTTCTTGGTCAGGTCAAACATAAATTCATTGTCATGAGCGGAAAGGGCGGAGTCGGTAAGTCTACGGTTTCCGTCGACCTTGCCCTTCTTTTGGCTGAAAAGGGTTTTAAAGTGGGTCTTCTTGATGTGGACCTTCACGGGCCCAGCGTTGCCGGTATGCTTGGCTTTTCCAATGCCCATTTGATGGCAAAGAAAGATCGTCTCCTGCCTTTTGAAGTCAATAAGAACCTTTGCTTCATTTCAGCTCAGGGACTGCTGCAAAGTGAAGATGATCCCCTCATTTGGCGCGGCCCTGTCAAAATTGGCGCCATTCGTCAATTCCTTTCCGATACGGATTGGCCGGCCCTTGACTATCTGATCATTGATTGCCCGCCTGGAACGGGTGATGAACCGTTGACCGTCGTCCAAACTATCCCTGATGCGGAAGCTATCATTGTGACGACGCCGCAGAAGGTTTCCTTGGCCGATGTGCGTAAGTCCGTTAACTTCTGTGATATGGCACATATCAAGATTCGCGGCATCATTGAAAATATGAGTGGTTTTATCTGCCCCCACTGTGGGGAAAAGGTTGATATCTTTAAGTCCGGCGGCGGCCGGCAGCTAGCCGATGAAAAGCAGCTGCCTTTCTTGGGACAGATTCCCATCGATCCCATGGTTGTTGCAGCTGAAGATGATGGCAAGCCGCTTCAAAACCTTAGTGAAGGCTGCCGCAAGGCCCTTGATGACATTGTAAATAAGCTGTGAGGCAAAAGGGAGGGGGAGCCTTAAGGCTCCTTTTCCTTTGGTCGTTGAAGGGGAGACTTTCGTTTCCTCTTTGAGAAAGGGTGAAAACTAGTGAAAAAACGAATGATGATGGCTCTCTTTATGGGCCTTTTCGGAGTGGTCCTGCCTTTTAGTGTTGCAGCTGCAAATGAAAAACTTCCGCTTGCTGATGGAGAACTCTTTGTTTCCCAAAAAATTGTTGATGGAGGCAAGGTCTTATATAAGGGAACGACTGCAACCGATAACTGGAACCATGATCCGGAGGTCACTCCAGACGGTTTTGTTGGAACGGCCTTCGTACCGCGTCAAGTTGTCCTTGAAAAGATTGATGTGGCTGGGGTGGGGGATGTCAAACGGATGTATACAGCAAAAGAAAAGATCCAAGGCGCCCAGCAAAAATATCATGGCAAGGCTTATGACTCGTTTCTTGTCATTTATACGGCCATGGATACGGAAGGACGGGGTGGCCAAATGGCCATTCAAAAGGCCGAACTTTTTGGCCGTCTGCTCAATGTGACGGTTGCCATTGATGACCCTAAACGTACGGATACCCATGAGGATGAAGCCTTATTTACCGAAAGCGCCTTATGCCTTCCTTTAAAAGAATTGCCTCAATATGGGACCCTTCTCGTCCGTTTTGCTGATGTGACAGGTCACGGGCTGGGTCTTCAGTATGTCCAGCTTCAACTATAAAAAATGATACAAAAAGCTAATTTATTTCTATTTCAAGAAAATAAATTGGCTTTTTTATTGACCTTTTTCTCATTTAGCGTTACACTTTAGCCATTCTAGTAGAGAAGGGACGGTTAGTCATGATGCAGAATGCTTTACTTGGACAGGCTTTTGTGTATCGTTACCAGAGCTATTTTAGCTTTGGTTATTTTGCGTGCCCACAAAAGAATGTTTGTTCTACCGTAAAGCGAGTGCCGAATCCCCCTTGTGACTGACGATAGCAAGGCGGGTTTGATGATAGGTTTTGACCGTTCAAAGCAGACTCCTTACGAGCCTGCTTTTTTATTTTTAAGGAGGATGGTAGCAATGATTATCGTTATGAAGAAGGGTGCCCCAAAAGAAGCAATTGCAGGAGTGGAAGCGGGGCTTAAGAAACGTGGCTTTACAATCCATGAAAGCATGGGGGTAAACCAAACCATCTTGGGAATTGTGGGAGATACGAGTATTTTGGATCCTGAGGAGTTTCTCGTCAATCCCGATGTGGAAAAGGCCCTGCGCGTGCAGGAACCTTTTAAACGGGCCAACCGTATGTTCCATCCCGATGATAGCATCATCGATGTAAGCGGTGTTCCAGTAGGCGGGAAAAGATTTACTGTCATAGCGGGGCCCTGTTCCGTTGAAAGCCCGGAACAGATGAAAAAGATCTCCCATTCCGTGAAGGAAAGCGGTGCCTCCATGCTGCGCGGCGGTGCCTTCAAGCCCCGCACTTCCCCTTATTCCTTCCAGGGGCTGGGAGATAAGGGGCTTGACATGATCCGTGAAGCGGGCAGCAAAGAACGGCTGCCTATCGTTACAGAAATCATGTCTGCCGACAAGATTGCGGAATTTGTCGAAAAGGTAGACCTCATCCAAGTCGGTGCCCGCAATATGCAGAACTTCACACTTCTCAAGGAACTGGGAAAGACGAATGTTCCAATCCTTTTAAAGCGCGGTCTTTCCGCGACCATTGAAGAGTGGCTCATGAGTGCGGAGTACATCATGAGTGAGGGAAACGAAAATGTCATTCTTTGTGAACGAGGCATCCGTACTTTTGAGACATATACCCGCAATACCTTGGATTTATCTGCTATCTGTGCCGTCAAACGGCTGAGCCACCTGCCTGTGATTGTTGATCCCAGCCATGCAACCGGAAAATCTTGGATGGTTGCCTCCATGGCGCGGGCCGCCCTTGCAGCTGGGGCTGACGGGCTGATCATTGAGACCCACAACGATCCCCAGCACGCCCTTTGTGACGGGGCACAGAGCCTTACCTTGCCCGCCTTCCATGACCTTATGGAAGACCTTCGCAAGATTGCTCCTGTCGTGGGCCGCGAGCTGTAATCCCTTTGGAAGAAAAGAAGCAGAGTGGGAGAAAGGAACCATTTACATGAAGTCACTGGAAGAAACGACGTTTGCCATCATTGGATTGGGTCTAATTGGCGGCTCTTATGCCAAGGCTCTGAAGAATCGGAACGCCCATAAAATCATCGGCATGGACCGTAATCATATTGTTTCCCTTATGGCTAAGGATGAGGGGTATATTACAGACATTGCTGATGAGGATCCTTCCCTTTTGCAGGGAGCGGATATCATCATCTGCGCCATGTATCCCGGAGCTTTTGTTTCTTTTGTCAAGGACCATGTGAAGTATTTCAAGAAGGACGTCCTGCTCACGGATGTAATGGGCATCAAAGGCAGCATTCCCGATGAAATCGACAGGCTTTTGGGCCCGGAAATGGATTTTGTACCGGCGCATCCGATGGCCGGACGGGAAGGCAAAGGATACGGTCAAAGTACCTCCCGGATTTTCGAAGGAGCAAATTTCATTGTCATCAAGCGGAAAGAAAATCGCCCGGAAAATGTAGCCTGGCTTCGTGCAATCGCACTTCAGATTGGCTGCGGCCGGGTTGTTGAACTATCTGCCAGGGAGCATGACGGCATCATTGCCTACACAAGTGATTTGCCCCATATCATGGCGGTGTCCCTCATGAACAGTGATTCCATGAAGGAAAATACCAAGTACTTCATTGCTGGCAGTTTCCGTGATGCAACAAGGGTCGCCGATATCAATGGGACGTTGTGGTCAGACCTCTTTCTCCTGAATAAGGAACCTGTCATTGCAGAAATCGAGCGTCTTGAAACCCAGCTGGAAAAATGGAAAAAGGCGTTAAAGGAGGGAGACAGGAAGACCCTCCTTGTCATGATGGATGAAGCAAAGAAGAAGAGAAGGGATATGTTCTATGGAAAAAATTGATGTTGCACTCGGACAGGATTCCTATACCATTGAAATTGCCAGAGGTCTGTGGAAGGATGTCGGGACAAAGATCCGCAGCCTTTCCAAAGCCGAAAAGGTTGCTGTCATTACGGATGACACGGTGGATGCCCTTTATGGCAAAGCGCTCGAAGAAAAACTTTCCAAGGAAGGCTTTATGGTTCGCCGGTTTATTTTCCCTCATGGGGAGCACCATAAGACTCTTGCGGTCTTTGAAACCATGGTCAGGGCCTGTGCCCAGTTTGGAATGACCCGGTCGGATCTGGTTGTGGCTTTGGGCGGCGGCGTCGTGGGAGATCTTGCCGGCTTTGTGGCCGCGTCTTTTCTGCGGGGAATTGATTTTATCCAAATCCCAACAACGCTTCTTTCCCAGATTGACAGCAGCGTTGGTGGTAAGGTCGCTGTGGATCTGCCAGAAGGAAAAAATCTCGTAGGCGCTTTCTACCAGCCGCGAGGCGTATTCATCGACCCGGATCTGCTTGATACCTTGCCAGTCCGTTACCTCCATGACGGTTTTGCGGAGGTCATCAAATGTGGGGCCTTCGGCAGTGCTGACTTTTTTGCCGCGTTGGAATCGCTTCCTGATGATCGGGCGATTCTTGCTGCAGCCGAATCCATCATTCATCGCTGCATCCTTATCAAGGTTGCGGTTGTCGAAAAAGACGAGCGCGATACGGGGGCCCGTATGGTTCTTAATTTTGGTCATACCATCGGACATGCTGTGGAACGGTATTATCACTATGAAAAGTATACCCATGGGGAAGGCGTTGGCATTGGGATGGTCCGTCTTACCCAAAATGCGGAGCGTCTGGGACTTGCTCAAAAGGGCACGGCCGAGAAAATCAAGACCTTGCTGGCTCGTTTTGGCCTTCCTACAGGCGTTTCCATGAACCCGGAGGACATTGTCCGTGGCATTGCTTTGGATAAGAAAAAAAGGGGGCATGAGATTACCCTTGTGATTGTGCCGGAAATCGGTCAGCATCTTTTGAAGAAAGTTTCTTTTGATGAATTGATGCCATATGTGGAGGATAAACCATGACGACCTTGACCTTGATGCCGTCGCTCTTAGCGGGAACGGTAACGGCCCCTTCTTCCAAAAGCATGGGCCATCGTTTCCTTATCTGTGCCGCTCTTGCCCAAGGTGAGAGCTGGATTCGTGATGTCAGTTTTTCCAAGGATATTGCCGCGACTAGACGCTGTCTGGAAGCGCTTGGTGCGACCATTATGGAAGGTCCTGGGGAAAAAGGCCGAAAAACCTATTTCGTAAAAGGTCAGCCGCCTCATCAAAAATCTCCTCTTATGGACTGCGGGGAATCGGGTTCAACCTTGCGTTTCCTCATCCCCTTGGCAGCCCTTGACGGCAATTGCTACAACTTCATTGGGGAAGGCGAACTGGGAACACGTCCCTTGACACCATATGAAACCCTTTTTAAGGAAGAAAACCTTCATTTTCACTATGGATCGGAGCGTCATTTTCCTCTTTCGGTTCAAGGTCCCTTAAAGAGCGGCCATTTTGTGGTTCCCGGTGATGTGAGCAGTCAGTTCATCAGCGGTCTTCTTTTTGCCTTGCCACTCCTTCAGAGGGATTCTACCATTGAAATCACTGGCTCTTTTGAATCCCAAAGTTATGTGGCGCTTACCCTGTCCGCCCTGAGCACATTTGGCGTCCACGTTTTTCAAGATGAACCGCGCTTGTATCGCGTTTTGGGCGGTCAGGCCTATCGACCCTACAGCGGCAGCGTAGAAGGAGACTTTTCTCAAGCCGCTTTCTTTCTGGTTGCCGGTGCGTTAGGAAAAGGAATATCGATTCGAGGCGTCAAGACAAGTTCCCTTCAGGGAGATAAGGCAATTCTTCCGATTTTACAGCGTATGGGGGCTAAACTTGAAGAAGGCCCGGAAAGCCTAACGATTCACCCCTCATCCCTTCATGGCATTCGCATCGATGCCTCGGACTGCCCCGATCTTGTTCCTATTCTTTCTGTGGCCGCTGCCCTTGCAAAAGGTACGACGGAAATCATTCATGCTGAACGGCTGCGCCTCAAGGAATGCGACCGCCTTAAAGCCATGGCATCGGAACTTACTAAAATGGGTGCCCACGTTGAGGAGCGCCCCGATGGACTTATTATCAGGGGAGTGCCGATGCTTCACGGTGCAGGGGCAGATAGTTGGAATGACCATCGCGTTGCGATGAGTCTCGCCATTGCTGCAACACGTTCGGACGGTCCTGTTATCCTAACAGGCAGTGAAAGTGTACAGAAATCGTATCCTCAATTTTGGCAGGACTATGAATCATTAGGAGGAAAAATCAAATGAGTTCTACAGTCGGAATGCGGCTTCGTATGACTATCTATGGCGAATCCCACGGTCCTTCCATTGGAATCGTTCTTGATGGCTTGCCGCCCAATATCACAATCGACCTGGGCGCTATTGAAAAAGAAATGGCGCGGCGCGTACCGGGTCAGTCCCCGCTTTCCACACATCGGAAGGAAACGGATCAATTTACTATTGAAAGTGGTTTTTTTGAAGGAAAGACGACCGGAATGGCTCTATGTGCCCGCATTGTGAATCACGATGCCCATTCCAAGGATTATTCCCTGTTAAAGGATGTCATGCGTCCCAGCCATGGCGATTATCCGGGCTATGTGAAGTCTCATGGAGCCAATGATTACCGTGGCGGTGGGGCTTTTTCGGGCCGCCTCACAGCGCCCCTTGTCTTTGCAGGCGCTGTGGCTAAACAGCTGCTGCGCCAAAAAGGAATCGTCATCGGTGCTCATGTGGCCCGCATTGGTTCGGCCTGCGATCGGCCGTTCCATCCGTTGGGAGAAACTGACGAAACGCTGCTGCACCTTGGCGATCATTACCTTGCCACCTTGGATGATAAGGTGCGTGCGGTCATGGAAAGCGTCATCCGTTCCGCCCAGGAGGACAAGGATTCCGTTGGCGGCGTCATCGAATGTATGGCTCTCCATCTTCCCGTGGGGCTCGGGGAACCCTATTTCGATTCTGTAGAAAGCACGCTGAGCCAGTTGCTCTTTTCCATACCTGCCGTTAAAGGCGTAGAATTTGGGGATGGATTTTCCCTTGCCGGAATGCGGGGCTCTGAGGCCAATGATCCGATGACAATCAAAGGGGATAAGGTCGTTACGACGACAAACCGCAATGGCGGTATCCTGGGAGGCCTTACAACGGGCATGCCCCTCTTGTTCCGTGTTGTCGTAAAGCCGACGGCTTCCATCTATCAACCGCAGCATACGGTGAATATCAAGACCCATGAGGAGACCATACTTGAAATCAAGGGTCGCCATGATCCCTGCATCGTGCCCCGTGCCGTTCCTGTTGTGGAAGCCATGACGGCATGGGCCCTGTGTGACCTCATGCTTTGCCGGGAGCGTGAGCTTTAATGGGACAGGCAAAACGTAGGATTGGACATCAGGGGGTGCCCGGGGCTTATAGTGACCTTGCGGCAACCAGCTTTTTTGCAGGCATGGATTATGAAAAAAAGGCTTTTCCTTACTTTGAAGATGTTGTTGTCGCCGTCATGGACGGGACCATCGACTATGGGGTCCTTCCCATCGAAAATTCTTCCACAGGCGGCATTACCGATGTCTATGACCTAATTCGAAAATACCATGCCTATATTGTAGGAGAAAAGATTGTCAAGGTGGAGCACTGCCTTCTTGTCTATGACGATACGCAGCTGGAAGAAATTCGGGAGGTCTATTCCCATCCACAGGGGCTGTCCCAGTGTCATGCCTTCTTTCGTTCCCATCCTTTTTTGCGGGCCGTTCCCTGTAGCAATACGGCGGAGGCTGCCCGTATGGTGGCAGAGCGGAAGAAGCGTACCCTTGCTGCCGTGGCTGGCATCCAAGCTGCGGAAACCTATGGTCTTTCAGTCCTTATGCGCGGGATCCAGACAAATCAAAGCAACTACACCCGCTTTGTCATTATTGGAAAGAAAAAGGAAATCAGCCCTAAGGCAGACAAGATGACTCTTGTCGTGACCCTACCCCATGAGCCCGGTTCCCTGTACCGCGTTCTTTCCCATTTTGATGAGGAATCCATCAATATGACGAATATCGAGTCCCGTCCCATTCCGGGACGGCCATGGGAATATTTTTTCCACATGGATATTTCCGGTCATGAAACGGATGAAGCGGTTCAGCGGGCCCTTCGAGGCATTCAGGGAGAACGAGCCCATTATACCCTCTTAGGAAATTACGAAGCCGATGGAACTATGTCCCATCTGTAGGAAAGAAGATAGGAGATTGTTATGAAAGTAGGACTTGTAGGAAAGGTCTTAGGTCATAGTTGGTCCTCTAAGATCCACGAAGCCTTTTTTAAAGAAATGGGGATAACAGGAAGCTATGAACTCATAGAGGTTCCTCAAGATAAAATTGACCATTTTTTTGCCTCGGCTGCTCAGCAGTTCGACGGACTCAATGTTACCATTCCCTATAAAGTGAAGGCTCTTCATCATATGCCTGCCATGAGCCAGGCCGCCCAAAAAATTGGAGCTGCCAATACCCTTGTTTTTACCAAGGGACGGAAGGAAGCCCATAATACGGATTACCTGGGGTTTGGCAGACTTCTTGATCATGAAGGCATCCATCTTTCGGGAAAAAGAATCATTATCCTTGGAACGGGGGGCGCGGCTCGTGCCGTTCTGCAGTATGTCCTTGATCAGGCTCCGAAGGAAATCATCATCATGGCGCGCAATATGGAAAAAGGTAAGCGGGAATTGATTGATTTCCTTGCGCGGGCACCGGAGGTTACCATGATGGACTATGATCACCAGCGGGACCTTCCTTTTCATGATACCATCATCAATACGACGCCTGTGGGAATGAGCCCCCATACGGGATTTTCTCCCGTCCGTCCTGAGGTCTTTGCAAAGACGCGAGAAGCCGCAGTCGATATTGTTTATAATCCGACAGAGACGAAGTTCATGCACCTTGCCAAAAGAGCGGGTGTGCCATGCTGTAACGGCCTTTATATGCTTGTTGCCCAGGCCATCGCCTCAGAAGAAATTTGGATGGACCAAAAAGTAGACCGTTCCATTGTGGAGTGTATCGCCGCACGCTTAGAGGAGGAACTCCATGGATAACCTCATTTTTATTGGGCTTCCAGGCTGCGGAAAAAGTACCATTGGAGCCATGGTGGCAAAAGCACTGGCCCTGCCCTTTTACGATGCGGATATCGTCACGGAACGTCTTGCTGGTGAAACCATTCCCCATATGTTTGAAAAAGGGGAAGCTTATTTTCGGATAAGGGAAACAGAAGCGATTCGTCAGCTTTGCCAAAAGAATCGCTGCGTCATTTCTTGCGGCGGCGGTGTTGTGACGAGAAAGGAAAACATGGCCCTTCTAAAAAAAGCAGGGACCATCTTTTTCCTTGACCGTGATGTAGAAGCTATCATTGCCTCCGTTGATACCTCGACACGGCCCCTTCTTGAAGAAGACGCAGAAAAAGTTCGGGACCTTGACCAAAAACGGCGCCCTCTTTATGAAGGCTATGCCGATGTCAAGATTCCTGTGGGAAGCGCATTCAAAAAGACAGCGGCTTTCATTGTGGAGATTTGTAACAAGCGGACTTGATAGAATCTTCCTATGAATTCAATAGAAAACTGAATAATGACAAAATTTTCTGCCCCTTATACAATGAAGACAGAACAATCGGTTTTACTGTCCTGCTTCTGGAAGAAGCAGAGAAAATGGGAGGAAATGTGTCATGTTACCGAAAAAGATCCGCATCTGCGAAGTGGGCCTTCGCGATGGTCTCCAAAACGAAAAAAGAATGTTTACGACAGAGGAAAAGCTGGAACTCCTCGATGGGATGGGAAAAGCAGGCTTCAGCGTCATTGAAGTCGGGTCTTTTATGAGTCCTAAGGCAGTCCCCCAAATGGCCAATACTGATGAAGTCTATGAGAAGCTGGAGAAAGTCCCTGGTGTGGAGTATCGTGCCCTCATTGCCAATCTGCGCGGAGTGGAGCGGGCCATTGCCTGCGGCTGCAAGAAGGTAAAGCTCAATGTTTCGGCAAGTAGGGCCCATAACCTGGCAAATCTCAACCGGACGCCGGAAGAAAGTGTTGCTCGCTTTGGTGACTGCGTTACCTGCGCCAAGGAAGCGGGTCTTGAGATTTCGGGATCCATCTCCATGGCTTTTGGATCTCCTTGGGATAAGGAAATCCCCATCGGTGCTGTCGCCTCCATCGTAGAAGCCTACATGGCGGTCGGTATCAATGAGATTTCCCTTTCTGATGCATCAGGTATGGCTTTTCCGCCCCAAGTTCAGGAAATCTGTGCCTACATGAAGAAGCATTATCCTAAAAACATGTGGTGGCTGCATTTCCATAACACGCGGGGCCTTGGCATGGCCAATATCCTTGCGGGCATGCAAAGCGGCTTCACCCAGTTTGATTCGAGCTTTGCCGGTGTGGGCGGCTGTCCTTTCGTTCCTGGTGCAGCAGGCAACGTGGCAACAGAAGACGTCCTGAACCTTTGTGAGGAAAGCGGCATCGATACAGGCATCGATTTTGATAAAGCCTTGGAAGTGAGCCGCCGTGTGGCTCAGCTGGTGGCCCATCCGACGGACAGCTATCTCCTGCGAGCAGGTAAGAGCAGAGATCTATTCCGGGAGATTCCTACGGGACAAGGTAAAAATGAAACCATGAAATGAGAAAGTGGATGATTTTTATCTTTTTTTTACTAGTTTTTTGAGAAAAAAATAAGACTCATAAGGGGAGTCGTACGAAATTGGCGTCGTGCGGCTCCTTTTCTTATGTTTTTGGATGCTGTCGGGAGAATCCATGAAGAATGATAAATTCATCGAATTTATTCATGAAAAGAAAATATAGAGTGGTGATAGGGAAGGAAATCGTAGACAAAAACAAGAAAATAGATGAACAAAATTGTAAAAATAAGGGAGCTTGTCTTCCTTGTTTTGATGATGAAAAGGCGTAACTATGCCTGTTCTCAGGTTTCTACCTATTACTTGGCAAATAATATATCGATATTATTCATATATTTTTAAAAACAATGTATTGGAAATGTCAGAAAATTCATCCTACAATGGAACCATAAGAAAAGGCGGACTCATTACTTCCTGAACGGAAAAAGTAGGAGGATTCACTATGACAAGAAAAATTTCCTTGGCCTATCTTACAGTGCCGGGAATGGACCCTTTGGCCCAAGTCAAGATGGCATCAAAGGCGGGTTATGATTATGTTAGTCTGCGGACAATCCCTATGGGGCAGGCGGGGGAACCGCAGGTCCACTTGGAAAATAATCCAGGATTGTTCGCAAGTATTCAGGTTGCCTTAGAGGAGACATCCCTGCAGCCGCTCGATATCGAGTTGGTTCGAGTAAAGGAAGACCTTCCTCGTGATTACCGAGGTGCTTTTGAGTGTGCTGCAAAACTCGGATTTACAGACGTCCTTTCCAGTGTGTGGACAATGGATCATGGCTTTGCCGTCGACTGCTACGGAAAGATCTGTGAAGATGCCAAGGAATTTGGTCTCACCATGAATTTGGAGTTTCCTGTGATTTCGGGCCTTGTGAATCTGCCCGATACGCTCCAGTTCCTTAAGGAAGTCGGCGCCGATAACGCTAAAGTTCTTTTGGATATGCTCTACTGCTACTGGTCAGGCGTGACGGTGGAAGACCTCAAGAAGCTCGATCCCTCCTTAGTTGGCGTGATCCATCTTTGTGACTGCCCCAAAAATGAAAAAGCATACAAACCAGTTGAAATCATGCGGGAAGCACGGGAATATGTGGGCCGCGGTGCGATTCCCGTTAAGGACTACCTGAAAGTACTGCCTGAAGGGCCTTGTTCCATTGAACTTCCAAATAAAAAATATATAGAAACCTATGGAGAAGAAGGACACATCCGAAATTGTCTTGAAACGGCACGGGAGTATCTCACCGCAGCCGGTCTGTGAAGAAAGAAGGTCAGGAATGATGAAGGTCGATATCAATACGAAAATGATTACTCTTTTGGGACTTCCTTTGACGCAGTCCTTTGCTGCAAGGATGCAAAACAAAGGGTATGAAGCAGCTGGGCTCAATATGGTCTACTTTTATACGGAAACGGATAATGAGCATTTGGGAGATATTGTGAATGGCCTGCGATATATGAATTTTGCTGGATTTGCCGTAACAAAGCCAAATAAAGTCAAAGTGTTGGAGTATCTTGACGAACTTGATCCCCTCTGTCAAAAAATGGGGTCCAGCAACACCGTTGTCAAGACGCCAGAGGGCAAGCTTATCGGCTACAACACGGATGGCGTTGGTTTTTATACAGCCCTGACGGAAGAGGCCGGTGTGAAGGTCGATCAGTGTGTCTTCTTCTGCTTTGGCGGCGGCGGGGCGGGCCGCGCCATGTGTTCTATCCTTGCTTACCACGGGGCTCGCAAGATTTACATCACAGACAAGTTTGAAGGCTGTGCCAAGTCCCTCGTCGATGACATCAACAAGAATTTTGCTCCTGTCGCAGAGTTCGTCCCTTATGGAGACTTTTCGAAACTATCGGCCTGCGATGTGGTCCTTAACGCCAGCGGCGTTGGCATGGGGCGTTCCATCGGGGAAACGCCGCTCCCCAAGGAATACATGAAACCGGAACAGCTTTATTTTGACGCTTGTTATAATCCTGCAAAGACACAGTTTCTCCTGGATGCTGAAGCAAAAGGCTGCCGCATCCTGAACGGCCTTGGCATGAGCCTTTACCAAGGGGCTGCCCAGATTGAACTGTGGACAGGGAAGAAAGCTCCTGTTGAAGCGATGCGGGAAGAACTCCTCGCCATCCTTGCGGAAAAGAAATAATAGCTGAAAACAGCAAAGGAGGCATGCTGTATGCGCCTAATCAAATGGTTAGATGAACATCTTGAAGAAACCTTGATGATTATTCTCTTGATTATCATCGCTTGTGTCACCATGATCCAGGTCATTGTCCGAAAAGTTCCCTGGCTCACATCCCTTACCTGGGCTGAAGAATTTTGCCGGTTCATGTGGATCTGGAGCGTATTCATTTCCCTCCCCTATACCATTCGGATGGAGAATATGCTCCGCGTCGGTGTTCTCGTCGATCTTCTTCCCCAGGCCATGAAAAAGATCATTGGCATCATCGTAGATTTAATCAATATGTTCTGTATGGGCCTGTTGGGATTTTATTCCTTTGAAGTGTTGGAAAACATTTACACCAGCCATGAATTTTCACCGGCCATGGAATGGCCTATGTGGATTGTTTATGCGGTTATGCTCTTTGGCTATGTTCTTGCAACTATCAGGGCCTTTCAGGTCATGATCCTTCATGTCAAACGGTTCCATGAACGGGAACTGACCACCCTTGAACAAACCATGCAGGATGCAGCTAAGGAAGCTGAAATGGCGAAAGGAGGAGATGAATAATGGCAGCATTGCTTGTATTTGTTGTATTCCTTGTCGCAATCGCCGTTTCCATTCCTATTGGAACAAGTATGATTCTGGGCTCGATTTCCCCAATTCTCCTGATGCATCGGGGCGGATCTCTCGTCCAGCTCATCAATAATACGTTTTCCGGTGCGAACTCTACGCCGATTCTTGCTGTACCGCTCTTTATCTTAGGCGGGGTCATCATGGCAAAAGGTGGAATCAGCCGCAAGCTTTTTAACTTCTTCGCCTTCTTCGCTGGAAGGCTTCCCGGCGGCCTTCCCTGTGCTGTTATCCTGACCTGCCTGTTCTATGGGGCCATCTCTGGTTCCGGCCCGGCCACCACGGCTGCTGTCGGTGCTATGTGCGTACCTTTCTTGACGGATCTTGGTTACGATCGGACCTGGAGTGCAGGTCTCATAGCCGTTGCCGGCGGACTTGGCGTCATCATTCCTCCTTCCATCCCCTTTGTGCTCTATTCCCTTGCAACGGGCGTATCAACAGGTGATCTCTTTTTAGGCGGCGTGTTCCCTGGTCTGCTTATTGGCGTAATGCTCATGGCTTATGCTGTCTTCTACTGCGTGAAACATGGCGAAGACAAGGAAAAAATCAATGCTCGCATGGAAGAACTCAAAAAAGAAGGGCTTCCGAAACTTTTCAAGGACAGCTTTTGGGCACTTCTTTGCCCGGTTGTCGTCCTGGGCGGTATCTACAGCGGTTTTGTAACACCGACAGAAGCGGCTACGGTTTCTGTTTTCTACGCGCTTTTTGTTTCTCTCTTTATCTATAAGACCATTTCCGTTAAGGAATTGATTCCTCTTTGTGCAGAATCAGTAAAAACATATGGCGGCCTTGCCTTCGTCCTTGCTTTTGCTACGGCTTTTGGCCGTGTCCTTAGCTTGACTCGCGCTACTCGTGCCGTGGAAACTTTCATCTTGGGAAATTTCCATTCCAGCATTGCTGTCCTGAGTGTCCTTGTCATTATCTTCCTGCTTCTTGGGATGGTCATGGATACAGGGCCTGCTATCATTATCCTGGCTCCTGTTCTGCTGCCGGCCTGCGAGAAACTGGGCGTTGATCCGGTTCATCTTGGCGTTATCCTCGTTTGCTGTCTGTCCATCGGGCTTGCAACACCGCCTTTTGGTCTTGATCTTTTCGTGGCAGGAAATATTGCCCAAGAACAGCCCATGGATGTTGCGAAAAAGGCCGTGCCTTTTATCGTTTCCTTCCTTGTGGCCCTCGTCCTCATCACTTATATTCCTTGGTTTTCGACCTATCTGCCAAGTATTGTGAAATAAGGTTTTCCTCTGGGAGTTATTCCTAGGGCCTATAAAGGAATTTTATTTTAAGGAGGTATTTTTCATGAAAAAAACGTTTCGTAAACTGGCGGCTGCTGTTTTGACAGGTGTCCTGGCTCTTTCCCTTGCTGGCTGCGGCGGTGATTCAAAAGAACAGAAATCTGCCGGTAAAGGTGAATATGCCAATCTGAAGGAAGTCGTCCTCATCGGTGCGGATACGGCCGGCAAAGGGTCGGCAGGCCAACAGTTTGGAGAACTCGTTTCCAAAAAAGTCGATGAAATTACAGGGGGAAAGCTTCAGATTGAATATCATCCCAACGGCGACCTCGGTGGGGATGAAGACCTATTAAGACAGCTGAAATCCAATGATATCCAAGTTTTTGTCAGTCAGCCGGCACCCGTCGTTTCTTTTATTCCTGAAATGGCTGTCTTCGACTTGCCCATGGCTTTTGCCAAATATGATGGCCCCACGATTGATAAGGTCCTCAATAATCCGGAATCAAAGTTCTATAAACAGCTGGCTGCAGCCTACGATAAAGCAGGTTTCCATTATATGGGCATGCTGCAGAACGGCACCTTCCGTCTTGCGACGGCCAATACCAACCTGAAGGACCTCGATGCCTATAAAGGCCTTAAAATCCGCACCATGAGCAATAAGAACCATATGGCTTTTTGGACTGCTATTGGTGCAGAACCGACACCGCTTGCTTTCTCTGAACTGTATTTTGCTCTGCAAAGCGGGACGGTTAATGCGGAAGAAAACGCAGCCGATACGATCGTGACCATGAACTTCAATGAAGTCCAGAAATTCCTAGCTCCGACCAACCATGTCCTTTATACGAATCAGCTTGCTATGAATAAAAAAGCTTATGAATCGCTTGATCCTGCTTACCAGAAAGCCCTGAACCAGGCGGTGTCCGAAGCCCTGAAGGAACTGGCACCAAAACTGGGTGAAATCGACAAGCAGAACAAGGAAACCCTTGAGAAAAAAGGCATGACCATCATCAAATATGACAAGTCTTTCTATGATCAGGTTCTTGCCCTTGATTCTGTTAAAGCGCTCTACAAGGATATCAACAGCCAGATTAATGGCATTGGTGATGTCCTCATGCAGGAACTGGATGCCGCTGCGAAAAAGTAAGTAGCTCTGTTCGACAGAAAGGAAGGTGGATGTGGGATGCCTCAAAAATGGTCAGCATTTTTCTACCTTGTATTCACCTTCTTTATCTGGAGCAATAACTATATCGGCGGAAAGGTGATTGCCGAGGCTGTACCGCCCTCCGTGCTTGCCATGATCCGCTCCTTTATTGGAACCAGCTGTCTGTTTTGGATGGCAAGGAAGGAGCTGAAAACACCGATTGATCAGAAGGATCGCAAATGGTTTTTTCTTATTGGCATGTTGGCTTATTTTGTAACGTTCCAGATGGTGCAGCTTGGTATCAAATTGGCTGGGGCTTCCACGGCAGCCCTCATCAATTCCACCAACCCCGTTGTGATTACACTCCTAGCAGGGTTCATTCTTAAGGAATCACTTACAGTCATTAAGCGAGTTTGTCTCTTTCTGGCTCTTCTCGGCACGTTCATTATTACTCAGGGTGCTTCTGGTTCAGGAGAAATCATGGGAATCCTCTTCATGATTATATCGGTTCTCTCCTTTGGGTTTGCCTCAATCCAGATGCGGCGCCTTACCCAAAAGTATGCCCCCATCTTGATTACGTTTTATGGAATGCTCATTGGCAGTCTCCTTTCTCTCCCTGTGGGAATCTACAGCAGCCTGCGGGAACCTGTCAGCCTGACGCCTTTTGTGGTGCTTGTTCTTCTTTACCTTGGCATCATGGGATCCGGTGTGGCCCAGTTTACATGGACCAAGGCTCTGTCTGAACTGCCGGCAAGTACCTGTTCGCTTTTTTATCCGCTCCAAGCCGTTTTTTCTGCTGTTTTGGGTGCCTATTTGCTCGGAGAGTCCTTTACCGTCCATTTCTATTTGGGACTGATTCTTATCTCGGCTGATATTCTCCTGAATTTTTGGGACACGAGACGGAACCAGTTTCCTGAAAAGTCTTGACGAAAGGCCTGTGTTTAAGGAATGATAAAGGGAAATAGAGGAGGGCCCCCATGAACTGATGTGTACCCCAAAAACTGGACGCATATAAATTAGTTAAATGGCATTAGTGGATGTTTCCCGATATATTTCGGGAGGCATCCATTTTGTTTTTTTCTGAATCCTTTCCTTGTTGAAATAATGAATGTATTCTTTCACTGCTTTAGCAAATACCTTGAACGAGGTGTATTCTTTTTCGCTTCCGTAATACATTTCATTTTTCATCCGACCAAAAAAGGTCTCCATAATACTGTTGTCATAGCAGTTGCCCTTACGCGACATTGACTGTATAATTCCATGCTTTTTCAATTCACTTCTGTAATATTCATGCTGATACTGCCATCCCTGATCCGAGTGCATAATTAAACCCTGTAAATTCCTGAATTTCTTAAAAGCTCGGTTCAGCATCCTTTTGATTTGGTTAAGATTAGGAATCATCGATAAATCATAGGAGATGATTTCGTTCGTATTCATATCCAGGATGGGGGAAAGGTAGCATTTTCCCCATGAGAAATGAAACTGTGTTACATCCGTTGTCCATTTCTGCAGTGGCCTGTCCGCTTTAAAGTTTCTCTGGATGATGTTGCCGGCCACTTTCCCGACTTCTCCTTTATACGAATGGTACTTTTCTTTCGGACGCTTGCCAAACAGCTTCAGGTCATGCATGATACGCTGCACCCGTTTGTGATTGATATGGAAGCCGCGGTTCACCAGCTCGTGACAAACGCGCCGAACACCATATCTCTGCTTATTTTCCTCGAATATGTGACAGATTGTTTCCGTAATTGATTTGTTTCTTTCTTCTACACGATCGGTACGCTTCAATTCATAGTAGTAGGTCGACTTCGCTAATCCCGAGAATTTTAACAGGTACTTTAACGGGTGTCCTTCCTGGCGGAGTTCCTGGATGATTGCTGCCTTTTTGCCTTGAGCTGCGCAGCCCATTTTTGTCGTCTCAAGGCGATTTGTTTTTTTATTACAGCATTCTCCGCTTTTATGTAGGCGTTCTCTGCGCGCAGACGAATTAATTCTTCCCGTTCACTTTCATTTAATGGTTTGGGGCTCTTCGTATTTCTTTTCATGGGCTGATCCTTTCTATGCTGACCTTTCTTTTTACTTACGAGCCCATTATACCCCTCTTCTCTGTATTTACGAACCCATTGGTACAAAAGACTATAGCTCATACCATATTGACAGGCGACAGCCATCATTGACTGTCCGGCATTTACTTGTGAAACCAATTCAAGTTTCTCCTCTGGGGACCATGCCTTGTAATGTGCTTTGTGACACAATGCTTCCGGTCCGCCAGCCTGTTCGATACGATTCCAAGTACGAATCTTGTTACGAAAATTTGCTGTTTTAATTCCTTTAGGTGTTTTTACCCACTTACCTTGACGATAAAGTTCTACACACATCAGCTTAAATTCAGTCGTATAACGCAAAATGTACCCTCCTTACTGGGTGTCCAGTAAAGAGGGTACATTTCAGAACCTACAATGGCTGATTTACTTTCAAACGATTGCAGAATTGGAAAACTACACCCAAGCAACAAAAAAACTCCATGTGAGCCAATCTAATCTGAGTCATGCTATGCGGTCCTTGGAAGAGAAACTTGGTGTGGAACTTTTTGAAAAGGATGGCCGGAATATCCGTCTGTCCAAATATGGGGAAATCTTTCTCCCTTATGTCAATAAAACGCTGGATTCCCTCGATGAAGGTATCGCTAAACTAAAGGAATTCCTTGATCCCAATACAGGAACCATCGAACTTGCTGGTTTTCCTTCCGTGGCTCAGTTTTCAACGGACCTTATGGTTCGCTATCAGTCAGAAACAAATCGCTATGACGTGCATTTTCAGTATGCACAGATTGGCTGGTACGAAATCCATGAACTTATCGTATCTGGGAAAATAGACCTGTGCATTGCTACGAAATTTGAGGAACCAGAAGTGGCGGGCACTTATATTGGAGACCATCCCTTGGTCGTTATCGTTCCAGAAAACCATTATCTAGCGTCACGTGAAAGGGTGGATCTTCGGGAACTCCAGGATGAAAATTTTATTGGCTTCAATCAGAACGGGCAGCTTGCTCCCATGCTGCAAAAGACATTTGCTTCCTTAGGCATTGAACCTCGGGTCGTTTCAAGGACGCCCAGTGACCTCATCATTTATGGGCTGGTTGCCGGCGGACGCGGTGTATCCGTTGTTCCCTTCCCACTTACCCATTACGCACCTTTTGGAACAAAGCTCCTTTGTATTGAAAATGATATTCCCAAGCGGCGTCTCTACCTGCAGTGGAACAAAGAAAAGTTCCTCCCGCCGGCAGCTCGCTACTTCCGTGATTATGTAATCCGCAGTGAAGAAGTCTTCACGCAGTATTTCAAGAGAGTTAATATTGGTCCTGAGACCATAGGAGGATGAAAAAATGGCAAAGAAACTGATTGCTGATTTGATGGTTGATTATCTCGAACGTCGGAATGTCAAATATGTCTTTGGCCTCTGCGGCCATACGGTCATTGGTATGCTCGATGCTCTGAGCCGTTCGAAAAAGGTGAAATATATTTCCAATCGCCATGAAGCGGTTGCCTCTACGGCAGCTGATGGCTATGCCCGTGTAACCCATAAGGCTTCTGTCGTCCTCTGCCATCTTGGACCGGGGCTGACGAATGTTTTGACCGGTGTAGCAAACGCCGCATTTGACTCTATTCCTATGGTCGTCATTGCAGGCGATGTACCGAGCTATTATTTTGGAAAGCATCCTCATCAGGAAGTCAATATGCATGGTGATGCCACGCAGTATAAGATTTTGGAACCCGTCGTCAAGCGTGCTTGGCGCGTTGATGATCCTGAAGCCCTCGGGGAAATCATGGATAAGGCTTTCCGTCTGGCTGAATCGGGTCGCCCTGGACCGGTCCTCATTGATATGCCCATGGATATGTTCTCCCGCGAAGTGGAAGACTACCTATGGGATCGCACCTATAAGGACAGCCACATCACTATGAAACCGGCCCTAGATCCAGAAGCGGCCAAAGGCATTGCCAAAAAACTGGTCGAAGCAAAGAATCCGGTCCTTCATGCCGGCGGAGGAATCCTCCTTGCCCAGGCTTCGGACGAACTGGCGGATCTTGCTGAATTCCTTGATATCCCTGTTTCTCGCACCCTGATGGGGCAGGGCTGCCTGCCAGATAATCATCCCCTCATGGTTGGTCAGACGGGCTTCTGGGGTCTTGAATTTACCCATTCCCTCACCGTAAACGCTGATGTCATTCTTGGCCTAGGTACCCGTTTTGCGGAAGCGGACAGCTCCAGCTGGTATCGGGGTGTCACCTTCGATCCCGACCATACGGAATTCCTCCAGATTGACATCGATCCCATGGAAATTGGCCGTAACTATCCTGTTTCCATCGGGGCCATTGGAGATCTCAAACTGGGCCTCAAACAAATCCTGGAAGAAGTCAAGAAAATCTGCCCTGAAGGGAAAAAGAATCCGGAACTGCGTGCCAAGATTGCCAAAGCGAAGAAAGCCTTCAAGGAAAGCAATGTTGCCATTTCTACGGATGGCCGTTTCCCTATGACGCCGCAGCGTATCCTCCATGATGTGAAAGCTGTTGTTCCGGAAGATGCTCATATCTTTACCGATGTGGGCTGGAATAAGAACGGCGTAGCTCAGCAGTTTGATGTCAACGTACCCGGCACGATCCATCACTCTTCCGGTCTTGCCACCATGGGCTTTGGTGCCTCTGCCGTCCTGGGCGGCAAGCTCGCAGCCCCCGATAAGGTCTGCCTTACCCTTACGGGTGATGGCGGGTTTGGCGTTAACCCGACTTGCCTTGCTACTGCTGTGGAACAAGGTATTGCCTGCACTTGGGTGGTTATGAACAACTCCGCTTTTGGGACCATTGCCGGTCTTGAAAATGGAAACTATGGGACTAAGTTCGGTACCGTCTTCCAGACGCCGGACGGCAAGAGCTATTCGCCGAGCTGGGCCGGTGTGGCTAAAGCCTACGGTGTAGAATCCATCTGTGTCCAGTCTGCTGATGAATTCCTGCCGGCTATGAAAAAGGCCATGGCTGCCAACAAGGAAGGCCGTCCTTTCCTCGTGGAAGCTCCCATGGAAAACATCGTTGTGCCGACGCCGGGCTGTTGGAACATCAACGATATTTACAGCCCGAGTGCTCTTGTCAAGGAAGGGAAACTTGTCAAGGATGAGAAGGGTCGTTTTGTCGCACCGAATCACGCAAAATCTCATAAAGGAAAATAAGTGAGAATTGAGGGGGCTTCTGAGAAAGGAGGCCCCTTTTTTGATAAAACGTGTCTTGTAGGACCAACCTCACAATCTTAATAGAATGATTCTATGGTAATGACAAAAAATGGATATTGGAGAATGCCCGCCAGCCTGCTCTATAATAGAGACAAACAAGAAAGGAAGGGCTTAGTATGCAAGAACGTATGACAACGAAACTGCGTCGACTTCTTAAGGAAAAGGACTACCTCATGGCTCCTTGCGCCTATGACGCGCTGACCGCAAAATGTATAGAAGCATCAGGCTTTGACCTCATTGGGACGACGGGCTACGGCATGCATGGTGCCATGATCGGGACGCCTGACACGGGTCTTTTGGGGATGAATGAAACGGTGGCTGCTCTCAGCAAGATGCAGAATGCCGTTGATATTCCTATCCTCGCTGATGGGGAAGGTGGCTATGGCTCCGCCCTCAATGTCATCCGTATGATACGGGAATATGAAAAGACCGGCATTGGGGGTGTCTTCATTGAAGACCAAACCCAGCCGCCTAACTGCCCCTTCATTATGAAACCTCAGCTCATCAGCAAGGAAGAAATGGTGGGCAAGATTAAAGCTGCCGTTGATGCTCGCCGTGACGATGACCTTGTCATCGTAGCTCGGACCGATGCACCCTTTGAAGAAGCGGTTGAACGGGCCAATGCCTACATGGATGCCGGTGCCGACATGGTCAAGATTCTCCCTAAGACCCATGAGGAACTGCTGAAGCTCCCTAAATTGGTCCACGGACCGATTCATCTGGGCCTTTATGTAGGAAAAGGTATCAATGACGGCATGACCGCAAAGGACTGCGGGGAATTGGGCTATAAGATCATTACTTTCCCCATGAGCTGCCTTTTTGCAGAAGTCGCCGCTGTCATGAAAGTTCTGAAGTATATAAAAGAAAACGAGATGGCCGAGGGCTATCCTGGTGATCTTATTGCCTTCAACGACTACCTGAAATTCATCGGTGTCGACAAGATTAAGGAATACGGTAAGAAATACCTGAAAGGGCCTCAGTACGAAGGCCTTTTCTAAGAAAAATAAAAAAGGGCTGTGAAGAAATGAGTTTATCATTTCTTCACAGCCCCTTTTTTGTGTCTTTTTTCGGTTCTTCACGCATTTTGGGGGATGCCAAATCATACGTAGGTGACAGGTGCCGAATCAAGGTAAAAAAGTATCTGTCGTTCTTGTACCCATATGCATTCCGTTTGGTACCCTTGATCTTGTTGTTGTACCCTTCCAATCGGCCTGTGTTAATAGGGCATTTGGCGTGGTTTGCCAGACCGTCGATTCGCTTTTTCTTCAGCTTGGCGAATCGTGTTCCAATGGATGCCCGTTATCTTCTGCACTCCGGCAATCGTAAGTCCCTGGGCGAGCAGCGATGGAATCTACACAGAGGCCCGTTTGGTGATTCTCGTTCCAGGACATCTGTACGGATTGAGTTCCGTAACCGTTTTCTGACAGCAAGGACACCGGAAGCGGTGTCCCTCGAAGAGGACAGTGCACCGGGCCTTCGGCTGCATGGACACCGTCCTTAGGTGGGTTCGGTACGCGCTATAGACATGCATCGGCTTTACGCAGTAAGGGCAGAGAAAATCGGTATGACGTTTCTGACTGGTGATCATCCATGCCGTGGAATCGTCTAAAGGGTCCTCAGGGAGCCAAACGAGGTAATCGGGGTCTTTGACAAAACAGGCCAGTTTGAATAATGTATCGGATAGAGGACATCTCATTTCTCCTTTACTTTGATTTAGCCACCTTGTATTTTGGAAAATTTGATGTCCTTTTTCAATATTTATTTGTCTATGACCCCACAAATTTCCGTGAAGAACCATAAATTCTACCACAAATAGGCCCACCCGGTTCAATTGAATCGGACGGGCCTATTTGTATGAGGCTATCATTTCACAGCCCCCTTTTTTATTTTTGTAGATTACAGCGGCTCCGATGCGGCGTAATGCTGCACAATCCAGTTCCGCACTTTCTTGACAACAGGCGACAGGGGCCGGGTTTTGTCCCAGCTGAGGTAGACTGTACGGAAGAACTCCTGTTCATTTTCATTGATGGGAATGGCGACAACCCGTTCCGTCTGCATGGCAGGGACTTCAGGAAGAATGGACACGCCAAACTTCAGGGCTACATACTGCAGGGCCGTGTTGCATTCCTGGACTTCAAAAACCATATTGGGAATCATGGATCGCTTGATAAAAGCCTGATCAAGCTGGGCCCGGAGACTGCTTGTCTTGTTGAGAAGGACCATCGGTTCTTTGGCAAAATCAGCAAAGGTCACGGAATTTTTTTTGGCAAGAGGATGTTCCAGATAGACTGTGAGGTACAGTGGCTGCTTGGTCATGGTGACGCCATCCAAGGCTTCATCTCTTCCCGTTGTGAATGCAAGGTCCAGTTTCCCGTTTTTAAGTTGTTCACAGATATTGTAGGAAGTATCTTCCATGAATTGGAAGCGAATATCCTGGTTTTCTTTTTCTTCATAAAGAGCTTTCACGATGGGGGGGACCAAGGAGGCAGAAATGGAGTGAAAATAGCCTAGACGGATATTCATAGGAGCTTTATCTTTCATCTGACGCAGTGTTGCCTTTCCCTCTTCCAATAGGGCCATTGTTTTTTTGACATAGGGAAGGAAGCGTTCTCCATAGGGAGTTAAGGCAATTTTACGTTTTTCCCTTTTAAAAAGACTGACCCCCAGTTCCTTTTCCAGTTCTGCAATGGAATAGGAAAGGGAGGGCTGGGAAATATGGAGTTCTTCCGCAGCGCGGGTATAATGAAGGACCCGGGCCAAGGTTTCGAAATAAAGAAGCTGCAGTAGGGTCATGGAATCACCTCGTTCGTTCATACCTTCTTTCATCTTATTGTATCATGAGAGCTGGTCCTTGGATATGGAAAAACCGGAAAAGATCTTTATCAGGGAGCTTTTAGAAAGAAACTTTCAGAATAATATAAAGAGTTTGATAGAAGTTCTCTATAAATAGATGAGAAAACGCGTATTGGACTTTACTGTCTATCTACGGCATACTAAAGACAGATAAGATGTACCGAAAATTTCGGAAAGGCCTCTTTATGACGGTTTTTCCCCAGTAAAAAAGGAGCGTTTACTTATGGCAAAAGAAGTTACCCCGGAACAGATTGCTCAAATCGATGAAATGGTTGCCCGTGCCCATACGGCCCTTGATATCATTGCAACGTACGATCAACAGCGTGTTGACCGTCTCTGCCAGGCTGTTGCAGCTGCTGTCTGCGATATGAAGGTCTGGGCTCCGATATGTGACGAAGCCGTTGACGAAACCTCTCTTGGCGATAAAGTAACGAAGAGAAATAAGAGAAACAAAATCAAATTGATTCTCCGTGACTGCCTGCGTCAGCCTAGTGTTGGCATTATCGAAGAAAACCCTGCAAAGGGTCTTGTGAAATACGCTAAACCGGCCGGTGTCATTGCTTCCCTCGTCCCGACGACGAACCCCTGCTTGACCCCTGCTGGTCAGATTGTATATGCTATCAAAGCTCGTGACGTCATGATCTGTTCTCCCCATCCGAGAGCCAAGGTCGTAACGAATAAAATCATCGACATCATCCGCGCGACCCTTGTTCGCGAAGGGGCTCCGGCAGATATCATCCAAGGTATCAAGGACCCGTCCATCAACCTGACGAAAGTCCTCATGGAACGCTGCGACCTTGTTATTGCAACGGGTGGCCGTCCCATGGTCAAATCTGCTTATTCTTCCGGGACGCCTGCCTATGGTTCCGGTGCCGGCAATGCAACTGTCATCATTGATGACACGTGCAATACGCCGGAACGCCAGAAAGAAGCCGCTGAAAACACTCGTATTTCCAAGACCAGTGACTTTGGTTCTGGCTGCTCCTGCGACGGTAACCTCGTCATCCATGAATCCATTTATGATGACTTCGTTAAGGCTCTTGTGGCTGAAGGCGCTTACCTTGCCAATGAAGAAGAGGCTGAGAAACTGAAGAAAGTCATGTGGGATGAAACGGGGCACCGTCTGCCGAACACCGTTGCCATCAGCCCCCAGAAACTGGCCCTTGCTGCTGGCTTTGAAATCCCTGAAGACCGCAAGTTCATTGCAGTAACGGGCGGCGGCATCAACGATATTGGCAAGGAACACTTCTTCTCCAGTGAAAAACTGACGACCCTCCTGGCTCTCTTCAAATATGAAGGCGAATTTGAAAATGCCCTCACCATGATGCAGGCTCTCTTCAATGTAGGTGGTAAAGGTCACTCCTGCGGTATTTACTCCTTCAGCGATGATCACATTCATCGCCTGGGCATGGCTGCCCCTGTTTCCCGCATCATGGTCCGTCAGCCGAACAACCGCGGCAACGCTGGCTCTGCCTGGAACGGTATGCCTCCGACTTCTTCCATGGGCTGCGGCACTTGGGGTGGCAACATCGTTTCAGAGAACATTACCCTGAAACATTATATGAACACTACATGGGTTGCTCGGCCAATCGCCAAGGATATGCCTTCCAACGAAGAACTTTTCGGTGACTTCTTTAAACCGGGCATGGACGAAGAATAATAAAGACCTTTATAGAAAACCCTCTTGGGGAAAGCGCCTCCTCCATCTCCGTTTTCCCCTCCTACTCAATCTGATGCAGCAGAAGGTGACTTGCTCCCTTCTGCTGCATTTTTATGGATCAAACCTTGCTTCAAAAGGAAAAGTTAAGTATCATGGAACCATATAAAAACAAAGGACCTTCTCTGTAAGGAGGGGCCCCGAAAAGGAGACCTTATGAAACAATTCCAAGGAAGTGATACGTATATTGCCTCGCCAGAGCTCGTTCGCAGTGTCAACATTGCAGCGGCGCTCCAAAAACCGCTCCTCATCAAAGGAGAACCGGGAACGGGAAAGACCATGCTGGCCCAGTCCATTGCGGACAGCCTGGGCATGAAGCTTTTCATTTGGAACATCAAATCTACAACGAAGGCTCAGGACGGACTCTATGTCTATGATACGGTGCAGCGTCTTTATGACAGCCAGTTTGGTGCCGAGGGAGTGGATGACATCAAAAAATACATCCATCTGGGCAAGCTGGGCGAGGCTTTTAGCGAAGATCAGCAGAGCGTCCTTCTCATTGATGAAATCGATAAGGCGGACTTGGAATTTCCCAATGACCTCTTGTGGGAACTGGACCGCATGGAATTTTACATTCCCGAAACGGGGGAGACGGTCCGCACCAAAAAGAGGCCCATTGTCATCATTACGTCCAATGCGGAAAAGGAACTGCCGGATGCTTTCCTGCGCCGTTGCATCTTCCACTACATTGCCTTCCCCGATCCGGACATGATGCGCCAGATCATTCATGCCCATGACCCCAACTTGGAGGAGACCTTGGTCAATGCGGCCATCAAGGCGTTCTATGACCTCCGCAAGTTAAGCGGCCTTTCCAAGAAACCCGGTACCTCGGAACTTCTTGACTGGGTAAGGGCCCTTGTCATTGGGGGCATTGATGCGGAGACCCTATCTGAAGAAATCCCCTTTATCGGCGTACTTCTTAAAAAGACGGAAGACTTGAAACGCGTGGGGTACTGATATGTTTACGGATTTTCTCTATCTGCTTCGGGCCTATGGGTTGCCTGTGGGCCTTGTCGAGTGGACGGCCCTCATGGATGGACTTCGCTTGGGCCTTGAAAAGGAAAGCCTTATGGAGTTCTACCATATGGCACGGGCCATCTTGGTTAAACGGGAAACCGATTACGACCGTTTCGACCAAGCCTTTGCAGCTTATTTCAAGGGTCTGGCAGATCATGCGGACCTATCGGAAGAGATGGAACGGTGGCTTTCCCACGCCCTCACCCTATCGGATCCCGATTTTGAGGCGGCCCGCCTCCTATGGGAAAACAAGAGCCTTGAGGAGATTCGGGAAATCATGAGCCAGCGGATAAAGGAACAAAAAGAGGAGCACCATGGCGGCAGTAAATGGATCGGCACGGGCGGCATTACGGCCTTTGGCCATTCGGGCTATGCCCCTAAAGGCATCCGCATCAGGGGCCAGCGCGGCGGAGAGCATGCCTTAAAGGTGGCCGAGGAGCGTCATTTCCGTGATTTCCGTGATGATCATGTGCTTGGGATCCGCCAGTTCCAGGTTGCCCTGCGCAGGCTGCGACGCCTCTCCAATCGGGAAGAGACTCCAGCTACGGAACTGGATGTGGAGGAGACCGTTGCCGCAACGACGAAAAAGGGCGGTCAACTGGAAATTATCATGAAAAAGCCCCGCAAGAACCAGACCAAACTGCTGCTTCTCATGGACAGCGGAGGCTCCATGGATGCTTATGTGACCCTTTGTGCACGTCTTTTTCAAGCACTTCACGAAGGCCATCATTTCAAGGATCTTAAGACCTACTATTTCCATAACTGCTGGTATGAGAATTTCTTTCGTGACCCCAGCTGCGCCTGGCCCAATCGGATTGCGACGGAAGCGGTCCTTCATAACATCAAGAGCGAATATAAAGTCATTGTGATTGGGGATGCCCATATGGGACCCTATGAGCTTCTTGCCGTGGATGGGAACATCGATGACTGGCATGGCAACGAAAAGCCCGGCCTTGAATGGATCCAGATGGTAAGGCGGCACTTTCCTCATATGGTCTGGCTCAATCCTCTCCATGAAAAGCTCTGGCATTATGACTACAGCATGCGGACCGTGGGCATTATTGCAAAGGAAGTGCCCATGTTTCCCCTTACATTAAAAGGGCTTGAAAAGGCCATCGACCATCTGCAGAAATGAAAAAAGACTGTGCAGACGCGGGATGTTCCGCTTCTTCACAGTCTTTTTTGGTTTTTGTCAGTTGAGGCTCTTGAGGTAAATGGAAAGCTGGTTAGCTGGAAGCTGGCCTGGGGCAGAGGCTTTCCCAGCCGTGCCAAAGGTTACGGCCGACCCAAATACTTCGCCGCAGATGCGGCTGATGACGCCTAATTTCCCCATACTCATGGTAATGACTGGCGTCGTGTTATGATCTTCTTTCATGGCGAGCGTTGCATCAAGAAGGCGTAATACATCCCGTTCCGAGCGGGGCGTGACGGCAAATTTCACGATGTCTGCCCCAAGATCCTGCATCTGGCAAAGGTTTCCTACAATGACATCGCGGTCCGGTGTATTGATGTTATTGTGACGGCTGACAATCACCTTGACGCCAGCCTTATGGGCGGCTTCGACGACGGTGCGCACGGCCTTATCCCCGCGGGATAGTTCCACGTCCACAAGGTCGATGAGTCCGCTGTCAATGACGGCAAGGTTCAGGGTCACGTAGTCCGCAGTATCGATTTCAAGAACGCCCATTTCGACACTCGTCCGGATGGTAAATAGGATTGGGTCGTCAGGTAAGGAATTTCTCAGATACATCATGGGTTTGATACGGACTTCCGGATCGGCAAGATCTTTATAGAAATCAGCGCGCCACTCAACCATATCGTGGGGAGAATTTTCAATGAGACGAACTGATTTCTTGACGCCGTCAAAATCTGTATCCGTAATGGGGATGCAGATCTTGGGAATGCCGTTACCGATTTTTACATTGCGTACCTTTACTATTCTTGACATATCTTGCCCTCCTACTTTGCTTCTATGCTTCTATGTTGTCAAAAAATAAGAATAAGTGTATTCTATGGTGAGATGCGTGATTTGTCAAATCAAAGCCGGGAAAGGGGGGCCTTTGTCCTGATGGACAGAATGAACTGTATCAGGTGGAACAGGCTCTTTCCCAATGATGAAAATTGTGCATGAATCAAGGAGGAACCCTTTGTGAAAAATATAATCTTCATTGGCATGCCTGGGGCGGGCAAGACAACCATTGGAAAAGAAGTGGCACGCACCCTGGCATGGCCCTTCTTTGACAGTGATGTTCGGCTAAGGGAAAGGATCCATCGGGACATCAAGGAACTATTTCGGGAAAGCGAGGCAGCCTTTCGCCAGGAGGAAACAGAGACCTTGCGGGAACTTTGTCAAAAAGAGGGGATTGTTCTTTCCTGCGGCGGTGGCGTTATCAAAAAGGCCGAGAATGTGGCTCTTCTTAAACATGGGGGCTTCCTCATTTTTCTGGACCGTTCCCTTGAGGCCATCGCATCGTCCGTGGACCAGATGGGACGGCCGCTTCTTTCTGCATCAAAAAATCGCCTCAAAGAGCTTTATGATGAACGCTATGCCCTGTATCTTGCCGCGGCAGATCTCCATATTTCCGTTCGGGGCGGCATCAAAGAAACGGTGGAGGCCGTTCTTGCTGCCTTAAGGGAACAGGGCGTGGTTGAAGGATAAGGACCTTTTTGTTATCCTATAGGAGAAGATTCAGCGCTTCTTATCGCATCCTACCTAAGGAGGACCTACATGGAACCAACTTTTATCAAGGAATGGCTCCCCGTTTTTGTCATTGGTGCTGTAACGGTCATGATCTATATGCTGTTTCGCATCCTATCCACGCGGGTCATTCGTTTTATCCTCAATAAACTGCCTGATGATGCAGACCAGAATATCGCGACAGCTCTTTATAAACCGGGACGCCTTGCCATCATTTCCGGCGGTATTTATCTTATGGTCCAGGCAGCCCCCCTTGATGTGCCCCGGATCCAAACCTTTGTACAGCATGTCATGGCGAGCTGTGTCATTATTGCATTCCATTGGGTCTGGTACAATTTTTTCAGCTCTACGAATTATGTTTTTTCTTTTTTGACGAAAAAAGGCAAATGGAGTCTTGACGCAACCTTGGGAAACTTTATTTCCATGTGCCTGCGTATCCTTGTCATCTGTTTCTGCATAGCTGCCGTTGTGAGCTTCTGGGGCTTTGATATCAGCGGCTTTGTCGCCGGCCTTTCCATTGGCGGCCTTGCCGTTTCCCTAGCGGCCAAAGACTCTCTTTCCAATATCATTGCCTGCTGTATCATTATGCTTGATCATCCGTTCCGCATTGGTGACTGGATTGTCTGCAATGAGATTGAAGGGGCTGTTGAATCGATTTCCTTTCGCAGCACGAATGTTCGCACTTTGGCCCAAGGGCTTGTCAACATTCCTAATTCCCTGATCATTTCAACGCCCATTGTCAATTATTCCGTACGGGAGCGCCGCCGCATTGAAATGACAGTCGGCGTGACCTACGATACGACAAGCGAGCAGATGAAGACCCTCATTGAGGACCTGACGGAAGCCCTGAAAAACCATCCCCAGATCATCAATCAGGATATTTCCGTTGCCTTTACGGACCTTGCCGACAGCAGCCTCAATATCCTTATCATTTGCCATACGTATGAAACAAACTATGCCGCTTATCTCAAGGTGCGTGAAAAAGTGAATCTTCTTGTCCTGGATGTTCTTGCAAAAGACGGGGTATCCTGTGCTTTTCCGAGCCGGAGCATTTACGTGGAGACGCTTCCCCGTGAAAAAAAATAAACAATTTTTCAGCCAAAAGAGTGCCTTTTTCTTTTGGCTTTTTTTCTCCCATGCTATAATGGGAGAAACCTGAATTTATGAGGAGATGGACCTATGACGTTACGTGAAGATGCCCAGATCATTATGGATAAAGCACTGGCTGCATCCCTGCCCGATGCGGCCGTTGAAAAAGCCTTGAAGAACAAAAAATTTGGCAGCGGCCGGATTGTCGTCGTTTCCATTGGGAAAGCTGCCTGGCAGATGGCAAAGACGACGGTTGCTCTTTTGGGGGACCGCATTTCCGGCGGCATTGTCATTACCAAATACCAGCACGCCAAAGGGGCGTTGCCGCCCCTTGAAATCTACGAAGCAGGGCACCCTGTCCTCGATGCCAATTCCGTTGCCGCGACAGCCCGTGCCATTGATATGGTCAAGGATCTTGGCAAGGATGATACCGTTCTTTTTCTTATCAGCGGTGGTGGCTCTGCCCTTTTTGAAAAGCCTCTTATTCCGCTTTCGGAACTGCAGAAAATCAATTCCGATCTTTTATCGAGCGGCGCCGACATCGTTTCCATGAATACGGTCCGCAAGCGTTTCAGCGCCGTTAAAGGCGGAAAATTTGCTCAGATCTGTGCACCGGCTAACGTGTATGCCATTGTGCTTTCTGATATTATTGGCGATCCTTTGGATATGATTGCTTCTGGACCGGCCTATCCTGATACGTCGACGCGGGAGGATGCTCAAAGGGTCATCGAGCGCTACAAAGTCATTCTTTCCCCGGAGGCAGAAGCCTGTCTTGCCGTGGAAACCCCTAAGCGCCTTGATCATGTTGAAACGGTTGTCACCGGCAGTGTGACGGAGCTGGCGAAAGCCGGCAAAAGGGCGGCTGAAGCCCTGGGCTACCGAACCCATATCCTAACGTCCAGTCTCGATTGTGAAGCACGGGAAGCCGGGAGCTTTCTTGCTGCTATGGGCCGTGAATATGCTGGCTGCGGGAAAAAGATGGCTTTTCTGGCTGGCGGGGAAACGGTGGTTCATCTTCGTGGCCGGGGAAAGGGCGGGCGCAATCAAGAAATTGCGCTTTCTGCTGCTCGCGGGATTGCCGGTCTTTCCAACGTGGCGGTCTTCTCTTTTGGAAGTGACGGGACGGATGGACCGACCGATGCTGCTGGTGGCTACGCTGACGGTTCGACGGCAGCCCGTCTTTTGGAAGCCGGTCTTTCCATTCCCGACGTTCTTGAACGCAATGATGCCTACCATGCCCTTGAAAAATCGGATGGCCTTCTTGTTACAGGCCCAACAGGGACCAATGTCAACGATCTGTCCGTGCTTCTTATTGGCTGATGACGACGTTAAAAAGCACCCTTTTTGCAGTTTTCTGCAAAAAGGGTGCTTTTTCTGTTAAAGTGAGCGAAAACTTTTGTACTCTATTAAAAATATGAAACAAAATAAAGAAGTTAATTAAAAATACAAGCTTTATTTGATAAAGCTGGTATATGGTCGTATACTAGGAACATAACGAGAAGTAAAAAATAGAGGACAGAGGAGTGATTGCTACGGATAAGCTTGCACTGAAAGAAAAGGTTTTTGCTGCGATTGATGCCGCTTACGATGAGCTCTTTGACTATGCCAAAAGCGTGGCCAAGGAACCTGAGTTTGGTTTCAAGGAATTCAAGACGGCAAAAAAGGTAGAGGCTCAATTTGATAAACTGGGGATTCCCTACCGGAACCATCTTGCTATTACGGGTGTAAAAGGCCTTCTCAAAGGCGGGAAGCCAGGACCTACCATTGCCATCTTAGGAGAGCTGGACGCTATCAGTTCCCCGGATCATCCGTTGGCTGATCCCGACACGGGCGCGGCCCATGCCTGCGGACACCATATGCAGCAGTCCGCAATGCTCGCCGCCGCTTATGGGCTTGCCCGTACCCATGCGCTTGATGAGCTTTGCGGCAATGTCGTTTTCTTTGCCGTTCCTGCCGAAGAATATGTCCAGCTTGCTTACCGAAAGAAACTGCGCAGGGAAGGTAAGCTCCACTATCTTCACGGTAAGGGCCAGCTTATCTACGAAGGCGAATTTGATGATATTGATATGGCCATGCAGATGCATTCCAGCAAGAAAACGCCGGAACCGACGGTTGCAGTTGGTACGAGCAGCAACGGATTTGTTGGTAAGACCATCCAATATGTAGGACGCTCCGCTCATGCTGCTGACGCGCCTGATCAGGGCATCAACGCACTTAACGCAGCCATGCTTGGCATTATGGGCATCAATTCCCTCAGGGAGACATTCCGCGATGAAGACGCCATTCGCGTTCATCCAATCATTACCAAAGGCGGGGACCTTGTAAATAATGTTCCCGATGATGTACGGATTGAAACCTATGTGCGGGCCAAAACGATGGAGGCCATCGAAAAGACCCATAAAAAGGTCGATGCCGCCCTGCGGGCTGGCGGTATGGCTATTGGTGCCGAAGTCCACATCGACACGATGCCTGGTCATCTGCCCCTTGTCTGCAACGCCACACTTAATGAACTTCTGGTGGAAAATGCCAAGGAAGCGTTCCCCAGTGTCAAGATCATCAATGCCGGCCATTTCAGTGCTTCCACAGATATGGGAGACGTTTCTCATCTTATGCCCGCTATCCATCCTTTTATTGGGGGAACGGACGGGCTCCTTCACGGCGCCGATTTCAAGGTTGTCGACTTTAACGCGGCAGCGCTTCTGCCTGGCAAGGCTTTTGCCGGTATGGTCATTGATCTTCTGGCGGACAATGCCCAAAAAGCCAAAGCTCTTTTGGATCACTATGAACCCATCCTCACCAAGGATGCCTACATCAAGAAACTGGACAGCTATTTCAGCGAGGAGGAACCATGAAGAACATCAAACTGCATGTCTGTGTCATGCTCATGATCGTGATTGCGGAACTGATTGGCGTTAAATCCTTCAGTGTCGGCCCAGGAAAGATTGTGCTGCTGCCCATGCTTTATGCCCTCATCATCGGAATCTTTACGACGCCGCGCTTCCTTAATATTATGAAGCAAAAGGAAATGGAAGATGCAAGTTCCTTGATAGGGCTGACGCTCATGCTCCTCATGGCCCGCTATGGGACCCTTGTGGGACCAACCTTGCCCAAGATCATCAGCGCCAGTCCGGCCTTGATTTTACAGGAATTTGGAAACTTGGGCACCGTCCTTGTCGGGGTACCGCTTGCCGTGTTCTTTGGACTCAAGCGGGAAACCATCGGTGCGGCCCATTCCATAGCCCGTGAACCGAATATTGCCCTTGTCGGTGAGCGCTATGGCCTTGATACCCCAGAAGGTCGCGGTGTTATGGGTGTTTATATCAGCGGCACTGTTTTCGGAACGATTTTCTTTGGTCTCATGGCCAGTTTCTGCGCTGCCCTTGGAATCTTTCATCCTTACGCGCTTGCCATGGCATCTGGCGTTGGCAGTGCAAGTATGATGTCGTCCGCTGTCGGTGCGCTTGCCGTCATGTATCCCCAGATGGCAGACCAGCTGGCTGCTTTTGGTGCTGCCAGCAATATGCTCTCTGGCCTCGATGGGCTTTATATGTCGATTTGGCTCGCCCTGCCGCTTACGGAATACCTCTATAAAAAGTGCTGTATCGTAAAATATGGTCACGTACTCACGAAGGAGGAAGAATAATGATTGGATATAATTTAGCAGAAACTTTTGCTATCCTGCTTCTCATGAGTATCGAAGGGGCGATTTCCAATGCCCTTTCCGGCGCTGGCGGTGTGATTGAAGGCCTGCCCGGGCTGTTGATCCTTGTAGGGATTTCCATGGCGGGGATCCTTCTTGGCAAATATATGCCGGGAAAGATTCCTGCTGTTGCCTATGTTGTGACGTTAGGCTGTATATTGACGTATCCGGGGTTTCCTGGAAGTGATGTCATCAACTTTTATATGAAGAAAGTCGGGTTTGTTTCTCTTTGTACGCTCATCCTTGCCTATGCCGGTGTTTCCATCGGTAAGGATATGGATGCCTTTAAGTCGACAGGGTGGCGCATCGTTATCTTGAGCTGCGTCATATTTGCCGGCACCTATTTGGGTTCTGCCATCATTGCCCAAATCATCTTAAAGGCTATTGGCCAGATCTGACTTTTCCTATGAAAAAAGGCTTGCCGAACAGGAAGTGTTCAGCAAGCCCTTTTTGATGTCTTGGGGAAAGGGAGTAGGGTGCTTATTGGCCTTTTCCCAATGGACTTCAGTGTTTTTTCTTTTTCTTATCGTCAAGGTATTCGCCAATGATCTTGACAGCACAGTAATCTCCGCACATGGAGCAGTATTCATCCGTACTCTTGTTCTTGGCATTGCGGATGGCACGGGCTTTTTGAGGATCGATGGCAAGTTCCATTTGAGCTTCCCAGTCTAGTTTTTTGCGGGCTTTTGCCATGGCAAGATCTTGGGCCACTGCCTGGGGGAGGCCCTTGGCAACATCGGCCGCATGACCGGCTATGCGGGCGGCGACAACCCCTTCACGAACGTCATTGAGATCAGGCAGTCCCAAATGTTCAGCCGGAGTTACGTAGCAGAGAAAATCGGCTCCGCTGACAGCTGCGAGGGTCCCGCCAATTGCAGAAGTAATGTGGTCGTAGCCCGGTGCAATATCAGTCACAAGGGGCCCCAGCACATAGAAAGGCGCCCCGTGGCAGAGCCGTTTCTGCAGCTGCATGTTGGCGGCAATCTGATTGTAAGGAACGTGCCCCGGACCTTCTACCATGACCTGGACGCCTTTTTCCCAGGCACGATCCGTCAGCTCCCCAAGGGTGATGAGTTCTGTGATCTGGGCCCGATCCGTTGCATCGGCAAGACAGCCTGGACGCAGCCCGTCGCCTAAGCTGATGGTTACATCGTAGCGGGCACAGATATCAAGGATTTCATCAAAATGCTCGTAAAAAGGATTTTCCTTGTTGTTGGCGAGCATCCACCCGGCAATGAAGGAGCCGCCGCGGCTTACAATATCCATTTCGCGTCCTTCGGCAATGAGGATATCCACGGCACGGCGTGTGAGACCGCAGTGCATGGTCATGAAGTCAGCCCCGTCATGGGCCTGCTGCTCGATGACTTCAAAGATGTCTTCTTTCGTCATATCCGTCACTTTGCCATGGTTTCGGATTGCCGTAACCGTGGCTTGATAAATGGGAACGGTGCCGACCATGACCGTCGAATGCTCGATAATGGCACGGCGGGAGGCGTCGATGTTGTTGCCCGTTGAAAGGTCCATGACCGCATCGGCACCAGCTGCAATGGCCGCATCCAGTTTTTTCAGCTCGGGCGCGGGATCGGGGTAGGCCGTTGAAGTCCCAATATTGGCGTTGACCTTTGTCGAAAGCCCTTCCCCAACACCGCGGACCTTGAGGTTTTTATGGTTGATATTGGCACAGATGGCAATGGTTCCCTTGGCCACACGCTCTCGGATTGTTTCAGCTGATAGCCCTTCTTGGCGTGCGACTTCCTTCATTTCTTCCGTAATGATACCGGCAAGGGCTGACTGTCTTTGAGTTTTCATGAAAATTTCCTCCTTGAAGATAATAAGAAAGAGACCGCTTTTTCCATAGAAAAGCGGTCCCTTGGTTGGTCTTTTTTCATCTCCAGCCCGGCCGGCACACTTTCCTACGTCGGTATTAACCGCATCAGGTACAAAGGGTCGGCCAAAGGGCCTCTCAGCGAATGCGCACCCCCAGTGTTACCGTGGACGCAAGAAGCGTCCATCTGCAGTCATTGTAACAGATGCTTTTGCAAAATGCAAACGGCCCATCCCTTTTGTTTCATGGATGCAACGGAAACGAAAAGGGGTTTTCTTATGGCTCAAGACGGCGAAAACAAATAAATGAGAGAAAAAATACGGACTTGATTCAATGCTTCTGATAACGGGCTGTAGCATTATCCCATCCGATGATACGTCTTATTTTTCAGATAATTATACATTTCCCATTATCAAGTAAATTGTAGGGAAATTGGAGAAAAATTTATTTGTGATTATATTAAATTTGTTATATAATACAGGAGATTAGAGAGACTGAATGGAATGATATCGTTCATCCCAGATCAGTCACTTTTCTAAGAAAGAGGGGCTTTGAACAATGGCAAAAAAATTTAAGACCATGGATGGTAACACCGCCGCTGCGTATACTTCCTATGCGTTCAGTGATGTTGCCGCAATCTACCCGATCACTCCGTCTTCTCCGATGGCTGAAGTCAGCGATGAATGGGCTTCCCATGGAAAGAAGAACATCTTTGGTCGTCCTGTCAAGATCATGGAAATGCAGTCCGAAGCTGGTGCTTCCGGTGCTGTACACGGCTCCCTTGCCGCTGGTGCACTGACCACCACCTATACCGCATCCCAGGGTCTGCTCCTGATGATTCCGAACATGTATAAGATCGCTGGTGAACTGCTTCCTGCAGTTTTCAACGTCGCTGCTCGTGCACTGGCTACCAGCTCCCTGAACATCTTCGGCGACCATGCTGACGTTATGGCTTGCCGCCAGACCGGTTTTGCACTTCTTGCTGAATCCGGCGTACAGGAAGTCATGGACCTGACCGCTGTTGCCCATCTGGCTGCTATTAAAGGTCATGTTCCTTTCCTGAACTTCTTCGATGGGTTCCGTACTTCCCACGAAATCCAGAAGATTGAACTTTTGGACTATGATGACCTTGCTAAACTGATTGACTACGAAGCACTGGATAAATTCCGCAAACATGCCCTGAATCCGGATAACCCTGTTACCCGCGGTACGGCTCAGAACCCGGATATCTACTTCCAGACTCGCGAAGCTGTCAACAAATACTATGATGCCCTGCCTGAAATCGTTGAAGAATACATGGAAAAAATCAGCAAGCTGACTGGCCGTGATTATAAACTCTTCAACTACACCGGCGCTGCTGATGCAGAAAATGTCGTTGTTATGATGGGCAGCGGTGCTCAGACTGCTGAAGAAGTTGCCAAGATCCTTTGCGAACAAGGCGAAAAAGTCGGTGTCCTGAACGTTCACCTCTATCGTCCGTTCTCTGCTAAACACTTCCTGGCTGCTATGCCGAAGACTGTCAAGAGAATTGCTGTTCTTGACCGTACGAAGGAAGCTGGCGCAAACGGCGAACCGCTGTACCTCGATGTCCGTGATGTATACTACAACATGGCTGACAAACCCCTGATTGTTGGCGGCCGTTACGGCCTCGGCAGCAAGGAATTCTATCCTGGCGATGCCCTGGCTGTCTTCGACAACCTCAAGAAGGCTGAACCGAAAAACCACTTCACCGTTGGTATCGTTGATGATGTAACGAACACCTCCCTCACGAAGGAAAAAGTATTCGACATCACCCCGAAAGGCACCACGAGCTGCATGTTCTGGGGCCTCGGCAGCGATGGTACGGTTGGCGCCAACAAGAGCGCTATCAAAATCATCGGCGATAAGACCGATATGTACGCACAGGGCTACTTCGCTTATGACTCCAAGAAGTCCGGCGGTATTACCGTGTCCCACCTGCGTTTCGGTCATACTCCGATCCATATGCCGTTCCTTATCAACACGGCTGACTATGTAGCTGTTCATAACTCTTCTTATGTTCATCGCTACAATGTCATGGCTGGCCTGAAAGATGGCGGCACGTTCCTCCTGAACAGCCCTTGGACCGATGCAGAACTGGATAAGGAACTTCCAGGACAGCTGAAACGTTATCTTGTTGAACATAAGATCAACTTCTACACCATTGATGCTGTTAAGATTGCTGAAAGCATCGGCCTTGGCGGTCGTATCAACATGATCATGCAGGCTGCTTTCTTCAAACTGACCGGTATCATCCCTGTTGAAGATGCTGTGAAGTACCTGAAGGAATCCATCGTCACCAGCTATGGCAAGAAAGGCCAGAAGGTTGTTGACATGAACAACGCTGCTGTTGACCAGGGCGTCAATGCCATCCATAAGGTTGAAGTTCCTGCTGCTTGGGCAAATGCGGCTGATACGGAACTCTATCCGAAGACGGGCAACGCTTGGGTTGACGATGTCATGGTTCCCATGAACAAACAGGAAGGCCATGACCTGCCTGTCAGCAAACTCATGGGCCAGGTTGATGGTACGTTCCCTGCTGGTACGGCTGCTTATGAAAAACGCGGCATTGCAATCAATGTTCCTGAATGGAAGATTGAAAACTGCATTCAGTGCAACCAGTGCTCTTATGTCTGCCCGCACGCTGCTATCCGTCCTGTTCTCCTGAACGACGAAGAAGTAAAGGCTGCTCCTGCAGAATTTACGACTAAACCGGCTGTTGGCGCTAAGGACCTGCACTTCCGCATGATGGTTTCCCCCATGGACTGCCAAGGCTGCGGCAACTGCGTAGACGCTTGCCCGGCTAAGGAAAAAGCCCTTGTCATGATGCCGTTTGCTACCCAGGAACATCTGAAAGATGCTTGGGAATATGGCATCAAGAAGGTCTCTGCAAAGACCAACCCGATGAATAAATACACCGTTAAGGGCAGCCAGTTCGAACAGCCGCTGCTTGAGTTCTCCGGTGCCTGCGCAGGCTGCGGCGAAACTCCGTATGCTAAACTGGTAACCCAGCTCTATGGTGACCGCATGATGATTGCTAACGCTACGGGCTGCTCCTCCATTTGGGGTGCTTCCGCTCCTTCCATGCCGTACACCAAGAACCATAAGGGTCATGGTCCTGCCTGGGCTAACTCCCTGTTCGAAGACAATGCTGAATATGGTCTGGGTATGTATCTCGGTGTCAAAGCCGTTCGTGAACGCCTGGCTCAGGAAATGGAAGCCGTTAAGGATTCCGTCAGCGCTGACCTGAAAGCTGCTATGGAAGACTGGATTGCTAACGCTGAAGTTGGCGAAGGCAGCCGTGAACGCGCTGAAAAGCTCGAAGCTCTGCTCCAAGCTGAAAAGAGCGGTAACGACAAACTCGAAGCCATCTACAACGACAAACAGTTCTTCGTTAAACGTTCCCAGTGGATCTTTGGTGGTGACGGCTGGGCTTACGATATCGGTTACGGCGGATTGGATCACGTCCTCGCTTCCGGCGATGATGTCAACGTTCTTGTCTTCGATACCGAAGTTTACTCCAACACGGGCGGCCAGTCCTCCAAGTCCACGCCGGAAGCTGCTGTTGCTAAGTTCGCTGCCAGCGGTAAGAGAACCAAGAAAAAGGATCTCGGCATGATGGCTATGAGCTACGGTTATGTCTATGTTGCTCAAATCAACATGGGTGCTGATAAGAACCAGGCCCTGAAGGCAATCAAGGAAGCTGAAGCTTACCATGGTCCTTCCCTCATCATTGCTTACGCTCCGTGCATCAACCACGGTATCAAACGTGGCATGGGTCACTCCCAGCTCGAAGCAAAGGCAGCCGTTGATTGCGGTTACTGGTGCAACTACCGTTATAATCCTGAACTGAAGGAACAGGGACAGAAGTCCTTCTTCCTCGACAGCAAGGCTCCGAACTTCGATGAATTCGAAAACTTCCTGAAGGGCGAAGTTCGTTATGCATCCCTGGCTAAAGCCTTCCCGGATCAGGCTGAAGAACTCTTCGCTAAGACGAAGAAAGATGCTCAAGAACGCCGCGCTGGCTATGAAAAGCTGGACGCTGAATAATTGAGTCTTCAAAAGACCGTCGCATTTGCGGCGGTCTTTTTTTTAGAAAAAAAGGGAATCCCCATCCAAACCTTGTTTGGATGGGGATTCCCTTTTGCTGTTTCTCTATGATGATGGTATGTCTGGTGCAGAAATGCGCTTCTATCGGCTTCTGTGACACCGTCCGGTGGTCTATTTCCATAGGGCTTTAGCCTTCCAATCTTTTGGCTTCTGGTCTTTTGCCTTCCGGTCTTTTCCCTTAGAACTCGATTTCTCCAAAATCGATCCGCCCCACCAGGGTGGTAAGCGCATCGCCGATCGATTCGCGAGCTCCCTTTGCGCCTTGGAAAGAGCAAAGCGAGAGATCGTGACAGGGCGCTTATCCAGGGAGCGCGACAAAGGCGGAGCGCGAGTCGGATTAACCCTTACAGCCGCACAAGTATAAATCCATTGCGGCTGCAGAAGTAAAGGAACCGTTTTCGTGTAAGAAGGTGTTGCAAACATTTTTTCTTAGTAGGATTGTAAATCGCATGATAGCATGCCCTTTCGGTGGTGGATGAGGAGCGCAGCGACGTTTCCTTACGAACGGTAGTGAGGACCATTCGCCCGAAGTTTCGAAGGACGCTTTTGGAGCGATAGCGGAAGTCCGAGAAACCTGTTTGAGGGCGAAATTAATTCGGCGCCCACGACCGAAGGGAGACAGTTTGGCGCCGGCCTTACGGTCTTTTCCCTCACAATTTTTTTGTCCCATTTGCTTTTTTCAAATATGGCCTAGACGTAGTCAGATGCTAGGAGCACCCGGCCTCATCGACGACGGCATACGGTTTGTGTATGTCGAGGCGATTGAGGTCGTGGGCGACAACGCAGATGGCTGCGTCTAGGTCCATAGGCTGATAAAAGCTTCTTGCCTGATAAGCTGGGCGCTGGAGGTGACGACACGAGGTTAGGAGGGAAAGCGCCCAGGCGTAAGGTATCCCCCAATCAGAAACGAAACAAACTACGAATCGTCATGCTACCATTGCATCATAAAAATGAGAAATTGAGCAATGGTGGCACGCTTTTTTGGAGTATCGGCGCGATTTGTGCGCCGACTCCTCCAACCTTTCCAAAGAGAAAACACCCCTTACCCGCGGCAATGGGTAAGGGGTGTTTCCCGTAAGAAGAGAAGCGAACGAGGAAAACTATGATCCATAGCATTCCTTTTCGACAGTACGCAAATCAGTCTCCTACATTTGGCAGCGGGCCACCCGGATTCTTTTTCTGCCAGAGATAGCAGAGGACGAGGATGCCGATGCCGGCGATATCGGTCATACTGCCAGGAATGATGAGGCACAGGCCGCCAATAAAGAAGGCGATACGCTGCAGTGCGGTCAGGGGATGCTGGCAGAATCCAATCATGGCCAGTGACAGGCCCCACATGCCGATAATAGCTGTGACCATGGCCATCAGGATCATGGGTACCGTGGCATTGATCATGAGGAGCTGCGGTGCCAATACGAAAATGTAGGGCACGACGAAGGCGGCAATGGCCAGTTTTGCTGCCGTAACGCCTGTTTTCATGGGGTTGGAGCCAGCAATCCCGGATCCGGCATAAGCAGCTAAGGCAACTGGCGGCGTAACGTCTGCGACGATCCCAAAGTAGAAGGCAAACATATGGGCCGCAAGAACCGGAACCTTCATCTGAACGAGGGCTGGGGCTGCAATTGTCGAGGTGATGACGTAGTTTGCCGTCGTCGGAACGCCCATGCCGAGGATCAGGGAGGTAATCATCGTAAAGAACATGGCCGGAATCATCTTGCCTTGAGCAAGGTCAAGCAGAGCCGTAGCAAGTTTTAGGCCGACGCCGGTCTTTGTGACGACGCCGATGATGATGCCTGCCGAAGCGCAGGCAATGAGGACACCCAGTACGGATTGGGACCCTTCAACCAGGCCATTTATAAACTGTGCAAAGGTAATGCGCGTATTCTTTCTCATGCAGGCACAGACAATCGTCAGGCCAATGGCATAAAGGGCAGCACGCATCGGAGTATAGCCTGATACAAGCAGGTAAACGATGACAATCAGGGGAACCGCCAGATGACCTTTTTCCCGGAGTAAGGGGCCAAATTTTGGAAGCTGGTCGCGAGGCGTTCCTTTAAGGCCGTATTTCTTGGCTTCATAATGGACGCTCAGCCAAATCCCTGTGTAGTAGAGAAGGGCCGGAATGACGGCCGCTTTAACAACTTCGATGTAAGGGACACCAACAAATTCTGCCATCAAGAAGGCCGCAGCACCCATGACCGGCGGCATAAGCTGACCGCCTGTGGAGGCCGCCGCTTCAACTGCTCCGGCAAAGGAAGGACGATAGCCCAGTTTTTTCATCATGGGAATCGTAAAAGATCCGGTACCAGCAACGTTTGCTACAGACGAACCGGAAACTGTCCCCATCAGACCGCTTGACAGAACGGCAACTTTAGCCGGGCCGCCAATGGCCCAGCCTGCAAGGGCATTGGCCATATCTATGAAGAACTTGCCAAGGCCCGTGGCATCAAGATAAGCACCAAAGAGGATGAAGAGGTAGATAAAAGTGGACGATACCCCCATGGGTACACCGAAGATGCCTTCTGTCGTAAAGAAGAGGTGACTGACAAGTTCGTCAAAGCCAACGCCGCGGTGGGCGAGAATCCCCGGCATATAAGGGCCGAGGAAGGCATAGGCTACAAAGATGAGCGCAACGGTCAGCATCGGCCAGCCGACTGTGCGGCGTGTTGCTTCAAAGACCATGAGGACACCAATGATGCCCACGATGATATCTGTCTGGGTATTGAGACCCGCACGCAGGACCAGTTCCTGGTAGTTCAGGAGCAGATAGCCTGTGGTGCCAATCCCTAGAAGGGCACAAATGACATCAATGGGATTCATGGAAGAACGGGACCAGGATTTGCGTCCTGGGTAAAGGAGAAAAATCAGCGTCAAGCCAAACATCAAATGGATGGTGCGCTGCAGATGGGCGTCAAGCACCCCAAAGATTGCAGTATACAGCTGGAAACAGGCAAAGAGGATGCAAATGCCGGAAATGATATAGTGCCAGGCACCTACGGGGTTTCTCTTGTCTGATTCCTTATCATATTTTTTCATGACTTCTTCCGCAGACATTTCTTGGGGCGCTGTCTGTTTCTTTTCTTCTGTCATAGTGAGAGCCACTTCCTTTCTCCAGTTCATGATTCCATGAACCAGAAAGTATATCGTTTCATGCTGAGCACATCAACGCGTGTGCCTTGACCAAATTGATTCACAAGATCAATGGTCCTGTTTCCATAGGTGACGCTGGGGCGGGCCTCGCTGGCCGCCCGAAAGGCAATCTTTTCATAGGGCCGGTTCATGATCATCTCAAATTTACCCTCTTTTTTTAATGGTTTGAAGGCGCCGTCCGTGAGACTATAGGGAAGGCCAACTCCATAAGATTCATAGATGGTGTGGGTCATGGTCATGTTATGGGGCCCATTGATCCGGAAGTATTCATAGCAGGGGGTCTGTTGGACCGAATGCTTATAATGGTAAACCCATTCGTCTCCTTCGTTGACGGAAAAGACTACAGGCGCTGCACCGTCAGAAGGTTTCAGGACGAGGATGAGCCTTGTTGCGTACCATGAGAAGGAGACTCCTGCAAGAAGGAGAATCAAAATAATGAAAAACAGGGGTTTTTTAAAAAAAGACCGAACCCCACTGGAGGGTGGTGTCCGGTCTGTGCAATTTGCCATATGAGATCGCCGCTTTTTACTTATTTTTCATTAAAGAACTTTTCAGCACCTTTGTTCAGAGGAATGGACATGCCTTCCTTGGCCGTTTCCTTGGTGATGAGTTTTGCAACGTTGTGAGCTGCTTTCATCCGGTCAAGATTGGAATAAAGAGCTTTCACAATATCGTAGCCCAGTTCATCGCTCATCTTATCTGTAACAACGAGCATGCACTTGACCGCAACAGCTTCTACGTCAGTGTCTACATTATTGTAAGTCTTGGCAGGAATCTTGATCTTGGTGTAGTACGGATATTTTTTGATCAAGGCATCAGCCATGGCAGAATCAACGGGCAGGAGCACGACTTCATGCTGGGTAGCAAGGTCCTGGATTGCTGCCGTAGGGAATCCGGCTGTTACAAAAGCAACATCCACATTGCCGTCCTTCAAGGCAGAAGCGGCTTCCCCAAAGGAAAGGTACTGGACCTTGATGTCATCGTAGGTGATTCCGGCTGCTTCGAGGATCTGACGGGCGTTGGCTTCCGTCCCGGAGCCAGCAGCCCCAACAGCGACGCGTTTGCCCTTGATATCAGCAAATGTCTTGATGCCCGTCTTTTTTGTCGTTACAATCTGGATTGTTTCCGGATAAAGGGTGGCAAGGCCTTTAAGATTCTTTACTGCTTTATCCTTGAACATTTCAACGCCATTTACGGCATAGTAGGAAATATCGTTTTGGATAAAGCCGATATCAACCTTGCCTTCTTTTAAGAGATTGACGTTTGCGACGGAAGCGCCTGTGGATTGAGCCGAAGCATTGGCGCCTTTGACATTTTTGTTAAGGATATCAGCCAAGGCCCCGCCCAAAGGATAATAGGTCCCAGACGTACCGCCTGTTGCGATGTTGATGAATTTCTTTTCACCGCCGCTGCTTTCCTTTTTGTCACCGCCGCCGCAGCCAGCAATCAGAGCGGTTGCTGCTGCCATTGCGAGGAATGCCGCTACCATTTTTTTTGCTTTCATCGTTCTCTCCTCCATCCATACAGTGTAATAAAAAAACAGACCAACGAAAACACCGAACAATAGAAAAAGTCTTTCCGTGCCTTGTTCGTTATGAATAGTGTAACCTTTATGTTACAAAAAGTCAAGAATAAGACAGCATAGTTGTTATGTAACATATGAGACTGTTTTTGTATAGTGGAGTTTGCATACAATGTGCAAAACAGAAACTGAATCAGGGATTCCCGTCATAAAAATGGGACGTTAGGTGGATAAAAAGAAGCCTTTTAAGCAAAAAAAAACTTTAATTAAGAATTAATATTGGTAGTAAGAATCTATTTTTTCCTAGTTTTAATGGGAAAAATCAAGGCATTGATCTGATTTCTGATAACGAGCTCATCCTTTTTGTAATCATAGAAAAAAGCAAGGATATGACAGAAATACAAAAGAAATACAATCCAAAGTAAAATCTTTTATATAAACACAAAAATCTTTTAATAATAGACTTAAACAGAGAAAAAAATAAAAAAGATTTTTGGAACCAAATTTAAGCTTAAAAATGATAATTTAGAGATAGCAAATAATGTTCGATATATTTCGAACGATAATTTTATTTCATGAAAAATATATGACTATTTGATGAAACGTACTTTTTTTTTGCTGCCATTAGGACGTGTAAAATCCGCGTAAAAATAGGAGGAATCAGGTCAGTTCCCATAGCTTGATGGAAAAAGTTGTGGTAAAATCATGTAATAGACAAGTAAATAATTTGTAATGAAATGGTAGACCGCATCCAGTATGATCTATGTTAACGGGGGAGATTACCTTGCTTCAATTTTTCTTGTTCCTTGGTGGGATTTCGCTCTTTCTTTACGGTATGCAGCTCATGGGCGACGGCCTGCAGGCTGCTGCCGGCAGTAAGCTCCAGCGGATTTTAGGGGCACTGACGAAGCGCACGATTTATGGTGTTGCCTTAGGTGCCGGCGTCACAAGCATTTTACAGTCTTCGAGCGCAACAACGGTCATGACCGTGGGGCTTGTCAACGCAGGTCTCATGAACCTGCAGCAAGCCTTTGGGATTGTCATGGGGGCCAATATTGGGACAACCATTACGGCTCAGCTCATTGCGTTCAAGCTGACAGATTATATCACTTTGCTCCTTGCCATCGGCTTTTTGATCCGTACAGTGGCAAAGAAACGACAAATGAAAGATATTGGCCAAGTACTCATGGGGTTTGGTATCCTCATGTTAGGGATGGCGATGATGAGCAATTCCGTGGCTCCCCTGCGTCATAATACGGCCGTTGTGGAATTTATCGGCCGCTTCTCCACACACCCCATCCTGGGCCTTTTGGTTGGTCTATGTATGACAGTTGTCATCCAGTCCTCTTCAGCAACGGTCGGTATCCTGATGGCCATGGCCGGTCAAGGTCTTATCCCGCTGGAAGGGGCTGTCCCTGTCTTGCTGGGGGATAACATCGGGACGTGTATTACCGCCGTTTTGGCAACCCTGCAGGCCAACATCAATGCAAAACGTGTGGCCCTTTCCCATGTGCTCTTCAATTTAATCGGGAGTATCATCGCCATTGCTTTATTGAGCCAGTTTTTGGCTTTGGTCTTGAAGATTTCTCCAGCGGGAAATATCTCCCGACAGATTGCAAACGCCCATACAGTATTTAACGTTGTAAATACCATTCTTTTCCTGCCTTTTGCGGGACAGTTCACGAAACTCATTGAAAAGATCATGCCCAATAAAAATGGCGAGATCTCCTACCAGCCCAAGTTCCTCAATGAAAGCATGCTCGATACACCGGCCATTGCTTTAAGCCTTGCAAGAAAAGAAGTGAGCCGTATGGGAAGCCTTGCCTTGGGCAATACCAAACGGGCTTTCAGCTGTATCAATCAGTATGATTCCAAAAAGGTCAAGTATATTAAGGAACATGAACCGGTCATTGACAACTTGGAAGAAGCCATTACGGTCTATTTGACAAAGATGTCGGAAAAGAACCTCAGCGTGGAACTGACCAATATCCATACAGGTCTGCTTCACTGCTGCATGGATTTGGAGCGTATTGGAGATCATGCCGAAACCATTGCCAAGCGAGTCAAGTCCATGAATGAAGACGGAATTTCATTTTCTCCGGAAGCTGCGGAAGAGATGAAGGAAATCGGGGACATGGTCATACGGACCACGGCGGATGCCCTTCAGGCCCTGGAAGATAATGATGTAAATCTTGCCAAGACGGCACTTGCCCGTTCCCATGAAGTCCGGAAAAAGGAAAAAGCCATGCGCCGCTCCCATGTGGACCGACTTAATCGTGGCGTTTGTACGCCGGAAACGGGGTTTGTCATGCTGGAACTCTTGCTTAATATGAAACGTGTTTCCGATCACGCCCAAAATCTGTGCGAAATCGTGCTGGGTGAGTTCTGATTCTTATTTGAATGAAACCGTGCTGTGAAGGATGATGCTTCATGGCACGGTTTTCCCTTTCCCAAAAACTATATGCCTGCAGGGCTTTATTCTTGTGCTGCAGGCGATTTCTTTCATTGATCATCTTACAAGAAAGGAAGAACGGAGGTATTTACCGGCTAACCAAAATGAGAAAAAATGGTCCAATCCATCTTGACAAGGTTTTGGAAAATGCTTTCTTGACGGGAGCTGGACTTCCTGCTACGATAAATACCGTATAAATAAAAAAACACTATATATAGTGAGTAATTGAAAACCGAACAACAAGATATTGAAAAGGGGAGACGATTATGGAAGTTCAGGAATGGCTTGGCGCAGATAATCAGCTGGGTCTTGATATTTGGCAAAACAAGTACCGCGATGACAGTGAAACTTTTGATGCCTGGCTGGACAGGGTAAGCGGCGGTGATGAGCAAGTCCGGGAATTGATCAAGGAACAAAAATTCCTCTTTGGAGGACGCATCCTGGCTAACCGAGGCCTTGAAAACAAGGGAAAGAAGATTACCCTTTCCAATTGTTATGTGGTAGAACCGCCGGAAGACAGCATTGAGAGCATCTTTGACAGGGCAGGGAAACTGGCTCGGACCTATAGTTACGGTGGGGGCTGTGGCATTGATATATCAAAATTGAGCCCTAAAGGAGCCCATATCAACAACGCGGCCAAGCAGACGAGCGGTTCCATTTCCTTCATGACCCTTTATTCCCTTGTAACAGAGCTGATTGGGCAAAATGGGCGCCGTGGAGCCCTCATGATTTCCATTGATTGTTCCCATCCTGATGTTGTTGACTTCATTAAATTGAAGACAGACCTGGATAAAGTGACAAAAGCCAATATTTCCGTTCGGATCAGTGGCGACTTCATGGAGGCCGTGAAAGAAAACCGCAAGTTCCGCCTTCATTATACGCGCAAAGAAACGGGCGAGACCATCGAGTCCTTGGTAGATGCGGCGGAGGTCTTCCATCTTCTTGCGGAGACGAACTGGGATTACGCGGAACCGGGTGCGCTCTTCTGGGACCGGATTACAAGCTGGAACCTATTGTCCAACACTAAATCCTTCCAGTTTGCCGGTGTCAATCCCTGTGCGGAAGAACCCCTTCCAGCAGGCGGTTCCTGTCTTCTTGGCAGCATGAACCTTGCGGAATTTGTCAAGGACCCATTCACGGAAGAGGCTTCTTTTGATCAGGAAGGATTCAAGCAAGCAATCCATGTGGCTGTCCGAGCCTTGAATGATGTACTTGAAGAGGGGCTCCCGCTCCATCCCTTGGAAGAACAGCGGGAAAGTGTTGCCAAATGGCGCCAGATTGGCCTTGGCATTATGGGCCTTGGTGATATGCTCCTTAAAATGGGCCTGACCTACGGCAGTAAGGAAGCGGTTGATTTTTGTCATACCTTGGGCTTTACTATGGCAGATACGGCCATTGCTTCTTCTGCCCTTCTTGCCAAAGAGCGCGGCTCTTATGAGCAGTTTTGCGCAGAAGAAGTGATGGAAACCCCTTATTTCAAAGCCAATACGACGGAAGAAACCGTACAGCTTGTGAAATCATATGGCCTTCGCAATTCCCAGCTTCTGACCATTGCGCCGACGGGAACCCTTTCAACGATGCTGGGTATTTCCGGCGGCATTGAGCCGATTTATGCAAACTATTATGAGCGTAAAACAGAATCCCTTCATGCGGCCGATGTCTATTACAAGGTCTATACGCCCATTGTGGAACGCTATATGAAGCAGCATGATCTCAAGGATGACTCCCAGCTGCCTTCTTATTTCGTCACGGCTATGACCCTTCCCTATGAGGATCGTATCGCCATGCAGGCCGCTTTCCAGCAGCATATTGACGCTTCAATCAGTTCAACTGTCAATGTCCCCAACAGCTTTACTGTTGAAGATACGGAACATCTTTACCTGCTTGCCTATGAAAGCGGCTGCAAGGGTGTCACCATTTTCCGTGATGGCTGCAAGCGTGCCGGTATCCTCACGACGCATGTGGAAGATCATAAAAAAGAGGCCCCCATTGCAGGGGAAGGCCTTGCCCGCGGAGAAATCGTTGCCATTGATGACCATGTCATCGGCAAGAAACGAAAACTGATCACTGGCTGCGGCAGTTTGCACTGCATGGCCTTTTTTGATCCAGAAACAGGAGCCCTTCTGGAAACCTACTTGAGCAAAGGATCCACCGGCGGCTGCAACAATTTCATGATTGGTTTGTCCCGGATGATTTCCATTGCGGCCCGTGCTGGTATTGATATCTATACCATCATTGATCAGCTCAATTCCACGGGCAACTGCCCCAGTTATGCCGTGCGGCGGATCACAAGAGGGGATACAAGCCGTGGGTCATGCTGTCCCTTGGCGGTTGGTAATGCGCTCCTTGATATGTATAACGAAGTACAGCAGGAACTGACAGGCAAAACTGCCCCTCAGATTCCCACCAAAGAAGTGAAAAAAGCCGTCACCAAAAAAGTACGGGCGGAAGATATTTTTTGCCCTCAATGCGGGGAACCCCTTGTCTTTGAAGGAGGCTGCAATACCTGTAAGAACTGTGGATGGAGTAAGTGCTACTAAAGCCGTGCCGCAGTAAAAACATCCTTGACGGAACCGCTGCCATCTGGTATAATTCTCTTCGTTGCGGAAGTAGCTCAGTGGTAGAGCATCACCTTGCCAAGGTGGGGGTCGCGAGTTCGAATCTCGTTTTCCGCTCCAATGAAACGCTCATCCCGCAGTTTGTGACTGCGGGATTTTTTCTTTATTTTTGAAAGGAACGATATGCACCGTTTTCTTACCCTTTTGCAAAAAGATCTGCGATATTTTCTCTATTTGGAAGGGCTCCTCATGCTTTTCCGAGTGGCTTTTCTCGTTCTTTTCCGCAGCCAGCTGAATGCGGTTTCCGCTTCAGAAATCCTCTATGCCCTTTATCTTGGCTTTCGCATCAGTCTTAAGACGACGGTCCTTCTTGTGGGGCTTCCTTTTCTTTTGGCAACCGTACCGGGAAGCTTCTCTTCCCGCTATCCGGAAAAAGCCGTGAGGACCCTCCTTACAGGCCTTTCCCTCTTTGTCATGACCTTTCTTTTTGTGGCGCGCATTCCCTACTATGCCATTTTCCAGGAAACATACAACATCATGCTCTTTAACGGCATGAAAGATGATATGCATGCCATTTGGGATACAGCCGTAAAAGAATATCAGCTTTTCCCGCGCCTTGTGGGTGTCCTCCTTCTATCGGCCCTTGTCATCCATCTTTGGCATCGGCTGCAGGAACGAAAGGGCATTGCGCCTCAGCGCCGCGTCAAGGCCCTTTTTGCTGGTGCGCTGCTTTTCATCCCTATTTTTGCCATCTTCTGCCGCTTTGGCGGCGGCTTTCATTCCGATGATGGAATCCACTGGGAAAGCGCAGCCCGCACCAAATCGAAACTCCTCAATGAAGCCATCCTCGATGATGGACAGGCCCTGTACCGCGCCTATGCCACCCATAAACGGGCGACGGAAAAAGTTCTGCGCCCCCTTACGGTGGAGGAAGTGCGGGCGGCCATTTGGCTTCTTGGCGGCAATGGGAACGCGGCGACCATCGATGAAGCCTTTACGCGCACCAAAAAGACGGCAGCCCGCGTCAAGCGGCCCCGCCATGTCGTGGTCATCTTAGGGGAAAACTATGCCCTCTGGCCCCTTTTGCCTTCCTATGAGGATATGAACCTTGCCTCAACGGGGAAATTCCTTGAAGCGCACGGGGCCCATACGTACCAGTTCCTCGCAAACAGTACGGGGACCATGACGAGCCTCAATGGATTCGTTACAGGCCTTCCCGATGTTGGCCTTTACGTCAACTATATCATGGGAAAGAACGGGGATCCCGTCGACGGCCTCGGCATCGGCGCCGTCATGAAGAAGATGGGCTACCGGACCCAGTTCTGGTATGGCGGCCTGCGCAGCTGGCAGGATATTGAAAAATTTACGCGCCGCGAAGGCTTTGATGAATTCCACTGTGCCGACGAATTCTCCGGCCTTGGAGAAAGCTCTTCCTGGGGGATTGCCGACGGCCCCTTCTTTGAGGAAGTGCTGAAGGCCATGCAAAAAGATGAGGAAGATACCTTTTACTTCATCCTTACAACGAGCAACCATCCGCCCTTTGCTTTTGATGTGGACAGCAAGGGATTTTCCCGGGACCGTGTAGCTAAAAAGCGGGGACCTGCCATTCCCAAGGACAAGAAGACTTTGGACCAGCTGGGCCATATCTGGTATGCCGACGACGTGATGGGAAAATTCATCAAAGCCGCCGAAGCCTATGACCCATCCACCCTTTTTGTCGTTACAGGCGATCACGCGGAGCGCTTCAATTTCAGCAACGATGTTTCCTTATGGGAAAAAAGCGGCATTCCCTGCTTCTTCTATGGCGCTGGCATTCCTACGGACCTCTTTGCCAAAGACGCCGCCGGCAGCCATCTCCAGATTGCGCCGACCTTGGCAGAACTCATCCTGCCCCAAGGAGAGACCTATGAATCCCTGCTTCCCTCCCTTTTTGATTCCCGGCGAGCCTTCAACCATCGCCTTTATATTGAGAATGGACAAATCGGCGAAGAAAAGGACCTCAAAGATAAGGAATTCAAGGCAGAAATCGAAGCGGCCCGGACCATTGCCATTTGGAGAATCAAAAATGGCAATGCGATTAGGTCAATCGAATAAACGGCGGTATAAGTCTATTTTAGGAAGATAACCGTCGAATGCACAAGGGAGGCGGCAGGAATTCCTGCCGCCTCCCTTGTGCTCCTGCCATTTCCATTGTATGATAAGGAGTATGTGAAGTGTCAGACGACAGGAGAGTAGATTATGGACGAAATTGCCATTGTCCTTGCTTGTGATGATCGCTATGCCCAGCACGCAGCCGTTGCAGCAGCTTCTATGCTGCTTTGCCATACAGATTCCAGGCCCCTTCATTTTTATCTCTTTGATGATGGAATCACCGGTGTAAAAAAAGAGATGGTGGAGCGCACCATCAAGGACCTCAAAGGTCTTGTGACTTTTATTGATACAAAGGGCATTGCCGTAGATGCCTACACAAGCGGTCATATCCATAAGGCGGCTTACCTTCGCCTTCTTATTGCAAAACTTTTGCCCTTAGCGGTTGCAAAGGCCCTTTATTTTGATACGGATCTTGTGGTAAAGGATGATGTGGCAAAGCTGTGGGACTTTCCTCTTGACGGTCATCCTATTGGTGCCGTCAAGGATTTTGGTATCATGGCTTCATCAAGGATGCGCCGCCAAAAAGCGGAATCTTTAGGCCTGCCCTTGGGCGCTCCTTATTTTAATTCGGGCGTTATGATCATGGATCTTGCTGCCTTTCGGAAAGAAGGCTATGGGGAGAAGGTCCTGCAATGCGTCACGAGCCATGCCTACCGCCATCACGACCAAGATGGGCTCAATAAAGTCTTTATGGGGAATTGGTCTATTTTGCCCCTTCGCTGGAATGTCATTCCTCCTGTTTTTGGCATGCCCCTAAAGGTCCTCAAAAAAGGGGCTTTGCGGCTTGAAGCAATCGAGGCCCTGCAAAACCCGGCCGTCATCCACTGGGCAGGGCGCTATAAACCGTGGGAATTTCAGATATCGGAGCATTTTAACCGTGCCTATTACGACGTCCTCAAAAAGACGGCTTTTTGCGACGCACCCATGCCACAGCCCGGGGATATGACGGGGAAATCCCTGTGGCGTCAGGAAATGCGGATTCGTTTGGGAAAAATCTGGACACGGCTTCTGGGGAAAAAATAAGGCGACAACCTAACGCGAAAATCGCTCCCAACGAAAGGAATTTGAATCAAGAGGAGTATGATGATGAAAAAGAAGTTAAGTGGGTACTCGCTTACAGCGCTGACCCTTGCCATGTGCACGCAGCGCATGTCCATTGCGGTGGGGAATATTTTCTATGGTCTTGCCATTGTACTGTTTCTCGTTGATGTTATCGAGCGCAGGCGCCGCGGGGAAACCTTTCATTTGGCGCCGCACGTAAAGCACTATTTTTGGGCCTATGCCTTTTTTGCCCTGACCCTGTTGCCGTCGGCCCTTTTGAGCCCTGATGTGAGTTTTTCCTTTGGGAAATATCTCAATTCCATAGTGGGCCGCATTGTTGTCCTTCCTATGCTGCTCTTTCTCGATGTCGATGAAAAAGCCATCAAAAAGGCGCTTCTCTGTTTCATTGCTTTTATTGCCTTTGATGGACTCTGTACTTTTGGTGAACGGCTCATTACGGGAGCTGACCGTGCCCATGGCTTGGGGGATGGGTGGCTGCGTCATGCTAGTATTGTTGCTACCGTTTTTCCTGCAAGCATTATCCTTTGGCTGCAAAAGGCGGAAAAGATTTCCCACAGGAATGGGCTTCTAGTGGCAGCCGTTCTCATTGTCCTAGGCGCCATTGGCAGCGGCACAAGAAGCTCTTGGGTGGGCATTTTCGTATCTGTGATTCTTGTGACCGCAGAGAGTTTGCGGGAACGAAATTCAAGGATTGTCGCGGTCCTTTTGGCATTAAGCTGCTCTTTTGCCGTGATTGCCGCAAGTCCCGCCCTTTCCCAACGGTTTTTTTCTATTTCGAATGTAACGACCGATCGGTCCAATGGAGACCGAATCGAAGCATGGAAGAAAGCGGCTGTCATGATTCAGGATAAACCGGTCTTTGGTTTTGGCATCCTCCAAGGGGGGAAGGCCTATCTGGCCCATTACCGCACCAAGGCTGATACGCAGGGCTTGCATCATTTTCATAACATTTATGTCCAAACGGCCGTGGACAGCGGTCTTGTCGGCCTTATGGGACTTGCTTCCTGGATCCTTTCCTCCTTTTATCTTTTTCGTCATGTGGAAAATCCCTATGCGTTTGCAGGATTTTGTGCTTGGATAGGATTTTGCACAGTGGGGATGTTTGATTACACGCTGGGTATGTCTGCTGCTGTAAAGACCCTTCTTTTCATGACAGGATGCTGCTTACGATTGGAAACTTCCTTAGGCAATAAGGAGGAGAAGACGTTATGATTTTTAATCATTCCATTATCAATGCAGCAAAAGCGGCAGAAAGAAGCGAGAGTGTTTCCCGCAATTTTCATGACCTTGGAATTGAACCAAACTTTTTTGAAGCCATTATGGGAAATGAACTCAATGAAACCCAGTTAAAGGAATGCCGCGGGGATAACGGTCTTCTTACTATTGGAGAAGTTGGGTGCGTTTTATCCCATTTAAAGGTGTGCAAAGATTTTTTATCAACGAATGCACCTTATTGGACTATTTTTGAAGATGATATTCATCTATCTAATGAATTTTTAGATGCTTATCCGAGAATTGAATCGTTTATGAATTCTCAGATAGAACCTAGCGTCTTGCTCCTAAGAAGAAATAATGGCAAAGGAAAAGTTGTGTACCCATTAGGTGGTAATCATCATGTTCTTCATATGCTAGCAGGTACAATGGCATGCGGGTATATTATCAATCGAAAGGCTGCTGAGAATCTGGTGAAGGCATTAATTCCTGTAAGAATAGAATATGATGCTTGGGCCATTTATCAACAACTGGGATACATAAAATTATATAGTACAGATTTCAATAACGTTGAACTCAATCCTACTATGTCTTCTAATTCTATAATTGATCAAATGGAAAAACGTTATGACGATAGTTGTCAATTTCCAAAAAAAATTAAAGATGGAAATGTAAAGGCCTTATACAATCAAAATAGTCCATCGCAAAAAATTATACTCCAATTGAAGCGTGTAGTACGGCACTTACAAGAGTTATATTATGATGAATATAGACACTAAGCCACGTAATAGAATAAAAAAGATTTTTCTTGACGGTATCATGCATCTGGGTGATGTCATTACAGCAGCGTCTGTGATTCCCGTTCTCAAGGAACAGTATCCTCATAGTGAAATCCACTACTTGGTGAAAGATTCCGTCGCTCTGCCTGCCTCTTTGATCTGTGGTGTCGATCGTGTTATTCCTTATACCTATCAAAGCGGCGGAGGGGCCTTGGATGTAATCCGAATGGGGAAAAAGTTGTCCCAAGAGGGCTATGATTTGGGGATTTCCCTCGATCCTAGGGAGCGGGTTACCCTCATGAAATGGATTGCTCGCATTCCCCTTCGGCTCAGTATGGAGCGTGCCTTAGGCTGGGAACTGGGTTGGGAAAAGTGGTTTTATACCCAGGACCTTTCTTATCGAGCGTCTTGGGATTATAAAAATCACCGCATGGGAGAAAGCTATCAGCGTCTCATGCGGGATTATTTTGGTGATGAATCACAGGAATTCATTCCTCCTGCCCTTGTCCCATCAGCCTCAAAGGATCTTGCCGCCGCTGATGCCCTGCTTGCTGGATGTTCTGCCAAGGGACCAAAGGTGCTTTTTTGCGTGGAGACGACCGCAAAGGCAAAGGACTGGCGGGCTGAAAAATTCGCCGCCCTTGCTGACTGGCTCATCACGAGCTATGATGCGTCCGTCATCATAACGGGCATTGAAGCGCATCGTCCTAAGATGGACGCCATCAAAAACCGGATGAAGCATCCCGAAAGCATCATCGATACCCTGGGAAAAACGACCTTTCCCGCTTTGGTGGCGCTTATGAGACGGGCCGACTGCGCCATTACCCTCGATACGGGCACAACCCATATTGCCGCCGCGGCAGGGTGTCCCGTCCTGACAATTTTTACCTTTAACTCCCCTGAGATCTATCAGGGATGTGGGGAACGAACTTGGGCTGTCAGCGGTCATGTTCCCTGTTCGGGAAAGCATGTTTGCATCGGACCCAAGAAATGTCCAAAGAACCTTTGCGAAGAAAGTGTGACCTTATCTATGGTCCAAGAGACTGTGAAGGAGATGCTTGAATCCCTATGAAAACGTTTGAAGACGGTTACTTTGTCCCCGCCCGTTTCCTAAAAGGGGTGGAGACCTTTTCAAAAAACGCGGAAAAGACGGACAAAGCGCCCTTGCACGTTGCCTATAACGTCAATGACGGCTATTTTCAGATCATGGGCGCAAGCCTTGTCAGTGTCCTTGAAAATAATGCCCATCGTGCGGTGATGTTTCACATCTTTACTGATGGGTACAGCAAGGAAAATGCCCAAAAGATGGAGCAGCTGGCTGACCGCTATGGCTGCGTCATCAAGCTCTATACCCTTCATATGGAGCCCTTTGCTGATTTTCATGTCAAAGTGGAGCGTTTTTCCCGGATTACTTATGGAAGGATTGTGATGCCCCTCATCCTTGCTGCAGAAACGGACCATTTTCTCTATCTTGATGCCGATACTATGGTCATCCGGCCCCTTGACGAGCTCTATCATTGGGACCTTACGGGAAAAGCTATGGGGGCTGTTTCAGAACGGATGCCCGATGCCAAGCGCCGTGGTGACTATCTTCATCTTAATAATGGCCGTTACTTTAATGACGGAGTCATGATGGTGAATATCCCAGAGTGGCAGAAACAAAACATTACGGAAAAGGCCTTTTCCCTACAGAAGGAACCAAAAGAACGTTTTTTGGGTCAAAGCCAGGATATCCTCAACATTGTCTTTGATGGGACAAATGCTTTTTTGCCGTCTATTTACAATGAATTTGGCGGTGGTGAAGATGACCCCCAGCAAAAAGGGACAATCATTCATTGGACAGGGCGGCGCAAACCATGGCAGATGGTCCTGTCCGATTATGATGCTCAGTGGCGGTCCTATAATGCGGCCTCTCCGTGGGAGACCTTGACGGCTATTTTGCCCATCCTTAAACCAGAAAACTATCATGATTTCAAGGAATGGGCAAAGTATCGCAGAAAAGAAAGCTTCCGGGATTATGTAAAGGGAATGGCTTATTACGCGATATTAAAAGGATGCTTTTTGATTTCCCGAAGGGCAAAGTAAGACCCAAGGAGGTTTTTATATGACAACGTTTCTTGTTGCTGCCATTCAAATGGATACCACATCCAATCAGGATCAGAATCTTTCTGTCGTGGCTGATTTCATTGGAGAAGCGGCCAAAAAAGGCGCCAAGCTTATCGCCCTTCCCGAGACCATGGCCTATTTGGGCCGCGATTATGCGGCCCTTTCAGAAGCGGTTCCTGGTGGGAAAACGGCAACCTATTTGAGCACCCTTGCCCGAAAATATGGCGTCTATATCGAGGGTGGGAGTCTTTACGAAAGAAATGAAAACGATCCGGCCCGCCCCTATAATACGACCTTTCTTCTAGGCCCTGATGGGGCATTCCTCGGAAAATACAGCAAGCTCCATCCCTTTGATGTGGTCCTTGATTCAGGGGTGACAAGCCGTGAATCAAGTCATGTAGCACCGGGCCATGAAATCGTGACGGTGAAGACGGCTGGTGTCGGCACTTTGGGCTTTGGCATCTGCTATGACCTGCGGTTTGGAGAGCTCTTCCGTCTTATGGCCCTTCGGGGCGCACAGATTCTGGTGCTTCCTGCGAACTTTACGGAAGCAACGGGCCGCGCCCATTGGGAAGTCCTTGTTCGGGCCCGGGCCATTGAAAATGAATGCTACGTCATTGCACCGAACCAAGTGGGAAAGAAGCCTCGCTTTACGGCCTATGGTCACTCCCTGATCGTCGATCCGCGGGGAAAGGTCCTTGCCGAAGCAGACGGGACGGAAACAGGCGTTATTTACGCACCCATCGACCTTGACCTTGTGTCGAAGGTGCGAAAGGAGACCTTTACCCTCCAAAATCGACGGGAAGATATTTATTCCCTCTGCTTGAAATAGAATCGGTAAATCCCATTTGACCAGTCTTATGGCGGTCTATGGGATTTTCTTTTGAGAAACTGGCGGCGTGTTTTTGTACAGTTTGTGTTCAATCAGGCAAGCCAGACAGCGAACACTTTTTGTGTATTTGGTGAGGTATTTGCCTGTGTGTCAAATTTTTCAAGAATTGTTTTTACCAAAACCTGAGGCTAGGTGACAGTTTGTGGAAACGGTGCTTTTTTTAGGTAGTTGTACTATAATAAAAATATAGCCATCTTTCTTGGCAATTTTGTCAGTAAAGGAGCGTTTCCTATGGATTGCAAAATAGAAGCTGTGCCGATATTCATTACGGGTGCAGCTGGCTTTATAGGGTATCACCTTGCTTTGCGGCTTCTTTCTAAGGGCTATGCCGTTCATGGCATGGATAATCTCAATGCCTATTATGAGGTGGCCTTGAAAAAGGAGCGCCTGAAGCGCCTTTCCTATTATCCTGGTTTTTCCTTTACAGAAGGGGATATCAGTGACAAGGACGCCGTGGAAGGGGTCTTTACGAAGCTGTCCCCCAAAATTGTCGTGAACCTTGCGGCTCAGGCCGGCGTCCGCTACAGCATTGATCACCCTCGGGACTACATTGATTCCAATATCGTGGGCTTTTTTACAATCTTGGAAGCTTGCCGTCATCATTCGGTGAACCATCTCGTCTATGCTTCGAGTTCCTCCGTTTATGGCAATCAAGAAAAAACCCCCTTTAGCGTCACAGACCCGGTCGACCATCCGATCAGTCTTTATGCAGCTACCAAAAAATCCAATGAACTTATGGCTTATACCTACAGTCATCTTTATGGGGTTCCTACGACAGGACTGCGTTTTTTTACGGTCTATGGTCCTTTCGGCCGGCCTGATATGGCCTATTTCAAGTTTGCCAATAAGATCATGAAAGATGAGCCCATTACCATCTATAACCATGGCGATATGTACCGTGACTTTACCTATGTAGATGATATTGTGACGGGTATCGAAAACCTGCTTCCCCATCCACCCCAAGATGGTTTTGGCGGGGACCCTTACCGAATCTATAATATTGGCAACAGCACGCCTGTAAAGCTGATGACTTTTATTGAGATCTTGGAAAAGGCACTGGGAAAAGAGGCCCAAAAGGAATACCTTCCTATGCAGCCCGGTGACGTGTACCAGACCTTTGCAGATGTATCGGCCCTTGAAAAGGATTTTGGCTTTAAACCGACGACGACAATTGAAGAAGGACTCAAGAAATTTGCCCAGTGGTATAAAGCGTATTACCATTGGACTGCATAGTGCCTACTCAATAAAGGAATCTGTCGATAAGAACCCATTCCTGGCGAGATTTGAGCCTATGAGAAGGAAATCCCCTTATTGTACGGGTGTTTGTACAATAAGGGGATTTCCTTTACTTAAAACGGGAGTGAGGATCTATTTTTTCGGAAAGACTTTTGGTTCCGTGCTGCGTTTTTACTTTCTCCCAGTTGAGCTGATAGGTTGGGGAAGCAAGATCGAATTGTCTTTCTTCGTATGGGGCATTCTGGATTCCCAGTAGGGAAATAAGCAAATTATAGGCTAGATCGTTGGTCCATGGAAGATCTTTGTGTTTTTGCAATTCTTTTTGGATTTCTGGACGATTGACAATTGCCTTAGGACTAAGATAGACCAGAAAGGGAATTCGAACCATTTGAAAGGTAAATTTATCAGGAGAATGGGCATTTCCTGATTCTGGATCTTCTCCATGGTCAGGCAGGTAAAGAAATCCTTGAAAATTGGAGTAATTATGGACTTTTTCAAAGATGCCTTGAAGGACGCTGTCGACATAGCGAACCGAATTGTCATAGCCGTCAACAAATTTTCCTCTCCCCGAAAAGAGACTGTATGATTTGGGATAACGATCTGCATACCGGGAATGACTGCCCATTAGATGGATGACAATGAAACTGGGGCGGTCTACGTTATCTGGAAGTTCTGTAATAAGTTTTCCATCAAGGTATGTGGAATCACTGGGGGATGCGCCTCTTCCATTGATCCAAGTATGATGTGCTGCGGTGGAGGAAATGATGGTAATGGGCGTGTCTGAAGCACTAAATCCTGCCTGGTTGCTGATCCAGTAGGTATCGTAGCCAGCTGCTTTCGCAAGATCGATGATGGAATAAGCTTCTTCAAGGGGAATGTGATTGTACTGATTTTTTTCGCTCAAGGCATAGGTGAGGGAAAGGATGGTTTGGCAGTAATTGGCATAGGGATAGGAAAAAATGGTTGTTCCCTTACAACCCGCCATTTTATCCATCCAAGGCGTGGTTTGTCGGTCATATCCGTATACGTGCATATGATCACGGGATGCTGATTCTCCAATGACAAGGACATAGGTTCCTCTGGCTTGTGAATCTATGGAAAGTGGGGGAAGCGCAGACAAGCGGTTCAGACGGATTTCTTTCATGATTTTATACTGTTCGTAGGCTTTCAGGGAGGTCCGGGCTGAAGTGATTGTGTTTGCTAGGTAGAAGATTTTTATGCGGGGAAGGGTAGACTTCATATTCAGAGCGAGTAAAGCCATTAGAATCAAAATGATGGATGGCTTTTGAACCGGTGCGGCTTTCAGCATTTTCCTCGAAAGGCTGATTACGAGTATACTGATGGCAAAGATTCCAAGTAAGGAAAGTGCCCAGAGAAATAATGGCTGTTCCTTCAGGTAGGACAGTGCTTCTCCTGGATTTGTCTGGAAAACTGCCAATATGAGATCAGCCGACAGGGCATGCCCTCCACTTACGATTCCATATCCAATCCCTAATAACGGAACGCTTGCCGTCAGCCATAATCCGCCATAATAGATGGCGCGACAGCACACGCGGAGAAGGGGCTGTTTTATGGAATTGGATAAGAGTCCCCATGAAGAAAAAAAGGCAAATAAGGTTGTACCCCATTCGATTGCTTCAGAGGCAGAAAGCCCATTGTTACTGAAGTCTTGAAGGGTATATATGGAAAGAAGGTATAAAAGGAAGAGTACTGAAGATGTCTTGAGATAACTTGGATCATAGTTCCATTGGGATCCAATCATAGAATAGGCAAGTGCACCATAAATGAGGATTTCATTGAATATACGCTGTTCCAATTGACCCGTAAGTCTAAGAACCAAGGAAAGAAACAAATGGAGAAAAAAGAGAATGAAAAAGGTCTTGGAAGGAGTCGGAAAGGATTTTGACATGATTAGGCCGCCTCTATTCTAAAAAATGTGAAAATAATAATCGCGGATACTTATTATTTTACCTCATAGTTTCCAACTTATCCACCTTTTGGAATCAAAAAAAGCGCCCTAATAGGGCGGCCTCCATTCAGGAAATTCTGAAACGATAGAAAGGTCAGGCGATGCGATATTGATGAATAAAAAAGAAGACCTGAAGATAGACAAAGAGTTCGGATAGTTCTTCCATGGTCTCGTCCCTGAAATCATGGAAGAGCTGGCCTTTATCCCCCATGAGGGCAAGTATAGCGGCAAGCACTGTGAGAAGGAACATGAGCCGGTTCTTTTTAAGACAGTGCAAGGTTTTTTGAACGTTCACGCTCTGATAGAAGAGATGGATGACCGCAGCCGATAAGAGTCCAATGGCGCCGTCTATGACACGATGATAGGGGAGGTCTTTCATGCTCCAGAAAACAGGTCCTGTCTCAGTCATTTCTTTTAGAAGAAAAATGCGGCCCCAGCTGATTTCCCTTCCGAAAAGAAGCAGGAAAAAGCTTGCCGCAAAAAGCCAATAAGAGGGCCTGTGAAGGTGCGTCTCCTGTGTGTAGTGATAGATGGACCAAATGATACCTGTAAGAAGGATCATGTTTTGACCCATTTCAATGGGTCCGTTTTCCCACGCAAAGGGGCCAGGAAGAAGGAAGCTGAGTGGGAACAGAACGAAAAAATAAAGAATGGCCGCCCTGGGCCAAAAGGAAGAGGCGGATGTTGTTGGATCTTTCATAACGGGCTCCTTCTTACTTGTATTTTGAGTAACTGGAAAGAAAAATTGACTCATGAATCTAATTTACAAAAATACATGTTTTTAAGAATTTTTGCAACAGGATTTTCATAAAATATTAATATTTTATTTATAAATTATTTATAATTAAACCGCAAAAAAAGACCGTCGATGAGCAATGATTTGTGCTTTCGGCGGCCTTTAATGCGGCTTCCTTATTTTTGAGCGGCTTTTTGGGCTTTGTGTTCCTTGAGCATTTTCTGCATGCAGGCAACAAGGGGCCAACCCAATTTTCTATGGTGATCGATGCAGCTGACACAGTGCCTGTGGCGGGGACAATCCACCGTGCAGGGGCAGTCATAGATCATATCTTCGTCACACATGTCAGTTCTCCTTTCGTAAGGCACGGAGCACATAGTCCCGGAGGACAAGGGCATTGTTTTCTTCTCTGCTTTTCTTAGCGTAGAGAAAGACGACAGGTCCTTTCTTGAGGGCTTCTTCAAGGAATTCAAGGAAAGGCGGAACGGCAGGATTCAAAGACAGTTCCTTTTCATAACGTTCCCTGAATCCCTGAAAATCCTCGTCATGGTCCTTGTACCAATCGTGAAGCTCCCGAGAGGGGGGCAATCTGCTTAGCCCAAGTTGGAATGGCTTCTTTTTTTACCCCCCGCGGCCAGAGCCGGTCAACGAGAACCCGCTCTTCCGGGCCTTTCTCTGTGCGGTCATAGACACGCCGCAGCCATATTTCCATCAGTCCACTTTCTCAATGGCGGTAACGGGGCAGCCGTTCATGGCATCTTCTGCGGAGCTTTCAGCACCGGCAGGAACGGATTCAGCGGCTACGGCTTTATTATCATCTCCCATGGAAAAGACTTCAGGGCAGGTGGACGTGCAGAGTCCGCAGCCGATACAGCTGTCATTAACATGATATTTCATAAGTAACATCTCCCTCTGATGACTGATGGGAGTGGAGACCTTTCTATAAAAGGCCTGTCCAACCCTCTTTTCATCCCTTATTGTAAGGTGGGGCAGCAGGCTTGTCCGTTGCCATAACAACGAAATCTATTTTTTGTGACCATGAAAAAAGAAGCTGCGCAAGCGCAGCTTCGTAAGGAACGGATGCAGGAGCTTATTTCCAGAAGTCGAGATTGGAGTCGTCGAGACCAATATTTTTTGCCTTGAAAACTGGTTTTTTGCCTTCTGCAAGCTGACGTCCATAGTCTTTCATGACGGCAATGGCTGTTTTGTTCATGGCCATGATAGAGGGGATGTTCGTCAAACACATAAAGGCCATCGTGATATCGGCGAGGGCCCATGCGTTGTCCATGCTCATCCCGGCGCCGACGAAGATGACGATGACGGCGATGATGCGGTAGATGGTCATAGTAGATTTGGAGGGAGTCTTGCCGCCATTCAGGTAAGCTAGGCAGTTGTCGACATAAAAGAGGTTGCCCAAAAGGGTCGTGAAGGCAAACAGGACCATGGCAAAGGTGATCATGATCGGGCCAAAGGCACCAAAGTCAACTTGGGTAGCTGCTTGTACGTAAGGAGCCCCTGCCATCTCTTTGGTCGGGATGATCCCGGAGAACATGCAGATAAGGGCGGTGCAGGTGCAGAGAATGGTGTCGATGACGACAGAGAGCATCTGGACGAGACCTTGCTGGGCCGGGTGGGAAACGTCAGCGGCTGCAGCTGCGTTCGGAGCAGAACCAACGCCGGCTTCGTTGGAATAAAGGCCTCGCTTTATCCCAAACATCAGACAGGAAGCGCTGATGCCGCCCAGGATTTTCTGGAAGTTGAAGGCATCGGCAAAGACAGCGCCTAAGACGCTCGGAATCATATCAAGATGCATAAGGATGATGGCAAGGGAAAGCAGGACATAAAGGACGCCCATGATTGGAACGAGGGTCCCCGTTACATGAACGATACGTTTACCGCCGCCCATGACGCAGTAGCCAACCATTACGGCAAGAAGGCCACCGATGATCCAAGGCGTGGTGGCTTTGTCATAGAAGCCATATACAGAGAAGGTGGACTGCAGGTTGTAAGAAGCAAGCAAGTTGAAGCCGCCGGCATAGGTCACAATAAGGGCGATGGCAAAGGCAATGGCCAGCGCCTTGTTGTGGAGGGCTGTTTCAATGTAGTAGGCCGGGCCGCCGTAGCTGTCGCCATTTGCATCCTTGCGTTTGTAAACCTGGGCCAGGGTGCTTTCAATGAAGGCTGTGGCTGAACCAATCATGGCAATGGCCCACATCCAGAAGACGGACCCAAAGCCGCCCAGACACAGGGCCGTTGAAATCCCGATGATATTGCCCGTGCCGACACGGGACGCGGTCGAAACCATGAGGGCCTGGAAGGATGATATGGCGCCTTCTTTTTCCGGTTTTTCCATAATGACCCGGATGCTTTGACGCAGCCAGCGAAATTGAACAAAGCCCGTTGTAAAGGTGAAGTAAAGGCCAGCGGCGAGTAGGACGATGATGAGAATCGGATAATAGAGGACATCGTCCAGGGCAAGTAGAAATTCTGACATATGAATTGCCTCCTTTGGGGTTGAATCCACATCCGTTCCAATTGTGGATTGCTTTACTTTTATTGTATCATAAAAAGGCTGAAAACATGTCATTTTTGTGAAATATAGTGGGAATAATTTTATATTCGGAACATAATTAAGCAAAATGGAAAGGAATCTTGTATCACAATGCATAGGGGGAAAAGACTTGTTTTCAAAATCAGATAATTCACTGTCTTTTTGCACACCAAAAAGCCCGGCGGTGACGAAAAATCCCTGTATTATAAGGAGGGCTTCTTGAGGCGGCTAGGGAGATGGGATGAATTCCCCCCAAGCAAGGAGACAATGCAGGAATCCGCATGAGGGCAGGCGTGGAGGCAAACGAAATGAAAGGGACTATTTGCGTAATTATACCTTTCCACCTTTTGGAATCAAAAAAAGCGCCCTAATAGGGCGGCCTCCATTCAGGAAATTCTGAAACGATAGAAAGGTCAGGCGATGCGATATTGATGAATAAAAAAGAAGACCTGAAGATAGACAAAGAGTTCGGATAGTTCTTCCATGGTCTCGTCCCTGAAATCATGGAAGAGCTGGCCTTTATCCCCCATGAGGGCAAGTATAGCGGCAAGCACTGTGAGAAGGAACATGAGCCGGTTCTTTTTAAGACAGTGCAAGGTTTTTTGAACGTTCACGCTCTGATAGAAGAGATGGATGACCGCAGCCGATAAGAGTCCAATGGCGCCGTCTATGACACGATGATAGGGGAGGTCTTTCATGCTCCAGAAAACAGGTCCTGTCTCAGTCATTTCTTTTAGAAGAAAAATGCGGCCCCAGCTGATTTCCCTTCCGAAAAGAAGCAGGAAAAAGCTTGCCGCAAAAAGCCAATAAGAGGGCCTGTGAAGGTGCGTCTCCTGTGTGTAGTGATAGATGGACCAAATGATACCTGTAAGAAGGATCATGTTTTGACCCATTTCAATGGGTCCGTTTTCCCACGCAAAGGGGCCAGGAAGAAGGAAGCTGAGTGGGAACAGAACGAAAAAATAAAGAATGGCCGCCCTGGGCCAAAAGGAAGAGGCGGATGTTGTTGGATCTTTCATAACGGGCTCCTTCTTACTTGTATTTTGAGTAACTGGAAAGAAAAATTGACTCATGAATCTAATTTACAAAAATACATGTTTTTAAGAATTTTTGCAACAGGATTTTCATAAAATATTAATATTTTATTTATAAATTATTTATAATTAAACCGCAAAAAAAGACCGTCGATGAGCAATGATTTGTGCTTTCGGCGGCCTTTAATGCGGCTTCCTTATTTTTGAGCGGCTTTTTGGGCTTTGTGTTCCTTGAGCATTTTCTGCATGCAGGCAACAAGGGGCCAACCCAATTTTCTATGGTGATCGATGCAGCTGACACAGTGCCTGTGGCGGGGACAATCCACCGTGCAGGGGCAGTCATAGATCATATCTTCGTCACACATGTCAGTTCTCCTTTCGTAAGGCACGGAGCACATAGTCCCGGAGGACAAGGGCATTGTTTTCTTCTCTGCTTTTCTTAGCGTAGAGAAAGACGACAGGTCCTTTCTTGAGGGCTTCTTCAAGGAATTCAAGGAAAGGCGGAACGGCAGGATTCAAAGACAGTTCCTTTTCATAACGTTCCCTGAATCCCTGAAAATCCTCGTCATGGTCCTTGTACCAATCGTGAAGCTCCCGAGAGGGGGGCAATCTGCTTAGCCCAAGTTGGAATGGCTTCTTTTTTTACCCCCCGCGGCCAGAGCCGGTCAACGAGAACCCGCTCTTCCGGGCCTTTCTCTGTGCGGTCATAGACACGCCGCAGCCATATTTCCATCAGTCCACTTTCTCAATGGCGGTAACGGGGCAGCCGTTCATGGCATCTTCTGCGGAGCTTTCAGCACCGGCAGGAACGGATTCAGCGGCTACGGCTTTATTATCATCTCCCATGGAAAAGACTTCAGGGCAGGTGGACGTGCAGAGTCCGCAGCCGATACAGCTGTCATTAACATGATATTTCATAAGTAACATCTCCCTCTGATGACTGATGGGAGTGGAGACCTTTCTATAAAAGGCCTGTCCAACCCTCTTTTCATCCCTTATTGTAAGGTGGGGCAGCAGGCTTGTCCGTTGCCATAACAACGAAATCTATTTTTTGTGACCATGAAAAAAGAAGCTGCGCAAGCGCAGCTTCGTAAGGAACGGATGCAGGAGCTTATTTCCAGAAGTCGAGATTGGAGTCGTCGAGACCAATATTTTTTGCCTTGAAAACTGGTTTTTTGCCTTCTGCAAGCTGACGTCCATAGTCTTTCATGACGGCAATGGCTGTTTTGTTCATGGCCATGATAGAGGGGATGTTCGTCAAACACATAAAGGCCATCGTGATATCGGCGAGGGCCCATGCGTTGTCCATGCTCATCCCGGCGCCGACGAAGATGACGATGACGGCGATGATGCGGTAGATGGTCATAGTAGATTTGGAGGGAGTCTTGCCGCCATTCAGGTAAGCTAGGCAGTTGTCGACATAAAAGAGGTTGCCCAAAAGGGTCGTGAAGGCAAACAGGACCATGGCAAAGGTGATCATGATCGGGCCAAAGGCACCAAAGTCAACTTGGGTAGCTGCTTGTACGTAAGGAGCCCCTGCCATCTCTTTGGTCGGGATGATCCCGGAGAACATGCAGATAAGGGCGGTGCAGGTGCAGAGAATGGTGTCGATGACGACAGAGAGCATCTGGACGAGACCTTGCTGGGCCGGGTGGGAAACGTCAGCGGCTGCAGCTGCGTTCGGAGCAGAACCAACGCCGGCTTCGTTGGAATAAAGGCCTCGCTTTATCCCAAACATCAGACAGGAAGCGCTGATGCCGCCCAGGATTTTCTGGAAGTTGAAGGCATCGGCAAAGACAGCGCCTAAGACGCTCGGAATCATATCAAGATGCATAAGGATGATGGCAAGGGAAAGCAGGACATAAAGGACGCCCATGATTGGAACGAGGGTCCCCGTTACATGAACGATACGTTTACCGCCGCCCATGACGCAGTAGCCAACCATTACGGCAAGAAGGCCACCGATGATCCAAGGCGTGGTGGCTTTGTCATAGAAGCCATATACAGAGAAGGTGGACTGCAGGTTGTAAGAAGCAAGCAAGTTGAAGCCGCCGGCATAGGTCACAATAAGGGCGATGGCAAAGGCAATGGCCAGCGCCTTGTTGTGGAGGGCTGTTTCAATGTAGTAGGCCGGGCCGCCGTAGCTGTCGCCATTTGCATCCTTGCGTTTGTAAACCTGGGCCAGGGTGCTTTCAATGAAGGCTGTGGCTGAACCAATCATGGCAATGGCCCACATCCAGAAGACGGACCCAAAGCCGCCCAGACACAGGGCCGTTGAAATCCCGATGATATTGCCCGTGCCGACACGGGACGCGGTCGAAACCATGAGGGCCTGGAAGGATGATATGGCGCCTTCTTTTTCCGGTTTTTCCATAATGACCCGGATGCTTTGACGCAGCCAGCGAAATTGAACAAAGCCCGTTGTAAAGGTGAAGTAAAGGCCAGCGGCGAGTAGGACGATGATGAGAATCGGATAATAGAGGACATCGTCCAGGGCAAGTAGAAATTCTGACATATGAATTGCCTCCTTTGGGGTTGAATCCACATCCGTTCCAATTGTGGATTGCTTTACTTTTATTGTATCATAAAAAGGCTGAAAACATGTCATTTTTGTGAAATATAGTGGGAATAATTTTATATTCGGAACATAATTAAGCAAAATGGAAAGGAATCTTGTATCACAATGCATAGGGGGAAAAGACTTGTTTTCAAAATCAGATAATTCACTGTCTTTTTGCACACCAAAAAGCCCGGCGGTGACGAAAAATCCCTGTATTATAAGGAGGGCTTCTTGAGGCGGCTAGGGAGATGGGATGAATTCCCCCCAAGCAAGGAGACAATGCAGGAATCCGCATGAGGGCAGGCGTGGAGGCAAACGAAATGAAAGGGACTATTTGCGTAATTATACCTTTTGTGGTATGCTATATGAGCGATTTTTTAAGTAATTAATGATGGTATGTCAGATAACCTACCAAATTCGAAGCTGACTGCCTGTGAGGAGGATTTTTTTAATGAGCGTTTCTGTAGAAAGAAAAGGTAACGAAGCAACTTTGAAATTCACTATTCCTGTTGAAGAAGTCGCAAAGGGTTTCGAAAGAGCCGTTGCCCGTGTCAACAAACAGGTCACAATTCCTGGCTTCAGAAAAGGAAAGGCTCCGCGCCGGGTCCTGGAAGCCCATGTCGGTAAGGATGCCATCAAGGAAGAAGCGTTCCAGATCCTTGCCAATGACAATTACAGAAAGGCTCTTGATGACAACAACTTCATTCCTGTTGCAGATCCCGAACTGAAGGATTCCACCTTGGAAGAAGGCAAAGAAATGGAAATGACCCTTTTGGTCACGCTCCGTCCGGAAGTTGAACTGGGTGAATACAAGAACCTCGATGTCAAGAAGGTTGTCCGTGAAGTCACTGACAAGGATGTGGACGATGCCATCAGCAACCTGCAGAAGCGGGCTGCTAAATTGGTTGATGCTCCGGAAGACCGGAAACTGGAAAAGGGAGACCTTGCTACGATTGACTTTGCCGGCACCATCGACGGTGAACCGTTTGAAGGCGGCGAAGGCAAGGGCTATCCTCTGGAAATCGGTTCCGGCAGCTTTATCCCTGGCTTTGAAGATCAAATGGTCGGCCTGAAAAAGGATGAATCCACCGATGTCAATGTAACGTTCCCGGAAGATTATGGCGCGAAGGAACTGGCTGGTAAGGCCGCTGTCTTCAAGGTCCATGTCCAGAATATCAAGGTTCGTGAAATTCCTGAAGTGACCGACGAACTGATTGAGAAAAACTCTGACAGTAAGACGATTGCTGAATTCCGCGAAAAGACCCTGGCCCGTCTGAAGAAATCTGAAGAAGATCAGTCTCAGGCCAACTATGAGCGGGATGTCATCAAGAAGGCCGTGGAGAATGCTTCCTTTGAAGTTCCGGAAGTTATGGTGACCCAGCGCGCCAACCAGATGGTGGACGAACTGACCATGAATCTCGAAGCACACCACATGAGCCTTCCGATGTATCTTCAGTATCTCGGCAAAGATGTGAAGACCTATCGGGATGAACAAAAACCGGTTGCTCTCGAAAACCTGAAGGCTGATCTCGTTCTTGACGCCATTGCCAAGAAGGAAGACCTTAAGGTAACGAAAGAAGAAACGCTGGCGGAAATGCAGAAGATTGCTGATACACAGGGTGCTACCCTTCATCAGGTCCAGAAAATCATTAAGGAAAATGGATCCCTGCCCCTGCTCGTTTCCAATATCATGCGCCGCAAAGCCGCTGATCTTGTACTCAGCTCTGCCAAAGGTGCAGCAGAAGCAAAAGAAGAAAAGACTGAAGAATAATCAACTGGGAGGTGGACCGCGTGAGTTATGTCCCTATTGTTGTTGAACAGACCAGCAAGGGCGAACGCAGTTATGATATTTACTCCCGACTTCTGAAAGATCGCATCATTTTTGTGACCGGAGAGATTGAAGATCATATGGCCAATCTGATTGTGGCCCAGCTCCTCTTTCTCGAATCGGAAGATCCGGATAAGGATATCCATCTCTACATCAATAGCCCTGGCGGCAGTGTGAGTGCTGGACTGGCCATTTATGACACCATGCAGTACATCCGTCCCGATGTTTCGACCATTTGCGTCGGCATGGCAGCCTCTATGGCCTCCATCCTCCTGGCAGCCGGAGCCAAGGGCAAACGGTTTGCCCTGCCCCATTCCCGTGTCATGATCCATCAGCCATTGGGCGGTGCCCAGGGCCAGGCCACGGATATTGAAATCCATGCCCGGGAGATCCTGCGCGTACGGGAAGAGATGAACCAGATTTTAGCAGCCCATACGGGGAAGGACCCAGAAACCATCAAATTGGATACGGAACGCGATCACTACCTGACCGCTGATGAGGCCTTGTCCTATGGCCTTATTGATCAGGTCGTAGCATCTCCGGTTCATGCTTGATTGATGGATAGAACCGTCTTGCCCCAATTGTAAGGAGGGGTGTCAGATGGCATTCGATGATAGTAAAGGCCCGTTCGATCAAGATTATACCTGCTCTTTTTGCGGTAAGAAGCAGAGTCAGGTCAAGAAACTGATTGCTGGCCATAATGTTTTCATTTGCGATGAGTGCGTTGCCCTGTGCAACGAGATGCTCGACAAGGAACTCAAGAAACCTGCGGGAGAAAAGATTACCGATCTCCCGAAGCCGAAGGAAATTAAAAAGATCCTCGACGAATATGTCATTGGACAGGACGACGCTAAAGTGGCTCTGTCCGTGGCTGTCTATAACCACTATAAACGCATCAATTACGAACAGGATCATCATTCTGATGTGGAATTGCAAAAATCCAATATCCTGATGCTGGGACCGACAGGAAGCGGGAAAACCCTCCTTGCACAAACCCTAGCTAAGATCCTGCAGGTGCCGTTTGCCATTGCGGATGCAACGAGCCTGACGGAAGCTGGTTATGTTGGGGAAGACGTGGAAAATATCCTGTTGCGTCTGATCCAAAATGCCGACTATGATATTCCGCTTGCGGAACGGGGCATCATTTACATCGATGAAATCGATAAGATTTCCCGTAAATCCGAAAATCCGTCCATTACCCGTGATGTATCGGGGGAAGGTGTGCAGCAGGCCCTACTTAAGATCCTTGAAGGGACCGTTGCTAATGTGCCGCCCCAAGGGGGACGGAAACATCCACATCAGGAATTGATTCAAATTGATACGACCAATATCCTCTTTATATGTGGCGGTGCCTTTGCTGGCCTCGAAAACGTCATCAATGCCCGCACGGGGAAGAAAAGCATGGGCTTTGGTGCAGAAATCGAGACACAGAAGGAAAAGGAAATGGCCAATCCTTTTAAGAAGGTCCTGCCTGAGGATTTTGTAAAGTATGGCCTGATTCCTGAATTTGTCGGTCGTCTTCCCGTTGTCGTCACCTTGGACCAGCTTGATGAAGCGGCCTTGGTCAAAATCCTGACGGAACCGAAGAACGCCCTGACTAAACAATATGAATCCTTCCTCGCCATGGATCATGTCGAGCTGGATTTTGACGATGATGCCCTGAAGGCCATTGCCCACGAAGCCTTGGCCCGTAAGGCCGGAGCTCGGGGACTTCGTGCCATCATTGAAGGCATCATGAAGAATGTGATGTATGAGGTCCCGAGCCGCGATGACGTTGAAAAATGCATCGTGACAAAGGATGTCGTTACGGCCCATAAGGAACCGGAACTGGTTCTTAAAAAGGTTGATGCAACTAAAAAAGCACGTAAAAATGCCTAGGAAAAAAGGAAAAGGGGGTCCCCTTTTCCCTTTTTCGCTATAAGGATGGTGAAACAGATGTCTGAAGTAGAAACAATGAGATTGCCTCTTCTTGCCCTTCGCGGCTTGATTGTCTTTCCAGGGATGATCATCAATCTTGACGTAGGGCGGGATCGCTCTATCAAGGCTGTAGAAACGGCTATGGCAACAACGAAACGGATTCTTTTGGTGACCCAGAAAGCAGCTGAAGAGGCTGATCCGACGGCGCAAGACTTGTATGGGTTCGGCGTTGTTGCAGAAATCAAACAGATGCTCAAGATGCCAAACGGCGCGATGCGCATCCTCGTAGAAGGACTTTATCGTGTAGAGGTCATCTCTGTCATCGATGAAGTTGGGATGAACTTGGAAGCCCATGTAGAAGTCAAAGAGGATACGGATAATAGGGGCAATGAAGTGGAAGCCCTGAAGCGTATGCTTGTAGAGACTTTTGAACAATGGGTGCTGGCAAGTAAGAAAGTGACAAGCGAAGTCATGCTGACCTTCAAGGATCAGCCTGATGCAGGCCGTGTCGCCGATATGATTGGCGGTTATTTGACCATTGATGTGCCGGAAAAGGAAAAACTCCTCGAAGCCATCAGTGTCAAGGAGCGGCTGCACCTTTTGTATACCTATCTGTGTAAGGAACTGGAAATCGTTACCCTTGAAAAGAACATTTCCCAGCAGGTCCGTAAGCAGATCGAACAGAATCAGCGTGAATATTATTTGCGAGAACAGATGAAAGCTATCAGCAAGGAACTCAACGAAGGGGACGAAAAGCAGTCCGAAGTGGATGAGTACAAGGCAAAGATGGCAAAACTGAATCTCCCGGAAGAGGTCAAAAAAGCCCTTGACAAGGAACTTGATCGGCTTCTCAAGATGCCCCCCATGATGGCTGAAAGTGCTGTCATCCGCAGTTATCTTGATACTTGTCTGAGTCTGCCCTGGGGCAAGATGACCCAGGATAATTACGACATTAAAAAAGCTGCCCAGATCCTTGATAAGGATCACTACGGCTTGAAGAAGGTCAAGGAACGGATCCTGGATTATCTTGCTGTCCGTGCCCTTACCAAGAGCAACCGTGGCCCTATTATCTGTCTTGTGGGTCCTCCCGGAGTCGGGAAGACGAGCCTTGCCCAAAGCATTGCCCGTGCTGTGAATCGAAAGTTTACCCGCATTTCCCTGGGTGGCGTCCGGGATGAAGCGGAAATCCGCGGTCATCGCCGAACCTATGTAGGCGCCCTGCCGGGCCGTTTGATCCATGGTATGATTGAATGCGGGACCGATAATCCGGTCTTCCTCCTGGATGAAGTGGATAAGATGGGAGCGGATTTCCGGGGAGATCCGGCCTCAGCCCTTCTTGAAGTCCTTGATCCGGAACAAAACAGCCATTTCAGCGACCACTACATTGAGTTTGCTTATGATATGTCGAATGTTTTCTGGATTGTAACGGCAAATACCGTCGAGACAATTCCGCCAGCCCTTTTGGACCGGTTGGAAGTCATCCAGCTTGACAGTTATACAGACGAAGAAAAAATCAAGATTGCCCAGCAGCATCTTTTGCCAAAAGAACGAAAACTCAGTGGGCTTCTTGCTAAGAACCTCACTTTGTCCCCCAAGACCTTGGAGCATATTATCCGAGACTATACGCGGGAAGCAGGTGTCCGTAACCTCGAACGCAAGATTGCCACTATCTGTCGTAAAGCAGCCCGCCGGATTGTTGAGAAAAAGATTGAAAAGGTTTCTGTCGGTGTGGCAAACCTCAAGGAATTTTTAGGACCTGCTGTCTATCTTGAAAGTGATATGAAGGCCAAAGCGGCTATTGGCGTCTGCACAGGTCTTGCTTGGACAAGTGTAGGCGGCGAGCTCCTCAAGATTGAGGTGGTTGTCTGTGAAGGCAAGGGCAAGCTGGTCCTCACGGGCCAATTGGGCGATGTCATGAAGGAATCAGCCCAGACTGCTTTTACCTATATTCGGTCCCGGGCCAAGGAGCTGGGCCTTGAACCGGATTTCAATGAAAAAATCGACATCCACATCCATGTCCCGGAAGGCGCTATCCCGAAAGATGGTCCGTCTGCAGGCATTACGATGGCAACGGCCATGGAATCGGCTCTTACCAAACGAAAGGTCAAGGCGGACCTTGCCATGACTGGTGAAATCACCCTAACCGGTCAGGTCCTACCCATTGGCGGACTTAAGGAAAAGGTCCTTGCAGCGGCTCGTTACCAGATCAAGACGATTCTCTTGCCTCGTCAGAACGAACAGGATCTGGAAGAGTTGCCTGATCATGTTAAGAAATCCATGAAGTTCATCCCTGTAGATCACATGGATCAAGTCACGAAACTTGCTTTGGAGGCATAACAATTATGGTAATGACGCAGTGGGATATTGTCGGCGGCGAATTTGTCGCGTCAGCCGTCAAGGCCACCCAGTACCCGCAGGATACGGTGGATGAAGTTGCATTTATTGGTCGCAGCAATGTAGGTAAATCTTCCCTGCTCAATTCGCTGGCAAGGCGAAAGGGATTGGCTCGCGTCAGCAGTTCTCCTGGTAAGACCCAAACGATTAATTTCTATTCTTTTCGTGCCAAGAAAACAACGGAGAAAGAACCGCTGCGTCATACCTTTTATGCAGTGGACCTGCCAGGGTATGGTTTTGCCCGGACCAGTCAGAGCCAAAAGAACCAGTGGTCTGCTTTTATCTGCAAGTATATGGAAAATTCCCGGGACCTGAAGCTTGTCTGTATCCTTATGGATATCCGTCACGCACCCATGGAAAGCGATATTGACTGCTACCAGTGGCTCCTTAGTCTGGGAATCCCTCTTATGATTATTTTGACGAAGTCGGATAAGCTCAATAAAGGAGCTGTGGCGGCTCAAAAGGAACTTTATAAGAAAACTTTTGGTCTTGATGATGATCGCATCCTGACCTACACCTCGACGGCCCACACAAACCGGCGAGAACTAATCGAACGGATTTTGGCTACGTTGGGACACTGAACCCCATGATCAAAGGCCGGCAGCAAGGAATTGATATCCTTTGCTGCCGGCCTTATCCCTTTTATCTTGATTTTCGCAGACGTTCCAGGAATTGGGTGAGGATGCGAGCCGTAATGCCCCAGATGAGCCGTTCTTTATAACGATAGAAATAGATATCGTAGGAATGCTGCATGACCCAATCTTCCTTTTCCGGGGTTTCAAGTTCCGGCGGGAATCCTTCCAGCCGTTTGGATCCAATGGCCACCTTGCCTTTTTTCGGGGTGAGGGAAAGGAGTGTTTCTACTGGAATCGTGAAAAGTTCTGCAACCTCGTCTTGCTCAATGGTGAGAGGGCAATCTTTGGGGAGGATTCCCACATAGGGATAGATCAGGGGACCCATGACGCCATAAAAGTAATCGAGCGGGCCCAGGAGTGTAATTTCATTTTGGGGGATTCCCAGTTCTTCCGATGTTTCCCGAAGGGCTGTATCGCTGAGGTTCCGGTCCATGTCCTCTCGATGTCCGCCGGGAAAACAGATATCGCCTGGCTGCCAGGTAAGCGCCGAGGAACGGACTTCAAATAAGATTTCCCACCCCTTAGGGCCTTCAATGAGAGGTAGAAGGACAGCTGATTCCCAGATATGGAGTGTACTGTCAATGGAAGATGGTTGGGAAGGGATGATCCGGCGCAGTGTGTCTATTGCTTGAAAAGTCATAGGTGGGGATATCCTTTCGTTAGGGTTTCCTATAGTGTAACTGATTTTCCCTTTTCGGTAAAGAGACGAAAAAACTTGACAAGGACCTTTCCATGATTTATTATACAGGGAAACATAAAGCACAAGTCGGGTTACCGACCGGGCCGAATAGGCAGCAGGTAGATAAGGCATCTGCGGGACACAGCAGCGTTCCGCAGGTGTTATTTTTATCCCGTGTTTTTTCTTACATTTTCTGAGAATAGAAAGGTGATCAGCGTGAGACGGTCCTTGAAACAACAGTCCTCCAGCGATATTGCGATGCACGTTTCCTACGTAAGTATCCTTGTCAATCTAGTCCTTAGTGTGGGTAAATTTGTAGCCGGCATCATGGGCCATTCATCGGCCATGATTTCTGATGCCATTCATTCCGCTTCCGATGTTTTCAGTACCATCATCGTAATCTTTGGTGTCCTTTTGGCTAGCCGTTCCTCAGATGCAGACCATCCTTATGGACATGAAAAGCAGGAATATGTTGCGACCCTCTTTCTGGCCTTTGTCCTTATGTTCACAGGCCTTGGCATAGGCTATGAAGGGCTTCAGTCCATCCTCCATAAGACGTATCTAGACCGTGAATCGCCGGCCCTGATTGCCATGGCAGCTGCCATTGTTTCTATTGTTACCAAGGAAGCTATGTTTTGGTATACCATCAGGGCTGCAAGAAAAATCAACTCCGGTGCCCTATCGGCAGATGCTTGGCATCATCGCAGTGATGCTCTTTCTTCGATTGGGTCCTTCATCGGAATTTTGGGGGCGCGTATGGGTTATGGCATCATGGATCCCTTGGCTTCTGTTGTCATCTGTTTGATGATTATCCATGCCTCGATTGGTATTTTTCGGGATGCTTCCGATAAGCTCGTCGACCATGCGGCCAATGGCCGTACCATCGAGGAAATGAAAAGTTTCGTTATGAAGCAGTGTGGCGTAACCGGGATCGATTCGCTCCGTACCCGTATGTTTGGTGCTAAGATGTATGTCGATATCGACATTGTTGCCGACGGGAACCTGACCCTTTTTCAAGCGCACCGCATTGCTGATGAAGTCCATGATACAATTGAGCGGCATTTCCCGGAAGTCAAGCACTGCATGGTCCATGTTTCGCCGGATCCGGAAATTGCTGCAAAAGATAATACGAAAACAAATATTTTTTGCCCCATCGGATCCAATCGGATTACAGGGGAAAGCTAACCTGAAATTTGAAATGAGGGAGGGCGATGAGAATATGAGAGGCTTATATTCTCATCGCCCTCCTTTTTTTGGGAAAAAGGCAGTGGCGGAAGAAAATGAGGATCTTCTTTATAGGGGATGAAGGCGGGACTTCTACCTGGTTCAGTCAGATAAGGCGTAAGGAGCATAACTACTTCAGTGCGCGTTTTTTTGCGAGACCGAAAGGTAAAGAGATTCCCTAACAGGGGCAGTTTTGATAGGAGCGGGATGGTTTCCAGACGTTTTTGTTCCTCATCACTGATCAGGCCGCCGATGACGAGGGTTTCGCCTTCCAGAAGACGAACATTCGTATCCGCCGTTCGGCTTGTAATCCGGTAATTGTGGAGCTCTGAAATTAGGGTTGGGGTGCTGACTTCCGTATGGACCGAAGCCGTGATAACGCCATCAGGACCGACAATGGGGGTGTAAGAAAGGCGGATACCCGCATCTACATATTCTGTCGAGGTTGTCGTGGTGCCGTTGGAAACTTTTTCCGTAACGACAGGGATATGGTCACCAATGAAGATTTTTCCTTCTTTTCCTGGCACGGTGACAATGCGGGGCGTGGCAAGGACCTTTGCCTTTCCTTTTTGACAGAGAGCAGAAAGGATGCCTTGAAAGGAGCCCGTATAGCCATGCCCAAGATGGAAGGTACCGCCATCTGTTTCTTCGCTATTTTGCTGCGGCAGTCCGCTCCATTTCCACTGGAGGCCCAATTCGCGGGAGGCGTCTTCCTGCAGGGAGAGAATTCGGGCTTCCAAGGTTACCTGTTTTTGCAGCCGGTCCATGCGGGCAAGGACCTTTTGGGCCCGCGCTTGATCTCCAGGACTTCCCAGCACAAAAAGAGTATTGCTTGTCTGATCAAAGGATAGGGGCGCCTTGATGAGGGGCTTCAAGGTTTCAGCCGCTTCCTTTGCTGGAACGTAGGAAAGAGGGTAGGCTGTGAGTGCACCGAACCCTCTTTCCATGGTCCCTGCCGGAGCTACGATGGTGACGTCCCCGACTGTTTCAAGGAAAAGCCCTTGGGAAGCGGCAGCAAGACGGAGGGCTTCTTCGTAAGGCACGTCATGAAGGGTGAGGGAAAGTTCCCCCGTAAGGGCTTCAGGAAAGACAATGTTTTTTCCACTCATGGAAGCCAGGGAACGAAAGACTTCTTCGGTCGGCGCTTTTTTTACGGATAGACTGACCAAGGGACCGGCAAAGGCTCTGCCGCATACAAAAAGTAAAAGGCACAGGAAGAAAAAACGTTTCATGGAATCACCTCACCAACGGGGATGACCATATTGTTCCAGATGATCGAATCGGAATGGATGGCGCGCACTTGCCCTCTTTGTGGAATCTTATCCATGGTTTCCAGCAGATAGGTCTTTTCTGGGCCTATGAAGAGTGCTTTGCGGCATCCGTCGACCGTGAGGATTCCGCTAAGGCGCAGCATTGGGCTTTCAGTCTTTTCCCTTTTCCCAAAAGGGAAAGGGGAATCATCTTTAGCCGTAGGAAAGGGATGCGGCACAGGGGAATGGGAATGAAACAACCCTTCAAAAGGATCCCTACGGGGCGGCACAAGACCTGCTTTTTCTTCTTTCTGGGGGAGTACGGGTATAATGGCAGGCGGTGGGGAAAGGGGCTCATTGGGCAAGGAATCTTTTGGACGGAAGATGAGAACGCCAATAAGAAGCGGAAAGGGAAAAAGGAAGAAAATTCTTTTTTTTCTTTCTTTCAAGGCTTTTTTCAGGGCTGATGGATGAATCATTATTCCTCCTTTGAAAGATATGACAGAAATATTCAGCTTTTTTTAGAAAAGTATGATACTCTATTAAAAGAACGCTTAATAACGTCTTTTATTATACTGATTCCTGTTCTTTTTTCCTACCCCGATTGATTAAAAGGGGGGCGCTTCATGGTAAAAGGCTGTTTTCTCGTGACGAACGTCCCTTTTTTCGCATTATCTGCTTTATTATATGGAGGAATGATGATGAGCCAATCCCAGACACAGCAAGCCCCTTTTTTTCAAGAGGCGCTTTTTTCCAATGCCGGCAGAGATGATGGAAATATCATTGCCGCTTCCAAGAAAATCCTTGAAGTCTGTCTGGATCTGTCTGTCAGCGATGTCCATTTGGAACCGCAAAAAAATGGACTTCGCATCCGCGGACGCATGGATGGTGTCCTGCAGGACCTTATGCGGATTCCACCGGTCATGCAGGATGCTTTGATTTCCCGCTATAAAATTATGGCCCGCATGGATATTGGAGAAAAACGCCTGCCCCAGGATGGCCGTATCCAAATGACTTACCAGGACCGTTCCATTGATATCCGTGTTTCTTCCCTTCCTACGCTTTACGGAGAAACGCTTGTCATGCGCCTTTTAGACAGTGGAAAAGGTCTTTACTCCCTGGACCATCTGGGGTTTTCAAAAGAAAACCTGGAACGGCTTTATCAGCTTCTGCATGAACCTTATGGACTGATTCTGGTAACCGGACCGACGGGATCGGGGAAATCTTCAACGCTTTATGCCATTTTGCAGGCCCTCAATGAATCCGGTCGGAGCCTTGTTACCGTGGAAGATCCCATCGAATATCAGATTGACGGCATCAGCCAGGTTGCCGTGCACCCCAAGATTGGCCTCACTTTTGCCAGATGCTTGAGAAGCATCCTCCGACAAGACCCGGACCTGATTGTCGTAGGTGAGATCCGTGATCGGGAAACGGCAGAAATGAGTGTCCATGCCGCGCTCACCGGTCATCTTGTCTTCAGTACGCTTCATACCAACACCGCGGTTGGTGCTGTAAGCCGTCTTCTTGACCTAGGGGTTGATTCCTATCTTGTGGCTTCGGCCCTGAAGGGAATTGTGGCCCAGCGTCTTTTGCGACGGCTCTGCCTCCAGTGCAGGACGGCCTATGCCGTTGGGGAAAATAGTTGGGAAAGGACGTATTTTTCTCTCAAGGGGCCGCTTCATCTTTTCCATGCGTCCAGCTGTGCCCATTGCCGAGGAACGGGATACAGCGGGCGTCTTGCGGTTCAGGAAGTTTTTCCTTTTGACGAGGCGTGCCGTCAGGCTGCTGCCCGAGGACTGGGTGAGAAGGCCCTGCTTGAGCTTGGTCGTCAGCAGCAGGTTGCTTCCCTTTTCGAAGATGGCCGCGCAAAAGTTCTTGCTGGAGAGACCTCGCCGGAAGAAATGCTTCGCGTCTTAGGCCCCTTAGAGAAGAAATAACCACTGCCTCTGTTGTTTTTTGGACGCTTTTTGGATAAGATAGGTGCGGAGAGCCCTTATTTTTCTTCCAACCAGTTCGTTTCACTCGATTTTATTCAAAAAGGAGATTTCTTATGTGGCTTTTATGGAATTTGTTTGACCTTGCCGGAACCCTATCTTTTGCTGTTTCCGGTGCCATTGTGGGTGCTGTCAAACGGATGGATATTTTTGGCATTTCCGTTCTTGCCATCCTGACGGCAGTAGGCGGCGGTATGATTCGCGATGTCTTGTCCGGTCATATTCCTCCGGCAGCACTGCGCAATCCTGTTCCCATAGGACTGGCCCTATTGGCTGCTATTGTAACCAGTTACTGTATCTCTTCGTACCGTTTGGAGGGCCGGAGAAAAAAGTTCCTCAATCTTCTTTATATTGCTGCTGATACCATTGGCCTTGCTTCCTTTACGGTTACAGGAACCATGGTAGGCCTTTCGGATGGAGAACCAGAATCCTATATTTTTCCTGTTGTCCTAGGACTTTTAACGGCAGTGGGCGGTGGTGTCCTGCGGGATCTCATGGCGCAAAAGATTCCTGTCGTCCTTGTAATGGATGTTTATGCCACGGCTTCTATTGCGGGAAGTATCATGATCTGTCTCTGTTGGCGTTTTGGGGCCATGGATCTTGCCCCTATCATTGGGGCCCTTGTGGTAATCATTCTCCGCGTGCTTGCCGTGCAGTTTAAATGGCAGCTCTACCGACCGGTAAAGTAAAATAGAGGTAGGGAAGAAGGACATTCATCCTTTCTTCCTTGCCTCTTTTTTATGTATGTTCTTGTCCTCTCAGCTAGATATGACGAGGCCAAGATGGCCATTGCCGACAGTGGTCGATTCTCCCTCAAGCTGCTTTGAAACGGGATTTTTATTGCGGTTGTCTTGATAAGAAATGTGAACTTGCTATGGCATGCAAGGCTGTTGGTTCACTTGAATGTCTGTGTCTTACGTTTTTTCTGGCTTTTTGCAGCTTAGGTTTTGATGGGGACAGATACGAAGATCCATCGGCCTCGGTGACGAAGCAAACGTGCTGCTTGTCACAGTGATCCAACCATCGTGTTTTTTTCAGTTATCTAATTTGGAGGGGAACAGATTATCCAGATGCCAGCAAAGAAGCTACCGACTGACAATGCGGATGGGCCGATATGCGGATATGCGGCGTAAGCCTGTGCTCTTTCCGCTAACAAACGTAAAAATTCCTGAAAGTGGATCGAACGGCGACGGTATTTGGAGGATGACTTTGGAATGAGAGTGTGGTACGAGGCTTTTTGCGAAACATCATGCCCCCATTATTTTCAGAAGTATCTTTTTTAAGCAATGGGGCAAGTAACCCCATCCAATCGGAACGATTTTGGCACTGCCCAACAATGAATCGCAAAATTTCACCGCATCCGCAAAAGCTTTGCGCAGTCGGTTAAGGGGGAGCTTCCGCGGCATATCCCAGGGCAAGGGCACAGATTGGTTCGCAGCGGCTTTTTAGTGTGTGGCATAATTTCAGGGCAGGCAAAATAAGTATTGCAGATCCAGAGACTGCCAAGCTCCAGACTGTCAGCCGTAAGACACCCATTTTCGACGGCAGCGTCAATGGACGGGGCGTAGCAAATTCCCGATACCCGTTCGTCCCAGCTGAGGGTGTGATCCAGACGGCAGCCTAGATCATTCATGACAAAGATCAGGACGGGGGCCTCTTTCATGATTCCTATTGTAACGATGAAATGCTGGGCTGACGATTCTTGGAAGCCGGGGCCAGCAGACCGGTTTAGAGGATTTGTTCTACAAAGTCCTGGGGAACGGGGCTATGCTTATAGTTTCGGATGCTGCGCCGCAGAGCGATAGAAGCAATCATGCTGAAAATCCTTTCCTCGTTGATTGAAAAAAGGGCTGTGAAGAAACGAGATGATCATTTCCTCACAGCCTCATTGAATTGTATTACCGCATATTGATGAACTGGACGTCGATGCCGAAATCATCACTGCGGATGAGTTGGATGACGGCCTGCAGATCATCTTTTTTGGGCCCGGAGACCCGGATTTGATTATCCATTTGCTGGGTCGTGACTTTGATCTTCGATGCCTTGATGGCAGCAATGATCTTTTTAGCGGTTTCCTTATCAATGCCCTGCTTTAAGGTGACTGTTTGGCGGACCGTTCCTTTCGCAGCCGGTTCAACCTTACCGGGTTCCAAGGCACGCAGGCTGAGCCCCCGCTTAGCCATGCGCTGGCGCAGGATGTCAAGGATGGCGCCTAGCTTGTATTCGTCTTCTGCGGTCATCTTGAGGCTTTCATCAACAAGTTCAATGGCAGCGGCTGATCCCCTGAAATCGTAGCGTTGGGAAATTTCTTTTCTCGTTTGGTTCAGGGCATTGTCAAGTTCCTGCATATCCAATTGGGAGACGATGTCGAAAGAGCTGTTTTTTGCCATGTATAAGTTCCTCCTTTGGCATTTTCCTGTAGTTATGGATTGACGCGGACGGAAACTTCAAACATGCGGTTCCAAGGAAACTCGATGGTATAATCGGTTCCTTTTACGTCCGGTTCATCACTGATGTAGGTCTTGAAGAGCCGATTTGTCCGGCTAAGGATCTTGTTATAATATTTTCCAAGATCATACTTGAGTTTTACATTGTGACGGTCCATTTCAAGGGACACACGGTAACGCACATTGGCTTGATAGATCCAGTCATCAAGGAGCCGGATCTTGAGCAGGCGGAGCCGGTCTGGTTCAGACATTCGTTTGGCCAAGATTCCTTGGGAAAGGGCAAAGCCGATGCTGTTGTCCGATGTATTCCATCCAGAATAGGCCGTAAGGTCAAGCAGGGCTTTTTTATGGGAGAGCGCTTCCATAAATCCGTTATCGGCGCCATTGGCATAGGCAATGTCGGCCAAGGCAATGGGCTTCATGCGTTCAAGGTCCGCAATCTGGGCAGCAAATTCCTTGTTGGCGCGGTTGCTGTAGGGGGCATTCTCATTGGCTGTGGAATCGCGGCAAATACCATCATCCGGTGTGTTGACTGCAAGGATGAGGTCTGCTTTTTTAGTGCTTGAAGCAATCTTGCCGCCAATGGCGATAATCTGGTTATGTACCGAATTTTCGGCACTTTCATCTGTATACAAGGGAACGGTGCTGCCTCCTGTCCCAGGAGCAAAAAGTGGATAGACTGCGGGCTTATCGCCGCGGATTTCGTTGATGGCCCGCGTGACCAAGGTGAGTCCCAGCTGGTCGACTCCAGGGACAATTTGGAACTGTTTCTTATTCATGCCGTTTCCCAAATTTTCCAGGATGCGTGCTTCCATGTGGGTCTGGGAAAGGGGGGCGTCATCATCCTTGCCGATGGCAAGAAAATGAAAGCCATCCCGCTGGGCCATGCGGATAAGGCGTTTATTGGTCTGGAGATTCACCAGACGCCTCGTACGCCAATCCTTTAGATCATTTGCCGGAATGGAAAGGGTCAGCTGGTTTTTTTCCCGCTCTTCTGTTTCCGTAAGGCCTTCCATGTCCTCCTTGTCCGCCAGTTGGGAAAGACGGAAGATCTTGGGCCCATATGTCTCATAATAGGCGGGTTCAACAGAGGCCACACTTTGACGGGGCGTCCGCATGATTGTACTGAACGCGTAGATCTTAAGGCCAGGATTATTTTTGTGGAGCGTGTCGAGGCGCACAATTTTTCCCCGGAGGTATTTTTCCAGGTGATGATGCTTCCTTGAGGCGACAAGGCCCCCGTAGTTGAGACTGTCCGTTGCAATGACAGCGGCCTCGGCGTGAGGGGCTTCGGTTTCCAACCATTCCCAAAGGCCCTCGTTGTCGCCGACGCTCTTATGGTTGGAAAGATATTTCTCCGGTGGGACAGTCAGGGGATAACCGGCTGCTTTGGCCGTATCGACCGTATATTCAAGGTTTACAGGACGGTTGTCCAAGGGAATGTAGATGATCTTGGGAGAGGCAGCCGCAAGGCCTGAAAATAGTAAGAGCGCTGCCGCGCTTCCTAAGAGATATTTCTTGATCTGCAAGAGCTTCCATCATCCTTTCTGGGAATGGAACCGGCTATGTTCCATCATCGTAATGAAACTATTATATCGTATTTGTCTCATTTTTTCACACCTTTTGTGATTTTAGCCGGCCTACGCTTTCATCACTGTGGAAAGCCGCCGCAGTCAGGGGAAAAAGAGGAAGAACCGTATCCCCTAGTACTCTGATGTGGTATAATGAGCAAAAGGACATTGCCTAAGAAGGGAGATGCCCTTGGTTTTGTATGCCTTCTTTAACGTGAATCAATCTTCTAAGAATATAAGGAAGTTGGGGGACAGTACCTCTTGCTTCATTTTTATGGAAAGGAGCCCTTTCATGGACTTTCAATTGGAAGCCCCCTTTGCACCGTCCGGTGATCAGCCTGAGGCCATTGAGGCCCTCGTCAAAGGGGTGAAAGAAGGAATGGATACGCAGGTCCTTTTGGGGGCAACGGGTACTGGCAAGACTTTTACCATTGCCCAGATGATCCAAAAGGTACAGCGGCCTACCTTGGTCATTGCTCACAATAAGACCTTGGCAGCCCAGCTTGCTAGCGAATTCAAGGCCTTTTTCCCACATAACGCAGTGGAATACTTTGTATCCTACTACGATTACTACCAACCCGAAGCCTATATTCCGGCAACAGATACCTATATTGAGAAAGATTCATCCATCAACGATGAAATCGATAAGCTGCGCCATTCTGCAACAAGTGCGCTGTTTGAGCGGCGTGATGTCATTGTTGTCTCTTCTGTTTCCTGCATCTATGGCCTAGGTGCACCAAAGGATTACTATGACAGCGTCCTTTCCCTCCGTGTTGGGCAAGAGGTCGATCGCGATGCCATCTTGGAAAAACTTGTCAAGATTCGTTATGAACGAAATGACCTGGTCCTGCAGCGCGGTTCTTTTCGGGCCCGCGGTGATGTCATTGAAGTCATTCCTTCCAGCTACAACGAAAAGGGCATCCGTATTGAGCTTTTTGGTGATGAAGTGGACAGCATCATGGAAATCGATGTCCTTACAGGAGACGTAATCGATAAAAGGACCCATGTGGCCATCTTCCCAGCGAGTCATTATGTGACCAGTGATGAGAATTTGGAACGGGCCCGCGGAGATATCCGGAAAGAACTGAAGGCGCGGCTTACCGTCCTGCATGAAGAAGGAAAACTCCTTGAGGCCGAACGCCTCGAACAGCGGACCAATTATGACCTTGAAATGATGGAAGAAATGGGCTATTGCAGCGGTATTGAAAACTATTCCCGGCATTTGACAGGACGCAAGGCTGGGGAGCCGCCTTTTACGCTGGTCAATTATTTCCCAGATGATTTTCTTACTGTCATTGATGAAAGTCATGTGACCCTGCCTCAGCTGCGGGCCATGTACGCAGGCGACCGTTCCCGTAAGGAACAGCTTGTAAACTATGGATTCCGCCTGCCGTCAGCCCTTGATAACCGGCCCTTGACCTTTGATGAATTCCAAAAGGAACGGGGACAGATTATCTATGTGTCTGCAACCCCGGCAGCCTATGAACTGGATCATGCCGAGCAGGTTGTAGAACAAATTATCCGTCCGACAGGCCTTCTTGATCCGAAAATCGAGGTTCGTCCCATCAAGGGTCAAATTGATGACCTTCTGGGAGAAATCCATAAAGTGGCGGAGGCCGGGGAACGCATCCTTGTCACGACCCTCACAAAGAAAATGGCTGAAGACCTGACAGAGTACCTTGCCGCGTCAGGAATCCGTGTCCGTTATCTCCATAGTGATATTGCAACCATTGACCGCGCCGAGATCATCCGTGATCTTCGGGCAGGGGAATTTGATGTCCTAGTCGGCATCAACCTCTTGCGCGAAGGGCTTGATATGCCGGAAGTTTCCCTTGTGGCTATCTTGGATGCTGATAAGGAAGGGTTCCTGCGCAGCGATACTGCAATGATCCAGACCATTGGCCGAGCCGCCCGCAATGCCCACGGCCGGGTCATCATGTATGCCGATGTCATGACTGGATCCATGCAGCGTGCCATTGAAGAGACGGAACGGCGGCGGGCCAAGCAGGAAGCCTATAACAAAGCTCACGGGATCGTGCCGAAGACCATTGAAAAGAAGGTCGTGGAGCTCATCAAGCTCACCAAAGTGGAAGAAGACGGCGGCACTGTGAAAGCAGGCGGCGTGGATTCCCTGAAGAAGCTTTCTGAAAAGGCCTTGCAGAAACAAGTGAAACTTATCGAAAAGAATATGAAAGCAGCCGCCAAGCAGCTTGATTTTGAACTGGCGGCTGAATATCGTGACCAAATGATTTTGATCAAAGGAGAAATCAGTAAACGCCATGAGCGAAAATGAAATTGTCATCCAGGGGGCGCGTCAGCACAACCTAAAGAATATATCCCTGACGATTCCCCGCAATAAACTCGTTGTCATTACAGGACTGTCGGGCAGCGGCAAATCGTCCCTTGCTTTTGATACCATCTATGCCGAAGGCCAGCGGCGCTATGTTGAGTCTTTGTCAGCCTATGCCCGCCAGTTTTTGGGACAGATGGATAAGCCTGATGTAGATTATATTGGCGGCCTCAGCCCCGCAATTTCCATTGACCAGAAGACTACAAGCCGCAATCCGCGGTCTACGGTGGGAACGGTAACGGAAATCTATGATTATTTGCGTCTTTTGTTTGCACGCATTGGCGTGCCCCATTGTCCGCATTGCGGAAAGGTCATTCAGCGCCAAAGTCCCCAACAGATTGCCGATAAAGTCCTGGAACTGCCGGAAGGTACGAAATTTATGGTCCTGGCACCCCTTGTATGGGGCCGTAAGGGAGAGCATAAGCAGGTTTTCAATGAAGTCCGCCGTGACGGTTATGTACGGGTCAAGGTGGATGGGAAAATCCGTACCCTTGATGAGGACATCACGCTTGATAAGAAAAAGAAACATTATATTTCTGTCGTTGTCGACCGTCTCATCAGTCGGCCAACCCTTGCCGGGCGCCTGTCCGAATCCTTGGAAACGGCTCTGAAACTTGGCGAAGGAACAGTGGAAATCGAAATAATTGGCGGCAAGACTGAAGTCTACAGCGAAAAGTTTGCCTGTCCGGACTGCAACATTTCCCTTCCGGAGATCGAGCCCCGTCTTTTTTCCTTTAATGCTCCGTATGGGGCCTGTCCGGACTGTATGGGGCTTGGCATGCATATGGAATTTGACGTGGATCTTGTGATCCCGAACAAGGACGTGCCCTTTGAAGACGGAGCCATTGCCGCCATGAGCAGCAACCCGAAGTCCTATTTTCTTTGCCAGTTTGCCGAAGTCTTGAAATCGCGGGGGTTTTCCCTTAAAAATACGTGGAACGACCTTCCTAAAAAGGTGCAGAAAGAGCTGCTGGAAGGAATCCCTGATGAGCACTTTACCTTTCTTTATGAAAACCTTATGGGAGAGGTCCATCCCCATACGACCGCTTTTGAGGGAATCATTCCTATTTTGAAGCATCGGCTAAAGGATGCCATGAGCGAAAGTCAGCGTCTTGATTATGAATCCTTTATGACGGCCATTGAATGCCACACCTGCCACGGGGCCCGACTGCGTCCGGAAGTCCTCGGAATTACGGTGGGTGGACGCAATATCAATGAAGTGTGCCAAATGCCCGTCAGGGAATGCCTGAAGTTTTTTGAAGAGCTTTCCCTCAGCGACCGTGACGCTTTCATTGCAAAGGAAATCCTTAAGGAAATTCGGGCCCGCCTTTCTTTCCTTAACAATGTCGGTCTCGATTACCTCACCCTTAGCCGGGCAGCGGCTACTCTTTCCGGCGGCGAGGCCCAGCGGATCCGCCTTGCAACACAGATTGGTTCCGGGCTTGTCGGTGTACTCTACATCCTTGATGAACCGAGTATCGGCCTTCACCAACGGGATAATGACAAACTTCTTTCCACCCTCAAGCATCTTCGTGATTTGGGAAACACCCTCCTTGTTGTCGAACATGATGAAGATACGATGCTTGCAGCTGACCAGATCATCGATATTGGACCTGGCGCCGGCGAAAACGGGGGACAGGTTGTTGCTCAGGGAACAGCAAAGGAAATCATGAAGGTCAAAGGGTCTGTCACAGGCGATTATCTCAGCGGTCGGAAAAAGATTCCTGTTCCCAAGGTCCGCCGTAAAGGAAATGGCAAGAAAATAATAGTCAAAGGGGCACGGGCCAACAACCTTAAAGACATCGATGTCTCCATTCCTTTGGGGACCCTGACCGTTGTGACCGGTGTCAGCGGCAGCGGCAAGAGTACCCTTGTGAATGACATCCTTTACCGCGGCCTTGCCCAAAAACTCAAGGGGGCTCGGCAGCGCCCCCTTGCCCATGATAGGATCATGGGGGTCCAGTATATCGATAAGATCATCAATATCGATCAGAGTCCTATTGGACGGACGTCTCGTTCCAATCCGGCGACCTATACGGGAACCTTTGATCTCATCCGAGCCCTTTTTGCAACGACGAATGAAGCCAAGGTTCGGGGCTATAAACCAGGCCGCTTCAGCTTTAATGTAAAGGGCGGCCGCTGCGAGGCCTGCCATGGTGACGGCATGCTGAAAATTGAAATGAATTTCCTTCCCGATGTCTATGTCCCCTGTGAAGTCTGTCGGGGCACGCGATATAATCGGGATACGCTTCAAGTCCATTATAAGGGCAAGAATATTTCTGATGTCCTTAACATGACCGTTACGGAAGCCTGTGATTATTTCAGCAACCATCAGCGAATCTTGAAGAAACTCCAAGTCCTTGAAGATGTGGGCCTGGGCTATATCCGCCTGGGACAGTCGGCGACGACCCTGTCCGGCGGGGAGGCGCAGCGCATCAAACTTGCGGCGGAACTCTCCAAGACCAATACGGGACGGACGCTCTATATCTTGGATGAGCCAACGACGGGACTTCATATGGCTGATGTCCATAAGCTGCTCCAGGTCTTGGAACGCCTGGTTGATTCGGGCAGTACGGTTGTCGTTATCGAGCATAATCTCGATGTCATCAAATCGGCCGATTATCTCATCGACCTGGGTCCGGAAGGCGGGGACAGGGGCGGCAGCATCGTTGCTGTGGGAACCCCCGAAGAGCTTGCTGCGGTACCGGAATCCTACACAGGACAGTATATAAAGAGGATCCTTAAATGAATGAACGCATTGCTGAGACCTTGAAGGTCCTTCCCGATGCGCCCGGCGTTTATATCATGCATGATGCAGCGGGCCGGGTTATCTATGTCGGCAAGGCTGTCATCCTAAAGAATCGAGTGCGGAGTTATTTTCGCAAGGCAAGTCAGGTTTCCCCGAAAGTGCGGGCCATCAATGCCCATGTTGATTCCATTGAGACCATTGTCTGCGCCAGCGAAATGGAAGCCCTTATCTTGGAATGCAACCTCATCAAGAAGTACCGGCCCCGTTATAATATCGAGCTCAAGGACGACAAGACCTACCCCTATCTCAAGATTACGGTCGATGAAGCTTATCCCCGTATGTACATTACGCGCCGCGTTCAAAAAGATGGAGCCAAGTACTACGGCCCCTATGCCGATGTAGGGGCCTTAAGGGAAACCATGCGTCTCATCCGTTCCATGTTTCCCCTGCGTCACTGCCGCAGCATGAATGTCAAACGGCCCTGCCTCCAGTACCATCTTCATCGCTGTCTGGCTCCTTGTACGGGAAAGGTCCCCCTTAGTGAGTATAGGAAGCTCGTTGATGAGGTGCTTCTTCTTATGGATGGGAAGGTCACGGAACTGCGGCGCCAGCTGACGAAAAAAATGCAGGACGCGTCGGACAAGATGGAATATGAAAAGGCAGCCCAATACAGGGACTCCCTTCTTAGCCTCAATAAGCTGGAAGAATCCCAGAAAGCAACGACAGAAAGCGGGGACCGTGATGTCATAGGTCTTGCGGTGGATGACACAGGAGTCTGCCTGGAAGTCTTCTTTGTGCGAAATGGTAAGATATTGGGCCGGGACAGTTTCTTTCTTGATGATGAAAAAGGGGAACCCGCAGCAGAAATCCTCTCTGCTTTCATTAGGGAATATTATCAGGAAGAGCATCGGCCCCCCAAGGAAATCATTACGTCAAGCGGCCTTTTTGATAAGGACCGGGCCCTGCTTTCCCAGTGGCTTACGGAGAAAAATGAGAAAAATGTCACCATCCTTGTCCCTCAGCGGGGCATTAAGCATGATCTCATCCTCATGGCGGAGGAAAATGCCAAGAAAAACCTTGATGAACGTCTCCGGAAGGGACGACTTGCTCTAAAGCCGGCAGAAGAGGCTGCTGAGGACTTGGCTCACGCCATCGGCATGACAGGCCCCTTGGAACGGATGGATTGCTTTGATATATCCCATAATCAAGGGGCGGAAACTGTGGCATCCATGGTGGTCTTTCGCAATGGCAGCCCTTCGAAAAAGGATTATCGGCGGTATAAACTGCGTTCTACAGAAGGCAAGCCGGACGATTTCAAATCCATGCAGGAAGTCGTCTATCGCCGGTATAAGGACGCGGAGGATATTCCCAGTCTCATCATCATAGATGGAGGCAAAGGACAGTTAAGCTCGGCTCTTGAAGTCATCCGCGGTGTGGGGCTTGGAGATGTACGCGTTATCGGTCTTGCCAAAAGGGAAGAGGAAATTTTTACGGAAGGGGCCCATGAAAGCATCCTTCTTGATAAATCCTCAGCGGCTCTGCATCTCATCCAGCATATCCGTGATGAGGCCCATCGCTTTGCCATTACCTATCATCGGAAAAGGCTTGCTAAGCGCAATCTTGTTTCTGTCCTTGATCATATCGAGGGGATTGGCCCTAAACGGCGGGCTGCTCTCTGGCAGCGGTTTGCTTCTTTGGAAAAGATGCGGGAAGCAAGTGTTGATGATCTTGAAGCAGTTCCTACCATGACTCGGACAGCTGCGGAAAAACTCTTTGCTTTCCTGCATGCATCTGCTTCTGATAAAAGAACATTTATTAAATAAAAATTACTTTAAAAATTTTACGAAAAGGCTTGAAACAGGGGAAAGCCTTTGGTATAATTCGATTGTCAACAAATACAGAAAAGGGGTAAATCCGATATGAAAAAATATGTTTGCCAAGTTTGTGGTTATGTCTACGATGAAGCTGCTGGTGATCCCGATCGCGGAATTGCACCGGGCACCAAATTTGAAGATCTGCCCGATGATTGGACCTGCCCTCTTTGCGGCGTAGGCAAAGATCAGTTTGAAGAAGGCTAACCGATTGACACAAGGCTGTTCTGCTCCTGAGGCAGGACAGCTTTTCTTTTTTCAGAAAGGAGAAGCGCTGATGTCTAATATCCTCAAGATGATTGCCATGGACCTCGACGGGACCTTGCTTGATGAAGAAAAAAATATTTCTCAGAAAGATCGGGAGGCTGTCAGGGAAGCGATTGACCGAGGCTATCTCGTCACACTGGCAACAGGCCGGATGTATCGATCAGCTTTAAGTTATGCTCAGGAACTGGGAATCAAACTGCCTCTTGTGACTTATAACGGGGCCCTCGTGAAAGACCCTTCCACGGGAAAGACACTGGCCCATTGGCCCCTTGCCCTTGAAACGGCAAAATGCATTGTCGGGGAACTGCTTGATCAGGATATCTATGTTCAGGCTTATGTCAATGATACCCTTTTGGTTCCTGCTGACTGTGCCAAGGCACAGTACTATGCCAAGTTTTCCCGTGTTCCCTTTGAAGTTGCTGGTGCGGGCCTGCGCCAGTTGGCCGAGGCGCCCCATAAATTGCTTGTCATTGATGATGACCCGGAACCGATTCGGCGGCACCTTGTGACCGTCTACGGCAATGCCATCAAAATCGTTTCTTCCTCAAAAGGCTTCCTTGAAATTACGGATCCTGAAACCAATAAATGGCGGGCCCTTCAGTTTTTAATGAAGCGCTTTGAAGTTACCCGAGAAGAGATTCTTACTGTGGGGGACTCGGATAATGACTATGAAATGGTGGCCCATGCCGGCGTAGGTGTTGCCATGGGAAATGCCAAGGAAACAATTCAAAAAGCGGCCCGCATCATTACGGCTTCCAACACCCAGTCCGGGGTCAGCCTTATTCTTCGCAGCGTCATGACCAATCAGGTCGATGTCCCGGAATAAGGGGCGCGCACGCACCGCATTTGTTGCGGCATATAAGTGAAAAAGTTATAATAAGAGAAATGTACTTTTGATTGGGGGCGAATCCATCATGGCAAGAAATTTGATCATTACGGGGATGAGTGGGGCAGGGAAAACCCAGGTCATGCGGACCTTGGAAGACTTAGGATACTTTTGCGTCGATAACCTGCCACCGACCTTTATCCCAAAATTCATCGAACTGTGCATGAAACGCAGTGATGAATCCGATCAGCTTGCCTTGGCAGCTGATATCAGGGGCGGTAAGTTCTTTGATGAACTGACGGAAGTCCTCGACCAGCTGAGCCGGGAGAAGATCCCCTTTGAACTGGTTTTCCTTGACGCTGATGACCAGACTTTGGTGCGCCGTTACAAGGAAACGCGCCGTCGTCATCCTCTTGCTGGAAAGGGCGGCCTAAGTGCTGATATTGCGCGTGAACGACAGATTCTTTCCCATGTCCGTCGGCGGGCCACGACAATCATTGATACGACCCATACGACGACCAAGGAGCTGCGGGCTAAGATCATTTCCCTTTACGGACGGGACGGGAGCCTGCCCGCCATGAGTATTGCAGTCCAATCCTTTGGCTTTAAGCACGGGACGCCCCTTGACTGCGACATGATGTTTGATGTCCGTTTCCTTCCAAATCCTTTTTATGTACCGGAACTGAAGGAAAAAAATGGTAACGATGCCGATGTCGTGGCCTATATTGAACAGTCGCCCGTGACCCAGACTTTTCTGCGGAAACTCTATGATCTCATTGAGTTCCTGCTTCCTGAATATACGAAGGAAGGCAAGAGCCAGCTCATGATCGGCGTGGGCTGCACGGGCGGTCACCATCGTTCGGTCTTTGTTGCCAACGCCTTGGGGCGATTCATTGAATCCTGCGGGTACCAGGCCCAAGTGATTCATCGAGATCTCTTGAAGAAATAATTCCCGTGAGGAGTGTGCCTATGAAATGGATAAAGTGGCTATACCCAGGCCTTAACCTCAAACGGTGGCTCTTTCTTTTCGGTCTGGGGACAGTCCTTTCTTGTGTTGGTGTAACCCTGATCTTCAATTACCAGTTTGTCGGGCTGATTGAAGCGCTTGTCTTTAATTTCATTTCTTATGTAGGCGGTGAATTCTATCAGTCGACCATTACGGCCTTAGGCCTATTTAACGTCGTTGTGGGCATTTTCTTTATGTGTTATGGCGGTGCCCGTGTCGTCAAGACGGTCATCCGTTCCGTCATGCCCGGAGAAAAGGAATCCTTGCGGGAACTGATCTTTACGCAGCAGAAACTGGACAAAGGGCCATCTGTTGTTGTCATCGGCGGAGGTACCGGTCTGTCAGTGCTCCTGCGCGGAATCAAGCTCATTACCAATAACTGTACGGCGGTTGTGACTACGGCCGATGACGGCGGTTCATCTGGACGGCTGCGCAAGGAAATGGGCATCATTCCCCCTGGGGATATGCGCAATTGTCTGGTGGCCCTTGCTGACACGGAGCCTGTCATGGAACGGGCCATGCAGTATCGTTTTCATGACAGTGAATTTCTTTCTGGTCACAGCCTGGGCAACCTTTTTATTGCCGCCATGAGTGATCTTGAAGGCAATATGGAAGACGGTCTTGCTGCCATCAGTGAAATCCTCAAGGTCCATGGACGGGTTTGGCCCAGTACATCGGAAAACATCCAACTCAAGGCCCAAATGGATGACGGCAGCGTTGTCATTGGGGAATCGGCCATTACCGCATCCCCTCATAAAATCGTTCGGCTTATGACAGAACCGGAAAATCCGAAGGCTTCCCAGCGGGCCGTTGATGCCATCCTGCATGCTGATGCCATTATTCTGGGGCCGGGATCCCTTTATACAAGCGTCCTCGCAAGCCTGATTGTACCGGGCATCCGGGATGCGGTCGTAAAGAGCAAGGCCGTCAAGATCTATGTCTGCAATGTCATGACCCAGCCCGGTGAGACCGATGGCTACGGGGCCTATGAACATGTGGAGACCTTGGTGAACCATATGGGAGCCCAGGCCCTGGATTATGTGGTTGTCAATGTTCAAAAAGCCAAACCGGAACAGATTGCCAAGTATAAGGAAGAAGGGGCTGAACCGGTTTCCCCTGATATCGACAAAATTGAAAAACTAGGGATTGAGGCGGTGCCGGCAAAACTCCTGAATGATAGCGATCTGGTTCGCCATAACCCGCAGAAGCTGGCAAAATGCATCATTGCCCTCATCTATCGGCTGCGTTTATTTGGACGCGGCGTACGTTTCTTTGATTATTTCTTTGCTCGCCAGACTATGCAGGAACTGCGCAATCATGGGAAGGCGGCAAAGAACACGGAAAAGGAGTCATGATCCATGTCCTTTGCCAGTGATGTGAAAAATGAAGTTGCACGGCTCGATTCTGAAGCAAAAGAAGGAGAACGCGCTGAATTGTTCGGACTTTTGCGGATCAGTGGATCCGTTTCCCTATCAGGGCAAAAAGTGGGCATTCATTTTACGACGGAAAATGCGGCTTTGGCACGCCGCGTCCTTCGTCTGCTCAAAAATAACTTTGCTGTTCAGACCGAAGTCATTGTGACGCGGTCCACGAGACTTAAGAAAAACAATCGCTATCAAGTCCACGTCGTACCCAGCAGTGAGGCACGGATAGCCTTGGGAGAACTTCACCTGCTTTCTCCCCTTGACCTTGCGGGAGCCGCGCTTCTTAAAAAGAATGCGTGCAAGAAATCCTTTCTTCGAGGTGTATTCCTTGCGGGTGGTTCTGTAAGCCGCCCGCTCAGTGATTATCATCTGGAACTAATCACGGACCGCCTTGACATGGGGGAGTATATCTGTAAAATAATGAAGGGGTTTGATTTGCCAGCCCGTGTGATTGACCGAAAAAATACCTATGTTGTCTACTTGAAGGAAGGCAATGCCATCGCTTCTTTCCTTTCCCTTATCGGCGCACATCATTCCTATCTGGAATTTGAGAACGTTCGGGTTTTAAAGGATATGAGGAATCAGGTCAATCGGGTCGTCAATTGCGAAACGGCAAACCTCAACAAGGTCGTCAAGGCTGCTGTACGCCAATTGGCTGCCATTCGGACCATTGACCGTACCGTAGGATTGGATCAGCTTCCAGAGAACTTGCAGGAGGCGGCGCGTCTGCGTTTAAAACACCAAGACTTAGCTGTGGGGGAACTTGCAGCGCTGACGGAAGGCCATATTGGAAAATCGGGTCTGAATCATCGGCTGAAGAAATTGGAACAGATTGCGGAAAAAATAGGGAAGGAAGCGCGTGAGTAAGATGAATCGAAAAACGGGGATTCTGTTGGGCCTTATTGCTGTCGCGGCAGGCTGCGCATGGGCGGTCCATGATTTCTTGGATTTTAGGGATCGGTCCGTGCCCATATTCGCCTATCACCGAGTGGAAGATAAGTCAGATCTTTATTCCATGCCAACCGATGAATTTCGGACCCAAATGGAATATCTCAAGGAAAATGGGTATAAGACCATCAAGTTAGGGGACTATGCAAGCAGAAGAAAGGCGGGCGATTCCTTTCATAAGGAATGTGTCCTTATCTTCGATGACGGCTACCTTGACAACCTGACCAATGCGGCCCCCATCATGAAGGAATATGGCTATATTGGGAATATGTTCATGGCGGGAATGTATGAAGGGTGGCCGGGCTATCTAACCTGGGACGAGGAAGTAAAGCTTGCCCAATATGGGTGGGAACTTGGTTCTCATACTTATATCCACAAGCCTCTGCCACTGCTCTCCCGCCAGGAACGGAAAGCAGATCTCAAGAAGAGCCATGACCACATGCTGGGGCTATATTATTCGCCGAATGGTGTAACCTTGAGCTACCCCAATGGCGCCTATAATAAAGAGGTTGTCGAAGATGTGAAGGAAGCCGGCTATGCGGCAGGCGTAACAGGGCTCATTGGGACCAATACGGAACAGGATGGACTGCTTACCCTGCGCCGGGTCAATGTCTTTCATCACAAGGCGAAAAATCTGGAGCATTTCAAAAGGGCCCTTTATAAGGCCCAACTGATCAGTTGGGTGAACGAAAAGACGGGATATGACCTCAATCGTTTCCTCTTGTGGTATTATCATAAAAAGTAAATCAAAAGCAGCGTTCCTGGGGAGTTTTGTAAAGACCCTTGCATAATGCCTTAAAAACAGATAAAATAAAGTTCAGTTTAAAGTCAGGAGGGATGTACGATGGCAAAGAGAATCAAAACTGTCAATAAAGAAATGCTGAAAAAGACCCTGCGCAGCGGCGGCTGCGGCGAATGCCCAGCTTCTTGTCAGTCTGCTTGCAAAACGTCCTGCACGGTAGGCAACCAGGTCTGCGAAAAGGCTTAAGGTATTGTAGAACAGCTCCCTGCCTAAGCGGGGAGCCTTTTTCTTTCTACATTTCATATCCTCTTTTTTATGAAAAGGGGAGTACGTTTACTGTTAAGACATCATGAAAGGCGGAAACAGTTTGCTGATCCATAGAATGCATTTAGATGACCACTATGTGGTCCTTGACGTCAATAGCGGCGCCGTCCATATCATCGATAAGATGATTTATGATATCCTGGGGTTCTATGATGGGAACAACCCGGAAGAGACAAAGGCCCATTTCAAGGGAAAGTACGCGGACAGCGATGTGGAAGAAGTCCTGGCGGAACTAAAGGAACTGCAGGAGGCAGGCCTCCTTTTTTCTCCAGACTTTTCCGTACCCGATACATTTGCCGAAGAACCTATCCTCAAATCTCTCTGTCTCCATGTTGCCCATGACTGCAACCTGCGCTGCGGATATTGCTTTGCCGATACGGGGGACTTTGGCGGCCATCGTGCCCTCATGAGCAAGGAAGTAGCCCAAAAGGCCATCGAATTTGCCATCAAGGGAAGCAAAAAGCGCCATAATCTGGAACTTGACCTTTTTGGTGGGGAACCGCTTATGAATATGCCCGTCGTAAAATTCATTGTGGACTATGTCCGCAAACGTGAAAAAGAAACGGGAAAGAATATCAAGCTGACGCTGACCACCAACGGAACGCTTCTTACTGATGAAATCGTAACCTATCTCAATGACAACAGGGTCATGTTGGTCCTTAGTCTAGACGGGAGCAAAAAGACACACGATCATATGAGACCTTATCCGGGGCATCTGGGTTCTTTTGATAAGGCCGTTGAAGGGTTCAAGAAAGTCATTGAAAGCCGGCGGGGACGCAACTATTATCTCCGGGGAACCTATACCCATTACAACCCGCATTTTGCCGATGATGTTCTCGCTATGCTCGAGGTGGGGTCCGAAATTTCCATGGAACCGGTTGTCGGGACAAATGAACCTTATGTCCTTACGGAAGACGATTGGCAAATCCTTGATAAAGAATATGAAAAACTCGCCCGAATCTACCTTGATAAGAGACGCAAGGGAATTCCCTTTGATTTTTTCCACTTCAATGTTGCCCTCGATAATGGGCCCTGTGTTGCCAAGCGTCTTGCAGGTTGCGGAGCTGGTCACGAGTATTATGCCATTACGCCAGAAGGGGATATCTATCCTTGCCATCAGTTCGTTGGACGGGAACAATATAAGATGGGCACCTTAGATATGGGTATTGTGAAAAAAGATATGGTTCAGTACTTCCGCCATATGCACGTTATGAAGAAAGAGGAGTGCCGGACCTGCTGGGCCCGCTTCTTCTGTAGCGGCGGCTGTCACGCAAACGCCGACTTGGTGAATGGCACCATTGAAAAGCCCTATGAATATGGCTGCAAGATTCAGCGCAAGCGCCTGGAAATGGCGATTATCGTCCAGGCCCTCCTTACCGAAGATGTGCGGGAAGGCAAAAAGGACGAACGTCCCGTCATTGATAACTTTAAGTATCAGGTAGATGAATAAGATCAGTACTGGCTGCCGTTTTGCGGCAGCCAGTTTTCTTAGTAGAAGTAAGTGAAAATAGAGAAAATAAAAAAAGAGAAAAAGTGCTTGCAAAAGATTTTTTAATCTGGTATAGTATGTACCTGTCAACACGGCAAGTTCTGATTGGGAAGCAGTCTTGAGCCGAAGCTCCTAAAAGAAATTAAAAAAAGTTGTTGACAGCGCTTTCGAAAAGTGCTATTCTATGAAAGTCGCCGATAGCCAAGAACGAAAGCGACGGTAGAACCTTGAAAACTAAATATTGATTGACAGATGTGCGGGTCAAGTCACTTTAGTGACGCGACCGAGTCACTTCGAGAAAACGAAGTAAAAAAACAAGAGCTAGTATTTTCAAGAGCCAAGAGGTTCTTCAAAATAATTTTATTTTGGAGAGTTTGATCCTGGCTCAGGACGAACGCTGGCGGCGTGCTTAACACATGCAAGTCGAACGGAGAACTTATTTCGGTAAGTTCTTAGTGGCGAACGGGTGAGTAACGCGTGGGCAACCTGCCCTCCAGTTGGGGACAACATTCCGAAAGGGATGCTAATACCGAATGTCCTCCCTCCTCCGCATGGAGGAGGGAGGAAAGATGGCCTCTGCTTGCAAGCTATCGCTGGAAGATGGGCCCGCGTCTGATTAGCTAGTTGGTGGGGTAACGGCTCACCAAGGCGATGATCAGTAGCCGGTCTGAGAGGATGAACGGCCACATTGGGACTGAGACACGGCCCAAACTCCTACGGGAGGCAGCAGTGGGGAATCTTCCGCAATGGACGAAAGTCTGACGGAGCAACGCCGCGTGAGTGATGAAGGTCTTCGGATTGTAAAACTCTGTTGTTAGGGACGAAAGCACCGTGTTCGAACAGGTCATGGTGTTGACGGTACCTAACGAGGAAGCCACGGCTAACTACGTGCCAGCAGCCGCGGTAATACGTAGGTGGCAAGCGTTGTCCGGAATTATTGGGCGTAAAGAGCATGTAGGCGGGCTTTTAAGTCTGACGTGAAAATGCGGGGCTTAACCCCGTATGGCGTTGGATACTGGAAGTCTTGAGTGCAGGAGAGGAAAGGGGAATTCCCAGTGTAGCGGTGAAATGCGTAGATATTGGGAGGAACACCAGTGGCGAAGGCGCCTTTCTGGACTGTGTCTGACGCTGAGATGCGAAAGCCAGGGTAGCAAACGGGATTAGATACCCCGGTAGTCCTGGCCGTAAACGATGGATACTAGGTGTAGGAGGTATCGACCCCTTCTGTGCCGGAGTTAACGCAATAAGTATCCCGCCTGGGGACTACGATCGCAAGATTGAAACTCAAAGGAATTGACGGGGGCCCGCACAAGCGGTGGAGTATGTGGTTTAATTCGACGCAACGCGAAGAACCTTACCAAGGCTTGACATTGAGTGAAAGACCTAGAGATAGGTCCCTCCCTTCGGGGACACGAAAACAGGTGGTGCATGGCTGTCGTCAGCTCGTGTCGTGAGATGTTGGGTTAAGTCCCGCAACGAGCGCAACCCCTATCCTATGTTACCAGCGCGTAAAGGCGGGGACTCATAGGAGACTGCCAGGGATAACTTGGAGGAAGGCGGGGATGACGTCAAGTCATCATGCCCCTTATGTCTTGGGCTACACACGTACTACAATGGTCGGCAACAAAGGGCAGCGAAACCGCGAGGTGGAGCAAATCCCAGAAACCCGACCCCAGTTCGGATCGTAGGCTGCAACCCGCCTACGTGAAGTTGGAATCGCTAGTAATCGCAGGTCAGCATACTGCGGTGAATACGTTCCCGGGCCTTGTACACACCGCCCGTCACACCACGAAAGTTGGTAACACCCGAAGCCGGTGAGATAACCTTTTAGGAGTCAGCTGTCTAAGGTGGGGCCGATGATTGGGGTGAAGTCGTAACAAGGTAGCCGTTCGAGAACGAGCGGCTGGATCACCTCCTTTCTATGGAGAACCGATCGAGACTACGGTCTTTGATCCAAATCTCTCGTCGACGCACATCTGTCAACATCAATATTTGGTTTTGAGGGTTTTGCCCTCACAATCAAGAATGGGCCTATAGCTCAGCTGGTTAGAGCGCACGCCTGATAAGCGTGAGGTCAGAGGTCCGAGTCCTCTTAGGCCCACCATTTTTATTGATTGTTTGTTAATGCTGGGGGCGTAGCTCAGCTGGGAGAGCACCTGCCTTGCAAGCAGGGGGTCAGGAGTTCGATTCTCCTCGTCTCCACCACATTATCATGAACCCTGAAAACTTCATAGAAGAGACAAAAAAGTCTTGTATGTTGTGATGAACATATAAGCACCTCTGATCTAAATGCGAATTTAGAAATGAGTTTAACGAGAACCAAGGAACGTAAGTTCCTTAGAACTTGAAACGTCACAAGAGCAATCGAGTGATATAAGTCAAGCTACTAAGGGCATACGGTGGATGCCTTGGCACTAAGAGCCGATGAAGGACGCGGTAAGCTGCGAAAAGCCACGGGGAACTGCAAGCAAGTCTTGATCCGTGGATGTCCGAATGGGGAAACCCACCATCCGTCATGGGATGGTATCCTACGGGAGGGGAACCCGGTGAACTGAAACATCTAAGTAGCCGGAGGAAGAGAAATCAAACGAGATGCCCACAGTAGCGGCGAGCGAAGAGGGCAGAGCCTAAACCAGTCATCTTCGGATGGTTGGGGTTACGGACCTGCATCAACCGAGTCCTACCTAGTCGAATTACCTGGAAAGGTAAGCCAGAGAGCGTAAGAGCCGCGTAGGTGAAAGGAAGGACGAGGGGGCAGGGATCCAGAGTACCACGAAGCACGAGGAATTTTGTGGGAAGTCGGGGGGACCACCCTCCAAGGCTAAACACTTCTTAGTGACCGATAGCGCATAGTACCGTGAGGGAAAGGTGAAAAGAACCGCGGGAGCGGAGTGAAAGAGAACCTGAAACCGTATGTCTACAAGCAGTCGGAGCGCAAGCGACGGCGTGCCTATTGAAGAATGAGCCAACGAGTTACGGGCACCAGCGAGGTTAAGCAGGAAATGCGGAGCCGGAGCGAAAGCGAGTCTAAACAGGGCGAATAGTTGGTGTTCGTAGACCCGAAACTGTAGTGATCTACCCATGATCAGGTTGAAGCGCAGGTAAAAATGCGTGGAGGACCGAACCGGTGAGCGTTGAAAAGCTTTCGGATGAATCGTGGGTAGCGGTGAAATTCCAATCGAACGCAGAGATAGCTGGTTCTCCTCGAAATAGCTTTAGGGCTAGCCTCAAGCAGTAAGCATAGGCGGTAGAGCACTGATCGGGATAGGGTCCGTAAAGGATACCGAACCCTGTCAAACTACGAATGGTTATGCTGCAGAGCTTGGGAGTCAGACTACGAGAGATAAGTCCCGTTGTCAAAAGGGAAACAGCCCAGACCGTCAGCTAAGGTCCCCAATGCCATACTAAGTGGAAAAGGATGTGGGGTCTCATAAACAACCAGGATGTTGGCTCAGAAGCAGCCACCATTTAAAGAGTGCGTAATAGCTCACTGGTCGAGAGGCCCTGCGCCGAAGATTCCCGGGGCTAAAGTATGGAACCGAAGCTACGGATGCGGTACTTGTACCGCGTGGTAGAGGAGCGTTCCCATTGGGTTGAAGTCGTCCTGGAAGGGACGGTGGACTGGTGGGAAGTGAGAATGTTGGCATGAGTAGCGAAAAGATAGGTGAGAATCCTATCCACCGAAAGCATAAGGATTCCTGAGCAACGATCGTCGTCTCAGGGTAAGTCGGGACCTAATCCGAGGCATGGAGCGTAGGAGATGGACAACTGGTTGATATTCCAGTACCGGCAGCAATCGTTTGAACGATGGAGTGACGCAGGAAGGCAGGTCCGCGCGAGAATGGTAGATCGCGTACAAGCGTGCAGGCTGGTGCACAGGCAAATCCGTGTACTGAGGCTGAGGCGTGATGTGGAGGGAACTTGTTCCCGAAGGGATTGAGCCTACGCTGCCGAGAAAAGCTTCTAGTGAGAAAGCTGCCGCCCGTACCGTAAACCGACACAGGTATGCGGGGAGAGAATCCTAAGGTGCGCGGGAGAACCCTCGTTAAGGAACTCGGCAAAATGTACCCGTAACTTCGGGATAAGGGTAGCCACAGTGGTGAAGGGACTTGCTCCTGGAGCCTAGTGTGGTCGCAGAGAAGAGGCCCAAGCGACTGTTAACCAGAAACACAGGTGCCTGCGAAAGAGAAATCTGATGTATAGGTGCTGACACCTGCCCAGTGCTGGAAGGTTAAAGAAGGATGTCCGGGTTCGACCCAAAGCATTTGACTGAAGCCCCAGTGAACGGCGGCCGTAACTATAACGGTCCTAAGGTAGCGAAATTCCTTGTCGGGTAAGTTCCGACCCGCACGAAAGGTGTAACGATTTGGGCACTGTCTCAACGAGGGACCCGGTGAAATTGAAATACCTGTGAAGATGCAGGTTACCCGCGACTGGACAGAAAGACCCCATGGAGCTTTACTGTAACCTAATATTGGGTTCTGATATTCGACGCACAGGATAGGTGGGAGGCTTGGAGCATGGTCCTCTGGGATCATGGGAGCCGCCGTTGGGATACCACCCTTCGAATATCGGGATTCTAACCGCAGGAGCAACGATCCTCGGGACAGTGTTAGGCGGGCAGTTTGACTGGGGCGGTCGCCTCCTAAAGAGTAACGGAGGCGCCCAAAGGTTCCCTCAGCGCGGACGGAAACCGCGCGACGAGTGTAAAGGCAGAAGGGAGCTTGACTGCGAGCCAAACACGGCGAGCAGGTACGAAAGTAGGGCTTAGTGATCCGGTGGCATCCAAGTGGAAGGGCCATCGCTCAACGGATAAAAGCTACCCTGGGGATAACAGGCTAATCTCTCCCAAGAGTCCATATCGACGGGGAGGTTTGGCACCTCGATGTCGGCTCATCACATCCTGGGGCTGAAGTCGGTCCCAAGGGCTGGGCTGTTCGCCCATTAAAGTGGTACGTGAGCTGGGTTCAGAACGTCGTGAGACAGTTCGGTCCCTATCCATCGCGGGCGTAAGAGATTTGAAGGGGGCTGCTCCTAGTACGAGAGGACCGGAGTGGACGGACCGCTGGTGTACCAATTATCCTGCCAAGGGTATAGTTGGGTAGCTACGTCCGGAACGGATAAACGCTGAAAGCATCTAAGCGTGAAACCATCCTTAAGATGAGATCTCTCATAGAGTAATCTAGTAAGACACCTTGAAGATTACAAGGTTGATAGGCAGGATGTGTAAGCACAGCAATGTGTTAAGCTGACCTGTACTAATATGTCGAGGGCTTGACTTAAGGGCCAAGTTTTCATCGAAGTCCGAAAAGGACAAGGAAGTCTCTTCATGAAGTTTTGAGGGCTCATGCCTTCAACAACAAAATCCGGTGACGATAGCTAAGGGGTTCCACCTGTTCCCATGCCGAACACAGCAGTTAAGCCCTTAAACGCCGAAAGTACTCGACTGGAAACGGTCCGGGAGGATAGGAAGTTGCCGGTTGGATTGACACCTCACTTGCTTTAGGCAGTGGGGTGTTTTTCTTATGTTTGATCTTAAGAGCTTGGACTAAGCGGATCATGTGAAAACGATCTGCCACGATGCACGCCTTGGGGAAGATTGTTTTTATGACTGAACGAAACTGCATGGACATGTCCATCTCTTTCTTCTTAGGAGCAGGAAATATGACTCTGCAGTCAGCCTATCTGTTTCTTGCGGTCAGCCATTTTTTACCCTGCTCTGCGAATTCCTTGGATCTGATCTTGAAGACTTCGCATATAGTCTTCTCTGTGTTTATGCAGTACATATTGAAGCGCCTTGAAGCTATTCTTACAATAAGCCAAGTGAAAGTGAAATGCTTCCTTCATTAATCATGTTTTTCATAAGGAGTGTTCAAGCTAAAGACTTATTTATTCGTCCCTTTTTGGTAACGTATTTCCTGAGGGCGAGGCGTCTTCGTATTTTTTGGTGACTCGTATGATTCCCCTTTTTTACTGGGCGCAGCTCATTTCCGTTTACGTTAATTCCAAAATCATAGGCAGACTTCCTTTTTGACGCTTCGTTATGTATCAAAGTTCATATCAAGGTGGAACATTTTTCTTAATTTTTTGTATTCAATCGAGCAAATTCGGTGTATACTTGTGTATAAGAAATGAGAGGGGTTTCTTTTTCCCTCTTTTTCCCCTTCCAGAAGGGACTGGAAGGTCGTCCATTATTTGAAAGGAGTTGATTATTTTGACAGGTATACCTCTTATGATTGCATTTATTCTTGCCATCATCATTATGATTCTTGCAATCTCTAAGTACAACATTCATCCCTTCCTGTCCATTTTGACTGTTTCCGTTATCTTTGGCATTATTGGCGGCATTCCTTTGGTTAAGACGGGCAAAGTCCTCGGGATTGCCGATGTTGTCAGTGCTGGTTTTGCTGGTACTTTCAATAGCATCGGCATTGTCATCATTATGGGGGCACTCGTCGGTGCCCTTTTGGAAAAGACCGGGGCTGCACTCAAGATGGCAGACTGCGTCGTTCGGCTTGTTGGGAAAAACAATACGTCTCTTGCCGTCCTCATTATGGGTTGGATCGTATCCATCCCTGTCTTCTGTGACAGTGGTTTTGTTATTCTGAACCCGATCCGGAAGGCTTTAGTGCGCCGTACGCATGCTTCTGGTGTTGCTACTGCTGTAGCCATGAGCATGGGGCTTTATATTACCCATTGCTTCATCCCGCCTACACCCGGCCCGATTGCCGCGGCAAACACTATTTACGAAGGCATGCAGATGGATACGAACCTGATCCTTGTCATTGCTATGGGGGCTTGTGCTTCCATTCTTCCGATGATTGCGGCCTACTTCTATGCTAACTACATTGGCGGTAAAATCAAAACAAAGGAAGAAAAGACTATGGAAGCCGGTGAAGCCGGGGAAATGACGGAAACCTATGAAGAACTGATGAAAAGCTATGGTGAACTTCCCAGTGCTTTTATGAGCTTTGCACCTATCATTGTCCCGATTCTCCTGATGGCCCTTTCAAGCGCTATGAATATGGCGGGGAATAAGATCCCTATTGTAACCTTCCTCGGGACCCCGATCATTGCCATCAGTGTCGGCGTCCTTCTTGGCATTCTGCTCTTTGCGTCCCGCCCCATGGAAGACAAGGCCAAGGCTTTTTATGAACTGACGAATGAAACCCTGAAAGTCTGCGGCCCCATCCTCTTTATTACGGCAGCTGGCGGCGTTCTGGGCAAGGTTATCGCTTCGACCAACATGGTTGCCTTCATCAAGGCCAATTCGACGACGCTTGCTGGTCTTGGTATTTTCTTTCCTTTCATTCTCTCAGCTATCCTCAAGACGGCACAGGGGTCTTCTACCGTGGCCATTACAACGACAGCCGGCATCATGGCGCCTCTTATGACGACCTTGGGCCTTGGCACTCCTATCCTTGCAGCGGTAACGGTCATTGCCATCGGAGCTGGAGCCATGACCGTCTCCCATGCCAACGACTCCTATTTCTGGGTTGTTACAAATTTTGGTGATATGGAAGTCCAAGATGGGTACCGGGCACAGACGTTCGGAACCTTTGTGACAGGGCTGGCTGCCATGCTTAATGTCTATATCATCTATCTTTTTGTTCGCTGAAAAGCAGCTCAAAAGACTGTACGGGATCTCTTTTCCGTACAGTCTTTTCTTTGTGATAGGAATTCCCCCTATTTGCACTATGATATCTTGTACATTTTGAAAAAATGTCCTATAATGAATTCCGGTATCTTGATAGGATATCATGGAAAAAACGGGGGAATTGCTCCGCTTGCGCCGTGGATTCATGCGTTTATAGGCCACTGTGCTAACTGTAACATTTAAGTTGACAGAACGCACCGGAATAAGGTAGAATTCACTGTAAAGGAATATGATTTAAATTCTATCGTAGGATCATACAAGTAAGAGAGGTTAGAGACATGAGTGAACTATTACGAGTCGAAGGGCTGCATGTGGCTGTCGAAGGAAAGGAAATCCTCAAGGGACTTGATCTTGTCATCAATAAGGGCGAGACCCATGTCATCATGGGGTCCAATGGGGCTGGCAAATCAACCCTTTTCAACGCAGTCATGGGAAATCCGAAATATGTGGTCACAGCAGGGCATATCTATCTGGAAGGAAAGGAGATTACTCACGAACCAGTCAACGAACGGGCTAAGGCAGGGATCTTCATGGCCTTCCAGAATCCTATCTCCGTCCAGGGCATTTCAGTTGAAAACTTCATTCGCAATGCCAAGAGCACGGTTAGCGGTGAGACCCAGCGAATCATGCCCTTTCGCAAGAAGCTGCATAAACAGATGGATGCCCTTAAGATGGATCGCTCCTATGCGGACCGTTATGTCAACGATGGGTTTTCCGGCGGTGAACGCAAGAAAAATGAGATTCTCCAGATGACCATGCTCGAGCCGAAACTGACTATGCTCGATGAAATTGACTCCGGTCTTGATGTTGACGCTGTCCGCATCGTATCAGAGGCCGTCAACGAATATCACAATGAGGACAACTCTCTCCTGATCATTACGCACCACAGTGAGATCCTGCAAAAACTGCATCCCGATGTGGTGCACGTCCTCATTGCTGGTAAGATTGTCAAGAGCGGTGATGCTTCCCTCATCCGTGAGATCGAGGAAAACGGCTACGACGCCTATAAGAACTGATAGGTAGGTGAGCATTATGTCGGAAGAAAAGAGAACCGGATTGGACGAGGAAAAGAAGATTTTCGATTCCGTCGACAATCTCGGAAACATGTATAACTTCAGGAATGACTTCAAGTATTCCTATAAGACCGATGCTGGCCTGACACCGGACATCGTCCAGGAGATTTCCGAAAAGAAGGATGAGCCGAAATGGATGCGCGACTTCCGCCTGAAATCTCTTGATATCTACAATCAAATGCCGTACCCGGTGTGGGGCCCTGATATCAGCGGTCTTGATATGGCCAATATCGTCACCTATGTCCGTCCTGATACGCAGATGAAGGCGGACTGGAACGACGTTCCTGATGATATCAAGGATACCTTTGACCGTTTGGGCATTCCGGAAGCGGAAAAGACTTCCCTTGCGGGTGTAGGTGCCCAGTATGATTCGGAAGTCGTTTATCACAGCATCCAAGAAGACCTTGTCAAGCAGGGCGTTGTCTATACAGATTTTGATACGGCACTTAAGGAATATGAAGATATCGTCAAGAGTCACTTCATGAAGCTTGTTCCGCCTACAGATCACAAGTTTGCCGCTCTGCATGGCGCTGTTTGGTCCGGCGGCTCCTTTGTCTATGTTCCTGACGGAATTGATGTTGAAATTCCGCTGCAGAGTTATTTCCGTCTCAATGCGCCAGGAGCTGGACAGTTTGAACATACCCTGATCATTGTCGGTAAAGGGGCCAAGGTTCATTTCATCGAAGGCTGCAGTGCCCCAAAATACAACGTGGCTAATCTACACGCCGGCTGTGTTGAACTTTTTGTTGGCGATGAAGCCACTCTGACTTATTCGACGATTGAAAACTGGTCGAAGAATATGTACAACATGAACACGAAGCGCTGCGTCGTTGGTAAGAACGGAACCATCAATTGGGTTACTGGGTCCTTCGGCTCCCATACATCCTGTCTGTATCCTATGAGCATCCTCAATGGGGAAGGCGCCCACTGCGAATTTACAGGAGTTACCTTTGCCGGTAAGGGACAGTATCTTGATACGGGTTCCAAGGTAATTCACAATGCTCCGAACACGACGAGCAACATCAATTCCAAATCCATTTCCAAAGATGGCGGCGTCTGCATCTATCGAGGCAGCGTGGTCATTGGGGAAAAGGCAGAAGGGGCCAAATCGAACGTGAGCTGCGAATCCCTTATGCTGGATGAACAGTCCCAGTCCGATACGATCCCTGCCATTGTCATCAAGAATGACAATGTGGACCTTGGGCATGAAGCGAAGATCGGCCGCATTTCTGATGAAGCCATCTTCTATCTTATGAGCCGCGGCCTGAGTGAAGATGAAGCACGGGCCATGCTGGTCCGTGGGTTTGTTGAACCGGTTTCGAAGGCACTGCCGCTTGAGTATGCTGTCGAAATGAACAATTTGATCAATCTGGAACTCAAAGGTTCCATGTAAGGAGGTAGGAGAGCATGAAACAGATTTTCAATGAACTGCCTCGTCCTACTTTCCGTTGGATGAGAGTAAACCATCAGGAACTGGAAACTCCGGAAGTAAAGCTTGTCCCTGAGGCTGCTGTAGAAGAACGGCATGAAGGCTCTGCTGAAGTCACTTTCTTTACGGGCCGGCGCGTTCCGAATTTGGAGGATTTTGCCGGTGCAAGCCAGGAATCCATGAAGGATGCTTTGGAAAAGGGCAATGTAAATTGTGAAATCAGCGTCAAGGATGGGGAAAAAGCCAAGGTGTGGCTTGACTACGGCCTCTCAGAGACGGTTTCTGCCCTTGTGGGACAGCTTTATATCAAGGCGGGCAAAAATAGCGATGTCGAGGTCTTTACGACTTTCGAAGGAGATGCCCCGGACGGACTCGTTAATGTCCTCTTTTATGTAGAGGCTGGCGAGAACGCAAATGTGAACGTCAGCAAGGTCCAGATCCATGGCAGCCATGTCCGTCACATTGATCAGCGCTATACCCATGATGGCAAGGGCAGCAAGGTGAAGTTTGTCTCTGCTGAAGTGGGCGGCAAGGAAACCTTGGTCTATGTCCGCACGGATCTTGATCACGACGAGTCGGACTTCAAGAGTCAGACCATGTATCTTGGCAGTGAAAACCAGCTCTTTGATTTTTCCTATTGGGTTCCGACCCAAGGAATCAAGACCAATACGGACATTCTCACGACGGGAGCTCTCATGGGAACCAGCCGCAAATATTTCCGCGGCACGATCGATTTTCTGCGAGGCGGCAAGAAAGCTGTGGGCAACGAAGAAGATACATGTCTGCTCCTTAATAAGGGCGTCCATTCCATTTCCGTTCCTTTGCTTCTTTGCAAGGAAGATGATGTCGTTGGCAACCACGCCGCAAGTTCCGGCCAGGTAGACCCCGATATGCTTTTTTATCTGATGAGCCGCGGCCTCAGCGAAAACGGCGCTCGTCTTGTCATTGTTGAATCCAATATCCGTCCGGTCATTGACCAGTTAGGCGATGAAACCCTGGCGAACAAGGCTCTCCGGGCAGTACGGGAGAAAATGGAGTTTTGTACCCAGAAAGGAATTTGCGATGAAAAATGTACGGAAAGACTTCCCAATCTTAACTAAAAAGGTCAATGGTCATCCCCTTGTCTATTTCGACAATGCGGCAACGACCCAAAAGCCCTATCAGGTCATCCATGCCATGGTGGACCTATTGGAACACTATAATGGCAACCCCCATCGTGGGGCCCATACCCTCAGCATTGAAGCCACGGAATTGTATGACAGCGCCCGTGAAGCTGTTGCCCGCTTCATCAATGCCAAGAGTGCCGATGAGGTCATTTTCGTCCGCAATACGACGGAAGCTCTGAACCTAGTGGCCAGAAGCTATGGGGAAGCGAATCTCCATACAGGGGACAAAATCGTCATCCCCATTTCTGAGCACCATTCCGATATTGTGCCTTGGCAACGTGTGGCAAGCCGTACAGGGGCCCAGCTTGTTTATATGTACCTTGATGAAGAAGGCCATTTTACGGATGAAGACCTGGCAAAGATCGACGAAAAGACAAAAATCGTGGCTTTTGCTGCGGTCAGCAATGTCCTTGGTATGAAGCGCCCCATTGAAAAGATCATTGAAAAAGCGCATGCAGTTGGTGCCATTGCCGTCCTTGATGGAGCCCAATCCGCACCTCACATGAAGAGTGATGTCCAGAAGTGGGATTGTGATTTCTATGCTTTCAGCGGTCATAAGATGATGGGCTCTGCTGGCACGGGTGTCCTTTATGGCAAGAAGAAACTCCTTAATGCCATGGAACCTTTCCTCTCTGGCGGAGACATGATTGAATATGTGCAGGAACAGAGTACGACCTTTGAACAGGTCCCGTTTAAATTTGAGGCAGGGACGGAAAATGTGGAAGGAGCGGTTGCTCTTCATGCAGCCATCGATTATCTTGAAGACCTTGGTTTTGATGAAATCGAGCGCCATGAATATGAATTGACCAAGCACTGCCTTGAAGGCCTAATGAAGCTTCCTTATGTCCATATCTTGGGCAGCAAAGATCCGGAAGAAAAGGTTGGTGTCATTGCCTTTACCATTGACGGTGTGCATCCTCACGATGTGGCGACGATCCTTGACAGCTATGGCATTGCTATTCGCAGCGGCCATCATTGCGCCCAGCCTTTGGGTCATCACCTCCATGTCGAAGCATCGAATCGTGCCAGTTTCTATATCTATAACACCATCGAAGAAGTGGACTACTTCCTGGACAAGCTTCCTCTTGTTCGGAAACAGATGGGATTCAAGGATTAAAAGGGTGATACAATGAGCAGCGTGGATATGAATCAACTTTATTCGGACATCATTCTGGAACATAACCAGAACCAGATGAACAAACGTGCCTTGGATAAGTTCACGCTCCAGGAGCATGGACATAATCCGAGCTGTGGTGATGACATTACCCTCCAGGCCGATATCGAAGGCGGCATCGTCAAGGATGCGGCCTATACGGGCCATGGCTGTGCCATCAGCCAGGCTTCGGCAGACATGATGATTGACCTCATCAAGGGCAAATCCGTCAAGGAAGCACTCCGTCTGGTCAATCTTTTCCTCGATATGATCAAAAGGGAAGTGACCGATGACGATGAACTGGAAGAATTGGAAGATGCCATCAGCTTGAAGAATATCTCCAATATGCCGGCTCGCGTCAAATGTGCGGTTCTTGCTTGGCATACTTTGAAAGAAGCCCTTTCCGACGATAAGGAAGCCTCCGAACAATAATATATGGGCTATTGGCTGCTGTACCCAAACGGGTATGGCAGCTTTTTTATGTCTGCAACGAACGGAAAATCCGTAAAGTTCTATACAAAGTTTTTTGAGTTTGTAGTATAATCTATGGGTAATGCTTAACGAGTCAATAAGGAGGATGCAGAGGATGCATACATTTAGCACGGAGCTGGGGGGCAGACCCCTTACCATCGAAACAGGCAAGATTGCCAAGCAGGCCAATGGGTCTGTTCTCATCCGCTATGGGGAAACAGCCGTTGTGGTTGCTGTCACCGGTACGGATACACCGCGGGAAGGGGTTGATTTCTTTCCCCTGACGGTTGATTTTGAAGAGAAGATGTACGCTGTCGGGAAGATTCCTGGCGGCTTCCTGAGAAGAGAGGGCCGTCCGCCTGAAACGGCTATCCTGACGAGCCGTCTCATTGACCGACCAATCCGTCCCATGTTTCCTGATGGCTATCATAATGACGTGCAGATTGTTGCAACGGCTGTGTCCGTCGATCCCGATAATGCACCTGATATTCCTGCTATGATCGGTGCTTCCTGCGCTCTTTCCATTTCTGATATTCCTTTTGAAGGTCCGATTGCCGGTGTCCGTGTTGGCCGCGTGGATGGAAAATTCATCATCAACCCGACCCTTGAGCAGGCTGCGGTCAGCGAAATGAACGTTGCTGTTGCCGGAACCAAAGAGGCCATTCTCATGGTTGAAGCTGGGGCCAAGGAAGTTTCCGAACAGGTCATGCTTGATGCCATCTTGTTTGGACACGAAGAAATCAAGAAACTGGTTGCTTTTCAGGAACAGATTCAGGCTGAAGTAGGCAAACCCAAGATGGAATTTACCCCTTATGTGCCGCCTGAAGCCCTTTCCAAGGAAATCATGGAATACGGTGAACCGAAGATCCACGATGCCCTCATGGATCCCGATAAGCTTCATCGCGACAAGATGGTTTCCGAAACCAAGGAAGCGATCCTGGAACATTTTGTGGAGCTTTATCCTGAAAGTGAAATCGATATTGCCCATATTGTGCAGAAGCTTGTCAAGAAGGTCTTTCGTCACATCATTACCCATGATAAGATCCGTCCGGACGGCCGTGCCCTTGATGAGGTACGTCCTATCAGCTGCGAAGTTGGTCTTTTGGCCCGGCCTCATGGCTGCAGCCTCTTTACACGCGGTCAAACCCAGGTTCTCAACTGCCTTGCTTTGGCGCCGCTCCGCGAAGCCCAGACCCTTGATGGCCTTGGGACGGAGCTGACAAAACGTTACATCCACCACTACAATTTCCCGCCCTACAGCGTCGGTGAAACAAAACCCCTGCGCAGTCCGGGCCGCCGCGAAATCGGCCATGGTGCCCTGGCAGAACGGGCCTTGCTTCCGGTTATTCCTTCGGAAGAGGAATTTCCATACACGATCCGACTGGTTTCAGAAGTCCTGGAATCGAACGGTTCTTCCTCCATGGCCAGTACCTGCGCCAGCACCCTCAGCCTGATGGATGCCGGCGTGCCAATCAAGGCTCCTGTTTCCGGTGTGGCCATGGGCCTTGTCAAGGAAGGGGATGATATTACCATCCTGACGGATATTCAGGGCCTTGAAGACGCCAATGGTGATATGGACTTCAAGGTTGCCGGTACGGAAAAAGGCATTACGGCCATCCAAATGGATATCAAGATTGACGGCATCAACCGTCAGATCTTTGAACAGGCACTTGAACAGGCTCGCAAGGGCCGTGCCTATATCCTCGGCAAGATGCTTGAATGTATCCCGGCACCGCGGCCTTCCCTCAAGGAACATGCACCAAAAATTACGACCCTCAAGATCAATCCGGACAAGATCAAGGATGTGATTGGACCGGGCGGTAAGGTCATCAAGAAAATCACCGAGGAATCCGGTGCCAAGATTGATATCGAGGAAGATGGAACGGTTTACGTAGCTGCTGCTGATCAGGCCTCTGCCAACAAAGCTATTGAAGCCATCAATGCCATTACGGCTGAACCGGAAATTGGAAAGATTTATACAGGTAAAGTCACACGCCTGATGAATTTCGGCGCCTTTGTTGAATTCATGCCTGGCCGGGAAGGCTTGGTCCACATTTCGCAACTCGCCAAGGAACGGGTGGAAAAAGTGGAAGACGTGGTAAACGTGGGTGATGAAATTGTTGTTAAGCTCGTTGAAATCGACGCTAAGGGACGCATGAACCTGTCCCGCAAAGCGGCGCTGCAAAGCCACTGATTCTTGACCCTAAAAAGGGGCATGTTCTGAAAAAAGTCACGAACATGCCCCTTTCTTGCTATATCCAGATGGTAGAATGGGTTTCAACTTGTAAGGAGAGATCATCAATGGGATTTTTTAATTTCCATAAAAAAACAGAATTATTGGCCCCTATGACGGGACGTGTGATTCCTCTTGAAAAGGTGCCTGATGCCGTCTTTTCCCAAAAGACCCTAGGGGAGGGAGCGGCCATCATGCCTGAAGACGGTCTTGTAACCGCACCTTGTGACGGTACGATTGCCTATGTCCCGGATACGAAACATGCGATTGCCCTGACGAGTACCAAGGGAGTGGAAGTCTTGATCCATGTGGGAATCGACACCGTTTCCTTACAGGGGGAGGGCTTTGATGCCCTTGTAAAGGAAGGTGATTCCGTCTCAAGGGGACAGGGGCTTCTTCAGGTTGATCTTTCCCTTCTTGCCAGCAAGAAAATGAATCCTGTGACTCCCCTTGTTGTGACGGGTGGCGCGGCATCCATTACGCTGCTGCAAAAAGAAGGAACCCGTGTTGAAAGCGGAAAAGACGCCATTGTTTCTGTCAAGGAAGAGGAGGAGTGAAGCCATGGAAATCAACGGCAGCGGCGGCAGCCTTATCGAACGGAAATATCGTCTTCCTGTCACTGTCATTTGGCAGCTTGCCCTTGATACAGCCCGGGAGATGGAAATCAGCCTAAAGGAAGTGGATGAAAAGGAGCATCTTTTTCAGGGAAGTCTCCTCACGGGAGAAAAAACCTTTCTTTTTGGCGAGCCAAAGAAAAAAGAGGTTTCCCTCGTTGTGACGCCCGTAGAAGAAGGCTGTCAGGTCATCCTTGATATTCATAAGGAACGGATTGAGGTCTATAGCTTCCGGCCACAAAATAAGGAAACAGAAGCCTTCATGAAACGGCTTGAAGCTAAAATAGAGGCGTATACGCAGGACAGTCCTTGTCCTCACTGTGGCCGTCAGGTTCCTCATGATGCCAGATTCTGCCCCTACTGCGGCAATCTTTTGGCGTAAAGAAATAAAAAAGAACCAGTTACCGAAGTAACTGGTTCCTACCGTTTCCTCTAGCTTAGATGGCGCGGGTCACCTTGCCGGAACGTAAGCAGCGAGTGCAAACATTAACGCTCTTGACTTCGCCGTCTACAACTGCTTTGACCTTTTGAATGTTAGGCTTCCAAGAACGTTTCACATGTCTATTGGAATGGCTGACATTGTTGCCGCTCAGCTCACCTTTCTTGCAGATATCACAGATGCATGCCATGGTCCCACCTCCTTCTAGCTAATAAGGCAATGCTAATTTTTAACTCAATGCAAGTATTTTAACACAAACAAAGAGTTTCTTGCAAGTAAATTTTGGTGAAATCCTGAAGACCATAGGAAATGCCCCCATTAGGACAGAAAATCTGGTATGATTAAAAGAAATCATAGAGGAGGGATCCATCAATGAAAAAAATAGATGCCAAAACCCAGTCACTGCCATGGTGGAAAAAGCCCGTTTCCTCCTTGAAAGGGATTGGTCCTAAAAAGGCGATTGAGTTCGAAGGACTAGGAATTGTGACGATTGGAGACCTCTTGAATCATTTTCCCCGTCAAGGATGTTATCTTGATTATTCTCATGTAAAGACAATCCGGGAACTGACCCTTGATGGTTCCATGCAGCTTTTTCGCGGACAGATTGCCCGCATCATAAAACGGCGCAGTGCTCGGAATATGCGCTATGCGTCAGTCGTGGTCAGCGATGGGACGGCTTTTGCCGAAATCTTTCTTTTTGGGGCCCAGGTCTATGCCGTACGGTATCTGGAAAATGGGGATGATGTCCTTGTCATTGGGAAAGTCGGTCCGGGACGAACCGCCAAGGCTGTCACTCAGGCTGTCATTTCCAAGGTCAAAGATGAGCATCCGGAAGCTCCGGGTATCCTGCCGACCTATGCCTTAAGCGGCAGTCTTACCCAAAAAAATGTGCGTTCTGCTGTGCGCCAAGCCCTGCTTCTTGCAAAGCACCATCTCCCTGAATGCCTGCCTGATTGGATCATGAGAAAAAAAGGCTTCCTTTCCCGCTATGAGGCCTTGGAAGCCATTCACTTCCCGCCGTCCTTGGAAAAAATGGAAGAAGCAAGAAGACGCTTCATTTTTGAGGAACTCTTCTTTATCCAGTGTGGGCTTCTGCACCATCGAGCCAACATCAAGAAAAGGAGCCTAGGTATCAAGATGGGTCATTGCGGGCCCTTATGGCAGTCTGTTTTGGACCATTTAGGCTTTACCTCGACGGAAAGCCAAAAAAAAGCTTGGCAGGAAATCAATGATGATATGGAAAGTCCTGAACCCATGAATCGTCTCCTCCAAGGTGATGTTGGTTCAGGAAAGACGGCTGTCGCTATGCTGGCGCTTGCTAAAGCTGCTGAAAATGGCTATCAAGGCTGTCTGATGGCACCAACGGAAATCCTTGCAGAGCAGCATTACAAAGAAATGCAGAAGGTCTTGGAACCTTTGGGCATCCATACAGCCCTGCTTACGGGGAGCCTGGGGCAAGCGGCTCGGCGGGAGGTCTTGGAGGGACTTGCTGACGGCACCATCAAGGCCGTCGTTGGGACCTACGCTCTGATCCAAGATGCCGTTACTTTTCACTCCTTGGCACTTGCCATAACGGATGAACAGCATCGCTTTGGCGTGGAGCAGCGATCCCGCTTGTCGGGAAAATCAAGCTATACACCCCATGTCCTTGTCATGACAGCGACGCCCATTCCGCGAACCCTTGCCTTAACCGTTTATGGGGATCTTGATGTGTCTCTTATGAAGGGGCTCCCACCAGGACGCAAACCAATCAAGACCTTGTGCTACACCGATGAAAAACGGGCCGATGTCTATGCTGGCCTTATCCATCAAGTGAAAGAAGGGCATCAGGCTTACATTGTGGCCCCTCTGATTGAGGGTTCGGACACGGTCGATGCAAAATCCGCGACAGACCTATATGAGGAACTGACCCAGACTTTTTTGAAGGGTATTCCCTGCGGCCTCCTTCACGGACGCCTCAAAGCAGAGGAAAAGGATGCGGTCATGGCTGATTTTGTGAGTGGAAAGACCAAGGTCCTCATTGCTACAACGGTGATTGAAGTTGGCGTCAATGTACCCAATGCGACGCTGATGATCATTGAAGGGGCGGATCGTTTTGGACTGGCCCAGATGCACCAGCTCCGAGGCCGTGTCGGTCGTGGATCGAGTCAATCGTATTGTGTGCTGCTTACCGGTTCGAATCAGCCCCAGACATTGGAACGGCTCCAGATCATGCGCAGCTGCAGTGATGGCTTCCTGCTTGCCGAGAAAGATATGGAACTTAGAGGCGCCGGCCAGCTTTTTGGCGTTCGGCAGCATGGGCTGCCCGACCTCTATATTGCGGATATCCTTCGTGATACGGATACCCTTGTGGAAGCACGGGAATATGCCAAACGGATTATGGCCGATCCCCAAGGGGCCCGTTTCATTGAGGAAGGCGTCGCTACCACCCAGTTTGATGGACGGTTTGAACAGATTTTTAATTCCTGACTGAAGGATGGATGAAATGAATAAAAAAATTAATTGGAAAAGCGGAAGCTTTAAATGTATTACTTTTCTGCTTCTTATAGGATGCCTGTTGGCTATCCATGTTTTTGCGCCAGGCGTTACGGAAAATCTGTGTCATTTGGCCCGCGGCGGCAATCTTAAGGAGACAACGGATTATCTGAGGAGCTTTGGCCCTTGGGCCATCGTGGTCAGCTTTTTTCTCGATGTCCTCATCAATGCCCTCGGATTTTTGCCCTCCATTTTTTTATCAACGGCAAATGGTGTTATCTTTGGTCTGCCTCTTGGGATTACTGTATCCTGGCTGGCCGAAACCGTCGGTGTGGTGCTTAATTTTTTTGTGCTTCGCTATTTTTTGCGTGATGAAGCGGAAAAGCTCATTACAAAGAGCAATAACCTGAAGCGCCTTGATGAAATGAGCAGCAAGGGCGGGCTTACAGCTATGGCCCTTGCCCGGACGCTGCCTTATTTTCCGTCAGGAATCCTGACCGCGTTGGGCGCCGTAAGCCGGATGAGCGCACGGGATTATATTATTGCCAATCTGATTGGCAAATTCCCTTCAACCGCACTTGAAGTCGTCGTAGGGCATGATGTTGTCAATTTCCGGGCCCATATGGACCGCCTTGCCGTCTTGACTACCCTTGTTATCATCGTCTATGGGGGACTTCTGTACCACCGGAAACGGAAGGAGAAGAAATCGTCCTAGGATGTTATCGCTTCGTTTCAGATCCTTTCTAAACCTAATATTCACGGCAGTGAAACGCCTCTTGATCTGTAACTTACTATACAGATTAAGAGGCGTTTTTTACCGTTAAGGAAAGTCATGCAAGAAAAGAAGGAAAATTCCAAGAAATCAGCGAAAAAGGATACCATGAGATTGTTACGAATAGATTCGATATAAAGGGGGCAATAACGTGAAAGAGTACACAGGTGATAAAATCAGGAACGTTGCTATTGTAGGGCACGGCGGTGCAGGGACGACTTCCCTTACGGAAGCCCTGCTTTATCGCAGCGGCGCCATCAGCCGGATGTGCAAAGTGGAGGATGGACAGACAACAACGGACTTTGAGCCAGAGGAAATCAAGCGCGGTGTTTCTGTCAGTGCGACCCTTGCGCCTGTTGAATGGAACGATGTCAAGATCAACTTCCTTGATACCCCGGGATTTGCTGATTTCGTAGCTGAAGTAAAGGGCGCTTTCCGCGCCGTTGACAGTGTGCTCATAGTGGTCAGTGCAACGAGCGGGGTCCAGATTGGAACGGAACAATGCTGGAATCTCGCAGAAGAAGCCGGATTGCCTCGATTGATTTTCGTTAATAAGATGGACCGTGAAAATGCTGACTTTGATCAAATCATGGATAACCTCCGGACCAAGATTGGTAAACGGGTTCTGCCGCTCCATCTGCCTTTGGGCAAGGAAGAGAATTTCTGTGGTGTCATCGACGTCTTCAATCAGAAGGCCTACCGCGGCAACGGCAATGGAGCCGATGAAATCGAAGTCCCGGATGAACTGAAGGACTGGGTCGCCGATGCTCACAGCAAGATGGTGGAAGCGGCTGTCGAAGCCGATGATGAGGTTATGGAAAAATACCTTGAAGGTGAGGAAATTCCAGACAATGTCATCATGAACTGCCTTGTTAAAGGTATCCGGCAAGGCATCATCTTCCCTGTGCTCTGCGGCAGTGCGTATAAGAACATTGGCCTTGGCCGCTGCCTGAATGCCATCGTAAACTATACTTTCCCCTCCGTTCTCAATGATTTTGAAGTGGAAAATCCGACCACCGGCAAAACGGAAGTCCGCGACTCGAACGCACCTATGGCTGCTCTCGTCTTTAAGACAACGGCAGATCCCTTTGTGGGCCGTCTGAGTTTTGTCAGGGTCTTTTCCGGTGCCATTTCGGCGGATAGTGCGGTCTATAATGCCAGCCGTGAGGAAATGGAAAAAGTCGGGCCTGTCTTTACCTTGCGCGGGAAGACGCAGATTCCTATGAAACAGATTGTAGCCGGTGATATTGGGGTCATTTCCCGTCTCCAGTTCACGGCAACGGGCGATACCTTAAGTGACAAGAACAACCCCGTCCTCTTTAAGCCCATTGAATTCCCGCTGCCTATGTACAGCCGGGCCATTTATCCGAAGAAGAAGGGTGATGAAGAAAAGATTGCCGGCGCTCTCACAAAACTCATGGATGAGGATCCGACCTTCATTGTAACTCGCAATAACGTAACAAAGGAAACGCTGATCAGTGGCATGGGGGATCAGCATCTTGAAATCATCATGGAGCGGATGACACGCAAGTTTGGTGTGGAAGCAGAACTTCGTGCACCGATTGTGGAATATAAGGAAACCATCCGCGGCACGGCAGAGGTTGAGGGCAAATACAAGAAACAAACGGGCGGTCATGGTCAGTATGGTCATGTTGTGGTTCGGCTTGAACCGCTGCCGCCTGGTGGAGGCTTTGAATTCGTCGATAAAATCTTCGGCGGTGCCGTTCCTCGCCAGTATATCCCAGCCGTAGAAAAGGGTATGCGCGAAGCCGTTGAACATGGAGTCCTTGCGGGCTATCCTGTAGTTGATATCAGGATCACCCTTCTTGATGGCTCCTATCATACGGTCGACTCTTCGGAAATGGCTTTTAAGGTGGCGGCTAACCAAGCCTTCCAGAAAGGCTGCGCGGAAGCAAAACCCGTTCTTATGGAACCGTATTATAACCTTGATGTTTACTGTGATGAACGGGTTACTGGCGACGTTATTTCCGACCTTAACAGCAAGCGGGGCCGCATCATGGGTATGCAGACCGCTGAAGATGGAAGAAGCTGTATCAAGGCCCAAGTGCCATATGCGGAGATCCTTGATTATGCAGTTGACCTCCGTGCCTTGACCCAAGGAACCGGAACCTTTGAGATGAAGTTCGATCATTATGAGGACGTTCCGCCAAAAATGGCTGAAAAGATCATTGAGGAGGCCAAGGAAAAAGAAGGAAAATAAGCACGTCATGGCCGCTGTGAAATGTACCCTCTTTACTGGACACCCAGTAAGGAGGGTACATTTTGCGTTATACGACTGAATTTAAGCTGATGTGTGTAGAACTTTATCGTCAAGGTAAGTGGGTAAAAACACCTAAAGGAATTAAAACAGCAAATTTTCGTAACAAGATTCGTACTTGGAATCGTATCGAACAGGCTGGCGGACCGGAAGCATTGTGTCACAAAGCACATTACAAGGCATGGTCCCCAGAGGAGAAACTTGAATTGGTTTCACAAGTAAATGCCGGACAGTCAATGATGGCTGTCGCCTGTCAATATGGTATGAGCTATAGTCTTTTGTACCAATGGGTTCGTAAATACAGAGAAGAGGGGTATAATGGGCTCGTAAGTAAAAAGAAAGGTCAGCATAGAAAGGATCAGCCCATGAAAAGAAATACGAAGAGCCCCAAACCATTAAATGAAAGTGAACGGGAAGAATTAATTCGTCTGCGCGCAGAGAACGCCTACATAAAAGCGGAGAATGCTGTAATAAAAAAACAAATCGCCTTGAGACGACAAAAATGGGCTGCGCAGCTCAAGGCAAAAAGGCAGCAATCATCCAGGAACTCCGCCAGGAAGGACACCCGTTAAAGTACCTGTTAAAATTCTCGGGATTAGCGAAGTCGACCTACTACTATGAATTGAAGCGTACCGATCGTGTAGAAGAAAGAAACAAATCAATTACGGAAACAATCTGTCACATATTCGAGGAAAATAAGCAGAGATATGGTGTTCGGCGCGTTTGTCACGAGCTGGTGAACCGCGGCTTCCATATCAATCACAAACGGGTGCAGCGTATCATGCATGACCTGAAGCTGTTTGGCAAGCGTCCGAAAGAAAAGTACCATTCGTATAAAGGAGAAGTCGGGAAAGTGGCCGGCAACATCATCCAGAGAAACTTTAAAGCGGACAGGCCACTGCAGAAATGGACAACGGATGTAACACAGTTTCATTTCTCATGGGGAAAATGCTACCTTTCCCCCATCCTGGATATGAATACGAACGAAATCATCTCCTATGATTTATCGATGATTCCTAATCTTAACCAAATCAAAAGGATGCTGAACCGAGCTTTTAAGAAATTCAGGAATTTACAGGGTTTAATTATGCACTCGGATCAGGGATGGCAGTATCAGCATGAATATTACAGAAGTGAATTGAAAAAGCATGGAATTATACAGTCAATGTCGCGTAAGGGCAACTGCTATGACAACAGTATTATGGAGACCTTTTTTGGTCGGATGAAAAATGAAATGTATTACGGAAGCGAAAAAGAATACACCTCGTTCAAGGTATTTGCTAAAGCAGTGAAAGAATACATTCATTATTTCAACAAGGAAAGGATTCAGAAAAAAACAAAATGGATGCCTCCCGAAATATATCGGGAAACATCCACTAATGCCATTTAACTAATTTATATGCGTCCAGTTTTTGGGGTACACATCAGCTGCCGCAGGCAGCGGCCCCTTTTTTGGAAGCTTTGTTGCGAAACCAAGCCAAATATCCTATAATCGTAAGGAAAGACCCAATATCCGAGTTATGGTAGGAGGAATATTGTTTTCATGAAAAAAATTGATCAAGAAAGCATCAATACCTTACGTTTCTTGTCCATTGATGAAGTCCAGGCTGCCAATTCCGGCCATCCCGGCCTTCCCCTTGGAACGGCTCCGCTTATGTATACGATCTGGGATCGTTTCATGAAGGTGAACCCCAAGGATCCGTCTTGGTTCGACCGCGATCGTTTTGTTCTTTCGCCAGGCCATGGTTCTGCCCTGCAATATGCCATGCTTCATTTGGCTGGATACAAGGTCTCCCTTGATGATTTGAAACAATTCCGTCAGTGGGGGTCCCTGACCCCGGGCCATCCGGAATATGGGGTCACGCCCGGTGTTGATGTTTCAACTGGTCCGTTAGGTCATGGATTTGCCATGGCCGTAGGTCTTGCCATGGCAGAAAAGATGCTTGCTGCCCGCTACAACAAAAAGGGGTTCCCCGTGGTAGACCATTATACCTATGGCATCACAAGCGACGGCGACCAGATGGAGGGTGTTGCTTCTGAAGCCGCTTCCCTTGCAGGGACGCTGGGACTAGGCAAATTAATTTTCCTTTATGACGATAACAAGATCACTATCGAAGGCCATACGGACATTGCCTTCAAGGAAGACGTGGGGGCTCGTTTTGTTGCCTATGGATGGCAGGTATTGCGTGTTTCTACCTCTGAGGATGTGGAAGAACTGGCCAAAGCCATCAAGGAAGCCAAAAGAGAAAAGAACCGTCCTTCCCTCATTATTGTTCCCACCCATATTGGTTTTGGCAGTCCGCGCCAGGATATGGCCAGTGCGCACGGCGAACCGCTGGGCGCTGAGAATGTGGCTGCCACTAAAAAAGCCGCCGGTTGGGATCCGGAAAAGTCCTTCTATGTGCCTGATGAAGTGCGGGCTCATTTCGAAGAAAAGATTCCCGCGGCAGAACGAAAAGAGGCTGAATGGGAAGCCCTTCTTGATGAATACGCCAAAAAATATCCTGATCTTGCAGCAGAACTGGTGGACCGCATGAATGGGAAGGTCGATCTTGATCTCAAGAAACTCATGGCTATCTTTGATGGTACGGAAAGCGCGGCTACACGTGCTGCTTCCGGTACAGTCCTGCAAAGCCTTGCCGATGCACTGCCAAGCCTTGTCGGCGGCAGTGCTGACCTTGGGCCATCCAACAAGACTGAAATGAAGGGCAAGGGGTTCTTCTCCGCGAGAACACCGGAAGGCCGCAATATCCACTTTGGAATCCGCGAACATGCCATGGGCTGTATCGTCAATGGGCTGAGCCTCCACGGCGGGCTCCTGCCTTTTGGCGCGACCTTCCTTGTCTTTGCTGATTTCATGCGTCCTGCTATCCGTATGGCCGCACTGATGGGCATTGGCAGCCATTTTGTCTTTACCCACGACAGCATCTTTGTCGGTGAAGATGGTCCGACCCATCAGCCTGTTGAACAGGCCATGAGCCTGCGGCTGATTCCTAACGTTTCCGTCATTCGGCCTGCTGATGCCCTTGAAACAGCGGCTGCTTGGAAGACGGCCTGTGAAACAAAAGACCGTCCGACCTGTCTGCTTCTTACCCGTCAGGGTATGCCCGTTCTTCATGATTATGCCAAAGTGATTGCTAAGGGTGCACCCAAAGGCGCTTACATCCTGAGCCCTTGCCCGAAAGAAGAAGACCTCAAGGCCGTTATCATTGCTACAGGCAGTGAAGTTCATTTAGCCCTTGAAGCCCAGAAAAAATTGACGAAACGTCATATCGGCGTTCAAGTTGTTTCCATGCCCAGCTGGGATCTTTTTGACAGCCAGAGTGCAGCCTACAGACGCCGCGTCCTTCCCAAGGATGTACCGGCGATTGCCGTCGAAGCAGGTGTCCGTACGGGCTGGGCCCGCTATACGGGCAGCGAGGACCACGTCATCGGTATCGATACATTTGGCGCTTCTGGTCCGGGTAAGACGGTCTATAAAGAATATGGATTCACCGTTGATCATATCGTTGATATGGTCCGCAAAGTAAAGTAGGGAGCCCGGCTCCTACGGTTCTTGGCGTCCTGTCAAATTGGCAGGACGCTCTTTGTACAGGAAAGGAAGATCCATCATGAAACATCTGCTCACCATTGCAGGTTCTGATTCCTCCGGCGGCGCGGGAATCCAGGCTGATCTAAAGACGTTTGCTGCCCATGGCACCTTTGGAATGAGTGTTATTACTGCAGTAACCGCCCAAAATACGACCGGCGTTACGAGAATCCAAAATATTGACGCTGAAGTTGTCGCCGCCCAGATTGATGCAGTTTTTTCCGATATTCATGTCGATGCCGTCAAGGTGGGCATGGTTTCCATTACGCCCATCATCGAGACCATTGCGAAAAAGATGAAAGCCTATGTACCTTCCTATCTTGTTGTCGATCCGGTCATGGTGGCGACAAGCGGAGCCTATCTTCTTGAGGAGACGGCCCGGCGGACCCTCTTGGAAAAGCTCCTGCCCCTTGCTTCAGTCATCACGCCGAATATGATGGAAGGAGAAGTCCTATCAGGCATGACAATCCGCTCAAAAGACGATATGGAAAAGGCAGCCCATGCAATCCTAGATGCCTGCGGTGCGGCTGTGCTCCTTAAGGGCGGTCATCTTGCCCAGACTGCTGATGACTATCTTTTGGAAAAAGATGGGCGCGGGACTTGGCTTTTGGGCCGTCATATCGATAACTCCAATACGCATGGAACGGGCTGCAGTTTATCGTCCGCCCTTGCTTCAGAATTGGCTTTGGGCCACACCCTTCCAGAAGCGGCTCAACTTGCCAAGGACTATGTGGCACTCGGCATTGAGCATGGCCTTCCTGTCGGTCATGGGCACGGCCCTATCCATCACTTTGTCTCTCTTTATGAAAAGGCAGGGATTGGGAAATGATGCCCCTTGAAAAGGCCTTTTGCTCCATCAGTGAGGCCATGCGGTCCCATCATCCGTTGGTTCATCACATAACAAATTATGTGACGGCCGGATTCTGTGCGGATGCGGCCCTTGCCATTGGGGCATCTCCCATGATGGCTGACGAGGAAGGGGAAATGCCCGCCATCTCACAGCTTTCTGACGCTTTGGTCCTCAATTTGGGAACTATGAATGAACGAACCTATGGCGCCATGAAAAAAGCCCTTGTCGGAACCGCTGCCTGTGGACGGCCTATCCTGCTTGACCCTGTTGGGGTCATGTCGTCGTCCTTCCGCTTTGATGCGGCCCGTACCCTGCTTCAGACTGGGGCCATCACGGTCATCAAGGGCAACAGTGCCGAAGGAAAGGCCCTCCTTTCTTGGCAGGGCGAAGGGGGAAAGGGCGTGGATTCCCTTTCTGATGACCATCCGGAACGGATTGCCAAAGCTTTGGCCTGCAAGTTTCACTGCACGGCTGCTGTAACGGGTGCCACTGATGCTGTAAGCGACGGAACCGTAACTTATCTGGCTCATAATGGAACGGCTTATCTGGGCCGGATTACGGGGGCTGGCTGCATGACGGGAACGCTTATGGCGGCAGCCCTGGGAGTCTATCCTGAATCCCCCCTTTATGCTGCCCTATGGGGCCTTACGGTCATGAATACGGGAGCTGAACTTGCGGAAAAGGACGTTCCCGGCCCTGGGACCTTCCGGGCCCATTTGATGGATGCCATCAGCCAACACGAGGGGCATAGGCTTTATAACCTTTTTAAAGGAGGGCCAGCAAAATGAAACGAACCATTGATTACAGCCTCTATTTGGTCACGGACCGAAAGGTGACGGACAAAAAGGGCCGCGATTTTTATGAAGCTGTCGAAGAAGCCCTCCAAGCGGGCATTACTTTGGTCCAGCTGAGGGAAAAGGACGTGACGACGGAAGAACGTATTGCCATTGGCCGCAAGGTCAAGATCCTGTGCGACCACTACGACGTACCGCTTCTTGTCGATGACGATATTGCCTGCGCCAAGGCCATCGGCGCTGATGGGGTCCATTTGGGACAAAGCGATGAATCCCTTGCCCGGGGACGGCAGGAATTAGGAAATGATGCCATCATCGGTATTTCTGCCCATAACCTTGAAGAGGCGCAGGCGGCCCTTCGTGGCGGCGCCGATTACCTCGGCGTGGGCGCCCTTTACCCAACAGAGACTAAAAAGGATGCGTCCTGTCTAGGCCTCGGTCCCTTCCGGGAAATCATTGCGGCCATTTCCCTTCCCATTGTTGGAATCGGCGGTATCGGTAAAAAGGAATTCCCGGAAGTCATGAAGTGCGGGGCCGCAGGCTGCGCCATGATCAGTTCCATTCTCGGCGCTGAAGACATCACAGCAACGGTAAAGGCCATGAAGATGGCCTATGAGGCTCTGCGCAAAGGGGAGTAGCCTATGCGGGAAAAAAGAAAGATTGAACGTTTGGGGCGGAAGGCCATTACCGCTTTTACAAAACGCCTGACTGATGAAATCTTCCTGTTCATCGAGCGCGACCCGGCCCTTTTGAAGGAATACAAGGAAGCGGTGAAAACCTATTCGGCCCACAGCGTCAATGCAACCTTGGGCAAGATGATTGCCGAAGCTTATGGCCTAGGCAATCTCCAAAAGGAAAGCAATCCGGACAGTGCGCTCTTAAAGCGTTATACCCGTCATTATGTCTATTGGGATCGCAACAAGGAAGAAAAGAAACGGCGGGAAAAGGAACGGGAACAGGCCTTGGGGCTTTTTGGCAGAAGCAGGAGAAAACGTAGGACAAAGGCTGTCAAAAAGCCTCGTGTGGCGTCTGCTCCGTCCCTTGAAAAGAATCTCTTCGATGGGTCAGGACATGACCCATCAGTATCATGATAAAGGATCCGTGGAGGAAGTTCTCCTCCCACATTCCTTTTTCCTAGGAGGGAAAAAGCTTCATGCAGGATGAGACGCTGTTTGCCAAAAGGATCCGCATTGGCAGACTTTATGATGTATATGGGAGTCTTCTTACGGTGCGGCAGCAAAAAATCATGGAACAGTATTTTTATGATGACCTGTCCCTTGGCGAGATTGCTGATGCCGGCGGAACAAGCCGGCAGGCTGTCTATGATCTCTTAAAGCGAGTAGAGGAGTCCCTTGAAAAGTATGAAAAGAAGCTCCGCGTCCTCCAAAAGGAAGAATCCATGCAGTTTGAACTGCGGGGGGCCCTCCATCTCCTGGGTGCGCTCAAGGAAGAAGGACTAGGGGATGAACGGCTTCAAAAAATTGAAGACATCATCCATAAGGTCATGGGTGATGCATGAAAATCAGGTGTCAAGGGAAAATACTTGACACCTTGCTGTTTATCCGCTATACTACATAAGTCGGTAAAGGACCTAGAGGTCCCACGGCCAGACAGAAAGCAGGTACACCATGGCTTTTGAAATGCTGACCGATAAATTGACGGCAGCCATCCAAAAGATTCGCGGCCAAAAGACCGTTACGGAGCAGGACCTTAAGGAAACCTTGAGGGACGTGCGGTTGGCCCTTTTGGAAGCAGATGTCAATTTCAAGGTTGTCAAGGAATTTACCACAAAGATCAAGGAACGGGTGCAAGGTCAAAAAATTGATCCTAACCTGACCGCTGGTCAATATATCGTCAAAGTCGTCCACGAGGAACTGATAGCCCTTTTAGGCGGGGAACAGAGCAAGCTCCAATTTTCCTCGAATCCACCTACGGTGATCATGCTTGCCGGGCTTCAGGGTGCAGGTAAGACTACTTCCATCGGAAAGCTGGCCAATTACCTCCGCAAAAATGGAAAGAAGCCGCTCATGGTTGCTGGTGACGTTTATCGTCCCGCTGCCATTACCCAGCTCGAAGTCATTGGAAAGGAACTGGACATGCCAGTCTTTTCCATGGGCAGTGAGGTCTCCCCTGTGACGATTGCCCAAGAGGCCATCAAAAGGGCCAATGCCCTTTTGTGCGATACGGTCCTCATCGATACAGCCGGGCGATTGCATATTGATGAAAAGCTCATGGATGAGCTGAAAAACATCAAAACCGCGGTTCATCCAGATGAAATCCTTCTTGTCGTCGACGCAATGACGGGACAGGATGCCGTGACGGTTGCAGAGGCCTTCAATAAAGCCCTTGGGATTACGGGCCTTATTGTGACGAAACTTGATGGCGACGCTCGCGGTGGTGCTGTTCTCAGCGTCAAATCCGTAGCCGATTGCCCGGTGAAGTTTGTAGGTATGGGTGAAAAGCTGGATGCACTCCAGCCATTTTATCCGGACCGCATGGCTTCCCGCATCCTTGGAATGGGGGATGTCCTATCCCTCATAGAAAAGGCCCAAGAGGCCATTGATGTTGATTCGGCCAAGAGACTGGCTGAGTCAATGAAACATAACGAGTTCACCCTCGATATGTTCCTTGACCAAATGAAACAGGTCAAGAGGCTGGGTTCCTTGGAATCCATCCTGAGCATGATTCCCGGCATGGGAAAATTCAGCAAGCAGTTTGAAGGCGTGGATCTTGATGGCAAGGAAGTCCGCAGGTTGGAGGCCATCATCACGTCCATGACTCCGAAGGAGCGGCAGAATCCCCGCATTATCAACGGGTCCCGTCGTAAGCGCATTGCCGCGGGCTGTGGCCAGCGTGTCCAGGATGTCAATCGCTTGCTCAAGCAGTTTGAAGAGAGCAAGAAGCTCATGAAGACCATGCAGGGGATGAACAAGTATGCACGGAAAGGCAGATTCAAACTGCCTTTCATGCAATAAATCAAATTCCTTTAAGGAGGTGAAAATTGTGGCAGTAAAAATTCGTCTGAAACGTATGGGTGCTAAGAAAAGACCCTTCTATCGTATCGTTGTTGCCGATGAACGCGCTCCGCGTGATGGCCGCATCATTGAAACGGTTGGGACCTACGATTCCAACGTCGATCCTGCTGTTGTAAAGATTGATGAGGAAAAGGCTCTGAGCTGGATGATGAAAGGCGCACAGCCGACGGATACGGTTCGCTCCATGTTCAGCAAGGAAGGCCTCATGACCAAACTGGCTGACAAGAAGGCTGCGAAATAAGGAGGAGACCTATGAAAGAGATAGTTGAAGTCATTGCTAAGGCTATCGTCAATCATCCCTCCGAGGTGCAGGTGGAGGAAGAAAGGCGTGGTTCCACTGTCGTTCTTAAACTCCACGTGGCACCCGATGATATGGGTAAGGTCATCGGCAAGCAAGGCCGGATTGCAAAAGCCATCCGTATGGTCATGAAGGCCGCGGCCACCCGTGAAAATGTCAAAGTGATCGTCGATATTGATTAAAGGTGGGCAAACCATGGATAAAATGATCGTAAAAGTCCCTGTAACCATTAAGGCGAAGGTGACGGAAGATCTGAAGGCACAACTGATTGCCGATATGAAACGCCAGGTCCAGGCTGCTGAACTTGATTTTGAACGGTTCCAATTCAGTGCCAAAAAGGCCTTGGATAACAATGCCGGCGCCGCTCCCCAGCTGGTTGCCAGCATGCGGGACCAGATTGAATACGAAAAGAACCAACGTGGCCATGCTCTCCAGGAGCTTAAAGATAAACTGGAACGAGCAGAAAACCTCGAAATCGGTAGCGAAATCGGTCACGGCACATTGGAGCGTTCCGTGGAAATTACCATAGGGTCCGATCTGGAAGCTCTCATGGGCGCTGAAATTGTCGTTGAAGACGGCAAGGTCATTGCATTTCGGGCGTGATGACCATGGAACAGCAAATTGTGATTGGCAAAATCGTCGCCCCGCATGGTGTGCGGGGCGAATTTCGTATCATGCCCCTGACCGACCAGCCGCAGCGCTATGCCAAGATGAAGATTGTCCATCTTGATGATGGACGGGATCTCACGGTTGTTTCCGTTCGGCAGCATAAAAATGTCTATCTCATGATGGTGAAGGAAATCACCAATATGGACGAAGCCGAAGCCCTGCGGGGCCGTCAGCTTGTCATTTCCCCCAAGGAACTTCCTCCCTTGCCGAAAGGACAGTTCTATGTGCGGGATATCTTGGGATTTGCTGTCGAAAGTCCTGACGGGGAAGCCTTTGGCACCGTAAAGGATGTCATTTCCCCGGGCAGTACCGATGTTTTTGTGATTGCTTCCCCGACAGGCGAGGAGATTCTCCTTGCCGCCATCAAGGAGAACATCCTTACCATCGATTGGGCAGAGCATAAGGTTGTTGCTAAACTGCCGGAGTGGATTTGATGAAATTTGTTTTTATTACCTTGTTCCCTGAACTCATTGCAGGCGCCGCTTCCGTGAGTATCTTGGGACGGGCCCAAAAAGAAGGCCTCATTGAGGTTCTTTGCGTCAATCCCCGTGATTATGCGACGGACCGCCACCGCAGCGTTGACGATACAACCTGCGGCGGCGGTGCCGGCATGGTCCTGCGTGTGGACACATATCTGGCGGCTCTTGAAAAAGCCAGGTGCCTCGCCCCGGATGCACTTGTGGCTGCGCTGACGCCTGTAGGTGAAACTCTTTGCCAAGCACGCGTCACCGCTCTTTCCCGAGCTGGCCGGGATCTTATTTTTCTTTGCGGCCATTATGAAGGGTTCGATGAGCGGATCCTAGAGGAAGCTGATCTGCGCCTATCCGTAGGGGATTTTGTCATGACAGGCGGTGAATTACCCGCGCTTTCCGTTATGGACGCGGTCGCTCGTTTCGTGCCAGGCGTTCTGGGAAAACTGGTGAGCGCCGAAGAGGACTCTTTTTCCGGTTCCCTTTTGGAGCATCCTCAGTACACGCGGCCCATTTCTTATGAGGGGAAAAAAGTGCCGGATATTCTCCTATCTGGAGATCACGAAAAGATTGGTGCCTGGCGCCGTAAGAAAGAATTTGAAGCCACGCTCCAGCACCGTCCGGATCTTTTTTCGACAATGACGTGGCAAAAAGGAGACGGCCGGCTCTTTCTTGAGATGCTTGGAGAACGGCACAAAAAATAGGGCAGCTGCAGCCCTTACCAGGGAGGAAAACTTCTTGCATGGGGTTTTCCCTTATGGTATAATACAGCGTATGCATTAACGGGCGGTCCGCTGTTAGCACGTGGCTAGACATGAACGTCTTGGATTCTGAGGAGGAACTAGTAAATGAACGTTATCGAAGCAATTGAAAAGGAACAGCTGCGTTCCGACATTCCTGACTTCCGTCCCGGCGATACCCTGAAAGTATACGTCAAGGTTGTTGAAGGAAACCGTGAACGTGTTCAGTTATTTGAAGGTGTCTGTATCTCCCGCAACGGTACTGGTGTCCGTGAAATGTTCACCGTCCGCCGTATCGCATCCGGTGTTGGTGTAGAAAGAACGTTCCCCGTGCATTCTCCGCGTCTGGAAAAGATTACTGTTTCCCATCGTGGTATTGTTCGGAGAGCCAAACTGTACTACTTGCGCAAACTTACGGGTAAAGCTGCCCGCATCAAGGAGCGCCGCTAATTGGAAAACGAAAAGGGGGCTGTCCTGCAGTCCTCTTTTTTTGTATACGAGAGACATGTTGCTGTATCATGTTAGAAACAGGTGAAATCCATGAGTGAAGAAAAAGAAAAGAAATCCTGGCAGGATACTGCCAGTGACTGGCTGTTTTCCATTATCATCGCTGTGGTCCTGGCTCTGGGAATCCGAACTTTTCTGGTCGAGCCCTATATGGTTTCCGGTCCGTCCATGCGGCCTACCCTGCAGAATGAAGAACGTCTGATTGTCAATAAGCTGGTTTACTACCTGCGTGAGCCGCAGCGGGGGGAAATCATTGTCTTCAAGTACCCCAGTGATACGCGGCGTGATTTCATCAAGCGTGTCATTGCTGTTGGCGGGGATACCATTGAAATCCGAGATGGCAAGACCTTCGTCAATGGGGAAGCCATTGATGAAAGCTATATCAAGGAGCCCTTTCATACCAATTACGGAAAGGTGACGGTCCCTAAGGGATTTATTTTTGTTATGGGCGATAACCGCAACAATTCCGAAGACAGTCGTTATGCTGATGTGGGTTTTGTTGATCTGTCCCTTGTGAAAGGAAAGGCCAGTGTTGTCTTTTGGCCTTTCTCGGAATTCAAGGCCCTGCCGTAAGGAGGGGAATTCATGCCAGAACTTTTGGAAGGCTATGCCTTTACGATCCAGTGGTTCCCCGGTCATATGACAAAGGCCAAACGGCAGATGGAAAGCGAGCTTAGGATGGTTGATGTCGTCGTTGAGCTCCTTGATGCTCGCATTCCTCGGGCAAGTGCCAACCCGCTCCTTAAAGGACTCATTGGCAGTAAGGTAAAGATTGTAGCCCTAAACAAAACGGATATGGCTGACCCCCTTGCCACCAAGGCCTGGCTTACCTATTTCAAGGAAGCGGGCCTTAAGGCTTTGGAAGTTGACTGCCAAAAAGGACGCGGGGTCAAAGCCCTTCTGACGGCAATGCGGGAAGCCGGACAGCCGGTAATTGATAAGTGGCTGAAAAAAGGCGTGCGGAACCATCCCATCCGAATCATGATTGTGGGGATCCCTAATGTAGGAAAATCGACACTTATCAATCGCATCTTGGGAAAAAACAAGGCGGCGGCCCAGAATCGTCCCGGCGTGACCCGCAATACACAATGGGTGGAAATTGGAAAGAATCTAGAACTTCTTGATACGCCTGGCGTGCTTTGGCCAAAGTTTGAAAAGGTGGAAACCGGTTTTCACCTTGCTGTGACAGGCGCCATCAAGGAAGACGTCTTTGATCGGGAAATGGCTGCCTCCATTCTGCTCTTGCGCCTTAAAAAGCGGTATCCTCAGGAACTGGGTGCCTCTTATGGCATTGCCGTGGAAGAGATGGATACGGCCGAATCCCTCCTTGATAAAATCGGCCGGGCACGGGGTGCCTTAAAGAGCGGTGGGGAAGTAAACCGTTCCAAGGTTGTCGATCTTTTTCTCCGCGATTTTAAATTTGGGAAATTGGGTCCCATGACACTGGAAGAACCCTAAACGCAGACTGCTGTACTTTTTGTGCAGCAGTCTTTTTGCTTTTTGATAAAACAATTCATTAGGGCCGTTCATCCCTTGAAAAAGGACTTTTAGCACGCTTGGAGACCCATTCAGCCAAAGCACCCCACATAGCCCTGGATTCATGATATAATGACGCCCATAAGGTCCTTGGACCACTCAACCAGAAAGAAAAGGAAGATGATGAGATGCATTCCATTGCAGAAATAAAAGCCGCCCTTTCTCATATGCCTGCTAAGGAGGATCTTGCTGTCTGGCGCAGGGATGAACGGAAAGGGGTCCAGCGCCTCCTTGCGTCCTATGATAAACGGTGTGCCCGCATGGCGGCGGAAAAGGAGCGCCTTGCTGCCCTTATGGAACCGGAACGGATCTTTTGGGAACAAGGATTTGTCCATGTCGCTGGAACCGATGAGGCGGGTCGAGGGCCGTTAGCAGGCCCCTTGGTAACAGCTGCCGTTATCCTGCCCCATGAAATTGACCTGCCGGGACTCAATGATTCCAAGAAAGTCCCTCCGAAACGCCGAGAGGCACTTTATGACGAAATCTTGCAGCAGGCACTTGCCGTGACGGTTCGCATCCTAGGGCCGCAGGAAATTGACACGCTTAATATCTATCAGGCGGCAAAACAATCCATGCAGATGTGTCTGACTCATCTTTCAGCAGCCCCGGATGCAGCACTGACCGATGCTATGCCACTTTCCCTGGTCGGTATTCCCGTGAAGGATCTTGTTCATGGTGATGCCCGCAGTGCGGCGATTGCGGCCGCTTCCATCATTGCGAAGGTGACCCGTGACCGTATCATGGTGGAACTCGATCAGACCTATCCGGGATATGGCTTTTCTTCGAATAAAGGCTATGGGTCAAAGGCCCATTTGGATGCCCTTGCGGCCTTGGGTGTAACGCCGTGGCACCGTAGGACCTATGAACCCATCAAGGGACTTGCCAGCCGGCTCGCCTTACCGCCTGCCATCAGCGAAGACAAGCTCCTGAAGCTCAAATAGCGCGATGCACGAACGGACTCGTTTCGGCCGCTGGGGGGAGCGGGCAGCCGCGGCCTATCTCCGGCATCAAGGGTATATCATTGAGGCCCAAAACTACAGTTCCAGTCATGGGGAACTTGATCTTGTGGCCCGCAAGGGGCATCTGCTTGTCTTTGTTGAAGTCAAGAGCCGCCGAACTGACCTTTATGGCAGACCCCGCGATGCCGTTACGGAGGAAAAAGCCGCTCGCATCAGGGAAACCGCCTATGAGTATCTGCAGGACCATAAACGCCCCGGCGACCGGATCCGCTATGACGTCATTGAAATCATGATGCTCTTTGGCCATTTTCAGCTCAATCATTTAAAAAACTATTTGTAACCGGGAACAAAGGCGAGACCTGTTGACTGTTTTTAGGCAGCTTGTCCCAAAGAAGGAGTGACGATATTGTACGCACGGACATGGGGAGAAACGACTTGCGGCATCAATGGCGAAATGATTGTTGTTGAGGTTGATGTGGCCAATGGAAAGTTTAATTTTGAAATTGTGGGACTGGCTGATACAGCTGTCAAGGAATCCCGGGAGCGTGTCCGCAGTGCCATCAAGAATTCAAGCTGCAAGTTTCCCGATCAGCATATTACGGTCAACCTTGCTCCTGCCGATCTAAAAAAAGACGGATCCGGTCTCGATCTGCCCATTGCCATAGGTATCCTGGCTGCCCAGGCAAGATTGGAACTGCCTAAGGATGATGCCCCTGTCTTTGTAGGTGAACTCGCCCTTGATGGGTCCCTGCGGCCGGTGAGCGGTATTCTGCCCATGATTTTACGAGCACGGGACGAAGGGCGGGGAAGCATCTTTATTCCCGCAGGCAATGCCGAGGAAGGGGAACTCGTAGATGGCATCAATGTTTTTACGGCCCATCATTTAAGTGAGATTGTCCGTCATCTCAAAGGGGAAGCGGCACTTTTGCCGTTAAAAAAATGCCTGCGGTTTTCTGAAGAGGAAATTCCGACAACTGTCGATTTTTCCGATGTCCAAGGACAGGTCGTGGCCAAAAGGGCCCTCGAAATCGCAGCCGCCGGCGGACATAATATCCTTATGGTAGGCGCGCCTGGCGCAGGTAAGACTATGCTGGCACGGCGTCTTCCGACCATTCTGCCGCCTATGACTGAGGAAGAAGCCCTTGAGGTTACAAAAATCTATAGTATTGCTGGTCTCCTCAGTCATCGCCATGGCATTGTCATGGAACGACCCTTTCGCAGTCCTCATCATACGGTTTCAAACAGTGCCCTTATAGGCGGCAGTATCCCCAAACCGGGGGAAGTGACCTTAAGTCATCATGGGGTACTCTTTCTTGATGAACTGCCGGAATTTACTCGCAGTTCCCTGGAGGTTCTCCGGCAGCCGCTGGAGGACCGGATTGTTACCATCAGCCGCGTTCAGGCAACACTGACTTTCCCTGCTGATTTCATCTTGGTAGCAGCCCAGAATCCCTGCCCCTGCGGCTTTTGGGGAGAAGAGGACGGCATCCATCAGTGTACTTGCCGGCCCGGGGATATCCAGCGTTACCAGAAAAAGATCAGCGGGCCTCTCTTGGACCGCATTGACATCCAGATCCACGTGCCCCGTCTGCAGTACAAGGAAATGAAGGGGACCCGCCCAACGGAAAGTTCAGCCGCTATCAGAAAGCGCGTGGTTGCCGCCCGGGCGCGGCAGCAGGAACGGCTCCGAGGGACCCATAAGTTCTGCAATGCCAGTATGGGTCGTAGGGAAGTGAAGGCTTTTTGTCCCCTTACGGAGGGCGCTGAAAAGATGCTGGAATCCTATTTTACGGCGTTGGGGCTCAGTGCAAGAAGCCACGACCGAATCATCAAGGTCGCCCGAACCATTGCTGACTTGGATGAAGCCGAAAAAATAGATGAATCCCATTTGGGGGAAGCCATTCAGCTGCGGACCAGCATTCAGTCTTGAGGAAGGAATTGCATGATGCTTCTGACCCTTTTTTATATTCTTGCAGGACTTTGCACGGGAAGCTTCCTCGCACTTTGCGCGGACCGGCTTCCGCGTGGGGAAAGCCTCTTTTTTCCAGCTTCTCATTGTGATGCCTGCGGTCATCGGCTGGGCTTTTTTGATTTAATCCCGCTGTGGAGCTATCTTCGCCTCGGCGGCCGCTGCCGCTACTGTCTAGCGCCGCTTAAAAAGGATCTCTTATGGTGGGAAGTCGGGATGGGGGGCTCTTTTGCCCTCCTTGGAAGGGGCACTGCTCCATCTCCTTTGCTTTTTCTTACTTTTTATCTCTTTTCTTTTCTTGTTCTCATTTCGGTCATGGATGGGAAGGAAAAATTTGTCTATGATGCATCCCTCCTCTTTTTGATTGGCGGGGCTCTATTCCATCTTTTGTTCGGTGCATCCTTCTTTCGTATGGTGGGAGGCAGCTTGTTTTTGGGACTTCCGCTGTGGATGATTTATGGCTTATCCCGCGGCCGCATGGGTTTTGGTGATGTAACCCTCGCTTTTTCCCTCGGCCTTTTTCTTGATGGGGAGCGCAGTCTCCTGACCCTTTTTCTTGCCTCTCTCTTAGGCATTGCTTTTTCCGCCCTGATGATGGCCTTGGGCCGCCGTAAGTGGCGAGATCCTCTGCCATTTGCCCCATTTTTGTGCACGGCTGCCTTTTTTCTTTTCGTGCGTCCTGATGTGGCCCGTCTTTATTTCCAGCTCTTTTTGTTCTAATCCCTTTCCACTACGCCCTGTTGTAAGGAGACGTTCCCATGCATGCCATTTTGCTTTACTTTCTTAATCTGTTTCGTCCCTATCCGCAAAAGATGACGGTTCTCTTCCTTCAAAAGGAAGCTCTTTGTCTTGCGGCGTTCGCAAAGGGAAGAAGCGAAACCTATGAAATCCAGCGTTATGCAGCGGCTGCTTTGCCCCCTCCATTATCTGGAAAGAAACGCTGGGATGATCCGGGTGCCATGGCGGCGCTTATTCGGGAAATCTGTCAGCATAAAGGCATTCCTTTGAAGGCCCTTGCTATTGTCCTTTCCCATGGGGATGGGTTCCTCTCTCAGTTGGAACTCCCGGAACTGCCGGAAAAGGAGTGGAAGGATGCCGTATTATGGGAGGCTCTCCAGTATGTCCCGTATGAAGAAGGAACCTTCGGACCAGTCCTTGAAGTCATGGGGAAAAAAGGATCGCCTCTTTCCGCCCTCATCGCCGCGGCGCCTCTTGTGGAACTGGAGTTTTTTGAATGTCTTGCAGACATGCTTTCCTGCTGCTTGGTAAAAATTGAACCAATGGCACTGTCCCTGGGGCGGCTCCTTCCTGAGACGGAACGCGGGACGGCCCTTGTTCTTTCCCGAGAAGGGACGGGTGGAACCTTGACTGCCTATGAAAAAGGACTCCCCATAGCGAGTGAAACCTGGGACACCTTGCCATCTGCCAAAGTCTATGGACCCTATTATGAAAAGGAAAAGGCTGCTGGCCTTTCCCCGGAAGAAGAGGCTCAGCGCTGGAAATCCCAAGTCAAGCATCTCACCTCTTATTTGGATGAAGCCATGGAGCTTTCCTTTACGGATCTTTTCGTATGGGGAGAAAAGGAAGCTGAGGACGCCTTCCTTTCCACCCTTGCTGAAGTGACGTCCCTTGCCGTACACAATTTCCCAAGCTCCGGTTTTGGCATGGCTGCAGAGCGTTTTGAACAGGCGCACTGGAAGCTTGACCGACAGAAGATCCTACCCCTTCTAGGAGCCGCACAGAAAGGAAGTCCCCCTTATTATCTTGATCTGCAAGCCGGACGTGATAAGGAAAAGTGGCTTCCTCGTCGTTTTATAGAGCCTTTGACAAGGGCCCTTGCTGCTATGACTTGCGTTTTGGCCGTTTTTCTTTTTTCGTCTCATCTTTACCTTGTCCATGAAAAAAAGCAGCTTCTCGAGCAAAAGCGGGCGATTTCCCTTTGGAAAGACCGGCTTTTTCAGCATCGGAGGACGGAACAAAGCATCCATACTTTGACAGAACTTCTTTCAGAGGCGGAAAAACGGACGCTGTCTTGGCACACTCTTTTGACGGAACTGGGCACAAGCCTTCCCAGTGAATGTGTTCTTGAAAGCGTGGAGGACCGCCGCTCATCCAAAGGTGCCATCCTTGAAATCAGGGGAAAGACAAGAAAGCGGCAGCCTCTGTTTATTTGGACGAAGGATCTTTCCCGTTTGCCTGCGGTCAAAAAAGTGACGCTGGGAGATATGGAAGGCAAAGATAGCCAGGATAAGACAGGTAAGGCCCTTGATTTTACTGTCTTGATCCATTTGGAGAAAGGAAGGACCCATGATGGAACGGACTGAGTCCTGCTTTTTTGTGAAGCAAAGCCTTCCCAAAGGTCTTATGGGAGCCTTCCTGCTTTTTTGCGTGACCTTTCTTATGTTTCTTTTTGTGGAGGGCGCATTCTTTTATCCCCGTTATGGATTTCTGCAGCAGCTTCGTAAAGAGAATCAGGAGGTCTTGTTTTTTTATCGTCATTATGACGCGGAAAGGGAAAATCGTCTTTATGGTCAGCTTGCGGCCTTGGAAAAAGAGGTCCCTCCTGAGCGTTCTACTTCCCAAATCCTTCAGGCACTGACTCAATGGGGGGAGGCAAGCGGCTGTCGCCTGCTTTTTCTTCGTTCGGGTCCTGTAAAGGAAAAAAATGGCGTCATGGCACAGACTGTCGAGCTTTCTTTAGAAGGAAGCTATTTTGAAATCTTGGTTTTTTTTGAACTCTTTGAGCAAAAAGGACAAGGCATGCACGCGGAGGAAACCCTCTTGAAACGGAGCGAAAAAGGGAATAAGTTGATATTTCAAACTAAAATTGTTCACTTTGCAACGGAAATTGTAACGATATAGAATCATTTCCCTAACGATTGACCAAAATCCCAAATGATGAGATAATAAACAATAGAGCGCTATGCCCTATAAATATTCGTTATATAATGAGTTCCATGTAAGATGGATTGGGCACGGAAAGGCCCACATCGAGGGGAGGATTTATTCTATGTCAATCAGCTGTGTAGCACCGCATGCACAAGGGAAATCAGCAAAGGACCGTATTTTTGGTGCCAGCGAAGCGGCCCAGAATCGGATCAAGGAAATTGGCGCAGATAAGGTCACAAATTCCACGATTGGCGTGATGCTGGATAATGATGGCAATTTTGTTGTACTGCCGACGGTTGCCAAAGTCTATCATAGTTTGTCCGATGCGGAACTGTTTAGATACGCACCTATTACAGGACTCCCGGAATTCCTGGATCTTGTCCAGGGTGCCTGTTTTGGCCAGTCCCGTCCGGATGGCTGCTACACGGCTGCAGTTGCAACCGCTGGCGGCAGCGGTGCCGTCCATCACTGCATCTGGAACTACACGATGCCTGGTGATACGGTGCTTACAAGCGCTTGGTATTGGGGCCCTTACAAGACCATGTGCCGCGATATGAACCGCAATTTTGACACCTATCCCATGGTGACAGAAGACCACCGGTTCAATTTGGAAGGACTTCGGGAAAAAGTACAGGAGCTTCTCAAGAAACAGGACCGTGTCCTTGTCATCATCAACACGCCGGCCCATAATCCGACAGGATTCAGCCTGACGCCGGAAGATATTGAAAATGTGCTTCACATGTTGGAAGATTCCATCAAGGGAACAAATAAAAAGGCTGTCCTTGCCCTTGATGTAGCCTATATTGACTATGCCGGTGAAAGGGAAGAGGTCCGCAAGATCTTCAAGAAGCTCAGCCATTTGCCAGAAAATATTTTTGTCTTGATCTGCTACAGCCTTTCCAAGAGCTTTTCCATGTATGGACAGCGCAGCGGCGCCCTCATCGGTGTTTCTTCCAGCAAGGATCAGATCCAGGAATTCGTGGACGTCAATAAGTTTACGAGCCGCAGCACCTGGTCCAACTGCAACCGCGGTGCCATGGATACGCTTGCCACCATCTACAAGGACAAAAAGCTTCTGGATGATATCCAGAAAGAACGGAACCATTACTATAAGATGATTCAGGAACGGGGCGATGTCTTCACGAGGGAAGCCCAGGAATGCGGCCTCAAGATGATGCCTTATATTTCCGGCTTCTTCCTGTCCATCCCGGCAAAGGATTCGGAGGCAGTCTGCAATAAGCTCCATGAAGACAATATCTTCTGTGTGCCGCTTGCAGCTGGTGTCCGTGTTGGACTTTGCTGTACACCGCTCAGTAAAATCTACGGTATGGCCAAGAAAATCAAGAAAGCCATGGATGCCGTTGGTGAATAAGTTCGTCAAAGGGGTGTTGCGTGAGGCAGCACCCCTTTTTCCTTAACGCGATAACTTTAGAAGGAGCTGATTCGATGCAACTCGTTGGACCCGATGGAAAACAAAGAAATTATCAAGAAGGTACACCATTAGTGGACATTGCTCCTGACTATCAGGCAGCGTATGATACTCCTATTGCCTTGGGAGTCCTGAACGGACGGGAAGTTCCCTTGCAAATGATTCCTCAGGAAGGGGATCGAATTTGTTTCCTTGATATGAACAGTGTGGAGAGTTATAATACGTACATCAGCACTTTTTTGTTTGTCCTTATTGCTGCCATGAACCGAGCTCGTCCGCAGGTTATGCTGGAAGTGCAGAATACGTTTGGCAATGCACTTTATTGCGACATCAAGAATAAGATTGTCCTCAGCGATTACGACCTGGCCGATGTGGCTGCCGAGATGAAAGCTATGATCCAGGAAAAGACCCCCATCACGCTTTCCTTTAAGAAAAAGCAGGAAGCCTGGTCCTATGTAAAACCTCGTTTTTATTGTGATCAGGCGCCGCTTCTGTCTGCCTTGCCGGATGATGTGGAGATTCCAGTTTATGAACTGGACGGAGTGAGTGCCTATTTCGTGAACCCCCTTTTGCCTCATTTGGGCTATCTTAAGGAATTTGAACTGATCCGAATGGGGTCGGGAATCCTCCTGCGTTATGGAAAAAGGGGACACTATGACCGCCTTGAACCATTTGCTCGCCGGGATAAATTGGCTGCGGTCTATGCCGATTCTGAAAAGATGGGGCAGCGTCTGCATTGTCCGACGGTTGCTGCCCTGAACCAGTTCATCAAACGGGGCAACAGCCGGGAAATCATCCTGGCCTGTGAAGCACAGCATGAAAAAAAGATTGCCCAGATTGCGGATGCCATTGCCAGTGAGGAGCGGGGGGTTCGGTTAGTCCTCATTGCTGGTCCATCCTCATCGGGAAAAACAACTTTTTCCCAGCGTCTGGCCGTTCAGCTGCGCGTCAATGGCATGCGACCCATCCCGATTTCCATGGATAACTATTTCAAGGAACGCAAGGATACGCCGCGTCTTCCTGATGGAAGTTATGATTTTGAATCCTTGGGTGCCCTTGATACGGATCTTTTCAACGAGCAGCTTCACGAGCTTCTTCAAGGAAAAACTGTAACCATTCCTCATTTCAGCTTTCACACGGGGACCCGGAGCTACCGGGACCAAAAGGAACAGTTGGGAGATGACGGTGTCCTTATTGTAGAAGGAATCCATGGTCTCAACGAAGCGGTCTCGTCATCCGTACCGCGCCGGGAAAAGATGAAGATCTACATCAGTGCCCTGACGCCCCTTTCCTTTGATGACTACAACCGGATTCCCACAACGGATATGCGTCTCTTGCGCCGGATGGTGCGGGATTCACTCTTCCGGTCCCACGATGCTATCACAACAATCCAAAATTGGCATAAGGTGAGGGCCGGAGAGGAAAAATATATTTTTCCTTTCAGTGAAGAAGCCGACATCCTCTTTAATACGACCCTTATCTACGAACTGGCAGTCTTCAAGAAGTATGCTTACCCCTTATTGGAACGGATCCAGCCAGATACAGCAGAGTACACGGTGGCATCCAAACTGAAAAGTATGCTGAGTATCGTTGAACCGATTGATGATGAGCCCATTCCCAACAACTCCATCATTCGCGAGTTCATCGGCCATTCTGTATTTGGAGATTTATTGTAAAGGAGAAGGCTCATGTATATTTCTGAACGCACAAAAAAAATCCCCACTTCCCCCATTCGTAAGCTGGCACCAATGGCCAATGCAGCAGAGAAGGCAGGACGCAAGATCTACCATTTGAATATTGGTCAGCCTGATATTGCAACGCCGGACAGCTTCTTTGACGCCGTGAAAAAGTTCCATCCGGCTGTGCTTGAATATGGTAAGTCCCAGGGACAGGAAGGCCTGATCAAGGCTATCCAGAAGTATTACCATGACTGGGGGATGGACTACAATCTAGATGACATCTATGTAACCAATGGCGGCAGCGAAGCCATTGCCTTTGCCGTCATGACGACCTGCGATCCTGGCGACAACATCCTTATGTTTGAACCTTTTTATGCCAACTATAAGAGCTTTGTCGGTGCTTATAATGTTGAAATCAGCGGCGTTCCCACGTCAGCACACGATGGGTACCACCTGCCCAGTGAAGCCGAGATCGAAAAGCACATCAATTCCCGGACGCGGGCCATTCTGATTTCAAACCCAGGAAACCCGACGGGCGTCATTTATACGGAACAGGAAATGGCTCTTATCAGCCGCATCGTCCGCAAACATGACCTTGCCCTTATTGCCGATGAAGTTTATCGTGAATTTGTCTATGATGGCGAATATAAGAGCTTTGGCACCATGCCGGAACTGGCAGAGCACCTTATCATGATCGATTCTGTTTCTAAACGCTACAGTGCGTGTGGGGCCCGGATTGGCTGCGTGATGACCAAGAACAAGGAACTCAGTGCCCAGCTCCTTAAATGCTGCCAGGCACGTCTTTCTGTTTCCCAATTGGATCAGGCCGGGGCAACGGGGCTTTATACGACACCGGCTTCTTATTGGGAAGAGGTGCGCAATGAATATACGCGCCGCCGCGATACCCTGAAGGAAGCCCTCTCTGCTATGCCTGGCGTCATTTCGTCCGAACCGAAAGGGGCTTTTTATGTCATGGTCAAATTGCCTGTTGACAACATCGAAAAGTTTGCCCAATGGCTCCTCACCGATTTTGCCATCGATAATGAAACGGTCATGATTACGCCAGGAAATGGCTTCTATGTATCTTCTCCGGACCGGGGCCGCGACGAATGCCGCATTGCTTACGTCCTCAACTGTGAAGACCTCAAAAAAGCCATGCATATCCTTGCCGAAGGCTTGAAACAGTATCCAGGACGGACTCTGTAAGGCGCATCTGCGTGCCGCAGCATGGCGGGAGCTATGAACACAACCTAAAAAGGCCGTTGTAATAAGGTGGCGGGAAAGAACGCATGATTCTTTTCCGTCCACCCTTTTCAATGGCTGCCGCCGGTACTATATGGAAAAAGGCTAATGGCAAGAGATCGTTTCCTTAAAATCAAGACTTTTGATCATAAAAAAAACGGAAGAAAGGGGATTTCTCCACTTTCTTCCGTTTTTTATATAGGGCTGTTTTCATTCCTAAGGGGTACGTGAAATTACGAGCGGCAGATTCCATCCAGCCAATCAAACAGTTCTGACAGGTCATAATCTCCTGCATGACCTTTTCCCCAAGCTACTTCAAAATTAACGTCCTTGCCGCGTTTTTGAAGCAGTAAGGCAAGTTCAGCAGGAATGGCAAGAGCAGTATCCCGATCGAGGCTGCCATGACGGATCCGCCAGTGCGGTGCCGCTTTTCCTTCCTTTTCCTGAAGGAAGGAAAAGGGGTTGATCAGGCGTGCTTCCTTATCTGGTACCATGGAGCGAAGGTCCGTGCGATGGTCCATGGAAAAACGGGTGAAGTGGCGCGGCGTGCCGTCCGACGTGCCAAATTCATCATTTTCGGGAGCGGAACTATCCAGTTTATCGAAGGCCGGTGCTGCTTTAAGTCTCGTTGCAAGAAGGGCATAAAGGGATAGATCCATATCAACGACTTTTCCATCGCTTACTTGAATCCAATCCGTTTTTGACACGTTGACGCCTTGGTCCAGTGCCTTTTGGGCCGACGCCATATAAAGACCTTTGATATAGTCTTTAAAAGAACCGTTTCCTTCGGCGTCAAGCAAGAGCTTTCCATAGTCCTTGGTTTCAAGTCCCAGCGCGTTGACATAGGCTGGATAGGCGGCTTTCAGTTCTTTGGAAATAGCTTGTTCCGTTTCTGTCATGGAATGCTCGGTCAGGCTTTCCTGCGGCGCATGAAGGGGACGGTCACTGGGTGCTGCCTGAGTGGGCCCCTGCTGCTGAAAGTAGGTGTTGACGCCGCTGAAGATCCACTCATAGGCCATGTCGGCATGGGATAGATCCGTTATGGGACAATAGACGCTCGCCGCAAAAATATCATCCCGTTCCTTGGCTGCGCCAATTTCTTTGAGATAAGGCTCATAGGCATCGCTATTTCCCGTCGCGCCCAATAGGGCAGAAAGCGCTCCCCCTGCGCTGGTTCCATTTGCAATGATCCGCTGGGTATCGCCCGCGGGCAGGCGGTCCCTGTTATGCCGCAAATAGCGGACCGCGGCTTTGTAGTCCACGATGAGTGCCGGCGCCTTTCCTACATACGTGTTTTCACTATTTGTAGTAGTGCGGCCCCGTATGGCGGGAGCTGCAACTACATAACCGCGAGATAGGGCATAAAGGACGGCGTTTGGACCGGTTCCTTCGCGATTTGTCTCACTAGGAGCCTGGATTTTGCCAGGCATATAGCCGCCCACCCCGTTTGGCATGAAAATGGGGGCTGTTTTTGCACTGTAGCCATTGATGCGGCCGCCTTCCAGATAGGCGGCAGGAATGTAGAGGGTCAGGCTCTCTGATTCAGCCGCCTTGGGATGGCTGACATAGACTCGGTTTTCATAGGCATAGAATGGAACGGCTTTGCCATTTACCGTGAGGGTTTCCTTGCGGTCTGGTTTAGGGATAAAAGTAAGATCATAGCGCTGATTTTTCGCGTCAGGCCGCTTTTGCGCGGTAAGGACTGTAGGCATTATTTGTTCGGAACAGATAGCTTCCTTTGCGGCAGCCACGCTGGCAGTCCCAATAAGAAGGCTCAAGCCTCCTAAGAGAACGGCTTTTTTTGATATCATCAAGGTCACTCCTTTTTGCGTATGGATTAAAGCGCAGTTTTTTATCCGTTCCTATTGTAGAAGGGAATGTAGGGGTTGTCAAAGGACGGAAGCAGCGTCCTTTTGCAATGAAAAAGAAGAATGGCAGGGGACCCTCCGTTGCCTGACTCTTGGTCTTTAGTATATAATGAAGAACATGAAATTTTGATGAATAGGAAGGGAGAGACCCCCATGCCAAGTAGTTTTGCTCAATTTGCGATTGCGCCTTCTCTTGTTGAACGACTCCATCAGACTGGAAAGGATATTCCGACGCCTGTGCAGGAACGCGCCATCCCCGCCCTTTTGCAGGGACGGGACGTCATTTGCCGCGCCCAGACGGGGGTGGGGAAGACCCTTTCCTTTGTCGTGCCTCTTTTTACAAAAATTACGGAAGTAAAGACCTTCGTCCAGGCCCTCATTCTTTCCCCGACAAGGGAGCTGGCCCAGCAGACGGCAGGTGAAATCAAGAAGCTTGCTGACGGCACGCCAGTCCGCGTCCTTGCCGTGAGCGGCGGCAAGGACTATGACGAAGAACGGCGGAAACTGGGCAATAAGGCCAACGTCCTTGTGGGGACGCCAGGTCGCCTCTTGGACCACTTGCGCAAGGGCAACACGAGCCTTGGCGGCATAACTTACCTTGTCCTTGACGAAGTGGACGAAATGCTGCGCCAAGGCTTTGGCGAGGATATTGAAACCTTGCTGTCCCTTATGCCCCAGCCCCATCAGACCATGATGTGCTCGGCAACCCTTGATGAAGAAGTGCGGAAACTTGGCAAGATGATCACCAAGAATCCCCGCCTCATTGACATCGATCCCAAGGAAGCGACGGCATCGACCATCCACCAGGTCTGCATCAAAGTAAGTGAGGACCATAAGGAAGAAGCCCTCCAAACCATCATTGATCGCTGCAATCCCTTCCTCATGCTCGTTTTCTGCAAGAGCAAGGAACGAGCTATCGAGGTCTACGACTGGCTCTATGGCAAAGGCTTCAATGCCGATGTCCTTCACGGCGATATGTCCCAGCAGAAACGGCGCCAAGCTATGGAACGCTTCCGTAAGGCCAAGACCCAGATCCTTGTGGCAAGCGATATTGCCGCCCGCGGTCTTGATGTGGAAGGCGTGACCCAGGTCGTGAACTTTGATATTCCCCATGACCCTGATTGGTACGTCCATCGCATTGGCAGAACGGGACGGGCCGGCAACGAAGGGGAGGCCATCACCTTTTATACAGCTGATGAGACTCGCTGGCTGACCCATCTTGAAGATAAGCTCGGCATCACCTTGGAGCGGCAGAACCTTGCCGGTGAAAAGGTGCGGCGGACCGTAAAGCCCGTGCGCCCCAAGAAAAAGCGGCTCCCTAAACGCGGCAAGAGTGCCGTCGGGTCCAACAAACGGGGAACAAAATACGCCGAAGCTTCGCGCAAACAGAAGAAGTGACGGCTTATGCACGGTCAAAAAATCCCCGCATGGAGGGAGAAACGTGCTATAATGAAGATTATATGTTTTCAGATTTAGATAAGAGGTGCTTCCATGGATAAAGAAGTTCGCGTACGATTTGCCCCGAGTCCAACGGGATATTTGCATATTGGCGGTGCCAGAACGGCCCTTTTCAACTGGCTTTTTGCGAGAAGCCAAGGCGGCAAGCTGGTCCTTCGTATTGAAGATACGGATCAGGACCGCTTGAAGGAAGATTCCGTCTCCCAGATCATTACGAGCTTGAAGTGGCTGGGGCTTAGTTGGGATGAAGGCCCTGAGGTGGGCGGCCCTGTCGGTCCGTACTTCCAGTCCGAACGGTTTGATATCTACCGCAAATATTGCCAGCAGCTTATTGATGAAGGAAAGGCCTACTACTGCTTCTGCTCGGCCGAAGACTTAGCGGAGCAGCGTGAAAAGCAGCGTGCCTTGAAACAGCCCTTCCACTATGCTAGGACCTGCCGCGACATTCCGCCAGAAGAGGCCAAGAAGCGTGTCGAAAATGGCGAATCCTATTCGGTCCGCATCAAGGTGCCTCTCGAAGGAACGATTGGCTTCCATGATATGATCCATGGCGATATCCAGTTTGATGTGAACCAATACGATGATTTTGTCATCATGAAGAGCAGCGGTATCCCAACCTATAACTTTGCCGTTGTCGTTGATGATCATCTCATGGGCATGACCCATGTCCTGCGCGCCGAAGAACATGTCTCCAACACGCCGAAACAGCTCTTTATCTATCAGGCACTGGGCTGGGAAGCCCCTCAATTCGGTCATATGCCCATGATCCTTGCACCGGATCGGAGCAAACTCAGTAAACGCCACGGAGCAACGAGCGTTGAAGAATTCCGCAGCCAAGGTTATCTTCCAGAAGCTATCATAAACTATCTGACCCTTTTGGGCTGGGCGCCTGGCAATGACGAAGAAATCTTCTCTCTCGAAGATACGGTGAAGGTCTTTGACTTCAGCAAGATGAGCCAGAAAGCAGCTGTCTATGACGTGAAGAAACTGACCTGGATGAACGGTCAGTATCTTTCCAGCCTGCCTCTTGACCGCATCGTTGAAGCTGCCATTCCTTTCTTCAAGGAAAAGGGCCTTGTCGATGATGCCTATCTTGCAGCCCATAAGGACTATTTTGCTCACCTTGTCGATGTGGTTCGCGTCCGTGTCAAGACCCTTGCCGAAGTGGCCGATGCGTCGACGTATTTCTTTAAGGACCTCGACGGCTACGAAGAAAAGGGCGTCGAAAAGCATTTCAAACCGGGAAACGCATCCCTTCTTAGGAAATGCCACGACAAGCTGGCCGCTCTTCCTGTCTTTGACCTTGCGACGACTGAACAGGCCTACCATGAAATTGCGGATGAAATGGGTATTTCCTTTGGAAAGGTCATTCATCCGACGCGTCTTGCCCTGACGGGCCGCACCTTCAGCCCGGGCATGTTCGATGTCATGGTTCTTCTTGGTCGTGAAAAGACCTTGGAACGCTTGGAAAAGGCCATCGCCTTCATTGAAAATAAATAGGAGCACCCGTGGAACCCATCCTTACCATTGATATTGGCGGTACAGCCATTAAGTTTGGGGTTGCAGATGAAACAGGCAGGTTTCTCCAAAAGGGGAGCCTGCCTACCCGTATTCGGGAAAAAGGGGTGGACGCCTTCCTCGCAGATCTCCTTTCCCTTGTGCGGCGCGTCAGAAATGCATTCCCCATTACTGGGATTGCCGTTTCCCTTGCAGGCATTGTAAACGGCGATACGGGAGAACTGCTCCTTCCAAGCCAGTTTTTTCCCGGCCTTCACCGCATGAACCTTGTGGATTTCCTTGAAAAGGAAACAGGCCTTCCTGCTCTTTGTGAAAATGACGTCAACTGCGCGGCCCTTGCTGAATACTGGCAAGGCGCTGGCAAAGGAGCTCATATGCTGCTGTGCATGACTCTCGGAACGGGGATTGGCGGTGCTTTGGTCCATGAAGGCAGGCTTTACCGCGGCGCGTCCTACGCGGCTGGTGAAGTGGGGCAGGCCTATTTGGGGTCTTCTGAGACGTGGGAGAACTGGGCCAGCGTTTCAGCTCTTCTCACGGCGGCGGAGATAAAGCGGGGCCTTACGCTCGGATCCCTTACGGGGCAGGAATTTTTTGCCTTTGTGGAAAAAGGGGAGGAGATGGAGACACATCTCCTGCGCGAATGGGTGGACCGCTGGATGGTGGGCATCGTGTCCCTGGCGTGGATCGTAAATCCGGACCGTATCGTTATTGGCGGCGGAATCTCGGCCCAAAGGAAGCTCCTCATGCCCTATCTCAAGGCGGCCTTTGACGCCAAGATGCCGGCCATTTTAACGCCTCATACGACCCTTTCCCTGGCCCAATTCCAAAACGACGCGGGCATGCTGGGCGCCCTCTATCTCTACCAGCAGCGCCGCCAGGAAGGGAAAAATGATTTGACATTCTAAAGGATAGTCACTATAATATTAGGGTATCACTTTGAGATTGTGTCGTTAGCCCCGATGCGATTGATAAGACTCATCACTGGATACGACAATTGATTGAGTTTTTATTTAGGAGGAATCAGGATGAAAACATATATGGCAACCCCGTCTACCATTGAACGCAAATGGTACGTAGTGGATGCTGCCGATAAGACCCTCGGCCGTCTTGCTGCCGAAGTCGCAAAGGTGCTCCGCGGTAAACATAAACCAACTTTCACGCCCCATATGGACACGGGGGATCATGTCATCATCATCAATGCTGACAAGGTCCGTCTGACGGGCAAGAAACTGGTCCAGAAAGTTTACTTCCGTCACTCCGGTTATCTGGGCGGCGATAAATATACTAAAGCAGGCGATATGCTTGCCAAGAATCCGGTCAGAATGGTTGAATTGGCCGTTCGCGGAATGGTTCCCCACAATCGTCTGGGCAGCCAAATCATTAAAAAACTGCATGTATACGCTGGTTCTGAACATCCTCATGCTGCACAAAAGCCTGAAGTTCTGACCATCGATATTCGCTAAGAGGAGAGGAGAACTAGACAATGGCAAAAGTTACTTATGATGCAACTGGCAGCCGCAAGAGCTCTGTCGCTCGTGTTCGCCTTGTTCCGGGCGAAGGCAAGATCGTAATCAACGGCCGCGAATTGAGTGAATATTTCAGCCTCAAGACCCTCGAACTGGTTGTTCGTCAACCGCTCGAAACGACTGAAACCCTGGGTAAATATGATGTTACGGCTAACGTCGTCGGCGGCGGTATCGCTGGCCAGTCTGGCGCTGTCCGTCACGGTATTGCCCGTGCCCTTCTGAAAGTTGACGGAGATTACCGTCCCCTTCTGAAAAAAGCTGGTCTCCTGACCCGTGACCCGCGCGAGAAGGAACGTCGTAAATACGGCTTGAAGAAAGCTCGTAAGGCTTCCCAGTTCTCCAAGAGATAAAGAGCCTTACAAACCATTGCAAGTTTATGCAAGAGAAAAAGCGCATCCCAAGATGGGATGCGCTTTTTTTATTGCAAAATTGTTTAAAACCAACAAAAATTAGCTGCGCAATTTTCTATAGCGTACAAATAATTAAATCCGGTTAATGGCCGCAACTCGCTGAGTCATAGCTTTGTGAGTATAAATCCGGTTCGTGATATCCTTGGAAGAGTAACCAAGGATAAGCTATCTTATTTTAAGGTCCACTTCGGCGTTACTGAGAAGTGTCATATTGGTATAGAGCATGCTCATATTATTTTGATAACTCAGGGGGATACTTGGAAATTTGGTCCCGAACAGAACCAAATGATGGGTATCACCATGGAAGTGTTACCTATATGCAGGAACTGCCGAAGTATACCGATGATCTTGTGAACTGGGTGCGGCGCAGCAAGGAAAACATTTCCGATGAGGAAAAGAAAGCATTGCTGAAGGCCATCCGAAAAGTAAAGGGACAGGCCGATGGATTAAGACCCGATACAACCGCCTACAATCACTTTAGAACGTCTTTATATGAGCTCCTCGAAAAAGTAGACGAGGGAAACAAAAAATCCATTGAGAGAGCCATCCAGACGGCTGTAGAGGAAAAAAGCCGGTACGTTGCTGAAAATTGCCCGGACGGAAGTGGCCAGGGCCCGTTACGATGCATTCATAGCCCGCTACGGAGAAGATGAAGACGTGGTGGCCTACCAGTGGAAGCTAGGAAGTCGGCATCCGGCGGAAGACATTTGTGATATGTACGCTGAGGTGGACCTGTACGGCCTAGGGAAGGGCGTTTTCCCAAAGGACGCCGCTCCGGTGAATCCGGCTCATCCCCATTGCCTGTGCCACTATGCACCGGTATATGAGTCAGAGCTGGAAGGGAAGAAACGGTCCAACAACGTGGAAGCTGGCGGCAATGCCTGGCTGAAAAAACAGTCCCTCAGCGTCCAGGAGAAAATCCTAGGCGTTAAAGGGCGGGAGGAATGGAAGGCCGGCAGGGCTGGTTGGATGGAGAAGGCAAGGAACTTCGAGATATGGGGGATAAAGGAGAGCCGCCTTTTCCGTGTGTTGGAGAGAAGGAAGAAAAACACGCCTGATTTCTCGGGTTTTAAGGTATTGATGAAGATGAAGTCAGTAAAGGAAATCTGCAGAAAATACGACTTGAAAACGCATGAAATTTCATATAAGATACAGTTAGATAAAGGGAGTATAAGAGGCGGATATTATGGATCCTCAGACCCTAGGTATATTGGCCGGGTAGACTTGTTCCCCAATGCGTTCAGGGATGAAGATGAATTGCTCAAAACAATAATTCATGAGAATTGTCACGTGTTGCAATTTAAGAAATACGGATCAATTTATGTGCAACATCATATGGACAGAATGGAAGTCGTAGCAAGACGTTTTGAAAGCTTTTTCTTTTATGTAAAAAGGCTAGGAGAGGATAAGAAATGAAATGGGTTGATGAAATGGTACAACTCAATGATGGAGTGCCTCATGTCAAATGTCCTCTTTGTGGTAAAGAGAACCTTGATTACGGATTTATTTTCATGAGTAAAGAGGATAATATAGGAATTTCGGCCGTTTGGTGCAACGATTGTAACCGTGGCAAGGTGCTAAGTCGCACTAGTCCAATGCCAAACACCAAAGTAATTGAAGATCTTCCAAAGCACATTGAGTTTACGTATTAATATTGCAAGCCCCTGTTTCAACAGCGGGCTTTTTTGATGCCTGAAAGGAGGCACAATGTGAAACCAGGAGAACCTTTTGTTTTGTGCGATAAATATACGAAACTCCAGGTAAAAAAAGAAGATGGTACAACCGTTGCCGCTATTACAACAGACGATTGGGACATGGCTGACGGTTATACCATCGTACTGATTCCTAATTACGAATACAAAGATTAACCTTTAGGAGGAAAAGGGTCATTGCCGTGACTATCTTTATGAGAAATCTGACCATTTCTATTATGAATCACGAGTTTTGACCCTTGATTGCGAGCTATTTTGCGACCAAAATCAGTAGCGTCTGATTTTCTGCTGAAAGTCTTAGTTACTTTTGCATTGTGTTCGCTTAACAGCCCAGTTCCCATTGAGAGGAACAACATGCTGGTTTTTACCCATTCTTATTACCTCCTTTCTTAAGGAGATTACAACAAAACATTTTTCTAAGAGCAGACCTTGTGGCCTGCTTTTTTATTACCCTGATAGCTTCGGCCAGGCGCCGATCTATATACATCAAATTGCCCCAGGCGGGCAGGGTAAGCCCGGCTCATCCCCACTGTCCGTGCCTTTACGCACCGGTCTATAAAAGCAAGCTCAAAGCAAGAAACGGTCTGACGATGTGGAAGCTAGCGGCAATGCCTGGCTGAAGAATCAGTCTCTCAGCGTCCAGGGAAAAATTCTAGGCGTCAAAGTGCGGGAGGAATGGAAGGCCGGCAGGGCTGGATGGAGAAGGCAAGAAACTTTGAAACCGAGGGGCTAAAAGAATCAAGATTGACCAAAGAATGATAAAAATGACCCCAAAGGTAAACGTCGCATGGCGCACGCAGATCTTTACTATCGTGAAATTATCAACAACGGGAAGGAAGCATGTAGCGGAAAAAATTCAAAGAACACGGAATTGACCATTCGTTTTATTGGGGCAGTTTATGATCATGTTTTTGTAAGTAAACATGTTCCCAGTGATGGATATCGGACTTTTGGTAAAAGTTACGATATGGCGGTCTCTTTCCAAAGGTTATTGACGAATCAATCCACAAAGGCCGATTTAGTGCTTTTACGGCATGAGCATATTGAAAGCGCAATAGAAAAAAAGGTACAATTAAAAAATCACAAAAGCGCATAGTATGGCTGAACGGAAGTATAGTTACAATCAGGCTTTGAAAAAGGCGGGGAAGATGATTACTTTAATTCTTGATGGGGGTTTAGGTGATGAACTGATTTATTGTTATTCTCCTGATCCTGTAAAAAGTGGCTTGGTTGCGTTCAATCGCAATAATGGAGAATGGCGATATATAAAAAAATTGAGGATTTGCCGGATGCTTATACAGAAATGCTTGTAAATGCAGCGAGTAAGGTTATGAACGCCACACAAATTCTTCAGAATTTTGCGGTTGTTTTTTTTGTTAGCGTGACGGAGCCCTTTGCCGTGAGCAGAGGGCTTTTCTTATGCCCGAAAAGGAGAGAAAAACATGAAAAAGGATGAACCCATTCCTGACAACAAGAGCACCGGAAGCGATGCTCATCGAAAAGGCCAGTGCGCCTGGCATTCGGCTGCATAGGCACCGTCCTTAGGCGGGTTCGGTACTTGCCATACAAAGGCATCAGCTCTCCGCAGTGAGGACAGAGGAAATCGGTATGGCGTTTCTGGCTGGTGACTACCCATTCCGTGGAATCGGCTAAAGAATCTTCGGGTGCCAGACAAGGTAATCGGGGTCTTGGCAAAACAGGTCTGCTTGAATAATCTATTGGATAGAGGATTGCTCAATTCTCCTTTATTTTGGCTTGGTTACCTTATATTTTGGGGAATTTGATGTTTTTTTCAATATCTATTTGTCTACGACCTCGCAAGTTTAAACGAAGATCCATTTACTGAAGAACACCATAGGAAAATCGAGACCTGTAAATGAAACTTGTCCTCTTCCATTGACCCAGCTCGGGTAACAATAATATAATGGTAAGTCATGGAGGTTACTATGGACCCAATTATCGAAACAAGAGCGCTCACTCATACGTATGTGGATGGGCAAAATGAAGAAATGATAGCTCTGGATGGCATCAGTTTATCTATCATGCCTGGTGAGTTTGTAGCCATCATTGGCACCAATGGGAGCGGTAAGTCAACGTTGGCTCGTCATTTCAATGCCCTTTTGACGCCGACGAAGGGAACCTGTTTGGTAGGCGGCCTTGATACGTCTGTTGAGGAAAACCTTTGGCAGGTACGTCAGACCGTAGGAATGGTTTTCCAGAATCCAGATAACCAGATTGTTGCAGCTGTCGTCGAAGAAGATGTGGCCTTTGGCCTTGAAAACATTGGAGTGCCGGGACCAGAAATCCGGCCTCGAGTGGAAAAGGCTCTTACTGATGTGGGCATGCTTTCTTACGCTAAGCACGCACCGCATCGCTTGTCGGGCGGACAAAAGCAGCGCATCGCGATTGCCGGCGTTGTCGCTCTTGAACCCAAATGCATTGTCTTTGACGAGCCAACAGCCATGCTCGATCCGAAAGGACGCAAGGATATTGTCGATACGGTACTTCATCTTAATAAGGACAAAGGCATTACCATTGTCTATATTACGCACAAGATGGAAGAAGCCATTTTGGCGGACCGCGTCATTGCCATGAAGGACGGACATATTGAGCTTATGGGGTCACCGAAGGAAGTCTTTACCCAGGTAGACCGGATCCGTGCCTTGGGCCTTGAATGTCCCCTTGCGGCGGAAGTGGCATCGGCTCTTAAAAAAGGCGGCCGCGACTTGCCGAAAATCCTGACCCATAAGGAGCTGTGTGAAGCATTATGTCCATCGAAGTAGATCATATTTCCTATACCTATATGGCCCATACGGCTCTTGAGAACAAGGCCCTCGATGATGTGTCCTTTACGGTGGATAAGGGCGAATTCGTGGCTCTTATTGGTCATACGGGAAGCGGCAAGTCAACCTTGGCAGAGCATTTGAACGGCCTTCTTCACCCCGATACGGGCGAGGTCCGCGTCGATGGGGTGGACCTTGCAGGAAAGGATGCCGCGGCAAAAGCAGCCCGCGGCAAGGTCGGCATGGTTTTCCAGTATCCGGAACATCAGCTCTTTGCCGAAACCATCTATGAAGATATTGCCTTTGGGCCCCGCAACCAGAAAAAAAGTGAAGATGAGGTGGAAGCGTCTGTGCGGCGCGCCATGGCCTTTGTTGACCTAGATTTTGGTACGTTTTCTCAGCGTTCTCCCTTTCAGCTTTCAGGCGGACAGATGCGCCGCGTCGCGATTGCTGGCGTCGTTGCCATGGAACCGGATTACCTGATCATGGATGAGCCCAGTGCCGGTCTTGATCCTGTGAGCCGGGACAACATTTTTTCCCAGCTGATGAAAATCTTCGAAAAGCGCCAAATGGGTGTCATTCTCATTACCCATTCCATGGAGGAAGCGGCCCAGTACGCCAGCCGCGTCCTTGTCATGAGCGGCGGCAAACTTCATTTGGACGGGCCCAGCCGCGATATCTTTACAACGGAAGGAAAGACCCTCCAGAGACTTTCCATGGATGTGCCGGAAAGCGTCAAGCTTGCCCAGGAGCTCCGTGAGAATGGCCTTCCCCTTGAGGGAACCCCGCTTACGAAAAAAGAGCTCATCAGGGCCATTCAAAAAGCAAAGGGGTGGAAGGTATGCTGACAGAAATTACGTTGGGACAGTACTATCCCGGGTCGTCGCCCATCCATCACCTTGATCCGAGGACCAAGATCCTGGGCGTCCTGTTTTATATGGTCATGGTTTTTTTGGCATCCGATCCGCTAGGATATGGGCTCTTAATTGCCTTTTTGGTCCTTGCCGCGGGTCTTGCTAAACTGCCGCCCGGTCTTCTGCTGAAATCCATCAAACCCCTCTGGGTCATCATTCTTTTAACCCTCTTGATCCACTTTTTTACCGATCCTGGTGAAGTGCTCTGGCACTGGAAGTTCTTGAGTCTCACTAAGGAAGGCATCATCATGGGCGTCAAGATGTCTCTTCGTCTGGTCCTGCTCCTTCTTGTCTCGAGCCTCATGACCTTTACGACATCGCCTATTGTCCTTACGGACGGTATTGAAAGCCTGCTGCGGCCCTTCCGCCGCATTGGCGTGCCCGCCCATGAACTTGCCATGATGATGACTATTGCCCTGCGCTTCATTCCGACCCTTCTAGAGGAAACGGACCGCATCATGAAAGCGCAGATGTCCCGCGGCGCTGATTTTTCATCAGGCAATCTCGTTCAGCGAGCAAAGAATCTGCTGCCGATCCTGATTCCTCTTTTTATTTCCTCTTTCCGACGGGCCGATGAGCTCGCCCTTGCCATGGAAGCGCGCTGCTACCATGGTGGGGAGGGACGGACCCGGATGCATGAACTTGTTTACGGGAAACGGGATGGCGCTGCCCTTGCCGTCATGCTGATTCTCTTTATCGTTCTTGTGTACCTGCGCTGGGGGATGAGCGCATGAAAAAGACCATCATGGCTGTGGTTGCCTACGATGGCACCAATTACCAAGGGTTCCAGCGCCAAAAGGACTATGGTGTCGGTGTCCAGCAAGTCCTTGAAAAGGCGCTTTCCACGGCCCTTCATGAGGACATTTCCATCAAGGCCGCAGGCCGTACGGACGCGGGGGTCCATGCCTTGGGCCAGGTCATTTCCTTTGAAACGTCGTCACCCATTCCTCCGGAGAATTATCGGCGTGCCCTGCAGCATCTCCTGCCGCCTGATATCGCCATTCGTGAAGCCTTTATAAAGCCTGACGGCTTCCATGCCCGTTTTGACGCTCTTGATAAGACGTATCGCTATACCGTCCTTTATGCGCCTCTGCCGGATCCCTGCGCGCGGCGCTATGCTTGGGAAGTGCGGTCGTCCCTGACGCTTGCTGCCATGAATGAGGCGGCTGCCCTTCTAGTGGGGACCCATGATTTTTCTTCCTTTAAGAACCAAGGCAGCGAAAAGACGTCGCCTGTAAGGACCCTTTATGAGGCCTATTGGACGCAGGAAAAGGAACGCTTCACCTTTACGATTCGGGGTGATGGCTTCCTCTACCGAATGGTGCGGAACATCGTCGGATGCCTTGTGAAAGTGGGGACGGGGGAGTGGACCGTCGCTGACTTTGCGGCTGTCATGGCGGCCAAGGACCGGAAAAAAGCCGGCGTGGCGGCGCCTGCCTGTGGATTATCCCTGGTTCACGTATCCTACCCGGAAGAGACTGCAGAGAGATAAGAACTTTCTTTGCAGTCTTTTTTGCTATATCTTAAAGTTATGGATTCATTATCTTTTATTGTATTTTTAAACGTGGGATGCCCTTGGTATACTAGGTGGTGGGTTCTTATAGAAGGGTAAGGAGATCTATCGATATACCATCGATTGTATTTTCTGTTAGGCTTTAGTAAAATAGGAATTCAAAAAAGAAACTTGGAGGAGGCTGTTTATTTTGATTTTTGGGAAGCATCAAGTGGCCCTAGGTGTCCTGGGGATGCTTATTATGGGGCGTGCCCTGCCAGTATGGGCAGCTGAAACTGCTGATGGGAACGTGCAGGAAATTGTCATTACGGCAAACCGGATGGAAAATAAGAAGGTTGATACACCGGCCAATGTGAGCCTTGTTTCCAGTGAAGACCTGACGAACTGGAACAGCCGTTCCGTTGCCGACGCCCTTGAAAACGTACCGGGCGTACGGGTTGTACGAAACGGTCTTGGCACCAATGGAGCGAATGTATATCTTAATGGGGAAGAACGGGTCCTTTTCCTCGTGGATGGCCGCCGCGTCAATACCAGTATGGGGAATACGTCGACGCGGGAGACCTTTGATGCCAATACGCTGCCGCCTGTGGATCTGATCGATCATATTGAAATCGTCAAGGACGGTGCTTCCACCGTATATGGGGCTGACGCCGTGGGCGGTGTCATCAATATCATCACCAAATCCCCGGAAAAGGTTTCGGGCAAGGTCCATGTGGGCTACGGCTCCTGGGGCAACCAGCAGTGGGGCTTTGATGTAGGCGGTAAGGAAGGAAAGACCGGTCTTGTTGTGGCAGGAAATAGGGAAAAAGTCTCCTACCTCAAATATAAGGACACGAACGGCGATACCAAGAAATGGCCCGGTCAGTCCAACTACACGCAGGACAGCATGTCCCTCAAACTGACCCAGGACTTCACTGACCAGGATGGCCTCACTTTTACCTATGATTATTCCGATCTCGATGGGTTCAGCCCCTATTCTGTTGTAGATTATTACAGTTCCTCTTTTGTGACGAAAAAGACCAATAACGTAAGCCTTATGTATGACTGGAACCGCAATGAAAAAAACAGCGGTTTCCTGCGGGCTTACCGGAACTACAACCACTATTATAACTACGGTCATATGTACGAAATGGACTGGGCCGTAGAAGGACAGCAGAACGTGGCCCTTTCCGATACGAACCGTCTCCTTGCTGGGGCCGAGTTCCGTCATGCCAGCGTCAACAATACGGACTTTTATGACGAGAAAAAAAGCTATGAAAATCGTTCCCTTTATCTCCAAGATCAATGGGAATTGGCACCGACGTGGCAGCTCAATACGGGCCTTCGCTATGACAACTATCACAATCTGGCAAGCCGCACAACAGGAAGCGCTGCTATCAATAAGAAGTTTGATGAAGATAGCCATGCCTATTTCGCGTGGAATCAGGTCTTCAAGGTCCCGAATATGGATGACCTCTATTACTGGTCTTCTTGGGGCAATGGCGCTGGTTATTTTGCCAATCCTAACCTTAGGCCGGAAACGGGCAATGTCTATACCTTGGGCTGGGACTTCAAATCCTCTCCGTCAACGGATTGGCATGTGAGCGCCTTCTACAGCAATCTCCATGATGCGATTCGCTGGGTCACAGATGACTATATGGCCTATCATACACTCAATGTAAGACGCGAAAAGAAACAAGGCTTTGAAGTTTCGGCAACGCATAAACTGAATGACCATTGGGACCTCAATGCATCCTATACGTATGTGAAGGTCCGTAAGGATGAAAGCGGCGACGGCTATGTCCGCGACCTTAACTATGCGCCCAACTATTATCAGTTCGGTGCCCGCTACCATGATGATGCGTGGAACGTGAACCTTGTGGGCCGTGCAGCAAATGGCCTATCTGGACAGCGCTATGGGGAAAATCGCTATCTTACGCTGGACCTCAATGCCCGCTATACCTTTGATAAGCACTGGACGGGCTTTGCCACGATCTATAACCTCAATAATGCTGCCTATGCGGAAATGGGCGGTGCCCTAAACGGTCAGGACCGCTATCCTATGCCGGGCCGCCGCGTCATCGTTGGGGCAGAATATAAGTTCTAAAATAGGCCAAATCCTCCTTACAGGAAGGGCCAACCATGATATAATAAGGGAACCGCTTACGGGCGGTTCCTTTATTGCTTACCATGAAAGGAGGCGTCTCATGAAAAGAAAGCCTGCGCTTTTATTGTGCGTCCTCTTCCTTTTTCTCTTGCTGCTGACGAGCTGCGGCAAAAGCACTACAGAAGGCGCTTATTCGGCGGTGGATGCCCGGGGAAAGACCGTTTCCCTTTCCTACGAGCCGCGGCGCATCCTGACAGACTCCCTGCACCTTGACGAGACGCTCCTTACGGTTGTTCCTAAAAGCCATCTTGCAGGGGCCTATTATCTTGACGGCGAGCCCGGTCTTTCCTTTATTGCCAAGGAAACAGAAACGCTCACAAAGGTGCGGGAGTATACGCCGGAACGCATTGCTGCCTTACAGCCTGATGTCTTTGTCGTGTCAGACTGGTCAGACCCTCTGCTTGTAAAAAAAGTAGAAGAAATGGGGATTCCTGTTTTTTTCTGCCACGGACCTGTTACGGTCGCCCAGATTGAGGATAATGTGCGCCTCCTTGCCCTTTTGACGCGGCAGGAAATCGTGGGCCGTAAGGTCATTGCCAGAATGGAGCGCGAACTGGACGAGATTGAAGAGGTTACTGCAAGCCAAAAAGGCCGCAAACCGGTGGGCATCCTCCTTTCTCTCATGAGCCAGTACGGTGGGGCAGGGTCCCTTTACGATGAATTGGCCGCTCGCGGCGGCTGGGTTAACGGTCTTAGTAAGGGAGGATTGAAAAACGGGATGCCTTTATCGAAGGAAGCTATCCTTGCAGCGCGGCCTGACTTTTTTCTCGTCTCTGACCCCTATCCGTCTGAATATGAGGACTATGAGCATTTTTTGCAAGGCTTTTTCGCTGATCCCTTTTACGCATCCTTGAGGGACTCTGTACGGATGGAACGACTGGCCGATCGTTACGTCTATGATGCATCGCCTATGGCGGTTTACGGCATCAAGAAAATGAGCAATCACGCCTATGGCAAGATTCTTTTTCCTGACGAACCGGAAGAACTCCTGAAAGGATATGAACCATGATCGACCTTATCGATGTGACGGCAGGCTACAGGAATCGGCCTATAATCAAGAACTTTTCCCTTCGGTTGGAACGGGGCAATTTTGTCGTCCTCATTGGCCCCAATGGGGCGGGAAAAAGTACGCTGCTGCGGGTTATGGCAGGCCTTTTGCCGATCAACCGCGGAATGCGCCATCTTGACGGAAAGGATTATGAACGTTATTCACGGCGTCTTTTTTCCCAGCGCGTGACCTATCTTCCCCAAGACCGGAACCTGTCCCTTCCTTATACGGCCGGGGAAATCGTCCTTTTTGGTGCCTATGCCCGTCATGGGCTTTGGGAAACGCTGGGTGAATCGGAACAGCGTAGGGCTCGTGAGGCCCTCAAACAGGTCGGGGCAGCTGCCCTTTTTGATCGGCCGGTGACAGAACTATCCGGTGGAGAGCGGCAGCGCGTCCTTCTGGCCCGCTCTCTTTTTGCGGGTGGGGAGACTTACCTGCTTGACGAGCCAACGGCAGAACTTGATCCTGTTGAAGAAGAACGGGTCATGCATACCTTTCAGGGACTTTCCCGGAAAGGGGCCTGCGTCGTCATGGCCCTTCATGATCTGTCCCTTGCCGCACGTTATGGAAATCAATTGGTCCTGCTTGGAAAAACGGGAGCCATCGCAGCCGGGCGTCCTGCCGAGGTCCTTGCTGCGGGCGTACTTTCAAGGGCCTATGGCGTTCCCCTTCAGGTAGAACGCAGCGAAGGGTTCATTATTACAGAAGATAAAGGAAATCATCCTACTAAGGAAGAAGGAATTTGGGAATGATTGGTATCAAACAAGGCGTTGAATGGTTTTTGCGGGGCGGTCCTGTCATGTGGCCCCTGCTCCTATGTTCTATGGCCTCATTGGCACTCATATTAGATCGCTTTGCTTTTTTTCATCGGGCCGATACGGACCGCAGCTTTGCCCGTACTTTTTGCAAGGCTTTGCGCCGCAATGACTGGCAGGAAGCTGATCGTGTCGCCCAAGCGACCAAGGGTGGGGAGGCTCATCTTGCCGTGCGGCTCCTTGATGCACCGGAAGAAATTCGCGCCCAAGAAGCCTTTATCATGAGCGAAAGCAAACAGGTTCTTGACCGTTATAAGGAAGGCCTTTCCTATCTATCCGTCATCATTACCTTGGCGCCTCTTTTGGGACTCCTTGGGACCATTACGGGAATGATGGCTTCATTTGGAAACCTAGGTTCCCGCTGGGAAAATCCCTTTGCCGTGACAAGCGGCATTGGGGAGGCCCTCATTACCACGGTCTTTGGTCTTGCCATTGCCATCGTGACTCTTTGCTGCCATGCCTATTTTGAGGAACGGGTCCACCGCATTGCCCTTGATATGGAAATGATTGCCAGTACTTTCAGCGAAGCCATCGTGCGCCAAAAGAAAGGAGACCAGTCATGATCCGTCTGACTGATGACTCGGAAAAGGAGCCAATCATCCAGCTAAGTCCTATGATTGACCTTGTGTTTCTGCTCCTTGTGGTCTTCATTGTGGCGACGATGTACCTTACCCAGACCCATGCTCTCCCTGTTAATCTTCCCAAAGGAGAGGCCCCCCTTGTTGAGCAGAAAGCAGTAACGGTTACGATTGATAAAAAAGGAACCCTCCATCTGGATGGAAAGGCACTTTCACCGAAGGAACTTGAAGAGGCTGCGCAGCAGCTTCCTAAAGCGACTCCTGTCATCGTGGAAGCAGATGAAACCGTGCCTTATGGCCGGGTTATGGGAACCCTTGAAATCCTGCGCCGCGCCCGCGTCACAGATTTTTCCCTTGCTGTAGAAGGCGGTAAGGCATCATGAAGCGTTTGCCCTTAAAAGGGCCTTTGCTGCTGTCCCTTGTCCTTCATCTTATTCTTCTTTTTGCCGTAGGATTGATGGCCGGCCGGCGTACGATCCAAAAACCACGTCTTCTTATAGGCGTAAAGCTTATGGAGCCGGGCCGTGGGACAGAAGGTCACGATTCTTCTGCAGGCGGCAGCAAAGAGGCTTTGGAACATTCGCTTTCCTCCCTTACCGCTTCTATGCTGGAAGAAGGCCCTGTGAAGGATGATGCGTCGCCTGATAAACCGCGGAAAGCCTCCATGGCATCCTACACAGGGAATGGGTCCGCTGGTGGAAAAAAGGCACCCATGGAATCAGGGGCCGGTACTGGAAGCGGAACGGGAATCGGCGTAGGCAGCGGTGATGGCAACGGTGACGGCCGTGGCGGCGCTTCCGGGGAAGGCAATGATGCTTCGCGGGGGGCAACGCTGACGAGCTACCGCAAGATCTATCCCCAAAGTGCCCGTCGAGCCGGTGAAACAGGGAGTGTCGATGTTGGTGTTGCCGTCAGTGAAGAGGGCAGCGTAACAAGTGCTTGGGTGACTGCTTCAAGCGGTTACGAACGACTGGATCAAGCCGCCCTTGATTCAGCCTACACTTGGCATTTTGACCCTGCCCTTGATGCAGCCGGCCGTCCCATAGCAGGAGAAACCGTGATTCGTGTTCGTTATGAATTGAACTGATTGTGAAAGGATGGATTGCCATGAAAAAACTTATGACAGCACTTTTCATTTCAGCAGCCCTTGGTATGCCGTTTTTAGCTGCTGCAGAGGCGAAGGGAATCGACCTTGTCCAAGCCGCTCATCTGACGGTTGAGCAAAAACTTGAAGGGACCGTGCATAATCAAGTGGTCTATGCCCAGAATGGTCTTGCAATATGGGATCAGATCATTGAAAAAGAGTCCCTTGCCATCCACTATCCAAAGATTCATTTGGCAGGTCATGGGGATGAGGCCCGGCGCATGAACCGTTATTTTCGGAAACGGGCCAAGTCATCGATGAAAAATTATGAAAAAGCGACGCTCCCTGATGCGAAACTGACAAGTCATGTCAATTATCTGCTTTCCTATCATGGCGATCAGTTTCTTTCCTTCCGGGAATATGGCTATGATTACTTTGAACGGGCGGCTCATCCAACGAGCTGGGAATTGGGTGTGACTTTTTCCATAGAGACGGGCCGGCCTGTTTCTTGGCAGGAAGTGCTTGCGGCGGAAGGAAAGAAAGCTTATACGTTAAAGGAAATCAATCGCCGCCTCTTCGCGTCGTCCTATGGAAAGGCGCATGCTTTTTATTACGATTTTAAGGGCCTCACGGCACTTCCTAAAAATTATTACCTAGATGAAAAGGGAACCATCCATTTTGTTTTTGGACAATACGAAATTGCTCCTTATTCAAGCGGAATCATTGATCTTCCGATGAACTGAGGAATCGCCCCATGAGGCGAAACGGAGGCCTTCCCCAAGGAAGGCCTTTTCTTTGCAAAGTTTCGTTAACCTATATAAAATATAGTTGAACGAAAAAGAAAAAAAGAGTAGGATAACAGCGTATGAAACGAGTACTGGATTTTATCAAAGCCTTGGGGGCGTTCCAAGGAAAACGCTATGACCACAGCTATATTGGGCGAGTAAGCATTGCTTTTTGGGGCGAGGAGGATGCTTCCTGCACGTTTTCCTGCCACCGTCAGTGGCAGAAAAAAAGCGTGGAATGCCTGCGCGTGGAAGCAACGAACAAGGCAGGAATCCTTGTGGGTCTTTTGGAAGCTTGGATTTTCTTTTCTCCCAATATCGTTCCTGCAATACCCAAACAGGATCCTTTTCCAATGGGGACTCTGTGGAAGACCTATTCCCGTGAGTCGGTCATTCAGTTTGCCAAGGAAACAGGGGACATGAATCCCATCCATTTAGCGGAGCGTCCCGTTGTTCAGGGGCTCTTGCTCCTAAAGGACCTTGCTGCCTATGGGAACGATCCGGACTTTTTATCCATGACATTTTCGTCACCCCTTTACGTTGGTGAGCCTATTTATCTTGAGGAGGAACCTTGCCATGACCGAAAACTCTATGCATCAAGCTCGCGCGACTTTGTCCGCTCAATCGTCCGTCCGGAAGATGACCTTGACGGGTGTCTGTGTCGCGCTGTTAGCGGCTTCGGCGTACATTTCTTTTCCGCTGCCTTTTACTCCGGCCATGGTGACGGCACTCACCATCATGGTTAATTTCGTTGCTTTTGTCATGACCCCCAAGGAAGCGGGACTGACGCTCTTGATCTATCTTTTATTGGGAATTGTCGGAGTTCCTGTCTTTGTTGGCGGGACGAGCGGGATTGCCAAGATCATTGGACCAACGGGCGGTTTCAATATTGGATTTTTGGTGGCGGCTATGGTGATGAGTGCTGTACGCGGCAAGAGCCATGATTTCAAGAAACTCATCATGACGGGAATCTTTGTCGGCATGCCCATCATCTATATTGGCGGCTGCATCAGTATGTATGCCGTAAACCGCGTCAGTGTTTGGGCTACCCTTTTGACGGCCGTCATTCCTTTCCTTTTTGGAGATGTTGTCAAAGTTGTCATTGCTGCCATGATGGCCGTTAGGGTCAGTAAATTCTGCGTAGGTGCCTGATGGAGGAGGCGGTCTATCTGTTAGGGGGACTTAGAAGTCCCATTGGCCTTACTGGCGGTGTTTTTCAAGCGATTCGTCCGGAAGAATTGGGGGCTGCCCTCTTCCGGGCGATTTTTGCTAAGCTGCCTGAGGCAAGAAAAGCAGACGAAGTGATGGGGGGCAATGCCGTTGGGAGTGGGGGAAACCTCATGCGTCTTACGGCCCTTATGGCAGGACTTGATGAAAAAGTGCCTGCCCTGACCCTTGATATGCAGTGTGCGTCTGCCGCAGCGGCGATTGTTATGGGGTATGCCAAGATTCGGAGCGGTCTTTCGGACCTGATCATCTGCGGCGGCCTGGAATCGACCAGCCTTCAGCCTCTTCGACAGTATGCCCCCAAGGATCCTCGCTATCATGAAAAAGGCTTCATGGTGGCCCAGTTTTCCCCGGATACGATAAGTCCCCGAGCCATGCTCGAAGGCGCGGAACGGACGGCTCAGCTCTTTGACGTAACGCGGGAGGAACTTGATCCTTGGGCCGTGAGGAGCCATGCTCGAGCGGCTGCGGCTAGACCTGTTGTAGCCCCTTTTATCGCCCCCTTATTCGGTGTTTGTGAAGATGAAGGCATCCGGCCTCACTTTTCCCAAAAACTGGCACGCCGCATGCCGACACTCTTTACGGAAGAAGAAACGAGGAACCTTCTGGGGGATGCGGCACCGATTCGGAAAATCGTCCCGACCTTGACCGCGGCAACGAGCTGCCTCACTCATGATGGGGCGGCCTTTGTCGTCCTTGCGTCGCAAAGGAAAGTGGCGGACCTTGGACCCCACGTAAAACCGCTGGCACGGATCATAGGCGCTGCCGACGTTGGTGTTGATCCACGGTTAAGTCCTTTGGGGACCCTAAAGGTCGGAGAAAAGCTCTTGCAGCAGGCTGGACTTCATTTTTCTGACATGGACAGCATTGAATATAATGAAGCCTTCGCGGTGATCAGTGCTCTGTTTGCCCGACAGCATCCGGAAGCCTTGGATGCCTATCTGCCTCTAGGAGGGGCTCTTTCCTATGGGCATCCTTACGGCGCAAGCGGGGCTATCCTGACCCTTCATGCTTTGGCCCATCTCACGCGGAAAAAGGGACGCTTTGGCCTTATTGCTGTGGCTGGGGCCGGTGGAACGGGCAGCGGTCTTTTATTGGAACGGGTGTCATGATGAATTATATGGATCTATTGCTGACGCAGGCAGGAAAACTGCCGCAAAAGGTGTTTCTGGTGACGGAAACGAAACGCTTGACCTATGAGGCCGTGTGTGATGCGGCTCTTTCCTACGCAGCGCTTCTCCAGTCCCTTTCCTGCCCCAAAGGGACGCTTCTTATTGTCCGGAAAGACCCGGTGGCCCAGCTCACTGCTTTTTTAGGTGCCCAAAAAGCAGGGTTTGTGCCTATTTTAGGTCATCCGGACCTGACGCCTCTTCTAGCGGAAACACTGTCCAAAAAGCGGGGCATTGCCTATATTGATGATGGGCAGTTCCGAGTGGGGCAATCGGGGAGCATGGTGCCCCAAGGGGCCATTATGGGCGTCCTCAGTTCCGGCTCAACTGACCTGCCCAAGCTTCTTTTTCGGACTTATGAAAGCTGGGCTGATTTCTTTCCTGAGCAGTGCCGCATTTTTGGCCTCAAGAGGGATTCCGTTGCCTTTACGGAAGGAAGCATGAGCTTTACGGGAAATCTCAGCGTCTTTGCCAGTGTGCTTTATGCGGGGGCTTCGCTTGTCATGGGAGAGGGGCTTTATCCCAAAAGATGGGAAACCCTTCTTTATCGGGAAGGCGTCACCTATCTTTACCTTGTTCCTGTTAAACTAAAACTCTTTTTGCGGATCATCAGGCACCCTTTTCTTTCTGTCACTACTGTTATGGCGGGATCCCAACTCCTTGACCGCGATACAGCAAAGGCCTTGAAGCGGGCTTTTCCCCATAGTGAGATCTATCTTTATTACGGAGCCACGGAACTCAATTATGTTACGTACCTTACCTACAAAGAACTGCTCCAGCATCCTATGAGCGTTGGGCGTCCTGTGAAAGGGGTCAGCGTCGACATTCGGGATGGCCTGATCTATATTGATACTCCGTATCATGTAGCGGGCCTTTCCCAGCCTTGTACCTTGGGGGATGAAGGCTTTTTTGATGAAGCAGGCTATCTAATCTTTTTAGGCCGAAAGGGGGATGTGGTAAGCATCGGCGGTCTGACCATCAGCTGCAGCAAAGTGGAAAACGCGCTCTTGTCATTGCCTTATGTGTCGGATGCCATTGTCCTTTCTGTAGCCGATAGAAAGCGGGATGAAACCATGGCCGCTTTTCTTGTCCTTAAAGAAGAAAAGAACCAGTCGGCCATCCGGATGGACCTTAAGACCAGGCTCATGATCCAGGAAATGCCCCGTCATCTCATCATCTGCTCTGAACTGCCTCTTACTGCAGCTGGAAAGGTTGATCGCAGAGCCCTTCTAAAAATGCTCGAAAACAAAGGAAGTCCGATCGTCTGATAGGAAAACTCGTTGCTTTACCTCTCCTCATCCCAATGAACCTTTCTGGTTGATTGGGACTTTTTTGTTGGAAAAGGTCCCTTCTATTGGAATTTTTACCTATTTTTGCCCTTTTTCTTATTCCTTTCGCAATTTTTTCACAACCCTTATTTGAGATTACCCCGTGAAAAAGGTATACTATAAAGATAGAATCTATTGTCTTGTACAAAAGGAGAGTCTTTCTATGCGGATACATCATTCATTGGTTCTTGCCGTTCTTCTGTCTTTGGGAACGACCGGTACGGTCTTTGCAGAAACAGTCCCTGCCGTGGCTGCCCAAACGGAACCTGCAGCAACCCAGACACAGCAGGCTGTGCCTTCACTGCCTGTCATTCCCTCCGATGAAAATGGGGAAGTCCTCGATCCCAGTCTCTTTAAGGCCGTAAAGACGGTTTCAGGGGAAACGCTAAGTCTTGGGGATGGCTATGCAGCTTCTCAGCAGGATCAAAATGCCTTGTACTTCCAAAATGGGGCCAACATCACGGTAACCCACAGCAATATCAGTAAGCTGGGGCATACGACGAGCATCAAGGGAAGCCGCCTGAACGGCCAAAATGCGCTTGTCCTTTCACATAACAGTACGGCCCTTTTGGAAGGCTGTGTCCTTAACAGTCAGGCTGATGGAGCGGCTGCGGTGTTTGCTGCTGGACCGGAAGCTTCCGTGAAACTCCATAACACCAATGTACGCACGTCGGGACTTTGGTCTCCTGGTCTTGCCGTTCAAAAAGAAGGCAAGGCAGAAGCCAATAATGTCAATATCGGTACGACCGGTGCTTATTCAGCGGCACTTTCCGCGGGGGGCGGCAAATCGACCGTGACCGTGACCCAGAGTACCCTTTCGACGACGGGGGTTGAAAGCCCCATCATTTATTCCGGCGGTGATATTGCTGTTTCCGAAGTGCGCGGCGGGGCTGGAGCTTCCAGTCTTGTTGTCGTTGAAGGTTCCAACGTAGCCCATCTTGAGTATGCGGACTTTACTGGCGGTGGTACAGAAGGCATCCTCCTTTACCGTCAACTCAGTAAAGTCCCCGATGCTGACCATGTGACCCGTTTTTCGGCCAAACATGCCTCCCTGCGTCACGTTGGGGCAGGCCCCATGTTCTTTGTGACGAACACCAATGCCCGCATCTATGCAGAAATGACAGGCTTTCAGTATGAAGGTAAAGAGCTCATCCGTGTTGGGGCCAGCCACTGGGGCAAAGAAGGTCAAAATGGGGCTGTCCTTGAATTCATCGGCAATAACCAGCCGATGAGCGGTGATATTACGGTTGACGAGTTAAGCTCCGTCACCATGACCCTTCAAAACGAAAGTCATTGGTATGGGAGCATCAATGAAAAGAAAACGGCCAAATCCGTCAAGGTTGGCCTTGACGGAAAATCAACATGGAGCCTTTCCGGAGACGCCCATGTAAACGTCCTCATCGACGGTGATACGACGCTGAAGAACATCACGGGGAACGGATACTGCATTTTCTATGATTCGGCAGATCCCTTGAATCACTGGCTTGAGGGCAAGACCTTTACGCTTACAGGTGGCGGCGCCGTGACGCCGGAACCGGCCGTCATGACGGCAAAATAAGGAGTCTTGTCTCTTCCTTCCTGTTCTAGATTGGAGGCCCATCCATGAAACGTCTGCAAAAGCTAGCTGTCTTCCTTCTTGCCCTTCTCCTTGTGACCGTGCCCGCCCTTGCGGCTGCACCGACCAAAGCCGATAAAAAAGAGGCTGAGCGCCAGGAACTTCGCACCAAAACATACCAAGCCCTAAAGCTTCTTTACGAAAAGAAACCGAAATCGAAACGGGCCATTGAGCATGCCTACGGCTACGCTGTCTTTGTCGATACAAGCTACACGGCCGGTTTCATTGGCGGCGGTCACGGAAGAGGCCGGGCTGTCAATAACAGTAATGGTACGGAAGTCTTCATGAAGATGGCCCAAGGAAAATTGGGCCTTGGCCTAGGTGTCCGCCAGACCAATACAATCTTTGTCTTTGATACGATCGATGCTTTTACCAGCTTCATCACCAAAGGCTGGACATTTGGCGGACAGGCTGCGGCAGCTGCCACGGATGATGTCCATGGTGACAGCCTTGAAGGGTCCTTCCAGGTAGCACCGGGAATGTGGATGTATCAAATGACGACCAAGGGGCTTGCGGCGGAACTGACGGCAACAGGAACGCGGTTCTATGTTGACAACGACCTGAATAAAACGCAGATTCCGGCGGTCAAGGAATAAGTTATGGAAGACCAGCTGACCCTTTCCCCCGTTGCCTATTATGAAGGCCCTTTGACGGAGAAGTTTGGCCTGCCTCGGCAGAGCGGGCTGGTGCCGGAAATTGAAGGCACCCTTGTCTTTACACCGCCGTATCGGATGCGGGAAGCGTTCCGCGGTATGGAAGGCTTTTCCCATCTGTGGCTGATCTGGGGTTTTTCAAAGAACCATACTTGGTCCCCGACGGTGCGTCCGCCCCGCCTTGGCGGCAATGAACGGCTCGGCGTTTTTGCCACCCGCGCGCCTTTTCGGCCCAATCCCTTGGGACTCTCTCTTGTAGAACTTGTAGAAATCAAGGACGGCGGAGTCAAGGGACTCCTTCTCGTTGTACGGGGAGCTGATCTGATGAGCGGCACGCCTATCTATGATATCAAGCCCTATATCCCTTACGCCGATGCTCGTCCTCAGGCACGGAGCGGCTTTGCCACAGGACCTGATGCCGAACTTTGCGTGAAGTGCGATGAGGCCCTTCTTGCTCCTTTTACGCCTACCCAGCGGCAGGCCCTCAAAAAGGTCCTTGCTCAAGATCCGCGCCCTCATTATCAGCATGATGCCCAGCGAATCTACGGGATGAGTTTTGCTGGCTTTGATGTGCACTTCCGTATCGATGATAGAACGGTTCTTGTGACAGATATCCGAAAAGGATCTTCTGATTGATTTATTTTGAAAGGAGCCTATTCCTATGAAGAAAAAAATCCTGGCTTTGACTCTTGCCCTTTGTGCCTCCCTTTCTGCAGCGGCGATTCCTGTATCTGCGGAAGTGGAGACAAAATCAGCGGCCATTGCCAATATTGATATGAGCTGGCCCTATATCAAGGCCGACAATAAGGCTGCAACAAAGGCCATCAACAGTGACCTCCGCGTCTATATGGATGATTTCCGCTACGATTATATGTATCGAAAATTTTTGAGCGGGCGGACCTGGTTTGAAACGGCCTACGAAGATAAAGATATTGCCAGTGTAGTGCTCTATGATCTGCGCAATGATGGGAAGACCAATACGACAACGGTCCATGCCATCAACTACGATTTAAAGACAGGGCAGCGCATTCCACTGGAAAAGGTCTGCCGGATGACAGTGGATGACCTCGTGAAAAAGGCAGCTACTAGCTTCTATCGCGATGGTTATATTCGCATAACGCCAAAGAAAATGCCTACCCGTGTACCCGAAGATTATGTCTTTAACCAAAATGGCGGCATTACCCTTTATTTTCAAGTCGGAGAGGTGGGGGACCTCCTTGATGGAAATGTAACGGCTCGCTTTACACCGGAAGAAATCAGGGAAATCAATGCGCAGCATCCGCTTCACTGAAAAAACGCTTACACGTGCGCTTACAGCAGGGGTCCTTATGGGATCCCTGTTTCTTCCATTTTCAGCAGGCGCAGCATCCCCCGAGCGCACTGCTGAATCTAAAAGCGTTCCTGCCGCAACGGTTTCAGCACAGGAAAAGGTCAGCCAAGAAAAGATCGTCAAGGAAAACCTTAAGATTGCCGGTACGGCCCTTATGTGCGCCGGCACGTACAGCATGGGTGAAGGCAGCAGCGAACACAGCCTCTTTTCTGACTATGGGTGGGACGTTTCGCCTTTTCGTGCCGCTTCGGATGATACGGACGTCCATTTTGCTGTCGCTGTAAGCAAAAAGGCCTACGGCAGGACGTATCCAACTATTCTTGCTTTTCGAGGCAGCCAGACCAAGACGGATTGGAAGACCAATTTCAGGGCGTCCCTGGTCCCCTTTGACGAGAAAAACAAAACGGCCGATCCGAAAACCGTTCCCAGCGTCCATGAAGGGTTTGAACGCTATGCCGCAACGGTCCTTCGGACGCCCATGGACCTTGATGGCGATGGCAAGGAAGAAATGGTTGCCCCTTATCTCAAACAGCATCCAGACCGCAGGCTCTACCTCACCGGTCACAGTCTGGGCGGCGCGGTTGCAAGCCTTGTTGCGGAACGTCTTGTGGAAAAGGGCGTTCCTAAAGCTCAGGTCCCGGTCATTACTTTTGGTGCGCCTGCTGTTGGCAATAAAGCTTTTGCCGATGTCTATGGGAAGCGAATTGACCTGATTCGGGTAGTCACAAGCCTTGATCCCGTACCGGGCAGTCTTCAGACTTTTTTTGGAGGTGACTTTACCCAATTTGGAAAGGTGGTCAAATTTAACCTTTCGAAGAACTATTCTGGATATCAGCATCCTGTTTCCTTTTATCTTGACCTTGCCCTGCGGCGTTTTTATGATTCCTATGATGAAGCGGTCAAAATGGGCCTTCTTCAAAAGGTTCCTTTGGCGCAGGAACAAGGGAAAAAGCCGATGTCAGCCCTTGCGCTCTATACGACGGAAGATTCCTTTGATGATCGTTTTTCGCCCGATCTGGGGCGATTTGTCCTCGATGATTATCGGGCGATGTTGCCGCGGTATACAGTGCTTGACGTAAAGCACGAAAAAGAGGATAATTTTCGCATTGAGGAAGGCACGCTTATGAAAGCCGCACAAAAGGCCGGTGCCTCGTACCTTATCATCGTGACCCTCGATATAAAGCGCCTTGGACAGAGTCGGGCCTTTTATATCACGCTCTCGCAACATGTACGGAGTCTAGAAGGCCCCGGACTTTCCACGCTGACCATGGGCAGTACCCGTGTCAGCTTTGACCAAGGACTGACGCAGGCCACGCTTTCCCTTCTTGAAGACCAAAAAGCGGTCATCAGAAACCTCCTTCCCTTTATAAGGACAGAAGAAAGGCTCTGGAATCTCACCCCAGGAGATGATACGAGTGAAAATCATTGATGCTCATATGCATTTTGCCCGCTTTCCCGGATTTGATGAAGTTGCCCATCATGCTGGACATGAAAATACGGCAGCCCATTACCTTGCAGCCTGCCATGAAAATGGCATTGTCATGAGTATTGTCATGGGCAATGCCTCTGGCGGTAAGCCCCAGTTTGGCGGGATTGTACCTCAAGTGCCTGATCTGGCCGGCCCTTTTGATCTGCTTCATTACAATCAGGGAAAGGAAATCTGCTACTGTGTAGGCATCCAGAGTGAGCAGCTGACCCTTGCAAACTGTGAAGCGTCGGCTAAGGAGACGGAACGGTTCCTCAAGACGCCGCAATGTGTCGGAATCAAGATTTATACAGGCTACAATCGGGTCTATGCCAAGGATCCCCGTCACGAACCTTTTTACGCCCTTGCCGAAAAGTATGATGTGCCCGTCTGCTTTCACATGGGGGAGACGGCTGGCGGCCATGGTCTTTTGAAATATGCCCATCCTCTCACCCTTGATGAGACTGCAGCTTCCCATCCCCGTGTACGTTTTATCATTGCCCATGTGGGAAGCCCATGGATCCTTGACGCCGTAGAAGTCATGGCCAAGAATGAAAACGTCTATATCGATGTTTCGGGCCTCCTCGTTGGCCGCGCCAGTGGGGAGGAATATCTCAAAAAACAGCAGGCCTATTTTGCTTATCTGCGCATGTGGCTTGATTACGCCGAGCGCTATGACAAGGTCATGTATGGGACCGATTGGCCCCTTATCAACATCAAGAGTTATTTGGATGTCATGAAGGCGGTGATCCCGGCAGAACATCACGAAGACGTTTTTTATAACAACGCCCTGCGCTGTTACAAAAAAATCGAAGGCCTTTTATGATGCTGTGACCCAAAGGGTACTGAAAGGAGAAATGACATGATTACAGGAACGCAAAAAGAAATCGACCGCATCCTTCCCTTTATGACAGGACGCCTCCAAAAGGCCCTTGCTGCTGTACGGGACCTGGATCTTGAAACACTGCCCCTTGGAAAGACTATCATTGACGGCGAGGAAATCTTTGTCAGCACCAATGAATATGAGACGGAACCTTTTGAGGACCGACGTCCGGAAAAGCACGAATGCTATATCGACATCCAGCTCATGGCAGAAGGTACGGAAACACTGGGCTTTACGGATGTAGAACATGTTTCCGATATGACCGAAGATCGGCGTAAAACGAGTGATGTCTCTTTCTATGGCAAGACAGAACGGGAAAACGTTGTAACCCTCCAAAAAGGGGACTTTGCCATCTTCTTTCCTTGGGAAGTCCATCGGCCCAACTGTGAGGCTCAAGAAGGAAAGCCATCCCATGTGAAGAAAGCCGTTGTAAAAGTGCGCTTTGACGGGAAATGAGAGACGGAGGATCTGGAAGGACGCTTTTTTCAGATCCATTTTTTGTATTCCTTTCTTTCCTTTGTCGTTTCCTTACAATCCGGAACGGAAACTCAAAAAAAGTGGGACGGACAAGTAACATTTTGATGTTGCAAATATCTTGAAATTTTGTAAAATGGAAGCATAAGGAAAAGTCTGTGTTGCTTTTCGAGTGTTAAGGGAGGTCATCATTATGGCATGTTTTATCGTACCTGCAGCAGAAGCGATTGCTGTAACGGCAGCAACGAAGCTTTTGGGTCATAAAAAAGCAGAAAAAAACAGCAGCGTTCGGACTCTTTTCGTAACGGAAAAATTGGGCTGGCTCAACAAGATGCTCTGGGGCGGCAGCGCGCTCCTGGCCTTTGAACATCTTTGGCATGGTGAGGTCGTTCCTTTCTTCCCCTTCCTGTCGGCCATGGAATCAGCGGAAGAAACGGCTTCCATGCTTCATGAAATGGGTACCGTTGGGGCCGGTATGGCGCTCATGGTGACCGGCGTCTGGATCGGTATGGTTGCCGTCAGCCGCGTTCTTGAGAAAAAGGCGCTCCGCGAAGCAAAATCCGCCGGAAGCGAGGCCTGATCATGACCCTGCTCATCACCGTTTTTGCAGCGGTTGCGGCAACGGCGCTCTGGTATGGGTCGGACTCGCGGCATCAGATGAAATGGGGGACCCTGTGCTGGCTTTTTTGGGGTGCTTCCCTCATGTGGCTGGTGGATGCCATCTTTGAATATCGGGAACTGGGCGCGAGCTATTTCACACCCGACTTGGAATCCCTTGTGAATGATGCGTTCCTGGGCCTTTCAGTTGTGGCCCTAGCCCTTGTCATATGGATTGTCAATCTCTTGATTACAGATCCCAAGCATGTTGTCCGGAATGAACTGATCCACAAATCATAATACGCAGGGGACCATGGGATGCCATGGTCCCTTTCCTTAGGAAGGAGACAAAACCATGTTTTTGGATGAAGCCCTCAAAAAAGAACCCAAATCCCTTCAAGAGACGTTTCATACCTGGTATGACTTCATGGAAGACCGCATCACTTTTGGTCAGTTTGTGAGCCTTTTGCATACGAAGAACCACTGTGCCCGGGTGCTCCTTTATTGCCTGAAGATTGCCAACCTGGCCAAGCTTTCTGAAGAAGAACGGAGCGTTCTTGTGAAGGCTTCAGTATTCCACGATTCACGTCGGCAGGACGACACGCGTGATGTTGGACACGGTGCGCGGGCTGCGGAAAACTTCAAAGCCTTTGCTGAACGCGGCGAAGTGGCTTTTGACGAACGAACCTATCTTATCATGGCCTACCATGACAGGGATGACGAACAGGGTAAGGAGGCCTTGCGGAAAAAGGGCCTTGAAAAAGCGATCCTGCTCTATGATATTTTCAAGGATGCCGATGCCTTGGACCGCTGGCGCATTTCCCCAACCGCCCTTGATGTGCGCTATTTGCGGACGGACTGGGCCCGGGGCCTTGTGGCATACGCAAAGCGCCTAGTGGCAGCAACGACCTTGCCCCACGCAAGGTAACAAAGAAGACTCTCCTGATCTTGTCGGGGGAGTCTTTTTTATGGTTCTATAATAAATGTTGGGGTGAGGAAATATTCTTTCCTCACCCCATTTTTGCATAAAAAAGTGGACATAGACGGCATCCACTCTTACAATTAAATCGCCAAACCTAAATGAAAGGAAGATGGCCTATGTCCACATTTGATTATATAGCAAATTCCTTGAATGTCAAAGGTAACGTAATAAAAAAATGCATCCACAGTGAGCAACAAATTGAATTTATTATGGAACTGAATCGAGCTGTTGTCCAATGCCCTAATTGTCATGCGAAGACCGATAGAATCAAGGATTACCGTTGGCAAAGGATTGCTATCGGATCCATTTTGCACCAACAGGCTTTTGTCCGATTACATAAAAGAAGATACGTTTGCCCTTGCTGCGGTCGTACATTCTTTGAAACCGTCCCGTTCCTGCAGCGTTATCAACGCAAATCAAAAGATCTGCAGATGCAGATTATGGTGTCGTGTTTTCAAAAGCGCAGCTTCACAGATATAGCGGCTGACTTCCACACATCTACTACAACGGTCATACGTTACTTTGACCGCCTTCATTTCCCTCATCCCCAACACCTTCCCCAAGTCCTGGCCATGGATGAATTCCGGGGCAATGCTCATGGACAAAAGTATCAGGTCAGCATTACAGACGTAGAACACAATGAGCTCATCGACATTCTGCCAAGACGTGATGCAGACTGGATTATACGTTATTTTCTTCGCTATCCTAAAGCGGAGCGAAGAAGGGTTCGCTATGTTGTAATGGACATGTCTGCCCTTTTTCGTTCTGTCTATAAAACAATGTTCCCGAATGCCACACTGATAGCCGATAGATTCCATGTACAGCGACTTGTTCTCTGGGCTATGGAAAGAGTAAGGAAAGACATTCAAAATACGTTTCCAAAGACCTCACCTTATTTGAAACATAATAAGAGGATTCTCCAAAAGAGGGGAACAACACTAAGTGGAGAAGAGCTGGTAAAGCTGCGCTGCATCCTCTCTCAATCTGATGAACTGAGGCGTGCATATATACTCAAAGAAGCATTTCACAAAGTATTGAGGCAGAAGACTGAATTGGCTGCGAAGCGGGAGCTAAACAAATGGTTAGCTATGGTAATGGGCTACAACTTAGATGCTTTTAAAGGGATTTTAAGATCTTTTAAAGATTGGGAGGCTGCAATTATTCAAGCAATTATCCAGCCATACTCCAATGGATTCACAGAAGGCTGTAACAACCTGATTAAGACGGTTAAGAGAGTTGCATTTGGAATGCGTGATTTCAACAGATTTAGGAACCGGATTCTCTATGTGAATTGGCAAAAAAGGAACTCGGCAAATGCCTTGCCGAGTTCCTAAAAGGCGATTTAGTTGTGGGGCACCCCAACATTTGACAAAGAACCTTTTTTATGTGTGACCAACTTGTTTTTGTGCTGCCGTCCCGTCGGAAAGGTTCCATTCCGGCACGGCGTCAGCCTTTTTGAGGAGGGGGGTACATAGCTTCCCAGTTTTTGCTCGGATGGGCAGCGACGGTGAGACTCTGCAGAAGGAAAGGATAATAGGACGTTTCAAGGCAGCAGGATGGGAATCTTTCCATCCACCTTCTTTTCCGTCATCTTTAAGGGGAAAAGAGAATGCCCTGACGCGCTAAAAGGTAAGCAGAAAGGCGCCTTCTTCCTTACGATGGCAAGGACTGAAAAGCAGCAATCAGCGTTGCCGGATGTAGGAAAGGTCCCTCTTTCAAAACAGGGGCGGCGTACTTGGGAAAATGAAAAGGCCCTGAAACGTAAGGCTTCTTTACGGGTTTTGTGAAAGAGGGGACAAGGCTTCGAAAAGAGCTAAGCAATCCTTACTCTTTTAGTGTGAGGGCACCGAACAAAAGAAACAGGGCCGGAACGATAATGGCCGAGTCGCCCATGGCTTTTGTGATGGCAAAGCCCCAAGCAGAGCCCAGACAGAAGATGCTGTTGATGAAGATGTAGAGCAGGGCTTTTTTGAGGGATCCTGTTTCATGGTCCTTCAGGTAGGCGCTAAAGGCTTCGACGGTGCGCTTCATATTGCCCATGACCATGATGCTCGTGTATTCATGGCCTTCGACGCGGTGGAAGGTCTGCATCTGAAGCCCTGAGGACAGGCCCAGGAGACAGAGTACAAGGCGGGTTGCGGCAAAACTATCCGGCATGAGGGCTGACAGGGTCATGAGGAGGCTCTGGAAAAGGAGAATGATCTTTTCGAACGTGACGAGGTCAGCCTGTCTATCCCTGAGCTGCTGGGAAAGGAAAAGGCCCAGCATATAGGAAAGAATGGGAAAGAGAAAGGTCAGGACGCCCAGAAAATGACCGCTTGCCATGACGTGACCGGAATAGATGATGTTTCCCGTTTGGGCAAAGGCAAATACACCGCCCCGGGCAAGAAAGCTGTAGGACGCACAGAAGCCGCCTACGGAAGTCATGATGAAAAGAAGGGGATAGGAATCCCGTCGCAGTCTTATGGAAAGACTGCCTCGCCCGCTTGCTGCCTTTGAAATCGTCGATGCCATCATATCCATGCTCCTTTTTATAGGTGCCTCGTACTATGGAAACGAGGCTTACAAATTTTTACGAAAAGTACGCTCTTTTTTGTGTTATAGTATAGAGTGAAAAGAGAAATTTGTATAATATATTTTATCTCTTGTGATATAAAATAAACCTATGGAATAAGGAGCCTGTCATGAACCTCATCCAACTGCGCTATTTCCAGGCTGTCTGCGCCTGCGGAAATTTGACCCAGGCGGCGCAGCAGCTCCATATTTCCCAGCCTTCCCTGTCGAGCGCCATCCAGACCCTTGAAAAGGAATTTGGCGTGGGGCTTTTTGTTCGCCAGTATCGCGGTGTAGAACTGACGGCAGAAGGCGAGCAGCTCCTCAAGCTGTCCCGTTCCCTTACGGAAAATGCCGATAAACTTGTGCGGATCATGCAGGACCTTGGTGCCGGCCGTCATATCCTGCGTCTTGGTGTGCCCCCTGTTTTAGGAGGCTGGCTTTTGCCCCGCCTTTATACCGATTTTTTTCGCCACCATGAGGAGCTCGGTTTGGAAATCATGGAAAAGCGGCGGGCGGTCATCAAGGAAGAGTTGGAACATGAACTTCTGGATCTTGCCTTCATTATTCATACACAGCCCGTATACAGTGGATTTGAGTCCCTTTTTGTCACGGACCTTGAATCAGGAGCCCTCGTCTCCCGAGCTCATCCCCTTGCAGGGGAAAAAGTCCTGCCTCTGGCAAACCTATCTGCGGAAAAACTGGTTCTTATGCCAGAACTTTTCTTTCAGTCCGAGCTTGTAGAGGAACGCTTCCGCAAAGCCGGTCAGGAACCTCAGATCCTTTGCCGCACGTCCCAGCTGTATACCATGATCCAGCTTGTGAAAAATGGCGGGGCCATGGGTGTTGGCTATAAGGAAATGTTTCTAGACGACCCTGACCTTTGCTTCCTTCCTTTTAAGGAACCGCTCAAGATTCACCTGAGCCTCATCTGGAAGAAGCACCAGTATGCGTCGGAAGGCATGAAGCAGCTCATTGCCTTTTTGAAAAATGGCAAGGCAAGTTCCTAAGGGAGCCCTTGATTCTACAGCCTTGCAACAAACTTGGAAGATAGGATATAATATTTGTTCGTAACCAAAAAGAAGAAAGGTCTGTCATTATGAGAACAAAAGAAGAACTTGCCGGTGTGACCGCTCTTGGCAGCGGCCATACGGAATATAAAAGTACCTATGATCCTTCGGTCCTGGAAGCTTTCCCCAATAAGCATGAGGAAGCGCCTTATCTGGTCAAGCTGAACTGCCCGGAATTTACAAGCCTTTGCCCGAAAACAGGCCAGCCTGATTTCGGCCGCGTTGTCATCAGCTATATCCCGGATCACAAACTGGTGGAAAGCAAATCCCTGAAACTCTATCTCTTTTCTTTCCGCAATAACGGAGACTTCCATGAAGACTGCGTCAATATCATTAAAAATGACCTAGTGGCTCTTCTTTCGCCGAAGTATCTGGAGGTTGCCGGTTATTTCAATCCTCGCGGCGGTATCAGTATCCTCCCTTTTGCCGTCTATTACCAGGACGAATATAAAGAAATGGCCCAGCGCAGAATGGAGGCCTTTGTCCATGAGTAAGAAAGCCCTTGTCCTGTCAAGTGGCGGTGTGGATTCAACGACCTGTGTATCCGTGGCGGTTCATGAATTGGGCCGGGAAAACGTTGCTACTGTTTCCATCTTTTATGGGCAGAAACATCGCAAGGAACTTGACGCAGCCCAGAAAGTGGCTGATTTTTATCATGTACCTCATTATGAACTGGATTTATCAAAGATCTTCCAGTATTCAAACTGCAGTCTCCTGTCCCATTCGACGGAAGAAATCATCCACGAAAGTTATGAGGACCAGATTGCCCAAAATGGGGAAGGCAAGGTATCGACCTATGTGCCGTTCCGTAATGGGCTGATGCTAAGTGCCGTTGCAAGCCTTGCCATGAGTCTTTTTGAAAAGGACGATGTGGATATTTACCTTGGCGCCCACGCCGATGATGCGGCAGGCAATGCTTATGCCGACTGCAGCGAGGCCTTTACGGATGCCATGGGGAAGGCCATTTCCATAGGAACCTATGAGCAGTGTCATTTGGTGGCGCCTTTTGTGGAAGTCAACAAGGCAGGCATCGTAAAAAAAGGCCTTGAATTGGGGACTCCTTATGAATTGACGTGGAGCTGCTACGAAGGCGGTGACCGTCCCTGCGGCACCTGCGGTACCTGTATCGACCGGGCGCGCGCCTTTGCGGCTAACGGTGTCCCGGATCCCGCATTGGAGGAAAAGTGATGTATACGGTAACAAAAAGGATGGAAGTGAGCGGTGCCCATGCACTCAGGCTTCCTTATGAAAGCAAATGTACCCGCCTTCACGGGCACAACTGGATCATTGAAGTGACCTGCCGCCGGGAAGAACTGGATGAAAATGGGATGGTCGTCGACTTCCATCATATCAAGGATGTGGTAAAAAAGCTCGACCATCAGAACCTCAATGCCATCCTGTCCATGAATCCGACGGCGGAAAACATTGCCAAGTGGATCCATGACCAGGTCCCATACTGTACCAAGGTCATGGTCCAGGAATCAGAAGGGAATGTGGCTGTTTATGAAGACTGAGCGATTCCCGGTTGTGGAGATTTTTGATTCCATCGATGGAGAAGGAAAGCGAACTGGCTATATGGCTACCTTTGTTCGCTTTGCTGGCTGCAACCTGCGCTGCTCCTACTGCGATACGGCCTACGCCTGGGACGCGTCACAGGCAAAGGAATGGCTGTCTGAAGACAATCTCTTCCAACAGATAACAGCCTATCCGTGGAAACGGGTGACCCTCACGGGCGGAGAACCGATGCTCCAGCCCATCGAGACCCTCTGCCGCCGTTTAGGGGATGCAGGTTATGAGGTCAATATTGAGACGAACGGCGCGGCAGCGCTCTTTTTGGAGCGTCCGGACAGGCTTTTTTATACCATGGATATCAAGAGTCCCTCGTCCGGGGAAAAGGACCGCATGCGCTGGGAAAATCTTTCCCTCCTGACGGCAGACGACGTCTTGAAGTTTGTCGTCGGGTCCGTAGAGGACCTGCGCTATATGGAAACCATCCTTAGCACCTATTCCATCAAGGCCCAAATTTACGTATCCCCTGTTTTTGGTAAGATTGAGCCTGTGGCGTTGGTGGACTTTGTCAAACATCATCAGCTTTCCCGCGTCTGCGTCCAGGTTCAGCTCCACAAGGTGATCTGGGACCCCGAAGCACGGGGCGTGTAACAAGGAGAAAAGGAGACCCCAGTCATGACAGAAACGAATTCCAAATCCCGCCGTCAGTACTGGCAGGAACGGGCTGCCGCGGCCCGCAAAAAAGGCGGCGTCACGGAAGACCTTATCAAGGAATATATGATGGATCAGCAGCAGCAGTTCCTTAGCGTCCTTGAAGAAATTGGCATGCTTGGAAAAGCTGGCAATCTGCGCAAAGCCCTTCGGAAGATTCGCCGCGTTGTGGAAAGCGCCTTGCCGGAAAAAAATGACCAGCTCATTTCCAAGGCCCTTGATCATCCGCTGGAATACCTCGTCTATCCGATTTTCTTTGCCAAGGAATGTGAAGGAAAACGCTTTACGCCGGCACCGCTTCCCATTGGTCTTGGCTACCATCTGTGGGGCGGTATCCTTATGGACCTGGGAAAACCGGAAGACGCTTATAAACGCTTTGAGCAGAGCCTGATGTGGAGTCCTTTTTCCTACGCCAATTACTATCCCATGAATCGCATCCTTGAAGGGAAGGGAGACTTGTCTGGATGGCTCCAAAATATCCGCCGCGAATATGAACAGGCCATTTACCGCCGCAATCTCATGGAAGCCTATGGGGAGCTGGCCCGTTACTACCTTGTGACAAAGAAAACGGAAAAGGCGGCTGCCATTGCAGCCTATATGAAAGCCCATCCCATCCTTGATTCCCTGCCGTCTTATTGGGACAAAGCCATGGAGGACGCTATGACCGCCCTTTCCCCCGATAGCCTGCCGGCTTTTGACGAAGTGGTGAAGGACGCAGGCCTTGGTAAGGGACCTCATGAAAGCGCTGTAAAGGCCCTCGACGAAGTGGCTGAAAGAGCCCTTACCCTTCATAATGAGGATACGGCAGAACGGGTATATGCCTACCTCTATGACTTGACGCAGGACTCGAGCTACAAAGGAAAGGCAGCTCAGATCAAAAAGCACGATCACAGTCATGAAGGCTGCCACAATCACGATCACCATTATCCTCATAACAATGATGAGAAAGGAAAGAGTCATGAGTGACGATAAGCTGATTTATTTCCATAAATATGATCATCACGACGGAAAAGAGCTTCCAGAAGGACTTTTTCACGGCCATCACCATGACGGGGACTGTGACTGCGGCTGTGGTCATGATCATGATCATGATGTGGATGGATTCCATGCCCAGATCATGGGAAGCACGGAACCGGGCCTTTTCAGTGAAGACAGCTTTGACCCCGACGAAGTGGACAATGTGGTCTTGACCCTTTACAACGAATGCGTCGATGAACTGCTTGCCATTTCTGACCTTGTCGATAAAGGTAAACTGGAGAAGGCCTTGCGCCGGGTCCGCAGACTGACGGAAATGCACAGGGAATTTTATTCGGGGGAAGAAAATCTTGATGAACGGAGTCTTGCCCTTAACACGGAAGTCCCCATTTACCGCTGCCTCAAGGACCTGCGCGGCGAAAAGGATAACCTGCTCCTCATGCCTGTGCCCCTTCATGTCATGTATTTTATGTGGGGCATGATCCTTTATAAACTAGGAAAAGAGGAAGCCGCCATGAAAAAGTTCAAGTGGGCCTGCCGCCTCAATCCTTTCCATACACTCCCTTATGCCGCCATGAACCGTTACTACGAGAAACATGGCGATAGGAAAGCTTGGCTGGACAATATCCGTCGGGAAGGAAAAACCATCTATGCAGATGGGGTTACGGAAGCTTTTGCCGAATTGGGCCGCTATTTGGCTTTTGAAGGCCGGATTCCCGAAGCACGGGCTTGCTATGAGTATGTCCTTGACTGGAATGCCGAGACGGAACTTCCCGATGCCTTTACGAAGGAACTGGCCGACCTCCTTGACTCCACAGCTGAAGTGGCCGACTTTGACGATGTGTGTGCCGAGTTTGGCTTGGAACCCGGTGCCGACTCCGAAGTCCTTGAGGCCATGGAAAAGGCCATGAAGGTTGCGGAAAAACAAAATGATTATACATCATGGGAAGCTATCCAAGAAGGCCTGTTCCTACTCACTAAGGATGAATCCTATTTTGACAAGAAATGGCATGGCTCCGACGATGATTTCGATGACGATGAAATCTATGATGAGGAAACCGATGTGCCTCTTGTTCCCTTAGAAGATGAATTCGAAGACACCTGTGATGACGGTGAAAAGAAAGACAGGAAGAAGGGAAGCGGCCCTTCTGACGATGATGAAGGTCCTTTTTAAGAAAAGATAGGTGCACAATTAAAGAAGAGCTGCGAAAAAATGAAGTACTCATTTTTTCACAGCTCTTCTTTGTTATTCTCCAAAATAAAGGTGGCGGCAGATGGCATCCATGATTTTTTCTTCCCAGATGTAGTTGCCGCTGTAGGCCCCGGCACTTCGCGGGTCGTCATCTTCCGCTATGGCTTCGCCGTTCATGATGTAGAGGAAGCCGTTTTGGGTTCCTGGTACGACAAAGACGCCGGCTAGAAGGCCATAGGCTTCTCCCGTATGGCCCCATAGGTCAAGGACATGGTCCTTGACAACACGGCTTGTGCCCGTCCCTTTGATGGGGTACAGGGCAAGACCATAGCCTTCAATGGAACCGTTATAGGTGTCGCCATTTTTATGGGCCGCGGTATAGGTCCATTGAGGGGTCATCATTTCACGGACAAGGGAGGAAGAAAGGATGCGTTTGCCATTGAAGGTTCCCTTGTTGATGAGAAGGCGCAGGACATGGGAGAGCTCTTCGTAGGAAATACGCAGACCGCCTTGGGGCGCAAAGATGGTCCCGTTGGTTCCGACTTTGTAGCTAGAAAGGCTGTAGCCGCTTGGTGCAAGGGCAGGGCTCGGCTGGCGGCCCCTGAAATCATCGACTTGGGGAATCCAAGGTCCAAATTCGTTCCAGCTGCTTCCCCTGTTTTTTCGATAGACAGTTCCTAATTCCTTGAAAGCTGCTGGTGAAAGCGTGGCAGGAAAGAAGCTGGCTTCTGTTTCAAGGTCCGTGAGGATATGGCGCTTCATATAACGGTCGAAGCGTTCTCCCGTTACTTTTTCGATGATGGTTCCAAGGACACCGTAGTTGATGTTGGCATAGGTGAAATATGTTCCTGGCTGCTGCCATTTTGACGCAAAGTGGGAGGGATGGTAGTAGCTCGTGCCCGGTTTGAAATAATCCCGAATGGGAACCGATGGCGGCAGACTATAGGTCCTGCCATCACGCAGGCTCGACGTGTGGGAAAGGAGCATACGTACCGTTATGGGAACCGTGGGCGCGTTAGGATTGCGCAGGCTGTAGCCTAGATAGTGGCTGATATCCTCGTCGAGCTGAATCTTTCCTTCCTGGACAAGCTGCATGACGGCGAGGCCTGTCACGGTCTTTGATACGGAGGCAACGCGGAAGCGGGTGTTTCTTGTTACGGGTTCATCCTTTCCACCGGAACTTGCCCCAATATGGCGGCGTCCAGCAAAATGGGAGTAGACCTCACGGCCATCTTTGAAGACAATGACGCCAAGGCCAGGGACTTTCGTTCCAGAATCTCCAATCATGCTGTCAAGTTCCTTGGTCAGGGCCGCTTTTGATTGGGCAGAAGGCATTCCTTTTTTAAGGCCTGCCGGTACTTTTTGCCCTGCCGTCTGATAGGAAGCTACTTTCTTTACCGTTTTTTTGGATGCTGCAGTGGCCTGTGCCGTGCCCAAGGGAGAAAAGGATAGGCTGACAAGGCCCAAAAGGCCGAGAACGAAGAGTTTTTTTGGATACCATGGGTTCTTCAATGAAAAACGGGCACCTTGCTGGAAAAGGGCCCGGACACCACCTTTCTTTTTTATCGGGAAAAATGCTTTTCCTTCATTATAACGAAGGCGGACGGCAAGGACAAGGAAAGGACAGGGAATTTCCCTTTTTTGACGCATATTTTTTATAAAAAAAGATACAAAAAATATGTATAAAATGATTGAAAAGGAGAAAATAAAAGGCATCAGGGTGTTTTTATTGACGGAATAAAGAGAAAGAATTATGCTTGATTTATCAAAATAAAGTGGGAGGCGTGTATTTTTATGAAGATAACAGCCATCAAATTGGGCAGAATTTCTGTGCCGCTGCGCGTTCCCTTCAAAACGGCTCTGCGTCGTGTTGATTCCGTAGAAGATATCATCGTTGAAGTGCATACGGACACGGGGGAAATTGGCTATGGAGAAGCGCCTCCAACCGGTGCCATTACGGGTGATACGACAGGAGCCATCATTGGCGCCATCACCGACCACATCCGTAAGGCCCTTGTGGGGCGTGATATCGATGATTTTGAGGACCTGACAACAGCTTTGGACGGTGCTGTTGTCAAAAACAGCAGTGCCAAAGCGGCTGTCGATATGGCCTTGTGGGATCTGTACGGACAAAAATATCAGATTCCCGTCTATAAACTGCTCGGTGGAGCTCGGAAAAAGATTATCACGGATATTACGATCAGCGTCAATTCACCGGAAGAGATGGCCCGTGATGCGGTAAATGCCATCAAGCGGGGTTATGATACCTTAAAGGTAAAGGTAGGGGTTGATCCAACTCTTGACGTAGCCAGGCTCAAAGCCATTCGTGACGCTGTAGGAAGCGCACCCCGCATTCGCATTGATGCCAATCAGGCTTGGGCTCCAAAAGAGGCTGTCCGTCTCCTGTGATGTGTACCCCAAAAACTGGACGCATATAAATTAGTTAAATGGCATTAGTGGATGTTTCCCGATATATTTCGGGAGGCATCCATTTTGTTTTTTTCTGAATCCTTTCCTTGTTGAAATAATGAATGTATTCTTTCACTGCTTTAGCAAATACCTTGAACGAGGTGTATTCTTTTTCGCTTCCGTAATACATTTCATTTTTCATCCGACCAAAAAAGGTCTCCATAATACTGTTGTCATAGCAGTTGCCCTTACGCGACATTGACTGTATAATTCCATGCTTTTTCAATTCACTTCTGTAATATTCATGCTGATACTGCCATCCCTGATCCGAGTGCATAATTAAACCCTGTAAATTCCTGAATTTCTTAAAAGCTCGGTTCAGCATCCTTTTGATTTGGTTAAGATTAGGAATCATCGATAAATCATAGGAGATGATTTCGTTCGTATTCATATCCAGGATGGGGGAAAGGTAGCATTTTCCCCATGAGAAATGAAACTGTGTTACATCCGTTGTCCATTTCTGCAGTGGCCTGTCCGCTTTAAAGTTTCTCTGGATGATGTTGCCGGCCACTTTCCCGACTTCTCCTTTATACGAATGGTACTTTTCTTTCGGACGCTTGCCAAACAGCTTCAGGTCATGCATGATACGCTGCACCCGTTTGTGATTGATATGGAAGCCGCGGTTCACCAGCTCGTGACAAACGCGCCGAACACCATATCTCTGCTTATTTTCCTCGAATATGTGACAGATTGTTTCCGTAATTGATTTGTTTCTTTCTTCTACACGATCGGTACGCTTCAATTCATAGTAGTAGGTCGACTTCGCTAATCCCGAGAATTTTAACAGGTACTTTAACGGGTGTCCTTCCTGGCGGAGTTCCTGGATGATTGCTGCCTTTTTGCCTTGAGCTGCGCAGCCCATTTTTGTCGTCTCAAGGCGATTTGTTTTTTTATTACAGCATTCTCCGCTTTTATGTAGGCGTTCTCTGCGCGCAGACGAATTAATTCTTCCCGTTCACTTTCATTTAATGGTTTGGGGCTCTTCGTATTTCTTTTCATGGGCTGATCCTTTCTATGCTGACCTTTCTTTTTACTTACGAGCCCATTATACCCCTCTTCTCTGTATTTACGAACCCATTGGTACAAAAGACTATAGCTCATACCATATTGACAGGCGACAGCCATCATTGACTGTCCGGCATTTACTTGTGAAACCAATTCAAGTTTCTCCTCTGGGGACCATGCCTTGTAATGTGCTTTGTGACACAATGCTTCCGGTCCGCCAGCCTGTTCGATACGATTCCAAGTACGAATCTTGTTACGAAAATTTGCTGTTTTAATTCCTTTAGGTGTTTTTACCCACTTACCTTGACGATAAAGTTCTACACACATCAGCTTAAATTCAGTCGTATAACGCAAAATGTACCCTCCTTACTGGGTGTCCAGTAAAGAGGGTACATTTCACCTGAACGAAATGCAGGAATCCGGATTAGCCATTGAACTTGTGGAGCAGCCGGTCAAGGCCCATGACCTAGAGGGACTGACGTATGTGACGGAACGCTCCTATGTGCCGGTCCTTGCCGATGAAAGCGTCTTCAGCGCTGAAGATGCCCTGAAAATCGTGGAAATGCGGGCAGCGGACCTCATCAATATCAAGCTCATGAAATGTGGTGGTTTGACAAGTGCCCTCAAGATTGCTGCCTTGGCGGAGATCTCTGGCATGGAATGCATGATTGGCTGTATGTTGGAGGCCAAAGTGAGTGTCAACGCGGCTGTGCATCTAGCCTGTGCCAAAAAAGTCATTACCCGCGTTGATCTTGATGGACCCGTCCTTTGCAGTGAAGATCCCATCGATGGCGGTGCCGTCTTCAACGAAAAGGAAATTACCGTTTCTGACGCACCGGGCCTCGGGATCAAGGGCATCCGCGGTTTGACTTATCTTGATGTGTGACGGCGCCTGGTTTTCCTGAAGGGAAGTGGATATAATGGTCATTACGAATGGTTTTATGTATATTGCTTTTCTTATGTGTTTGGCAGGGATTCTTCTTGCCCTTGAAAAATACACAAAATGGAAGATTTTCAATGTTGTGCCGCCCCTTGTCTGGATCTATGTCCTCAATATGATTTTCTGCACCTTGGGTCTCTACCATTCCAAAGAAGTTTCCGCTGCCTATAAAGCGCTGAAGAACAATCTCCTGTATGCTATGATTTTTGTCATGCTCCTGCGCTGCGATTTCCGGAAACTTGCCAAGTTAGGCGGGCGCATGGTGGCCATCTTTCTTGGCTGCTCCCTCACGCTTTTTGTCGGGTTTATTGTTGGGTACCCCATTTTCAAGGGCTCTCTTGGCAGTGACACGTGGGGTGCTGTAGCTGCCCTGTATGCCTCTTGGGTTGGCGGTTCTGCCAATATGGCAGCCATGCAGGCTGCCCTTCCCGTAGACGCCGGCGCTTACAGCTGCGCACTCGCCCTTGATACGGTCTGCTATTCCGTTTGGATTGCCTTGCTGCTGCTCATGGTCCGCTATGCTTCCAAGTGGAACAATGCTGTAAAGGCCGATACGTCAAAGCTTCAGGCTGTAGCCGATGCCGCTGCGGCGGAAGTGGCAAAGGAAAAGAAACAGGCTGGCGGTGCGGACTGGATCTTCCTCATTGGACTTTCCCTTATTGTCTCTGCCATTTCCCAATATGTAGGGGCTTCCCTCAACGGGGCACTTAGGGATGTTGGTCTTGCGATGTTCGATAAAGGGTCCATGACGACCCTTTTTGTAACGGTCCTGGGCCTTGTCTGCGCCATGACGCCTCTTGGCAAGGTGCCGGCTGTAGAGGAACTTTCCAGCGTTTATCTGTATGCAGTTGTTTCCCTTCTTGCTTCGACGGCTTCTGTAACGGATCTTCTGGCAGCTCCTATGTGGGTGGTCTATGGGTTCTTTATCCTAGCCGTTCATGTGATCCTTATGTTCTTTTTGTCAAAACTTTTTCATTGGGATCTGTGCATGGTCTCTACAGCATCCCTTGCTAATATTGGCGGGGCGGCTTCTGCTCCGATTGTGGCTTCTGCCTATGATGCCTCCTATGCAGGCATTGGGGTCCTTATGGGCGTCTTAGGGGCTGCTGTTGGGAATTTTGCCGGCATGATCTGCGGCGCTATCCTTAAGATGATGTAATTCATTTCAAACGGGGCTGTCTATTAGGCAGCCCTCTCTTTTTGTGAAAGGAGGAATTGTTGTGGAAACATGGGATGCATTGCAAAAGGATGTGGAGATGTATCTTGCAAAGCGCCCGGGCAAGACCGCAGTCAGTTGCTGGCTCCTTACGGAGAAGCAGGGGTTTTCCATCGGAGGAAAAAATGAACTGCCTTCGGCAAGTCTCATCAAGCTTCTTGTTCTTGTGGAACTTTGTGAAGAAGTCAGGCGAGGCAGGGCAAACCTTAAGGAAGCAATCTCCATTTTAGGGCCAGCCATAACTGGCGGTGATGGAATCATAAAGGAATTGAAAATTGGGCACACTTTCACGCTGGAGGAACTGGCCACGCTCATGATCATTGTCAGTGACAACGAAGCGGCCAATCAGCTGATAGATAGACTGGGCATGAAGGCCATCAATGAAAGAGCAAAAAAGTTGGGCCTTGCACAGACTCACTTGGGACGCTTGATGATGGCTGATGCGTCAGGGGAAAAAGAAAGGGACAATTGGACAAGCGCTGATGACACAGTTCATCTGCTGCGTGTAATCTGCGAGACTGCTAAAACAGGCAGCCCCCTCGGCCGCTGGATGATTTCCCTTCTTGCCCGTCAGCAGCAGGAGGGAGGCCTTAGACGCAATCTTCCTGACTTTGTGCAGGTTGCCCATAAATGTGGAAATCTTGCTGGCGTGGAACATGATGCAGGCATCTTCTTTGGAAAACGGCCTTACTTATTGGCCGTCCTTACGACAGAACAGCCTGCATCTTATGTGGGACGGGAAACCATCGGTATGGTCAGTCTCCTTTGTGCCAGAGCCTTTGGCTTGTTAGGATAATCTAATTTACTAAAGTTCGGGAAAATAAAGGAAATGCGCGAAAAAAGAGAAGAAAAATAGATGAAAATGAAAAAAATATGATAAAAACTCAAACTTTAAGATTATAAAAATATAAAACGTTCGTAAAATTTGCAAAAAAGACTAGGCAATCTTTTTTTCGTATGCTATAATAAGCCATGTAATTCAAGAGGAGATTCAATTCTCTCGGATTGCTTCCTTGTTGAAGGGTGTACATTGTGGACGGATGGCTGTCCGCGGTGCAGACCAAATGTGTAAGTCGATAGATAGGCGAGATAGGAAAGGGGTAATGAAACTATGTATCAGAAAGATCTTCTTTATGTGATCAAACCGAGCCAGCTCACACCGGATACGTTGAGAGCCATCCTCCTGCAGCATCCGGAAGTCCAGTTCGTTTCTTTCATGGGCATTGATTTTGCTGGCAACGATACGGATGAAAAAGTTCCTATCAGCGCTTTGCTCGATGATATGGAAACCATGCTCTATGAACACACGGCCCAGACGGATGGTTCTTCCGTTGTCCTGCCTGGCGTGGCTTCTCTTGATGACGCCCGTGTTGACATGGTGGCCGATCTCAGCGTCAACTGGTTTGTTGACTACAACACGGAAAACTTTGATGCTGATAACGGGAAGATGATTGGGACGCTCCGCATCCCTTGCTTCTTGAAGCACAACAACGAATTCGTTGATTCCCGCTATATCCTTAAGAGCACCCTTGATTATGTGGGAAAGGAACTGCTCGCGGAAATGAAGAAGGAAGGCAGCGTCCCGGGCCTTGCCTGCGATCCCAAGGAAATCGAGGAAATTGTTTTCACCAGCGCAACGGAACTTGAGTTCTGGACCAAGACTCCTCGTGAAAATGTTTCAACAACGGATCTTTCCTCTTCCCAGGTCATGCAGGAACAGTATTGGCAGCGTACGCGCGGCAATGTTCGGACTTCCTTGGAACAAGCCGTCCAGACCTTGAATCTCTATGGTCTTAACCCTGAAATGGGGCATAAGGAAGTGGGCGGTGTCCGCGGCCAACTCGATGAAAATGGCAATATGACCCACGTCAATGAACAGCTGGAAATTGATTGGCGTTTTTCGACCCCGCTCCAGGCTGCGGATAATGAAATCCTGGTCCGCAGCGTTGTGAAGGAAATCTTCCGCTCCAATGGACTTGAAGTTTCTTTCCAAGCCAAACCAATCTTCGGGGTGGCCGGAAGCGGTGAACATACTCACGTCGGGATTGCCGCCCGCCTGAAAGACGGTAAGATCATCAATCTCATGAGCCCTGCTGATATGAAGAAAGATTTTCTTTCTGCCGTAGGCTATGGCGTGCTCATGGGCATTCTCAAGAACTATGAAGTCGTAAACCCCATCGTTTCGGCTACGACCGATGCTTTTAACCGTCTGAGACCTGGATTTGAAGCCCCTATCTGTATCGTAACGAGTCTTGGCCGCAGCTATGATGTGCCGACCCGTAATCGGACCATCCTTGCTGGTCTCATTCGTGATGTTGATAACCCGAAGGCAACGCGTATCGAAATGCGGGCTCCAAACCCTTTTACCAACACTTATATGGTTACGGCGGCTTTCTACCTGTCCGCCCTTGATGGAATTGTTGCCGTCTTGCGTTCGGGCAAGGATACAAAAGCCCTTGAAAAAGAAATCTCCAAGAAACCGGGAGAAGAAGGATTCTACCTTGAAAAAGATCGGGCCTATCGCGCTGAAGATAACGTCTTTGAGGACTATACGGAAGACGAACGGAACAAGTACTTTGGCAAACCGCCGGCAACGGTTTGGGAAAACATGAAAGCCTTTGATGCCTATCCGGAAAAGGTGGAAGTCCTGACCCGCGGCAACACATTAAAGAAGCTGTACCTTGAATCCTTCAAGGAAGGTGCCTTGATTCGCTGGCAGACGGAACTGCTCCAGCATCTTATCCCCAATGACCGCAATAAGGTCAAGGCCATGAAACCCGTGAAGACGGCTTCGTCAACGGCTTGGGATGATGGACTGTGGCAGCGTGTAGAGGACCTGCGTGTTGAAATTGCCAAGGATACGGACACGAATACGAGCCTTTTCAGTCAAATCAAAAAAGCGTTTGCTGACGGAGATTTTGACAAAGCCTCCAATCTTCAAGTACAATTAAATCGTAAGATGGAAGAATTGGAAGCGTTGTATACGGATTACCTAGACAACATGATCTGATCCTTCCCGTAAGGGAGGTTGAGAAGCTGTGCGTGTAAGGAAATTAGGTTTCCTCCTGGCACTCCTTCTTCTTTTGACAGCGCCCCTTAGTCGCGTACAGGCCGCCAAGCTAGTGGCCCAGTACGGTGCTAAGGGGCGTCGTGTCGAAGAAGTCCAATCGATGCTCCATGAGCTGAAACTCTATCGGGGCGAAATTGATGGAGAGTTTGGTAAAGGAACCAAGGAAGCTGTCCTATCATTTCAGAAAAAACAAGGCAAAAAATTAACCGGTTCCGTAGATTGGCCCCTTTATAACCTGATGAGTAAAAAAAGCGGCCTTTCTTTTGGTCGGTACCGTAAGATCTGGACCATGGAAGCCTCGGCCTACAGCCCTCAGGATCCCGGTGTAGGAAGAATGACTTCGACCGGGCGCGTCCTGCGCAAGGGGATTGTGGCCACCGATCCTTATATCATCCCCATGGGAACCAAGCTCTATATCATGGGCTATGGGGAAGCGGTCGCGGCTGACGTGGGCAGCGCCATCAAAGGAAACCGGATCGACCTTGCGTTCATGAGCCGGCGGGAAGCCCTTGAGTGGGGCAGACGACGCGTCACCGTCTATATTTTGTAGAGGAGGATTTTCCATGGCAAATGTAATGAATGCCCAAGAAATCAAGGAATGGATGTACCACAAATTCGAAGAAAATGCTTTTATGAAACTGGCTGATATCAGCATCCTGGAAGTGACCTGCGGCGCTTGTAAGATGGCTATGGACGTCGACCCGAAAAAACATGGGAACCGCTACGGCGTGGTTCATGGCGGGGCTCTTTTTACGCTGGCCGATACGGCCATGGGAGCTGCCTGCTACAGCATTGGAGCTAAGGTTGTCACCCTTTCAAGCTCCGTCAATTTCATCCGCAATACCGCAGAAAAATGCCGCGTCATCGCCACGGCAACCCTCATTCATGTGGGGCATTCCACCATTGTCTGCCGTGTTGATATTGAAGGACCGGATGGACGCAAAATGGTTGATGTGACGGGCACCATGTTTGTTGTCGGCCATTTTGACGAGATTCCCCAAAAGTGGTAAAATAAAAACTACCTATGAGTCATTTGTCAATACTTGCCTGACTGGCGGGTCCGCTAGGCTAGACCAAGAGGGAGCCCGTTAGGGAAAACAAATCATAATCAGGAGGATCACATGGATTTCGCATTAACGGAAGAACAGTTGGAACTTCAGGCCATGGTTCGGGAGTTCGTCGAAAAGGAAATCGTTCCTTACACGGATGAAATGGATAAAAACAATGCCTGCCGTCCGGAAATTATCAAAAAAGCAGGGGACATGGGGCTGCTGAACCTAGTTGTCCCGGAAGAATATGGCGGACCGGGCCTTGACAGTGTGACCATTGCCATGATTTACGAAGAACTGGGTAAGGGCTGTGTTGGCGTGGCTACGTCCATTGCTGCAAATGCTCTTGCTTCCTATCCTATCTTGATTGCTGGCAATGATGAACAGAAGAAATATCAGTGTGATCTACTCAATAACGGCGGCTTGGCTGCTTTTGCCCTCACTGAACCGGACGCTGGTTCCGACGCGGGCGGTGTTTCGACGAAAGCCGTCAAGGAAGGCGACCATTATGTCCTTAACGGGAGCAAGGTCTTTATTACTAATGGCGGGATTGCTGACAGTTTCCTTGTCTTTGCCAATACGCGTAAAACAGGCGGGATCCGCGGCTTGACCTGCTTTATCGTCCCGAAGGGGACACCGGGATTTTCTGTTGGCCGTAAGGAAGATAAGATGGGGATCCGTCCTTCCAATACGTGTGAGCTCATCCTGGAAGATGTTGTTGTTCCTGAATCCATGCGCGTAGGCCGGGAAGGCCAGGGCTTCCGCATTGCGATGCAGACGCTTGATTCTGCCCGTCCCTTCGTTGCTTCCGTAGCTGTAGGTGTGGCTCAGTCGGCGCTTGATATTGCAGCTCATTACGCACGGGAAAGAAGACAGTTTGGCCAGCCCATTTCTTCCTTCCAGCTCATCCAGGGCATGGTGGCAGATATGGCCATGAAAGTCCATGGCGCCCGCCTGATGGTCCAGCAGGCCTGCTGGATGCGTGACCAGGGCCTTGAATTTGGCATGGAAGCAGCCATGAGCAAGTGCTTTGCTTCTGATGTGGCGATGGAAGTCACGACAGATGCAGTCCAGATTATGGGCGGTTATGGCTATATGAAGGACTATCCTATGGAAAAGAAGATGCGTGATGCCAAGATTCTCCAGATCTACGAAGGAACCAACCAGATCCAGCGTCTTGTCATTGCCAATAAAATCCTGTACTGATGATGCTGAGGGGGGCTGCTTGGGCAGTGCCCCCCCTTTTTTTTGCTGAAAAGGAGACAGTCATGAAATCTTTTACCATGTTTGGCAGCCATGTCTGCCCTGATACGATTGCCGCTATGTGCATCTTGGACAAAAAAGGACTTTCTTATACGTACAAGGATATTACGGGCACCATGATCTTCCTGAAGGAATTTCTTCATCTCCGTGACAGCCGTGAAGACTTTCAGGCCGTCAAGGAGGGCGGATATGTAGGCATTCCCTGTTTTCTTTTTGAAGACGGGAGCCTTACGTTTTCCGTAGAAGAAGCCATTGTGTGGAGTGGGAAGGCAAAATGATTATCAATCTGACACCGGAAGAAATAAAATGTTGCTGATGTCTTTTGTGAGTGGACAGAATACTCCATTTGCGGGGTGCCTGTCCGCTTTTTTCTAAGGGATGATCTCAAAAAAAATACGTAAAAGTGGGATAAAATGCGGCCCGGTGGGCCATAAGCGCCAAAGTGCATTTTCCGTCAATGCAGGCAATTTTCAGATACTTAGAGTTGCCAAGGCGGACAATCTGTCATATAATGAGTGTTATGAATGAAACGGTTTTTCTTCAATAATTAACCATAGGAAGAGGTAACGACATGAATAGTGAAAAGCTGCTGGCCGAAGCCAAAGAAGTCGTTCGGGACCTGAGTGTCCGCGAACTGATCGAAGCATCCATCCGCAATGGGGAAGGAACGTTCTCCGATCGGGGAGCCCTGCGTGTTACGACGGGTACCCATACGGGACGGTCCCCGAAAGATAAGTTCATTGTCGATACGCCCTTGACCCACGATATCGTAAATTGGGACAATAACCAAGCCTGCACGGAAGAGACCTTCAACCGGCTTTATGCCAAGTGTGAAAAGTTCATCAAGACTCATCGTGTCTATGTAAAGAACGTCAAGGCCGGAGCCGATCCCAGTTATCAAATCCGCGTCAAGTTCATTAATGAAATGGCCTGGCAGACGGTCTTCATCAGCCAGTTATTCATCAAGACGGATGAGCCAAGTACGGTGCCGGAAGACTTTACGGTCATTTCCCTGCCCGATGTCATGGCAGATCCTGCTGTTGACGGAACGAACTCTGAAACCTTCATCATTTTGAACTTTGACAAGAAAGTTGTCCTCATTGGCGGTGGTCTTTATGCTGGGGAACTCAAAAAATCCATTTTCTCCGTCATGAACTTCCTCCTGCCCCAGCAGGATGTTCTTTCCATGCACTGCTCCTGTAATGAAGGCAGCAAGGGTGATGTGGCCCTTTTCTTTGGGCTTTCCGGTACGGGGAAGACGACCCTTTCCGCAGATCCCCATCGTGCTCTTATCGGTGATGATGAACATGGCTGGGGGGATAACGGCGTCTTCAACGTTGAAGGCGGCTGCTATGCCAAGTGCATTGACCTGACCGAAGACAGTCAGCCTGAAATCTATCGCGCGGTCCGTTTTGGCGCCGTCATGGAAAATGTTGTCGTCGACCCTAAGACGGGAGCGCCTGATTTCAGTGATAATACCATCACGGAAAATACCCGCGTGGCTTATCCTTTGAATTATATCCCCAATGCTAAGATTCCAAGCCGTGCCGGCCATCCCAAGAACATCATTCTCCTCACGGCCGATGCTTTCGGCGTTCTGCCTCCGATTTCAAAGCTTACGAAGGAACAGGCCATGTACCATTATCTGACGGGGTATACGAGCAAGGTCGCTGGGACGGAACGGGGCATTACGGAACCGCAGGCAACGTTCTCCACTGCCTTTGGCGCACCTTTTCTGCCCCTGCAGCCCCTTGTCTATGCAAAACTCTTGGGTGAACGGATTGCTCGTCACGAAACCAATGTGTACTTGGTCAATACGGGGTGGAGCGGCGGTCCTTACGGCGTTGGCAAGCGGATGAAGCTTGCCTATACGCGGGCCATGATCCATGCAGCCCTTGATGATGAACTGGGGGAAGAAGGTTGGACGACCATGCCCATGTTTGACATTGCCATTCCTAAGTCCTGTCCCAACGTGCCGAGCACGATCCTCAATCCGCGGAATACGTGGACGGATAAGAATGCCTACGATCAGATGGCAAAGAAACTGGCCGGCCTCTTCATTGATAACTTTAAGAAACTCTTTGAAGGCAAGGTCACGGATGATATTGCCTCTGCCGGTCCACATATTGATGATTGACTGCCCGTCCAGGGAGTGCTGCCATCAAGCAGCACTCCTTTTGTTTTCTTGTGAAGTCCCTTCCTTTTCTGGGAGACTTTGGCAAAGGTCAGGGGGAAGTGTGGTATAATAGACGCCGTAAAGGAAGGTGGAAGCCATGATCATCGCGTGTCCCACGCTTAACGAAACAAAAAAATTGGGCCGTGCCCTGGGAACCGTTCTTGGTGACGGTGATGTGGTCCTTCTTGACGGGGACCTCGGTGCCGGCAAGACGACCCTTGTTACGGAAATTGCAGAAACACTGGGCGTGGACAGACGGGACGTATCAAGTCCCACGTTTTCTCTCATGAATGTCTATCGGGGGAAGAAGCTGACTCTCCAGCATTTTGACCTCTATCGTCTGACTTCCAGTGAAGAATTGGATGATATCGGGTTTTATGAATATGTCGGTGCTCCCGGTGTGACCTTCATTGAATGGGCAGAACTTTTCCCTTGTGAGATGCCGGAAGACCATTTGTCCATTACCCTCCGTCAGGAGGGGGCTGGGCGAGTGGCCGAACTGGTGCCCCATGGTGCCCATTATGAAGCGCTTGTACGAAAGGTGGAAGAATTGTGCTGACCCTTGGAATCGATACATCGACCCGGGTCTCCTCCGTTGCTCTTTGTGATGGGGAAAAGATCCTAGGAGAAGTGGATATCAATGTTGGAATGACCCATTCTGAAGGACTCGTGCCCCAACTGGAGGTCCTATTGGAACGGACCCATATTCAAAAAAGCGAGCTGGAACTGATTGCCGTAAGCCGCGGTCCCGGCTCCTTTACAGGACTGCGTATCGGTATGGCGACGGCGGAAGCCCTGGCTTACAGCCTAAAGATTCCGCTGCGTGCCGTCGACACTTTGGAAGCCATCAGCTATAACCTGCCTGTGGCAGGAGTACTCCTTGTCCCCGTCCTTGATGCCCAGAAAGGAAACCTTTATGTAGGGCAATATCTTTGGGACCAGGGACGCCTGGAAGAAGTGGAACCGGTTTCTATCCTTTCCCAGAAGGAAATCATTCCCCTTATGGAACAAAAGGACCGGCCTGTGATCCTTTTGGGAGAATGTCATCGCATCCCCAAAAAAGAGGGGTTCCTGGTTGCTATGGCACCGGAAAGTGCCCGCATGCCCAGAGCCAGTTCTGTTGCAATCCTTGCCCAGGAAAACTATGAACCGGGGGACCTTTACGATTATTTTGGAATGGAGCCTTTTTACATCCGGCGCTCTGAGGCGGAGGAACTATGGGAAAAGCGGCATCCATCGAAGTAAGAGAGCTGACGGAAGGGGATCTTTCCTGGGTCCTTCCCATGGATGAAGGGGCCTTTTCCTTAGCGTGGAAAAGGGAAACCTTTTTGGAAGAACTGACAGGGCGGCTTGCCCATTACTATGGCGTGTTTGAAGACGGCACGCCTATTGCTTACGGCGGTTTTTGGCTTGTTGCCGGCGAAGCACAGATTATGCGTCTTGCTGTCGATCCAGGCCGACGGGGTGAGAAAAAAGGGCTCTTTTTGGTGGCTTCCCTGATTGAAAAGGCACGGGATCTTGGTGCGGAGGAAGTGACCCTTGAAGTGAGGGAACACAACCTGCCGGCCCGTAAAACCTATGAACATTTGGGCTTTTTTTCCTGCGGAAAACGGCCCCATTATTATGCAGACAGTGGGGAAGACGCCGTGCTCATGCGCCTTCTCCTTACTGATATGTAAGAAAGGAACATGATGGAAAAAGATCTTACCATCCTAGGCATTGAAAGCAGTTGTGATGAAACCGCAGCATCCGTCGTCCGGAACGGGCGGGAAGTGCTCTCCAGTGTTGTATCGACACAAATCTTGGTACACCGTAAATTTGGCGGTGTCGTTCCGGAAATTGCGTCCCGGAAACATATCGAACATGTCATGCCCGTCATTGACGAGGCGCTCAAGAAGGCCCATCTTGGGTTAACGGAGATTGACGCCATTGCTGTCACCTACGGACCGGGCCTTGTAGGGGCCCTGCTTGTCGGCCTCAGTGCAGCAAAAGGGCTTGCGCTTGGAACAGGAAAACCCTTGATTGGAGTCAATCACTTGGAAGGGCATGTTTTTGCCAATTTTCTTTCCGATCCGGATCTAAAACCGCCTTTTTTGGCCTTGGTTGTGTCTGGCGGTCATACCTCCCTGCTTGTTGTGGAAGACTATAACACGTTCCGCCTTTTAGGTCAGACCCGTGATGACGCAGCCGGTGAAGCCTTTGATAAGATTGCCCGCTTTATGGGCCTGCCCTATCCTGGCGGTCCGGAAATCGAAAAACTCGCCCTTTCCGGCAAGGCGGAGGCCATTGATTTTCCGCGTCCGCTTCTGCTCAACAGCTATGACTTTAGCTTCAGCGGCCTGAAATCTGCCGTCATCAACTATCTTCATGCACAAGCACAGCGCGGTCTTGAGGTCAAGCGGGAAGACGTGGCTGCTTCTTTCCAGGAAGCCATTGTGGACGTTCTTGTAACCAAATGCAAGGAAGCTCTTATTGCGACAGGACTTAAGAAAGTTGTCCTGGCCGGCGGGGTGTCCGCTAACCGCCATCTGCAGGAAGCCCTTGCCCAAGGCGCTGATTCCGTGGGGGCGGAACTTGTCCATCCAACGCCCATCCTCTGTACGGATAATGCTGTCATGATTGCTGTACGGGGATATTATCAGTATCTTGCTCACGACTTTGCCACCCTTGATCTTAATGCCAATCCTTCGCTCAAATTGGGGGAGGCGTAAGAACGCAGTCTTAATGAGGAGCGCAGGCGGATATTGTAACCGCCTGTTTTTTTCGATATAATATAAGGTATGTAAAATACCCGGTTTTCCGGTTCTATGATGGGAGTGTGTGCTTGTGCGTCCTGAGTCTAAGCAGGAGGGATCCCGGGGGACCCATAAACGCTTCATTGAGCATCATTTGAGTTATTTCTTGCCCACGTTCTATATGCTGAGCGACTGGATCTTTATCCTTTTGGCGGAACATCTGGCCGTCAGTGCCCGCAATGGTCTAATGGGCAGTTCCGTGCTGCACATTGCTTGGCTCAATAAGTGGATTGTATTCCCCCTCTTTTTTATTTTATTTTTACGGGCCGGGCGGGTCTATCAGAAACCGATGGGAATCTGGCGCCTGCTGGAGCGTATTTTTTACGGCTGTGCCTATGCCATTTGCCTCATTATCCTCTTGGTCTACTTGACCCACATTGGCAATTCCACGAGCCGGCTCTTCATTGCTTTCTTGGGAATCTTTTCCTTCCTTTTCCTCAGCCTTTCGCGCCTTGTTATGACAAAAATCCTTGACTGGGCCGGTATTGGGCGCTATCCAGTCCTTCTTGTTGGGGCCGGCAAGACGGCACAGCTGCTCCTGCGCGGCATCAAGGACGACGTCGGGCTGAATTATCATGTCATTGGCTATGTCGATGACGCTGGGGAGCGAAAGGAAAATGTTGGCAATCTTCCCTATCTGGGAACCTTGGACGAGATTGAGCCGATCTTGACAAAAACGCAGGTCAATGATGTTTTCATTGCCGCTCCCGGGCTTTCTCCAAAGAAGCTTGACAGCCTGATTTACCGCATCCAGCCCCTTGTCAGGAATCTCTCCTTCATCCCTGATCTCATTGGGCTTCCCGTCAATGGGGTCACTGTGGAAAGTCTCTTTAATGAGCGGCTGCTTGTCATGGGCCTGCGCAACAATTTGGCTAGAAGTTACAATAAGATTCTGAAATACCTTTTTGACATGGTCCTGACCCTCATTGGCATCCTTGTGATCAGTCCAATCCTGCTTCTCTTGGCTCTTTTGGTACGGCTTGATTCACCAGGCCCCATTCTTTTTGCCCACAGGCGGATCGGACAGGGCGGTAAGGAATTCCCTTGCTATAAATTCCGTACCATGTGCGTTGATGCCGATGTGAAATTAAAGGAGTACTTGGCTTCCCATCCGGAGGCCCGGGAAGAATGGGAACGGGACTTCAAGCTTAAGGATGATCCCCGCATTACGCGGATTGGGCACATCCTGCGCCGGACGAGCCTTGATGAACTGCCCCAGCTATTTAACGTCCTTAAAGGAGAAATGAGTCTTGTTGGGCCGCGCCCCATTGTTCGGGCTGAAATCCCTAAATATGGCAGCTATATCTCTGACTTTTATATGGTTCGTCCCGGCATTACGGGGATGTGGCAGGTGAACGGACGCAGTGATACGACCTATGAGGAGCGGGTCCAAATGGATTCCTGGTATGTCCGCAATTGGTCGATTTGGCTTGACCTGTCCCTGCTTTGGAAAACATTCAGTGTTGTATTACATCATAAAGGGGCCTACTGATGAGGAGGCCCTCTTTGTTTAGGAGGAACACTCATGCAAAAAGTGCGTAAAGCCGTAATTCCGGCTGCTGGTTTCGGAACCCGTTTCCTGCCAGCTACAAAAGCGATGCCCAAGGAAATGCTTCCCGTTGTTGATATTCCGACCATCCAATACATTGTAGAGGAAATCCGTGCAAGCGGGATTGAACAGATCCTTATCATCAGCGGCCATGCAAAGCGAGCCATTGAGGACCATTTTGATTCATCTCCCGAATTGGAAAATCATCTCTATCAAGCAGGAAAATTGGAACAACTGCGGCAAATCCGTGATATCTCAAGCATTGATATCCATTATATCCGTCAAAAGCACATGCGCGGCCTGGGAGATGCCATTTACTGTGCCAAGGACTTTGTTGACGGTGAACCTTTTGCCGTCATTTTAGGGGATGATATTGTCTATACGGAGGGAAAGCCGGCCCTGCGTCAGCTCATGGACCAATACGAGGCGACAGGAGCAACAATCCTGGGCTGTCAGACCGTGCCCCGCGAAGATGTCTCCAGTTATGGCATTGTAAAGGGCAAGGAAGTCGATGGTGTAGATGGCCTCATGAAAGTCGAGGATATGGTGGAAAAACCGGCTGTCAAGGACGCACCAAGCCGTATGGCGATTTTAGGTCGGTATGTGATTACGCCGGATGTATTTGATGTCCTTTCTGAAACAAAGCCAGGAAAGGGCGGCGAAATCCAGCTGACTGATGCCCTTCGGGTCATGAGCCATCGTGAGCCCCTTTATGCTTACCGTTTTTCCGGCCGTCGCTACGATGTGGGCAATAAACAAGGTTATCTCCAGGCCATGGTGGAATATGCCCTGCGTCGGGATGACCTAAAAGACGAATTTGCTTCCTATTTGAAGAACATCGTCAAAGGTCTGTAGCTGATTCGAAGGTGAAAGAATGGAAAAAGAAAAACGGGATCTTGTCCTTGCTGTGGCAGGTCTGGGCTATGTTGGACTATCCCTTGCGGTCCTGTTATCCCAGCATCACAAGGTTTATGCAGTTGATGTGGATCCACGGCGTGTAGAAGAGTTGGCACAGGGCCACTCCCCGATTTCAGATCGGGAACTGGAACATTACTTGAAAGATCGGCCGCTCCAGCTTCAGGCAACACTGGATGCGCGGCAGGCCTATGAACAGGCTGATGTTGTGATTGTCGCGGTCCCAACAGACTATGATGAGACTCATCATCAGTTTGATACATCCCATGTAGACGAAGTCCTGACCCTGATTGAACAGGTTCATCCAGAGGCTCTGGTTGTCATCAAATCCACGATTCCTGTAGGGTATACAAAAGCGGCTGCTCAGCGTTATCAGAAGCTGCACCTGCTTTTCAGTCCTGAATTCCTGAGGGAGGGAAGGGCCCTTTATGATAACCTTTACCCTTCCCGCATCATCGTGGGGATTGGCTCCCAAGGGCCGGACATGGAAACCGAGGCCCAGCTGTTTGCACAGCTTCTTAAAGAGGGTGCGGAAAAAGAAGACGTTCCTATCAAGATAATGGATTCTTCAGAGGCGGAAGCGGTCAAACTTTTTGCCAATACCTACCTTGCCCTGCGTGTGGCCTATTTCAATGAACTTGATACCTATGCCTGTGTAAAGGGCATGGATACAAAATCCATCATCGATGGCGTCTGCCTTGATCCGCGGATTGGCGGGCATTACAATAATCCCTCCTTTGGATATGGCGGGTATTGCCTGCCCAAGGACACGAAAGAACTTAAGGCGGATTATGGCGGCGTCCCAGAAACCCTGATGGATGCGGTCATCCGTTCCAACGAGATTCGCAAAGCGTTCATTGCGCAGCAAGTCTTGGAAACGGCCCGATCGGCTGCAAATAGCGATGCTGCCCGTCCTGTCATCGGTATCTATCGCCTCATCATGAAATCCGGCAGTGATAATTTTCGGCAAAGTGCCATCCAGACAATCATGGACTTACTCAAAAAGGAAGGGGCACAGCTTCTCATCTACGAGCCAACCCTTGAAGAAGGCAGTTTATTTGGGGGCGGCCGTGTAACCCGTGACTTGCCCTACTTTAAGGAAACAAGTCAGGTCATTGTTGCAAATCGTATGGACAGCGCACTTAAAGATGCTGCCCACAAGGTCTATACACGTGACCTTTTTGGCCGTGATTGATAATGGGATGCTAAAAACCAATGACGCCTGCAGAAATGCAGGCTTTTTTTGAAAAGCAGGAAAGGAGGGGGCTTATTATGATTTGTGATTTCACCTATTATTCCCCGACTAAGGTTGTCTTTGGGAAGGGAAGGGAAAGAGAAACCGGTGTCCTTGTAAAAGAACGGGGCGCCCAAAAGGTTCTTATTCTTTATGGAGGGAAAAGTGCCCAAAAAAGCGGGCTTCTTTTCCGCGTCACGGACTCCCTTGAACAGGCGGGCATCGCTTATGCTGCCTTAGGCGGTGTTACCCCCAATCCCCGTTTGTCCTTTGTCCGGATGGGCACCCAAAAAGCCAGGGAAGAGGGCATTGACCTGATTCTTGCCGTAGGCGGCGGCAGCGTAATCGATGCGGCAAAGGCCATTTCCTACGCACTTTGCTATGAAGGCGATGTGTGGGACTTCTATGCGGGAAAGGCCCAGGCCCAAAAAGCCCTTCCTGTCGGTGTGGTCCTTACCCTTGCTGCTTCGGGAAGTGAACTTTCCAATTCATCGGTCATTACAAACGACAGGACCCATGAAAAAAGGGGCTATAACAGCGATCTGGCCCGCCCGGTTTTTGCTGTCATGAACCCGGAACTTACCATGACCCTGCCGGCTTACCAGACGGCCTGCGGCTGCTGTGATATCATCATGCATACGCTGGAACGCTATTTTGTCCAAGGCCCCAGTATGGAACTTACTGATGCCCTCGCAGAAGGCCTGCTGCGGACCGTTATGGCTCAGAGCCTCATCCTGCGGGATCACCCTGATGATTATGATGCACGGGCTGAAATCATGTGGGCGGGCAGTCTTTCTCATAATGACCTGACAGGCCTTGGTCATTGTGCCAGGGATTTTGCTACCCATCGCCTGGAACATGAAGTGAGCGGTCTTTATGATGTTGCCCACGGGGCAGGTCTAACGGCACTATGGGGAAGCTGGGCCCGGTATGTCTATAAGGACTGCCTTCCCCGCTTCTGTCGTTTTGCCCTTCATGTCATGAATGTGCCGGAAATCGGAAGTGATGAAGCCATTGCCCTCAAGGGCATTGAGGCCCTGGAGGCCTTCTTTGCTTCCATTTCCATGCCGATTTCCCTTAAGGAGCTGGGCCTTATCCTTTCAGATGAGGACCTTCGCACACTGGCACGCATGTGCAGCCATACCGCAAAGGATGCCCTGGGATCGGCAAAAGTGCTTCATGAAAAAGATATGTACACAATTTATAAAGCGGCCTATGAACGCACCTAAGGCACGGTAAATGGAACAATGACCATCTGGCAGGGAAAGTGTCCAGATGGTCATTGTTCGGCTTTTTGGGAGGACCGCTAAAGGCACTGGTGCTATTTTATAAAAAAGCGGAATGAACGAAGAGACTCGAAGGAGGCAGCACCCAAAGACGAAGGACCCGACTGGGAACATGCCTAGTCGGGTCCTTTTAACGGCACTATGAGAGAGAGGGTAACGGATGCATGCATCAAAGATGCAAAAGATAGGAGGTCGGCCCGCCCATCATAGGAGGATGCGCCCGTGATGGGCGGAGCGTTCTTACGTGAGAGTTATTTCTTTTCTTCCTTCATGGAATCCAGAAGGGCATCGACCATGTCGTCCATGGAGCGGTTCTGGCCCTTGGTCATGCTGGAGTTGATGGTGACGCTGTCTTGAAGGATCGTCATTCCCTTCATTTCGTCTTCCAGGTAATCATGCATCAAGGTACCAACTGTGCAGGCCCAGGAACCATTTTCGATGATGCCGACATAGCGGTTCTGGACATTGAGCATTCTCATATGATCCAGGAAGGTCATCATCTTCGGATAAATGTTGAGGTTGTACGTCACAGAAGCCAGGACGATGTGGCTGTACTTGAACGCATCGGAAATGAGGTAGCTCGTATCAGTCTTGGAGACGTCGTACATATGGATGTTGGACATGCCTTTTTCTGCAAGGCGGGCGGCAAAGACCGACGCGGCACTTTCCGTGTTGCCGTACATGGAGGCATAAACGAGGAGCACTCCTTTTTCTTCTGGTTCATAAGAGGCCCAATGGACATACTTATCAAGGAACCAAGGAATGTTCTTTCTCCAGACAGGTCCATGGAGAGGGCAGATCATCTTGATCTCGAGGGCGGAAGCCTTTTTCAGGAGGTCCATGACATGAGCACCGTATTTACCAACGATGTTGGTATAGTAGCGGCGGGCATCATCAAGCCAATCCCGTTCAAAATTCACTTCATCCGCGAAGATGCGGCCGCCCAAGGCACCAAAGGTACCAAAGGCATCGGCCGAGAAGAGGGTGCCAGTGGTCGTATCAAAGGAGACCATGGCTTCCGGCCAGTGGACCATCGGCGCGGCGACAAAGGCAATGGTGTGCTTTCCGAATTTGCGGGTATCGCCTTCGGCAACCACTTCGGCGCGGTCATCCACGCTGAACCCGAATTGACGCATGAGATCAAAGGCTTTCTCATTACTGATGACCTTGGTCTCAGGGTGACGGATGAGGACTTCCTGAAGGCTTGCCGCGTGGTCCGGTTCCACATGGTTGACAATCAGGTAATCCAAGGGACGGCCAGCAAGGACGGCTTCGACATTTTCCAGGAACTGACGGCAGACAGACCAGTCAGCTGTATCGAAAAGAACCGTTTTTTCGTCCAAAAGGACGTAGGCATTGTAGGATACGCCCCGAGGAATGGGATGAATATTTTCAAAAAGTTCCAAGCGGCGATCGTCAGCGCCAACCCAGTACAAATCTTTCGTTAATTTTCTTACGCATTCCATATTGTTATCTCCTTCTTTGGTGTGGGGAGAAGGGCCCTTCTCCCCCTTGAATCTCGCTATCAGAGTGGATTGAACCAGTTAGGATTCCTGTACGAAGTGGGCTTTTTCTTCGCCGCATTCAGGGCAGGTCCAATCTTCCGGCAGGTTCTCAAACTTCGTTCCTGGTTTGATTTCACCAGCAGGATCGCCCTTATCCGGATCGTATTCATATCCGCAGCCGTTGCAGACAAACAGTCCAGGAGGCAGTTCCTTCTTGATGAGCGGTCTCTTCATTTTCACCATGGGAGGAGCCGGTTTCTTTTCGCCCGTTCCGAAGGCTTTGGCTAAGAGCGGCAGGATGACTTTGACATCACCGACGATCCCGTAGTCGCAGTTTTTGAAGATCGGAGCACCGGCATTGGTGTTGATGGCCACAATGGTGGTTGCATCCTTGATGCCCTTGAGGTGCTGGATGGCGCCGGAAATCCCGCAGGCGATGTAGAGGTTGCCCTTGAATTTCTGTCCGCTCATGCCGACATAGCGTTCAATAGGAACATACTGCAGGGTTTCAGCAACCGGGCGGGAGGAGCCAACTGCCGCGCCAGCAGCGTGAGCCAGTTCCTCAATGAGTTTCATGTTTTCTTTTTCTCCAATGCCCTTACCGGCACTGACAACGCGTTCAGCGTCAACAATCGGCGTATCCATCGGGATGCCGACCGTGAAGTCATAGCCATCCCCTTTCAGGGCTTCAACAAGGGAAGCCACTTGTTCTTCCGGAGAGCCATCTTTGAAGATCATCTTCTTGCGGGAGCCTGTAATGGCCTTTTCCTTGCGGGACCCACCGCCGCCATGTTTGGCGTTGGACAGACGGTCCGTAATATGGGCTGCAATAACGACACGCTGGATCTCGTTGGTGCCTTCGTAAATCGTAGTGATCTTCGCGTCGCGGTACATCCGTTCGATATCCATCCCCTTGAGGTAGCCCGTACCGCCAAAGATCTGAAGGGCATCGTTTGTGATTTCAACAGCAAGGTCAGAAGCATAGAGCTTTGCCATGGCGGACTGCATGCCATAATCCATATGTTCCGTCTTCATTTCAGCCGCACTGTAAACGAGGAAACGGGCAGCTCTCAGTCTTGTTGCCATATCAGCCAGCTTGAAGGAAACACCTTGGTTCTGGCAGATCGGCGCACCAAATTGGATTCTTTCCTTGGAATAGTTTAGGGCTGCTTCGTACGCGCCTTGGGCAATCCCCAGAGCCTGGGCAGCAATCCCGATACGGCCGCCGTCAAGGGTTGCCATGGCAATCTTGAAGCCTTGGCCCAGTCTGCCCAGGAGGTTTTCCTGAGGAACCTTGACGTTGTTGAAGATCAGTTCAGCCGTAGCGGAGGAACGGATCCCCAGTTTGTCGTAATGATCGCCGAAGGTAAAACCGGGCATGCCTTTTTCGAGGATAAAGGCACTGATGCCGCGCGTACCTGCGTCGGGATCGGTGACAGCAAAGACAACGTACGTATCAGCTTCGCCGCCGTTGGTGATGAAAATCTTGTTGCCGTTGAGAATCCAGTTCTTGCCATCAAAGACAGCCGTTGTTTCTGTGCCGCCTGCGTCAGAACCGGCATTGGGTTCTGTAAGGCCAAAGGCACCGATCTTCTCACCTTTGGCAAGGGGAACGAGGTATTTTTGCTTTTGTTCTTCTGTCCCAAAGGCAAAGATAGGATAGGAACCCAGGGATACGTGAGCCGAAAGGATAACGCCAACACCGCCGTCAACACGGGCCAGTTCCTCTACGGCAATGGCATAGGCAATGTAATCCATGCCGGCCCCGCCGTATTCTTTCGGATAGGGAAGTCCCATCCAGCCATTTTCGCCCATTTCCTTGACGATTTCAGTGGGGAACTTGCTTTCCTTATCGAGGGAGAATGCAATCGGCTTGACTTTCGTTTCAGCGAATCCGCGTATTGCAGCGCGTAATTCTTCATGGTCATTGGTAGTGGTAAATAACATCTGTTTCCGACCTCCTCTGTACAGAAAATCCTTCTTCTCGGTGATAGAATAATTCCTATCACTTAATAACAATCCTTGATGAGCTAATTGTAACCCGAATGATTACACATGTCAAGAAGTTTATGGAGTTATCTGAAAAAAACTTTCTTTTAGGGAAAGGCCCTGACCGTTCAAAGATATATCCATAAAAAGGGACTGCAACGGGCTTCTCTGTCTATTCTATCTTGTTTGGACCCCGAATACCAATGAAATGGGAATTTCCCTGAAAATAGGAAATTCCGTGGTGCTTATTGTAATTTTTGGTACAAATTAATAGAAAAGAGAGGTTAATATAATCAAATGCGCATTTGATCGAATAAAGGTCGCGGGAAAAAGGGACGGAGAATAATGTCTCGTTTTTCCCTATTGCAGGACCGGGATGGGGGAGAAAAACGCAAAAAAAAGGGGGCTGCTTACGCAGCACCCTTTTTGTACCCAACATGCAGGTTATTTCTTTTCAGGAGCCGAATGGAAGGCACAGCCGCCACAGGAGGCGCAGTTGCCGCCACACGTTCCAATCCCACTTTTATGGTCATGCACGATGGTGTACACCGAAACAAGGACGAACAAGAGGATAACAAGTCCTACAATGAGCGTTCCCATAAGGATCAACTCCTTTGCTCTACATTGCAATTCCTATCGGATTGCTTTACTTATTATACTCCAAATTGACTTCAACTGCACCCTCATATTTTTTTGCGGGACGCAGCAGGAGATAAAGGAGAATGGCAAAGATCACAGCGGCAAAGGCTGTACCGATGGTAAAGACCCCTGTCGTAAGGAACATGCCAAACTGATAGAAAATCAAGGAAACGGCATAGGCAAAACCACATTGATAACCGATGGCAAAGAGCGTCCATTTGCCGTTGTTCATTTCGCGGCGGATGGCTCCCATGGCAGCAACGCAGGGCGCGCACAGAAGGTTGAAGATGAGGAAGGAATAGGCACTGAGGGTACTGAAGTCCTTGGCAAAGGTACCCCAGAATTCTTCACCGTCCTCGGCGGCTTCTGCAAGACCGTAGAGGATACCGAAGGTTCCTACGAGGTTTTCCTTGGCAATAAGGCCCGTAAAGGCGGCGACAGCGGCTTTCCAATCACCCCAGCCGAGGGGGGCAAAGATCCAGGCGACTTTTTCACCGATGTAGGAAAGGAACCCGTCGTTCAGGTCTTCGACCATGGCAATCTCACCATCAACATAGCCGAATCCGGAAAGGAACCATACGAGGATGGTGGAAAGGAGGATGACCGTGCCGGCCTTCTTAATGAAACTGGAAGCTCGTTCCCAAACACTGCGGGCAATGTTGGAAAGGGTCGGCATGTGGTAAGCTGGCAGTTCCATGATGAAAGGCGCGGGATCTCCGGCAAACAGCTTGGTCTTTTTGAGGATGATCCCAGAAATGATGATGGCTGCAATCCCGACAAAATAAGCTGAGGGAGCGACCCACCATTCACCGCCGAAATAGGCCCCTGCGACAAGGGCGATGATCGGCATTTTGGCAGAGCAAGGAATCATGGTCGTTGTCATGATGGTCATGCGGCGGTCAGGCGCATTTTCAATGGTCCGGGAGGCCATGATGGCAGGAACTCCGCAGCCGGAACCAATCAGCATAGGAATGAAAGATTTTCCGGACAGCCCAAATTTACGGAAGGCGCGGTCCAGGATGAAGGCGATCCGGGCCATATACCCGCAGGCTTCGAGGAATGCCAGGAAGATAAAGAAGACCACCATCTGCGGCACGAAGCCAAGGACGGCACCGACGCCGGAGATGATCCCATCAACGACGAGGCCTTCCAGCCATTCCGCCACTCCCCAGGAAGCCATGAGCTCGTGGGCACCGGGAATGACCCATTCTCCAAAAAAGGTATCATTGACCCAGTCCGTTGCTTCTGTTCCGATGGTCGTGACACTGATATAGTAGACAAGGAACATGATGACGGCAAAAATGGGGAGTGCCAGGAAACGGTTTGTGACAATGCGGTCGATTTTATCAGAAACAGTCAGACGATGCTTGTCTTTTTTGACGAAGCATTTTTCGATGACTTTTGAAACATAGTTGTAGCGTTCGTTGGTAATGATGCTTTCCGCGTCATCATCCATTTCCTTTTCGACGGAGATGATATCATCCTCAATGTGGGAAATGAGCTCCGGAGAAAGCTTTAGGGCATCGAGCACATTGGCATCCCGTTCAAAGAGCTTGATGGAGTACCAGCGGCTCTGGGATTGGGGAAGGGCGCCCTGCGTGGCTTCTTCGATGTGGGCCAGGGCGTGTTCAACCGGACCGGCAAAGGTATGGATTGGCTCAGCTGGAACCTTGGCCTGAACCATTTGCGCAGCTTTTTGGACGAGGGTCTTGATGCCTTCGCCTGTCCGAGCGGAAATTTCCACAACCGGGCAGCCAATGGATTTAGCAAGGACTTCCGTATAGAGGATATCTCCGTTAGCCCGCGTGACGTCCATCATATTGACGGCCATGAGGACGGGAATCCCCAGTTCCATGAGCTGTGTCGTCAGGTAGAGGTTGCGTTCAAGGTTGCTGCCATCAACGATATTCAAGATGGCATCAGGCCGTTCCTTTACGAGGTAGGTGCGGGAAACGACTTCTTCCAAGGTGTAAGGGGAAAGGGAATAGATCCCAGGCAGGTCCTGAATGAGGATCTCGGGATGACCAATCAGGGTCCCTTCCTTTTTTTCAACTGTAACGCCAGGCCAGTTGCCAACGAACTGATTGGATCCAGTGAGGGCATTGAACAGGGTCGTTTTGCCCGTATTCGGGTTCCCTGCAAGAGTAATCTTATATTGCATAATAAAACCTTCCTTTCAAAAAGTTGCAATAGACTAATCGATTGGGAAATTGATTACACTTCTTTGATTTCAACGATTTCGGCATCGCCTTTGCGCAGGGACAGTTCATAACCCCGAACGGTCATTTCAACCGGATCCCCTAAAGGCGCGACACGGCGGATATGCAGGGCCGTTCCTTTGGTCAGGCCCATATCCATGATGTGGCGCTTCATGGCGCCGCTGCCGTGGATCTTGATGACTTCGTAGTTATGACCGGTTTCAGCATCTTTTAAGGTAAGCATCGCAAGTTCTCCTTTACTGCACAAATATTTTATTGGCCATCTCCATACTGATGGCGACACGGGAATCGCGGATGTTCACAATGATTCCTGAGGGGGTGTTCTGGACAACCGTAATGGGGGCGCCTAGGGTGATTCCAAGATTTTCCAGGTGGCTCCTGACCTTGGGGGAACCGCCAATCCGGATGACCGTTAGGACGTCGCCTGACTTTGCAAACGCTAAGGGCATGATGGCCTCCTTTGAGATTTTTAGGAAGAGTTTCTTTTAACGTCACAATGTTAGCACAGACTAACATAATATGCAAGGAGTTTTCCCGTAACAAAGAAACTTTTGAAGTAAAAAAAAAGCACTGCCGAAGCAGTGCACAAAGGATTACCCTTCTGGATGCAATTTCTTTTCCGAGAATTTTCTGAGCTTGTCAAGGGCGTAAAGGAAAATGCCTCCCAGGAGAAAACATAGGGGACTGAAAGTTTCAAAAGTCATGGCTGGCTGGGGAATCTTAAGGGTGGTGGGGCCCGTAACGATGGTGTAGAGGGAACCGACCATGAGTCCCAAGATAAAGTAAACCATGGCGGCTCGATGCATTTCCAGTGCGTTTTTCACAATACGGATGATGCCGACAATCCCTGTAAGGACGCCGCAGCCAAAAATGATAAGGACGGGAAGGTAGGAAAGGTTCATATGAAGGAATTCACGAATGGCTCCGATGATGGGAACGTACAGCCCAAAGATGAGGAGCATGGTGGAGCCCGAAATCCCCGGCAGGACCATGGCACAGATGGCAATCATGGCACAGACGAAGATATAAAGGCCTAGCGTAGGGGTGAGCTGGGCAACGTCTACCTGTACGCCTTTTCCGCCGGCAGGATTGAACCAGGTAATCACAAAGACCACAAAGAGACCCAAAAGAAAGAAAGGCAGCCGGTTTTTCTGGGAAAGCGCCTGCTTTTCCTCTTTGAGGATCAGGGGGAGGGAAAAGAGCGAGAGGCCCAGGAAGAGGGAACTGAGTTCATAGATCCTGGTTGTAAAAAGACTTCCCAAAACCATGACGGATGATCCCATGCCAAGAGCCCAACCAATTCCTAATTTCCCCAAGAAAACCAGGGCATGTTGTTTCAGTTCCCGTGTCCCATGGGTCAGGACATAAAGGGAACCGATGAATTCATCATAAAATCCCAGGACAAAAGCAATGGTTCCTCCGGAAACACCGGGGACACTGTCTGCAAGGGCCATGGAAAAACCACGGATAAGGTTAAGGAAAAGGTCCATTTGATCATATCCTTTCTATGCCAGCATCAGGGTATTGCATGGATATGGTATAATAGTTACGCTTTCAGGGATATCTATGCATTGAAAGCCTATTATATCGTATTTTTTCAAGAATGAAAATAGAAGGGAGCTAGGAATTTGGAACGAGAAGAAGTCAAGATGAAACTCTTTGAACTTGCGGCGCAAGGCGTGGAAGTCCCCCGCATGGAGATGATCAAGACACCGGAACAGATTGCGGGCATCCGCGAAGCGGGACGGCTCAACACGGAAGTCCTGGATGCCGTGGAAAAGGCAATCCACGTGGGTATGACGACGGAAGAAATTGACCGCATTGTCTACGAATATACGGTCAGCCACGATGCCACTCCGGCCTGCCTTAATTTTGAGGGCTTTCCTAAAAGCGTCTGCACCTCTGTGAACGATGTAATCTGTCACGGCATCCCAAGCTCCGATGTGGTCCTTAAAAACGGTGATATCGTCAACGTCGATGCCACGACCATCTACAAGGGATATGTTGGGGATGCTTCCCGCATGTTCATGCTCGGAAACGTGCCGAACAATCGCCGGAATCTCGTAGGCATCACGAAGGAATGTCTCCGCCGCGGCATGCAGAATGCTGTTGGCTGGAAGAACACGCTGGGCGACATTGGCGCGGCCATCCAGTCCTTTGCCAGGAAACACGGCTATTCCGTGGTCCGCGAATTTGGCGGTCATGGTGTGGGGCTTTCCATGCATGAAGATCCTTTTGTTTCCCACGTCGGGAAAAAAGGAACGGGCATGCTCCTTGTGCCGGGCATGGTCATTACCATTGAACCCATGATCAATGAAGGGCGGGCAGCGCTCTATATTGATGAAATCGACAATTGGACGGTTCGCACGGAAGACGGGAAGTCTTCGGCTCAGTGGGAGTATACCCTGCTCATCACGGAGGGAGAACCGGAAATTCTTTCTTACTAAGAAAAAGGAGCAATCTTATGGATTTTTTCACGCTTGCCAAAAATCGTTATTCTGTACGGAAATTCAGTGAACGCTCTGTTGAACCGGAAAAACTGGAGAAGGTCCTTGAAGCCGCGCGTGTGGCACCGACAGCCCATAATTATCAGCCTTTTCGCATTTATGTGCTTAAAAGCAAGGATGCCATTGCCAAGATCCGTGAACTGACGCCCTGCGCCTTTAATGCCCCGATCGTTCTTATGGTGACGATCTGCCGTGATGAGCAGTGGGTCAATGAACTGGAAAAAGGGTTCCTTTCCGGGCAGGTTGATGCAGGAATCATTGGAACCCATCTGATGCTGGAGGCTTGGGAACAAGGACTGGGAAGCTGCTGGGTGGCTCACTTTCCGCCCGTTAAGACCGCCGACGCCTTTGGCCTGTCCCATAATGAAATGCCTGTTTTTCTCCTTCCCTTGGGCTATGCCGCAGATGGGGTGAAAGCCTCCTCTCTTCATGAAAAACGGCGCAGTGTAACGGAACTGGTGAAGGAACTTTAAGGTTTCCATACTTCGTAGGATAGAAGGAAAATTAAAAGTTTTTATAAAGAATGACCATCAATTAGATAAAATCTCCCTGAACTTTCCATTTTTCTTCCCTATGGAGTATAATAAGGGAAATTCTAAAAAAGGACGTGACCCCATGAATAAGAGAGCAGAACGCTTCAAGAAATTCATTGCTGACCAAAAAGTAGAAGGCTTTACCATTGAAGAACCCAAGAGCGAACCTAACAATCTGGTCCTTTTCCGGAGTAATTTCCGCATGGATGGCAATCTTCTTCCTTTTGGTATCTTTGTTGATGATACGCCCTTTGCCATGATCCGTGTCGTTGTCGTGGCAGAGGCCCTGCGGGATGATAACGAGAAGGAAGTCACAGGGCTTATCAATCAGCTCAACCTCAAGTATAAACCGTATAAGTTCTATATTGACGGTGCCAAGAATCTTATGGCTGAATCCTGCGTCATCTTCCGTGATGGGGAAGATGACGTGGGGGATATGCTCCTTTTTGTGCTGAATCTGGCCCAGCAGGACCTTGGAAAGGAATACAAGGCCATCATGCAGACCGTTTGGGGTAAGGGCAGTGAGGATAAAAAACAAAACTGACGGCTGAGGGCCGTAATAAAGCTGACTGTAGGACCCGCTGCAGCCAGCTTCTTTTCTTATGGCAAAAGGGAAAGGGCTAGGGCGAAAAGACTCCTTATGGCAGTTTTTACAAGGGGCAGGGAGCCCCTTTTTTTGAATGTAAAGGATTCCTGATCAAAACTGCAACTGTTGATGCAAGAAATATAAGACCGATACAGTTCAGGATAGATCTGGCGGCAATTAAAGACGATACCGATTGTCAGCTCGAATGAGACGGAAACTCAGGACAATCGGATCTTTGAGCCGCGGGACCTAGGTACAGGCGGCCAGTATCCCCGCAGTAAGATAGGAACTACGAAAAAAAGCCACCCGCGATGCGGATGGCTTTTTTGATGAGGTTCAAAGCATGATGTATTTGCCGATAAATAGTATGGTGAGGATGTACATGAGGGCACTGATCCTGTCCGTGTGACGCGTCAGGACATTGAGGATCGTGTAGGAAATGACACCAAAGGAAATGCCTTCTGAAATGCTGTAGCAAAACGGCATGGCAATGATGGCAATATAGGCTGGAATGGCTTCGGAAAGATCATCCATGTCAATCTTGTTGACGGATGAGAACATGAGAAAGCCAACCACGATGAGGGCCGGTGCTGTTGCAAAGGCCGGGATGGCCATGAAAAATGGTGACAGGAACAGGGAAAGGAGAAAGAGCACGGATACGGTTACCGCCGTAAGCCCCGTGCGTCCGCCTTCAGCAACGCCGGCTGCACTTTCAACAAAGGTCGTGACCGTACTTGTTCCCATGAGGGCGCCCGTGCAGGTTGCGACGGAGTCGGCCATGAGGGCTCCTTTGATGTGGGGCAGACGGCCCTTTTCGTCGAGCATGTTGCTCTTGGAGGCAACTCCGATGAGGGTTCCCAGTGTATCGAAGAGGTCAACAAAGAGGAAGGCGAAGATCACGGCAAAGAAGTCGAGGGAAAAGACCGAGGAGAAATCCATTTTGCCCCAAACCGGCAGGGGATTTAAGGGAATGAAAGCGGCCAAACCGGCGGAAAGGTTGGGAAAGACACTGAAGGTCCCCAATTTCGGATCGGGAATGTAAAGGCCCGATGCTTCTGCAATCATCCCGAGGATCCAAGTGCCCAGGATGCCAAAAAGAATGTTGCCGCGGATGTTCTTGATGATGAGAAAGCCTGTAAAAAGAATCCCGATGAGGGCGATGACGACAGTGATGCCCACGCTGTGGAACGTCCCGTCAGCAACGCCGGCTGCACTTTCAACAAAGGTCGTGACCGTACTTGTTCCCATGAGGGCGCCCGTGCAGGTTGCGACGGAGTCGGCCATGAGGGCTCCTTTGATGTGGGGCAGACGGCCCTTTTCGTCGAGCATGTTGCTCTTGGAGGCAACTCCGATGAGGGTTCCCAGTGTATCGAAGAGGTCAACAAAGAGGAAGGCGAAGATCACGGCAAAGAAGTCGAGGGAAAAGACCGAGGAGAAATCCATTTTGCCCCAAACCGGCAGGGGATTTAAGGGAATGAAAGCGGCCAAACCGGCGGAAAGGTTGGGAAAGACACTGAAGGTCCCCAATTTCGGATCGGGAATGTAAAGGCCCGATGCTTCTGCAATCATCCCGAGGATCCAAGTGCCCAGGATGCCAAAAAGAATGTTGCCGCGGATGTTCTTGATGATGAGAAAGCCTGTAAAAAGAATCCCGATGAGGGCGATGACGACAGTGATGCCCACGCTGTGGAACGTCCCGTCAGCAACCGCTTTCGTAAAGGAATAGAGCGAAACCTTGGTTGCCGGATTGGCCACGACAATCTTGGCGTTAAGCAGACCAATGAAAGCGATGAAAAGACCAATGCCAACGGAAATGGCCCGTTTCAGTGTGAGGGGGATGGCATTGAAAATGGCTTCACGGATATTTGTGAGGGAAAGAAGAATAAAGACAAGGCCTTCAACAAAGACGGCAGCGAGGGCAACCTGCCACGTATACCCCATCTGCAGGACGACCGTATAGGCAAAGTAGGCATTAAGCCCCATGCCTGGAGCTAGGGCAAAGGGGTAGTTGGCAAAGACGGCCATGAAGAGGGTCCCCAAGGCAGAGGCAAGGGCGGTCGTTGTCACTAGCGCCCCCTTATCCATTCCTGTAGCACTGAGGATGGAGGGGTTTACAATGAGGATATAGGCCATTGTCATGAAGGTGGTGATGCCGGCAATGATTTCGGTCCGGGCATCAGTGTGGTTTTCCTTGAGGTGGAAAACGCGGTCAAAGAGTTCTTCCATGGTGTGACTTCCTTTCTTTACTGGACAATGAAAAATCAGGACTTTTTCCAGAAGGCGCGGAAGCGCTCCAGCATCGTTTTCTGGGGTAGTTTTTCCGGCCAAAGTTCCTCTTTATCGGAATGACGCAGGGCCGAGGCCATGTGGTCATAGAAATGGGGAATTTCTTTTTCAAGACGCCGAGCCAGTTCCTTCATATCCTGGCGCTGGGTCTTGCCGTCATAGGGGCAGGGATTGGCCAAAGGGTGAAGGCCAATCTTTTTGCCGATGGCAATGATTTCCGCTTCCCGGTAAAAAAGCAGGGGCCTGATGACGGTCATGCCGCTGCGGGAAAGATGGGTCACGGGCAGGAAGGTCTTGTTCTGCCCCGACTGGAAGAGATTCAGCATCAAGGTTTCCACGGCGTCATCATTGTGATGGGCTAGGGCAATCTTGCTGCAGCCAAGTTCGCGGGCTTTGCGGTTCATCGCGGCCCGGCGGAAGTAGGCACAGGAAAAGCACGGGGTGTTGCCCCGATGGCCCCAGAGGGCCTCGACATTGACCTGCTCCGAATAATGGGTGAGTCCGTAGGTGCGGCAGAAGTCTTCCAGTTCTTTTTTGGGAAAATCTTCGGCAAACATGCCGTCCATGGTGTAGCACAACAGGTCAAAATGGCGGGGACTGTGTTTTTGGATCTCGGCTAGGGCCGCTGTAAGGAACATACTGTCCTTGCCGCCGGAAAGGCCGATGAGAATCTTATCCCCTTCTTCAATCATATTGAATTCAATCAGGGCCCGCCACAGTTTTGTAAGGTCGCTGGCGGGGACAAACGCATCGTGTTTCATGAGATGATGTTCACACTCCTGGAAAAGGATTCTTCTATTATAGCAAAAATAGAGCGGACATGTTAGAATAATAAAGCAAATTCTAGACGAATTGTGAGGAAAAAATGGAAGATTTATTATCATCGCTCAATACTCAGCAGGCTGAAGCCGTCAAACATGTGGCTGGGCCTATTTTAATTTTGGCGGGTGCCGGAAGCGGCAAGACAAAGGCCCTGACGACACGGATTGCCTATCTTTTGGAAAAAGGGGTCCCTCCTTACAGCATCCTTGCCATTACATTTACGAACAAAGCGGCCAAGGAAATGCGCGAACGCGTGGATAAGCTTGTTGGTCCCCTTGCCAAAGATGTCTGGCTCTATACGTTCCACGGTTTCTGCAACCAGCTCCTGCGCCGGGAAATCAAGCATCTGTCCCACTACGGCTATGGGACAGGCTTTTCCATTTATGATACGACGGACTGCAAGAATGTCCTGAAGGGCATCTTGAAGGATCTCAAGATGGATGAAAAGTTCTACCCCTTGAGCGCGGTGATGTCGGTCATTTCAAATGCCAAGAATGCACAGCTTTCCAGTGCCGCTTTTGCCAGGAAGGCCGATGACTTCCATGCCAAGAAAGTGGCCGAGATCTATCTTGAATACGAAAAGCGCATGCGTCAGAACAACGCCGTTGATTTTGACGACCTCCTGCTCCTTTCCGTGGACCTGCTGCAACATGACAGGGACGTGCGGGAAAAATACCAGCATAAGTTCCAGTATGTCATGATCGATGAATACCAGGATACGAACCATGTGCAGTATCTTCTGGCCAAACTCATCAGTGCCCCGGAAAACAACCTTTGTGCCGTCGGCGATATTGACCAGAGCATCTATGGGTGGCGCGGCGCGGATATCAGCAATATCCTTGATTTTGAAAAAGATTATCCCGATGCCAAGATCTATAAACTCGAGCAGAATTACCGTTCTACTCAGGTTATCCTTGACGCGGCCAATGCGGTCATTGAACATAACAGTGCCCGCCGGCCCAAGAACCTTTGGACGGAAAATGGGAACGGGAAACCGATCACCTATTTTCAGGCTTTCAACGACCGTAATGAAGCGGAATTTACGGTCCATAATATGCGGCGTCTGCGCGACGAAGCTCATTTCCATCTGGGCGATATGGCGGTCCTTTACCGGACCAATGCCCAGTCCCGCATGTTTGAAGAAACCCTCATCAAAAATGGCCTTCCTTATATCATGGTTGGCTCCTTGAAATTCTATGACCGCAAGGAAGTCAAGGACCTGCTTGCTTATTTGCGTCTCCTTGTAAATGGCCGTGACGAGCAGGCCTTGGAACGGGTCATCAACGAACCGAAACGGGGCATTGGCAGTGCGACAGTGGAAAAACTCAAGATGCTCCTTAATGAAACGGGACTGTCGCTGCATGAAGCCCTCAAGGCACCTTCTGCTGGTGAACTCCTTGGTCGGAGTCTCCTTAAGGTGACCGCTTTCAGTACCCTTCTAGAAAGCCTTCGCAAGGAAACTGATACGGTCCCTGTGGAGCAGCTCATGACGGATATCCTCGAAAAGACCGGGTACTGGGATGCTTTGCTCCTGGAAGGCTCGGAACAGGCTCGGGGCCGCATGGATAACCTTGACGAATTAAAGCGCATTGCCATGGAGTTCCAGGAAGATGAAAACGAGGAGGAAAAGACCTTGGAGGATTTCCTGAACCATGTGGCCCTTGTTTCCGATATCGATGATGCCAAACTCAGCCGCGATGCCGTGACGCTGATGACGCTCCACTCGGCCAAGGGACTTGAATTCCCTGTTGTCTTCATGGCCGGCATGGAAGAGGGCCTTTTTCCGAGTCAGCGCTCCCTTGACGACACGGATAAGCTTGAGGAAGAACGGCGTCTTTGCTATGTTGGGATTACGCGGGCCAAGAAAAAACTATTCCTTACAAGCTGCCGGAGCCGCATGATGTACGGCCGGACGGTCATGTTCCCGCCGAGCCGCTTCCTTGAAGAAATCCCCCGCCATCTTATTGAAACGGCCCTTGTCGGCCAGCAGGATGGGAGCGGGGCGCAGCGCGCGGCATGGGAAAATCGGCCGCAGGAAGAAGGGTCAGGGCTTCGCAGCATTGCCAGAAGACGCGGCGCAAGCATCCTTGACCGGCGCGACAGGCGCTCCGAATATGTGCCGGATGGAAAGCTGGAAGTCTTCAAGGCTGGCGATAAAGTCCGTCATAAGGCATGGGGCGTGGGGACGGTCATCTCGGCCCAACCCGACGCTGATGGGCAGATTGTCAAAGTGGCCTTCCCCGGTACGGGCATCAAGGCCCTTTCAACGAAATACAAAGTCATCCAGAAAGTATAAGAGGCGAATCTCATGACGATCATGACAAAACAAGAGGCTTTGCTAAAGGCCCAAGCCCTTCGCAAGGAATTGGAACGCAACTCCTACCTTTATTATGTGGAAGATATGCCCACCATCACTGATGCGGAATATGACAGCCTTATGCGCCAACTGCGGGCTATTGAGGCGGAATATCCTGAACTTGTGACGCCGGATTCCCCGACCCAGCATGTCGGCGGCTACGCGAAACCTGGGTTTACGGAAGTGCATCACATTACGCCGCTGTTAAGTTTAGCCAATGCCTTTTCACCGGAAGAAATGAAGGAATTTGACCGCCGGGTCCATGAAGGCCTTCCTAAGGACGCCAAGGTAGAATATGTGGTGGAACCGAAAATCGACGGTCTTGCCTGCAGCATCATCTATGAAAATGGTCGCTTTGTCCGAGCGGCGACGCGAGGCGACGGCATGGTCGGCGAAAATGTGACGGAAAATGTGCGGACCATCAAAAATATCCCTAAGGTCCTATCCTCGCTTCCTGGCGTTCCCATACCGGAACTCCTTGATGTGCGGGGAGAAGTCTATATGCCCCGTCATGCCTTTTTGAAGCTGAATGAGGAACGGGTGGAAAGAGGGGAGACGGAATTTGCCAATCCCCGGAATGCCGCTGCCGGTTCCTTGCGTCAGCTCGATCCCCGTGTCACGGCTAGGCGTTCACTGGCATTTTTTGCCTATGGCATTGGCACGGGCGCCCTTGATACGCATAATGATTCCATGGATCGCCTCGAGGCCTATGGGTTTACAACGACAGAAGGACGGACCAAGGTTGCGACCATTGAAGAGGCTAACGCACTCATTGCTCGTCACGGTGAGCGCCGCAAGAGCCTTGGCTATGACACGGACGGTGTCGTCGTCAAGGTCAACGCCGTATGGCAGCAGAACATCCTCGGGGCCACGGGAAAGGATCCCCGCTGGGCCATGGCCTATAAATTCCCGCCCGAACAGGCGGAAACGACGCTGCGGGATATTGTTATCCAAGTGGGCCGGACGGGCGTCCTTACACCGACGGCTGTCCTTGATCCCGTAAAGCTTTCGGGGAGCACCATCAGCCGTGCCACGCTTCATAATGAAGATTTCATTGCGGAAAAGGATATTCGCATCGGTGATCGGGTCATTATCAATAAAGCCGCGGAAATCATTCCAGAAGTCCTGCGTGTCGCCGTGGAAAAACGGACCGGTGAGGAAAAGGTTTTCCATATGCCTGCGGAATGTCCGGAGTGTGGCTGGCCGGTTGTCCGAAAAAATGGAGAAGCCGCTGTGCGCTGCACCAATCCCCACTGTCCCGCCTTGGGCAGGGAAGGCCTCATCCATTTTACCAGCCGTGACGCCATGAACATCGATGGCTGCGGCCCTGCTGTCCTGCTCCAGCTCCAGGAAAGGAATCTGGTGAAGGACCCGAGCGACCTTTATCTTGTTACGGCAGATGACCTCATGGAACTTGACCGCATGGGCGCAAAGTCCGCCAATAACCTTGTCCGGGCCATTGCTGCCAGTAAGGAAAACAGTCTGGATAAGCTCCTTTTTGCCCTCGGGATCCGCCACGTTGGGGCCAAGGTGGCCCGGACCCTTGCCATGAAATACCAGACCATGGATGCCCTGATGGAGGCAACACAGGAAGAATTGGCACAGATCCCTGATATTGGACCGGTCATTGCCGAAAGTGTCGTGACCTATTTTGGCGATCCAGGAAACCAGGATTACATAGAACGGCTGAAGGAATTGGGCCTTAATATGAAGATGCTGGGGACGGCTGCTTCCAATGAGAATCATCCCTTCTACGGGAAGACCATGGTCTTTACTGGAACCCTGCCCACCCTCGACCGGGCAACGGCCCAGACCATGGCTCAGGAAGTGGGCGCCAAGGTGACAAGTTCTGTCAGCAAGAAGACGGACTATGTTGTCGCAGGGGCCGATCCAGGCAGCAAATATACCAAAGCCCAGTCCTTGGGTGTCACCATCCTTGATGAAGCTGCCTTCCGGCGGCTCCTGGAAAATAAGGACATGCAATAAGCCCGATAAAAAAGCTGCGGAGAAAGAAGAGCTCTTTCTCCGCAGCTTTTCTTATTGGATTCAGCCGGCTAAATAAGTGAAGAGGGCAATCATGAGCGGCATGGTGATGACGCACAGGACCATACTGATGAGGTTGACACTGCCAGCAAGGAAGGCGTCCTTCCTAAACATGACGGCAAATTGGGTCAGCAGCGTTGCCGGAGGGGCGCAGACAGCCAGCATTCCAATCTGGAACAAAAAGAGTTCTTCTGGATGGGCCTTCAAGAAGCCTGTTGCCAGGACAAGGAGGGTGACAAAAAAAGGAAAAAGAAAAAGCCGGCCTATACAGATGAGCCATACCTTGGCTGAATGAAAAAGGCCGGACAGGTCCTTTTCAGCCATGACCATGCCCGTTACGAGCATACTCAAGGGGCCAATCATGCTGGCCAGCATGCCCATGGTGTTTTGGATGATCGGCGGCAGTATGATTTGAAAGAAAAAGAGGGTCATGCCAATGGCCACGGAAAGGATGTTGATGTTAAGAAGCACTTGCCGAAGGGTGACACGGCGTTCCCCGCTCATGAGGACCATGCCGTGGGTCCAGATAAAAAATTGTTGGACGGCATTGTACATGCAGGCATAAAAGACGTATTCTTCACCAAAAACGGAGGCCACCAGGGGAAAGATGAGGTTTCCTGAATTGGTGTACATCAAGGAGGCCCGCGCCGTACCATCAAGACTCGTTGCCTTGCCTAAGAAGGTGGTGAGAACCAGCCAGAAAAGATGGACTGCAATGGCAAAAATGACGGCAATGCCAAAACCATGGACTTTTTCTTCCGATAAGGGAAGCTGCAGGGCCTTGATGATGGACGAGGGGATGATAACATAAATGAGGAGCGTTGAAATGGGCTTGCACTCGGACGCTTTCATGATGCCTTTCTTGACGGCCGCGTAGCCGATGATGGCAATAAGGAGCAGGGAGGATAGCTGGGAAAACAAAAGAGGCACGATTGCCAAGTAGGGTCACCTCCGTAAGAATGAATTTTTACCATTATAGGTGCTTTTGTGAAATTTTGCAAAAACTCGTTACTTTCCTATCAAAATGCTATATAATAGAACATCCAAGATTTGGATGTTGCCAATGATACTTGAAAGGAGGATTCCTATGGAACCTTATTCCCTTTCCTTATTTGATAATCCGGCACCGCGGGATGCAGAACTGGAAGAAAAACGCCGCAAGGGAAAGCTTACCTTGGTGCGTCCCTTGTCCTACGTGGTCATTGATATTGAAACGACGGGCCTTGACGTGGCACGCAGTGCCATCATAGAAATTGGGGCTGTCCACGTACGCAATGGGGCCGTTTCAGGTCGTTTCCAGACCTTCCTGACCCCGGAACCGTACCAGAGCCTGTCACCTTTTATTACGAACCTGACGGGCATTACGGACAGCGACCTTGTTGGGGCACCGACCTTTAGGGAGATCCTGCCGCGGCTGCGGGATTTTTTAGGTGGCTATACCTTGGTAGGGCACAATGTCAATTTTGACATCAACTTCCTTTATGACCGGATTTACCGGGAAACAGGGGAACATTTGAATAACCCCTATCTTGATACGAAGAAGCTTGCCAAAACCGTTGTACCGGGCCTGTCCCACTACAGTCTGGAAGCCCTTTGCAAGCATTTTGGCATCGCGGGCAACCATCACCGAGCCGTAGATGACTGTGAACTTACGGAAAAAGTGTTGGATGCACTCTGGCGCCTCAAGACGCAGCAAGGTTAATTTCACAAGGAAGAAAAAGACCTAGGTCCGCGGGATCTAGGTCTTTTGCTGTAAAGGAAGGCGCAGCCTCCTTCTTTTTTTATTGTGCCGTTTGACTTTTTGCCGTATCACCCACAAGCTCTTTTCCGCAGTGTTTGACAACCATCAGGGCAAGGAACATGAGGGCAAGGGCAACGACAAGCTGTAGGCCATCGACCATAAGGACGAAGGTGCCGGCCATGAGTTTGCCATAGATCCCGTAAAGGGACAGGCAGAGGGCACTCATGGTGACAACGAACATGAAGGTCATGGGGATGTAGAGCATCCAGCTCTTGCGGCCTGTCGTACGCAGGAAGACAGCAAGGGCAATGAGGACCAGTGCGGAAAGCAGCTGATTGGCAGCCCCAAAGAGCGGCCAAATATTGAGGTATCCGCCGAGGCAGAGCAGGTAGCTCGGGATCAAGGTAACAATCGTTGCCACATAGGTATTGGAAAGGAATTTCGCAGCATTGCTGTCATATTCGCTCAGCAGTTCCTGGAGCATCATGCGGCCGATGCGGGTGACAGCGTCGATGGTCGTCATGGCAAGGGCGGAGATGCACATGGTCACGATGCAATTGCTGACATAGGGCGGAATCCCGAAGATAGAGAAATAACGGCCGATGGCAGACCCGAAGATGGCAAAGGGCGTTGCTTTCGGCAGGGCTCCGTTGACTGCAACGGAGCAGGCAATGACGAGGGAAACAACCCCCAGGACGGATTCAATGAGCATAGCGCCATAGCCAACAGGAAGCATATCCTTTTCATTGGAAATGGTCTTGGAAGAAGTACCGGAAGAAACCAGGCTGTGGAAGCCGGAAACGGCACCGCAGGCGATGGTTACAAAAAGGATGGGGAAAAGGGGCCTGTTTGCTACCGTAAAGCCTTTAAAAGCCGGCATATTGATGGTGGGGTTACCGACAAGAATACCGACAACGCCTGCCAGGATCATGCCAAGGAGTAGGAAGACACTCAGATAATCACGAGGCTGGATAAGGAGCCACATGGGAAGGACAGAAGCAATGAAGCAATAGGCATAGGTTGCATAGAGCCAGCTGGTGCGGGAGGCAAAAAACGGATTGGCAATCCCTACAGCAATCATGGCAACCATGCAGATGAGGGCCAGAATCACTTCTTTGACGCCGCCGATATGAAAGCGGCGAACGGCCCAGCCAAACACCATGGCGACAAAAACGTAGAGGGTGGAAATGGAGCCAGCAGCTGCATTTGGTCCCAAGAGTTCGCCCGTCTTGGAAAAGCCATTGAACGTGCTTGCCATGATGTCGGAAAAGGCAGCGATGACAAGGAGGGAGAAGAGCCAGCTGAACAGGAGGAACATCTTGCAGCCCGTCTTGCCAACGTACTGTTCAATGATCTTGCCCATGCTCTTGCCGTCGTTGCGGACTGAAGCATAAAGGGCCGTAAAGTCCTGGACAGCGCCGAAGAAAATGCCGCCTACAATAATCCATAAGAATGCAGGAACCCAACCAAACATAGCGGCAATAATCGGGCCCGTGACAGGGCCTGCGCCCGTAATTGAAGAAAACTGATGGGCAAAGACCGTAAACCGGGAAGCCGGCGCAAAGTCGCGGCCATCTTCAAAGCGATAGGCAGGCGTCTTGGCATCGGGCTCGATGCCCCAGGTCTTGACGAGCCAACGGCCGTAGAACAGGTAGGCAAACGCAAAGATGACGATTGCAATACAAACCAAGGTTAATCCATTCATCATAGCCACTTCCTTTCCAAAAATTTCAAGTCCCGCATGAATGCTGGGATTGAGAGGGTGATGAGTGTTTACAGAGCCATAATTTATCACTTGTATACAAAATTGTCAACATAAATTTTAAAAATAAGTGGTAAAATACAGCTATTCTGTTATGAAGTTACAAAAAAGAACACAAAATATGGCGATAAAGTCTTTTTAGAATGGACGTATTCGTGAAAACGTACATTGAGGGAAATAGGAATTGAAAGAAATTTTACTTTTGCAGACGAAAAAATAAAAAATCCTATGAGATGAAACGCTTATTTTTTAAATCAACAATAAAAATATAGAAATGTTATCTTTTTATCAATAAGGTGTGAAAATAACTGGTAATTGTTCATAAATTTTTTAGGTGTATAAATACAAAATGTACTGTTTATTACGTACTTAAGGAATAAAAAGGATTGTATATGGTTCAGAATAAAGAGACTTATGTGGAAAAATTAGCGAAAATGATTCATTATACAAAATAAAATGAGGACAAAGGTTGATTTTTTGCACAGAGAGGATACAATAGAATATACTTGTAAGAAGAAGGAGAGTGGTAGCATGCCGAAGAAACGAATCGTAGGTGTTGTTGGTCTGGGCCATGTTGGTGCCCATGTTGCCTATACGTTAGGGGTCACGGGAACGGCTGACCTTGTCAAACTTTGTGATATCAATGAAAAGAAGCTTGTCAGTGAGCATCAGGATCTCATGGATGCGGCCATGTTCATGCCCCATCATGTCAAGTATGCCATGGCTTCCTATGAAGAACTGGGCGACTGCGATATCATCATCAATGCCATTGGGAAAATTGATCTGTTGGTTACCCATAACCGGGATACGGAAATGAACTTTACGGTGGCTCAAGTTGCTGACTTCATTCCCAAGATCATGAAGGGGGGCTTCAAGGGAATCTTCATCAACATCACCAATCCCTGTGATGTGGTGTCCGATCTCATTTCCAAATTGAGCGGTCTGCCTGCGGGCCATGTTTTTGGGACGGGGACGGGTCTTGACACGTCGCGACTGGTAAGTGCCATTTCCCAGCAGACCGGCCTTGACCATAAATCCATTACGGCCTACATGATGGGCGAACACGGCAACGCGCAGATGGTGCCTTGGTCCGTCATCCAGTTCGGCGGCAAACGCCTTGAAGAACTGAAGGATGATTCCCGTTTCGTTTTTGATCATGATGCCATCAAGGAAAAGACCATCAAAGGCGGCTGGGTGACCTACGTGGGCAAGGGCTGCACGGAATACGGCATTGCGTATACGGCAACGACCCTTGCCGGATACGTCCTGCGCGATGAAAAGCATATCATGGCAACGAGCGCGCCCCTTCGCGGTGAATATGGCGAAGACGGTATCTTTGCAGGTGTACCTGCCGTGGTTGGTGAAAATGGCGTGGAAAAGGTTGTTGAACTTTCTCTCACGGACACGGAGAAAAAGGAATTCAAGACGTGCTGCACGGCTATTCGGGAAAACATCAAAAAAGCCGAATCCATTTGGAAAAAAGCCGAATGAGGGGAACGAAAAAAGCTGTCACCAAAAAAAGGTGACAGCTTTTTCATGTCTTTAGCGTGACGGTTGTTCTTGCTGGACCGCTATTTGACGGTATTTCTTAAGACGCCGATGCCTTCGATCTCACATTCGACGACGTCGCCGCGCTTTAGATACTGGGGCGGGTTCATGCCGACGCCTGTGCCGGCTGGTGTACCCGTGGAAATAATGGTGCCGCAGCGCAGGGTCATTCCGTGGGAGAGTTCACTGATGATGTAGGCAATGCTGTGAACGAGGTTCCTTGTATTGTCCTGTTGCCGCAGCTCACCATTTACGCGGCATGTAATGGTGAGCTGCGGCGGGAAGGCAAACTCTTCTGCCGTAACGATGACAGGTCCCATGGGCGCAAAGTGGTCCAAGCTTTTTCCAAAGTACCACTGCTTGTGGGCCGTTTGGACATCCCGGGCCGTGACATCATTCAGGATGGTATAGCCAAAGATATAGTCCGGGGCTTCTTTCTCGCTTACATCTTTGCAGTCCTTTCCGATGATGACGGCAAGTTCACATTCGTAATCAAGTTTGCTGACGATATCGAAATGACCGTCGATGGCTCCATCAGGATCGACGCAGCGCGTGACCCGTTTGGAAAAGTAGACGGGCACGTCCCGCTTCTGGATCTTTTCTTCCGTGTATTCCTGCGGCAATTCCTCATCGTGGGAGGCATAGTTGATTCCCAGGCAGATGATGTCATTGGCCGGTTCCGTAATGGGTGCCAGGATCTTGACCCTTTCTATGGGGACGGCGGCAACTCCCATGCGGCTGATGGCAAGCAGTTCCTCGAAATCGCTGTGAGCCATGAGGTCGGGCATATCGGCATACTTGTTGGCGGGAATGACAGATTTACCGTCTTCAGACAGGATGCCGACTTGCTCCTGCCCGTCATTTAACATGGTTACAATTTTCACGGGAATCACTCCTCTGTAGGGTACTTCCTTTATTGTACCTTTTTTTTATCTTGATTTCTAGAGAATTCAGACGATTTTTACTTAGAAATTTCTCTTTCTCAAGGCGGCTGGCTGTGATAGAATAGCAGAGAAATTGATTTATGGAAAGAAGAGGGTCCTATGGAGCAACTGATCTATCAATGTGATGATGGGCACGGTGACTATAATCGGAGCTATGAATCCCATTTTGAAATTGATTATGCGGATTATTCAACGGACCACCGGGAAAACAATTTCCGCAACTATGAAAACAAGGTCCCCAAGAGCAAGAAGGAACGGGTCCGCAATATCCTGAACCATTATGAATGAAGAAAATCCCTCCAGGTCATCCGGAAGGGATTTTTTGTCAGCGTTCAAGGGGAATGACCGTGCCGCAGTTGGGAATGATATTGACCGTAAAGTCTGTCTTTCCTTCTGAAAGGAGCTGGGCTTTGGCTTTTTCATAGGCTTCTTCCAGCGTCCTTGTGGGAATCTGGTGGATGCGGCGGACAGCTTCAAAGTTTTCTTTCTTGGTCACAAGGTAAAGGGTATAGTCCTCTGCCAGGGTGTAGAGAAAATAAGCGACAAAAAAGGGAATGGTAAAATGCTGCCGCAGGGCCTTTTCCATAGAAAGGCGGCTGTTGTAGCGGAAACTCTCCCAGAAGATTTGTGGTTCCTTGATGTCCGGTGATTCGATTAGGGCAATGATGATTCCACCCTTTTTGGTTACGTCCCGGGCTGGCTCATAGCATTTGCAGCCTTGGTAGAGGGAAAGGTCCTTGGGATACCCGCCGGCACCAGCAATGGTCAGGTCTGCTTTTTGGGTAAAGGAAACCGCGTCATTGCTGAGCACCTCCTGCGTCCCTTCAAGCCAGGCCTCGTAAGGATCGCCGCTGACAAATCCGCAGACCTCGCCCCGTTCATTGATGAGGGAGTGCAGCAGGAAATCAGGCCGGCAGAATTCCATGCCTTCCAGCATATCCTGATGGACGGGATTGTGCGTCAAGGACCGGCCCTCCGTAAGGGGATTGATGCCTTCCCCCGGGGTATCTGAAAGGGCGAGGGCGTGGTTTTTCTGGATTGTTTCCCAACTGGCAACGCCGGGAAGGATCATTTTTCGTCCGCCGCCAAAGCCTGCAAACAGGTGAGGCATGATCCCTCCGGCCACGATGACGAAATCCGCTTCGACAACACGGCGATTGAGTTCAACTGGGGTTCCATGCGACGTGGTCCCCACAAGGACAAGGTTTTCCCGGTCGTGACAGTCGTGCTGGTAAAGGCGGATCCGGCGGGCGACTTCTTCTCCGACGACAGCTATGTCCTCATCAGGGGTCTGGGCTCGGTGCGTACCTTGGGCAAAAACGATGGAAATATCCTCATCGGGGATGCCTGCCTCATTGAGTTCGTTGATCAGGGGCCGCATGAAATCCCGTGAATGGTTCCAGGCACGGGTAATATCCGCCGTTACAATGACTACGGAGGCTCCTTTTTTTACCATCTCACGCAGGGGGGGAGAAGCAGTGGGGTGACGCAGACAGGCCGTCACGGCATCGTCTATGGAAAGGGCGGCATGGTGCCGCGGCACAAGGATGGAACCAATCCGCTCTTGAGGAAGCGTCAGCGTGGCCTCGCCTTTTCCGTAGGGAATATGAATGGTTTTTTCAGCCATAGGATGTCTTCCTTTCTTTAGATGGTCCTTATTATATCACCTTTTGCCCCAGCCCTCTATTCAATTGATACCCAAATAGGGTATAATGGGGCCTGTACAAAGGAGGAGTGATCCATGAATCACGTTGTAAAAGCCAAAATGCTTCGCGAAAGCGATGAACCCATTCATTATAATTGTGCCCAATCCCTTTTTGTCGCTTTTTCCGATGTCCTCGGCGTCAGTGACGAGCGGGCCTTTGCCATGGGCGCAAACTATGGCGGCGGTATGATGCACGGCGGTACGTGCGGTGTGGTGAGCGCCGGCCTTATGATCTTGTCCCTTGCAGGGATCCCCCAGGAAAAGGCCATGGCCCTGCTCCAGGATTTTTCCCGTGACCACGGGACCACGGCCTGCACGGAACTGCTTATGAAAGCCGCTCAGGAAGGCGTGACAAAGAAGGTCAATTGTGATGGGCTGGTCATCCACATGGCAGAGCGGCTGGACGCCATCCTTTCCGCCTAAAGCCCCATCCAGCCCATAAAAAAAGCAGCCTTTTCAGGGCTGCTTTTTTCATGCCTTCATTTTGTTTCCAGGGAGTCGAGGGCGGGGACTTCTTTCTGTTCAAACCCTTTACCCTTGAGCTGGATGGCTATGATGAGATTCGGGATGAAGAGAACGGCAAAGAAAATGAGCACCGATGCATAGGTGCCTGTCTGCTTATAGAAAAAGGAGATGAGAGTTGGACCGGCAATGCCTGCCATTGCCCAGGCAGAAAGGATGCGGCCGTGAATGGCACTTAGCTGTTTGGTGCCGAAAAGGTCGCTCAAATAGGCCGGCATGCAGGAAAAGCCGCCGCCATAGGCACTGATGATAAAGAGCACAAGACCTTTAAAGACAAAGGAAGAGGTGGTGGCACTGAGGGCGAAGAAAGCCAGGATCTCAAGGGCAAAAAAGAGAATGTATGTTACAGGGCGGCTCAGCCGGTCAGAAATGGTGGACCAAAGGATGCGTCCGCCGCCGTTCATGATGCCAATAATGCCCACAAAAGCGGCTGCTTCCTGAGCTGACATGCCAATCACGTCCTGGGCCATGGGACTTAAGACGGCAAGCAGCAAGATGCCGCAGGTAATATTGATGAAAAAGACCCACCAGAGGCTTTGGAACTGCCAGGTATGCATGGCTTCTGATGCAGTCTTTCCCGTAAGGGACTGGGAATCAGCGTCATGTTCCTTTTTCAGGACGGGCGGTTTGAGGTAGAGGGCACAAAGGACCATGATGACCGAGTAGGCACCTGCCATGAGGCAGAAGGTGCGGGTAAGGCCCACCGTGCGGGTGAGTTGCTGCATGAGGGGAGCTGCAATGAGAGCGGCAAAACCAAAGCCCATGATGGCAAGACCTGTTGCAAAACCGCGGTGGTGGGGAAAATATTTCACCAAGGTTGATACGGGTGTGATGTAGCCTGTGCCAAGACCAATGCCGCCAATGCACCCATAAAAGAGATAGAGGAGGGAAAGGCTTCTGATGGAAAGGGCATACGCCGTACCCAAAAGGCCCGTTCCGAAGAAAAAGGCGGCCATGAGGCCACTTTTTTGGGGGCCTATTTTTTCTACAAAGCGCCCCAAGAGTGCGGCTGACATGCCAAGAAACAAGATGGCAAGGGAAAAGGTCCAAGTGACATCCCCCATAGAAGCCCCCAAGGTTTCCATGATGGGGCGGACAAGGACGCTGAAAGCATAGACGCTCCCAATGGAGAGGTGAATGCCTACGGCGGACAGTGCAATCAGTGAGCGGTTTCTCATGTTGCTTCCTTTCTGGGAAAACTTCCCCTAGAAAGAGAAAAGGCCCGGACCAATCTGCAGCATAAGGCTGCAGAGGAAAAGGCCGGGATGAAAAAGGACCGTCCGGGCTGCTTTTCTCTGCCCAGACGGTCGGCAAGTTACACAATGCAGAGCACGTGGTCAATTCCACTTATCCGTCAGTCCTGCACTGCTTTATTTGAATGTGATGCGGATATTATAGCAGGTATGACAGAACGGAGCAAGAAGAAATTCAGAAAAAAGATAAAAAAACCGCCCCCCAAGGAGCGGCTTCATCTTTAAAGTGGTGGAACTAACTGGATTCGAACCAGTGACCCCCACGATGTCAACGTGGTACTCTAACCATCTGAGCTATAGTTCCGAGACGAATATTAGTATACCCAAAGGAAAGAGTCTTGTCAACTCTTTTTTTATTTTTTCCAGGGGAAAAGGATTTGGACATAAGGGGCGGTGATGTTTATTTTTTTGCCTTAAACAGATATAATAAGGAAGACGAAGACTTTCATAGTGGGACCCACGGGTCCTTTTTTTGGTAAAGGAGATTGACCATGAAAAAGCTGTTCTTACTGATTGCCGTCATTACGGCACTTTTCACGGCTGCCTGCGGCAAAAGCGGCAAAGCGGCTGGAACGGACGCACCGGCCCTAAAGGGCCCTGTCACAGCCCAATTTGAGACCAGTCTCGGCAATTTTGAGGTCCGCCTTGCCGTAGAAGGGGCACCCAAGACCTGTGCCAATTTTGTAAAGCTTGCGGAATCTGGTTTCTATGATGGACTCACTTTCCACCGCGTCATTGACGGCTTCATGATCCAAGGCGGCGATCCCAAAGGCGATGGAACGGGCGGACCGGGCTATACCATCAAAGATGAATTTTCAAAGAATCTGCGTCACGATGGACCGGGCATCCTGTCCATGGCAAATGCTGGCCCTGATACAGGTGGAAGCCAGTTTTTCATTACCCTGGAGAAGACGCCCTGGCTGGATGATCATCATGCTGTCTTTGGCCGCGTCGTCAAAGGACTTGATGTAGTCCAAAAGATTGGTAAGGTTAAAACGGACGCCAATGACCGGCCAGTGACGCCCGTTGTTATCAAGAAAATCAAGATTGTAAAAGGCTAAGGAGGAAATCGGGTTGCCAGAAACGCTGGAAAAGAAGCTGATTTTTAAGGACAATCGGGAAATGGTGGCTGTCCTGGGGAAAAATGATGAATACCTGAAACTGATGGATGATCCGGAGTGCCGGATTATCCCCCGGGGCAATGAACTGCTCCTTACCGGGACGGAAGCGGCGCTCAGGCGGATGGAACGAGCCTTTTCGGAACTGCTCTATCTCTATCGCCAAGGGCTGCCCATTACGACCCATGATGTGACATACACGCTGAAGCTGGTTCGTGACGGCAAGGAAGAGGCCCTGCATCAGCTTTATACGGATACGGTCATTACGACCTACCGGGGAAAACAGGTCAAGGCCAAGACCCTGGGCCAATGGCAGTACCTCAAGACCATTGGGGAAAATCAAATGACCATTGCGTTAGGACCGGCGGGAACGGGCAAGACCTACCTTGCCGTGGCTATGGCGGTCAAGGCCCTTAAGAACCACGAAGTGGAGCGAATCATCCTCACGCGGCCGGCTGTGGAAGCAGGGGAAAAACTGGGCTTTTTGCCCGGGGACCTGCAGGAAAAGGTGGATCCATACCTGCGGCCCCTTTATGACGCCCTTTACGAGATGCTCGGCATGGAATCCTTCCAGAAGTATTTGACCCGGGGAACCATTGAAGTGGCGCCCCTTGCCTATATGCGCGGACGGACGTTGAGCGATGCCTTCATCATCATCGATGAGGCCCAAAATACGACGGCTGAGCAGATGCGCATGGCCCTTACCCGTTTTGGCTTTGGCTCCAAGCTTGTTGTGACAGGGGATGATTCCCAGGTGGACTTGCCGCCGGGCAAGGAGTCCGGGCTCACCAATGCCGCCTATGTTCTCCAGGGAATCCCTGGCATTGGCATTGTTCACTTTACGGACGGCGATGTCATCCGGCATGAAATCGTGGCGGCCATCATCCGGGCGTACAAAAAATACGATAATGCTAAAAAGAAAGGAAGGGACGGCTATGATCGTCACACTCGAAAATAACCAGGAAAAGGTCTCCATTCCTGAAGCGCTGGAAGCGGACCTGACCAAAGCCATGAATGTCGTTGCGGAACTGGAGGCCCTGTCCCCGCAGACAGAAGTGGATATTACCCTTGTCGATGACGCTGCAATCCATGAACTCAACCGCACTTACCGCGGCATTGACCGGCCGACGGATGTGCTTTCCTTTGCCCTTGACGAAGGGGAAGAGGAACCGGAAGTGGACGATGACGAGATTGAACATCTATTGGGTGATGTCATCATTTCCGCTCCGACAGCAGTCCGCCAAGGTGAGGAATACGGTCACGGACTCGAACGGGAGATGACCTATTTAGCCGTTCATGGGATGCTCCACCTCCTGGGATACGATCACATGGAAGAAAAGGACAAGCTTATTATGCGCAAACGGGAGGAAGAAGTCCTGCGCAGGCTTGACCTTGCCGAGGAAAATTTTGGAGGCTGACGATGGACCTGATCCTTTTTGAAGCGGCCAAAGCGGCACGGAAAAACGCCTATGTCCCGTATTCCCACTTTGCCGTGGGAGCGGCAGTCAGGGCGAAGGACGGCCGCGTTTTTACGGGCTGCAATATCGAAAATGCATCTTACGGACTGACGGTCTGCGCCGAACGAAATGCTATCTTTGCAGCCGTCAAAGAAGGCGTACGCGATTTTGAAACCCTGCTTGTGACGGCTGATACGGAAGGACCTGTGTCTCCCTGCGGAGCCTGCCGCCAGGTCATGGCTGAATTTGGGATTTCCCATATTGAACTGACAAACCTCAAGGGGCTCAGCCAGTGTGTGAGCCTTGAAGAACTCCTGCCTTACGGCTTTACTCTAAAAGAAAAGGAATAAGCATCATGCAAGTACAGCAGCAAGAACATCGGGCCGGTTATATCGCCGTTATTGGACGCCCCAATGCAGGCAAGTCGACCCTCATTGACAAACTGATCGGGGAAAAGGCGGCCATCGTATCAGACCGTCCTCAAACGACGCGCAATCGCATTCTTTGCATTTTATCGACGGAAAAGGCCCAGCTTATTTTCCTTGATACGCCAGGCCTCCACAAACCTAAGGATAAATTGGGGGAGCATATGGTCAAAGCCGCCGAGGATTCCTTAAAGGACGTTGACGCCGTGCTCTATGTCGTTGACGCCACAGAAAAACGGGGAAAAGGGGAGGCCTATATCCTGGAACGGCTCAAAAAGGTTCAGGTCCCGGTCATCCTTGTCCTTAACAAGGTGGATCTCATCAACCAGAAAGAAAACCTTCTGCCGCGTATTGACGCTTTTCAAAAGGCCTATCCCTTCCACGGCATCATGACCCTATCTGCCTTGGAAGATAGGGATTTCACGCCCCTTATCGAGGAACTGACAGGCCTCATGCCGGAAGGCCCTAGCTTTTATCCGGAAGACCTTTACACGGATCAGACGGAACGGGTCATGGTAAGCGAAATCATCAGGGAAAAGATCCTGCGCCTCACCCATGATGAAGTGCCCCATGCCGTTGCCGTCAAGGTAAACGAAATGAAGACCCGTGATAATGGGATGGTTTATGTGCGGGCCGATATCTATGTGGAACGGGATTCCCAAAAAGGAATTCTCATTGGTCGCAAGGGACAGATGCTGAAACAGATCAGCGCGGAAGCCCGCAAGGATATCGAAGATCTTGTCGGCAGTCAGGTTTATCTTGAAATCTGGGTCAAGGTGCGTCCCAAATGGCGGGAAAAGGAAACCGAACTCCGACAGCTTGGGCTGAGTTCCGATCATAGGGCATATTGACCATGCCGCGGCACCTATTGTATAATGAAAATTAACATTGACAGCCCAAAAGTGCCCAAAAATGGCACACTGTGATTCGTTGAAGTGGTGCTGTGGTTCGAGGATGGCGCTTTGCCGAAGGACCACAGTCCTTGGAAAAAAGGAGAGATGACTTATCGACGCGGGTCCTGCGCTTGGACGCATATTGAAACCGATTGTATATCCTTTTGCTTATCTTTTTTGGCATGTGGGCCGCAGCCTTTATCGCTTCATGGGCATTCAGCCCTATGATCCTGATATGAGCCGCTCAGAAGATGATATTCGGCGGATGGTCAGTGACAGCGAAAAAGGCGGGGAAATCGATCCCGTAGAAAGCCGCCTGATTGATAATGTCTTTGATTTTGCCGACCGAGTTGCCCGGGAGGTCATGGTTCCCCGGCAGGATATGATCTGCCTGTTTGTGGAAGATTCCTTGGAAGAAAACCTGAAGGTTGTCCATGATTCCGGTCACACCCGTTATCCGCTTTGTGAAGAAGACCGCGACCATATCCTGGGGATGATCCATATCCGGGAACTGATGAACCTTGACCAACATGATCCCCACGCAGATCTTAAGTCCATTATGCGGGAAATTGACGTGGTGCCTGAAAGTATGTCCATTGTGAAGATCCTTCAGCTCATGCAGCACAAACATGTCCAGATGGTGGCCGTTGCCGATGAATATGGCGGAACAGCGGGCCTTGTCACCATGGAAGACCTCTTGGAGGAAATCGTTGGTGACATCCAAGATGAGCACGATACGGAAATGCCGGAAATCAACAAGATGCCCGATGGGTCCTATGTGTTTGACGGCTTGGTCCTTTTGGACGAAGTCTCGGAGACGATGGGCATCCAGTTTGATGATCCTGAGGAAGATACCATTGGCGGGTACGTCTTTGGCCTCATCGGCCGTCAGCCCGTTGTGGGAGATTCCGTCGATGAGCGGGGCAATCGTTTTGAAGTGCTCGATTCATCCGGATTCCGTGTCCTTCGGGTCCGTGTCATCCCTCTGAAGAAAGACAAAAAGGAAGAGACAGTCCATGACGAGTGAAGCCTTTCAGGATGAAGCGGTCATATTGGAAGTAAGGAATTGGCAGACTGCGGATAAGTACGCAGTCTGCTTTTGTCGTCACCATGGGAAAGTACCTTTCATCGCCTACGGGGCAGCCTATCCCAAGAGTACGAGCGGTCGGATTGTCCAGCCTTTTGCCCAGCTGCGCGTGACCCTCATGCCGGGCCGTAAGGTGGCAACCCTGCGTGGGTGTGAGTTTATGAACCTGCCCCATGTCATGGATATTGAAGGCATGGCTTACGGTGCCATCATAGCCGAGGCCGTGATGCAGCTGTTTGAAGAGGAAGAACCGCTGGAAGAGGCCTTTTTCCTTATTTGTCAGGCTTTTACCCTCTTTCCAAACCATAATAAACGGCTCGTGACGGACAGCACCCTCTTTAAACTTCTGGCCCTTTGCGGCTTCGATCCGGTTCTTGACTATTGTACAACCTGCGGAAAACCCATGGAAGAAGACGGTTATTTCAGTCCTGTTCAGGGCGGCTTCCTGTGCAGGGACTGTGCCTTGGACCATGATCTGCCCCTTACGGTAAAGGCCAAGGCGCTTGTGCAGCATCTCCTGACCCTTGATTTTAAGGTCCCCGAACCGTTTACGGTGCGGGGAAAGGAATTGATGGAAGTGGAAAAGATCCTCTATCGGTTCCTGACATTCCAAACGGACCGGCCGCTAAAGAGCCTTCAATTTCTGACGCAGCTTGGCAAGGGGGCCCTATGAACCGGTGGATCTGTGGACTTCATAGGGGCTGGGCGCACAGCCGCAAAAAGGGCGCGGCCTTTCTGGCGGCCGCTGCCCTGCTGCTCTTTTTTCTCGAAGAACCTTGGGTGCTTTGGGGCAGTCTCCTTCTTGGTGCCCTCGACGCTTACCAGTTAGCCCTGGAAAAAAGGCAAGGCGCTCCCGCAATCCTTGAAAGGGTCCTTGTCATGCTCCTTACGGCACTTTTTGTCTCTCCTCACAGCTATCCTTTGGCCCTTCCTCATGCCGTTTTTTGGGTTCTTTTTTATATCCTGTGGGGCGTCCATCTTCTTTTTTTTGAAAGAAGGGACTTGATCCAGCGGGGGCCTTCTGTCCTTTTTCCCTTTTTTTTGGGAACGGCCCTTTTCCTTAACCAGCTTGACGCGGATAGCGGTGCTTTTGAGGCGGCCCTTCTTATGGGCGGCTATGGCTTGTTTCGGGCCCTTTGGGAAATGAAAGAAGCCGTTCATAGGAAACGCCGCCTGCTGTTTCTCTTTTATTTTGCTTCTATAGGCCTTATCCTTGGCCTTTTCTATGTATCCTTTATCTGGATGGCGGGAGATCCCATTTATCTTCTCCTTTGGCTTTTTGCCCTAGGGGCCCTTTACTGGATCTTTCCTTCCTTATGAGTGAATGGAGGAATCTCATGAAACTTGTCACCTGGAATGTCAACGGCCTTCGGGCCTGCATGAATAAGGGCTTTAAGGAGTCCATGGAAAAACTGGACGCCGATATCATCTCTATCCAGGAAACGAAGATGCAGCGGGAACAGGCCAGCTTTGACTTTCCCGGCTATTATGAATATTGGAACAGTGCCGTTAAAAAAGGCTACTCCGGAACGGCCATCTTTTCCCGGATCAAGCCCCTTTCCGTGACCTATGGTCTGGGCATCGAGGAACATGACCAGGAAGGCCGCGTCATTACGGCGGAATATGATGATTTTTACCTTGTCAATGTCTATACGCCCAATTCGCAGCGCGAGCTGGCTCGCCTAAGCTATCGCATGGCTTGGGAAGACGCGTTCCAGGCGTACTGTGAGGACCTTTCCAAGAAGAAAACCACCATTGTCTGCGGGGACATGAATGTGGCCCACGAACCCATTGATCTCAAGAACCCCGATTCCAACCATCACAATGCCGGTTTTTCTGACGAGGAGAGGCAAAAGCTCGATGCGTTCCTTGCCCGGGGCTTTGTTGACTCCTTCCGTATGCTCTATCCTGATCGGGAAGGGGCCTATACCTGGTGGTCGTATATGTTCAAGGCCCGCGAACGGAATGCGGGGTGGCGCATTGATTATTTCCTTGTTTCAGAAGCCGGTCGTGACAAGATCCGGGATGTAACCATCATGAACGAAATCATGGGCAGTGATCACTGTCCTGTTGTCTTGGAGTATGGGGTATAACTGCTGCCAAAAGGGAGGGATAGGCTGTGAAGGGTGCCTTTATTGGTGATATTGTAGGGTCCCGTTTTGAGTGGACCGGATTTCGGGAAAAGGAATTCGACTTGTTTGCCGAAGGGTGCCGCGTGACGGATGACTCCCTGATGACGGCCGCCGTGGCAGAAGCCTTCCTGACGATGCGGGAAACCGACCTTCCTGAAACAGAAAGCGTATTGGGCTCCCTTCTTTGCGAACGGATGCGTAGGTTGGGGCGCACCTATCCGGATGCCGGCTATGGACAGAAATTCAAGGCGTGGCTCATGGATGAGACCATGGGGCCTTATGGCAGCTGCGGGAATGGAGCGGCCATGCGCGTTTCTCCGGCTGGCTGGTTTGCCTACACCTTGGCGGAAGCCGAGGAACTGGCTCTTATTTCCTGCCGTGTGAGCCATAATGAAAAAAGTGCGGAAAAGGCGGCCCAAGCTGTTGCGGGAGCCATCTTCCTTGCTCGCTCGGGAGCCAGGAAGGACGTGATCCGTACTTATCTGGGGCGCTTTTATGACCTTTCGGAACCTTTTGACGAGCTTAGAAGCCATTACGAAGGGGAGGCAACTTGCGACGGATCCGTACCCCAGGCCCTGACGGCCTTTTTGGCATCGGACAGTTTTGAGGATGCGCTAAGGCGCGCTGTCAGTCTCGGCGGTGATACAGATACCCTTGCCGCCATCAGCGGAAGCCTTGCAGAACCTTATTTTGGCATTCCTGCCTCTATCTATAAAATAGCGGAAGAATATTTTACGGAGGAAATGAAAACCGTGCTGCAGCGTTTCGACGCACTTTGCGAAAAGGAGAAGGACTAGCATGGAATATTGGGATATCTATGACGAGAAAAAAGAACGCACAGGCCGCACCATGGCGCGCAATGATTGGCATATGAAACCGGGCGATTATCACTTGACGGTCCTTGCCCTTATTATCAATGAAACGGGACGCATCCTGCTTACCCAGCGTCAGCTCGATAAGCAGTGGGCACCTGGAAAATGGGAGATCCCCGGCGGCGGTGTCAAGGCAGGCGAAACGTCTCTTGAAGCGGTCCTTCGGGAAACGCGGGAAGAAACGGGCCTTGTGCCGGATAAAGCGGCGGTCCGTCTTATCCATACATATCGCAATGATTCCCCAAAAGAACAGAACAACTACTTTGTCGACATTTATGAAGTGCGCCTTCCCTTTACGGAATCGGCGGTCACGGTCCAAAAAGAGGAGGTCAAGGGGTTTGCCCTTCTTGACCCTCAAGCGGTCAGGGTCCTTGGCGAAAGAGGGGAAATCCTCCATTATGCCCATTTTGCGGATTTATTTTAGGAGGCGTCCCCAGCCATGCTTGAAAATGTCATTTTATTGTTTTTTTCCCTGCTTCTTTTAGGCAGTGTCTTTACAGGGGTTCCCATTTTAGCCGCTCTTTTTGCAGGGCTCCTGATCTTTAGCGGCTATGCCCGCTACCAGGGTTTTTCCCTAAAGGAAATCGTGGGCATGTGGGCCGCTGGTGTGAAGACCATCCGCAATATCCTCATGACGTTTGTCATCATTGGCTTTTTGACGGGGCTTTGGCGGGCTGGCGGAACCATCCCGACCATTGTCTACTATGCGTCCGGCGTCATCGATCCCGCACTGATCGTACTCCTTACCTTTGTCCTTAACTGCCTCCTGTCTTTTTTGATGGGAACGAGCTTTGGGACAGCGGCAACGATGGGGCTCATTTCCATGACCATTGCATCAACCCTGGGGGCCTCCAAGGCGCTCGTTGGCGGGGCCGTCCTGTCGGGAATCTACTTTGGGGACCGCTGCTCTCCCGTGTCGACAAGCGCGCTCCTTACGGCAGACCTGACGGGAACGAACCTTTATGACAATATCCAGCGCATGATGAAAAGTGCCTTGGTCCCCTTTCTCCTTTCCCTTGTGTTCTATGGCCTCATGGGTGGGGGAGAAGGCACGGCGGAGACGGTAAGCGCCGTGAAGCACCTTTTTGCATCCCATTTTGACGTATCCTATGCCATGCTCATCCCGGCGGCCAGCATCCTTGTTTTGGCTTTTTTCCGCGTGGCTGTGAAAAAGACCCTTTTTGTGAGTGTTGTCCTAAGTTTCCTCTGCGCGTATCTCTATCAGGGCCTTTCCCTTCCCGCTATCCTTCATGTCATGTTCTTTGGCTTTACCTCCCCGGACCCTCAGCTCAATGCCATGCTCCGTGGCGGGGGCCTTCTTTCCATGGCTGGTACGACGGGCATCGTCATGATTGGGTCCTGCTATTCCGGTATTTTTAATAAGACGGGCCTGCTTCGCAATATTGAATCGGTCCTCCTTGCTCTGACAAAGCGCTTCTTTCCGTTTGCCGGCGTCTTTGGCGCGGCGACGATCAGTTCCCTCATTGGGTCGAACCAGACCCTTGCCATCATCATGACGCGTGACCTTTCCCGCAAGATCATGCCCGACGGCAAGGAGCTTGCCCTTGCCATTGAAGATACGGCTGTTGTCATGAGCGCCCTTGTGCCTTGGTGCATTGCCGGCGCTGTACCTTTGACGTTTATTGGCGCGCCCATTTCAAGTATGCTCTTTGCTTTTTATCTGTATGCCCTGCCTTTGTGGCGCCTTGGAAAAGCAGCCCTTGCGGAGCGGCAGGACGCATAAGAAAAAATGGAAAATAAAAAACTGCCCTACAAGGGCAGTTTTTTGTCTGTCTTGTTCTAGGCCTGCGTCTTCCTGAGGCCGCTCCCAATAAAGCCGATGAGGGCGATAAAAAAGAAAATCAAGCTTGTTGCCTGGGCTGATTTGAGGCCAAAAAGGAAGGGCTCCACATAATCGCCGCGGAGGAATTCAAGGAAAAAGCGCAGCGCCGAGTAGAGCATGACGTAAAGAAAGCAGCACTGGCCGCGTTTGTAAGGCCGGGACTGGAATATGATGAGCAGCGCAAAAAGGATGACATCAATCTGTCCTTCCCAGACTTCTGCCGGCCATAGGGGCGCGTTTCCATAGGTGCTGCGGGCCAGGGTCCCGACGGGATAGAGGATACCGAAATCACCGCCAGTGGGCGCACCGAAGGCATCGCCATTTAAGAGGTTTGCCATGCGGCCGATGGACTGGCCGATGAATAGGGCCGGGGAAATCACGTCCAGCATATCAATCCAATTGATCTTATGGGCCCTGCAGTAGAGGGCGCCGGCAAGAATCCCGCCAACGATGCCGCCTTGGATGGCCATGCCGCCCTGCCAGACAAAGAAAATCTCTGACAGATGGTCGCTGTAATAGGCCCAGTCAAAAAAGAACACGTCCCAAAGGCGGGCTCCGATGATGCCGGCAAAACCGCCGTAGATTCCGATGTCGGGCAGGTACTTTTCCCAGCCCCGTCCGTCCTTATAAGCAAGGAAATAAGCCGTTCCCGTTGCCATGAAGATGGCCGTGCAGAGCATGAGGCCATACATACGGATGGGAAAATTGCCGATAAAAAAGAGATATTGATGCACAGGAAATCCTTTCTCCGGTCAGTCAAGGATCTTGACCGGACAAAAATCAATGTAATCGGACGCGACGAGGCGGTACCGCGTGCCATCCCGGACGCCTTGGAAGAGGTTCAGGAAATGGGCAGCGTCACCGTGGACGTGGCCGTAGATACAGGTTGTGACTTCGTAGTCCCGGCAGAGCTCGGTAAAGCCTGTCACTTCTTCCGGTTCGTAGAGGGGAGGGTAGTGGAGGGCCGCAATGATCCGTTTGGCGCCGGACGACTTGGCTTCTTTGAGGGAGTGCTCGAGGCGCTGGACCTCGCGTTTATATAGGAGGTCATCGTGGTCCGTAAATTCCGGCATGGAGGGAAGGTTCCATCCCCTGGTGCCGCAGATGGCCGTATCCTTTTCCACAACGCAGCTATTATGAAGAAACTGGAAACGGCCCTTAAAGGCTTGTTCCAGCTTGCGCATGCTGGACCACCAATAATCGTGGTTTCCTTTGAGGATGATCTTCTTTCCTGGAAGTGCGGAAAGCATGGAAAAATCTTTTTCGATGGCATCGGACAGGTCCATGGACCACGACGTGTCACCGCAAAGAATAATCGTATCGTCAGTGCCAATGGTTTCTTTCCAGTGCTGGATGATCTTTTCCCGATGGTCTTTCCACTGAGGGCCGAAGACGTCCATGGGTTTTGTCGGGGGAGCCCCGGATAGATGCAGGTCCCCAATTGCATAAAAGGCCATGAATGGTGCTCCTTCCTACGTTGACTTTATGAGGCGTCAACTATATAATGAATCTATTGTAGTGAATGGTAACCTATTCTGCAAGAAGTCCCACCAACGCCGTAGGCGGTGAGATGAATTGCAGGTTTCCCAAGGCTTCAATGCCCTTGGAAAATAATTTTTCACTGCGGAAATACCGTGGGTCGCACGGAAATCTACGCTTGTGGAGAGTGTGTAAGTCATCGCGGCTTTTTTGCGTCAGCGGTGCTGTTCTCGTTGAAGCAGGAAGCTCCCGCCTCTATCCGGTGGGGGTACGTTCACTTCCTTCAATACCATTATGTTACAGAATCGAATGCCGTATTGCAAGGGATTTCACTTATGTTTCCAAAATAGGGAGGCCAAGCCATGATCAGTGAAAAGTATGAACCCCATAAGGCGGAAGCCAAATGGCAAAAGTATTGGGAAGATCATCATACCTACAAGGTCAGTAATGATGATCCCCGCCCCAAATATTACGTCCTTGAAATGTTCCCGTATCCTTCGGGCAACCTTCATATGGGGCACGTACGGAACTATTCCATTGGTGATGTCGTTGCTCGTTTCCGTACCATGCGGGGCTACAACGTCCTTCATCCCATGGGCTTTGACTCCTTTGGCATGCCCGCGGAAAATGCCGCCATCAAACATAACATTCCGCCGGCCAAATGGACCCTTGAAAACATTGCCAACATGGAAGACCAGCAAAAACGCATGGGCCTTTCCTATGATTGGGACCGCGAAGTCAAGACCTGTATGGAAGATTACTATAAGTGGACCCAGTGGTTCTTTGAACTCATGTATAAGCGCGGCCTGGCCGTTAAGAAAACGGCCCCGGTCAACTGGTGCGAAAAATGCAACACCGTCCTTGCCAACGAACAGGTCATTGACGGAAAATGCTGGCGCTGTGATACACCGGTCGTCAAAAAGGACCTGTCCCAGTGGTTCTTTAAGATCACTGATTATGCCGATGAACTCTTGAAGGACCTTGACCTTTTGAAGGGCTGGCCTGAACCGGTCAAGACCATGCAGCGCAACTGGATTGGCCGCAGCGAAGGACTGGAATTCAGCTTTGACTGCCCGGACCTTGGGACCAAGCTCCCCGTCTATACAACCCGTCCGGATACAATCTACGGCGTCACCTTCGTCGTCATTCCGCCGGAGCATCCCCTTGTTGCCAAGATCCTTGAAAACAACCCTAAACGGGCTGAACTTGAAGCCTTCTGTGACAAGGTTCGCAATACGTCGGATATTGAGCGGACCAGTGCTGACTCAGAAAAACTGGGCATGTATACGGGCTATGACTGTGTCCATCCCTTGACGGGACATAAGGTAGAGATCTGGATTACGAATTATGTCCTTTTTGACTACGGTACGGGCGCCGTCATGGGTGTACCGAGCGGAGACCATCGTGACTGGATGTTTGCTTCAAAATACGGTATCAAGAAGATCCTTACCCTCCAGCCAAAGGATCATGAACTGAAGCTTGAGGAAATGGACGACGCCTATACGGAAAAGGACGGTGTCCTCGTTAATTCCGGTCCCTTCACGGGTATGGAAATGCATAAAGCCATGGGAGCCATCATGGACTACATGGAAGAAAAGGGCCTGGGCAAACGGCGCGTCAATTACCGCCTCCGCGACTGGCTGATCAGCCGTCAGCGCTATTGGGGCGCACCCATTCCGGTCATCAATTGCCCGCAATGCGGCGAAGTCCTCGTCCCGGAAAAGGATCTGCCTGTAAAACTGCCGACAGATGTCAAGTTTGCGGCCGGCGCCAAGAGCCCTCTTGCTACGAGCGAATCCTTCGTGCACTGCACCTGCCCGAAATGCGGCGGCCCTGCAACGCGTGAATTGGATACGATGGATACCTTCGTCTGCTCGAGCTGGTACTATTTGCGTTACACCGATCCCCATAACGATCAGGCACCCTTCAGCCATGAAGCGGTCGATCATTGGATGAGCGTGGACCAATATATCGGCGGCATTGAACATGCCATCCTCCATCTGCTTTATTCCCGTTTCTTTGTGAAGGTCCTGCGTGATGCCGGTCTTGTCAAGGTTGACGAACCTTTCACGAACCTCCTGACCCAAGGGATGGTCATCAAGGACGGGGCTAAGATGAGCAAGTCCCTGGGCAATGTCGTTTCCCCGGAAGAAATCATTGGCAAGTACGGCGCCGATACGGCCCGGCTATTCATTATGTTTGCCGCCCCTGTGGAACGGGAACTGGAATGGAGCGACCAAGGTGTCGAAGGATCCTTCCGTTTCCTGAACCGTGTATGGCGTATTGTCTACCACTTCCAGGATGAACTCCAAAAGAAGGTCAAGACCTATGATGTGAAGGAACTGGATGAAGCAGGCCGGGAAATGCGCCATATCCTCCATGTGAGCCTGAAAAAGATCACAGAGGACCTGGACAGCCGCTTCAACTTCAATACGGCCATCAGTACCATGATGGAACTGGTCAATGCTCTTTATGCCTATAAGGATAAGGCCAAGAAAGTACATCCGGGCCTCATCTGGGAAGTCATTACGGATCTGCTCCTTGTGATGGCGCCCTTCGTTCCCCATATTACGGAAGAACTCTGGCACGGCACTATCGATGATTCGGAAAGCATCCATAAACAGGCTTGGCCGAAGTACGATGAAGAAGCCATCAAGGTCGATGAAGTAGAGGTCCTTGTTGAAGTCAACGGAAAGCCGAAGGACCGCATCATGGTCGATCCGGAAATGGATAAGGAGGCCTTGGGCAAGGTCGCCTTGGAAAGCAAGGCTGTCAAGGAGGCCATCGGCAGCGGCAAGGTTGTCCGCGTCATTGCCGTTCCGGGCCGTCTGGTCAACATTGTGGTAAAACCGTAAGACGTTTTACTGAAATAAGGATTCCCTTTTAGACGATTGCAATCGTTCAAAAGCAGGTTATCACCCCTTCGCGGGGAGATGGCCTGCTTTTTTTTTGAAAAGGAGGTCGCATCATGAATCTATGGAACCGCAGAAAAGCAGCTGTCATCTTTGTCCTCATGGTTCTTATTGTGGGAACCACCCTTTATTGGGAAGAAACGCCGCGGCAAAATAAGGCCCCGCTGGATCCTGAGGCAGTCATGACAAAGCAGCGGGAGCAGAAGGCGCTTCCCAGTCTTCGTGTCTATGTCAGCGGTGCCGTCATGTACCCAGGTCTTTATGACCTTGCACCGGGCCTGCGCTATGCCGATGCCATCCGCAAGGCAGGCGGCATGACGGATGAGGCTGATGAAACGCGGGTCAACCTAGCGAAAAAAATCAAGGATGGCTGTCAAGTGAACGTGCCGCTGCGTAAGAATCGGCGCCCTGCAGCGGGAAAAGCGCCGCCTTCTGCGGGCGACTTGCCTGCTCGGGAAAAAGAGAAAAGGAAAGATAAAGGCGCCGCTGGGTTCCTAAGAATCAATCTCAATGATGCGTCCCAGGAAGAACTGGAACATCTCCCCGGGATTGGCCCCGGTATGGCACAGCGCATCATTTCAGAAAGGAACAAGGCCCCTTTTCAATCCGTGGATGAGCTGCTGCGCGTCAAGGGCATAGGGCCTAAAAACCTTTCCCGGTTCCGGGAGCTTGTGGAGGTCATCCCATGACGCCCCTTTCCTGGGCCGGACTGGGCTTTAGTCTGGGCACACTGTGGGGGCTTTCAGCCCGGCCTTCCAGATGGCTTGTTTTAGGCCTGCTATTGGGGAGCCTATTTGCAGCTCTTTTCTGGAAGGAAAGGAAAAAAGGGGGCATCCTGATCTTTTTTTTATTGCCCGCCTTCTTTATCGGGGCCCTTTCCGGGCGGGAACGGCAGAGCGCGGCAAGCCGTATGGCTCCTTTTTTGGGGAACCCTGTAAGGCTTACGGGGCGGCTCGAGCCAGGCTCTCTGCGCGTCCGGGATCGATCTGTTTCTTTTACGCTTCTTTATGAAGGCATGCGCATCCCTGTTCTTCATTTGGGGACCCTTCCTGGACCTTCATGGGGGACCTATACGGCAGAAGGCTGCCTGGAACCGATAGAAACGTTCTATAATCCTGGTATGGTGGATGAAACAAAGCGCAGTGCTGCCCGAAAGATTCCGGGAAGGATCAGGACCCAAAATGGTTGTCTGCACTATGAAGGGGGAGAAAAAGATGCCCTGGACCGGATAGCCGAGTGGGGCAGCACCGTAAGAAAACGGCTTTCGGAGGCCCTTCCTCCGCGCGAGGCCGCCCTCCTAGGGGGCATGCTCCTCGGCGGCAGTGAAGGGATGGACGCCTCGTCACTCCAGATCTTTACGGCCTGCGGATTGTCCCATCTTCTTTCTGTATCTGGAAGCCATGTGGCACTTCTCCTTGGTCTCTATGTCCTGGCGGCGGAGTATCTCCCGCTGCCGCGCCCTGTCAAACCGCTGGGGGGCCTCTTTTTTCTGTTCTGCTACGCCATCCTTTGCGGGCTTCGGGCATCTGTCTGCCGAGCAGTGCTCCTTGGCAGCGGCGTCTTGCTGGGGGAGCTGTTGGGGCGCCGGGCAAGCGGACCGTCTTTTCTTGGCTTTTCGGCCCTTTTGCTGCTGGGCATCCATCCCTTTTGGATCTGGGATATTGGCTTTGCCCTCTCTTTTGCGGCAGCGGCCGGACTGATGCTCTTAAAGGAGAGGGTGGAACGGGGGCTTGCATCTTTTTTAGGGCAGGGCCTTGGGACGGCCCTTTCTGTTCCCCTCGCGGCCCATATTTTTTCCCTTCCTTTGCTTGTCCATCATTTCCACGCCGTGAGCCTCCTATCCCTTCCAGCCAATCTGCTTCTTGTGCCGCTTTTGAGCCTTTCCCTCGTTCTTGCCGTCAGTGCCGTTTTTGGGGGTCTTGTCCTGCCCTTTTTGGGACGGGTCCTTTTTGTTATGGCAGGCAGTCTCGTCAGTCTATCTCTTGAACTGGGCCGTCTGCTTTCAGAAAGCCGGCCCTTCATGGTTACAACGGGGCCCTTGGGCTTTGGGGCGCTTTTTTGCTATGGTCTTTTGCTCAGCCTGCTCCTTGGCGATTTTCCACAGGGATCCCGTCTTGCTCGGTACCGGAAAAAGGCGGCTCTTGCGTCCGCTTTCTGCCTTGCTGCCCTGTTTTTCTATCCTCGCTTTCAAAAAGTACCTTTTACAGCGTATTTCCTTGATGTAGGGCAGGGCGACTGTTGCCTTCTTGTTATGCCGGACAGGAAGAACGTTCTTATCGATACAGGGGGATTAAACGGACACTATGAGGTAGGGGAACGGGTTGTCGTACCTGCGCTTCGGGCCCTTGGCGTAACCCAGATCGATACGATGATTATCAGTCACGGCCATCATGACCATGCCGGCGGAGCCGCTGGAATCGCACGCTGGCTGCCTGTGAAACGGCTGCTCCTTCCACAGGAAAAAGACAGTAATGATGTAGAAAAATTAATATATACCATGAAAAAAACAAATCACAAAATTGTATACAAAATGCAAAAAACAATTCACATCCGTTTTAAATCGCATATAATTAATATTGTAGACGCACCGAAAATGGCAGAGAAAGGAGGCAATGCAAACGAGAGCTCTGCAGTGGTGCTTGTTGCGTGCGGAAAAAGCAAAGTGCTCCTGACCGGGGATGCGACAAGTGAAATTGAACTTGCCGCAGCGGCAGCCCCAATCCGGAGCGATGTGCTGAAGGTTTCCCATCACGGTTCTTCAACTTCTTCGGAAATGGCTTTCCTCAAAGCGGTATCGCCTAAGGTTGCCGTCATTTCCGTTGGCCGGAACAACCGGTTTGGCCATCCCCATGACGAGGTCCTTGAACGCCTGGAATATTTAGGGATTCCCGTAGCAAGAACGGACGAAGGGGGCGCCATCAAGGTTGTTTTTGACGAGACTGGACCGAAGTGGTATAGTTATCGCTGTCAGCGAAACTGTTTCTAGGAGTGATCAAGGTTGAACGTGACAGCGGACCAGTTCCTAGCGAACCTCAGGAAAAAGGGCGGATCCTGTCCCCATCTTGTGGTAGCCATCGGAAATGAGGAATACTACCAAAAGGCCATCAAGGAAACCCTGAAAAAACGGATTGCCTTCGACCATAAAGGAGAGGAACTAAACACCTGGACTTTCGAGGATCGATTCAATCTTGTCGATCTGCGGGAAGCGATTTATTCCCAGTCCTTTTTTGGGGGGCTCAACTGGGTCATTGTCAGTGATCCGTTTGTTCTTGCAAAAACCAAAGACGCAACAAGTGATCCGCAGACCAAGGGAAAAAGCAAAAAAAAGGAAAGTCCTCTGGAGGCCTTCCTTGAACTTGTCAGTGACATTCCTGCTACGACTTACGTCCTCGTCCAGCTAAGCGCCATCGATAAGCGGACGAGCGCGGCAAAAAAGCTCGGAGCGATTGCCCCCTTGGTTGAGTGTCAGCCCATCAAATGGTATCAGACCAAAGCCCTCATGCCTTTTTTGCAGGAACAGGCTGAGCGCTACGGCGCCCGCTTTGACCAAGGGGCCAAAGCCTTGATTGAAGATTATGTAGCTGCGGCAAATGAAGTCCCCCTCCTTTTTTTGGAGCGGGAAATCGAGAAGATTGCCCTTTTTGCCGGGAACCGCAAGATCTGGACCGCTGATGATGTACGGCAGATGTTTTCCCAGTTGCCCCAAGTATCGAACTTCGCCCTAGGCCGGGCCATCGAAGAGAGGAACCTGACCTTAGCCCTTGAACTGATTGCAGCAGAACGGAAGAACGACGCCAAATTTGTTTTGGCCCTTTATGTCGTTACGTCTTCCCTGCGTCTATTGACCCAAGTCAAAGCCATGATGGCAAAAGGTGCTCGACAGGACGAGATTGCCCAAACCCTGAAAAAGAATCCCTACATCGCCAAGCTTGCCATGCAGCATGCACGAAATTATTCCCATGAATCCTTACAAAAAGCCTTGGTGGATCTGGCGGTGCTGGCCATCACTTCCCGCAGTGGAGGCGGGGACAAAGGATGGAAGTGGTCACGTCTTGAGGAAATTATCATTGCATTAGTAGGAAGAGATTGAACTTGAGGAGGAAGTATTACGATGACATTAGCTTTGAATTCTTATCAAACAATGGCAGTCGGCATTTTACTGTATTATCTGGGCAAGTTCCTGAAAGCCCGCATTAAGTTCCTGCGTACGTACTGCATCCCGAACCCGGTTATTGGCGGTATCCTCTTTGCTCTTTTGAACCTCGCCCTTCATCAGAGCGGCGTCGGTGCCATCAAACTTGATACGGTACAGCAGAGCTTCTTTATGAACATGTTCTTTACGAGCATTGGTTTTACGGCATCCTTTGCTCTTCTTAAAAAAGGCGGCCGCGACGTTCTGATCCTCACGATTGTCTGCGCTATCCTTGTTACCCTGCAGGACGTCATTGGTGTCGGCCTTGCCAAAGTTGTGGGCCTGCATCCGCTCCTTGGTCTCTGTGCCGGTTCCGTACCGCTTGTCGGCGGCCATGGCACGAGTGCTGCTTTTGGTCCTTTCTTTGAAAACATGGGCGTTGAACGCGCCAGTGCCGTTGCTATCGCCATGGCAACCTTCGGCCTGATTTCCGGCTCCCTCATGGGCGGCCCGATTGCCCATCGCCTGATTTCCAAGTATAACCTGCACAGCAACGAAACGAATGTATCGGCTGCCGATCAGGCTTCTGATGTGGAATCGGCTGCCGTTGTTCCCATGGTTCCGGAAAAATTCATGCTGGCTACGGGCGAAATCCTGCTCTGCATGGGTGTTGGTACCTATGTCGCTGCCTTCTTTAAAGGCATTGGCCTTGTGTTCCCGTTCTATATCAGCTCCATGCTGGTAGCGGCTGTTCTTCGCAATACGGCTGACCATTCCTCCAGCCTTGACGTGCCAATTCCTGAAATCCAAACCATGGGTGATGTTGGCCTCAACATCTTCCTGTCCATGGCCCTGATGAGCCTGCGTATCTGGGAACTTTTCGATATCGCCGGTGCGCTCTCTGTCATCGCTGTGGCTCAGGTTATCCTCATGGCCCTGTTCACCTACTTTGTCGTATTCAACGCCATGGGCCGCGATTACGATGCTGCCGTCGAAGTTTCCGCTGTCTGCGGCTTCGGGATGGGCGCAACGCCAAACGCAATGGCTAACATGAGTGCGGTTACGGCCGTCCACGGTCCTTCCACGCGTGCATTCTTCTGTGTACCGCTGGTTGGTGCCTTGTTTATCGACTTTATCAACTCCAGTGTCATCATGGTCTTTACGAACTTGTTCAAATAAAGGTTCGTAAAAAAGAAAAAAGGGCTGCCTGCGGGCAGCCCTTTTTTCGGGTTCTTTGTCAAATGTTGGGGTGCCCCACAACTAAATCGCCTTTTAGGAACTCGGCAAGGCATTTGCCGAGTTCCTTTTTTGCCAATTCACATAGAGAATCCGGTTCCTAAATCTGTTGAAATCACGCATTCCAAATGCAACTCTCTTAACCGTCTTAATCAGGTTGTTACAGCCTTCTGTGAATCCATTGGAGTATGGCTGGATAATTGCTTGAATAATTGCAGCCTCCCAATCTTTAAAAGATCTTAAAATCCCTTTAAAAGCATCTAAGTTGTAGCCCATTACCATAGCTAACCATTTGTTTAGCTCCCGCTTCGCAGCCAATTCAGTCTTCTGCCTCAATACTTTGTAAAATGCTTCTTTGAGTATATATGCACGCCTCAGTTCATCAGATTGAGAGAGGATGCAGCGCAGCTTTACCAGCTCTTCTCCACCTAGTGTTGTTCCCCTCTTTTGGAGAATCCTCTTATTATGTTTCAAATAAGGTGAGGTCTTTGGAAACGTATTTTGAATGTCTTTCCTTACTCTTTCCATAGCCCAGAGAACAAGTCGCTGTACATGGAATCTATCGGCTATCAGTGTGGCATTCGGGAACATTGTTTTATAGACAGAACGAAAAAGGGCAGACATGTCCATTACAACATAGCGAACCCTTCTTCGCTCCGCTTTAGGATAGCGAAGAAAATAACGTATAATCCAGTCTGCATCACGTCTTGGCAGAATGTCGATGAGCTCATTGTGTTCTACGTCTGTAATGCTGACCTGATACTTTTGTCCATGAGCATTGCCCCGGAATTCATCCATGGCCAGGACTTGGGGAAGGTGTTGGGGATGAGGGAAATGAAGGCGGTCAAAGTAACGTATGACCGTTGTAGTAGATGTGTGGAAGTCAGCCGCTATATCTGTGAAGCTGCGCTTTTGAAAACACGACACCATAATCTGCATCTGCAGATCTTTTGATTTGCGTTGATAACGCTGCAGGAACGGGACGGTTTCAAAGAATGTACGACCGCAGCAAGGGCAAACGTATCTTCTTTTATGTAATCGGACAAAAGCCTGTTGGTGCAAAATGGATTCGATAGCAATCCTTTGCCAACGGTAATCCTTGATTCTATCGGTCTTCGCATGACAATTAGGGCATTGGACAACAGCTCGATTCAGTTCCATAATAAATTCAATTTGTTGCTCACTGTGGATGCATTTTTTTATTACGTTACCTTTGACATTCAAGGAATTTGCTATATAATCAAATGTGGACATAGGCCATCTTCCTTTCATTTAGGTTTGGCGATTTAATTGTAAGAGTGGATGCCGTCTATGTCCACTTTTTTATGCAAAAATGGGGTGAGGAAAGAATATTTCCTCACCCCAACATTTATTATAGAACCTTTTTTCGAATAGACGGAGGAACAAGGAAAGCCCGCTTCTGATCCGGTTTTCTTGGCCCTTTGGATGCTCCTATGGCAGGGAAGAAAAGGGAATCTGAGGCCATCCAAATAAAGGAAAAAGGAATGGACGCTTTTTTGCTTGCTCCATGGCCCTTGACATAACGGCTCTGGCACGGTGCTCCAGCATGGGACGTCCTAAAAACGCCCTAACGGGAAAAACGGCTTTCCATAGGCTCTTTTACCTATGGAAAGCCGTTTTTTTCTTTGGCTGACTTTCTTTATGCGTGCTTTTCTTTTTCACCTTCTGCTGGCGGCAGGTAGACATCGGGCTGGGTGAAGCCCCGTCCAAAGACATCGTTTGCGTCTTGGACGAGGACAAAGGCAGCAGGGTCGACGCGCTCGATGAGTTTCAGCAGGTGTCCCAACTGGCGAATCTTTACGACGACAAGAAGGATTTCCTTGTCTTTTCCCGTATAGCCGCCGGCCCCTTTGAGAATGGTAATGCCTCGGTTCACTTCACTGATGACCAGCTTGCGGATCGTATCAGGCTGCTGGGTGATGATGAGCACACTTTTTTTGTAGTCAAAGCCCACCATGGCGACGTTTGTGGCCTTAAAGCAGAGGAAGAACAGGACGAGGCTGTAGAGGACCGGTTCAAGGCCGACAAAGTAGAGGGCGCAAGTAACGACAATGGCATTGAAGATAAAGTTGGTTGTACTGATTCCAATGTTGTAGAATTTCTTGGCAATGAACCCTAGGATATCGACGCCGCCCGTCGATCCATCCACACGGTAGACCAAAGCCGCACCAATGCCTTCAAGGGCTCCGCCAGCAATACAGGTAAGAAGGGGATCTGTGACATAGGTTGTGTGGGAGAGGAAGGCCGTCCCATCAAGGAAGATGGAAAAGAGCGCGGTTCCAATGAGGCTATCCACGAGGAATTTGCGGCTCATGAATTTATAGGCCATGTAAAAGAGCGGCACGTTGAGCAGAAAGCTTGTGACGCCCATGGGAAAGCCTGCAATATAGTAAATCAGCATGGCAAGACCTGCAATCCCTCCGGAAAGGAAATGGTGCTGGACGAGGAAAACGTTGATGGCAAGGGCCATGATGAAACAGCCCAGGGCAAAATGGAGATACTTGATGATGTGTTTTTTCATGGAGGTCACCTTCTTTGTTTGATCAGGAACGGGCACAGGAAAGGATGGATGCATCTTAAGTCCGTGCTTATCCCATTCATTCAGTTTTGCTTTTTCGTTGCTTGTCCTATTCTATCATGTTTTCATGTACTTTGACAGATGGACATTTTGAACAAGAACGTTTTTTGAAAATATTCTTGCGAATGTTCACAATTTACTTGTTTTTATTGGCGTTTCACGGTACAATGAATACAAAATACAAAGAGGTGGAAAGTGAACATGAAGGAATTCGCCCCTGGCAAGATCAACCTGGCCCTGCGCGTTGGAAAGCGCCGTGCCGATGGGTTTCATGATGTCGATATGGTCATGCAGAGTATCTCCCTTGCGGACACGATTACGCTGGAAGAAGCTCCTACCCTTACCTTGACCATAGATAGCTCAGCCTTGCCTTGTGATGAACGCAATCTGGCTTACCAAGCAGCCCTTGTTTTTGAAAAATGGACAAAAATAAAGCCGGCGGTTCACATCCACATCCAAAAACGCATTTATCTTGCTGCCGGTCTTGCTGGCGGCAGTGCAGATGCAGCAGGGGTCCTGCGCATCCTCAACCGGTACTATGGAAAGCCCCTTTCAAGGGGGCAATTGGAAGAAGCGGCTGCTGAAATTGGCAGTGACGTTCCTTTCTGTATTGCCGGTGGGACGCAGCGCGCCCTTGGAAGAGGGGAATTGATGAGACCGCTGCCTCCGTCACCTACGCTCTGGATGGTCCTTGCCAAACCAGCGGCCCTAGGGGTTTCGACGGCAGAGGTCTATCGCGCCTTGGACGGCGTAAAGGACCGGAAAGAAACGGATACCGATGCCTGTGTGGCCGCACTCGAGCACCACGACACGAAGGCCCTTCTTTCTGCGCTCAATAATGACCTGGAAGCGGTTACCTTGGAAAAGGTTCCCTTTCTGGTTGCCTTGAAAGAGGCGATGCTTCGTCTAGGTGCGGAAAAGGCCATGATGAGCGGCAGCGGCCCTACCGTCTTTGGTCTTGTAAAAGATGAAGAAACGGCATGCCGACTGAAGGAAAAGCTCCGGGAAACTTTTTCCCAGGACCTGCTTCTGGATGTGGCTTGTACGGAGGAGGAGTATTATGGTTAAACATTTGAGGCAGATTCCCCTGGATACTTATAAACCGCTTCGGGAAGTGGTCATTGAAAATATCAGGGATGTCATCTTGAGCGGGGATTTTCCCGCCGGGATGCGTCTGACGGAACTGCAGCTTGCTGACGAAATGGGGGTCAGCCGGACCCCAATCCGGGAAGCCATCCGCAACTTGGAACAGGAAGGCCTTGTGGTCATGATTCCGCGGCGCGGTGCTTACGTTGCCGACGTATCAATCCATGACATCAATGAAGTCTATGAGATTCGTACGGCCCTTGAAACCTTGGCGGCAGGGCTTGCGGCAGAGCGCATCGAGGATTCTGAAATCGAGGAAATGGATAAATATCTCATTGCCACAAGGACGTATGTGAGCCGTCTTGACTATGCAAAAATCGTTGAAATGGATACGGCTTTCCATGATGTCATCTATAAGGCCAGCCGCAATAAACGCTGCATGAACATCATCAGCACCCTTCGGCAGCAGATCACAAGCATCCGTGAACGGAGCATGCCTTACCCGGGCCGTCTTGACGAAATGCTTTTGGAACATCGAGCCATTGTGGATGCCATTGCCCAGCGGGACGTGGAAAAAGCCCAGATGGCCGTCAAGACCCATATGGAAAATGCGGAACGAACCTTGCTCCGCGTCATTGAAGAACAGCACCTGGTACCAACCAAGAAACACGAACCATAAAAAGACATAAGCGCAAGTCATGCATCAGAAAGTAGAGGGGATCTTATGGCTAGAGTAAAACGTTTGGAAAGGATCGTGGCCCTGACCAAGGAACTGACGGATAAGCCTTTCCAGCTGTTTCCATTTTCCTATTTCTGCGACAAATTCACTGTCGCCAAATCCACGCTGAGTGAGGATGTGCAGACTGTTCGCAACGGTCTTGCTGCCTATGACCTTGGCATCATTGAGACGGTGGCCGGCGCCAGCGGCGGCGTCCGTTTCATTCCTTACCACACGGCCAAATCGGACAATCAGTTCTTGGGTGAGCTTTGTGAACGCCTCAATTCACCGGACCGCGTCCTGCCGGGCGGCATGATCTATATGAATGACCTCATCCTCAATCCCCAGATTGTATCGCGTCTGGGAGAAATCATCATGCAGCGCAGCATCGAACTGAAACCCCAGTACATCATGACCGTTGAAACAAAAGGCATTCCCTTGGGCCTGTCTGCTGCCAAGGCGTTCAATATTCCCATGGTCATGGCCCGCAAGGAAGCGCGTATTACGGAAGGCCCGGCCGTGAGCATCAGCTATCTGTCTGGTTCCACTAAGAAGATCCAGTCCATGTCGCTTCCTAAAAAAGCCCTGCCCCATGGGGCCCGCGTCCTTGTCATCGATGACTTCATGCGTGCCGGCGGTACAGCCAACGGCTTGTGCGAACTTGCCGAAGAAGTGGGCGCGGAAGTCGTCGGCGTCTATCTTTTCATTGCTGCCAAGGAACCTGCCAAGAAACTTGTTCGTGAATATGCATCCCTGCTGACGCTTCGGGGTGTCGATGAAACCAGTAAAGCGGTTGACATCGTTCCCGAAATGTTATAAGAATCCATCCCCATTATCCCATTCAAGATTTTCTTTTAAGGAGGAAAACCAAACATGAACGAAGCAAGTGTAACACTCAACGCCATTGAAGAAGCTAGAGCCCGTCTGAAAGGTCTGGTCCATGAGACGCCCCTTGACATGTCCCACACGATTACCACTTTGGCAGACAGGGAAACCTACCTGAAACTTGAAAATCTCCAGCGCACAGGTTCCTTCAAGATCCGCGGTGCTTCTAACTGCATCATGACTTTGAGCCCGGAACAAAAAGAGCGCGGAATCATTGCAGCCTCTGCCGGCAACCATGCCCAGGGCGTTGCCCTCGGCGGGACCATGAACGCTATCCGTTCCACGGTCGTCATGCCGGAAGCCGCCCCCCTTGCCAAGGTGCAGGCAACCAAGGGCTATGGTGCCAATGTTGTCCTCCACGGCAAGACTTTCGACGAATCCTTGGCCAAGGCCATGGAAATCCAAAAGGAAACCGGCGCTTATTTCGTTCATCCCTATGATGATCCCATGGTCATTGCCGGTCAAGGGACGGTAGGGCTTGAAATCCTTGAACAGTGCCCTGATATTGAAAACATTGTTGTTCCTGCTGGCGGCGGCGGACTGCTTTCCGGGATTGCCACGGCCGTCAAGAACAAGGCGCCCCATGTCAAGGTCTATGGCGTGCAGAGTGAAAAGGCCCCGGCCATTTATCTTGGTAAGAAGCAGAACAAATGGGTCAGTCATCCGTCGGGCAAGACCATTGCCGATGGCTGTGCTGTTGGGATGCCGGGAAAACTGACTTTTTCCTTGATCCAAAAGTATGTCGATGATATGCTTCTGGTTAAGGAAGAAGATATTGCAGCTGCCATGCTGCTTGTCCTCGAACGGGGCAAACTGGTCATGGAAGGCGCCGGTGCCATGCCGGTTGCGGCTGCCCTGCAGCATCTTATCCCTACACCGGGCAAGACGGCCCTTGTCATCAGCGGCGGCAACATTGATGTCAACACCGTTTCCCGGATTATCGAAACGGGGCTCATGCGGACGGGACGCCGCGTGAAATTAGAAACGAGAATGGCTGACCGGCCGGGCGAACTTGTAAAATTCATCAAACACCTTGAAAAAATGCAGGCTAACATCCTGTCCATCACCCACGAACGGGTGGATCGCAGCCTGCTTCTTGGTGAAACCCTCGTTTCCGTCGAACTGGAAACCAAGAACGCAGCTCATGTCAATGAGATTGAAGAAGAGCTACGCCAAGCAGGATATACTATCGAGGTCCGCTAACAGATTTTATGCGGGCCTATCCATGAGGAGGCTATCGAACCATGTCAGAATTTGCTGCCATAATTCTTGCGGCAGGAAAGGGAACGCGGATGAAATCCAAACTCCCTAAGGTCCTACATAAATTATCGGGAAAACCCATGCTGGAACACGTCCTTGACGCAGCAGGGGAGGCCGGTGTCGATGATGAGATCGTCATTGTCGGGTTTGGCTCGGAAAAGGTCACGGAGTTCCTCGGAACCCGGGCCCGTGTGGCCATCCAGAAAGAACAGCTGGGAACGGGTCATGCCGTTCTCCAGGCGCGGGATCTTTTGGGCGGGGAAAAAGGAACGGCCCTCATCCTCTGCGGGGATACGCCCCTTTTGGAAGGCGCGGAGCTGAAGAAATTTTATGAGACGCACCTTGAAAGCGGTGCCGGCGTCAGTGTCCTTACGGCAGACGCCCCCAATCCCTTCGGCTATGGCCGCATTCTGCGTGACAGTGTAGGCCGCGTTACGGGCATCGTGGAAGAAAAGGATGCCAGTGAGGCCCAGCGGAAGATTCACGAAATCAATACGGGGATTTACTGCGTGGAAATGCCGCTGCTTTTTACCCTTCTGGAAAACTTGTCCAATGACAATGCCCAAGGGGAATATTATTTGACCGATATCTTGGCCGAATGCCTGAAACGGGGCCGCGATGTGTGCGGCATCAAGACCCAGGACTTTGACATGGTCATGGGCATCAATTCCCGCCGCCAGCTGGCTCAGGCCCAGCGCGTCATGAATGAGCGCATTGTGGGCCGTCTCATGGATGAAGGCGTCACCATCATGGATCCTTCCACGACCTTTGTGGAAAAAGGGGTCAAGGTGGGTCGTGATACGGTCCTGTATCCCTTTACCCTCCTCGAAGGAGAGACGGAAATCGGCGAGGACTGCGTCATTGGGCCCAATGTTCGCTTTACGAATGTCACCGTCGGCCATGGGTCATCCATCCAGTTTGCCTATGCTCATGACTGCCGTGTCGGAAATGGAGTGACGATGGGCTGCTTCAATCATCTGCGCCCCCATACGGTGCTTTCCGATCATGTCAAGGTCGGCAACTTTGTCGAAGTGAAAAATTCCACGGTCGGCGAAGGAAGCAAGCTGCCCCATCTTCAGTACATCGGTGACAGCGACATTGGCAGCGGCGTCAATATGGGGTGCGGCACCATCACGGTCAACTATGATGGTAAGGAAAAACACCGCACTACCATCGAGGACAACGCCTTTGTGGGCTGCAACAGCAACCTGGTGGCGCCGGTTACCGTTGGTCGGGGAAGTTATGTCGCGGCCGGATCGACCATTACGAAGAATGTGCCGGAAGACGCACTTGCCGTAGCGCGGGGCAAACAGGTGAACCTCGAGGGTTGGGCTAAGAAGCATCGGGAAAAATGAGGTTGTTTTTGACGGCCTCCCGTTGTATACTTTACCTATTGGTAGCGTACTGATAAATTTTTTACAAAATAGTTGGGGGTATAAGAATGTTGGGTAATAAGACAGGCGATGACATGAAGATTTTCTCCGGTAACGCCAATCCGGACCTGGCACGCGAAATTGCCGCGTATCTGGGCACACAAGTAGGGGATGCCGTCATCAACCGTTTCAACAACGGCGAAGTTCAGGTCATGATCAATGAAAGTGTCCGCGGCAAGGATGTATTTGTTATCCAGCCGACCTGCGGACCCAGCGTCAATGACAATGTCATGGAACTGCTCATCATGTGCGACGCCTTCAAACGTGCCAGCGCAAGACATATTACGGCCGTTGTGCCTTTTTATGGCTATGCCCGTCAGGACCGCAAAGCCCGCGGCCGCGAACCGATTACGGCAAAACTGATGGCTGATCTGATGGCTGTTTCCGGTATTACCCGCGTTGTCACCATTGACCTGCATGCTGCCCAGATCCAAGGTTTCTTTGATATCCCTGTAGACCATATGCCTGGCGGCCCAATCCTTGCTGACTACATTAAGGAAAAAGGGTTCAGTCATGAAGACATGATTGTTGTTTCCCCGGATCTAGGGGGTGTCAGCCGTGCCCGCAAGATTGCCACGCGCCTCAACTGCGGCATTGCCATTATCGACAAGCGCCGTCCGGAACCGGGTGTGGCAGAAGTCATGAACCTCATCGGTGATGTCAAGGACAAGATCTGCATCATGGTGGATGACATTGTGGATACGGCAGGTTCCCTGACGGAAGGGGCCAAAGCCCTTGAAAAGTTCGGTGCCAAGGAAATTTATGCCTGCTGCACCCATCCCATCCTGACCGATCCGGCTCTCAGCCGCATCGCCAAGAGCAACATCAAGGAATTGATCGTTACGAACACGATTCCCCTGCCTCCGAATAAGAAACATCCGAAGATTACCCAACTTTCCGTGGCTCCTATTTTGGCGGAGACCATCCTTCGCATCTACAATCAGCTGTCCATCAGCCAGCTCTTCGAGGAGTAAGGAACGTGAGCTTTGGGGCCATTCGGGAGCTGCTGCAGCACACTCTGCAGCAGCTCCTTTTGTCACCTAAAAAGGAGGAACAGGGAGTGAAACTCGTAGTTGCCCTCGGCAATATTGGTCCGGAATATGCGATGACGCGCCATAATATTGGCTTTATGACAGCTGATATCCTGGCCCGGCGCTGGGGTATGGAAGGGGATTGGAGAAAGGCAGAACGGGCCTTTTATTTGGAAAAACGGGTCCCGGAAAAAGTGCTTCTCATCAAACCCACAACATACATGAACCTTAGCGGCGATGCCGTCCGTGATTTTGCAGGTTTCTACCATCTGCAGCCGGAAGACGTCCTAGTCATCCAGGACGATATGGACCTTCCCGTAGGGTCGCTCCGGATCCGTAAACAGGGAACATCCGGTGGCCATAATGGGCTTAAGTCCATTGAAAAGGCGCTGGGAAGTGAACACTATCCTCGCATCAAAGTGGGCATCGGCCATCCCCTGCGTGTCCAGGAAGCTGTAGTTTCCCATGTCCTGCATCGATTTGAGGGAACGGATCGGGAAACGATTGCCCAGATCCTGGAAAAGGCGGCAGACGCCGTGGAAGACTGGATGAAGGGTGCTTCTATAAACGAGCTGAGCCAAAAATACAATCAAAAAGTCAAGCGGGAGAAAAAGGCCATCTGACAAAAAAAGACCTTCCAGCGGCAGCTGGAAGGTCTTTTACGTTCTTACTCCTTATCTTTGCCAAAAACTTGTTCTTTCATGCGGCGACCGGTCGGCGTGGCAGCAAGACCGCCGCCTGCTGTTTCTCGAAGGCTGGCAGGAAGGGCATTGCCGACATTTCTCATGGCGATGATGCATTCATCAACGGGAATGCAGGAGCCGATGCCGGCAAGGGCAATATCGGCAGAGGAGAAAGCGATGACAACGCCGCCGGCGTTACGCTTTACGCAGGGAATTTCCACAAGGCCGGCGACAGGGTCGCAGACAAGGCCGAGCTGGTTGGCGATGGCAACGGCACAGGCGTCAGCACATTGTGAAGGCGTACCGCCTGATAGTTCGACCATGGCAGCGGCCGTCATGCCGGCCGCGCTGCCGCATTCTGCCTGGCAGCCGCCTTGGGCGCCGGCGATGCAGGCGTTCTTGGCGATGACCATTCCGAAGGCTGCCGCCGTGAACATGCTCATGACCACATCCTTGCGGTCCATGCCCTTATCTTCCATGAGGGTAAGGAGACAGCCAGGCATGATGCCGCAGCTGCCGGCCGTCGGCGTAGCCACGATGCGCCCCATGGAAGCGTTGCAGCCGGATACGGAAAGGGCCCGCATCATGGCGCGGCTCACAATATTGCCGGAAAGGCCGCCCTTGGTTTCCGTGCTGTATACATCCATTTTGTAGCCTTCGCCGCCGGTGAGACCGCTCGTGGACTTTTGATCCTTCCGTTTGCCAAACTGGACCGCCTCAATCATGACATCGACATCATGGTCCATCTTTGCGAAGACTTCTTCTTCCGAAAGGCCCATATCAGCAGCCTGATCGGCAAGGACGACTTCACTGATTTTTTTTCCTTCTTTTTCAGCAGCTTCCACGAGGGAAGCAATGGAATCATAACTTAACATGGTGGTTCTCCTTTACGCGGCAATTAGATGGAACGGATGAGAAAGACGTTGGTCACGTTCTTCACGGTCCGGATATCTTCAATCATGCCTTCCGGCGGCATGCCATCGATTTCAATCGTCATCATGGCAATGCCCCCTTTGACAGGACGGGAAAGCTTGAAGTTTCCAATGTTGACGTCTTTGTATTTTTGCCACATGATGTTCGTGACTTCTGCAATGACGCCCGGACGGTCGTAATGGGGGACCAGGATGGTGTTGTGTTCCCCATTGAAGTCAACGGCCATGCCATTGATGGAGTCAACACGGATATTGCCGCCGCCGATGCTGGCCCCTTGGACCACAACCGGGGTGCCGTTGACGCCCTTGACGTGGATGCGGGCTGTATTGGGATGACTGCCCGGAATCTGGGTGGGCACAAAACGATAGGTGATGCCGGCTTTATCGGCAATGGAAAAAATGTCGCGGATTTCCTCAGAATAGCTGTGGTAGCCCATGATACCTGCTAAGAGCGCCCGATCCGTGCCATGGCCCCGATAGGTCTTGGCAAAGGACCCGGACAGTTCAACCATGACTTCCTTGGGTGCTTCCTGGTTCAAGACCTTGTTGGCGACGCGGCCCAGACGGACAGCACCGGCTGTATGGGAACTGGAAGGACCGATCATGATCGGCCCGATGATGTCAAATACGTTCATGATAACCCTCCTTTAGGGTAAAAGGGAAGGGTGCCCCTTTGATCCAATGAAGCAAGACGTTGTTTCAAGATTGGAGTGGCACCCTTGGCAAAATGAAAGCGAAATGCTTATTTTTCGATCCAAGTCTTATAAACTTTATCAATGACGACGGCAATGGCGTTATCACCGGAAACGTTGCAGGCCGTGCCGAAGGAATCCTGAGTGATGTAAAGGGCAACCATGAGGGCGCAGATCGGGCCGTTGGGGTCACCCAGCTGTTTACCAAAGATCATCCAAAGGAAAGGCAGGGCCGTCATGATGGAGCCGCCAGGAGCACCCGGAGAAGCAACCATGGCAATGCCGAGGGTCATGATGAAAGGAACAACCGTGCCCAGATGGATAGGAATCTGGTTCATGAGGCAGACTGCCGTGGCACAGGCTGTGATGGTGATCATGGAACCGCACATATGGATGTTGGCGCAAAGCGGAATGACGAAGTTACGGATCTGTTCGCTGACACCGTTGGCCTTGGCGCATTCCAGGTTGACCGGAATGGTGGCGGCAGAAGACTGGGTCCCCAATGCGGTGGTATAGCCAGGAACCTGGTTCTTCATGAGCATGAAGGGGTTCTTGTGGCCGATGGTGCCGGCAACCATGAACTGAACGAAGAGCAGGATGAAGTGCATGGCGATGACCACAAGGAAGACTTTCCACAAAACGCCCAGGATAACAAAGGTTTTGCCCGATTTGGTCATATCGACGAAGGTTCCGCAGACATAAAGCGGAAGGAACGGGATGATGGCATGGGTCAGAACAGCGTCGATGATGCCGGAAAAGTCCTTTACAGTACCATAGAGGGTGTCGCCAATGGTTTTGCCTTTAAGGGCGGACAGGGACAGACCCAGGATGAAGGCGAGCACAACAGCGGAAATCGTGTCAAGGATCGGTGGAATGGAAATGGAAAAGAACGGTTCGAGAGTAACGCCTGCGACCTTGGAAAGCTGTTCCGTAACATTGCTGCTAATGAAAGAAGGAAAAAGATTGTCAGCGACGAAAAAAGAGAACGTGCCGCCAATGAGGGTGGAACCATAGGCCAAAAGGGCCGTGATGAGAAGCAGTTTGCCGGCGCCTTGGGTCAGGTCAGCAATCCCCATCGTGACATAAGCCAGGATCATCATCGGGATGACAAACTTCAGGAAGTTACTGAAGATCCCCGATAAGGTGACAACGAGGCGGCAGACCTCTGTCGGCATGTACTGCCCGATGAGGGTACCTAGGATGATACCAATGATGATTTTTGGAACAAGACCGAGTTTCATGAAATAAAATCCTCCCCTTTTGTAAATGAATCAAACTGGTTCCATCGGTCAGGAACATCACGTTTGATTTTTCTGTAATTTCACTATACTATATGGTATAATATAAATCAAATTAATAAAATTAAAATGAGCAATGAAAAAATATGAAAGCGAAAGGCGCGTGGAAATAAAATGGAACTAAGACAATTGAGGAGCTTTTTGAAAATTGTGGAATTGCAAAGTTTCTCAAAAGCAGCGAAAGATTTAGGATACTCGCAGTCCGCCCTGAGTGTACAAATTCATGGGCTGGAACAGGAACTTGGCGTGCGTCTTTTTGACCGTATGGGAAAACAGGTAGGTCTCACCCAGCCGGGGAAGGAACTTTGCCAGCGCATTGTCCCCGTGCTCCATCAATTAGAAGAGATCCGCGTCGTGATGCAGGAAAAACCGCCAGCTGAGACGCTTCACCTCGGGATGATCCAGTCCCTGTGCAAATGCAAGATGCCCAAATTGATTCAGTTCTTCGGGGAAAATTATCCCCACATGAACCTGACGATTACGCTCGACAGCCCATCCGCCCTTCTGGATAAAATGGACCATAACCAAGTGGACTTTGTCTATATCCTTGATGAAAAGGTCTACAACGTCAAATGGGAAAAGGTCCTTGAGGAAAAAGAGGACATTGTCTTTATTGGGTCCATTGATTCACCTTTGGTCTACCGAAACGAAGTGGCCCTTGAAGAACTCATTAGTCAGCCTTTCTTCCTTACAGAAAAAGAGGACAACTACCGCCGTGCCCTGGATCAATTCCTGGCGTCCAAGAATCTTGAAATCCAGCCTTTTCTGGAAGTGGGGGATACGGATTTCATCCTTGATATGGTGCAGCGCAGCATGGGCTTTACGTTCTTGCCCCGCTACGTCATGGAAAATTCCTATTATCGGGATAAACTCAAGATTGTCAACGTACCGGGCTTTCACATGCACATGTACCGCCAGCTTTTCTATCATAAGAATAAATGGCTCACCAGCGGCATGAAGACCATCCTGGACCTTGTGGAAGCGGGAAAGCTTTAAATTCCCAACAAATAATGCCTTGCGTCGCTCTTTCTTGTGTGGTACAATACTAAGGCATTAATGTCTGGATATATTGGTGTAATATGAGAAAGAGGTGTCAAAGACATGAAAGAAGGAATTCATCCTAACTATGGTGAATGCACGGTCATCTGTGGCTGTGGCAACACGTTCAAGACGGGCAGCGTAAAAAAGGAACTCCGCGTAGATGTATGCTCCAAATGCCATCCGTTCTACACGGGCAAGCAGCGTGATATGTCCGCAAGAGGCCGCATCGAAAAGTTCAACAAGAGATACGGCAAGGATTCCAAATAAAAATGCGAACCGACAGCAGAGCCTTGGCTCTGCTGTATTGCTATACGGAGAAGAACCAAAATGACGAAAAAACTCAGTGTCGGCGGCCAAGCTGTCATTGAAGGGGTCATGATGAAGGGGCCGGAAAAGATGGCCGTTGCCGTGCGGCAGGCAAATGGGGAAATTGCCGTAGATGTCAAACCGGTTTCAAGTATCAGGGACCGTTATCCTTTTTTTAAAAAACCGTTTCTGCGAGGCGTCGTTTCTCTCGTTGAATCCTTGGTTGATGGAATGAAGGCCCTGTCCTATTCGGCCCAGATATCGGGTGAAGAAGAAGAAAAGCTGGACGATAAGGAAATGGCCCTTACCATTACGGTGAGCGTCCTTCTTGCCGTCCTTTTATTTGTCGTTGTACCGACCGGGGCCATGCGGCTTTTACAGGACCGCGGAGTCGGGCCTGTTGCCTTGAACCTTGTCGAGGGGTTCCTGCGTCTGGGCATTTTCCTTCTATATATAGGGGGCATTTCGCGGCAGCAAGAGATTCAGCGGGTCTTCCAATACCATGGAGCCGAGCACAAGACCATCTACACCTATGAACACGGACTCCCCCTTGTCGTGGAGAACGTGCGTCCTTTTTCGACGCTCCATCCCCGCTGCGGGACGAACTTCCTCATGATTGTCATGCTCATCAGCATCTTCATCTTTGCCTTTTTGGGCTGGCCCAGCCTTCCCGTACGGATCATGAGCCGCATTGTGCTCATGCCTGTCGTGGCGGGAATCAGTTATGAAATCATTCGCTATGCGGGCAACCATATCGAGCATCCCTGGGTACGCCGGGCCATTCTGCCGGGTCTGCTCCTGCAGAAACTGACGACAAGGGAACCGGATGACAGTCAGATTGAGGTGGCCATTGCCTCCCTCAAGGCAGTCCTGCCTCCTGACGAAAGCCATGAACAAGAATAAAGGAAGACAAAGCCATGTTTGAACATTTGGATAAACTCCAGGCCTTAGAAGACCGCTATATCGACCTGGAAGCAAAGATCAGCGATCCTTCCGTGATCAGTGACCAGGCGCAGTGGCAGAAATATACCAAGGCCCACGCAAAACTGACCGATGTGGTGGAAACCTATCGGGCCTACCAAAAATTACAGAAGACCTATGATGACGATCAGGCCCTTCTGGAAATGGGAGAGAGCGATGAGGAACTGGCGGCCATGGCCGAAATGGAAATGAAGGAACTGGCCCCGCAGCTGGAAGACTATGAAAAGCGGCTGACCATCCTCCTTCTGCCTAAAGACCCCAATGATGAAAAGAACATCATCATGGAAATCCGCGCCGGTGCCGGCGGCGATGAAGCGGCCCTTTTTGCTGGGGACCTTTTCCGCATGTACACCCGCTATGCCGAAACCAAGGGGTGGCGCGTGGAACTCATGGATTCCAGTCCTACGGGGCTTGGTGGTTTCAAAGAAGTCATCTTCATGGTGTCCGGCAGCGACGTCTACAGCCACATGAAATTTGAAAGCGGCGTCCACCGTGTCCAGCGCGTTCCCGAAACCGAAGCCCAGGGACGTATCCATACGTCGACGGCAACAGTGGCGGTCATGCCGGAAGCTGAGGAAGTGGATGTTGATATCAAGATGAGCGACATCCGCATCGACACCTACCGCGCTGGCGGTGCCGGCGGGCAGTATGTCAACAAGACGGAATCGGCTGTGCGTATGACGCATATCCCCACAGGCATCGTGGCCCAGTGCCAGGATGAAAAATCCCAGGCAAAGAACCGTGAAAAGTGTCTTCGCGTTCTTCGCTCCCGTATCTACGAGGCGGCCCAGGAAGCACAGCGCGCGGCCGAGGAAAGCGAGCGCCGCAGCCAGGTTGGAACCGGGGACCGGAGTGAACGCATCCGGACGTACAATTTCCCTCAAGGGCGCGTTACGGACCATCGCATTGGCCTGACGCTCCATAAATTGACGGATGTCATGAACGGAGACTTGGATGAACTCCTAGGGGCCCTCATGACGGAAGAACAGACAAAAAAATTACAGCAGGTGAAATGATGCAGGAGATGTGGACAATCTTACGGATCCTCAATTGGACCAAGGCTTATTTTGAGGATAAAGGCATCGAGTCGCCGCGCCTTGATGCGGAACTGCTTCTTTGCGCCGTTCTTGGGATGCGGCGCATCGACCTGTATACCCATTTTGACCAGCCCTTGGAAAAAGAGGAACTGGCGGCGTATCGAGGCTACGTCATGCGCCGGGCAAAGCGGGAACCCGTGGCCTATATCCTCGGCGAGAAAGGGTTTCTCGATTATACCTTTGCCGTGACTGCTGATACGCTCATTCCTCGTCCGGAAACGGAGCTGCTTGTCGAAAAGATCCTTGCCGTGACAGCCGACGGCCCCCTTGATATCTTGGAACTCGGCGTGGGAAGCGGAGCCATTTTGATTTCCCTCCTGCTAAAGCGGAAGGAGGCTCAGGGCCTTGGCGTCGATATTTCAGAAGGGGCTGTTGCGGTCGCACGGAAGAATGCCAAGAATCTGGGCGTCACGGACCGCAGTGAAATCATCGTATCCGATCTTTTTGAAAAGGTGCCTGAAGGCCGCAAGTTTGATCTCATCGTTTCCAATCCACCCTACATTCCCAAAAAGGATCTGGCCGGCCTTTCTCCGGAAGTGCGGAAGGAACCCTTGGGCGCACTTGACGGCGGGGAAGACGGCCTTGATTTTTACCGTCGCATCGTGCGGGAAGGCATGGCTTATCTTAAGGAAGATGGCCTGTTTGCTTTTGAAGTGGGCATTGGTGAAGGCGCGGCTGCTGCAGACCTTCTTGTTCAAAACGGCTGCGGCGCGGCCCGCGTCTTTCTTGACTATGCGGGGATTGACCGCATGGTCCTAGCAGCAAAAGAGGGGACAACCTATGCAGACAAAATTATGGAAACTGGAAACTAAGCGGGACCAAGCCATAGCGGAAGCGGCCGCCTTGATCCGGAAAGGGGAAGTTGTCGCATTCCCGACGGAAACGGTCTACGGCCTTGGGGCCAATGGCCTTGACGGTATGGCATGCCGGAAAATCTTTGCCGCTAAGGGCCGTCCGGCCGATAATCCCCTGATTCTCCATATTGCCGAAAAAGAGGATATGGAGGCGCTTACAAAAGGGCTTTCGCCGATGGCCCAAGCCTTGATGGAGGCCTTTTGGCCCGGCCCGATGACCCTCATTGTGCCGAAATCGGATAAGATTCCTGATGTCGTGACAGCTGGCCTTGATACGGTGGCTGTGCGTTTTCCCAGCCATCCTGTTGCACGGGACCTGATCCGGGCGGCGGGATGCCCTATTGCAGCCCCTTCAGCCAACAAATCAGGAAAACCGAGTCCGACGACCGCTCAGGATGTGCTCCTTGATATGGACGGTATCATTGCCGGCGTCCTTGATGGCGGTGCCTGCGACATCGGTGTCGAATCGACCATCATTGACACGACGGGCAAGGATCCGGTGATCCTGCGGCCCGGCGGAATTACACGGGAAATGATCAAGATGGCCATGGGCCGCGTGGCCTTGGACCCAGGGCTTGTCAAAAAAGGGGAAACACCCAAGGCACCGGGCATGAAGTATCGGCATTATGCCCCGACCGCTCCCATGCTTCTTGTGGAAGGACCGGAAGCTTCTTTGGGCCTCATCCGCCTTGCCATCATGGCCGAAGCCCATGGTCTTCGGACCGGTGTCATTGCCTTGAAGGCGACGGTGGACCATTTCCCCAAGGGCGGCAATTTTGTCATCCATAATGGAGGGGCCACCCTTGAAGCTTACGCCGGAACGCTTTTCCATGACCTGCGCGCCTTTGACAGCGAAGGCGTGGATCTCATCCTGGGAGAAGGGGTGCGTGAGGATCAGATGGGGCTTGCCATCATGAACCGCCTGCGCAAATCGGCCGGGCATAACATCATCTGGGCCGAAGGAGGCCTTCTTTATCATCGCAGCGGCGCCGTTCCTGAATGTTTGCGAACCCTTGTCATGGAAGGGATGCCGGAAAGATGAAAGAACAGGGACGTGGGAAAAAGCGCTGAATATTTCGAAAAATAAGCAGGACATTCCTTTTTCACTGGTCCTGAGCGCAGGCTCCTGGAATACAATCAAATATGGCTGTGAGGGAATGGACGGATTTCTTCACAGCTTTTTTGTGCAAAATCATGCAAAAGTGATGTATAAAATTAAGTGACAACAAGAAGAAGCCTTTGTGTTAAAATGAAAGGTAGAGTAATCCAACCGTAACCAAGCAAAGGGGGAACGATGATGAAGATCATTATGGGCTGCGATCACGGCGGCTTTGAACTTAAGGAAACCTTGAAGAAGGTCCTCATTGAAAAAGGCTATGAAGTGGAGGACTATGGAATCCATAAACAGGAGCGTGTCGATTATCCGGACTATGCCCAAAAGGTGGGAGAAGCCATTGCCAGCGGCAAAGGGGATCAAGGCATCCTCATCTGCGGCACGGGAATCGGCATGAGCATTGCGGCCAATAAGGTGAAGGGCGTCCGCGCAGCCCTTTGCAATGACTGCTATTCGGCTGCCAAAGCCAGACAGCACAACAATGCCAATGTGCTCTGCATGGGGGCCCGCGTTCTGGGGCCGGGCCTTGCCCAGGAAATCATGGAAGCCTATCTCAATGCTTCCTTCCTTGGCAGCTATCATGAAGGCCGTGTGGAAAAGATCATGGCCCTTGAAAAATAAAAGAGGTCTTGAATGTGAAACTGGAAGAATTGGTACAGGAACTGGAAGAATCCATTGAAGAACTGATCCGCAAGGGAAATGCCAAGGCAGGAAGCGTCCTTGTCATTGGCTGCTCCACGAGTGAGATCTTAGGCAACCGTATTGGTACGGGGGGCAGCCTTAAAGCAGCAAAAGCTTTTTTTGCCGCTGTCCATAAAGTGACCAAAAAGCATAAGATCATGCTGGCGGCCCAGTGCTGCGAGCACCTGAATCGGGCCCTTGTTGTCGAGGAAAAGACCATGGAAAAACTGGGACTCCAGGAAGTGACGGTGCGACCCGTGGAACACGCGGGCGGCGCTTGGGCAACGGCGGCCTATGAGGGCTTTTCCAAACCGGCAGTGGTCCTTGCCCTTCGTGCTGACTTGGGGCTTGATATTGGTCAGACCCTGATCGGCATGCACCTTAAACCCGTCGCCGTTCCTGTCCGCCTTTCGCGAAAGAAATTGGGCGAAGCCGTTCTCACGGCGGCCTTTACCCGTCCGCCCCTCATTGGTGGTGCCCGGGCCGTATATCCGGATAAGCACCTGCGCTGACCCTGATACGATGGGGCCCTATTATCCCATTAAAGTGAACAAGATAAAGGAGAAATGAAGATGCAAATCCATGTCGTTGACCATCCCTTGATTAAAGAAAAAATGACCCGTCTCCGAGATAAGAACACGCAGCCAAAGGATTTCAGACAGCTCCTTGACCAAATTGCCCAGCTGCTGCTTTTTGAAGTGACCCGTGATCTGCCTGTCCGTCACAAGAAAGTCACGACACCGCTTGCTGAAACAACGGGCTATGAACTTGATGTATCGGGAATCACGGTGGTGCCGATTCTCCGCGCCGGTCTGGGATTCCTTGATGCGGTCATGGACCTTGTGCCGGAAGCCAAAGTGGGCCATATTGGCCTTACCCGCGACGAGGAAACGCTGCAGCCCATCAAATATTACTGCAAGATGCCTAAAGACAAGGATGCGGAAATCATCCTCATCGACCCCATGCTCGCTACGGGCGGCAGTGCCGAAGCTGCCATTACCATGCTCAAGCAGGATGGCTACAAACATTTTCGCTTTATGTGCCTTGTGGCCGCGCCGGAAGGGGTTGCCCTTGTCAACCGCAGCCATCCGGAAGTGCCCATTTATACGGCAGCCCTTGATGACCATCTGAATGAAAATGGCTATATCGTTCCCGGTCTTGGTGATGCCGGCGACCGCGTCTTTGGTACGCTGGAGTAACCTATGAAAAGACCGGACTGGGACAGTTATTTTATGGAAATCGCTGAGGTGGTTGCCAAGCGCTCCACCTGTCTGCGCCGACAAGTAGGTGCCGTTTTGGTCAAGGACCGGCAGATCCTTGCCACGGGCTACAATGGAACGCCAAAGGGCATCGCCCATTGTGAGGAAGTGGGATGCCTTCGGGAGCAGCTCCATGTCCCCAGCGGTCAGAACCACGAACTTTGCCGCGGTATCCACGCCGAACAAAATGCCGTCATCCAGGCGGCTGTAAACGGCGTGTCCACCAAAGGCGCGACGCTGTACTGCACGCATCAGCCCTGTGTTGTCTGCTCCAAGATCCTCATCAATGCCGGGATTGAGCGCATCGTCTATGCCCATCCGTATCCTGACCGGTTGGCACAGGAGATGCTGGCAAGCGATAAGCAACTGACCTTGGAAGAATTCAAACCGAAAAAAGACGAGTAAAAGCAAAAAGCCTCCACCAAAAGGTGGAGGCTTTTTCTTTGTCAGAGGGCATCAAAAAATTTCCTCCCAAGGGCTGTCTCATTGATCCTGATTTCAAAAAGAGCAGAGGCTCACTAGATCCAACTAATCCCTAAGAACCCTAACCTGAACCAGCGCTTACGTTCGGTTTAGGGGTTAGTTTATCATCTTTTGCCTTCCGTTCTTTCTTCCATTTGCCTTTTATCAATTCGGGTCAGATGGCTCCTTTTGTGAGGAACCCCGCTTCCAACGACGGCAGCAATCCCACTGGTATAGCGCCGTGGGAGTTGATGCGCGAAGGTTCTTTGAAGCGGCGCTCCCAAAAGTAAATGAGCGACGCGTGAGTTTCCTTACGGCCAGAGGCCGGTACGTTGAGGAGATTGAGGCCCGTGGGAGACAAAGTAGATGGGCCCTATGGAATGAAGATCGCAAAAAGCTTCCGCTTTGATAAGCTGGGCGCTGGAGGGGATGACACAAGGTTGGGAAAGGAAGCGCCCAGGCGTATGCTATCCCCAAACGTGGGAAGGTTCATCGTACAATAGGCTATGAGGAGGCCATTGTTTCCATAAAATCTTTTTTAAGCAATGGACTCGCGTACTTCATCAAATGAGCCCGATTTTTGGACTGAGTAAAAATTAAAGCCGTTCCAATAGCCAATCCACATTATCTGTATCATATTCAATCTGTTCGGACCAGCGGCGCAGGGCTTCTTCAAGGTTGCCGTGAAGGGCTGTTTCCATGAAGATGAAGTCCGTGCTGCGCCGGGCATAGGCGCGGACCGCATCAAGGCCGTAGGCTTCGACTTTATCAAGCTGACGGTAAAAAATAAATTGATAGATCCGGTCAAAGGAAATGGGGTCATAGGTCTTTTCATAGGAAGCCACTTTTTCCAGTAAGGCGGGGATCATGCCCTGCAGGCTGCGGATCTCTTCCGTCCATGCTTCATCAATGGGTTCGGTAATCATGAGGTCAGCCAAGATGCTTTGACAGGATTTGCTGCTGAAAAGCGGGGCATAGTGGGTCAGGCTTTCCGGCAGGGAAAAGCCCATGAAGTCCAAAAGTTCCTTGAAGGTATAGATAAAAGCTGTGTCTTCTTCCGTAAAGGTAAGCGGTTCGTGAGGGGCCAAAAGAAGCTCGCATGAGGCTTCGCAGCAAAGGCCCGTGCCGCAGAGAATAAATTCATCGACATAGGTGAAAAAGCGGGGATGGACTGTGCAGATGTCACAGAGCTTATCTTCCCCCAGCGCTGTAATTACTTCACAAAGTCCGTCCGTCCGCAGAAGGGCGCAGAAGCCCTTATCGGTTAATTTGAAATGCCAGCCGTCAGGACCTTTTTCCATATGGTCTTGGATTTTTTTGCCCAGGGGCGTCTTAAGGCCGCGGTAGTAGTCTGCTGTATCGTCATCAATATCGATTTCCCATTTTTGGCAGCATGTATGGCGGCAGGCACCAGCCTTGCAATGGAAATCATTGAAACCTTGGGGCAGGATGGAAATCATGGAATTCACCTCGAATGCGTAGGATCCTTCTATTATACATCGCTGCCTCCCTTTGGCGGAGAAAAAACTCTTTTTTCCTGTAAAAATGGGCGCAGCTGCCAGAGAAAGAAACAAAAAATTGAAATCTACCAATTTTTTATGGTAGAATAAACAATAGTGAGATTTTGGGGGGAAAGTGCGCCATCCTGTGTTTTCCCCTTGTCCACAGGGCGCCGCTTTTGGCGCCTGAAGCTAAAAAAGGTTGAGGGGATTTTGATGATAACAAGAACACTTGATGCCAAACTGGCCGCAGCGGCAAAGTCCTTCCCGTATAAGACGAGAGAAGGCGGTGCGACGGTCACGGTCTTTGTACCTTATGACTGCAAGAACAACTGCCCGTTCTGCGTCAATAAGGAAGAATATGCAGACTGCACGGGCTTTTCCCTGGAAGCCATCAAAAAAAGCATGGAAACGATGGACCGTCTGACGCCGTATTGTGATTTTGTCTTTACAGGCGGTGAACCGTTGGCCAATCTCGAAAGTCTGCAGCAGATGCTCGATAAGGTCTCATTGACGCACAAGGTCTATATCAATACGACCCTGCCCGTGTCCCAGACCCAGACCGAGGAAGAAATCCTGGCTTTTTTGGAGCGGAACAAGCAGAAGATTACCTGTCTTAACATTTCGCGCCATATGCAGCATTTCGTCCAGGAATCCAATGATTCCCTTCTGGAAAAGCTGCCTGTCCGTTTCCGGATCAACTGCGTCCTTTATAAGAACTATCCGAAGGAGCAGCTTGTACCCTTTATGGAACGCTTCCGTAAGGTCCATGCGCCGAGCATCCAGTTCCGTTTCGACTATACGGAAACAACGCCGGAAAACCTCTATGACAGGCAGGGGGACAAGATCCTTCAGGATCTTAGGAAAGTGGCTCGGTATACTGGCCTTGACGGCTGCCGCATGCGCTGCGGGTTCCACTTTACGTACAAGGACCTGGAACTTGTCTACCATAAGACGCTGCCCTACAGCACGATCTTTGAAAAAGACAGCGATGGTCGGGACTGCGCCATTTTGTACGACATCCTCATCAAACAGACGGGACGGATCGATTCGGACTGGGATGGAACCGTCCTTGACGTGGAAAAATACAGCCGCGTGACATTTGAACCTTATGACCTCAAATGGCTGGAAAAGGTCGCTGAACCAGGAGCCAAGGCGGCTGCGGCCCTGAATTTTTCTCCTGTGACGTGTTCCCTTTCGTAAGGGATAAAGGAGGTGGAATGATGTCAACAAAAACCGTGTATCGTGTGGCTGTCATCGGCGGCGATGGGATTGGACCGGAGGTCCTGCGGGAAGGGCAAAAGGCCCTTGCTGCCGTGGCTCAAAAAGACGGTCGTTTTTCCTTCGAATTTACGGAATTTCCCTGGGGCTGTGAATACTACCTAAAGACGGGAAAGATGATGCCTGAGGACGGCATCGAGACGCTGAGCCATTTTGATGCCATCTATTTGGGCGCGGTGGGCTATCCCGGTGTTCCGGACCATATTTCCCTCCGTGACCTGCTTCTGCGCATCCGTCACGATTTTGATCAGTATGTCAACCTGCGCCCTGTCAAGCTTCTTAAAGGTGCACCCTGCCCGCTAGTGGGGATTACGGAAAAAGATATCGACATGGTCTTTATCCGGGAAAACAGCGAAGGAGAGTACGCTGGTTCCGGAGCTTGGCTCTATCCGGGCACGCCGCGGGAAACAGTCATCCAGAACGGGGTCTTCTCCCGCTTTGGGACAGAGCGCATCATGCGCTATGCCTATGAACTGGCTAAAAAGGAACACCGCAGCCTCACCAGCATCAGTAAGGGCAATGCCCTCAATTATTCCATGGTTTTCTGGGACCAGATCTTTGCGGAACTGGGAAAGGAATATCCCGAAGTGGAAACCCATTCCTATCTGGTCGATGCAGCGAGCATGTTCATGGTCAAAGATCCCAAACGGTACCAAGTGGTGGTCTGCTCCAATCTGTTTGGGGACATCCTGACTGACCTTGGCGCCGCCATTTCAGGCGGCATGGGCCTTGCTGCCGGGGCAAACCTCAATCCTGAAAGGACCTATCCATCCATGTTTGAGCCCATCCACGGAAGCGCACCGGATATTGCCGGTACGGGAAAGGCCAATCCCTTGGCTTCCATTTGGTCTGCCAGCCAGATGCTTGATTTCTTCGGCCACCCTGAATGGGGTCGCCGGCTTCTTGCAATCATCGAAGCCATGCTCGTAGAAAAAACAATTCTCACGCCTGACATGGGCGGTACGGCCACGACAAGTGAAGTGGGTGACGAGGTCGTCAAAAGAATTGAAGAAGCGTAATTGACTCCTTCAGCAAAAGTGTTCCTGGAATCCCTTTTCAGGCACTTTTGCTTTTTTGTAGGAATCCAGCAGGAAAGTAGAAAGGAAGGCAAGAATATGAAATTAGAAGATGTGAGAAAAGAAATCGATGCCCTTGATCCCCAGATCAAGACACTCATCCTGCGCCGTATGGACTGCTCTTTGGAAGTGGCCAAGGCAAAGCAGGCGGCAGGGGAGACCACAATCTATCGGAGGGACCGGGAAAAGGCCATCTTGGACCGTTTGGGGGCGGATGTTCCAGCTGACCGTCTGCCGGAATACCTTGCCGTGGTGCGGAAAATCATGGAAACAAGCCGCATGTTTCAATATGGCCTGCTCTTTGATTGGAATCCGGATCTTTTCAAGGAACTTTCTGCCGGCATTGACACGACTCCCGGCGGCTGGCGCGTCAAGATTCGTCTGACCCGTCCGGACGAGCCCAACGCCATGAGCAGCATCCTCAGCATGGTAGGTGATTATGGCTTCAACATGCAGTATATGGAACTCATGTCCTTCAACGAAGGGACCCACTCCGTGACCTTTGACCTCACCATCTTGGGAGACTTGTCCGATACGGCCATGCAGAAGCTCCTTTTCCAGCTTTCCAAGGAAAGTGAAGGCTTTGTCATTCTCCAGAATGACCGGAAGGACGGTGCCGCCAAATGACGAAACAGACGAAGGACCTCGTTTGGATGATCGTGTCGCTGGCCGCTGGCTTTGCGGTCTCGCGCCTTACCCCGACGCCGCCCCTTACGCTGGAAGGACTCGCTGTTTTGGGCGTCTTTTTGTCATCGCTCATGATGTGGATCACCATTTCCATTGATTGGCCGAGCCTCATTACCCTGTTTCTTTTGGGCCTGTTGCCTCATTTTGGATTTCCCGCTGTTTTTCGGGGCGCCTTTGGAAATGTGACGGTTGCGTTCCTGCTCTTTACTTTTGTTCTCGTTTATCCGCTGTCAAAGACGTTTTTTGTCCGGCGCTGCGCTGTGGCTTTTGTCACGAACCGCTTTGCCCGGAAAGGCCCTTGGTGCTTTGTCTCTTTCCTCTTATTTTCCGTGACCTTCATGGGACTTTTCATCAGCCCATCTGTCCTTTTTGTGGCCTTTATGCCATTTTTGGAGGATATCTATGAAGTGCTTCAAATAAAGAAAAAGAGCCAGACTGGCAATATGCTCATGCTGGGGACGGCTTTCTGCATCAGCCTTTCGTCGGGCATGACTGCCATTGGACATGTCTGGCCAACCCTTGCCATTGGCTATTACAAAGCGGCTGCGGGGATTGAGGTGAACCAGTTTCAGTATATGGCTGTCGGCATCCCGACGGGGCTGGTCCTTGTCCTTTCCCTCATTGCCGTTTTCCGCTATATCTATCGCCCCAGTGATCTTGCGCAGATGGACCTAAGAAAAGCGATGGAACTGAAAACCCTCGTTCCCAAGACAAGCCGCAGGGAAGTCATGATCCTTGCCGTCATGGCGCTGACCGTCATCCTGTGGGTGGGACCGAGCCTATTGCGTGGCGTGAGCCCTTGGCTTTATAAGAGCCTCAGCCGCTATACGACGGCCATGCCGCCCCTTTTGGGCTGCATCCTCCTTTTTATCCTCCGGGAAAACGGGGAGCCGCTCCTAAGCTTCAAGGAAGCTGTTTCCAACGGGATCCTTTGGGCGGCTATCCTCATGACCGGGGCTGCCACTATGCTGGGGTCGGCCCTGACCAACCAGGAGATGGGCATCAAGGAATGGCTGAGCACTATGTTGGGCCCTGTAGCCGCTTCACTTCCTGCAGAAGGCATCATTCTCTTCTTCTTTGCTTGGTGCATCCTTGAAACGAATTTTTCATCGAATATCGTTACGACGACTGTGGTCAGTGCCGTGGCCCTTTCGGTCCTGCAGGCCCTGCCGCAGGGAACGGTGGCCGTTGGTGCCGTCGTCTGCCTCATTGGGTTTGGAGCTGGGATCTGCAACATGACGCCTGCCGGTCAGTCGACCATCAATACCGTGGCCATCAGCTCGGGCTGGACAACGGCTCGGGATATGTTTATTTGGGGCGGTATCTTTTCCCTTCTGGCCCTTCTGGCGATGGCCTTTGTTGGTTATCCCTTGGGCGTCCTCATCATTGGCTAGTAAAAAAGCTGTGAAACAAGCGTGTTCTTGCTTCACAGCTTTTCCTTTTTACAGGGCTGCCCCTTATTTGTTCTTTTCCCGCCGCGCCCGCTTTGCTTCTTCCCGTTTGCGGATTTTTTCCTTGTGCTTCAAGGACTTGGCACTGGTCCGTTTCTCAATGAACTCGTGCGGTTCCGGTGCGTCGTCTTGGCCATGCTTTATTTTGTAGTAGATGACAAAGGCTGCAAGGGCGACCATGGGGAGGGCGCCCAAGATGGCGCGGGAAATGTCATTGCGCGTAATGACGAGGAGGTTCCATAAGATGACCACAAGGGGCGTCAGCGTCCATTGGGCAATCTTTGACTTAGTCCCTGAAGCCCCGAAAAAACGGAGGCAGAATCCGTAGACCAAAAAGGCGACGGAAAAGGACATAAGGGAAAGGAGAAGAATAAAAATAAAAAGTTCCACAGTGACACCTCAATCAATCAGTTTTCAGCCATCATTATACACGATGGTCGGAGAAAAGAAAATTTTTCCTTTTTTAGAAAAAAAGCTTGGAATTTTGATGATAATCAAATAAGAAGATCATGAGATGGGAAAGAAGGGACTAATGAGAAACAAATTGAGCATAATATAAGGTTAATAGAGACAGTTTACCTCTATTGTGTAACTTTTGTCATATATTTTCTTATAGGAAAAATTTTTCTCACAATACGGTAAAAATAAAAGGGTTCCCAAAACGAAGGGCGAATAAGGACAATAAGGATAAGAATAGCAGATCACTTGGAGGTGGTTATATGTTTGAGAAGATCCTGGTCCCTGTTGATGGGTCTGAAACGAGTTGGAAAGCCATGGAAGAAGCAAAGAAACTGGCCGAAGCATTCCGTGGGGAAATGGTTGTTGTCAATGTCATTCAACCCTATAACAATGCTGCACTCTTGGTTGTGCCCTTAGATCAGGCCACCATCAGCCAAGGTAATGAAGAACTGACAAAGATCGGCAACAGCGTCCTTGAAACGGCCAAGGAAAAAATGCAGGACTTCAAGGGCAAAAAAGAATTCCTTCTTGAAGTCGGTCATCCGTCCGAGAGGATCATTGCTGTCAGCAAGGAAAAGGCCTGCACGTCCATTGTCATCGGCAGCCGCGGCCTGTCCGGCATTGCCGAATTCTTCCTGGGCAGCGTCAGTTCCAAGGTTTCCCAGTATGCTTCGGTGCCGGTCCTCATCGTAAAATAAGGACTGCGGCCCGCGTATTTATGGAGGTGAGTTTCCTATGATGAAAAAGATCCTGGTTCCCATTGATGGGTCCGATATTTCCCTGCGTGCCATGAATTTTGCCATTGAGTTGGGGAAACATTTTGCAAGTGAGATTGTTGTCCTCAATGTGGATATTCCCTACGACCTGAGCCGTATCAAACCGGCTGTGAAGGATAAGGACGGCAACGAGATTGAATCGGCCCGCCTGACCCCGCTTGAACTGGCACAGCGGGAGGCAGGAAAATCAGGCTATGACAAGATCACCTTCAAGAAATATGTCGATATCGATCCGGCGGAAAAAATCTGCGAAGTGGCAGAGACCATTGACGCGGACCTCATCGTCATGGGCAATCGCGGAATGGGCGTCCTTGCCGGATTCTTCCTGGGCAGTGTCAGCACAAAGGTTTCCCAAAGTGCCCATTGTCCGGTGACCATCGTCAAATAGCAGGTATGGTACCTGACGCTAGGAATAGGGAGGTTCCCCTAAGGTAAGGAGGTAGAGGTGTATGTTCAAGAAGATCTTAGTTCCTGTTGATGGTTCCTCGACGAGCTGGAGAGCCCTTGAAACGGCAAAGGATCTGGCTGTGAAGTATGACGGTGAGCTCATTGTAGCTCATATCGTCCAGACTTACAGCAGTGCCGATCTTTATATCAACAGCTTGGACCAGACGGCTGTTGCTGCAGAAAATGACCAGTTGACCCGTATTGGCAGCAGTGTTCTTGACACGGCAAGAACCAAGATGGAAGGCTTTACGGGCAAGGTCGACTATCTCATGGATGTGGGCCATGCCTCGGACCGGATTATTGAACTCAGCAAGGACAAACATGCAGATGCCATCGTCATCGGAAGCCGTGGCCTGTCCGGCATCGCTGAATTTTTCTTGGGCAGCGTCAGCTCCCGCGTGGCGCAGTACGCCGCTGTCCCTGTCCTTATCGTGAAATAGGCAGAGGAAAGAAAAGACGCCGTAACTAGGGGGTGGTCTTATGTTCAAGAAATTCCTCGTTCCGATTGATGGTTCCCAAACCAGTTTCCGTGCTCTTGAAACGGCGGCGGATATGGCAAAGGCTGTGGGCGGTGAACTCATTGTCATCCATGTGGTGCCGAGCAATAAAGTCAACCAGCTCATTGTCGTTGGCAATAAGCCCGTCAAGGATACGAGCGTGAAACCAACCCAGATTGGTAAGATGGTCCTTGATACGGCAAAGGACAAACTGAAGGATTTTGCTGGTGCAGCCGAGTTCGACATGGAATTTGGCGACGCCGCTGAAATGGCCGTTACCGTGGCTAGGGAAAAAGGTGCCGATGCCATTGTCATCGGTAAACGCGGTCTGTCAGGCGTGGAGGAATTCCTCCTGGGCAGCGTGAGCAGCAAGGTGGCCCAGCTGTCGCCCGTACCGGTGATCATCGTCAAATAGCACAAGGGAACCTGTGGCAGCAGCTGCAGGTTCCTTTTTTGGAACCGGCGGAAAGATTGACATTCCCCGCGCTCCTTGGTAAAATAAGCTATATATGTAAAAAGCGTTGAACGGGAGGAGTAGGGGGCCCTTTCCTTTTAAGAGAAGATGCGGCCGGTGCAAGCATCTAGGAAAATCCCTTGAAGTCGCCCGGGAGCTGGCGTGCTGAACCAAAGTAAGCCCGCCCGTTTGGCTCGTTACGTCCTCAAGTTGCCCAAGCAATTGGGAAAATAGGTGGTACCGCGACCGAACTCGTCCTATCTGATGGGACGGGTTTATTTTTTTTACAGGCTAAGGAGGCTTTTGGAAGTATGGCAGAAGAAAACAACATCCCCAAGGTCTATGACCCGGCGGCAGTGGAAAAGAAATGGTATGCATATTGGGTGGAACATGGCTTTTTCCATCAACCCGTCGATAAGAGCCGGAAACCCTTCAGTGTGGTCATTCCGCCGCCCAACATCACCGGTAAGCTCCACATGGGTCATGCCCTTGATAATACCCTGCAGGACATCCTCGTGCGCTGGCATCGTATGATGGGGGACAATACCTGCTGGCTTCCCGGGTATGACCACGCGGGACTTGCCACGCAGATCAAAGTGGAAGAGGAACTGAAAAAGAAGGAAAACCTCACTCGCTATGACCTGGGCCGTGAAAAATTCCTGGAACGGGTCTGGCAGTGGAAGGAAGAATATGGCGACCGCATCGTGACTCAGCTCAAGAGCCTGGGCATTTCCTGCGACTGGGACCGTCAGCGCTTTACCATGGATGAAGGACTTTCCCGTGCTGTCCGTGAGGCCTTTGTCAGCCTCTATGAAAAAGGCCTCATCTATAAGGGAACGCGCATCATCAATTGGTGCGTCAACTGCCGTACGGCCCTGTCTGACGTTGAAGTGGAACACCAGGATGACGAGGGCCATCTGTGGTATGTGAATTATCCCATCGAAGGGGAAGCCGGGCGCTATCTCCAAATTGCCACGAGCCGTCCGGAAACCATTCCCGGCGATACGGCCGTTGCCGTAAACCCCAAGGATGAACGCTATAAGGACCTTGTGGGAAAACAGGTTCGCCTTCCCATCATGGACCGCCTTATCCCCATTGTGGCCGACGAATACGTTGACCTTGAATTTGGTACGGGCGCCGTAAAGATTACGCCGGCCCATGATCCCAACGACTATGAAGTGGGGCAGCGCCAGAAGCTGCCCAGTCTGACGGTCATCGGTCTTGACGGCAAGATGACGGCGGACGCCGGCAAATACGAAGGGGAAGACCGTTACGAATGCCGCAAGCATATCGTCCAGGACCTGAAGGACTTGGGTCTTCTCGTCAAGATCGAAGACGCGCCCCATGCTGTCGGTCACTGCCAGCGCTGCCACCACGTCGTGGAACCCCTTATTTCCACGCAGTGGTTTGTCAAAATGAAACCCCTCGTGAAGGCCGCCGTGGAATGCGTTGAAGACGGGCGCATCCAGTTTGTGCCGAACCGTTTCACGAAGACCTATACGAACTGGATGGACAACATCCATGACTGGTGCATTTCCCGCCAGATCTGGTGGGGTCACCGTATCCCTGTGTGGTACTGTGACGACTGCGGAAAGCAGATGGCGTCCCGGACGGATTTGACGGAATGCCCGCACTGCCACAGCCACAACATCCATCAGGATGAAGATGCCCTTGATACCTGGTTCAGTTCCGGTCTATGGCCTTTTTCCACCTTTGGCTGGCCGGACAAGACGGACGAACTGCAGCAGTTTTATCCGACGAGCGTCCTGGTGACGGGCTATGACATCATTTTCTTCTGGGTTGCCCGCATGATCACCATGGGCATGGAATTTATGAAGGAAATTCCCTTTAAGCATGTCTTCATCCATGGTCTTGTCCGCGATGAACAGGGCCGGAAGATGAGTAAATCCCTGGGTAACGGCATTGACCCCTTGGAAGTTGTTGACAAATATGGAGCCGATACGCTGCGCTTCATGCTCATTACAGGCAATACGCCGGGCAACGATATGCGTTTTTATTGGAACCGCATCGAAGCAACGCGAAACTTTGCCAATAAGATCTGGAACGCGTCGCGCTTTGCCCTCATGAACCTCGATGGGTATGATGCTTCGGCTAAACGGGCGCCTCTGACCCTTGCTGACCGCTGGATCCTGTCCCGCCTGCAGCACACCATCAAGGACGTTTCAAGCTTCCTCGAAAAATTTGAACTCGGAGAAGCCGGCCGCCTCATCTACGATTTCATTTGGGGTGAAGTCTGTGACTGGTACATCGAACTTATCAAACCCCGCCTTTATGATAAGGAGCATCCGGAAGAACGGTCAACGGCTCAATTCGTCCTCTGCCGCGTCCTGGGCGATGCCATGAAGCTGCTGCATCCTTATATGCCGTTCATTACGGAAGAAATCTGGCAGCATCTGCCCCATGAAGGGGAGAGCATCATGATTGCGCCGTGGCCTGTGGCGGATGAATCCCTCATGGATGAAAGCGTGGAAAGCGGAATGACGGTCATGATGGATGCCATCAAAGCCATCCGCAACATGCGGGCCGAAGTAAACGCTGCCCCTGGGAAGAAAGCGCCGGCCACGATCTTGGTGGAACCTGCTTTCCGCAGCGTCTTTGAAGGCCATCCGGAATACGTCGAACGCTTGGGCACGGTGGACACGCTGACATTGGGCGATATCAATGACGAAGCGCCGGAAAACGCCATGACAGCCGTTGTGACAGGCGCCAAGGTCTATCTGCCCCTTAAGGGTCTCATTGACGTGGAAAAGGAAATGAAGCGGCTGACGAAGGAACTTGACGGGGCCAAAAAGGAACTGTCCCGCATTGAGGGCAAGCTTTCCAATGAAGGGTTTCTCGCCAAAGCTCCGGAAGCGGTCGTGGAAAAGGAAAAAGCGAAGAAAGAAGACGTCAAGGCGCGTCTTACCGCCCTTGAAGACCAACTGAAGGAACTTCAAAAACTCCAGTAACCTCAATCTGGGTCCGGGCAGGAAAAGCCTGCCCTGGCCTTCTGGCGCGGTCCTTGCCTTAATGGGACCGGAGGAGAATCATGAACTACAACGAAGCGATGCAGTATATCGAAAGTCTTGGTAAATTTGGCATCCATCTCGGTATGGAACGCATCACGGGCCTTGTGGAACTCTTGGATCACCCGGAACGCAAGATCCGGACCATCCATATAACGGGAACCAACGGAAAGGGGAGCGTGGCTTCCTACCTGTCCCATATCCTCACGGCTTCGGGGAAAAAGACAGCGTGCTATACGTCGCCCCACTTTGTTAAATATAATGAGCGTATGTCCATCGACGGCGTTGATATTTCCGATGAGGATTTTGCTGCTGTGACGGAAGAAACCAAGGCTGCTGTCGATACATTCCTCAAAAATGGCGGCGAACAGCCGACCCAGTTTGAAGTCATTACCGCCATGGCCTTCCTTTATTTTGCCAAGGAAAAGGTGGATTATGCCGTCATCGAAGTCGGCATGGGCGGCCTTTGGGATTCGACGAACGTCATTGTGCCAGAGCTTTCCGTCATTACGAACGTTACCTTGGAGCATACGGACCGGCTGGGAAAGACCATTGAAGCCATTGCGGAACAAAAGGCCGGCATCATCAAGGATCACGTTCCTGTTGTGACCGCCGCTGACGGCAGTGCCCTTGAAGTCATTCGGGTCACAAGTGAAGAAAAATCGGCACCTCTTTATGTCTATGGTGAGGATTTTTCCGCAACCCTGCTTGCTGGATCCATGCAGGAACAGCTCTTCCTCTATCCGTTTCATTCCGGTGAGCGGGAAGTTACCATCCATCTTGCCGGCGCCCATCAGATCGTGAATGCTGCCGTGGCCCTTAAAGCCGCGGAAGTGCTGGCAAAAAAGGATCCTGCCATTACAGAAAAGAAGATCCTCAAGGGCATGGATCTCACGACCTGGCCAGGCCGCATGGAACTTATCCATGAACGGCCCGACGTGATCCTGGACGGGGCCCATAATCCTTCCGGCGTGACGGTTCTGCGGCGGGCCCTTGATACCTATTATCCCCATGGCCATCGTTATTTCATCTTTGGCATGATGGGGGATAAGGATGTAAGCGAAGTGGCCCAGATCCTCTTCCGGGATACGGATACGATCTATACCGTTCTTGCTGATAACGGCACGCGGGCCGAAAAGCCCGATGTCCTTGCCCGTCGCCTACATAAAAAGGCCATTCCTATGGATGATCTCAAGACTGCTTTCGAAACGGCGGTCCATGAGGCCGGACCGGATGATGTGGTCCTTGTCTGCGGCTCCCTTTATCTTGTGGGCACCTTCAAGGCAAAGGGCCTCTCAGAGGATTTCCTATGACACATAAACAAATCTTTCCCGAATCTTGGAACCTGAACCAGATCCTTTACGGACTCCTTGTGGCGTATGTTTTCCTTCTGCCGATCCATCTGAATCTTGCCATTGGCCTGTTTCTCGTCATGGTGGTGCTGAATTTTGCGAATATCCTAAAGACGGGACAGTTCTGGCCCAAGGTGACGGTTCCCAAAAAGATCAGCCGCCCCTTATGGGCGCTCTTTCTCCTATCTGCTGTGAGTGTTTGTTGGTCCCAGGAGCCTTTTTTAAGCGCCTATAACTGGATTGTTGTGGTAGGACTCAAGGCCGGCTCATTCTATTTTGTCCTGCGTTACGGCAGTACGGGCCGGCGGTCCCTGTTTCTTGTCAAGGTCTTTATGGTCTCGGCCGGTCTGGTGGCGCTTTACGGCATCTATCAGTACTTTTTTGGTGTCATTGCCATCCAGGATGCGGAATGGATCGATCACGCCGCGTTCCCGCTCATGACCAAACGGGCTGTCTCAACGTTGGAAAACCCCAATATCCTCGCCAGTTTCCTTGTCATGACCGCGGCCTACAGTGAAGGCCTCTTTGCTCCCTTGAAAGGCGGCAAGAGAAGGGCCTCCCTTGCAGTGATCTTTCTTCTTGCCATTACTTGTCTGATCCTCACGTTCTCCCGCGGCAATTGGATTGCCCTATTCTTTGTCCTCTTTGTCTTTGCCGGCGCTTTTTACCACAAAGCGTTCCTGCCTTTCATCGGTGGGGGACTAGGGGTCCTGTGGATTGGCTGGGACCGTTTGTCGGCCCGCATCATGTCCATCTTTTCCATCAAGGATACATCGGCAGAGCTGCGTCTGATGTACATGGACAGTGCGACCTCCATGATTGAGGAGCATCCTTTTGGCGTGGGCTGGTACGGCTATCAATTTGCCTTCCCTGACTATAATTTCGGTTATGTGGATCCCAGCGTCATCATGTACCATAGCCACAATCTTTTGACCAACATTGCGGCCGAGCTGGGCATTCCGGGCCTTGCCCTTTTCCTGTACATCATGTATCAGTTGGCGGTCCTTGCCCGCAGCATCCGGCATCGTGAGGCAGAGCCCTGGATCCGCGGCCTTGCCTGCGGTTATATTGCGTCCCTTGTAGGCATCTTTGTCGCAGGGATGACGGATTATACCCTGTTTAATCTACAGCTGGGCATATATTTCTGGATCTTCAATGCGATGATCATTGCCCTTGGATTTTTGACCAAGGATGAAGCCAAAGTGTAACAAATAAAAAGAAGAACCTGTAAGAACGCTGACATTTCGTTTTTACAGGTTCTTTTTATGTTCAGGGAAATGAATAATCGAAAAGGCTGAAACGAGGGGATAAGGCAAGGGACCCTTTTATAATGAAAAGAAAAGAGGCTGCAAACTAGGTCCTAATGTCTAAAAAAAGCCGCCCCTAAGGGAGCGGCTTTTCAGCATACAGATTATTTAAATTCGTAAGGTTTTACTTTGCGGACAACATCCATGATGGAGCCGTCACGGGCTTCGATGATACCGACAACGCGGTCATCAAACTGGACGGGGTCGGGTTCGCCAACCATGGCGTAAGCTTTGTCGCGAAGCTCTTCAATGGTGCAGATCGGCAGATCGCAGTCTTTGGCAGCTTCAATGATGTCCGTACGTTTCGGGTTGATGGCAATGCCGTAATCGGTGACAACAACGTCAACGGTCTCACCCGGCGTCGTGATGGTCGTGCATTCCGTGCAGATTGCAGGGCTGCGGCCTTGAAGCAGAGGCGCAATGACGATGGTGCATTTAGCACCGGCAGCCGTATCCGGATGACCGCCCTGTGCCCCGGTGATGACACCGTCGGAGCCGACAACAACGTTGACATTGAATTTCGTATCAACTTCGAGGGCACCGAGGATGACAAAGTCCAGTTTATTGACGTAAGCGCCCTTGTTGAAGGGGTCAGCATACTGGCTCGTCGTGATTTCATAATGGTTCGGGTTCGTCTTGATGTCTTCAATGGCAGCCGTATCAAAATCCTGCGTATCAGCAATCTTGTCGATGAGGCCTTCATGCTGCAGTTCGCAGATCGGCTGAGCGATACCGCCCATGGCTACGCCAATCTTGATGCCATCTTTTCTCAGATGGTCAGCCAGGTATTTGGTGGAAGCAATGGAAGCCCCGCCAACACCGGTCTGGTAGATGAAACCATCTTTGTACCAAGGCATATAGGTCATAAAATCAGCCGCGTATTTGGCCATGAGGAGCTTTCTTTGGTCCGTTGTCGGTTTGGCAGCCCCCGTAGCAATCTTGCTGGGATCGCCAATGGCGTCAACTTTGACAACGTAGTCAACGTTCGTCATGTCAATGGAAGCAGGAACGTTGGGGAAGGGAACGAGCGTATCGGTGACAACGACAACTTTGTCAGCATACTGGGCATCTACGGCTGCATAGCCGAGAACACCGCAGTCACTGCCGTTAGCGCTGCCGAAAGCCCGGCAGTTGCCCATATCATCGGCACAAGGAGCACCAATGAAGGCAATGTCAACATGGACTTCACCAGATTCGATGGCACGGACACGGCCGCCGTGACCGCGCATGATGGCAAGGCCTTTCAGTTTGCCGTTGGAAATGGCTTCACCAATCTTGCCGCGCACGCCGGAAGCCTGGATGTTCGTGATGGTGCCATCTTCGATCATCGGGACAATCGGGGTCTGGGCCTTACCCAGGGAAGTCGCGCAAATGGTCAGGTCTTTGATGCCCATCTTGTGGACGGCTTCCATGACCATGTTGACAACATAGTCCCCTTCACGGAAATGATGATGGAAGGAGAGGGTCATGCCATCTTTGATGCCGCATTTTTTCAGGACATCTTCAATGGAATCGACAACTTTGCTGTAACTCGGGTCAATTACAGGTGCAACCGTATGGGTGGCAGCCTGATAAGCAACGAGGTGTTTGGAGAAGCTTCCCTGGAACGGTTCCTTACCGGTTGCTTTCAGGATTTCCTCTGGAATTTCTCTACCTACTGCATTCTTCATATTATAAATCCCCCTTATAAACACCGGCAGCTTTTGCCAGGGCGATCGTTCTTTTTGCGCCATCATAGAAAGCTACGTCAAGCATCTTGCCGTTCAGGGTGAATACGCCAATCCCCATCGCCTTCTTGGTGTCGATTTCGCGGACAACGGCTTCAGCCCAACGAATCTGTTTTTCGTTCGGCGTGAAGACTTCGTGGCAGACCGGAATCTGACGCGGGTTGATGATGGATTTGCCGTCAAAGCCCATGGTCTTGATCATTTCGACATCCTTGCGGAAGCCTTCCATGTCATCCAGGTCGGTATAGACCGTATCAAAGCACATACGGCCCGTAGCGCGTGCAGCAATGACCATCTGCTGACGGGCGCCCATGAGTTCGACACCGGTCTTGGAAATGGAGGTCTGCAGGTCACGGGTGTAGTCGCCGCCGGAAAGGGCTACACCAAAAAGACGGTCAGAAGCCTGGCAGATATCGTAGACGTTGAGGATCCCCTTCGTCGATTCGATAGCGGCCATGATGAGGGTAGAACCCACTTCCTTATGGAATTCCTTTTCAGCAGCCGTGATGGCTTCTTCTACGAGTTTAACATCTTGAGCGGATTCCGTTTTGGAAATACGAATTGTATCGGCCCCGCCAGCTACGCAGACGCGGATATCTTCCTTCCAGTGCGGAGTTTCCAGGCCGTTGATACGGACAACGCGTTCGCAGCCATGATAATCGATTTCCTTCAGGGCATGGAACAGGGAATAGCGGGCGGCATCCTTTTGGTTTTCAGCCACGGCGTCTTCCAGGTCAAGCATGATGGAATCGGGTTTATATACATACGGGTCTTTGATGAGGCTCGGTTTTTGAGCGTTCAAGAACATCATGGATCTTCTGAGACGCTTGAAGTTGGGGTTCGTATTGATCACTGCCATATTATAAGACCTCCCAAGGATTCGGCGTATCCGGATCATCATTGATGGAGCGGAAAACGGCGCCTTCTACACGTGCTTTCAGCGTGCAGTCGAGTGCACCTTTGTCAACTACGGAAACCTTAGCGTTTTTAACATCGAGTTTCTTCAGGGTTTCCAAGACAACAGCCTTGATCTGTCTGCCATACTGTTGGATGACACTGCTTTCAATATTGAGTTCGATGCCATTCGTACCGGGTTCAACGGTGATTTGGGCATCGGAGGACTCAACGGTGCCAGCCATGGCTGCCTTCTTTAATTCCATGAAAATTCCTCCTTCATTTCTAGAAAAGAACTGTTTACAGTCTTACACCTTGATAGTAGCACAGGAAAAATTGGAAAACTAATATAAATAATGGTATAATGACCATAAGTCGAATCTTATTATATTGTCAAACCCCGCATCCCTTGTGGGTTGGCCCGATTGACACTGTTTTCTTAATTGACGTGAAATTAAGAAACATTCTGAATACGGGACCAAATGATGTTAAATGAGATGCATTTCTCCTGCCGGAACCAAGCAAAAGCCAAGCCCTAAGAGGGCTTTTTTAGAGCACGGAGAAATGATCCATCCTAACCTGTACAGGAGAAGCAAAGAATGGGACTTAACTTGAAGCACGCGCAGTATATCATGGAAATCATCAAGGAAGGCAGCATCACCAATGCCTCCAAGACCATGCATGTTTCACAGCCGGCCCTGAGCCAGACCATCAAGGCTGTGGAAAAATATCTTGGTGCACCGATCTTTCTTCGCAATACTAAACCCATCGTGCTTACAGAAGCGGGGAAAAAGTATATTGCGGCCGTAAAAAAGATCATTACCATCAGTACGAACCTGCTTCATGAAGTCTCGGACATCCAATATGAAGGGTACGGCACCCTGCGTCTGGGAATCCCTATTCAGCGGGCAATGCAGATGCTGCCCCGGGTCATGCCCGTATTCCGCCAGCGCTATCCCCACATCAAACTGGAAATCAAGGAAGCAGGGAGCAACATTACGGAAAAATCCGTCCTCAACGGCGATGTCGATATTGCCATCATGACGACGTCACCGGAAAACGACGAACTCATTTACGAACTTGTCGAGACCGAAGACGTCGTACTGGTCGCCAACAAGCTGACCATGCTGGCCCAGCGCATCGATCCCGGTGTGCCCATCCATATTACGGAAGCAAAGAATGAAGACTTTATTTCCATTACAGAAGGGCATAACGTCCGTAAGGTCCAGGATACCCTTTTTGACGTATACGACATCAAACCCCATTTGGTCCTTGAAACCAGCAGCATCGAAGTGGGGAAGCGGCTTGTCAGCACCATGGATGCTGTCTTTATCTGTCCGGATGTCTATTTGGACCATTATTTTATGGAGCAGGGTGACTGTGTCCTTTATCCGCTCCTGGGCGTTGCCAATAAGCGCTACTGCTATGTCTGCACGAGAAAAGACGCGTACCTGAGCCCCTATGCCCGGGCCTTTATCGAACTCATCAGGACCCTTGGGAAAAAAGAAAGGATCAATCCGACGAATGAAAAATAAACTCACTGTACCTCCGGAACTTCGCGTGGAAGTCCCCGATATGCTGCGGGCTCGGGACGGACGGGCCTTGGCTCAGCGGAAGCTCCTCGAGCGGTTCCACAAACCGCTGCTGTTTTTTACGATGAACATCCCTGGACCGCAGAAGGTGTCGCCCCTTATCCGTATAGGGTTTGAAGAAGGCGTACGCCGTCTGGAAAAGGCCCTTGTAGGAGCAGGGATTCCCATCCTTTTTCATAAAGTCATCGATTATAAGACCGGCTATGAAAAATACTATGTCCTCGACGGGGCCGCTGGAACCGTGAAAGACATTGCGGCACGCCTTGAAAATGAGGACCGTTTGGGCCGTCTTTTTGATATGGATGTCCTTGATACCAACGGACGGAAGCTGTCGCGGGAGGAACTTGGCCTTCCTGAGCGGCGCTGCTTTGTCTGCAGTGAGCCCGCCAAAGGCTGTGCCCGGAGCCGCAAACACAGCCTGCCCGTCCTGATCCGTAATGTGGAGCGGATCCTAACCGATTTCGTCCTTTCCCATACCCAGGATTCCATGAAAGAAGCCCTTTTGGGAGAAGTGACAGCAACCCCCAAACCGGGTCTGGTGGACCTTGACAATCCTGGTGCTCATGATGATATGGACCAGGAAACCTTCAAAAAAAGCACGGAAGCAATCCTGCCCCATCTCCTCAGCATGGCCGAAACGGGATGGAACTTTGCGGGAAGTGGTGAGGCGCTCTTTCGTACCCTGCGCCCCATGGGGGCTGCCGCGGAAAAGGCCATGTTCCGGGCTACGGGAAACGTCAATACCCATAAAGGCATCATCTTTTCTTTAGGAACGGTCTCTGCCTTTACGCTGCGGGCCCTGAAGCGGGACCATAGGGTCAAAGGCGAAACCATCCTTAAGGAAGTAGGGGAGACCGTGACGCCCATCCTTGAAGAAGACTTCCGCAAGATCGATCCCTATCATCCCCACACCCATGGGGAAGTCCTTTACATAAAGGAAGGCTGCCGCGGGATCCGCGGGGAAGCGATGGATGGGTTCCCCGCTGTTTCATCCATTGGCCTGCCGGCTTTACGGGAACTCTTTACTGAAAAAAAGGGGACCAATGAGATTTATATTGAAACCCTCCTGCGCCTCATGGCTGGCGTGGAAGACACGAATATCCTCAGTCGGAGCGACCGGCAAACCCTATACTATGCTCAACAGGCAGCCCAGGACATTCTACAAAAGGGCGGGGCCTTTACGGAAGAAGGACTTGCTGCCGTATGGAAGCTCAACGATGATTTTGTGGCCCGTCACATCAGTCCTGGCGGCTGTGCGGACCTGCTCATCCTATCCATCTTCCTTTACCGTATGGAGTCTCTTTTTCAAGGGCTGTCGACCTAACCGGCAAACTTCAACCATATGAGCTGATCCCCAAAGAAGGGGGTCAGCTTTTTTTGGAAGAACGCTTAGATAGGGCGCTTATCCATGCCGCTTTTGACAGCGGCGTGTTATGGAAAAACAGCTAAAACATGAGGACCCCCTTGACGCTCTTATTCTTGATTTCTTGGATGCCAAAAAAGGGAACGGGAAAATGAAGAAAAAAAAGAAAATGACTGAAAATAAAAGGTTAGATATCCCTAATTTTAAAATTTTCTTAAAATAACTTAAATTCGATAAATAAGAGCGAAACCCGAAACACCTGATTCTTCCTAGGGAAATAGACATAACATAAGGATAAGCTTATAGAAAATATTTCAAATCTTATATTAGTTTTCAAGTTTGTCATATGCTATTCTCTTCTCAGAGGAAAGATGAAGGGCGTACTGTTTCAAACGATACTTTCCGATCGCTTGACAGTAAGAAATTATCCTACAATTCATAAAACGGCCCCCGAGACATCGCCCGGTTTCTAGGACCTAAAGAATCTTAAGGAGGTTGTATCATGTTTTTGGGTGTTGTTGGCTTTGCGATGATTGTCATCATCGTCGCGGCACTGATTCGTTCCAAATCGAACCCTGTGCCTCTGTTTGTTATTGTACCGGTCATTGCCGCATTGATCTGCGGGTTCACGCCGGCACAGATCTTTGAATTCGTCAAGGCTGGTGTTGGTAAGACCTGGTCCACGGCAGTTCTGTTCATTTTCTCCATCGTTTACTTCTCCATGATGGGGGATATGGGTCTTTTCGATCCGATGGTTAACTGGCTCGTCAAGAAAGCGGGCTCCAACATCGTCATGGTTACGGTTGCAACGAGCCTCATCGCTGTTATCTCCCACCTTGACGGCGCCCTTGCTTCCACGCTGCTCATCACCATCCCGGCTATGCTGCCGATCTACAAGAAACTTCACATGCGCCCCGTTGTGCTCGTCTGCATTATCGGTGCTGCCATGTCTATCATGAACCTGCTTCCTTGGGGCGGTCCTGTCGCTCGTACGGGCGTTGTCCTCAATGCTGACGTCAACGTTCTGTGGCAGGAACTCATTCCTCTTCAGGGCGTAGGCCTTGTTATCCTCGTTGCCTTTGCCGCCTACATGGGCGTCATGGAAAAACGCCGCGGTGCTGGCCTTGTTCCGACGGGCAAAGCCGCTGAACTTTCTGAAGAAAACTCCAACAGCAGCGATGACTCTTTGAGTGATGCGGATAAGGAATTCATGGCTCGTCCAAAGATGATTTGGTTCAACGGACTGTTGACCCTCTTTGTTATCGGCCTGCTCTGCTTCACTAAGATTCCGATGTATGCCGCCTTCATGTTTGGCCTTGCCATTGCGCTGATCGCCAACTTCCATTCTGCAGCCGATCAGGCTCGTGCCATTAAAATGCACGCTGCCACGGCACTGACCATGCCGATGATCCTTCTTGCTTCCGGTGTCTTCCTGGGCGTTCTGTCCAAGACCGGTATGATGAAGGAAATGGCCAAAATGCTCATCGTTCTCGTTCCGACGGCACTGGGCGGTCACCTGCAGGATATCTTCGGTATCTTTGCTGTGCCTATCGGCATGATGCTCGGTACGGACTCCTACTTCTTTGGTCTGCTGCCGCTGGCTATCGGCGTTGGTCAGCAGTTCGGTGTTGATCCCCATGATATGGCTATGGCCATGCTCATTGGTAAGAACTACGGCGTTCTCGTTACCCCGCATGCTGCAACGACCTTCCTCGCCTGCGGTCTTGCTGGGATCGAAATCAAGGAACTCCTGAAGTTCTGTGCTCCGAGACTGTGGGTCCTGTCCTGGATTTCCCTTCTTTGCGGTGCCCTTCTCGGCCTGTTCCACATCTAACCTAACAGTAAAAAACTCCTCTTCCTGCGGGAAGGGGAGTTTTTTTGTGTTGGCAGCAGCCATGGCTGCGCTGCTGTCAAGCTTTGATTTTGAGTCAGAGCAAGCATCGTGCCGCTGGAGGGCAGTGTTGTGTTGTAAAAGTAACCCCGCTAAGGAAAAAAGAACCAAACATGCGGCACCAAACCGCCCTCAGGGAGGGCACCGAATTGATTTTTTGGTCACACGGTCCTACTGCCAAATCGCTTCGCGGTGTCTTGCGATTCACGGCTTTGAACCATCGAAGAATGTGCCTTGCTCCTGCTCGTAAGGCAAAAGACCCAAAAACATAAGCCTACAAGTAAGCCCTACCCCGAACATCAGCGCAGATTCGGGGTAGGGCTCTTATATTTTACCTATTTTTTGCAAGTGGTTGATGGCAGAAAAGGCAGAAAGATAGCGATACCTTCCGGAACGACACGCCTTCGTGTTCTGCCTTAGTTACTCGGTGCGCAGCATCGATCTGCCTTTGCCAAGGCGGGAAGCGAAGGCTGCATGTTGCCATATAAAATGAGGCAAGCATGCCTTATTGGTGGTGGATGAGAAGCCGCGCCGTTTCCCTTTCATCTATTCTAAAGTTAGGGTCTCACGTTCTACTTCAAATCAGCCCGATTTTTGGACTGACCTACTATTTTACTCACAACCACATCCATCACCATGACGGCCACAATGACGGGGAAGGTTACGCCGAGCGGCGTATCGGCATTGAGAAGATAGCGATAAAGGCCAAAGCCGATGGCCCAAATCAGGAGTTTCAGGACGCTTACACGTTCTTTTTGGTGGTTTTCATGGATAAAAAAGTAATCCGCCAGCATGATGGCCGTCATAGGAGCAAAGACGGAACCGATGAAATAGAGAAAGTCTTCAAAGCGGCTGGCGTCAACGGTGATGGCAAGGAGTGTGCCAAGGGCCGTTGCGATGAGGGCCTGTCCTTTTTCCGAAAGGCATGTTGTCAGGGCCCGGCCGGATACGCCCGCTGAATAAGCGTCAAGGAAGGTTGTCGTGACCGTCGACAAGAGGATAATGACGATGGCCGATACGCCAAGGCCGGCACCGAGCATAATCTTTGCAATGTCACTTTCACCCGTAAAAAGGGCCGCGCCCATACCGATGACAAACATCCAGGAGCTGGCGGCAAAGTAGGTCAGGCAGCTGACGACGGTTGCTTTCACCGGTTTTTCCGCTTCTCGTGTATAGTCCGAAATGACCGGGAGCCAGGAAAGCGGCATGGCGACAGCTAGTTCCACGGCGCCTCCAAAGGTGATGGTGCCGCTTGGCGCCGCGGCAGTGTCAGCGCCAAAGATGGTGCCTGAAAGGACGGCAGTCAAAAGAAAGAGGGCAGTCATGACAAGGACGTTGACCCGTCCAAGGGTTGTCATTCCCATGATAATCCATAGGGCAATGAGGGCGCCAATGATGAGGTCCCAGAGCGCCATTCCCAAAGGCACAATGATTTCGGCGGCTGCTGCCGCACTGACAATCATGACAGCCGTCCAGCCGATGAGCTGAATGACGTTGATGCCGGCAAAGAACCTGGCGCCTTCCTTACCAAAGGAAAAGCTGACCGTTTCCATGGCGCTGCACCGGCTCCGGGCTCCCATGATGCCCGCTCCGAGCATGACGGCACCGCCAATGATATGGCCGATGAAGATGGCCCAGAGGCCCTTTTCCCATCCCAAAGGGGAGAGGAGCATGCCTGTAAGGATTTCCGCAATGGAAATACCGGCACCAAACCAGAGGAGTCCATTTGAAAAAACAGAAGTTTGCTGAGAATCCATGCTTGTATCACGCTGCTTTCTTCATGAAATGATTTCTTATATCTTCAGTATACTATGGGACCTTGTCCCAGACAAGAAAAAGGGCGTGCGAAGAAATCTGCATTCCTTCGCACGCCCTTTGACTTTCTTAGCGTGCTTCCTGCGTCAGTGCTCCCATGATATCGTATGTTTCATGGATATCGGCGCGGCGGACCGTTCCTTTTCCCGCAAGGATGAAGAGCGGATAGCCGGAAAGGACACTTGAAGTCCCTTGGGCATCAAATACGTGGTAGCCTTTATAGGTAAGGTCCAATTTCTCTGCCTTGTCGTAGCAGGCGCTTTGCGCAATCTCCTGGACCTTGGTTTCATAATCTTTTTCTGTCATGGTCATTACCCCCTCGCAAAATCAGCGGCAGGGGAATCACCCTGCCGCGTTTAATATTGTAGTCCTTTTCCTAAAAATTACAAGGCATTTAGCCATCGATATTCTAGATACCCCGTAAGGAGCGTCTTTCTTGCCGTAAAAAAAGACCGCCCTCACAATGAAATGTACCCTCTTTACTGGACACCCAGTAAGGAGGGTACATTTTGCGTTATACGACTGAATTTAAGCTGATGTGTGTAGAACTTTATCGTCAAGGTAAGTGGGTAAAAACACCTAAAGGAATTAAAACAGCAAATTTTCGTAACAAGATTCGTACTTGGAATCGTATCGAACAGGCTGGCGGACCGGAAGCATTGTGTCACAAAGCACATTACAAGGCATGGTCCCCAGAGGAGAAACTTGAATTGGTTTCACAAGTAAATGCCGGACAGTCAATGATGGCTGTCGCCTGTCAATATGGTATGAGCTATAGTCTTTTGTACCAATGGGTTCGTAAATACAGAGAAGAGGGGTATAATGGGCTCGTAAGTAAAAAGAAAGGTCAGCATAGAAAGGATCAGCCCATGAAAAGAAATACGAAGAGCCCCAAACCATTAAATGAAAGTGAACGGGAAGAATTAATTCGTCTGCGCGCAGAGAACGCCTACATAAAAGCGGAGAATGCTGTAATAAAAAAACAAATCGCCTTGAGACGACAAAAATGGGCTGCGCAGCTCAAGGCAAAAAGGCAGCAATCATCCAGGAACTCCGCCAGGAAGGACACCCGTTAAAGTACCTGTTAAAATTCTCGGGATTAGCGAAGTCGACCTACTACTATGAATTGAAGCGTACCGATCGTGTAGAAGAAAGAAACAAATCAATTACGGAAACAATCTGTCACATATTCGAGGAAAATAAGCAGAGATATGGTGTTCGGCGCGTTTGTCACGAGCTGGTGAACCGCGGCTTCCATATCAATCACAAACGGGTGCAGCGTATCATGCATGACCTGAAGCTGTTTGGCAAGCGTCCGAAAGAAAAGTACCATTCGTATAAAGGAGAAGTCGGGAAAGTGGCCGGCAACATCATCCAGAGAAACTTTAAAGCGGACAGGCCACTGCAGAAATGGACAACGGATGTAACACAGTTTCATTTCTCATGGGGAAAATGCTACCTTTCCCCCATCCTGGATATGAATACGAACGAAATCATCTCCTATGATTTATCGATGATTCCTAATCTTAACCAAATCAAAAGGATGCTGAACCGAGCTTTTAAGAAATTCAGGAATTTACAGGGTTTAATTATGCACTCGGATCAGGGATGGCAGTATCAGCATGAATATTACAGAAGTGAATTGAAAAAGCATGGAATTATACAGTCAATGTCGCGTAAGGGCAACTGCTATGACAACAGTATTATGGAGACCTTTTTTGGTCGGATGAAAAATGAAATGTATTACGGAAGCGAAAAAGAATACACCTCGTTCAAGGTATTTGCTAAAGCAGTGAAAGAATACATTCATTATTTCAACAAGGAAAGGATTCAGAAAAAAACAAAATGGATGCCTCCCGAAATATATCGGGAAACATCCACTAATGCCATTTAACTAATTTATATGCGTCCAGTTTTTGGGGTACACATCAAAAAGCCATCGGTCCTTTTTTGATGCCGGAGATGATACGAATGCCAAGAAGACCACAGACACCGTGCAAGTATCCGGGATGCCCAAGGCTGGTGCCGTATGGGAGAAAATATTGTGACGAACATGAACAGCAGTGCCAGGGCGAACGGAAGAACGCGGTGCTGCGCGGCTACGGGAGAGAGTGGCAGAAAGCCAGGAAGTTCTTTCTGAATCGTCATCCATGGTGTGTCCGATGCAAAAAGAAAGGACGGCTCGTCCCGGCAACGGTCGTGGATCATATCAAGCCGCATCGCGGCGACCCGGACTTGTTCTGGGACGAAAAGAACTGGCAGACTTTGTGCAAGAGCTGCCATGACCATAAGACGATGACCGAAGACCGGGAAATAAGATATCAATATTAGTCAAAAAAAGAGACTCGACGCATCGAGTCTCTTTAGGGCCTAGTCCGAAGACGTCAGCCACTTTCTTCAAAGTTATTATAGCAAATAAATTCCCCAAAAGCAAGAAAATTATAATTATGACCTTGTGAGGAATGCTTTTAGTGATTCCATATTCTGCCTTGTTCCTGAACCAAGAATTTGATTCCAAATAGGAGTTGAAATTTGTTGGCGTAATAGTTCTTTGCTATTATTATAACCAGAAATGAGTTGTTTACATTCTGTTTTTGTTACTTGCATTTTTCTTAGCACATAAATGATTAATATGATGTAAGCATCAATATATTGAAAATCAATTTGTTGAACAGATGTTTCTTTCTGCAAGAGGCTGACAAGGCGTGGACTAATTTTATTGGTACGGAAGCGAGCATCAAAAATTACATTGTTATGAGCGATTGCATTACGTAGATCCTTAATTGTAAAGATAATATCTTTAGTCAATTCACCGTCGGCGTCCAGATTTGAAGGTAGTCCTAACAACTTAGAGGTATAGAGTTTTACACTTTTATTACAACACCAAAAGAAGGTGCCAAAATCTCCAAGTGTCATGGATTCAAATATAGCCCAGATAGGAATTTCACGATCTTGATTGAAGAAGTGATTAACAATTTGATTATGTTGACCATAGTCACGTTTAAGCGTATTGTTAATGGAACCGCGTAATGTCATTCGCTTAGTGAAAAAACGTTTATATTCATGACTACCAGCTCCAAATGTTTTATAATAAGTCAGAGAACGATTAAAGATGTCATTAATGTTTTCGGATTTGCTATCAGCAAGGACAGCCTCAATGACATAGCTTTTGAGCGCTGTTTCGATGAACATGACTTTTGAATACAGCAATGATTTTAAATGCATATCAAAATTATTAATGGCGAGTAGTTCATCGAAGGTGCGGAAGGATATTCGATTTTGAGGAGTGCGGATGAAACGATATCCTTTATATCCGTGGTAATAGCCAAGGTTTCGTAAAGCATGAGCCTGGTTGCTTTTTATGGACATGTTATGATTATTACGTAAGTAACGCATCATTTGTCTTATAGTGAGCATGAATACTGACCTCTCCCGTTTTCTTTTTATTATAACATTGGAAATGGGAAATGAATAGAATAATAATGGGCGGGGGGATGTCAATCTCTGTAGCTCTTCCGTCCATGACCGCCGCCCCCTCAAATGGGAAAAACCGCGAAATTCATAAGGGGGGATATAAGGACGGTCTTCAACCGAATATCAGGCAGCTCCAGGCTTCTGGCCCGGGGCTTTTTTATTGCCAGGAAGAAGGGAGCTTTCATGAATGACTGCCAGCGCAGGCAGATTGAAACCATGCGGAGACAGGGGATGGGGTACAAGGCTATCGCCCGGGAAACGAAGCTGTCACGGGACAGCGTGCGGAATTATTGCCGCTGGCATCATCTGAACGGATACGGAGCCGCCATCGCCGCGGCATCCAGAAAGGAAACAGTGTATGAAGACATCGGATATGGAATGGAAAGTCCTGCCCATCGGCCAGCTGAAGCCTGCGGCATATAACCCCAGGAAGCAGCTGAAACCCGGTGACAAGGAATATGAGAAGATCAAGAACTCCATCCAGGAGTTCGGCTATGTGGAACCCGTCATTGTCAACTACGACATGACCGTCATCGGCGGGCATCAGCGCCTGACAGTGCTGAAAGAACTGGGTTATGAAGAAGTCCAGTGCGTGGTTGTCCATATCGAGGACGAACACAAGGTCAAGGCCCTCAATATCGCGCTCAATAAAATCACCGGCACCTGGAACGAACAGCTCCTGGCCGACCTCATCGTGGATTTGCAGAGCGTCGATTTCAATGTAGACTTGACGGGTTTCGAGGCACCAGAAGTGGAGCAGCTCTTTTCCAAAGTCCACAACAAGAAGGTGAGAGAAGATGACTTCGATGTGGACGGAGAACTGGAACAGCCGGCTATGGCCAAGGTAGGGGATATCTGGCTCCTGGGGGAGCACCGCGTCATCTGCGGCGATGCCACGCTGCCGGAAACCTATATACGATTGATGGACGGCAAGAAAGCCAACCTGGTGCTGACGGATCCTCCGTACAATGTGGATGTGGAAGAAACGGCCGGAAAAATCAAGAACGACAATATGCCGGACGATAAATTCTACCAGTTCCTGTTCAGCGCCTTCGTCAACATGGAGCAGAACATGGAACGGGATGCATCCATCTATGTGTTCCACGCCGATACGCAGGGGCTGAACTTCCGCAAGGCCTTCAAGGACGCAGGCTTCTACCTGTCCGGCTGCTGCATCTGGAAGAAGAACGCCCTGGTCCTGGGCCGCAGCCCGTACCAGTGGCAGCACGAGCCGTGCCTGTTCGGCTGGAAGCTGAACGGGAAGCACCAGTGGTATTCCGACCGCAAGCAGACGACCATCTGGGAATATGACCGTCCGAAAGCCAGCAAGGAACATCCGACCATGAAGCCTGTGGTTCTTATGGCCTACCCCATAGAGAATTCGTCCATGAGCCACTGCATCGTCCTGGACCCGTTCCTCGGATCCGGTTCCACGCTCATGGCCTGCCAGCAGACGGACCGCATCTGTTATGGCATTGAGCTGGACGAGAAGTTCGTCGATGTCATCGTGAAGCGGTATATCAGCGAGTGCGGGGATGAAGGCGTGTTTGTACTGCGTAAAAATGAGAAAATTCCTTATGATAAAGTGCAGAAATAACTTGCTATTATCGGCGTTCAGAGTGATATATGTACTAGCAAAACAAGGAGGTACATAGACCATGACAATCCAGACGAACCTGAACGACCGCAAGGAACTGGCCAGAAGGATGATTCCCTTCAACCGTAACGAAAAGCTTCATTACACCGGGACCCCGGCCTTTGCCTACGAAGGGCAGGGATTCCGCATCCTTCGCAGCGGCGATATCGAATGCGATGATGAAAAGACAGAAGCCGCCATCACGGATTTCCTGCAGGAAGCAGGAATCCTTCCGCAGCCGAAACCGGAAGAAGGAACAGAAACCGAAGTAACGCAAGAACCGACACAGCAGGATGAAACGCCAGAATCGGAAGCACTGCCGCAGACGGAGCCGGACAAGATGGAAATCAAGGTTCCCAATGATGGCATGGATGGGGCGCAGCTCCGCAACCTGGTCTTCATGCTCCATGCTCAGCAGTACCTGCTCAACCGGGCCGCAGGACATGAAAACATCCATGTGCCGGACAGGCTGGTGGAAGACCTGAAAGAAGAACCCGGTACAGACCGGACTTCCTTCTTTGCCATCTATCAGAACTACGGAAAAGAAGGGCGGGGGTTCCTGATTGCCGCAGACACGGTGACATTCTACTTCTCCGCGACCGGCAATGCCGTAAAGAACCGCGCCCTGATTGAACTGGCGGCTTTCATTGTCAGTGCGGCGAAAAAGGCGAAACGGGTCCAGCCTGCCACACGGAAGCCGGAAAACGAGAAGTACTACCTGCGGATGTGGCTCCTGCGCATCGGCATGGGAACCAGGGCCAGCCACGAATCGCGCATGGCCCTGCTGAAAGACCTGAACGGATGGAGTGCTTTCCGCACGGAAGAAGAGGCCATGGCCCATGCCAGAAAGCAGAAGGAACGCCGGCATCAGAACCTATAAACCTTCAATTTAATTCATAATTATTCTCAAAATAACTTGCTATTGTGTGCCTTTAGAGTGATATATAGTGTACCGAAAGAACACACGCACACATAAAAAGGACAGAGATGATTATGAAAACATTGCACTTTGGCATCGAAATGGAAATGACCGGGATCACGAGAAGCCGGGCCGCCAGCCTCATGGCCAGCTTCTTCGGGACGGAAAGCCGGCACGAAGGCGGAGCCTACGATACCTACACCGCAAGGGATGAACAGGGACGGAAATGGAAAGCCATGAACGATTCCAGTCTGGTTCCCCAGAAGAAGGTGAACGGAAACATTACGGATGCTTCCAGCTTCTACCGCACGGAAGTGGTCAGCCCCATTCTTTCCTACGAAGACATCACGAAGCTGCAGGAGCTGGTGCGGACGCTCCGCAAGGCCGGGGCCTTTGCCAACAAGTCCTGCGGCATCCACATCCATGTCGGGGCCGAACGGTTCACGGCAAAGACCCTGCGGAACCTGGTGAACATCATGGCGAGCAAGGAAGACATGATTTACCGCGCCCTCCAGATCAATCCTTCGCGGGAAAGCCGGTACTGCCGGAAGACAAACACGACCTTCCTGAAGGACATCAATCGGAGAAAGCCGGATACGCTGGAAGGCATCGCCGACCTCTGGTATCAGGAAGCACCTTACGGACGGAACCATCATTACAACAGCACCCGCTACCACGGGCTGAACCTGCATGCCACCTTCACCAAAGGGACCGTCGAGTTCCGGCTTTTTAACGGGACGCTCCACTCCGGGGAAATCAAGGCATACATCCAGTTCTGCCTAGCCGTCGCCCATCAGGCCCTCACGCAGAAGAAGGCCTCGGCCCGGAAGACTGAAACGGATAATGAGAAATACGCTTTCCGGTGCTGGATGCTCCGTCTCGGGCTCATCGGCGACGAATTCAAGACCTGCCGGCTCCACTTCCTCAAACACCTCACAGGCAATTCCGCATGGCGCAATGCCGCCGCTTGAAGGGGATAGCCTTCCGGGCAGCTTCGGCTGCCCTTGGGGTGGTAGAAGGGCATTCCCTTCAGAAAGGATGAGAGCGATGAAACAAAGAATCTACATTGCCTACGGCAGCAACATGAGTAAAATACAGATGGCAAGACGGTGTCCTGATGCCGTTCTTGCGGGAACGGGCCGGATCCGGGGATATGAACTTCTCTTCAAAGGTTCCCTGACAGGATGTTACGCCACTATCGAGAAAAAGGCAGATGCCTTCGTGCCGGTTGTTTTCTGGCGCATTTCTTCGGCGGATGAACGGCGGCTCGATGCCTATGAAGGCTTCCCGCGGTTCTACTACAAAAAAGAAGTGGAAATGGAAACCGATGACGGTACAGTCTGCGGTCTGGTGTACATCATGCGCGAAGACCGGCGGTTCGGCATCCCGGAAGACTGGTACTACCAGAACATGGAGCAGGAGTACCGCAAATTCGGTTTCGACCTGTCCGTCCTGCGGGCCGGTCTGCGGCACAGCCGGGAACGGATGGAAGGGACGCGGGTGCGACTTATCGCCATGGATGACAGGCAGGCACCGCCCAGGGGAACTGAAGGCACTGTCCAGTTCGTCGATGATGCCGGAACCATCCATGTACAGTGGGATACGGGTAGCAGTCTTGGGCTGGTACCCGGAGCCGATGAATGGGAAGTCATCGAATAAGATGCATAAATATCGGATAAATGACTTGCTATTATGTGCGTTCAGAGTGATATATATACATGACAAAGGGGACAAGCCCCAGAGGAAAAGCACACGAAAGCGAGGATTTTACCATGACAAACATCGATGCACTCCGCAACCATTTCGAACTTCGCGAATACCAAACAGCCATAACAAGGAATGATTTTGAAGCCCATTTCAAGGCTGCCAAGGAAAAAGTGACCTTCACTTTTGGCGGATGGGATGGCAAAAGCTACGATGGTGAAAGCCGCACGGCAAGGGTTTACCGGACCGATATAAAAGGCTACGAAGATGTCCGGTTCATCAAAGTCGGCAAGGGGCTTCATTATATCGAGGAAGACCGCCAGGTGCTTGAAAAAGCAACCGGGGAAACCCATCCAAGCGCCGGATGGCTGGTCGATGTCCTGAAAAGCACGAAGTAAGGGAATCCTGAAGACGGGGCCGCAAGGCCCTGTCCTTTGCCATAAAATAAAATGCATAAATTTTCTTTAGAAATGGTAAAAGAAAATCGGAGAAGGCTGCAGCCGCGGCCTTCTCTGCCGTACAGCCCGCAAGGGCTTTTTTTATTGGGAGGTGAGCGCCATTGGCTGTACGAGGAAGAAAACCGAAGCCGACGGCGCTCAAGGTGCTGGAAGGCAATCCCGGCCATCGTCCCCTCAATAAGAAGGAACCCATGCCAAAGGGACGGCTCCCTCGCTGCCCGGACTGGCTGGAGGATGATGCCAAGAAAGAATGGAAGCGGCTGGGGAAAGTCCTCGCTGAGATGGGGATGCTGACCCATCTGGATATGATGGCCTTTGCCGGATACTGCCAGGCGTATGCCCGGTGGAAAGGGGCCGAAGAGTTCATCACCCAGCATGGGGATATGGTGCGGACGCCGAACGGGTACCTGCAGCAGGTGCCGCAGGTATCCATTGCTCAGACGAACCTCAAGATTATGCTGAAGTTCTGTGAGCAGTTCGGTCTGACCCCGTCTGCCCGGAGCCGCATGATCGGGGAAGAAAACGGGGCAGAAACAGAAACGGATGAAATGGAACTGCTGCTAAGGGGGTGACAAGTTTGGCGTTTGTATATAAGCCGTCAGCGTTCATGCTGCCGGATTCCCGTTATGATGAAGAAAAGGCTGACCGTGCCGTCGCTTTCATCGAGCATCTCTGTCATACCAAAGGAAAATGGGCCGGGAAGCCTTTCCTTTTATTGCCCTGGCAGGAACAAATTGTGCGTGACCTGTTCGGCATCGTCAAGAAAAACGGGAAGCGGCAGTTCCTGACGGCCTATATAGAAATTCCAAAGAAGAACGGGAAAAGCGAGCTGGCTGCAGCCATCGCCCTGTACCTTCTTTATGCCGATAACGAGCCGAGTGCCGAAGTGTATGGTGCGGCCTGTGACCGCAACCAGGCTTCCATTGTCTTTGATGTGGCACGGCAGATGGTCGAGATGAGTCCGGCCCTGATGCGCCGTTCCAAGATACGGTCGGCCGGGAAGCGAATCATCAATTACCGCAACGCCGGGTTCTACCAGGTGCTGTCGGCAGAAACAGGAACCAAGCACGGGCTCAATGTGTCCGGCCTGGTCTTTGATGAAATCCACGCCCAGCCGAACCGGAAGCTCTACGATGTCCTGACCAAAGGCTCCGGTGATGCAAGGGAGCAGCCGCTCTTTTTCATCATCACCACAGCGGGCAATGACAAGAACAGCATCTGCTACGAACTGCATACCAAGGCCCTGGACCTGATGGCGGGCCGGAAGAAGGATGCCACCTTTTACCCCGTGGTCTATGGCCTGGAACATGAGGAAGACTGGACGGATGAAGCGAACTGGTACAAGGCGAACCCGTCTCTGGGTCATACCATACAGATTGACCGCGTCCGGGAAGCCTATCGGAATGCCGTCGAAAATCCGGCGGAAGAGAACGTGTTCAAGCAGCTCCGGCTCAATATCTGGACTTCGGCCAGCATCCGCTGGATACCGGAACAGGTCTACGACAAGGGGAATCTTCCCATTGACCGGGACTTCCTGCGGGGACGGATGTGCTACGGCGGGCTGGACTTGTCCAGTACGTCGGATATCACGGCCCTGGTTCTGGCTTTCACGCCACGGAGCGATGACGAGAAATACATCCTGCTTCCTTTCTTCTGGCTGCCGGAAGACACGCTGGAACTGCGGTGCCGCCGGGACCATGTCCTATACGACGTCTGGCAGAAGCAGGGCTTCATCCAGACGACGGAAGGGAACGTCATCCATTATGGTTTCATCGAGAAGTTCATCGAACGTTTAGGAGAAACCTATAATATCCGGGAAATCGCTTACGACAGGTGGAACGCCACCCAGATGGTGCAGAACCTGGAAGACATGGGCTTTACCATGGTGCCGTTCGGCCAGGGGTTCAAGGATATGTCGCCGCCGTCGAAGGAGCTGTTCAAGCTTCTGATGGAAGGGAACATTCTCCATGGCGGCAATCCCGTCCTCAAATGGATGGCGGGCAATGTTGTCATGCGGCAGGACCCGGCGGGGAACATCAAGCCGGACAAAGAAAAATCCGTCGAAAAAATCGACGGAATCGTGGCGTCTATCATGGCACTGGACCGCTGCATCCGCAACGGGATAGGCAGCGGCAGTGTCTATGACGAACGGGGTGTTATTGCTTTTTGATTTTTATTACCAGGTAATTTGGCAGATGTTCATTCTGAACACCCAATCGAAAAGATACGCCATTCCCCTTAAAAGTGGAGAGATGCCTTCCTTTTTCAGGTCTACATAGCCTGTCAGGTATTTTCGTACAGATACCTTAATGTCGTCGTCCAATCTTAGGTCATGAAGTGGGTTATTGCAGTAGAACATTCCCTTTATGCCATGTATTCCCAGTGTTTTCAATGTTCTCTTCATCAGTACCTTTATACCGAAGCTGCCGATGGTATCAAATACGAGGCAACCGTGGGGAAAGGCACCCTTTAGCCTCAGAATAAGTTGATGTACCTCTTTTTCTCTGAGATACATAAACACTCCGGCTGCAAACAGGAAAACTCCTTGAAATACATGAATGTATTGAGTCCAAGTATCATCATTTAAATCAGCCGCGATATTGATTTCTCGGCCAATAGGGGGAAGAAGAGAATTTCGTATGGAAATAATGTCTTTCCTGTCGATATTGTATAGATTCATTCTTCCGTTATCTCCTAAGCGAGGGGTCTGATCTAATCCGCATCCCATATTCACAACAGCCGCATCTGGATGGGAAGATAGATAGTCTTGCATCTCATAAAGAATAGCTTTGCTTCGAAGAATACCTTCTAAGGCACCAAACTTCCAAACAAAAGAACCTTTCTTTTTATCAAGCGTAGAAAAATCGTAATTCAGATGTCTGATTACGTCATCCGCATAAGGGTCTAGGAGAATGTGAGGGAAGAGCTCATTGCCAAGTTTCCTGGCATAGAGGGGAATGATTAATGTTTCTTGCACCGTATTTTTTTCAATAGTTATTCTGCCCATGAGTGCTCATTTCCTTTCTGAGATTTACTATTATGAAAATAGTTTACCAATAATAAAACGTGTTTGTAAACTATCAATTACTAGGTTAAGTATCCCTTTTCAGGAGGTTTTCATGCATATCCCATTTTTATCCAGCCTGTTCCATACTCGGGACAAGCCTCAGAACTATTACATCGGCACGGATTTCCGTTATCTGTTCGGCCCTTCCACCAGCGGCAAGATGGTGAACGAGTTCACGGCCATGCAGACAACGGCGGTGTATGCCTGTGTCCGCATCCTGGCGGAAACCTTGGCAGCTCTGCCGCTACAGCTGTACCGGTACACGCCGGGCGGTAAGGAGCGGGTCTATGACCATCCGCTGTATCATCTGCTCCATGATGAACCGAACCCGGAGATGACCTCGTTCATCTTCCGGGAAACGCTCATGAGCCACCTGCTCATCTGGGGCAATGCTTACGCCCAGATCATCCGGGACCGCCTGGGACGGGTGCAGGGACTCTATCCGCTGCGTCCAGACAAGATGACCGTCTGCCGGGATGACCGGGGACAGATTTTCTATCTGTATACCAAGACGGGTGATGAGAATCCGAATGTCAAACCATACGGGCAGGTGGTCCTGCAGAAGGAAGAAGTGCTGCATATCCCCGGCCTTGGTTTTGACGGCCTGGTCGGCTATTCGCCCATTGCCATGGCCCGCAATGCCGTGGGCATGACCATGGCCTGCGAGGAATACGGTGCGTCTTTCTTTGCCAACGGAGCCAGTCCCAGCGGGGTGCTGGAACATCCCGGCGTTCTGAAGGACCCGGCCAAAGTCCGGGATTCGTGGAATGCTGTCTACCGGGGGACGGGCAATGCCCACAAGGTAGCTGTGCTGGAAGAAGGCATGAAGTACCAGCAGATCGGCATCCCGCCGGAAGAAGCACAGTTCCTGGAGACGCGGAAGTTCCAGCTCGATGAGATTGCCCGGCTTTACCGCATCCCGCCGCACATGATCGGTGACCTGGAGAAAAGTTCCTTCAATAACATCGAGCAGCAGTCCATGGAATTTGTGAAATACACTCTGGACCCATGGGTCATCCGCTGGGAGCAGGCCATGCAGAAAGCCCTGTTCCTGCCGGAAGAGAAGAAGCAGTATTTCCTGAAGTTCAACGTGAACGGCCTCATGCGCGGCGATTACGAGAGCCGCATGACCGGGTACAGCATCGGCCGGCAGAACGGCTGGCTGTCCGCCAACGATATCCGGGAGATGGAAGACATGAATCCCGTACCCGATGAGGAAGGCGGCAATCTGTACCTGGTGAACGGCAGCATGACCAAGCTCAAGGATGCCGGGGCCTTTGCCCAGAAGGGAGAAACGAATGAAACATAAATTTTGGAAGTGGGTGACCAATGCGGTTCCCGATGCCTTCGGCAGTGAACGGACGCTGTACCTGGACGGCCAGATTTCGGACGAGACCTGGTGGGGCGATGAAGTGACCCCGAAGGCTTTCAAGGAAGAACTGAATGCGGGCAGCGGCGACATCACCCTCTGGATCAACAGCCCGGGCGGGGACTGTTTTGCCGCTGCCCAAATTTATAACATGCTCATGGATTATCCCGGGAACGTTACCGTCAAGATCGACGGCCTGGCGGCTTCGGCTGCCTCCGTCATCGCCATGGCCGGGACGAAGGTCTGCATGTCGCCGGTGGCTATCCTGATGATCCACAATCCGGCGACCCTGGCTTATGGGGATAAAGCCGAGATGGAAAAGACCATCGGCATGCTGAGCGAAGTCAAGGAGAGCATCATCAATGCCTATGAAATCAAGAGCGGCCTGGCCCGCACGAAGATTTCGCACATGATGGATGACGAGACCTGGCTCAATGCCCGGAAGGCCGTGGAACTGGGCTTTGCCGATGAGATCCTTTTTGACCAGGAAGACGGAGAACAGCAGCCGGAAGCCATGCTGTACAGCCCGGTCACGGTGACGAATTCCTTTGTACAGAAACTGAAACCAAAGAAACCCTTGCAGAAAGTGCCAGCCGCTTCCTTAGAGAAACGGCTGGCATTGCTCATTCATTGACAGGAGGACAAATACAATGGATACGAGTTTAGCACTGCGCGAGAAGCGCAAGAACCTCTGGGATGCGGCGAAAGCCATCCTGGATACGGCCCGCGATGAGAACGGCATGGTATCGGCAGAAGATGCATCCCGGTATGACAAGATGGAAGCGGATGTGGTGAATCTGGGCAAGGAAATCGACCGCCTGGAACGCCAGCAGCAGCTCGATGCCCAGCTGGCCCAGCCGACATCTTCTCCCATCACGGAACAGCCCGGTGCTGGGAACCAGGCCCCGGAAAAGAAAGGCCGTGCATCTCTGGCTTACCGAAAAGCCTTCTGGGACAGCATCCGCCATAAAAACTTCATCGATGTACAGAACGCCCTGAGCGTGGGCACAGATGCCGATGGCGGCTATCTGGTGCCGGATGAATTCGAGCATCAGCTCATCGACAAGCTCCAGGAAGAGAACTTCTTCCGCGGCCTGGCAACGGTCATCCATACCAGCGGCGACCGCAAGATTCCTGTCGTGACGGGACATGGCGAAGCGTCCTGGATGGAAGAGAACGGACTCTATCCGGACAGCCAGGATACTTTCGGCCAGCAGTCCATCGGGGCGTACAAGCTGGGTACGGCTATCCGTGTATCGGAAGAACTTCTGAATGACAGCGTCTTCGACCTGGAAAGCTATATCGCCGGCGAATTTGCCCGCCGTATCGGCACGAAGGAAGAAGAAGCTTTCCTCACGGGCGACGGGAAGAACAAGCCGACTGGCGTGTTCCCGTCTGCGGAACTGGGCGTGACGGCCAATGGCGCATCCATCACCTTTGATGATGTCATCGACCTGTATCATTCCCTGCGTATCCCGTACCGCCGCAAGGCCGTATGGCTCCTGAACGATGCTACGATCAAGGCCCTGCGCAAAATCAAAGACAACAACGGCAACTACATCTGGCAGCCGTCTGTCACGGCCGGGACACCGGATACCATCCTGAACCGTCCCTGCTACAGCACATCCTTTGCCCCGGAACTGGCGGCCGGCAACCGTCCCATGCTCTTCGGCGATTTCAGCTACTATTGGATTGCCGACCGGGAATACCGCTCCTTCAAGCGGCTCAACGAACTGTATGCCGCCAACGGCCAGATCGGCTTCCTCGCAAGCCAGCGCGTCGATGGCATGCTGATGCTGAAGGAAGCGGTCAAGGCCCTGGAGATGAAGGCGAAGGGATAAGCCATGCTGGTCAGCCTGGAAGAAGCCAGGGAATATCTGCGGATTGATGAGGGTGATACGTCCAATGATGACGTCATCCTGTCTTCCCTGGAAACGGCCCAGGCCTTGTGCCTGGACCTGGCCCGCTGCGAGGAAGCGGATGCCGAAGAGAATCCCGTCGTGTTCCATGAAGCCATCCTCTATGCCGCCGCCTTTTTGTACGAGCATCGGGAAGAAGCCGATTATTCCGGCCTGCTGAAGCGGCTGCGGTGGCTGCTGTTCGGGGTGCGGCGGAGCTGTTTTTGAAAGGGGGATGCCCATGAAGACCGGGCTTTTGAACAAACGGATTGAAATCCTGGGGAAGCAGGCGGCAACGGATGCATACGGCTTCGACACCCAGACCGACGTCGTGGTGTACCGCTGCTGGGCATCCATCGAGCCCGCCCGGGGAAAAGTGTTCTATGAGATGGAACGCAAGGCGGACACGGAGTACAGCAAGATCACTATCCGCTGGCGGCCGGGCGTTACTCATGACATGAAGGTGAAGTACCAGAATCACCTGTACGACATCGACACCATCGTGGACCCGTACATGCGCCATGAAGCCCTGGAACTGTACTGCATGGAAGAAGTGAGGGGGACGGACAATGAGCGGAAGTGACTTTGAGGTCAAAGGATTGGATGATTTTTCAGAAAAACTGCTTTCTGCCATTGAAGATTTTCCCGGCACTGCCGAAAAGGGCCTGGTAACAATTGGCAACAAGCTCAGGAAGGAATGCGTGAAGAACACGCCGGAAGGCAGCACGGGCAAGCTGAAGAAAGGCTGGAAGCACAAGGTAGAAGGCTATAACGGCTCGGAGCTGACCTATGAACTGGTCAACCGGCACCCGGTCCATCACCTGCTCAATAACGGCCATGTCAAGAAAACGCCGGGCGGCAGGACCGTTGGCTATTATGAAGGCCAGCATTATACGGAGAAATCCGTCAAGGCCTTCGAAGCCCGGGAATTGCAGCCGGGCCTGGAGAAACTGGCGAAGAAGCTCCTGAAGAAAGCAGGCGGCACATGATCCATGACATCGACATCCTGCAGGCCATACAGCAGAAGCTGAAGGAACAGTTCCCGTATCCCGTGTACCTGCAGGAAGTGAAGGAAGGGTTCCGTCCGCCAGCGTTTTTCCTGAAGACGATGACGGTGGCTTCGCCCCAGGGCCGCAGGGAAGTGTACCGGGATACAGATATGTACATCACCTATATACCGCAGAAGCAGACGGCCAGCGCATCTATCTATGAAGTGCTGGCTGCTGCAGAAGACCTGTTCCGTGACGGGATTGCCGTCCAGGACAGGTTTTTTGCTGTCCGCTCGATGAACGAGGAACTCATCGGGGCGGATAACGACGGCGGCCGGCTGACGCTGACCGTCCAGTACTACGATTCCGCAGATGAAACGGAAGCAGCCGAACGGATGAAAGTGATGCATCAGCGGTATCGGGGAAAGGAGACAACGAAATATGAAAATGCCATCCATTAATGTCGTGTTCAAGGAAAAAGGCATCAGCGCCATCGAGCGCAGCGAGCGCGGCATTGTCCTCATGATCCTGAAGGAAGAGACCCTGCCTTCGGTGACGGAAGTGAACCTGTACACGGCAGATGACATTCCCAAGGAGCTGTCTGACAGCAACCGGGAGCAGCTGGAACTGGCGCTCCGGGGCTATGTGAACAGCCCGAAGAAAGTCATCGCCGAAATCATCAGCAGTGAAGCCGAGGACTATACGGATATCCTGAAGGTTATCGAGAACAAGCGCTTCGACTACCTGGTCATCCCGGACATCGGGACGTCGCACATCGATACTATCGCCACCTGGGTCAAGGGGATGCGTACCAATAAAGACAAGATGATCAAGGCCGTCCTGCCGGATTGTACGGCAGATACGGAAGGCGTCATCAACTTCGTCAACAAGACCATCCGCACGAAGAGCAGGACCTATACGACGGCCCAGTACTGCAGCCGCATTGCCGGCATCATCGCCGGGACGCTCATGACGATTTCCTGCACCTACGCGCCGCTGCCGGAAGTCATCGGCTGCGATGTGTGGACGAAAGAGGAAATGGACACCATGGCCGGAGCGGGGAAGCTGTTCTTCTTCTTTGACGGCGAAAAGGTGAAACTGGCCCGGGGCATCAACTCCCTGGTGACCACCGTCCAGGACAAGGGGACGAGCTTCCAGAAAATCAAGCTTGTGGACCTGATGGACATGATGCACGATGACATCCGCACGACGGCCCAGGACCATTACCTCGGGAAGTACGCCAACAGCTATGCGAACCGCTGCCTTCTGGTGACGGCCATCCAGGGGTATCTTGACCAGCTGGCCCAGGAAGGGCTGCTGGAACAGGACCAGAACACAGCCTATATCGATGTGGAATCCACGAAGATATGGCTGGAATCCAACGGCAAATACACCAAGGCGGAACTGGCAGACATGTCCGATATGGATATAAAGCTGGCCAATATCGGCAGTAATGTGTTCATCGCCGTCAAGGCATCGCTGCTGGATGCCATGGAAGATGTCACGATTACCATCAATATCTGAGGGGGTGAAGCCGGATGAACAGTATGGAAGCCAAACGGGTCATGAACGGCAAGTACGCCGATTTGTATATCGACGGCGACCTCATGGCCGAAGCAACGGCATTCAAGGCCGAGGTCACGCTGACCAAGGAAGAAGTAAAGATGCTCCGCCATGTGGGCAAAGGCTACAAGGTCACAGGCTACGACTGCAAAGGTCAGCTGAAGCTGCATAAGGTGTCGAGCTACATGATCCGGAAGATGAACGACAACATCAAGGCGGGCAGGCAGACTGTCGTGACCATCGTCTCCGTCCTGGATGACAAGGATGCTATCGGCAGCGAGCGCATCGTCATCAAGGATGCGACCTTTGACAGCCTGATTCTGGCCGACTGGGAAGTGGACAAGATGGGCGAGGAAAGCTACAGCTTCACCTTCTCGGACTGGGACCTCTTGGATTTAGCATAAGGAGAACAAGCACATGAATATGGTAGACCGGCTACTGAAAGCAGATGTAGTGAACAAGCTGGCCGAACGGCCTGAAAAGAAAGTGAAGATGGAACGGCTCTCGAAGCTGTTCGGGTTCGATTTTGTCATCACGCTCCGGGCCATCGACCCGGAACGCTATGCAGATATCCAGAAGATGGCCGTGGACTTCACCAACGGCAGCGCCGATAACATCGACATTTATCAGATGCAGACCCAGACGCTCTTGGCAGGGATTGCCGACCCCGACCTCAAGAACAAGGACCTGCTGGAAAAATTCGGAGTTGTACTCCCTGGTGACATCATCCGCAAGCTCTTCCTAGCGGGCGAAATCGCCGACCTTACGGCACAGATTACGGAACTCAACGGTTATACGACCCAGGAAAAGGCGGACAAAGCCGTAAAAAACTGATCCGGACCGATGGCGAAGTGCAGGCGATGTATCTCCTATTCCGGGAGCATCACCTGCTGCCGTCAGCGGTCATGAAACTGGGATACGGTGAACGGCAGGTGCTGTATGCCTTCATCCGCTATGAGATGGAAGAACGCAATAAAAAAGTATCTTCAGCATTATCGGATTAACTGCTGAAAATACGGCTATCTGGCATAAAGTCATAAGGTAGGCTCAATCCACTTAGATATTTCATAGACGAAGTCGCTTTTTTTCTTGCATTGTGGGTGGCCGACACGTAGTACATGAAAGGTTTGATTGCCCAGCGTGGAAATGGCTTCCTGCCAGGGCATTTTTCTTTTCCCAATATTTTTAAAACCGTTGTAATGAATATTATAACGGTCAAAGACGTTAGGGATGTAATCGTCATAATACCAAGATGTATAAAAAATGACATGAGTAGGATGTATTACCTTTAATTCCTGCTGAAGGACTTTTAGGTTTAGGATACAGTTGGATTTTACAAAATCTGAGGTAGTATCCTTTCCTCCGGAATTGTTGCATTTGACAATATTGGTAAATGCGATGTGTTCTATGGAATCGTCACCGAATATTCTCAGAGTGATAGCACGAGTATAGCTCCAGTATGGCCAGCTTTTGTTCCACAGAGATTCACGGGTATATTGAAAGGGATTGCGGAAGCCGTCTTCAATCGTGCCGGGATTGTTTCTGGCATTTTTACCGACAAATAGAATTCTCTTGGAAGTTTTATTAAAATCGGAACCTACGCACCAACAGCCAATCGGCAAGGATAAACGCTCTTTCTTATGACATTCTTCACAGATTTTGCAAGTTCCAAGCTCCATATGGTGATATCGTTCAGCTAATCTTTTTTCTGTTTCATTGAAATAGCGCATTGGAATTCCTCCGTAAAGATAGATTTCTTTTATCTTACTATATTTTTATAGCTGTAACAACATTGAGAGGTGATACCTATTGGCCAATAACGTCATCGATGCTGCTATCCGTTTGCGGGATTTGTTCACGCCGACCGTGCGGAGCGTCAATGCTAGTCTGGGAACCATGAAGGCCCAGATGGCGGCGGCGAAACAATCGGTCAGTGGCCTGTCAGACAAGCTGACGGAGCATGAGCACATCCAGAAACGGACGGCAAAGAGCATCGAGCAGACGGGAAGCAAGATTTCCGGTTTGTCAGACAAGATGGCCCTGCTGTCGGCACCTATCCTGGCGGCTGCGACGGCAGGCTTCAAGCTGCACAGCGACTTTGCCAATGGCATCGCCAAGATTTCGACCCTGGTGGATACGACGGTCGTTTCCATGCAGAAGGTTAGTGATGAAATCCGTGCTGTCAGCGATGAAACCGGGGCGGGCGTTGCCGACCTTTCCGAATCGGTCTACCAGGCCATCTCGGCAGGTGTCGATGCCGGCCATGCCGTAGGTTTTGTCAAGGATATGACCATCGCCGCCAAGGCCGGGTTCACGGATACGACGACAGCCGTGAATGGCGTCACGACCGTCCTCAATGCCTATGGGAAATCGGCAGAGGAAGCCACGGCGGTGACGGACCAGATGCTCCTGGCACAGAACTTCGGCAAGACATCCTTTGGCGAGATGGCCCAGTCCATGGGAAACGTCATCCCCATTGCGGCACAGCTTAATGTCAGCACCCAGGAACTATTCGGTTCCATTGCCGTCCTGACCAAGAACGGCATCCGGACCAGTGAAGCCATCACAGGACTCAAGGCGGCTTACAGCAACATCCTGAAGCCGTCTGCTGAAGCGGCGAAACTGGCTCAGTCCCTTGGTCTTGAGTTCAACGCGGCTCATTTGCAGAGCGTAGGATGGGTGAAGTTCCTGGGCGAAGTGAAGCGGGCCACGGGCGGTGATGTCGAACAGATGGCCCAGCTCTTTGGTTCTGTCGAGGGCCTGAACAGCATCCTGGTCCTGACGGGCAAGGGAGCCGGGGATTTCGATAAGGTCATGGACCAGATGGCCCAGTCTGCCGGCATGACCCGGGAAGCCTATGAGAAGATGCTGACCCCGTCGGAGCAGATGCAGATTGCTATGAACCAGCTGAAGAATGCCGGGATGGACCTGGCTGTTTCCTTTACCCCTTATTTCAAGACCATGTCCCTGCGGGTGAAGGAACTGGCGGCCTGGTTCCGGTCGCTGACGCCGGAGCAGAAGACGCTGATCGGCCAGGTGGCTTTCGGCATCGTGACCTTCCAGATCTTCGGTTCCACCCTGGGACGGGTGCTGACGATAGGCGGACGGGCCTTTGGGACGTTCAGCTCCATCGCCGCGGGCATCAGCAAGGCCGGGAGCGTATCGAAGTATCTGGCTGCCCAGTTCAAGGGCCTCATCACGGTGGCAAGAGGCATCGCCATCGTTGCCAAAGGCATGGGCAGTACGTTCCTGACCGTGGGCAGGATGATGATTACGGTCATCCGGGCAGTTGGTGCAGCAGCGATGGACAATCCAATCCTGATTGTCATAGCTGCCGTCATCGCAGGGCTGTATCTCCTCTGGAGCAACTGGGATACGGTTTCACAGTATATCGAACAGGCCATCCAGGCGGTGTCGGATGCTGTGGATGCCGGGATGCAATGGATTGCTTCGGCCTGGGACGGAGCAATGAACGGCATCAGTGAGACGGCTTCCAGCATCTGGGAGAGCATCAAGGATACCTTCCGGAATGGTGTGAACTGGGTCATTGACCAGGTGAACGGACTCATTGCCAGCGTCAACGGCCTGTCCATCGATATCCCGTCTCTGACCGGCGGGGCGCCGACTCATGTGGGATTCAATATGGAACCTATCAGTCATTTTGCCGGAGGCGTCGAGAACTTTGGCGGCGGCTTTGCGGTCATCAACGAAGACCGCCGGGGCGAGCTGGTCCACCTGCCAAACGGCAGTACCGTGGTCCCGCATGATGAAAGCATCCGGCAGGCCATGAACGCAGGCAGCCGCTCCATCACCATTCGCATCGATACGATGAACGTCCGCAGCGAGCAGGACATCGATGCCGTAGCCGACAAGCTGGTGGAAAAGATCCGGCTGTACGGCATGAACCGCATGAAAGGAGCGACCATCTGATGGCCTCATTCTTAGAATCCATCCTGAATGCCATCGGGCAGGCGTCACAGGATCTGACGATTTCCCTGGCTGCGGGCAGCTCTGTTGTGACCTTTCCCGTGCTGCCTTCGGAACTGATGGTTTCCGTCAATACGAACCATGGCACGGTGAACATCAACAACTACGGGGAGTATCTCATGAAAGGCAGGACCGGGCTGAAGTCCCTGACGCTGGCGGGCTTTTTCCCGGCCCAGGATTATCCCTTTGCCATGATGACGCTGTCGCCTTATACCTATATCGCCGAACTGGAAGCCATGCGTACAGGCGGCGAGGTCTGCCAGCTCACGGTATCGGACACGCCCATCTCCATGCCCTGCCTGATCAGCTCTTTCAAGTTCGGGGAAAAGGACGGCAGCGGCGATGTGTATTATGAACTGGCGTTGACGGAATACCGCTATGTCACGGCGGCGGAACCAGGGAAAACGGACCCGGCAACGGGGCTGAAGAAACGCCCTGAGTCGTTCTGGCAGAAGATGAAGAAGAACATCACCTATTATCCGGGCGACAGCATCGGCAACGTCGTGGGCCGGGCCATCGGGAAATCGGTCACGCTCAATAAGGAGCAGTTCTCCAAGTTCCAGGTCTACCGCAGCATCATCCGCAGCGGCGGCCTCTCGCCGGGGGACATCATCCGGCTGACGACCATGAACCTGAAAAGGAATGATGAAAATGTTCCAGTTGGCAAAGATAAATAAGGCAGATACGGAAAGCCAGCAGGCAGACAAGCCGCAGAACACGGACTTGTCTGCCTATGTCCTTTCCTATACCTGGTCGGGCGATGTGGAGCAGGCCGGGAGAAAGCTGGAATTTGATATCGCCTACACCACGAAAGACAAGGACTGGACGAATGCCGTCCTGGAGCTGGGGGATGAAGTGTGTTTTTCCTATACCGATGAGGTCACGCAGGAGACGTACCCCGTTTTCCAGGGGCGCATCTTCTCCCGGAGCCGGGACAGCGAGTCCTATGCCATGCGCTTTGTGGCCTTCGACAACATCATCTATCTGGCCAAGTCACGCATTACCCGGAAATACGCCAATGTGACCGTGGCTGATGCCATCCGGCAGACCATCCATGACTTTTCCATCGAAGCCGGGACGATGCCGGACCTTTCCGTGGTGTGCAGTTTCATCGCCGATGACATCTCAGCGACCGATGCCATCAAGCAGGCGCTGTCTTACCAGTCGGCACAGGATGGCAAAGGGTATCACATCTACATGACGGACAGGAAGCTGAATGTGGTCTGTACCAATGACCAGGTGGTGGAGAACTTCCTCATCAGCGATGAAGCGAATCTTACCGGGGCATCTGTATCGGAGTCTATCGAGGACCTGGTATCCAAGGTGATGGTCGTGGACAGTGCGGGCCAGACGAAAGGCGAGATGCCGAATAGCACCGATATCGAACGATTCGGCACCATCCAGGCCATCTGCAAGGCCGACCCCAAGCAGGACGATGCCTCGCAGGCCCGGGCCATGCTGAAGACCGTTGCCCATGACATGTCCGTCAAGGCGCTCGGCCATATCTGGTGCATCGCCGGTTTTTCCGTGGACATCCAGGAAGAACAGCTCAAGGGGCGGTTCTTCATCAAGTCGGACAGCCATCGGATTGAGGGGAACAGGCACACCATGGAACTGCATCTGGTCTTCCATAAACTGCTGGATGAGCAGAAGCAGGAACTCGACAGTGCGTCCTATAATGCGAACCCGGATTACGTGCCGCCTATAGCGGCCGCTTCGGGCAGCCGGAGCGGGGCGTCCATGAGCGGAAATGCCGCCGGAGGCGATGTGGTGGATTCGTGCATGGAGAATTTCGATGGTACCGTTTCGCCTTATGGCTCCAATGGCTGCGTGGACCGGGCAACAGTTGCCGCTGCCGGGTATTCGCCCTTTGCCGCGCAGGAATACAACAACAACGTCAAAGGATGCGACCAGCTCCGGGCCGATGCCGAAGCCCAGGGACTGGCGATCCCCTACGACCCGGCACGGCTGGAGAAAGGCGACATCATCATGTACAACCGCTACAGCAAGCCAGATCCGAACTGGCATGTCGTGGTCTATGACGGAAATGGCGGCTGCTGGGGCAACAGTTCCAGCGTGTACGGCTGCTTCCATCATTATGAAGGGAGCATCGACATGGGGAGCGACTACTATCCGGCGACCATCATCAAGACATCGAGGGGGTGACGGGAGATGCAGAAAAATCCATACATCAGTCTGCTGAACCTCATGGAGCAGGTATCGCGGAGCAGCAACAGCCCGTCCATCCAGATTGGCGAGATACTCCAATCTCCGCCGGACATCCAGGTGAAATACAACGGCATCGTCCTGACCAAAGAGGAACTGTGGATTTCCCATTACCTTCTGGCAGGCTACGGCAGGACGGCCCGGGGCCATCTGGTATCGGCTACCCAGAACCGGGAAGGCGGCAGCGGGGATGCGGCGTATCAGTCGCATAACCACGACATCCATAACGACTACACTGATTCGGTGATTACCACGGATACCTTGAAGCCGGGCATGAAAGTCGCCATCATGCCCATGCTGGTGAACGGGAAAATCCAGCAGTATGTGATTTTAGATGAGATTGTGAGGTTGGACGGATATGGCTGATCCTTTTGTGGCCTTGGCATCCGGAGCGGATACCAGTGCCAGAGAAACATTGCCGCTCCTTTCGGAATACGGCTATGACTTTGAGAAGCATCGGTTCCGCTATGACGAGAACGGGAACAACATCACCGTGACAGAAGATGAAGCTCTCAAAGTGTGGATTTATAAAGCCCTGATGACGGAACGATATCGGTATCTGGCCTACCATGATGAATACGGCATTACCATTGAACCCTATCAGGGGGCGATGCCCAACAGCGTCTATACAGCAGACCAGATCTGCCAGAATATCCGGGAGGGGCTGGCCGTTAATCCCTATATTGCACGGATCAACCGGGTGGATGTGGAAAAGCGGGAGAAAGATGAATTGTTCATTCTGGTGGATGTGACATCCATTTACAGCGATGAAAGCATTACGGTTGCCGCAGAAAGGAGTCTTGCATGAGCGATTTGTTCGATGCCCAGACAAAAGACCAGATTGAGAGCCGCATGGTGCAGACCCTGCACACGCTGACCGATACGGACAAGACGGCTATCGAAGGCTCTTTTGCCCGGGATATGATTGATGCCAATGCCGTGGAATTCGAGAACAGCTATGCTGAGATGGCCATGCTGCGGGACGCGGCATTTGCTGAAACTGCCTGGGGCGAATATCTGACGCTCCGGGCTGAGGAATTCGGTATCCAGCGAAAACAGGCAGTGAAGGCCAATGGTCAAGTGACGGTTACCGGGCAGTCCGGGGCTTACATCATACGTGGCAGCCTGTTCCAGACGAAAGACGGGCTGCGCTTCTATACGACAGAATCCGCTACGATTCCATCTGACGGAACGGAAGCAGACATTGCTGTCCAGGCCGCAGATACAGGGGTGAAAGGGAATGTGGCACCGGGGACGATTACGGAAATCCCTTATTCCATCCCCAATGTATACAGCGTGACCAATCCGGAGAAATGCACGGACGGGGCTGATGAGGAAACCGATGCGGCCCTTCTGGCACGGCTCCTGTTCCGGGTCCGCCAGCCCATCACATCCGGCAATGCCAACCACTACCGCTCCTGGGCCATGTCCGTGGACGGGGTGGGCAACTGCAAGGTCATCCCGCTCTGGAACGGGAACGGTACGGTGAAAGTCATCATTGTGACGGCAGAGAATGAATCTGCTTCCAAGGAGCTGATCCAGAAAGTGTCCCGGTACATCGAATCCCAGCGGCCCATCGGGGCCACCGTGACTGTGGTATCTCCGGCACCCGTATCTGTGGATATTACGGCAGAAGTGTACGGCACCGTCAATGCCGATGCGGTGACAGATGCTGTGTCTGCCTATTTCAAGAATACAGGTTTCAGCCTGTCCTATGTCAGCCTGGCACAGATTGGGCGGCTCATTCTGGGCGTGAACGGGATTACAGACTACCGGAACCTGAAACTTAGCGGCAAGGCGGAGAACATCCGCCTGACCAATGAGCAGATCCCGGTAGTCGGAAAGGTGGTGCTGAACCTTGTCAGCGAATGAGTGGATGAGGCAGCACCCCATTGATGTGCTGGACTATCTGCCGAAATTCCTGGGGAAAGACCCGATGTTCAATAAGACAGCAGATACCTGCAGCACGGAGCATAACCGCCTGCGCCTGGCTCTGCAGGACCTGTCGGACAACTTCTTCGTGAACACCGCCACCTGGGCGCTGCCGCTTTATGAATCGTTCCTGGGCATCAAGCCCGGTGACGGAGATAGTGACGAATTCCGCAGACAGCGGATTCTCTTCAAGCTGCAGCACGTGGATGTGTCTACGAAAGATTTCATGAACTCCATCATCAATCTTTACAGTGTCGGCCATATCGAGGAAGTCAATGAGGAGTACTACTTCAAGGTCTACTGCATCATGAACGACAAAGATACCACGACCCTGCAGAAGCTCATCACGCAGCTCAACATCTACAAGCCGGCCCATCTGGGCTATGCCATCTATCTGGGCTATTCTTGGAACGGGAAGATCCACTGGGATGGCGAGGCGACGTTCTCGACAGCGACTATCGTATCCGGGAAAGGAGTGACGGCAAGTGGCTGAGTATATCAAGGAGAAGTGGTCAGCAGATTTTCCGGACCGGGCCGGGCAGGAAGTCCGGCCGACAGAAGCCGTAGAAAATACGCTGGATTATGATGTGCTTTTCCCTCAGTATCTTTCGGAAGACCCGGTCGTCTTCAATCAGCAGAACAGGACCGTGTCCCAGCTGGTCAGTAATGATGCCCGGCTCTATGAGCGAATTTCTGCTACGGCAGCCGACATCAATGCTCATCTGACCGATGCCAAGGCCCATGCCAGCGGCATCAGCGGCAATGCAGCCAGTGCGTCGAAGCTGCAGACGGGACGGAAGATTCACCGGGTGCTGTTTGACGGCACGAGGGATATCACCCTGCCGGATTTCAGCGGCTGCGGCGAAAAGACAGCAGGCCAGAGCGGCATGGTCCCGTCACCGGCTGCGGGGAAGCTGAATACGGTCCTGCACAGCAACGGCAGCTGGGGCAAGGTCACCTACGCCGATATGGACGAGGAAGCCGTGGCCAAAATCCAGGCCTGTCCGTTCCCTGTCAATGCCATCTACATTTCTGCGGACGGGAAGAATCCGGCAACGTACTGGCCGGGTACGACCTGGGTGGCCTTTGCCATGGGGAGGTGCCTGATCGGGGCCGGGGCGGCAGACAGCGGGACCATGTACAAGGCCGGGGACAAACTGGGCGAAGAGAAGCACAATCTTACGATTCCAGAAACTCCGGCTCATGGCCATACAGTCGGAGACAGCGGAAATCATCGTCACTGGTCCTGCGGGGCATTGCCGCGCAACTTCCAGTGGGATGCCTGTGAAGGCAATGATGCACCTGTGGCCGTAGGCTATGGCGACGGCTGCTGGCATGGCAATCAGGTAGACGGGCATACGTCCTGGGATGGAAATCATTCCCACAGCCTTTCCCGGACGGGTGGCGGCCAGCCGCACAACAACATGCAGCCGTCCATCGTCGTGTACATGTTTCAGCGGACGGGATAGGAGGTGAGAAATATGGCTGAATGGTTACAGATGGCCGCATCTCTGGTATCGGTCCTGATGCTCTGCGGCGTTATCTTCAATTTCAGCGTCATCAAACCCTTAAATCAATCAGTACGGAGCCTGCAGGAGTGCATTGATCATCTGCGCAGGCAACTATCCGATACGGAATCCAAACGACAGCAGATGGCAGAGCGGTTGTCCCGGGTGGAAGAAGCTACGGGGCACGTGCAGCATCGCCTGGATGTGATTGAGCAACGGCAGAATGAGTAGGAGGTGAGGGAGATGAGCTTTTTTGTAGTGAAGAACCGGATCCATCTGACGCGGGGCGATTCAGCAGAATTCGACCTGACCATCCGCGACCGGGTAACGGGCAGTGTCTTTATCCCGGGGGACGGCGACCGCCTGACCTTTACACTGAAACGCTTCATTACGGATAAGGACCCTGTCCTCACGAAAACGCTGGGCCAGGGCATCCGTCAGGAGCAGGACAGCTGTGTTCTGGTATTCCTGCCGGAAGATACACGGCATTTATCCTGTGGCCGGTATATCTATGAAGTGAAGCTCGTGCGGGGAACTGGCTATACCGATACCATCATCCCGGCCAGGGATTTTTTCCTGGAAAGGAGCGTGATGGAGCGTGGCACAGAATGAAAGTAATTTAGCAGGCTTTGTTTCCCTACCTCTTAAAAGAAATTCTCTGGTCGGCATTCTTTCTATGCCGCAGGCGCCGTCCGAAGCGTACCAGGGAAAGCGAGTCACTCCAACGGCTCAGGAGCAGGTCATCACCGCAGACGGCGGGTATACTGCTCTTTCCAAAGTGACGGTGGCTGCCATTCCGTCGAATTATGGCAGGATCAGTTTCAATGGCTATGAATTAAAAGTCGAGTAAAGGAGCAATCAACATGGCGAAGAACGTAAAAATCAATTCCGTTATCTATGCAGAAGTGCCGCAGGTATCGATTCCCCTGGCAGAAGGGGAGGGCAGCGCGGTCTTTTATGATACCTCTGGCGCTACGGCCTCTTCCGGCGATATCCTGAACGGCAAGTCAGTTTTCCTGGGCAGCGGGTCTGTTATCGGGACGATGACTGACAACGGTGCGGTCAGCGGCAGCATTGCCAAAGCTGATGGCGCCTATACCATCCCGGCCGGCTTTCATAATGGCAGCGGCTCTGTGCGTATCAGCAAAGAAGAACAGGCCAAGCTCGTCAGCGGCAACATCAAGTCCGGGGTGACGGTCCTCGGCATCAGCGGCAAGTCCAGCGTAGTCGATACCAGTGATGCCACCGCCGCCGCGGGGACGATTGTCAGCGGTAAGACGGCCTACATCAATGGTACCAAGGTGACGGGCAGTCTGACGACCGTTTCCGTTTCCCAGGACAGCCTGACGAAAATCCTGACTGTCGAGTAAGGAGGGAAGGCCATGAAGGTAAATGTGACGATAGCCGGAGCCAGTTACAGCGAAGTGCCATCCATCCTGATTCCCCTAAAAAACGGCGGCAGGGCACGGTTCTGCGAAGTGTCTGACACAACGGCGAAAGCCGCCGATGTGGCTAAGGGGAAAAAGTTTTATACCTCAGAGGGTGAACTGGTGACGGGGACGGCTGACCTGTCACAGGCAGATGCACGAAAGACGATAACCCTGATTCAAAAAGAGCATCAGACCATTACGCTTACCTGCAACCATCCGGAGTTATCCTCACAAACAGACTCAGATGGAAATACCGTATATGCTACAACGTATCAGGATACCTTGAGCATCAACTTGAAAGCAGATACCGATTATTATGCGGGGAAAATCACTATCAACGGGGAAGAGCAGGAAAGCAGCAGTACCAATCCTCAACTTGCTTATATATCGGCACCCATCAGTAATGGCATGATTGTCAGTGCAACCGACGCCGCCCCGATTCCCACTGTTCCTTTTACAGATGTAAGCCTTACGATGACGGGACAGGGCACGCAGTGGCTGACTGGCCATATGCTTATGACGACGAAGCAATCCCCGGAAAGCCCTAAGATAGTCGGCGTGGGGGCTCTGGAAAATGGAAGCCGTAAAGGGCTGCTGTTCCTGTTGGATGAAGAAAAACGATATGCAGGTTGCAAAGTTGAACTTACGACAGGGACAGGAATATCGGATACCACAGAATTGTTCTATGAGAAAGATGATGATCTGGGGGTCATAATGATTGGGGAAATATCGGATGCTTTGTATTCCTATCTGGCAGAAGCCTCAGCAACAAAGGCAGAAGTGGTATTAACCATTAAGGTGGTGGGATGAGTTTGTTTGAAAAAGTGAATATCCCCGATTGTTTGGTCATCATTGGGCTGGTCACAGCCCTGATCATGGCCATTTTTTATAATCTCAACGAGCTGGCCATGTCCATCGCATCCGGCCTGCTTGGCTATATCGGCGGTACCGTAAAGTCCGCCGCCAACCAGAAAGGAGAAGATAAATCATGAAAGTATTCCTGAATCCCGGCCATGCGCTGAACGGCAATCCTGACCCCGGTGCCGTGAACGGAGAAACGGGGCTGCGCGAATGTGATGTGGCACTGGCTGTAGGTGAATCTGCGGAAAGCTATCTGAATGCCGCTGGTGTTGAAACCGAACTGCTCCAGTCCGACAGCCTGTACGATATCTGCGAAGCGGCGAACAGCAGTGACGCCGACATCTTCGTATCCATCCACTGCAATGCCGCTGAAGCCGAAGAAGCCAACGGCACAGAAACCTGGGCCTGTGCCGGCAGTTACCGTGGCAGCGTGCTGGCCAGCTGCATCCAGAGCCAGTTGGTAGATGCCCTTGATATCACCGACCGTGGCGTGAAAATCGCTACGCCCGGCGTCAACGGCCTGTATGTTCTCACAAACACGGATATGCCCGCCGTCCTGGTCGAGCTGGCCTTTATCACCAATCCTGGCGATGAAGAAATCCTTGCAAACGCCCAGGATGCCATGGCCAGAGCAGTTGCCAGGGGAGTGACAGATTATGAACAACTGATTCTAGGAGGTAAATGACTATGAACCGTGAAGAAATCAAGAAAGCCGTCGCCAATGCCGTCGTAGACTTTGCCAGAAGCGAAGCCGAAGCGGCCATCAAGTCCATCGACCTGGAGGACATCCAGAAGCTGGTGGAAGCGCAGATGAAGAACCTCACAGATCCGTTGGAAGCAGAAATCCAGACCACCACCAGCTGGTGGGTGAAGATTCGGAACAGGCTGTATATTACTTTGCTGCAGCAAGCGGTCAAGGCTATTGTGGCTGATGCAAAGCAGAAGATTGCATGAGAAAAGTCGATACGGAACATCGGGAAGGATGTTCCGTATCGGCTTTTTTTGTTTTTATAGTACTTAGTAATAGCCGTTCTGTCCTGTTACTCCTGAAGACCAAAAATTCAGGAGGTATCCATCATGACGGACGAACAGAAACAACAGATTATTGCTCTGCGCCGAGCTGGGGCAGGGTATGGTAGGATAGCGATGCAGCTCCAGATTTCCATCAATACGGTGAAGTCGTTCTGCCGGCGGCACAGTCTGGCGGCCAGAACAGATGGGGCAGTATGCGAGCAGTGCGGGAAACCCGTAGTCCAGAATCCGGGACGCAAGCGGAAACGGTTCTGCTGCGATGGCTGCCGGAACAAGTGGTGGAACACACATCTGGAGCTGGTGAAGCGGAAGACTGTCTATACCTTTACCTGCCCGAACTGCGGCAAGAAGTTCAGCGTCTATGGCAACAGCCATCGGAAGTTCTGCTCCCATGCCTGTTATATTTCCTATAGGTTCGGGGGTGTCCGCCATGGATAAAAGGTTATTTCGTAATGAAGCAACCTTCCAGGTGACGATGTATCTGGCGAGAGTGATGCTGGCGGAAAAGCTTATCACCAAGAAGGAGTACCGGGCTTTCGAGCAGGAGATGCTACGAAAATATCAGACCTTTTCTGGCGATTTATATACTTGCTAATTGGTTAAAAAAGAGGGATATATAGTGTTGAAAGGAGCTGATTCTATGCGGACTATCCGTAAAATCGAACAAAAAATATCCGGACTGAAACAACGAAAGAAAGTGGCAGCCTATGCCCGTGTCTCCATGGAATCGGAGCGGATGCACCATTCCCTTTCGGCACAGGTCAGTTATTATAGCAAGCTGATACAGAAAAATCCGAATTGGGAATACGCCGGGGTCTATGCGGACTACGGCATCTCTGGGACGGGGATAAAGAAGAGGCAGGAATTCCGGCGGATGCTGGAAGATGCCGAAGCCGGGAAGATAGACATCATCCTGACCAAATCCATCCAGCGGTTTGCCCGAAACACGGTTGACCTTCTGCAGACGGTACGTCACCTGAAAGAACTGGGTATTGAAGTCTGGTTTGAGAAAGAAAATATCCATACCATGAGCGGAGATGGAGAGTTGATGCTGACCATCCTTGCCTCTTTTGCCCAGGAAGAAAGCCGATCCATCAGTGATAATATCAAGTGGCGGTTTCGTAAAAAGTTTGAACAGGGGATTCCTCATGCAAAGTTCTTCGTTTACGGCTATTGCTGGGAGAAAGATAATCTGGTCATCCAACCAGAAGAGGCCGCGATTGTCAGAGAAATTTTTGATGCCTATCTGCAGGGCAGAACCAGAAAAGATATATTACGGGAACTAAAGCGGCGGGAGATTCGCACCATGTATGGGAACTATTTCAAAGATGCCAGTATCAGGCAGATTCTTACGAATCGGATTTATACGGGCGTTCTTGAGATTCAGAAAACCTTTGTGACGGACCCTATTACCAAACGCCAGGCCGTTAATCATGGAGAAAGGAATAGGTATGTAGTGGAATGGCATCATGAAGCCATAATTTCTTCTGATATGTTTGAACGGGTTCAGCAGGAATTAAAGAATCGCAAGGAAATGGGAATGCAGCGGGGCGGATATGCCAGGGATTTTTTGAACACCTCTTGCTTTACGGGGATCATCAAATGTGGCATCTGCGGGAAAAGCTATGTCCATGTTGTTCGGAAATACAAGGGAAGAATACGGGAATACTGGACCTGTGATTCGCATAAGGGCAAGGGGACAAACTGCGGGGCCTATGGCTCCATCCCGCAGCCCGCTTTGAAAAAAGCATGCGCAGCCGTTCTGGGTACAGATGAATTTGATGAAGAACTGTTTGTTCAGCGGGTAAAGAAGATTGTTGTTCCTTCTTATCACACGCTGGTATTTCATTTCAAAGATGGAAACGTTATCACACAGGAATGGAAATCGACAGCCTTAAAGGATATGTGGACGGATGAGCAGAAGAAAAAGCAGAGGCAATGGATGGAAACGTATCATCAGCGTGATACGTCCGGCCGTTATACCGCTTTTTCGGAACGCATTGTATGTCCTGCGTGCCAGACAAAATTCATACGTTGTCTAGAGAAACGTAAGAATGGAAAAGTGGCTTATTGGCGGTGCCGGGGAGAACATAGATGCATCCATGTAAGAAGCATCAAAGAAGAATGGCTGCAGCGTATGGCAGCAGAAACAATGGGGAAATTGGAATTTGATGATACAGCATTTAGAGCACAAGTGCAGCGTATTGAAGTACAGGATAACGAAACATTGCTGTTTCAATTTAACGATGGTCATACGAAGGAGGTGAAGTTGTCATGAAAAAAGTGCAGGTAATTCCAGCTACACTGCGGAGTTATACGAAAAAGCCGATGAACAGTCAAAAAAAGAGAAGGGTGGCAGGCTATGCACGGGTTTCAACGGATCACGATGAGCAACTTACTAGCTATGAAGCACAGGTGGATTATTATACGCGTTATATCCAGAGCAGAAATGATTGGGAATTTGTCGGGATATACACGGATGAAGGCATTTCAGCTACGAATACCAAACACCGGGAAGGATTTAAGCGAATGATAGCGGATGCTATAGCCGGCAAAATTGACCTTATCATCACAAAATCTGTCAGCCGGTTTGCCAGGAATACGGTGGACAGCTTGACCACCGTGCGAAAACTGAAAGATAAAGGGATTGAAATCTATTTTGAAAAGGAAAATATCTGGACACTGGACGCAAAAGGGGAACTCCTCATTACGATTATGAGTTCTCTGGCACAGGAAGAGAGCCGCAGCATCTCTGAGAATGTGACTTGGGGACACCGGAAACGGTTTGCTGATGGGAAGGTCAGTCTGGCATTCACTCATTTTCTTGGGTATGATAAGGGAATGGATGGCAACCTGGTAGTGAATAAAAAGCAGGCAGAAATCGTAAAGTTGATTTACCGTTTGTATCTTAACGGATACACGTTTCATTCTATTGCAAAAGAACTGACGGAACGCAAGATTCCCACTCCAGCTGGTTGCAAAATCTGGAGAGCTAACACGATCCGAAGTATTCTCATGAATGAAAAGTATAAAGGGGATGCCCTGCTTCAGAAAAAAATCACGGTTGATTTTCTGACAAAAGAGACAAAGAAAAATGAAGGGGAAGTGCCACAGTATTATGTGGAACATAACCATGAAGCTATCATCAGCCCGCAGGTATTCGATTGGGTACAGGAGGAAATCAAGAGGCGGCGTAAAAGGAAAAAACGTTACAGCGGCGTATCCATCTTCTCCAGTAAAATCAAATGCGGCCAGTGCGGCGGCTGGTACGGGGCCAAGGTCTGGCATTCGACTGATAAGTACCGGAGAACCATCTACCGCTGCAATGACAAATTCAAGAATCACTGTCAGACGCCGCACCTGACGGAGAATGAAATTAAAGGTGCTTTTATCCGAGCAGTCAATCAGCTTATTGAAAATAAGGAAGATATTCTGAGCAATATCACGATGCTGAAAAAGCGTCTTACAGATACCGCATCTTTGGAAAAGGAACGTGATGCGCTGGAATTAGACCTGAACATGTTGACCGACCAGGTGCAACAGCTCATTGCTGAGAATGCCCAGGTGGCACAGGACCAGGATGAATATGGCAGGAAGTACAACGGGCTGGTCAGCCGGTATGAAGAAACGAAGAAGAAGTATGATCAGGTCTGTGATGCCATACAGCAGTGTGTGGACAGATACTGGAAGCTGGATAACTTTATGAAAAATCTGCAGAAACAAAATCTTGTATATGAGTTTGACGAAAGGCTGTGGTGCAGTTTGGTAGACTTCATTATAGTATACAGTAAAGTAAAAATTCAAATAGTTTTTAAGAATGGTACGAAAATACATGTGGGAATGTGAATGGAATATAAAATCTATTGACATGATACGGGGGGGGTATACTGTAAATGGTTAAAAATTTTTGGAACAAGGAGTGGTATTATGAACAGAATTTATAAGTTGGTTTGGAATCGGGTGCGTAACTGCTATGTGGTTACTTCTGAACTGGCAAAAAGTTACGGAAGGAATAATGGGAACAAGCTTGGAGTCACTGGCAGAGTAGTAGCCGGCGCACTTGCTGTACTGTTAGGATCAAGCCTTAGTTTGGGAACCGCATTTGCCGAGGGTGTAACATCGGGTGATGGAGCCCATAAGTACCAACAGGGTATCGCGATTGGCGACAATGCAGCTGCAGTAGATAGTACTGCTTCAAATGGACATAGTGGTAATACAGCTATTGCTATCGGCGCCAATTCTAAAGCATCTGTTGGCAATCCGTTAAGCCAAGACGTCAATACCGGAGCCATTGCAATCGGAACTGGTGCTAGAGCTGACTATGCATCTATTATGATCGGCAATATTGATTCAGTACCTACCACTACAGGATTATCAGGATATGCATTGGGCACAACAACTATCGGGATAGGACAGGGCGTAAAAATCGAAAATAGCGTTGGTAATGGGATTTCCATAGGTACTGGCAGTACAAGTAGTAATTCTTTTGATAGTGTCTCCTTGGGGACAGGTAATAATATCTCAAACGGAAATAATAATGTTGCGTTAGGGGCAGGAATTAATATAGACGGACTTTCAAATGTTGTTGCCTTAGGTGCGGGTTCGTCTGCAGAAGGAGCCGTCTCAACTGCAGGAATGACCATTGGAAGCCAGAATTATAACTTCGCAGGAACCAATGTCAATGGAACGGTTTCCATAGGCAACGGCACTACACAACGTACGTTGACGCATCTGGCTGCTGGACGTGTGGATGCAGGGTCTACAGACGCAGTAAATGGTTCACAGCTCTTTGCTGTAGCACAGGCTGCAGCTGCTGCTCGAACCACTATTACAGGTGGAAGCCACGTTTCGGTATCATCTAATACAGGTGCTGGCGGAAGTACTAATTATACTATCAGCGTAAATGGCACAGACACGATTGCAGCTGGGAATTCAGATCTCGCTACCAGCAATGGCGTATATCAGTACGGGCAGACACTCATCAATAACGGCCTGAAGTTTGGTGCCAATTCTGCAAGCGGTGCGGCAAATCCGGCTACGGCCAAACTGGGGAGTACAGTTAACGTAGTAGGTGAAGGCGCAAAAGCGGACACCGAATACTCCGGGGATAACCTCAAAACCGTTGTGAGCCAAGACGGAGCAGGCAATACGACCATCACAGTCAAGATGGACAAGAACCCAACGTTTGATTCTATTACTACCATTGGCGATGCCCACATCGGAGGTGCTGCCAATATTGATGGCAATGCAACGGTAGGTGGTGACACCCACCTGAAACAGGATCTTCAGGTAGACGGCAATACCAATATTGACGGCAATACAACGGTAGGTGGTGACACCCACCTGAAACAGGATCTTCAGGTAGACGGCAATACCAATATTGACGGCAATACAACGGTAGGTGGTGACACCCACCTGAAACAGGATCTTCAGGTAGACGGCAATACCAATATTGACGGCAATACAACGGTAGGTGGTGACACCCACCTGAAACAGGATCTTCAGGTAGACGGCAATACCAATATTGACGGCAATACAACGGTAGGTGGTGACACCCACCTGAAACAGGATCTTCAGGTAGACGGCAATACCAATATTGACGGCAATACAACGGTAGGTGGTGACACCCACCTGAAACAGGATCTCCAGGTAGACGGCAATACCAATATTGGTGGGAATACAACCATCGCTGGTGATACTCATATTCAACAAAATCTCCAAGTAGATGGTGATGCAAATATTAAAGGAGATGTTCATGCGGGTGTAGGCTATTTCAATGATATACAGCTTCCGGGAGGCTCTTTAACTGGCAGATTAGATAAAATGGATACCCGTATAAACAGAGTCGGTGCTGGTGCAGCAGCTTTATCAGCTCTTCATCCCCAAGATTTTGATCCCGATAATAAGTGGGACTTTGCAACAGGTTATGGTAACTACAAAGATGCCCATGCTGTAGCTGTAGGAGCTTTCTATAGACCTAACGAAGATACTATGTTTTCTGTCGGAGGGAGCTTCGGTGGTGGAGAAAACATGGTTAATGCCGGCGTGACTTTTAAACTGGGACAGAAGAGTACTGTTAGCCGGTCTAAGGTATCTATGGCAAAAGAAATTATTGCCTTACGTAATGATAATTTGGAAATGCGCCAAGAACTTGATGAATTGAAAAACATGATGAAAGCTGGCACAGTTTCTCCTATGAGAAATGTTAATTTCTCGGACGTTCCAAAAGACCATTGGGCCTATCAGTATGTTAAGAGTTTGGCCGATAGAGGCTATTTAAATGGATATACAGATGGTGAGTTTAAAGGCGATCGAGCAATGACTCGTTATGAATATGCAGCTATTGTCTATCGTGCGTTACAAAACGGGGCTCCTGTAGATGCAGATATGGGACGTTCTTTGAGCGAATTTGCTCCTGAAGTTGAAAAAGTGGCATCTGCTGATCGGTTCCGTGTGGACCGTATTTCTGGCAAGGATAATGACCGGCATAAGGTAGAACGTGTACGGATAAATGATAAAGATGATAAAGTCCAAAATGTGTTCCGGGATGTTTATGGTGATTATATTCAGAAATAAATAGTATAAATATGAAAAGACAAAACAGGAGTTATCAGAGAACATGGTGACTACTGTTTTGTCTTTTTATATTTATAGTGAAAATGTATATTCCCAATCCTTAGAATCTATTCTGATTTCCCCTGGCTTATAAGCCTATTTCAATTAGACGAAATGTTGACGAAAACGCGGGGGGGCGGG